>Ga0209394_1000003_pt1 | contig 294005 bp, 303 predicted proteins | sample JNZ201metaG_FD_184122 | JGI IMG/M metagenome (GOLD analysis project Ga0209394, IMG submission 184122) | Hot spring microbial communities from Jinze hot spring, China to study Microbial Dark Matter (Phase II) - JNZ 20120812A (SPAdes) (version 3) ...
CTAAGGCTGAATGGCTACCTATGCAGCTGACAGTTAAAGCTCGCGTATCGTAACTCTTTATGAGCTCAGCTATCTGGGACTCACCAATCAAACCCAGCACCCAAGCTAGACCTTACCGTGTACGGATAAAAAATAAAAAATTTAAAAGTTTTAGACACCTTCTCGGACCACTTCGGTCCTGACCACGACGGACGACCTGTCAGCAAAGTGCTTTGTGTACTCCTTCGGGGCTAGCCCTTTGACTATGTACTCGAAGGCCTTCTCAGGCTGGCTTTCATGACCGCAGGTGTACACGTCAACCGTTGCGTATTGGTAACCGGGCCATGTATGTACAGCAACATGACTCTCCGTAACTAGGGCTATGACCGATACGCCGCCCTTTTTGCTGAAGAACTTCCATGACTTAAGTTCAACCAAGTGCATGTTCGCTATCTTGACAGCCTCCCTTACCAGCTTTCTTAGATACCTCTCATTAGCTATCAGACGGACGTCGCATCCGTAAAGGTTCCCATAAACGTGCTTGCCGACTATGTTGTCCCCATCCTTCTCGAAGGTGGTCAACTTATAGTTACTCAACATTTTTTGTCTATTTGCTCTACAAACTAAATTATAAATATTCACCCGCACACGTAAGGTTGGACACGTCTGACAACTCTCGCTCACACGTGTTTAATCTTCAGACAGCAAATGTTCGCGAGTTATCACAAATTGCTAATTTGTTTAACACTATCGTTTGAAAATAAAACAAAATTTGCACATCAACTGAACGTCAAGAGAAAAAATGAGCACAACGAACTCGTCTGCCGACTCGCAAGGTTGGCCATAAATAGGCTGAATCCGCTTAATAACATTGGTGGCTAGCCAACCAATGAGGCTACCTTTCATTAAAGTTTTTTAAATGGGCTTTCTTAACTAAAGTAGGTCGTCCCTTTTGCCAACAAAAGAGGACGTTATTCAAGCCCTTAAGAGTGTTGTTGACCCGGAGCTCGGTGTTGACATAGTCTCCTTAGGAATGGTAAAAGACGTCAGCACGGAAGGTGATACAATCAAAGTGACTTTAGAGTTGACGACACCAGCCTGCCCGTTTCGTAGCCAACTGAAGGGAAACGTCGAGAGTGTTTTAAAGAGATTGGCTGGAGTCTCTGAGGTAAAAGTGGACGTGGTTGCTCGCGTGGCCCCTGCAAGAACTGAGGATGGTATTCTTCCAGGTGTAAAGAATATAATTGCAATCGCTAGCGGCAAGGGCGGCGTCGGCAAATCCACAGTAGCCGTGAACGTAGGCCTAGCCTTAAGCGAGACCGGTGCAAGCGTAGGCATACTCGACGCAGACATATATGGGCCGACAATACCCAAGATCTTGAGAATCAAAATAGGGCCTGCCAGCGTTGGTAATAAGATAGTGCCAGCAATAAGCTACAACGGCATAAAGGTAATGTCCATAGGTTTTCTCCTCCAAGATGAAGAGCCTGTAATATGGCGGGGGCCGCTCGTGACAAACGCTATCAGGCAGTTCTTAACGCAGGTGGAGTGGGGTGAGCTTGACTACCTTATAGTGGACCTTCCGCCCGGTACCGGTGATGCTTCGCTAACACTGGCACAGAGCATTCCTCTTACTGGTGTCGTCATAGTTAGCACGCCTCAGGATGCTGCGCTGAGGATAGCCACTAAGGCCCTGAATATGTTTAGGAAACTGAACGTTGAGATAATAGGCATAGTCGAGAATATGAGTTACTTTGTCTGCCCTAACTGCGGTCATATATCTGAGATATTTGGGAGAGGCGGCGTCAAGGCCGCTTGTGAGAGGTTAGGAACGAGGTTTTTGGGCGAGGTACCACTAAGTCCAGACATAAGGGTCAATGGTGACCTCGGAAATCCGGTTATAATTGCGGCACCGAAATCCGAATCGACGGAAGCGTTCAGAAGGATAGCCTACGCTATAGCAAGTAGCGTTTCAGTTATAACCTACAAGAGGAAAGGAATGGGCGGGGGGAGCTGAGGGTGCAGTTCGAGAAAAAAGGATTACCTTCGCCCGGAGTTTACAAAAAGGAAGAACTCGACTTATGGAAGCTGCTGCCAAGTATGCAGGACATGTTCTCTGACGGTGGCTCTGGAGCCGTCGTCAGCTTCTTGGGCATCGTTAAGTCCATCGGTAACAACGACAAAAGGGTTGAGTATTTAGAGATAGAAGCATACGACAGACACGCAAACCCCGTGATACAGGCGATATGTGAAGAGACGAAGGAGAAGTTCAACCTAGAATTCGTTGGTATATGGCACCTAAAAGGCAGTTTTAAGGTCGGCGAGCCCCTTGTACTGGTGGTTATAGCGGGCAAAAGTAGAGAGGAGGTCTTTCCAGCTTTGGAGGAGGCTGTTAGGAGATATAAGACTGAACCCGCGCTTTTCAAGAAAGAGGTCTACGAAGATGGGACTTATGCGTGGCTTAGCGCAAAACATTGATAGAAGTTACTTAGCAAGTTGAGGTAGCAAGACCCTGATAAGCCTCTCCTCACCAGCCATGACGTGATAGCTCGGCGACCTAACTTTCTTATCTCCTACGAATACATGACCATGAACTATCAGTTGCCTTGCATGGTGTATTGATGTAGCCATTCCAAGTTTGTAAACAACCGTTTGTAACCTTCTCTCTAAAAAGTCTCTGACCGTAAGCCTTAGCACATCGTCTAGCGTCGCCGTGGAAGGCAGAACGCCAAGCCTCGCTAGCTTTCCTATAAGTATCCCTTCCTTTTCTTTCCGCTCTTCGCCGCTAAGAACGAAGAGGGACCTAGCTATCGCCCTATACTTCCTTAGGGTTGCTGCCGCCCTCCAAAGCTCCCTCTTATTCCTTAACCCGTACTCGCCCACGAGCTTCAGCTCTTCCGCTAAGACATCAGCTCTCCAAGGATGCCTTGGCGTTTCATACTTCTTACGGTGTCTTTTAGGATCTCCCATACCTACAGGCTTTAGGGATTTGTTGTCCTATTTTTAGCTTTCGTAGGCTTAAGGGAAGAGGTTTATATGACTTTGTTTTACTACGTGTCATGAGTTATAGTTCGTTAAAATCCCTTGCAAGTTTTCAGAAACTATTCAGAGAACTCTACATATCTAGGGATCTGAGTAGGGGTTCTGACAAGACCCTGCTTTGGCTGGCATCGGAGTTGGGCGAACTGAGCGATGCTTATCTGAAGCAAGATTTGAGCGCCATGAAGGAAGAGGTAGCTGACGTATTCGCGTGGCTTTGCAGCTTTTGTAACCTGCTCGACATAGACCTTGAAGAAGCTGTCTTAAAAAAGTACGGTAATGGATGTCCTAGATGTTCTTCATCACCATGTAGGTGCCCGATGAGATAAGGAAATTAAAAACCTTTTAACAAAATTTATCGGATTTGCTACACGAATACGAGATTAGTGAGCTTGAGGCAAAGGGTGAGCGGAGGAAATTCTGTCCAGTCTGTAGGGGCAAGCTTTCCGAATGCAGACCCGCCATATGTCCCTTCGTTAAGAAGTTGTCTGCTTGGATACCTATAGAAAGGTTTCAGGATAGGCTGGTGTTTGGAGCAAGCCCACCAACAGTGTTAGTGGGCGAGTGGGGATATCCAAAAGTAAACGTCGGTCCTGCCGTTTCCGCTATGGAAAAGGACTTTGTGGGGTTGCTGGATATGTATGAAAAATGGTTGGATTTTTCCATGGACGAGCTTTTGCTCATGAGACTCAGCTTACTTCATGGTAAGAAAAAGGTCGGCGTTACATCAGCAAGGACACCGAATAAGCTTCTCGAGTCTTTTCAAGAGCTGGCTATGTCCTCAACACCAGTGGATGCCGAGATGGAGTTTGAGAGCAAACCATCACTAAAGCCTCTCTTTTACGTAAGAGAACCTCCTATAGGTCCTTCAGCGCCACTTCTAAAGGTGAGACTCGTAGAGAACCCTAGCGTTCCAAGGACTGTCGAAAAAGTAGTAGCAGATACAGATTTGAGGGCAGCGGATGCCATTATAACGATGTATCGTTCCGGCATTAGGCAGGAGCATATAACCCGACTCCTCTCAATCGGCCTCCTTGGTGCGAAGAATGAGAGGAAAGTCGTTCCTACAGAGTGGAGCATAACGGCCGTTGATGAGATAATTGGCAAGTCGCTCAGAAAGGAAGTTATGAAGAATCCATTAATAGACCTCTACGAGATTTACGGGTTTGAGGCCCTGTATAATAGAGTTTACATCCTCCTGCTTCCGTTAAGATGGATGTTTGAGGTTCTTGAATACTGGCATAACATGCCCAGCAGGCTTCCTTACTCGGACCACGAATTCCCCGGCTTCCCGGATAGGTACCCTGAAAATATTGGCGGTGCCTACCATGCAGTAAGACTCCCAGTGCTGGAACATTTATCGGCTAGAAAGAGACAAGCGGCGGCTCTCGTGTTTATTGAGGTCTTCCCCGGATGGTTGCCGCTTGGTGTTTGGAGACTTAGAGAGATTAGCAGGAGAGCGCTCAGTATGCGGTCCACCAGAGCAAGTAGCCTGGACGAGGCCTTGTCGCTTTTATCAACGAAGCTAAAGCTTCCTATTGAAAAGTGGATAAGGGCAAGCTGGTTGCTGGATTTCTTGAAAAACCAGACTAGGCTGGAATAAGGAAGAAAAAGTCGTTTTACCCTAAGAATGTCCGGCAGCATAGGAAAAAGAAGCGGTTTATAGGAGGAGTATAGAATTCGTAAAGTCAAAGCGGTGCGTATAAATGCCTAAGAAACCTAAGGATGTGCTCTCACCAAGGTACAAGGCAAGGGTCGGTTACGAGAGCGAGTACTCCCTAGTCAAAAAATTGGTCGGGAAAGGACGTCCGGGATGGTATGCCGTGAGGACGCCTGGAAGTGGAAGCGGAAAGATGGCAAAGCCAGATATCATAGCGGTCGAGAATGGAGAGCTGTATGCGATAGAGGTTAAGTCAAGCAGGAAACCTTATGTCGTGCTATACAAGGAGCAGGTCAAGAGGCTCCTCGAGTTTTGTAGAATGTTCCGCTTAAGATGCCCGCATTGTGGAGGGGAAATTACAGCAAGACCTGTCTTAGCGGTCAGATTTATGGGCTATGGATGGGAGTTCGTCGAAATCTCGGAAGATACAGACCATCCAATTATGATAAAGCGAAGACCTAAAGACCTAAGCCCTTGACGTGTCTTTTCTTGTTTGCACTTGCTTGTATTGTTCCCTTTCTGGTGCATGGTTAAGCTTTATTACCCTTTCTTCGGCTGGTCTACTAAAGACCTTCCTTTCAACTTCACCAAGCTCTATGAGCAAAGGGCTAAGAAAATGGCTGAGTGACGGCGAATTTTTGATCCATTTTCTCTCAGAAGGTTTTGAAAGGTACCCTATCTGGACGAGAGCCTGGAGTAAGTTCGATATACTCCTCCTCTTCTTCCTATCTTTGGTAATCTCTGGTGGTAGGAATTCAGCTATCTGCGTTAACGTAAAGGGCTGAACGCGTATGTTCGCTACAGCGGCCAAAATTGCCTCCACATCTTCTGGTTTCAGCAACCTTGTTTTCCAACTAAGCATCATGACTATGGGGTGAAGCTTACTCATTGTGTTGCTCTACCTCTGGTAGAGCTTAAGTACTATGTCTGGGTCTATGATGTTGGGTCTATTACAAGAAGGGCATACCATCTTCATAGTTTCTCCTTTGCTCTTCAGTTCTACTAGCTCCTCGGTGGTGGGGAGCCAGACTGAGGTTCCAGTCCTACAATATCTGCATATTATCTTTGCTTTCTTATCGCTCGGCGCCTTAGGAATCTTTTCTCCCGTAGTGGTTTTTACTAGGAAAGTTACTTGTTCAGCCTCCTTTGGTGCCCCAACGGGTGCTCCGGCAGACACCTCGGCTTGCATAGATTTGAGAGCACTCTTTAGGGACTGTAGCTCCTCCTCCAACTTTGCCCTTTTCTCTACTAGACTTTCGAATTGTTTCTCCAACCTTTCGAAGACCCACTTGGGAACAAACTCGCCGGAAAGGGCCGGTATGACAAGCTCCACCAGTCTTTTTCTCGCCTTCTCTAGAAGGTGACCCTCCAGCGGCTTTAGCATCGGGAGCTCGCCGCGCTTTATTTTCAGTATGTTGTTCAGTTGTTGGATGATGGCCTCTATGTCCTCGGGCTGGGTATTTTGGGGCTCGGATAGTAGTGTGAGTAGGGACCTAGTGGCATTTAGCTCATCTTCCAGCTCCTTAAGGGTTGTCTGTTTCTTTGACACCTCTTCGTCCAACTTTTTAAGTTCCTCTTTTTTACTCTCTAATGCCGAAAGCAATTCCTTTACAGTACCTCTCACCTCAAGTAACGACGAGTATTCTGTGTAAAGGGTTTCACGTAACCTCTTCAGCTCCTCGACTTCTTGTCTTAGGCTATCGCGTTGAACCCTTAACTCCTCTAAAGTAGACTTTATCGTGGTAGCCTCCGACTCGACGTTAAGAAGCTCAGCGCACTCACGAAGGAGGGAATCCCGCTTTATGCTGGCCTCATTTACCAGCCCCTCAACCTCTTTTAACTTCCGCTCCAGCTCCGTTATCTGCCTGCTTAAATCGCCAGCCTTGATTACCTGTTCAATCACTTCGTTCGGGTTGCCCTGTGTGTTTTTTATAGAGTTCAATACGGCAACAAGCCTTTCAACATCCTCTAAACCTAGCTTAAATTGTTCTAAAACCGAGAGCAGGGAGTTGACCCTGTTTACTATCTCCAAGGTAAGCTTTCTTTGTTGCATATAGATCTCTAAGTCTTCCTCAAGTCTTGTTCTCTTCTTTTTCAGGTCGTCTATTGCGTACTCTATCGTTACAAGTTCCCTTGCCTTCTTCTCGTACTCTTTCAGCAGGGCGCCTATGCTCTTCCCGGTCTCCTTTTCCAGCTTTCTTAGTCTGGTCATAGCGGTGGCATAATACCTAATCTTTGAGGGTTCCTTTGCGGCACTTTCGACAGCATCAAGAAAATCTTCGAGCTTTTGTAGCGAAATGCCGGCTTTATCCAATCGACGCAGTAGTTCTTCTGCTTTCTGGACCGATTCGCTTTCCCTAAAGACTCCTTCCTCTGTCAAGGGCTTTTCTCTCGAATCTATTTAACCTTTGAATATAAAAATATTGTTAGTAGGGAACAGACTGGATGACTGCCTTAATACCTCAGTATCAGTTCCTGCTCGGATTCTTCATCGTTACGCAGTAACTCCGAAATACCCGCTTTCATCATCAGTCATAAAGGTCATAGCGCTCGCTAATTAGTGTTTTAGCTTAGATACGGCTGCCGTTATTGGTCCTTTTTTCTACCTTTGCCTACCTCTTCTTCCTGTCTGGAACCTTCTCCCTCGTGGTCCGCTATAACCCTCTTCGCGAGGTATGGCCTTTGTTGAAAGGTTATTCTCTACGTTTACATTCGGAATTTCTTCGTTAACCATCTCTATTGAACCGTACCTTCCAAGATTTAGTTGCATGAAGCCCTTAAACGGCTTTACGAAAGCGTTGGTGATCATGACTACGTCCCCTTCGTTTACCTTGTCTATGTTCTCATCCCAGAGAACCAGCGTTATGGCACCGGTCTCGTCGGCAATCAACGTCTCACTAAGCTTATGCTCCCTTTGGTCAAACTTCGAAGCTACGAACTTTTCCTCGCCTTTTTTTACAACCTTCGCAAGAAGGTTTACCGAGCGCGACCACGGGCTCAGGTTACTGATTTTTACTAACCCGCTCAACCTCTTTTACCACGCTTTTTTGTCATTAGGTTTTGCGGGATATATTTAAGTGTTTGTAATTCTGCACTAAGATTTGGTTCAAGCAGGGCGCAGGTATGGTTCGAGTAACTTGAGAACTTCGTCCTTGCCTATATCAAACAAATAGGGACCTAATCTTGGACCCCTAGGTACGCCCAGGAATATCTCGTAAAGTTTCCTAAAGAATTGTGAGGGTTCTATTCCATTGGAGCGGGCGAGCTCGAAGATGCTGTGCTGGAGTTCCTCTGGACTGTTAACCTCACGTATCTTTGATGCTAATTGTCTGACCGCCGCCTTCTCATTCTCGCTCAGCTCTACCAAACCCCTCTCCAGCCTACCGAATTTACGCGCATAGTTTATCGTCAGCCTGACCCTTTTCAGCACTTCATCATCAACCTTGTAACCGTACTTCGTGAGTCTAGAGATCACGAATTCCTCAACCTTTCCTTGAGGTGCAAAGCTGGCTAGCTCCACGAGCAGGTTATAGGGAACATGCGTCTTGGGCTTGCTTGGCGGCCTAAGGTGATGAATATATTCATACAGACCTTTTAGGCGCATCTCAACAGTTTTTGTTGTCACTTTTTGCTTACCGAAGTAAACATCCTCTATGTAGTCGACCTCGTCCATCAACTTAGGTATGCTCTTATATGATATTCTCCTAGTTCCGGCATATCTTTTATACACGAGAAGGAGCAAACTCTCCGGCGTCCCGTATTTCAGCCACTCCTGCGGCGTGAAGACGTTGCCTTTAGACTTGGATATCTTTCTTCCATGCTCATCCAGAAACATCTCGTACCTGATGTGATAAGGCGGTATGAAGCCCAGAATGCGTTCAGATACCAGGTCATTTACCTTAACAGAATCTGCTATGTCCTTTCCGTAAGCCTCGAACCGTACGTCAAGCCTAGCCCATCTGGCGGCAAACTCTACCTTCCAAGCCAGCTTTCCGTCACCTTTCCTTATGTCTGCTTCGCCCTCGTATCCACACCCTTCTATCTTCCTACCCTTTATCTCGACACCTTCACATCTGTATTTCACGATGAGTCTTTTTTGATCATACTCGTATGCGTTTGCCGTGTATATCCTACCACATCCTTTACATATAGGGAAGTACGGGAGAACCCTAAGGAATTTGTCTTGCCCTACTGTCTCGTAGATTATCTGGCCTATAGTGGACGAATTCCTTAGAATCGTGTCCATCTCTTTGAGCAGCATACCCTCTTCGTAAACCTTCCTAGCTGAAAAGAATCTGTATTCCACACCGATTGCGTCAAGGGCATCCCTTAACATGCTACTCATGTGCTCGCCATAAGAATTGTGGCAACCAAACGGGTCTGGTATATGAGACACGGGCTTTAACAAGTGTTCTTGGAGCCAAGAGGGCATGTCAGAAGGTACCCTCCTCAAACCATCCATGTCGTCCGCAAAGGCCACGGTTTCAGAATTGTAGCCCAAGTTCCTGAGAGCCAGCGTTACACCGTAGGCCCTAACAGCATCCGACAGGCTTCCAACATGCGGTATTCCTGAAGCACCAAGACCGCTTTCAGTTCTTATCATGCTTGTGTCCCTTCCAAGCGATAATTCGCGCTCGATTATCTTACTGGCTACTTTGTCTAGCCACGTTCCTTTTCCGATTATTTCGCTCGTTTTCATCGGATAAAGCCCCATAGAGGAGCGAGCCTTAAAAGTTTTAGCTTAGGATGGACAAATCATCAAAAGTTAGAAAGCCGGGCGACCACGCTCATAGAAGCTTCGTCAAAGCGGACAGAGAAGCCTGCCTCCCTAAGCCTCCTCATCACGCCCACCCAGAGCCTTATTCCCCTTTTTATTCCAGGCTGACCGACATAGTGAACTAAAATGCCCCCTGGCTTTAAGACCGTGGCGAGTTTCTTATAAAACTCTGTGCTATAAAGGTGGCCGGCGAGGGAAAATCTTGGTGGGTCGTGTATTATAACGTTAAACTCTTTCCCAAAACTGTCCACAACTTCGTATACGTCACCAAGGATTACTTCAACATTTTCATCGGCCAGCTTTCTTGACCAAGGGTTTATCCTAGCAAGTTCTAGCACGTTCTTGTCAATCTCTACGGTGACCACGGAGGCCGCACCCTTCAAGATGGCGCCTATAGCTGTGTAGCCTAGGCCCATACAGGTATCTAAGACGCTCTTACCGCGGAAGCTTCCCACGTTCCTAAGCTTAAGCCTCGTATCCTCATCTGGCGTAACGTCCTTTATCCTATGCATATGTATGCCGTCGATTTCCAGTGTTGGTGGCTTTCCCCACTTCACCATTACAAGTTTGTAAAAGTGCTCGCTGACTATTGCCGCAGGTTCTACGGCTCCGGCCCTTAAAACGTACACATCTCGCGGTCTTTTTGCAGATTCTCCGACTACTTTCCAATCCACAAACCTCCCTCTAACTTCTACGCCTGTCTCTGTCAACCTACACGACTCTTTTGAGAGCGCAAGGTCGAAAGAAAGTGCGACTTCGGAAAGACCGCGCCTCTTAGCGTCAAGCAATTCCTTCGCTACCGGTTCAACAAGTAATGGCTCATTAACGGGGACGAACTTCATCAGAGAACGGTTAAAACCCAGTCTATTTAAGCAGAATCTCGTGATAAAGGCGAAGGCCGCAATACTGACTTCCACGAAGGACACAGCGTCTATGCTTGTGAGAAACATTCTGATAGAAAGCTTTGGATTTAAGGAGTCCGATTGGTGCTTTAACGGTAGTCCAGTCTTTATGAAAAACGACATAGTTCTCTTGACACTCGATGTGCCTCTAATACATGCAGAGGGTATGGACGAAATGTTAGACGTATCCCTTATCGTAGCTGCTTCGAGGCATGTGTCAGAGAAGGGCATAAAGGCGCTGCTTACACATCCTGCTGGAAACTGGGGCCCAGACACGAGCCAAGGCGGTAGAGCGTTTAAGGTCTCTAAAACATCCTGTGCCGCACTCACGACTTCTCTAGTAACTCTACACGATGAGTCAAGCTCTTTACGTGGCTGGTCTGTAGGTCTCGAAGTAACGCATCACGGCCCATTTAGCACAAAGCCCTTAATATTTGTGGAGTTTGGAGGTCCGGAGAACGAGTTAAACAATGTTAATGCGGCAGAGGTTGTGGCAGCCGCGACTGTTGCTGCGATCGAAAAGCCGAAGCTTTTGGAACCTGCTGTAGGCTTCGGAGGCGGACATTATGCCCCGCTATTCACAAAGCTTGTACTTTCCGGTGAATATTCGTTTGGCCATATGATACCGAAATATGCGTTCCCAGTAACTAGGGATGCAGTATTGCAGGCCTTTGAGATGACAGTCGAAGAGCCCAGTGTGGCCGTCATAGACTGGAAAGGTATTTCTGCTGCAGACCGACAAGCTCTTCAATCCATATTGGAGGATTTTGAAAAAAAGATAGTAAAGAAAAAGTGATTTCGTAAAAGATACAGCAAACTTTTATTATCGCTTACTCGTAAGGGCTGAGTAAGTGCTCGCCGACATGAGTGAAGTTAAGAAAATAGTGAAGGAATCCACGGTTGCCGAGCTCCTCTCTGTCAGCGGTGGCATAATAGCAGGCATCATTCTTTCTTCGATGACAGGCATTCTGGAAAGAGTCCCTGGCATGTTAGCGGCGATACCTGCCTTCCTAAATATGAGGGGAGCCATATTTTCCTCGTTTGGTGCAAGGATCTCTACAAGGCTTCACATCGGCGAGCTGGAACCCAATTATAAGTTAAAGGGCCTTGCTCTTGAGGAGGTACTTGCATCCTTTACGTTAGGCATATCCCAATCAATACTTATTGGCATATTCGCGTATCTAGCATCCTTATGTATGGGTGTTAGCCCTTCCCTACCTTATCTGTTAGGAATATTTGTTTTTGCCGGATTTCTTTCTAACGTGATAATGATCACTGTAACGTTCTTTTCGGACATATGGCTTTACAAGCGCGGGATAGACCCTGACAATGTCATCGGGCCGTACATAACGACGATTGGTGATACGATAGGTCTTTTGACAATCATAACCTCAGTTAAGGTGTGGGGTATATGAGCAAAGTTTTCTGGAACATCTTAAAGGAAAGTCAGATACCTTTAACTTTAGCTGCTGCGGTCGGTGTGCTTTCAGGAGCCTTGCTGGAGGCACGATTGGAAGCACTCATATCCTTGCCTATATTGCTAGCCATAATTCCGCCGCTTAACGATATGGCAGGTGACCTCGGCACAATCATTGTTGCAAGACTCACGACAGCCTTCTACCTTGGTTCTATCGAACCAAAATTGCGCAAGAATAGAGGACTACGTACGAATCTACTCTCACTTATGTTAGTTAGCACGATCGTCATACTTTACATAGGCTTTGTTCTTTCTCCTATCTACTCAGTGACTTTGGACATGAACGGCATGTTGTTCACAGTGCTGATCATAGTTATGCTTGCTGGCATGATGGGCGTGTTCTTCACATTATTATTCGGCATATTCTTGTCTGTGTTAAGCTTTAAGAAAGGATATAATCCCGATACAGTAGTAATGCCAATGATAACGCTCATAGGTGATTTTCTAAGCATCGCGAGCATTTTATTCATCGCAAAAATGTTCGGGTTAGTTTAGTATTTATAAAGGGTTGTGCTAAATTATATATCGAGCCTGCATAATGAAAATAACGAGGTTAGGAGGTACAGTTGTCTAAAACCTCCAAACAACGAAAGCTAAAGCCTGTAAATTTGAAGGATATAATAATCCAGATGAAAGACACGTCAGAGTTAATGCTGGACCTTGCCTTCTCGACGATACTCTTCGAGGAGGACTATTTTGCAGAAGAAGTTCTTGAGTTGGAGGAGAAGATGACGGAGTTGTGTTTCAAGGCAAGAGAAGTTGTCATGCTGGCGTCAAAGGGTATAAAAGAGGTTGAGAGCTTATCAGCAATTCTTCAAATAATTCAGGCAGCCGAAAAGGTCAGCAACGCCGCTGTTGAGATGGCAACGATAGAACTTAGGGACATCGGCCTTCCAAAAGCATTCTTTAAGACAATGCATCTCATCGAGGAGACGATAACGTCATTAGTCGTGCCTGAGAATTCGACTGTTGTCGGAAAGCGACTGGACTATATTGAGAAGGAGACGGGCATGCAGATAATTACGATGAAGAGGAACGGTCAATGGTTGATAAAACCTGACGGTAAAATAACCTTGAAGGCAGGCGATAGGTTGATAGCAAAGGGGCCGTTCGAGGCTCTTTCCAATTTTGAGGTTTTAATAATGGGCAAGCATGTCATGATGCCAAGCATATCAGAATTAATGGAGCCCGAGTCTCAAAGGAAGATACGAGAGATGCTGGTCGAGATGATGAACCTTTCACAACTTTCTGTGGACCTTGCGTATTCCTCAACGATATTCTATAATAAAGAAATAGCCGACGAGGTGTTAAAAGTAGAGGAAAGGATGGACCGTATGCAGGAGGCTGTAGAGCATGAGATTTTGCTCTTCGCAAAAGTGACCGATAACGTGAAGCTTCTAAGAGGATTGCTGAGGCTCGCTTGGGCGTTAGAGACTATAGCCGATGCTAGCGTCGAAATGGCAAACGTCGTCCTGAGTGGTGTTTCTTTACATCCAATATTTGTGTCGGCGATGGAAGAAAGCGATGAGGTGATAAGCAAAATAGAAGTTAAGCCAAACAGTAAGCTGGACGGTCTGACGGTTACAGAATGCGGACTTCAATCCGATATGGGCATTCAGATAGTGACAATAAGGAAGGCACTCACTGGTAAGTGGGAATATTATCCGAAGGGCGATACCAAAATAGAAGCGGGCGATGTTCTTATAATAAAAGGTAGTAAAGAGTCGATTGATTCCCTCATCAACCTAACAACGATGGAGAGTGCTCCGAATGAGTCCAGATAGGTTTAACCTGATCGTTACAACGTTAAGGGGGATGGAGCCGGTATCGGCATCTGAGTTTATAGACATATTGAACCGCATGGGCGACCCGTCCCCTAAGGTCGAGCAGACTAAGATTTCAGGGATTTTGACTGCTAAGACTTCTCTAAACCCTGTCGAGATTGTTGAGAGGTTAAAGAACATGGTAGAGAAGGAACCTTGGCTTATCAGAAACATACAAAGGGTCATACCTGTCGAAGAAGTTGTTGAGACGAACTTAGAAAAGATAGCCGAAGTTGCCTCCAGACTTGCCCAAATCATACCCGAGGACCATACGTTTAGAGTCACCGTCGAAAAGAGGCATACACAACTTTCGAGTAAGGATATAATAGAGGCGGTAGCTGCCAAGATCAACAGGAAGGTCAATCTAGAGAGACCTGATTGGGTTGTTCTTGTTGAAGTTCTGGGCGGCCTAACTGGTATATCTGTGATCAAACCAGACCAGATATTCAGCGCATCAAAACATGGCTAGTTTTTGTCCTTCGATTCAAGATAATTTAGCCTATATAGCTTCTCGCTATCCTTAACGCTTTCCTTACGACGTCGGTAGCCGACTTACCGAAGATGTACGTCATAGGTTCCAAACCGACACCTCCTTTATCGAATACAGCATCCAGCTCGCCATACTTCTTGAAAGCTACAGCGACAGCGTTTATCACGGCTTCCTCATTACCTACATCTCCCTTTTCTGTATAGGCTACATTCATTCCCAATTTTCTGGCCACGAGCTCTACGTTCTCATCGTATTTCATATTCATGACCGCTCTAATGTCATTCTTGACCGTCCTAACCCGTAGGAGCACCCTTGCCATATGCTTCGAGGCACCAAACTCAGGTCTGCTCATAGGTTTTGGTCGGTCCTTCAGAGCGACGATCCTTCCTGGTACGGCAGCAACGTCCAACTCAGATTTAGCCTCCCTTAACGACACAGCGATGTTAACTGCCACTTCAGGTATCAGCTTTACAAAATAACTTGCACCTTCCAGCATGTAGAGCGCGTGCTCTAAATCTCTTAGTACCTCCATATGTTCAACAGATTGGTATATTGGAGCTTTGAGACATACATCGCACTCACTCAGCAACGGATATATGCTTTTATGATAATTACAGAGTAAGCCCCTAGAGAGCAATTCTTTCCAGAAGGCATAAAATATCTCGTTTGCTTTTCCTGCACTCTCCAACACATCGTTGGAGATGAGCTTCACAAGTTTATCAACCTCGTCTAGGGGTATGCCAATAGACTGAAGCCTCTTCTTATAATAGGTGGCATCTTTTGATAGGTACAGGCTAACGGCCGCTTGCGTTATTCCAAGAAGGGTGGCTATCCTTGATTGACTCATCCCACCCTTCCTGAGCTCAAGCGCGACTAGTCCCCTCATTGCTGGTAAAAAATCCTGAACCATTATCTCACACGGAGGAAACATATCGTCCTGATATTATGCTGGTTACGGCGATTTATAATCTTCTGTTACGTTTAGGAACAGCAAACGTATTTGTCTGACCGTTCTATATCTTTTGTAAAGGCTGAAGTGCCTTGGCCCATATAATGCAGCTCCCCAACATAATAGTCATCGGAAGGGGTTTGAAGGACAAGGTCGTCGAGGTTGCGCTTACGGCATCAGGAGGTGAGCCGGTACTTATCGTTACGGGAAAGACCGCCTATAACATATACGGGCGCTCGATTTCCGAAGCAATAGGAGAAAGGACTGATGTCGAGGTACATCTGGTCGAGGCAGAAATTTCTCAAGAGTTAGAAACTATCCATACAATCCTTTCTAAAAAAAGGTTTGGTACGGTCATAGGGATAGGTGGCGGTAAGGTAATAGATGTATCTAAAGCATCGGCGCATGAGGCGAGCTTGAGGTTCGTAAGCGTTCCGACGGTTGCATCTCACGATGGCATAGCGAGCCCCATGGTCTCTGCGATGGACAGCAGTCAGCCGTATTCTAGAATGGTGAACATGCCGTTTGCTATAGTAGCGGACATAGATGTCATAGAAAAGGCTCCGCACAGATACCTAGCAAGCGGTTGCGGAGACCTTGTAGCCAAATATACAGCGATTAAGGACTGGAAGTTGAGCCATAAAGTTACCGGTGAGTACTTTGGAGATTACGCTGCAAGCCTCGCGTACATGGGCGCTGAGATAATCTTCAGGAATGCAAAAAAGATAGGTAAGAGAAAACAGGACAGTATCAGGACGGTTGTTGAGGCCCTGATAAGCGCGGGCGTGGCGATGGGCATAGCTGGGAGTAGTAGGCCATGTAGTGGTTCTGAACATTTGATAAGTCACGCGTTAGGCCGTTTAATGGAAGACCCTCCGCTACACGGTGAAAGGTGTGGGGTTTCTACGATATTCGCGGCATTTGTACATAAAGCTGCATGGAAAAGAGTTAAATCTGCATTATCCTCGATAGGTACTCCTTCAAATTTATCGGAGTTGGGGATTGACGAGCAGACCTTCGTGAAGGCGGTTCTCATGGCACCAGACATAAGGCCGGATAGGTACACAATTCTCCATAAGCTAAGGTTGACTGAGTCGGACGTAAGGCGTCTGCTCAGGGAGGCCGAGCTCAGCTAAAGTTTCAGCTTTGCGTAGGCTTCCTTCAGGTTCTGCCCTACTTTTTCCTTTACTTGCTCGTAGTAGTTGTTCCCATTAGAGTCTATGATGACAAACAACGGCCCGAATTCTTTTACCTCCATGACCCATATGGCCTCAGGAACGCCTAAGTCTAGCCAATGAACGCCCGCAATCTTTTGTATACCTTTAGCACCCAATGCACCAGCGCCCCCGGTGAATATCGTATAAACCGCGCCGAACTTCTTGCAAGCCTCAGCCGTACGCTTTCCCATACCGCCCTTTCCGATGATTATCCTCACCCCAGACTTCTCTATGAAGTCATACTCGTATGCCTCTATCCTAGTACTCGTTGTAGGCCCTGCAGAGACGACTTCCCATTCACCGTCTTTTTTCTTGACTATCGGGCCCATATGGTATATAGCCATACCTCTGAAATCCACTGGCAGTTTCTCTCCTTTCGCTATAAGCTCCAGCGCCCTCTTATGACCCGCATCTCTCAGCGTGTAAATGGTTCCGGTGAGATATATTACGTCGCCGATCGAAAGCTTCCTAACCTCCTCTTCACTGACCGGTGTTCTCAACTTATATTCCGCCATACTCATCCCTCCTTTTCAAGAAAGCTGTGGCTTGGGTAAGTAACCTTTCCGTCTGCAGTGATTTTCATGGTCGCCCTTCTAGCAGCCCAGCAGAAAACCATTATGGATATAGCATATGTGGCAGGATGCCTCTCGGCTATCTCAACATGCACATCCAACGCCGTAGGCCCGCTGCCAGTACCATGAACGCCCCACCCTAATGAGTTCACAGCATCTAGTAGTTTCTTTTCGATCTCTGCGATTCTAGGATCGGGATGCCTTTCGCCTACGGGTCTAAGTAAACCCTTCTTAGCCATCTTGGTGGCTATATCGCCCGTGGCACCTATGCCAAGTGCTATGATGTTTGGTGGACAGGTTCTGGGACCTGCTTCAAATGCAGTGTCCACTACGGCCTTTAATGCACCTTCTAAGCCTTCAGCGGGCGTAAGCACTTTCATCATGCTCACAGCTTCACTGCCCCCGCCCTTAAGCATCACGGTTATCTCAGCTTCATCGCTATTTGGGACGACCTCCCAGTCTATCCAAGGTAGATAATTGCCTACGTTGTTCCCGGTATTCTTCCCCGTTATGACATCCACGACGTTCGGCCTAAGTGGTATGAGCTCCGTGGCTTCGGCAGTAGCTTCGCGCAATATTCTCGGTAGGGAACCCATGTATGGAAACTTCTCGCCAACCTTGACGTAGAAAAGTATTGCACCTGTATCCTGACATAATGGCCTCTTCTCCTTCTCAGCTATTTCGAGGTTGTCAAGGATCGCGCGGAGCATCTTCTTCTGCAGCTCACCTTTCTCTCTGTTGTATGCCTCCTCCAGTGCGCTCTTAACATCCCTTGGAAGGTATACGGCGGCAATCATCAAGAGCTTAATCGTAGCTTGCTTTATCTTCTCCCCAAATTCTTGGGGAGACATGCTAGTCCCAACCAAGGCTTATCGAGTTTATGTTAAAAGTTCCTTATGTATATATTTATCGTGCATAAAAGCTACAATTTGAAATACCGCTCCATAGATGAGATAACCAACTTTAATATCATATGATGTTGCAAAGCGACGTCAAGGCAAGAAGATTGGATGGAATAATGGCTCAGCTATTTCATTTATTATGTTTTCCAACTCATCAATTTGCCGACTTTCTACATGTTAAGCTTACGTTAAGCTTTATACGTTTCGTAGTTAACGGTGTTTATATGGAAGACGATAAAAGAATAGAAAGGGACCCGTTTGGAGAAGTATTGGTTCCGAAGTCCAAATATTATGGTGCCTTTACCTATAGGGCTCTTACGAACTTTCAATTTTCCGATCTACGTTTTCCAAGGGAACTCATTAGAGCACTGGGCTTAATAAAATATGCTGCTGCCTATGCAAACCTAAAGTTAAAAATTCTGGATGAAAAGATCGCAGGTCCCATCATGCAGGCCTCCATGGAAGTTGCTGAAGGTCTTTTCGATGAGGAATTCCCCGTTGATGTGTTTCAGACGGGAAGCGGAACATCGATACACATGAACGTGAACGAGGTCATAGCTGCCAGGGCATCAGAAATTATGGGAGGTCCGAGAAGCGCATCCGGACCCATCCATCCCAACGATCATGTGAACTTTGGACAGTCAACGAATGACGTCTTCCCTACAGCCATACGCGTCGCTCTCCTTGAGTTAATAAACAAGAAGTTATTGCCCAGCCTCGATACTCTATACGAGGAGCTGCTCGGGAAATCTGACGAGTTTAAGTATGTGGTAAAGGCTGGCAGGACTCACCTAAGGGATGCGCTACCGGTCACGCTTGGACAGGAATTCAGCGGTTATGCTATGATGATAAAGAAGGCGAGGATGGAGATAGAGAAGACGATGCAAGTGCTTGAGGAGTTGCCCATCGGCGGAACAGCGGTCGGGACAGGGTTCAATACGCATCCAGAATTTCCAGGGCTTGTTATTGAATCTTTAAGGGAAATTACTGGCCTAAATGTTAGGGAAGCTGAAAACAGGTTTGAGGCCATCGGAAGTGCTGGCGCGTTCGTTGCCCTGTCCTCAACCTTAAAAAACCTTGCGTGCGCAATTGTAAAAATATGTAACGACTTAAGGCTGCTCTCTTCTGGACCGAATACAGGCTTTGGTGAGATAGAGATACCTGCTCTACAGTTAGGGTCATCAATGATGCCGGGTAAGGTGAATCCAGTCATCCTAGAGGCCGCATGTCAGGCTGGAGTCAAGGTCATAGCAAACGACGTATGCGTAACCATAGCTTCCCAGCTAGGTGAGCTGGAGCTAAACATGGGATTACCATTGATAGCCTACGTGCTGATACAGTCTGTAAAGTTGATGACGAATACTTGTTCAGCGCTAAGCAATAAGTGCATAAAAGGCATAAAGGCAGATTCTGAGAGGTGCAGGGCATACGCCGAGTCCTCTGCAGCAATCTTAACGGCCTTGGCTCCCGTCATAGGTTATGAGAAGACGACAGAGCTGGTTAAGAAGGCCCTGTTAAAGAAGAAAAGCTTGAGGGCTATACTAGCCGAGGATTTTGGGATGAGAGAGGATGAGATAGATAGGATCTTAGACATCAAGAGGATGACTATGCCCGGATTCTTTACGAAAAACAACGCTCAGCAAAGGAAGTAGGGCTCTGAGCGGAAATCCTTAATCGTCGAAATTTTTTTGAGCTGCTCCAGTACCCTGTTCCTCAATTCCTTAGCACTAGGTATCTCACGAACTAATCTTCCCTGGAGCATCAACGGCTTCAGTAGTGGCTCTACGCTCCCACCGCATAATGGACATCTATCAATCACTCTATCATAGGATGTAACTATGTCGTGAAACTCGTTACACCTATAGACCTGTTTTTTACCGGGTAGCTTGCCCTTCTTTGAAATTGGCCTATCTCCTGTCGCGACTATATCAAGGGCAATATCGACCGAGGGTGGAAAGGCGATGCATGTGCCTATGCCAAACCCATCAACTACATCCCTGAGGTTCATGATATCGACTTCATCAATGCCTCCGCTGACGAACAGTTTTACGTTCCTATAACCAGCCATATCTAGAGCCCACCTCGTCTCCAGCGCTATCTTCCTCATGTTCCCCCTTCTTGAACCCGGTGTATCAAGCCTTACCCCGTAAAGCCTTTCACCCAGGGTATTAACTGCCATCATTGCCTCCACCCTTTCATCGTACCACGTATCGCAAAGCGTAATCCTCGGAACTTCTGTTGGCATGACCTCGTCAAATGCCTTCCATGCTCTAACTTGGTCGCCGAAAAGGATTATGAGCGAGTGTGGCATCGTTCCCACGGGCTTTTCGTTTATCATCTCTGCACCAAGCACGCCCGAGACAGCGTCACAACCACCTATGAACGCCGACCTATCCACCATGGGAGCTATTGCTGGATGAACACACCTTATACCGAAAAACAACAACGTCTTTTCGCCCGCCGCCAGTCTACATCTAGCCGCCTTGGTTACGATGCTCGTACTATGACGCAAAATCCCAAGGATTGTTGATTCCATGTAACCGAAGGACGCATAATTCCCCTCCAGCCTTACGATCGGCTCCATCATCCTGAAGATTGTACCCTCTTCCATGGCGTACACGTCAACCGGTTTTCCCTCTAGAACATGTGCCATTTCCTCTATGCCGCCTAAGGCTGCCCATTCATAACCTGAAGGTAACGAGTATGCGTGCGCCTCCATGGCTACTGAAACATTATCTAGCTTAAACTTCCTTATGACCTCAGTAGCTCTTTCAAAGTATACATCCGTCACCTTCCCTTCCTTTATATCAGACTCCAGAGCTATGTAGAGCTTAGGCAACTTAGTCACCTTTACGGTGTGAAGTCTAGCAGCTCAGAACTGGTCAGTATGCCCCTATACAGAAAAGAGATCTGGCGGAAGGTCGCCAGCTGGTCGAACTCCGTAAGCGCAGACACGCAATCAATAGGTAAGTATACTTTGTAGAGGTTCAAGGCAGCAGAACCTGCCGTATGCAGGACGCAGATGTTGGATACGGTCCCTGTAATGACCACGTTCTTTATGCCCTTTATCCTAAGCACATGGTCTAACGGTGTTCCGAAGAAGGCATCGTATCTTAGCTTCTTTATGATTACTTCGCCCTCGATGGGTTTTAACTCTTCGATTATCTCAGAACCCCAGGTACCAGCGACCGAATGTTTTCCCCATATCGGGAACTCTGGGTCATCTTCTAGGTGCCAGTCTTGTGTGAACACGACTGTGGCGCCGCTTTTCCTAGCCTTTTCTAACAGCCGCTTTATATTTGGAATCGTGCGCCTTGCAACATCACCTACATAGAGCTTACCTTTTTCATTCACAAAGTCGTTCTGCATATCCACGATTATAAGGGCGGAAGATTTTGCATCCAGACTAACCTTTTGTGGCTCAGGTATGCTTGGCACTTCAACCATTTTCAATAATTATCACCATATGTGCTTATAGATAGAGTGCGGCTTCTCTTTAATCGTTGTTTATAGGCAAAAAATTCATAATGTTATACTGTATCATGCATGTTTTGCTGAATTTTTGCAGGAGAAAAGGATAAAGTCTACCTTTTTGATAATCTTGGAAAGTTATGAAGAAAAAGGTGATTTATTATTGCCTTGATTGTAAGCGCTTTATAATGGAAGTGGAGCCGGAGGGGGAGCTACCTAGCAAATTGTACAACATGTTCGATCCCCCAAAACTCCATGAGGGCCATAGGCTTAGCAGAGTTTCATAAAGGATGTGCTTATTTAGCTCCGAGCATAACGATTAACCATGAAAATAAAGCAAGTTGATATCTCAGAGAAGGTTCCAGAGAAAAGGATCGCGATAGCAGCAGGCCGTATAAAGCTCAGGCCCGAAACCATAGAGCGTATAAGGAGGGGTGAAGTGGAAAAAGGCGACCCGCTCCAGGTAGCTAGGCTCGCCGGGATACAGGCAGCTAAACTCACGCCCTTGCTTATGCCGTTGTGTCATCAGCTCAAGCTAGAACATGTTGAGTTAGAATTGAGGCTTACCGATTCAGCTGTGGAAGCGACCGCAAAGGTCACAGCTACAGAAAAAACTGGCGTAGAGATGGAGGCTCTTACCGCACTAACAGTTGCTCTCCTTAATATTTGGGATGTGCTCAAAGCATATGAGAAAGATGAAAACGGTCAGTACCCTATCACGGAGATAACGGATATCAGGGTTATTAGTAAGGTGAAGCAGCGCCTTGATGTCCCATGAACACCATAGGAAAAAGGCACCGAAAAAGGTCAACGTAGCTATAGTAACAGTAAGCACTTCAAGGTACGAGCAGAAGATGAGAGGCGAGAATTATACTGACGAGTCTGGCGATATATTGATGAACGGTATACTTGCCAAAGGTTATGAAGTAGTGTATCGTGATTTAATCGGTGATGGTATCGGACAAGTAAGATCGGCGTTACTCGCTTTACTGAACAGAAGCGATGTGGATGTGATAGTGTTTTGTGGTGGAACGGGTATAACGAAGTCCGACCTTACGATAGAGGCTGTGGAACCGTACTTAGAAAAAAGGCTGGATGGGTTTGCTGAGATTTTCCGGATGATAAGTTACCAGAAGGTAGGCTCTGCGGCAATGCTCTCTAGAGCCATGGCTGGCGTAGCAAGGGAGAAGCTAGTGGTCTGCATACCAGGCTCACCCGATGCCGCCAGAACAGCCATCGAAATCCTTGCTGATGAGTTGCCTCACATAATATACATGGTGAAGAGCTAATCGAGTATGAGGCTTACATTTCTTGGTACAGGTTCGATAATACCGACAACCAACAGGTTTTCTTCAGCGATACTCCTTGAAATAGGGAACGATAGGCTACTTCTAGACTGTGGTCCTGGGACCTTAGAAAAGCTTAGGAGGGTCGGTGTAGACCCGAACACCATATCTAGATTACTCTTAACCCATTATCACATAGATCATGTACTCGACCTTCCAGCCATGGTAAAGCTAAGGGCTTTCGACCGCTCCGGTGGCCCCTCCCAGAATCCCTTGCATCTTAGGGTTTACGGTCCATTAGGTCTAAATACGCTAATAAGGTATCTCTTCGAAGAAATACCGCAATTCAGATACATCTCAGAAAATCTTTCGTGCTTCAAATACATCGAGCTGAAGGAGGTAACAAAGGGCCTTGTGGAGGAGACTTCTACATTACGCATAAAGTGCACGCCGGTCAAGCACTACGACGGCGTAGCATATAGGATTGATGCCGAGGGTAAAAGCTTAGTTTACTCTGGGGATACGGTTCCAGACGAAAATTTGATAGAATTTGCAAAGCATGCAGACGTCCTGATACATGAGTGCTCATTTCCGGACGAGCAACTCTTAGGGCTTCACACATCAGAGAAAGGGTTGGCTGAAGTTGCCGCTAAAGTAAGGCCGAGGCTTTTGATACCTGTGCATCTCTACCCAGCATGGGAAGGGAGAGAATATGAGCTCAAGATTTTACTGACCAAGGCGTTCAATGGAAGCGTTATCGTACCTAAGGACTTGGAGAGCTATGAGATTTGATCAAGCGTACATTGGTTTTCTCTCGGCTGCTTGCGCAACCTCCCTCAACGAGTGTAACCTGTCCTGCACAACCTTCGCCTCTCTGTAGAGCGGTTCTAGGTCTATCTTTATCTTAGGCACGAGCTTGGTTAAAGCCTCTAGTAACATTGCAGCAACGGCGAAAAGCGGCGTATTCTCCATCGCTTCTGCCAATAACACTACCACATCAAAATTGTTCCACCTTCCTTCACAAAGCAAGACTCCAGGCACGCCGGGAACTACGCCTATGCTCAGCTGTTCTATCCCAGCGTTCGATAGCATTTCCCTTGCCCTCCCGGTGCTACCTACACCGTAAATTTTCGTATCTCCAGACTCTTTGGGAACGCTTAACGTTGAGATTATCATCTCGCAACCATTCTTCAAAGACCAATCCATGATCGTATTCGCCACGCTTCTTGAAAGCCATAGCGGCAGGTTGAACTCCGATACGAATGCAACCAGCTTAAGCCCTTCCTCGACGTATACCCTTGCGGGATATCTTGGCTTGCCTCCATAAACGAAGGCGACGGGAGGGAAATGAGCAGACTCTATGAAGGCAACTTGGTCCATGTTTAAGTGTGCCACAAGATAGCTGGCCACGAGTGGTGTTACGAGGCTTGAAGATGGAAACCCATCTATAACGATGCCTCCTCTTACGTCGGGCTTTTTGTACTCCTTAATTTTTATTATCTCAGGAATTTCGTATGTCATAAAAGAACTTTATGCAGCACGACGTTTATAAGATTTATTTGTAGAAGTTGCTAGCGCTTGGCAACAAACATTTAAAAAGAGACGTTTAGAAAACCCGACCGGAGGGGATTGCTTGGCTATATTGAGCGACTTGGATTTATTAAACTACATCAGGAGCGGAAGGTTGCTAATAGAACCTTTCGAAGAGAGCACGGTCAGAGAAAACGGCGTAGATCTAAGGATTGGTGGGGCTGTGGCTAGGATGAAGAATATCGGAAGACCCCTTGACACTAGGAGCGATGACGTCGAGGAGTTTTACACGATCGAGCAAAGCAGCAGCTTCATCATAAACCCTAAGGAGCACGTACTTCTCCACACGAAGGAGTACATCAGACTCCCGGTTGACCTGATGGGCTTCGTTAACCTCAGAAGTAGTTATGCAAGGGTAGGTCTAAGCATACCTCCCACGATAATAGATGCCAACTTCGAGGGTCAGTTGACGATAGAGCTGGTCGGCGGAGATTTCCCGGTTAAGCTCTACGAGAATGACAGGTTCATACATGTGGTCTTTGCTAAACTCACGTCGCCCGTGGAGAGACCCTATAGAGGGAAATATCAAGGGCAGAGGGGTATAAGGCTTCCTTCCTTCAAATAACAGTGCGTTAATTTGAAGCCTTAAATATTTCCCATCAAGTTGCTGAGTCAACGGCAATGAGCGAGGCTAAGCAACAGGTTGAACAGAGGCAAAGTCAAAAGAAACCTCTATGGGGGATTGTCCATATCTATTCCAGCTACAACAACATAATAGTCCATGTAACCGATCTGAGCGGTGCCGAAACGATTGCCAGAGCTTCCGGCGGGATGTTCGTTGATGCAGGAAGGCTAGAGCCAACACCTTATGCTGCCACAAGGGCGGCTAACTATGTTATGGAGATTGCAAAGCAAAAAGGAATATCCGCTGTCCATATTAGGGTGAGGGCGCCTGGTGGTGTGAAGGCGAGGACACCAGGCCCGGGTGCGCAGGCAGCGATCAGAGCTGTGGCTAGGTCCGGCGTTCAGATTGGTAGGATAGAGGACGTTACGCCTCTCCCTCACGACAGCATAAGGAAGAAGGGCGGAAGAAGGGGAAGAAGGGTCTAGAAGCGCATACGTGGTCCGGCTTTGAAGGTGGAGCGCAAGAACCTTGGCAAAATGTTGGGTTATGTTGTGGACATCGTGCCAAGTATTAAGTGGGGTAAGTTACTGTATGCTGTTAAGCTTGTGATTGCAGACCTGCCTGACACGTTGATTTACAATATCGAAGAATTGCCGGGTTGGCTCTGGTACGGTTCTGCCGTGAACGCATACATCTCAAGGGTTCAGCAAGGGAATAGCGTCAAACTTGTCGTAGACGATCTATCGCAAAATGAATACGAGCCTTCCATACAATCAGTATTGGTGAGCGTTTTAAGTTATGATGCTAAGACCGGGGAGCTTGTGCTCAAAAAAGAAGATGGTCGTGTATTGACGCTTACGATTTTTGAAGATTACATAAAAGATGAACTTCTAACAGCATCCGAGCCGAATTTTTACGCGCTATTTATCGAGAAACCGAGCGGATTAAGAATGGTCGGCCTTATACGTTCACCAAAGTATAGACTTCTAAGCAGGGCCAAAGAGTTAGCCAATTTGTTCATCTCTTCGTCTTTAGAACATAATCTCTGTAAGACGTGACGCCAAGCCTCTCGACGGCCCTCTCGAAGTCCAGCTCTGTTTCTATTCCTAGGCTATGCATGCTCTCATTCGCTTCATCTATTGACTCAGAGTTTGCCACAGCCTTTGCAAGCTCGCTTACCTCATAAAGTATCTGGGCATCAAGGAAAAAAGTTATGCTTGAAAAGATAGACACGTATGCCGTTCTTGTCCCCTCCCTTATCGGTACATCGCCCCTTACGCCCTTTGCTGCCATGATAGTCATCCTACTCGCTTCCGTATTCAGCCCTTCTGACAAAAACTCCATGAGCTTTACATCATCTCGCGTCATACCCAACGCACCAAGTAAACCGCCCATCGATGCTATTTCGGATAACCTTGCTTCTAGTTCCTGCAACTTAAGCTCACCATCGCATCCTAATCCCACTACGCCCACTATGCTCCTAACACCTGAGTTAACTAAGGCTGCAAGTGTTAAGGAATCGCATAGAGGAGATTTAAGACCCTCTTCCTTTCCAGTAGCTAAAACGTCGCCTCCAACATCTATTCCGACGATGAAGCTTATGCCGAGTTTATCGACCATCTTGTGAATGCCTCTAGCAAGACCTTTGGCACCTTTAGTCAGGTCCAATAGCAGAACCTTCTCGTCCAGTTTTGCTGAGAGTCTGCACGCTTGTGGAACGACCCCTCCTTTTATTCTCGTTCGACTTCCCGCTAAGCATACCGTTTCGCTTAAAAATTCCTCCACATTATCCAGCTCGTCCAAAGACCTCGGACCAGGCTTTGGATCCACGACGAACCTTTCCCATACTACGGAGCCTATCAATACTTCGAATTTGTTTCTCCTCAAAGAGTTCCTCGTCGGTATCGTTCCTAGCACATCGCCACCACCTCCTATACCCACAACCGCGGCCTTTCTAGTGCCCTTTGAGTCAAAATAATCCCAGTCCATGAATAACACCATCTCTCAAAGAAGTGCCTTTGCAAGTTTTATCGCGAAGATTGGATGCGAAAGTAACTTCATCGCAACCCTTTTAATGTTAAGGCCGTTTGCAAGGTCAAGTATATCCGTCGCGTCAAGTAATGTCTGTAAAAGATTCAGCTCCTCATCCGTCATCTTTTCCAAAGCGCGCATGACCTTCAAGCTCTTGTTTATCCTCATTATCCAAGGTTCGTACTTCTCATTGAATTCTGAAAGCCTCTTCCTTGAGGTGTCGCCTTCATGACACGCCTTCGCAACGACCTCGCCTGCTGCAAGACCCGCGGCTATCGATGAGTGTATGCCTGCACCCGTCAAGGGTATAACCATTCCAGCGGAATCTCCTATGAGTATGCCACCATCCACTATGTACTCCTTTATCATTCCGCCGATGGGTACGGGCGCACCTCTGTAGTCGATTATCTTAGCATTTCCAAGTTCTTTCTCAAACATCTTGACGAATTTGTCGAGGTAAAGTTTGGCTGGAGCACCTCTCACACCTATGCCCACCTCTGCGATCTTCTCGCTTTTGGGGAAGATCCAAGCGTATCCGCCTGGAGCTATATCGTTGCCGAGGAAGAACCTTACAACGTCCGTGCATTCGAGCTTACAATTAACCATAACGTACTGAACGGTCGGTATGGGCTCCGAGCGCTCGTTTATTCCAAGGCACCTTGCTACTGTTGAATTGTATCCGTCAGCACCTATGACAACCTTCGCTGAATACTCGCTACGGTTCGTCTTTACCCTCATAATGTCTCCATCTCTCCAGACCGATAATACTTCTTCCCTTACGTGTATGTCAGCACCAGCCTCAGCGGCTTGAGCGGCTATTTCCTGTAGGAAGAGTGATTTGTTTATCAAAAAACCTACGTCCTTTATCTCCACGAACTTCATGTTTGGTGCATAAACCCTTGCGTACGCCCTGTTGAGAACTATGCTGGGCTTCGGCTCCACACCAGCTGTTTTGAACGTTGTTTGACTCGTCGCTTCGCCGCATGGCTTGTTTGCCATAATCGTCGGGCACTTCTCCAGTAGCAAGGTCTTAGCGTCAGCTAGGGCTGCCGCTTTTGCCGCCGAGACACCGGCCGGCCCGGCACCAACAACTATGACATCATAGCTGCTCATAATCGAGCACCCTATCTGAACCTCAAGAACATATATTTATCCTTGCTACACCCTTCCATACCAGACCTCGTGGTACGGTTTACTGTTTTTCCATGTAAACTATGCTCTCCCTCGCTTCGCCTATCTTTATAACCCTCTTCGTCGTTGCAACCCTTCTGTTCACTACGCATATCTTGTTTACCTTAAAGCCCATATCCTCGGCCAGCCTCGCAATCAGGATATCGGACTCAATCACCCTATCAGGAAAGACACCGCCCGCAACCACTAGGGCTACCTTGCCTTTGGGCTTCAAGACCCTGAACATTTCCGATAGAGCCTTCTTCATGTCCGAGAAGTAGGCCTTCGCGATTATAGGTAGATTCAACTCGGGAAATGGGTCCTCGACATTTTTCGGGTTTAGGCCCAAGTATGAGCGGACAGCATCTACCTTGACACCAGGTAGGAAGAGCTCGTACTCTATTTTATAGACCGTCGTGTACTCTATCTTGTTCAAGTACGGTGGTGACGTTATTATCGCATCGAACATGTCGTCGGGCAACTGGAGCACCCTAGCATCACCGAGCATTATCCTGGTCTCACAATCCTCAAGCTTTATCGACCTAACGTCCGTGATCATCTTCTTGACGATCCTTTTGAAGAACTTCCTAAATGGTGGCGTCGGTTTCTTCACTATCTTTATCACACCGCCGTCCTTATAGGCGTAGGAGGCCTCCATAGCTGCCCTCATAAGAGCGAGCATGAAAAAGCCCTTGACATCCCCGTCCATATCGGCTATCTTATCCCTGAAGAACACGACATCTTCAAGGACTGGTCTGCTGAATGCTTTCTTTACGAGCGGGTCGAGCTCGTCCAACGAGGGTTTTGAGAAAGGTATCGAGAACAACGACGCTGCTGCCTTTTCTAACAAATTTGCATCATATCTGGTAGTCTTGGTTTGCGATACGAACACGGCCAAAGGTGACGAATCTACGCCACAAGAGTTTACACCAACTTCCATGCAGGCAAGCGATGTCGTCCCGGAGCCGAGAAAAGGATCGAGCACCCAGTTTCCTCTACCTAGGTCGAACTCCTTAAGCATTAACCAGACAAAATCCCTCGAGAAACCTTCTTTAAAGAAAAAACCAGTTATGGACTGGTACGTTCTTATTCGGGACGAAGGTCACAAGCCTTCCGAGGTCGTACCTCTCCTCGACCAAGAACACGTGCTACTTCCTCCGAAGTTTAGAGGCCTCCTCTATTATCGCTTTACAGAAGCTTGGGAGGTCGTCGGGAACCCTAGAAGTTATTATGTTTCCATCCACGACCACTGGAGCATCTATAAACGTCGCACCTGCATTTATTACATCATCCTTAATTCCGCTGACACACGTCGCTTTCTTTCCGCTCAAGAGCTTAGCAGATATCAGAAGCTGCGGTCCATGGCATATAGCACCTATTATCGCTCCCTTCTGTCCATGCTTCCTAACGAACTCCACAACCCTGCTATCCCTCCTCAGCCTATCGGGAGCCCAGCCGCCGGGAATTATGATTATGTCGAAGTCCTTGATGAGGGCCTCATCTATAGTTAGATCCGGAACTATCGATAAACCATGCTTGCCCCTGTACGTGTCCCTTGTCGGTGCCACAACCTTCACGTCAGCGCCTTCTTCTTTGAACCTGAGCAACGGATAGTGAAGCTCTAGGTCTTCGTAGTCAGGACCGGCAATTATAGCGACACTTTTACCCGAAAGGCTCAAACTAAACACCACCTTCAATATGTGATGTTTTCTATATAAAAGGTTAGCACGTGCTTATTAAGCCCTTATATAGAACAAGGACTAATTTTAGTCTTGAGGGAGGGCTTTTTGCAAAAAGATATGCCCACCGTAAAAGAGGTCATTGAAGCACTCAAGAACTGTTACGACCCAGAGATTCCAATAAACGTGGTGGACCTAGGGCTTATATATGACGTCCAGGTGAGGGACGATGCCAGCGTGTACGTTAAGATGACCCTTACCGCACCAGGTTGTCCGATAGGTTATTTTCTCGTAGAGCAGGTGAAGGAGGCAATAATGAACGGCGTGAAAGGTGTTCGGAGAGTTGACGTGGAATTGGTATTCGACCCGCCATGGAATCCAAGGATGATGAGCGAAGAAGCCAAGAAGATGCTCGGCATCAAGTGAGTTAGGCTTCATATCAGTTAATGACAATTTCATTCAGATGTTGTAAGAAAGCTTAAGCAAAGGCTTTATCGAACACCTAGAGGGTTAACTGGCGTATGGAGCTGGTACCGAGAATACAGGAAAAGGCATGGGACCCATCGATCGAGAAGAAAATGCTCGAAATTTGGGAGTCGGAAAACCTTTACACGTTTAACGTAAGGAGCAAGAAGAAAAAATTTGTCATAGACACACCACCACCGTACCCATCAGGGAGGCCGTGGCATATAGGGGCGGCTGCCCAGTATTCCCAGATCGACATGATAGCGAGGACTGCGAGGATGCTGGGCTATGAGGTGCTGTTCCCCATAGGTATAGACAGAAATGGTATACCCGTCGAGCTATATGTCGAGAAAACGTATAAGGTCTCGATGAGGTCGGTACTAAGGAAAGAGTTCATCGAGCTTTGCAGCAAGGCCTTAGATGAGTTAGAGGCAGAGATGTTATCAATAATGCGGAGGATGGGTTTGAGCGCCGACTTTAAGAATTACTACAGGACAGACTCTCCGGAGTACAGAGCCTTAACACAAAAGACCTTCATCAAACTCTGGAACGAAGGCCTGATCTATGAAGCAACAAGACCGAACAACTACTGTTGGGAGTGTGGAACGACGATAGCCGACGCCGAGGTCGAGTATGAAGAACTTCCAACAATACTTGCTTACATGAAGTTCAAGGTCAAGGAGACGAATGAAGATTTGATAATCGCATCGACTAGACCAGAACTTCTGTGTTCTTGTAAGGCCGTCATCGTGAACCCAAATGACGAAAGGTATACGCATATTCATGGGCTACACGCAATAGTTCCGATATACTCGACGGAGGTACCAATAATACCCCATCCAGCAGCCAAGCCCGAGTTCGGTACCGGTGTCATGATGGTCTGCAGTTACGGCGACTACACGGACGTCCAGCTATTCAGGGAGCTTGGCTTAGAAGAGGTCGTGGCAATAGGCGAAGATGGAAGGATGACCGAAAAGGCAGGCAGGTATGCAGGTCTCAAGGTTGAGGAGGCGAGGAAGAGGATCGTCGAGGATATGGAGCGCGAGGGAATTCTCGTAAAAGTCGAGAATATAACCCATAGAACCCCAATCTGTGAAAGGAGTAAGACACCAATAGAAATCATCCCAATGAAGGAGTACTACCTCAAACAGCTTTATGCGGTAAAAGAGTTGGACAGGATAGCAAGGAAGATGAAGTTCCATCCAGAGATGCATAGGCAGCTCTTGCTAGACTGGATAAATTCTCTTAAGATAGACTATCCCATATCTAGGCGCAGGTACTATGCTACCGAAATACCGATCTGGTACTGCAAAAGTTGTGGCGCTCCCCACGTACCGCCGCCTAACAGGTACTACAGGCCATGGTGTGAGCCACCTCCTTTTGAACGATGTGAAAAATGCGGAGGCACAGAATTCGTCGGCGAGGAGAGGACGTTCGATACGTGGATGGATTCGAGCATATCGCCGTTATTCATAACAAAGCACTACAGCGATCCAAAATTCTACAAGACAATCTATCCTGTCAGCATAAGACCACAAGGCAAGGACATAGTTAGGACTTGGCTCTACTACACCGTTCTCAGATGTTACCAGCTCACCGGAAAGGAGCCTTTCAAGCACGTCTGGATATCTGGCTTAGGTCTTGACGAAAAAGGAGAGAAGATGAGCAAAAGTAAAGGTAACGTCATAGACCCCGTTCCCATACTGGAGAAGTACGGTGCCGATGCGTTTAGGTTTTGGAACGCGCAGGAGGCCAGCTTAGGTTACGACTTCAGGATATCCGAGGCAAGGATTGCTGGTGCCACGAAGTTCCTTACGAAGCTCTGGAATCTATCGAGGTTCGTATCGTCCTTCCCAATACCGAGAAAGGCGAAGCTCATGCCGACGGATAGATGGATACTCGCGGAGCTCTCAGCCCTGATACGCGAATCCTTAAAGCACTACAAGGACTTTAACTTCTTTTATCCTGCCAGATTGATTAGAGATTTTGTCTGGAATATATTTGCCGACCATTACGTGGAGATGGTCAAGACGAGGGCTTACGGTGTAGGGTTCACGAAGAGCGAGCAGAGGGCTGCTTGGTTTACGTTACACACGGTGCTCAAGAACGTCCTCTTACTATTGGCACCCATAACACCTTTCATAACGGATGCGTTGTGGAGGCAGCTGTATGGCAAACGCAGCATACATTTAGAGACCTTCCCGAAGGCTGTATGGTCTGCTGTATACAGGAAGTTTACTGAGCCCATCATTGAGTTTAACTCTAGCGTTTGGGCAAAGAAAAAGAGCCTGGGCCTATCACTGAAGGAACCGATAGAATGCGATATACCAAGAAAGCTCAAGGCATTCGAAAAGGACCTTAGGGCCATGCACAATATAAAAAAATAAATGAACGAACCTAATTTAACGCTCCACCTTACTCCAGTATTCGTCGACCTGCTTCTGTATCTCTGCGATAACAGCCTCGTTCTTTATTGGCTTAAACAAATGGGCGAACCTTCTTTGGACTTTCAAGTAATCTTCAACCGGTCTTCTTTTTGAGGGAATGTGCGTATGCGTTACCTCACCGTAAACCGCTTCCTTCAACGGCCAAATCCCAGTCTCGACAGCGAGCCTAGCTAATTGCACGGATTCCGAAGGTTCAATGCCCCAGCCCGTAGGACATGGGCAGAGCGCTAAGAAGAGTTTCGGCCCTTTGAAGCTAAGCGCCTTCTCGACCTTTCTAAGCATGTCAACCACATGCGACGGCGATATCGTTGCGACGTACGGCGGTCTGTGGCTTCGCCATATCTCGAAGAGGTCCTTCTTGGGGAGGACGTTCCCTGCAGGATATAGGTGCGTGGGTTTTGTCGTCGCAGTTCCGCTACCTATTGGCGATAATGAAGAGGCTTGAAAACCTGTGTTACCGTATGCTTCGTTGTCAACGCATAGATAGAAGAAGTCCAGGCCCCTATGTATAGCCCCTGATGCCGACTGCAGGCCTATGTCCGAGGCGGCACCGTCTCCTGTTATGACTACAACCTTGAGGTTCTCTGCGGGGTCCAGCTTGCCCTTTTTGATGAGTATGTCTAGCGCGTCCCTTATGCCCTGTGCACCAGCCGGTGCGGATGACATTGCCGTGTAAAACCACGAAGACCTTAGCGGCGTGTACGGAAAAGTTGCCATTAAAGTCACGCAACCGGCCGCGTTTACCCAAACCACATTACCGCCTAGCGCTTTGTGGAAAAGCCTTATGACGAGTAGAGCTCCACATCCAGCACAGAGTGGTGTTCCTGCTACGAGGAACTCTTCCTTAGGTACGTCCTTTAGTGTTCTATACTTCGTGATGCTCATCTTGCTAACCTCCAGAGGCTATCTTCAACAAGGAATCAACAAGCATCGCCTCGTCCTCACGGAATAACAGCAAGGGCCCATCCGGTCCTGCCTTGAGCGACGCCAGCCTCTCAGCAACCCTTACGGCGTGCCTGAACTCTTCCAAGCTTATGGACTTACCGCCCAGACCTGCGATGACCGGTAGGATGACCTTGGGCCTGTCTTCTAGGTGGTAGAGCGCCTCAGCGATTTCTGGACAGATTATTCCGCCCTTGCCAATAGATATGTTCTGATCGACGACCACCACGCATTTCTTACCCCTAAGGCTTTTGACGATGTCATCCGTCGGGAACGGTCTGAACAACCTAATCCTAAGCAGCCCTACTTTACGCCCCTCTTCCCTCATAGCATTCACAGCTTGTTTGCCAACGGCTGCGAAAGAGTTGGACATGACGATGACTGTGTCAGCATCGTCTAACATGTATTCCTCGACTGTTGCATAACTTCTGGAAAACATTTTTTCAAAATCCTTTGCCGCTTCCCTGAACACGTTAAGAGCATTGCGTGAGGCCATATGCATTTGATACTTGAAGAACGAATACAGGGGCGGTATGAGGACCGGTATACCTTTCGCGACGGGCTCTGAGGCTCTGATCGGGTTGACGGGTTTGTACTCTGGAAGGAACTCATCTACCGTGCTCTGTTCAGGTAGGTCGACACGCTCTCTCGTGAAGGAGAGGTGGAAGCCATCGATGTTAACAATAGCAGGTAGCAAAACCCTGTTGTCTTCAGCCACCCTATACGCAAGGAGTACGAAGTCTAATGCTTCCTGCACACTTTCTGCATGGAACTGGAGGAATCCAGAATCTCTTGCTGCGAGCACGTCATTATGGTCGGGCTCGAGCGTTATCGGAGCCGCCAGCGCCCTTGCGACGTTGACCAGCACTAATGGTGCTCTCCAGCCGGCTATGCTGTACAGCATCTCAAAGCCATACAGGAGACCTTGGCTTGACGTTGCCGTGAATACCCTAGCACCGGTCGCGGCAGCAGTACCTGCTGCCGTCAACAAGGAGTGCTCGGACTCCATCTGCACAAATATTGCCTCCATCTCTCCCTTCCTTACCCACTCGCTCAGTATCTCTATGATCTCGGTTTGGGGCGTGATCGGATAGGCCGGGATGTATTCGGCCCTTGCAAGCCTCGCTGCCCACGCAACTGCTTGCGAGCCCGTAAGCATCTTCAGGACCATATGGTCTCCCTCTCCGTTTTTATCGCTCTTCTCGGACACTCTACCGTGCACACTAGGCAACCCTTGCAATTGTTGTAGTTTATGACTGGGTAACCCTGCTCGTCCAAAGAGATGCATGCCTCGGGGCAATAGATGTAACAGATGCCGCATGCCGTGCAAAGATTCTTGTCCACGATCGGCGTGAATACTCTCCAACTACCCGTTTTCCTGAGTATAGTGTTCCCCATCGAGAGCAGGTCTGGGATTCCCCTTTCGCCCATGTACTGGACTTCCACTACTTTATGCGACGGCTTATAGTCTAGCCCGCGCAAACTTATGGACTCCACGCTCGAATAGCATTCTTTGGCCAATTGGACGTTCTTTTCTATCAGGTCGGCCGCAAGTCCAAGCTCCGCAAGCTCCTCCTCCACGGAGTCAACCAACGATTGAAGGCTTATCAACCCGGAGAGCTTACAGGCTACGGCACCCATGGCGGCGCTCAGGATGTCCCTTCCTATATGCTTCAGCGCGAGCTCGGTTATGTCCCTGTAGATCGTATGTACTTTCTTCGGCTGCACAATCTGTACTTCTTTCGACGAGTTGACGAAAAGGACAGAACCATCAGCCATACCCTCTAGCGGTTTGACGGTTGGGTCAAATAATAGTGAAGGTGCTGTGACAAGCACGTAACTTGGATTAAAAATGTGACCGCGCTCCAGTATCGGAGCGTCGGATAACCTCACGAAGGCGGTTATGGGTGCTCCGCGCCTCTCAGCACCATATATCGCAAAGTCCTGGGAGAACAGTCCTTCAAAGAAGGCGGCCTTGCTGAGTATGCGGCCGGCTGTCTTGATACCTTGTCCGCCCCTTCCGTGAAACCTAAACCTTATGATAAAGGGGCTTCACCTCACCATAATTTATAGCGGGTGAACGATATAAAGTTGAACCTTGGCTGAACGTCGCGCTTAGAGTCCGGTAAACTTTTTTAACATCTTATCCCCATTTAAGGACGGGGCGCTGATGAGCACCGCCTTCTGAGCTGTGATGATGCGGGAGTACCACTGAAGCCCCCAAACGTTGCGTTTGTGAAAACTCTTATCATGTCATCTAAAATCAAGAAGACGATACGGCATGCCGGAAACATGTCCAGACTGCGGAGGGCGGATGAAGAAGCATGTTGCTTCACTAACGAAGTCTTTCGCTTTAGGTATATCGGTGAAGAGTCTGCTTCCGACCGAACTTAAGAAGTATAACTTCTTAGATATTTGGATATGCGAGAACTGCGGGCACGTAGACATGCATTTACGCATAACGCAGGCTTGATGGTAACAAAAACGTTAAATCCTCCAACGGCGAAGACGTGTCATAGCGATGATGAGTCTGACCAGGATGAGAGGATGATATGGATCTTGAGCTCTGAGCCGCAATACATCTCCGTTAACGATCGATCATCTCTTTGATTGCTTCTATGTCAGCTTTGGCAACATTTCTCCAAGAACTGTGCATTCTTAGGAAGTCCATAAAGTCTAAATTGGATTTTAAGTTTTAATCTGCTGGTCTGACCTCTTTCCGAAATTCTACGATCTTATCCGAGGTGCGTTTACGCTTTTTGCGTTTAGGACGAATTATATTGAAGAAGACTACTGCATCCCATACTTTCTCCTGATTCATATCACCCATTCAAACATAACGCGCCTCTTTTAATTCTCTTTTTTGAGATTCAAAGACTTAGACGAGACGAAGAAAGGCGAAGGCACTGATAAAGACTTTCAATTCTCTTTTTGAGATTCATCTCCCGGCCATTCGTGGAACGCATGGCTCGTCGATACGTACTTTCAATTCTCTTTTTGAGATTCGAGCAAATAACTTTTCGCTGCCGCTACGGCTGATTTTCAGAAACTTTCAATTCTCTTTTTGAGATTCTCTTGAAGGGCGCTAGGGCTAGAGTGTTGCAGACAACAGTTCTGTCCTTTCAATTCTCTTTTTGAGATTCGCGCCCGTGACGGTGATCGGGCCCCGGACGAATCACCGGCTGCTTTCAATTCTCTTTTTGAGATTCCATGTGACAGACATAGTTTATGGATGCCCCTATTATGCGAAATCTTTCAATTCTCTTTTTGAGATTCTGTTGGACTACATACATATTCTGACTCAGAAAGACGTTGCCTTTCAATTCTCTTTTTGAGATTCGGCAAGACGCCCAGGGTGGAGCCCACCTTCACCCTTCTAACCTTTCAATTCTCTTTTTGAGATTCCCAAGGGTCAGAGAAGTGGACTTTTTCCATAGCTGTGGACTTTCAATTCTCTTTTTGAGATTCTTATCTTTTTCACCTGAGCCATCACTTGAAGCCCATTTTCGAATGCCTTTCAATTCTCTTTTTGAGATTCATAAGCATCATAAGTGGCACACCCACAATTGAATTGTTAACTTTCAATTCTCTTTTTGAGATTCCGAGCCTAATTCCCCGGTTTTTCCGGGAATTAGGCCACTTTATTCTTCCAACCTCTCGCTGGTGCCCCTTTTGCTGGGTACTTTATAAACTCCAGCGAAAGAATATAAGCTTTTCGGTAAGGGGTCGAACCAATAGGAAAGCCTAGAATCGAGAAAGAGGTTGAAGCTATTTTGGACATAGACTTCGTGGACAAGGATGAACACCTACAAGTACTTCAACAGAGCTGAAAAGCGGACCATCAAGAGAGCCAAGGACATGCTGGGCAGAAAAGTTCAGTCATGCCATTCAGAAAAGAGCATCGGCATGATGAACAAGATTCTGGAGGTTTTCAAAAAGGGGTGAGAAAGATGTGGTCGATTTCTGGATGAACATCGACGGACGTCTGATGTACATAATATACATCGAAGTAAGGGACAAAGAAGGTAAATATCTAGGAACTTTGGAGGTCGCTCAGGACATAAAAAAAGATAGAAGTGGAGAAACGCTACGTCGAATTGTAAGTTTCTAGAGCGTGTGCAGGATAGTACCTCCGCCTATCGCCGGAAGCATCATCACCTCATCACCGTCTTCAAGCCTCGTATCGAGCCCCTCTGTGAGCTGTATGTTCTTTCCGTTGACGTACAGGACCACGAAGCTTCTCAGGTTCCCTCTCTCGTCCAAAACCCTCTGCCTGAAAGCATCGCCGAACTTTTCGGAGAGCTGGTTGAGCAGGTCCCGTATGCTCGAGACCTCCAAGTGAAGCTCCTGATCGCTTTTGAGGTACATTGCCAGCGTACTCGTCATGATGAGCTTGACCTTCGCCGTGTAACCTCACCAAGCGAATACCGTGTTTGTCTTAATATTTTACTGTGAAATGGCCTCGATTGTCTCGAGGCTCGCAGCGGTCATGCATCATACGGCCCTCGGGCCTGCCGCCGTTTGATATGTGAGCTTTTTACCATACGCGAGCGGTGTTCCAAAAAGATCATTTTGACACGTTTGTGTAAAAACATTCTTAAATATATGTTCAAACATGCATCGGACATGGATAAAAGCGCCCTAAGCGGAAGAAAGTTTTCCAGAAGGGAATTTCTTGGCGTCACGAAGGCCGCGGCAATCGGCGGCATAATCGCTGCAGGCATCGTAGGCGGTGCGGCAGGTTACCTCGCCAAGATGCCGGAGGTCAAGGAAGTTACAAAAACTGTCACGTATACGCCGCCACTGAAGCAGATGCCGATTAAGGTAGGGTATGTGTACGTCGGTCCAGTCGGCGATTACGGTTGGAGTTACGGACACGATAGGGGCAGGAAATGGGCTGACGAGAGGTTCAGGAACGTCGAAAGCTACTATATTGAGAGCGTTCCGGAGCCTGAAGTCACATCGGCCATCGAAAACCTAGTTGCGAAAGATTGTGAGCTGATAATAACGACTAGCTTTGGTTTCATGGATGGAACGGCTGAGGCTGCCAGCAAGTACCCTGACAAATACTTCGTCCACATATCGGGCTATAGAAGCGGTGCAGCAGGGAACGCGCCACAAAACATGAGTTCTGCGTTCGCGGAGTTCTACCAGCTATACTACTTATGCGGTCTCGCTGCGGGTGCGCTAACGCAAACCGGGGTCATAGGATACGTTGGTGCATATCCGATACCGGAGGTCGTCAGGCATATAAACGCATACGTACTCGGCGCTCAGTACGCTTACAAGAAGAGAACTGGAAAGAACATCAAAGCGCATGTAACGTGGCTCTTTGAGTGGGTTGCGCCGGAGCAAGCAAGGCTCGCGGCCTCTGCTCTAATCGACGACAAGAATTGTGACGTGCTTAACTACACAGAGGATACGCCAGCGGTGCTGATGGTTGCTGAAGAATACCAGAAGAAGGGCAAGAAGGTATGGAGCTTCAGCCACTACAGCGATATGAGGGAGTATGGTCCTACAGCTCACCTAACAGGACCAGTAGCCAACTGGGGACCGATATACCTAGATTTTTACAGGATGGTTGCGACCAAGACGTGGCGATCTGTGGACATATGGGCAAGGGTCGGAGACTACATGCCTTGGAGATGGAGGCAGCCTATCGAGAAGAGCACTGCGGGAAAGGAAGAGGGGACGGTTTACTTGGCACCGATAAATCCAGCAATTCCTGAAGAGTACGTCAGCTTAATCAAACAAAGGTATGAGGAGATGAAGGAGCTCCTCTTCGAGCCATTTACTGTTGAGGGACACGACCCCGAGGGGAAGGAGCCGATTAGGGACCAGAATGGAAACGTCAGAATAGGTCCTGGCGAAAGGGCTGACCGCAACGCGTTGTGGTCGATGGACTGGTTGGTAGAGTACATAGAAGAGCCGCTACCTAAGTGATGATTTTAAACCTCTCTTATTTTTTAGTTGGAGGGTTACGGTTTGTCTGTTACGCCCTTAGTTGAGCTAAGGGGTATAGTGAAGAAGTTTCCTAATGTCGTAGCCAACGACCATGTAGACTTTTCACTCATGCCCGGCGAGGTTCATGCTCTCTTGGGCGAAAATGCTGCTGGAAAAACGACGTTGATGAACATACTGTACGGACTTTACCATCCAGATGAGGGAGAAATATACGTAAAGGGAAAGAAGGTGAAGATTAGGTCACCAGCAGACTCGATAAAGCTAGGGATAGGCATGGTGCATCAGAGCTTCAGGCTTATACCAGTCCACACGGTTTGGGAAAATGTCGTGCTCGGCCTCAAAGAGGCTGGTTTTATTCTCAACAAGAAAAAGCTTGCGGAAACCGTGAAGAAGGTTTGTGAAGAATATGGTTGGAATATCGACCCAAATGCAAAGGTCTGGCAACTTTCGGTTGGTGAGAAGCAACAAGTTGAGCTTTTGAAGCTCTTAATAAGGAACGTCGACATCTTGATATTAGATGAGCCAACTTCTGTCCTTACACCCCAGGAGACTAAGAACCTCTTTAAAGCCCTTAGAATTATGGCGGAAAAGGGTAAGGGCATAATCCTCATCACCCACAAACTTGAGGAGGTGTTCGAGGTAGGCGATAGGGTCACGGTCATGAGGAAAGGAAAGGTTGTCGCAACAAAACCTACAAACGAGGTAACTGCGGAAGAGCTTGCAAACCTGATGATAGGTAGGCCGGTGCTGTTTAAGCTTGAGAAGCCTGAGGTAAAAAAAGGAAACGTGGTATTGGAAGCGATCGGTCTTAAGGCCATGGGTGATAGGGGCGTTCTAGCTCTAGATGATGTTAATCTTCGCGTCCATTCCGGCGAGATTTTGGGTATAGCAGGGATAGCTGGAAACGGTCAAGAGGAGTTGGTAGAGGTTCTTGCGGGTATGAGAAAGGCTCATGGCGGTAGGGTGTTTATAGATGGTGAGGATGTGACGAATAAAGGTGTAAAGTACCTGATAGAGAAAGGCGTTGTATACATACCGCCCGAAAGCACCAGATGGGCTCTCGTTCGCGAGATGAGGCTCGTGGAAAACGTTGCGCTAAAGTTATACAGAAGCAAGGATTTTTCGAGCAAGTTCACGATCAATTGGCGAAAACTTTTCGAGTTTTCGAAGAAGCTCGTAGAGGAATACGATATAGCGGCACACAGCCCCTCGATTCTGGCCAGCGCACTTTCTGGTGGAAACTTGCAGAAGGTCGTACTAGCCAGAGAACTATCGACAACTCGGGATGGTAAAGTGCCTAAGCTCATACTTGCAGCCTATCCAACTAAGGGCCTTGACGTTGCGGCAACAGAGTTTGTTCAAAGCCTGCTGTTAAAGTATAGGTCGTTAGGCTCGGCCATAATCTTCCTATCCGAGGACCTAGAGGAGATAATGATGCTGAGCGACAGGGTAGTCGTCATGTCCAGGGGAAGGATAGCGGGCGAGTTCTTACCAACGGAAAAAACTATAGAAGAAGTTGGTATGATGATGGTGAAGGACAGCGCAGCTTAGGTGGTAATTGTTGTTTAAGTTGGAGAGGCGCGTATATCCGAGCCGGAAGACATCCGGTCTTGTTATCTTCTTATCGTTTTTGCTTGCTTTTTTCGTGACAGGCCTCATATTCTACTTTTTGGGCGTGAACGTCGTCCAATTTTATTCGATCATAGGTAACGTCTTCATCACACCAGTCCTTTTTCTCCAAGCTGTTTTCAGGAGCATACCGATAATCTTGTCATCCTTGGGTTTAGTCGTTGCTTTTAGAATGGGTTTCTGGAACATAGGTGCCGAGGGGCAGATATATCTTGGAATGGTGGCCGCGACCGGTATAGTTATCCTGCACGTTTTCTATGACGCTATACCTGTATCTCTAATGCTCATAGCCATGGGTGTTGCTTCATTCTTGGCTGGTGGAGCATGGTGTCTCATAGCAGCGTCCCTGAAGGCAAAGCTAGGCGTTAATGAGGTTCTGACAACTTTGATGCTGAACTACATAGCCATGCTGTTTGTTGATTATTTAGTCTATGGTCCATGGAGGGACCCAGAAGGTTGGGGTTTTGCCCTTTCCATACCATTTCCTGATTATGCAACGCTCACGTTTGGCGGACATCCTTCCGTTGCCGGCATCACAATATCCGTTGCGGTTGCTGCTTTAGTGTACGTGTTATTCAAGTACACGAAGCTAGGTTTCGTGCTCAGTGTTCTTGGAAAGAGTAGCGAAGTTGCTAAGTACGCTGGAATGTCAGTCGGACGCGCTACGTTATTGGGTTCCCTAATCAGCGGCGGCATAGCTGGCTTGGGAGGTTTTTACGTCGTGTCAGGGATGATAGGAAGACTAAGACCGAGGGCATCGCCCGGTTACGGTTACACTGCCATAATAGTGGCTATGCTCGCTCAGCTTAACCCTTGGCTCATCCTGCCTGCCGGCATATTCTTCGGGGGTTTGCTTACAGCCGGCGATGCGCTCCAATCCTTATTGAGGTTGCCAGCATCAACCATCACAGTCTTTCAGTCCGTGATCTTTCTCTGCATAGTGCTGGCAGAGTTCTTCATGAGGTACAAAGTAGTGCTGAAGAGGTGAAAGCATGAGCATCGAATGGATCGAACCAGTGCTTGCAAGTACAACAAGCATTGGCGTCGTATACTTGCTCGGCTCACTCGGCGAAATATACGCAGAAAGGTCTGGAATACTCAACTTAGGCTTAGAAGGCATCATGGCTATTGGTGCAGCCATATCGTTCATAATCACGATAGCATGGGGACATGCGCTTGCCTTCTTGGTAGCCGGCATTTTTGGCATACTGATGGGATTGCTGCTTGCCTTCTTCGCGGTGTCGCTTAGGTTAAACCAGATAACCGTGGGTCTGGCCATCACGATGCTGGGCTTGGGCCTAAGCGGTTTCATAACGTTCCCGACCACTAGGAAGATAATACTCCAGACGCTGAATCCAGAACTTCCGGGCGCCGTTCTTGAAACCCAGAGCGTTTCCATGTTGCCGTCCGTTCCTATACCGCTCCTTAAAGAAATACCGATAGTCGGTCCGATGTTCTTCAACCACAACGTCGTCGTCTACATAACGCTCATACTGGCACCCTTGATGTGGTTTTTGTTATTCAGGACGAGTGCAGGTCTGAAGATTAGGAGCGTCGGTGAGAACCCAGGAATGGCGGACGCTCTCGGAATCAACGTCTTCAGGATAAGGTATCTTACATGTATTTTGTCGGGCATGTTCTCAGCGCTCGCTGGCGCATACTTCATGCTCGGATTCCAACCATTCTGGATAGAAGGTATGACTGGCGGTAGGGGCTTCATAACGCTGTCCTTGATCATACTGTCTACTTGGAGCCCGTTGAGGGCAATATTCGGCTCTCTGCTCTTTGGTGGAATAGAAGTTCTCCAGTATAGGTTGCAGCTCTTTGGATTGGGTGCGACATCTCCCCAGTTCGTTTTGATGCTCCCATACGCGATAGCCGTGATTACTCTAAGCTTACTCTCCGTCGAGAGCTTCAGGAAAAGGATAAGCGCTCCGGCCGCGCTAGCAAAACCCTACTACAGGGAGGGGTGAGGCACCTAACAGAATTCATGGTGTGCAGAGTGACAAGCTTTTTATATGGAGTAGAAAATTCTCATTCTCATGGAAAGAAAGATTCCTTCGTACTTTGAGGGTGTGCACGAATACGTTTCGATGCCAAGAAAGCTGGTCTTCGGACCCGACTCCGTAAAGCAAATTGGTAAGGAAGTAAAAAAATTCGGTAACAGGGTGCTTATAGTAACGGATGAGGGTGTCCAGAAAGCAGGTTTAGTTAGCAAAGTAACGGACGTCCTGCTCGCTGAGGGTGTGGAGTTTTATGTATTCAACGGTGTAAAAATGGAACCTGACCTAGAGAACGCAAGGTCTGTAGCAAAAGCGTCAAGGGAGAGGAGCTATGATGTAGTGGTCGGCGTAGGCGGTGGTAGCTGTCTAGACATGGCGAAGGTTGCTACTGTCATGGCCACAAACGATGGTGACGTCGAAGAGTATTTTGGAGATGAGCTCGTCAAGCGGCCCGGCCTTCCTCTGATATTGATACCTACGACTTCGGGTTCTGGTAGCGAGGCTACAAAGGGGTCGGTTATATCTGTGAGCGACGTCAAGAAAGTGATCTTCAGTAGATGGATGATAGCGGAGGTGGCGATCGTGGACCCGATGATGACCTTAACGATGCCTCCCAAGCTCACGGCGATTACGGGCATGGACGCGCTGAGCCACGCGATCGAGAGCACACTTTCGAAGAGGTCGAACATCATATCCTCGACACTTGCCAAGGGCAGCGTAAAGCTGATATCCGAAGGTCTCGAGGCCGCATACAGGAACGGCAGGGATGTAAACGCAAGGTACAGGATGGCAATAGCCGCGACACTTGCCGGAGCATCCTTTGCAAACTCTAGCGTCATCCTAGGTCATGGATTATCGTATGCGCTCAGCACACTCTTCCATGTACCGCATGGCCTCGGTTGTAGCATCGCCCTACCTTACGTAATGGAGTATAACCTGCAGGAGCGTGTTGAGGAGTTGAAGGATATCGCGTTTTATCTCGGGATAAACGTCGGAGGTCTTGATGATGTAAAGGCCGCAAGGATGGCTGTCAGGGCCGTAGTGGACCTAATGAGGGAGGTCGAGCTTCCGCTCAGCTTAAGGGAGGTAGGCATTCCCAAGGATGCTATACCGAAGTTGGCGGACATCCTTGTATCGAAGTATCAGCGTCTGCTCGTCAATAACCCCCGCGAGGTCAATTATGAGGATGCAAAAAGGATCTTCGAAAAGATGTGGGAGGGCGAGCTGGAGAGCCTAAGCGGCTCAAAGGGTTAATGCACCCATCGGCCCATGGTACGCTTGTACACCGCCAATTAGTTCAGCATGCTGGAAAAATTTTTCCTGTGGTGCTGAACTAATTAGCCGCGGGGATGATGAGCTCGGGAAATACGAACGGATGAGATGGGTCTTAAGTTCTGACCCCAAACTATAGCCTGTAGTAGGACTTCGGGGCATGCCTTAACCATATCCTCTTAAGCTTCTCTATGTCCCCGAGTACCCTCTCATCCTTTATCTCTTCAGCCCTTTTTCTGTTGGATTCCAGAACAAGCTCCAGCAACCTCGAGCCCGTCTGCTTGAAGAGTATCTCCGTATTCTGGATCAGGCAGTGGCCGCCGATCACGTCCGGGTAATATATCGGCCTATCCTTCAGAACTTCATGCACCTCGGACACAAACTCTGCAACGGTGTCTAAGTCCGCTCCGAACCTCATCGCTATGCGGTGCGCTTCATGCCATGACGCTATCATGATGGCCCTATACACCGTCTCCCACAATTTCGCCAGCTCAAGAGACTCTGGCTCCTGCGATACCCTCACCCTAAACCCTGCACGCTCTAGGTGCTCCTTTGCATGGTTTAAGGCGGCATGATTAACCGCAGCGACCCACTTCGTCCAGAAAGCCATGTGGTCTTTCATCAGAGGGTGCTTGCCCCTTACCGGCGAGTAGGCAACTTTCGAACTTGTTCTCGACTGCAATGCTCTGGTCGTTCCGAGCGCAACCGTTGAGTGGATTATCACCAGGGATGGGTTTAGCATGGTAATGTAGCTTAACGCGGTATCTAAGAACTGATTGAGCTCCTTGAACGGGTAAGCTATGTGGAGTATGTCGACTGGAGGCTTAACATCGTCTATGCTGTTGATGGTCTTGTTGCTGTCTAGGTCGTAGCCGTATACGTTTGAGAACTTCTCGGACAGTATCTCGTAAAGCGGCCTTCCAACTTCACCAAGCCCTATCACGAGTACTGTGTCGCTTTTGGTCTTCACGGCTTTCGTTGAATTTTTGCTGGATTTAAGTTTTGATGCATATGGGGTTTTCTTCATTGTTATGTAAAAATCGAATCAAGGTATAAAAATTTCAGAAATGTTCGGCAGCTGCGAAGAATGCGATGGACATGCTGGACGGTTACGAATGGCGCTTGCTGCATTCGTAACCGTGATGTCAGGCCTCGTTGGACTGGAAGAGATGGGATACGTGATAGATATCGACGTTGTGCTGTTTTTGATAGGAATGTTCAGCTTAGTCGGGCTGGCAGAATCCTCCGGTTTACTGGAGATGGTCTCTGTATGGTTCATATCGAGGTTCAAAAGGAGCCGTGATCTAGTTTTAGCGTCTTCCATACTTTTTGGCCTCTTGGCAGCGTTTGCCATGAACGACACTGTAGCCCTGATAGGCCCGCCCATAGCGTATACGATATCGAAGATCGCAAGGGCAAGCCCAAACATGATGTTCTTACTTCTGGCATTCTCGATAACAATAGGCTCCGTCATGACACCAATCGGAAACCCTCAAAACATGCTGGTGGCGGAGAACTCTGGTATACAGGCGCCATTCATAACTTTTGTCTTTAAGTTATCCGCACCGACGCTGTTAAACCTAATCATCGTGCCGCTAATACTTCTTAAAATCTTTAAGGTTAAGAATGAAAAAATCGAGGTTGGACTAATTCCGCAGGAAACGATAAAAGACAGGAGGGATGCCCTTTTAGCTGCCCTAGGTTTAACAACATCGATAGTTGTGCTTACAGTGAATGACTTGTTTGAGCTGAGTGGGCTTCCCCATGTAACTAGGAGGGGTTCATCCCATTCATAATAGCAGCAGGAACATACGCGTTCTCGAGAAACCCAAGGAAGTTGATCTCGAACGTTGATTGGGGAACGATAATCTTCTTCATTGCAATGTTCATAACTACGGAGGGCATTTGGAGGAGCGGCGTACTGACACCTTTAGAGTTCATCATGAATTCTAAGCAAGAAGGCGCCATGGCTTATCTGGTTATTGCGATGATATCCGTCGCTATGAGTCAATTGATCAGCAACGTCCCCTTCACTAAGCTCTTCATAATGCATATGCAAAATCTTGGCTATACCGGAGCGGATGTTAATGTATGGCTCGCATTAGCAGCGTTCTCAACGGTTGCTGGTAACCTAACAATACTTGGTGCAGCATCGAACATAATCATCATAGAGGCGCTGGAGTCTAGGATGAACGCAACGATATCTTTCTTCGAGTTTTTAAGGGTCGGTCTCCTTATAACGCTCGTCAACGTTGCGGCATACCTTGCTTTTTTTGTAATTTTTTAGTCAATTCTAGGCATATTGGGTTCCGTATGTTTAAATTATGGTGTAAAATAGCAATATATTAAACCTAAAGATTAAGTGGGGGTTTAGTTGACGTTACATAAAAGACTTGACATCGTCAAGAAGCTCATACTTGAAGACTACCCAAACGCTGCTTTCCTCCATATAGGCCCGGTGGGTAGCGGAAAGACTATTTTCCTAAAACATCTGTTATACGAAAGGTTGAAAGATGGTTTTACATGTGTCTATGTTTGTGTTAAGCACTCGCCGAAGATGTTTATGTGGTTGATGAAGAAAAGGAACACGGACGTCGAGCCCTATCTCAAAAACGGCCATCTTATACTTGTCGATTACTACTCTCTAAAAACAGGCACTCCACCAACATATAGCGAGTATGAGTCCAAGATACTAAAGTTGAAGAACCTAGACCCTGTGGAGTTCAGCGTTATGCTCAACGAGCTCAGGGCAAAGCCCATAGAGTTCATTTACTTGGACAGCCTATCCGACCTATTCATAACTTATGGATATAAGAATGCTATGAAGTTTCTCAACATAACAGTGCCTAGGATAAGAGATACGTGCGTAGGTGCATTCGCTCTAGACCAAGGGATAATTAACAAAAGGTTGGAAAACTACCTTAGGTCGATATTCGACGGCATAGTAGAGTATAAAATCGTTGATGGGCCAAATGGAATCGAGAGATACATAAGGATTGCTCATTTTGATCTCGCAGAAATAGACACTAGATGGCACAAGCTGATAATAGGCCCATATAATATAGAAATCGAATAGGTGCAAAGAGTATTTTTGTATTTTCATTTCCGCTGAATATGACTTTAAGCTTAGTGCCATTATTGTTAAGTAAACCCTAAGGTATTAATGTAAATTTACAAAAACATCAATGCGGCTCAGACCCCGCTCCTAGCAAACATGCAATAAGCCGCGACGTTCTCTCATCATCGCCGAAATTCCTAAATGCATGCACGATTTATAAGGCTTCCTTGCCTTTAATTCTCTTCCATCGATTGGCTCAGATACCCCAGAGGATATCACAGCTCAACCATTAGGGCTTCATCATAGCCGTCAGAATCTTCAAGCAAGGTCACGGATAAAGCTTTATCCGCGCTTTTGTCTCAGATCGCGGACATGTGCTCCACCACCTTTCACTAGGAGTTCGCCATCGTATATCAGCTCACCCCTCCTGAAGACCGATGCAACCCTTACGGAGAACCTTCTACCCTCAAACGGTGTGTACTTCGCCTTACTTAAGAAACTCTTGGCGCTCACACTCCATCGCACATTCGTGTCAAAGACGACGAGGTCCGCATAGAAGCCTCTCCTGATGTCTCCTTTAGGTATGCCTAGGTACTCTGCCGGAGATTTGCAGAGCTTTTTGATGAGTGTTGATATGCCGAGCCTACCCTCAAGACATTCGGTCAACATCAGAGGGTACGTTATCTCTAGTCCAGGAAAGCCTGGTGCTGGCTGTTCGGACAACTTCTCCTCCAAAGCATGCGGAGCATGGTCGGATGCTATGAAATCCACTGAACACCTCTCTAAGCCTGAAAAGATGTACTGTTTATCGGCAATGGAGGCGAGCGGTGGTCTCACCGCCGATATTTTTCTTGCATTCTCGTCAAGTTCATCATAAGATAAGAGGAGGTGGTGAGGTGTTGCTTCTACTGTTATCCTCGCATCGAGTTCTTTCCTCGCGAGTTCTATCATTTTCAGAGACTCGGCCCTTGAGATATGTGCGAACCTTACAACATCGCCAACTTTTATGTGCGACAATAGCATCCTTACTGCCTCCACCTCGTCGCCCCCTTTCAACTCCGCATGGACGACGAGTCTCATACCACTCTCCCTTGAGACTTTGAGATAATCTTCGATTTTTTCCAAGTCTGCAGGGTAGAGTTTCATACCACATGCTCCTAATTCCAACGCCCTATTGGCATCCTCAACCTTTTCGAGCGGTCCTACATGAACCGAGTAGTCCACAATGGCGCGTGCCGCCAGTAGCCTGAGCCTTTCTTTAAGAGCCTCGGGACTCCTTATCGGTGGTGAAGTGTTGGGCATCTCCGCAACCGTCGTGACACCGCCAGCGGCAGCCGCGGACGTTCCCGTGAAGACGTCTTCCTTGTAAGCTTGGTTCCAATCCCTGAGATGGACGTGAAGGTCCGTGGCGGATGGTAGAAGTAGTTGACCTTTGCCAAGTAGCAGCTTAGGTCCTGAGCCGTTCTCACCGATACTCACAGAAGATACGAACTCGCCGTCTATCTCGACGGTAACTTCGTCTAGGAGCCTACCATCTACAACTGCTCTGCCGACTATCCTTAGGTCTGCCATAACTTTCACTATTGCGTCAGTTGCTTTAGCACTTCTTCCTCTTCAAGGTATCTACCGCAGTACTCGCACTCGAGCCTTAGAGGACTCTTTGAGACTACGACAAATTTGGAGTTCACGTGCTCCATCGGCTGTCTCGTTATGCAACCCGGGTTTGTACACCTAAGGATGCCGACTATCCTATCCGGTAGCTTGACCGCTCTTTTTTCAACAACCTCGTAATTCCGTATTATGTTTATCGTGGCAGTAGGCGCTATCAGCGTCAGCTTGTTAACCTGCTCGGTCACAAGCTCTAAATCCTCGACCTTCACGAGGTCCTTCCTGCCTAGCTTTCCACTCCTGACGTTCATCGTGACTGTTACGACGTGCCCTTCGCTTCCAGTTATTCCTAGCAACCTTAGGACCGCTAAGGCTCTGCCTGCAGGTATGTGATCTATAACCGTTCCATTCTTTATCTTGCTCACCCGTAAAGTTTCCTGCTCATCCATACAAACCACCTAAAACACTCCTAAAACTAAGCCTATCAGGGCCATCCTCACAGGAACTCCAAGCTTAGCTTGGATGAAGTATGCCTGGTATGGTGTGTCGTCTACGTCGTTGGAGAGCTCATCAACCCTTGGAAGCGGATGTAAAACCTTTAGGTCCTCGCTCGCCCTCGATAGGAGCTTCTTCGTTATCACGTAGCTGCCCCTGAGCTTCTCGTACTCGGCAGGATCGGGAAACCTCTCCTTCTGTATCCTCGTTACATACAATATATCGAGGTCCTCCACAGCTTCCTCCAGGTTCTCCGTCTTCACGAAATCCACGTTCATCCTCTTCAACCTATCCATGAGCTCGGGCCTTGGCGAAAGGGGCTCAGGCGATATCAGCCATATCCTCTTAACGTTAAACTTTGTTAGACCATATATGAAGGACGCAGCAGCCCTGCCGTACTTCAGGTCACCGAGCACGCCGACCTCTAGCCCGTCTATCCTGCCCTTCAGCTTCCTTATGGTGTACAGGTCTATCATTGCCTGCGTGGGATGGTGCTGCGTCCCGTCGCCGCCATTTATCACAGGATGTTCGCAGACGTCAGCAGCGTGCTTCGCCGAGCCTTCGTAAGGGCTCCTTATCACTATTAGGTTGGCATAATCGTCCAGCATCCTGAGCGTGTCTGTCAGGCTCTCGCCTTTAGTCATCGAAGACAGGTGGGGCTCAAGGTTTATGACCTCTGCGCCGAGCCTCTTGGCAGCAGTCTCGAAGCTCAACCTCGTCCTAGTGCTCGGCTCGATGAACGCCGTAGCTACTATCTTTCCATCCAACGGTTTTCCGACGTCCAGAGAGCGCTCGAGTATAACATCGGTCACGGAGAAAAGGTGCTCAAGCTCATCCCTAGTGTAGTCTAGTATGGATATGACATCCCTAAACTTCCACAATAATGACCCTTACAAAAAATCCTCATCCCTGTATATAAGGAACTCACGAGCTTTGGCCAATGATAGGACCGGGAGAGTCCCGTAAAGGATAATATGGTGGTTTAAGTATACGAGGGGGGCAGCGCTTGTCGATTAGGATAAATCCTGCAGTAAAGCTCTTAGCACGCATACTGGGGCCAGAGCTCCTGCACAACGCTTGGCTTAGGCTCCTGAAGTACTTGCCGCTAGGTTTTGACCCTCCACGGGGCTTAGAGGTCGAGACAAAAATGGGAAGGCTGAGGAGCCCGCTAGGCCTCGCAGCAGGTTACGATAAGAGCGGGAAGTACGTCGGAGCTCTCTACAAGCTCGGCTTTGGTTATGTCGTAGTAGGTAGCTTCACGCTAAAGCCGAGGAAGGGACACCCCAAACCGAGGATAGCCTACAGGGATGCAGAACATGCGGTCGTGAACGCTATGGGTCTGCCGAACCCTGGCATAATGGAGTTTGCGAGGAACTTCAAAGGGGTTGAGGGTTGCAAGGTCGTAGCTAGCATAACGGGCGACAGTGTGGATGAGTTTGTTGAGTGCTTTGCTGTAGTGCAGAATGTTGTTGACGCTATCGAGGTCAACATATCGTGTCCTACGCACGAGGCTAGCGTAAGCATGAAGGAACCTGGAACTCTGCGCGAACTGGCCGAGAGGTTAAAGGAGATAAAATCAAAGCCCACATACATCAAGATTCCACCGCCTGTAACTTCAGATGAGATGTACGGTATGTGTAAACTGCTAAGGATATGGATGGATTGCGGTATGGATGGTGTGACCGCCGTTAACACGCTGCCGGTCAATGCGCCGGAGCTCGCGCTCGGAAGGGGCGGTTTAAGCGGCAGACCATTAAAACCGATCATGCTGGAGACCGTGAGTAGGATTAGAAGGGAGCTGGGCGAAGGGTTCGAAATAAACGCGGTCGGTGGCATAATGACAGGAATGGATGTGCTGGATGCATTGAAGGCTGGCGCGAACACCGTCCAGATAATGACGGTCATGCTGTTCAGAGGGCCGAGGGCTCCTAAACTCATCAGCGAGGAGCTTGTATCTGCTAGGACTTGCTAAGGCTCCATCTTCACTTTCGGCAAACCCTCCCAGCACTCTGCATAAATAACCTTTTAACGAAACGTTCCGTCCTTAGGTTTGACAGATTTTGATACCGCGAGCCATCCTCGAAAGGAAAGTTATCAACCACATGTCAAAACAAGGCCTGAAGTTCGAAGGCAGTAATGTGGAAGAAGGTACGTTAAGATTCGTCGGGGACGGTTCAACCTACGTCGTTAAGATGCTGGACGAGACCGATGGTAAGCCGGAGCTGATCTCTGCCGCTTTACAATCAGCGTTCTGGGCGGTCAAGGGTGAGAGGCCGTACATCTTAGTCCCGAAAAGCATGGCTTCTATGGACGAGCTCATGGCTATTAGGTTGCATGGCATAGGCCTCTTGTTGTATGGGTCACATGAGATAGAGGAGTTGCCACCGATCGTAAAGCATATGCGGGGTGATAAGAAGGAAGATGGAAGCAAGGTTTCCGTAGAACATGATAGCATCCTACACATGCTAGAAAGGATAGAGAGGTTAGAGAGACTGATCCATAAGATGAACGAGGTAGATGCGTTAGTATCGAGGTTAGAGAGACTCGAAGTGTTGTATGGAGAGATTTCTAACAAGTTATTGGCCCTTGAGGGTGCACGTCCGTTACACATCAAGACCACAGTACTTGACATACCTAGCAAGAGCAATAACCCAGGCTCTGAAATTGAGCTACCGTCATTCATGAAAGACAACCCGTGGCTTGACATACTGGCGGGCAAGGGTTAGCTTAACGTTTAAATCCATACCCATAACTGGACCTTGTTGGTTGAGATGTACGACGAAGATTACAAGAAGCGCTATGTATTTGGGGCAGATTACGGTACAAGCGAGTTTAAGTACGGACCGATAACGCAAGGCGAAAGACCTTTAGCCGTAGAGAACAGGGGCTACTTCCCAGAAAAATCCGTTCTCTCCCAGATAATGGGAGTTGATCGTGAAGTTGTCGTCGGCAAGGATGTGACGCTCTTTTTGGAAAGCGGTGCGGAGCTTGCTACCCGACTAGTCTACCCGATGAGGGAGGGCATCATCGCAAAGGACGATGCGAAAGCGTGGAAGGTAGTAAAGGAGTTAACTCGCTATGCGTTAGAGGAATTCAAACCAAAAGGTTGGGGCTTCAACGGCTTCTATGTCGTGGCGGCCCTCTCGGCGGTCGCACCGAGGTACATGTATGAAATGTTCTTTGATATGTTTGATAGCATGGCTAAAGATGCAGGCCTCGTGCATTCGGCGACGATAATCCCGCAACCCTTGGCTGTCGCCATAGCCCACAAGAAGACCTCTTGCGTCGTTGTGGAGAGCGGGCACGGGAACACACAATTCGCACCGATCTCCAGAGCGCCTATCAGAGGTGCGGTCATAGCGTTGAATAGGGGAGGTAGCGATGCGAATGCTATCATGGCTGAGATACTCAAAGATGCTGGCTACGGTGACTTAGTTGCCGAGGAGACTTTAGTTAGGAAGGTTAAGGAGAGCTTGGGCTTATTGCCCGCCGATTTGAACTCGGCCATAACATTCGCTAAGAACAACCCGGATGCTGTCAGGGCCGTTTACGCTGTTCCTGGAACGAGGCTCAAGATAGACCTCGCCGAGAACTCTTGGGCAAGGTTCCTAGTAGGTGAATACGTCTTCAACCCGAACCACGAAATATTCCAGAGCTACTTCAGGAGGGGAATGCCGAGGCCAAGGGACACGAAGGTCGGAGACGTCGTCTTTTATGGAATGCTCGACATGGCTGAAGCAATAACGACCGCCGTAGAGAAGTGTCCTGTCGAGCTCCAGCCTCTGCTCTACAGCCAGATACTCCTATCCGGCGGGAACTTCTCTTGGAAAGTTCCAGAGAAGTTGAAGAATGTCTGTGTGGATTCCGCGATGAAAATCAAGCGCATGATGGCGGAAAAGGGCATAGAGAACGTAGAGGTTACGATGGCATCGGAGCCGCAGTACTCAGTCTGGCGTGGCTGCATAGTTTACGGTTATGCCGTGCCGGCAAGTTACAGCTGGTCATGGGAGAAGATGGAAGGCTGGATGAACTTTTACAAATAAAGAGCTAATTTTATTGCACTAGCTTGATTATATTCGCCTGAATTCTTCCGTAGAGCAGTTGCCTGGTCTCGACTACCTGCATGCCAAGCGCTTCTGCTATTCTTCTAATGAGGCCAGGTTTGCTGGTTATAACGGTTACGGTTGCGTGCGGAGCTGCCTGCTTGACCGAAGTTAGGAACCTTTCGTAGAACCTCTCTATGTTTCTGATACCCATCCTTATGCCATATGGAGGGTTTGTTATGATGTGGCTCGGCGGCTCGCGTATATAATTAACCAGATTCAAGGCATCGCCCACCCTTATTGACACAGTATCCACCACACCAGCCTTGGTTGCGTTTGCGAGCGCACCATCGACACTCTTGGGCGAAGCATCGATACCATGTATCTCAACCATAACCTTCGTCTCATTTGAGAGGAGCCTTTGGCGGACCTCTTCAATAACCTCTTTATTGATGAAGCAGAGCTTCTCTAAGGCCAGGTCACTCCTTCTTAAACCAGGCGCTATCCGTCTTGCTACTAGCGCTGCCTCTACCAGTATGGTTCCGCTTCCACACATCGGGTCTAGCAAACTCTCGTTTGGTTCCCAGCCACTCAGCAAAATCATAGAGCAAGCTATCGTCGGCATGAGGGATGCCCTATGATGGAAAACCTTGTAGAACCTTCTGTGGAGCGACTGCCCGGTGGTGTTCAGGCCGAGTAGCAGCTCATTATCCCTTAGCAAAGCGTACAGCTCGACGTCTGGGTTATCCAGATTAACCGCAAGCCTAACATTCCTAGATGCAAGGTATGATTCTATAACGCTCCTGCCTACGACTGCGGCAATATCGAGGCTTCTAAGCGCGTGCTCACCATGCTTCTCGACCCTAACGGCGAACGACTGTGATGGCAATATCAACTCACTATAGTCTACGTTGCATGCGAGACGAGCGACATCTTCCAACGAAGAGACCGTACCGCGCTCCAGCAATAGGAAAATCTTATGCAAGCAACGGGAGGTAAAGTTTAACAATACAGCATCACGGATATCGCATTCGAAGAACACCTTTCCGACGTCAGGCTTAGCTTTACAGCCTAATATGGACTCAACCTCTTTTGCCGCAACATCTTCTAGCCCTGTGACTATTGTCGCAAAGAACGTAGGCATGTCGATTCCATTCAGCTATTAAATAATATGCGGCCGCCGGGATTTGAACCCGGGAATCCCAGCGTGGCAGGCTGGTGTCTTATCCAGGCTAGACCACGGCCGCCCAACTTTATCTGCTTCGGCTTCTAAAATAAAAATTTTAACAATAATTTGAGACTTTTTAAGCCAATTGATCCGCGTATTTCTCAGCAGCTATGAGTGCTCGACCTCTAACTTCAGGAAGTGCGTGGCGCAGGATATGCACGGGTCGTAGTTTCTCACGGCTTGCTCGAACCTCCAGACGGCCTTCTCATAAGGTAGCTTCATGACGGACGGTGCCATCGCTCTCAGGTCGTCTTCCATCCGCTTCTGGTTCTGTGCGGTTGGAGGCACTATCTTCGCCGAGAGTACCGTCCCGTCAGCAGCCACATCGTATCTATGATATAGAGCGCCTCTTGGCGCCTCGGTGCAACCGAAACCTCTTCCTGCCTTTATTTCGTAATCGATCCTTGGCCCGTTAGGTTCTTTGTATTCATTGATGATCCTCAGCGCCTCTTCAAAAGAATACAACATCTCGGCGCATCTCGCTATTATGCTCTTGAATGGGTTCCTGCATGGAACTTTGAAGCCTACGGACTTTAGCGTATCCTTCGTCAAGTCCCAGAGCTTGTCGTAATTCAGGTTTATTCTTGCCAAAGGACCTACCATGTAAGAACCCCTGCCCTTTATGTACGAGTGGAGAGCGTTCGTGTACGGAATGTGTTCTTCCACGAAATTGTCCTCGTACTCCCTTATCTGTATATCTAGACCCTTGTTGGATACTATTCTTCCCTCATTGAACGGATATTCATCTGGATGCCTAAGCGATACGAATTCGTAGTCCTGCTCGAAGTCGGGGAACTTGAGGTCTGCGACCCACCTGAGTAGCTCAACACTGAGATCCATGCCCTTCTTTAGGTCTTCCCTCAGCGCTTCCATCTGTCTCTTCGTCGGAACCTTGTAGAATCCTCCGACGCAGACGGATACTGGATGTATCTCCCTTCCGCCAAGCCTTGCCATGATATCGTTGCCTATCTTCTTAACGATTAGCGCTTTCTTAACGATGTCTGGATGGTCCTTTGCCATCCTTATCGCGTCATCGTAACCAAGAAAGTCGGGCGCATGTAGAAGGAATGCATGAAGTGCATGACTCTCTATCCACTCTCCGCAGTAGATAAACCTCCTGAGCTCTCTTAGAGGGCCGTCTACCTTCGCTCCAAACACGTCCTCGAATGCATGGACGGAGCTCATTTGGTACGCTATTGGACATATACCGCATATCCTCGCGGTTATGTCCGGTACCTCATAGTACTTTCTCCCCCTAAGGAAGGCTTCGAAGAACCTAGGCGCCTCGAATATCTTGAACTTTACATCCAGGACCTCATTACCCTTTACCTTTATGTAAAGAGCACCTTCGCCTTCAACCCTTGCGAGGTAATCTACCTTTACCGTCTTCACCCTATTCTTCAATTAACCTATCCACCTCCCTAAACTCCTTTGACCAACCTGTAAACTCTCTAAACATAAGGACTATGTCTTTCTTATCCATTCCGAGCTCGATGAACTTGCTTGCTAGACTCTTCACATTCGGGCTCTCCATCGGACCGAAGCATCCGTAGCACCCTCTAGAATACGTCGGACATAGCGCACCGCATCCTGCCTGCACGACAGGCCCGAGACAAGGTATGCCCTTGGCGACCGTTACACAAACGTTACCCTTTCTTTTACATTCCATGCATACGCTGTATGTGGGTGTGTTCGGCTTCCTTCCAGCAAGCAATGCTGATAGAACCTCAAGAAGCTGGTACTTGTTAACTGGACATCCTCTGAGTTCGAGGTCAACCTGAACATATTCTGAGATTGGAGAAGACTTTTCGAGCGTCTGTATGTATTCTGGTTTCGCATAAACATACTTTGAGAATTCCTCAACACTTGCCCAGTTCCTGAGAGCCTGGATTCCGCCTGCGGTTGCACATGCGCCTATAGCCACGAGCTTCTTACAGTCCTTCCTTATCGACTTTATCAGCTCAACATCATGCGGTGTAGATATGCTTCCTTCAACGAGTCCGACATCGTAGGGGCCTTTCTTCACCGCCCTCGTTACCTCCATGAAGTACGCTATTTCAAACCTCTGACCTATCTCCAGGAGCTCGTCCTCTAAGTCTACTATGCTCAGCTGACAACCATCGCAGGATGCAAACTTGTATACTGCTATCTTGGGTATTTTCCTTGCCATCAGACTTCACGCCTCCCGAAAAACCTGTTTATCTGATCCATCGAAAATACAGGACCATCTTTGCATACGAAGTAAGGTCCGAATTGACAATGTCCGCATAATCCCATACCACACTTCATATTCCTCTCCATTGATATGTATATCTTATCGTCGGTTAAGCCTTGATTCCTGAGCTCGAGTACAGTAAACTTCATCATTATCTCTGGTCCGCAGACAAAAGCATACGTGTTATCTGGGTCTAACCTTATACGCTTGAAGAGCGTTGTTACGACGCCGACGTTACCCGTCCACTTTTCGTCGCCCGCATCAACAGTTATGAAGGTATCCATATCAAACCTGCTCTTCCATTCTTTCAGTTCTTTCTTGTACAACAGATCGTTGGGCGTCCTAGCACCATAAAGGAAGAAGAACTTTCCGTATTCCTTTCTATGTTTCAGAACGTAGTATATTGCGGGTCTAAGTGGCGCTAGACCTATGCCTCCGGCCACGATTATTACATCTTTTCCTTTTGCCTTCTCCAAAGGCCACCCGTTTCCGAACGGACCCCTGAGACCGATGAACCCGGGCTTCCTTGTGTTCACCAAAGCGTTCGTCACAGCACCAACAATTCTGACTGTATGGGCTATCAGACGCTTCTCGTCTGGGTCACCACTTAACGAGATCGGCACCTCTCCAACGCCGAATGCATATAACATGTTAAACTGGCCTGGAACAAAGTTATACTCTTTCTTATCCAATGGCTTTAACATTAGTGTGTACGTATCAGGTGTCTCCTTGATGACCTCTTCAACTGAACACTTTCTCATTACTTCAACTTCTAATGTCTGAGTATTTTCTAACGTAACCTTTGCCTTCATAAACTCAACCTCTTACCCTATTAGCCTCCTCTGTAATATCTATACCGACGGGGCACCATGTTATACACCTTCCACAACCAACACATCCAAACGTTCCAAATTGGTCAACCCACGTAGCGAGTTTATGCATCAACCACTGCCTATAACGGCTCATGATCGACTGTCTTATTGACCCGCCATGAATGTACGAGTAATCTATGCTGAAGCAAGAATCCCATAAACCCCACCTCTCCGCCACGTCCATTGACAATGACGACTTATCGAATACGGAAGAGCAGAAACACGTCGGGCAGACGAGCGTGCAGTTCCCGCATGCCAAACATCTGTTACCGACCTCATTCCAATTCGGATGTTCAATGTTCTTGTAAAGATCGTCCTTTAGATTTTCGGTGTTTAACCTCTTCCTCACCTTGTTTTTTGCCTCCTCCATCAATCTTGACACGGCATCTAATTCTTCTGCCGTTGCGTTCCTACATCCGAGCCTATTCACGACCTCTGCACCCCTATTCGTCATGACGTCCAAGATAAAGACGTGGCTTCTGTCCGTTAAGAACTCGGTGATGCAGATATCATAGCCTGACTGTGCAAACGGACCGGTGTTCATGGATGTGCAGAAGCAGTTATTACCTGGCTCAACGCAGTTGACCGCTATAAATACTGCATCCTTTCTAAGCGCCTCGTACACACTTTCCTTATACGGTCCCTTAAGGAGAACATTATCAAGTATCTCGATCGCCTTTAAATCGCATGGCCTAAGCCCAACGATTGCTATCTTTTTACCGTCTGATTGTGGAATGAATGTCTTTCCATCCTTCCTTACTTTAAAGAGCAAGTGCTGCGGTGGATATAATACGTATTTCGGAGATTGTGGACCTACAACGTAACCAAAGTACCTTTTGTCATTTTTCTTAACTAATTTATACCTCCCAGGAGATTGCTCATCATATAAACCCCTTGCTATCTGCTCAGCAGAATCTAGCACATCATAAACGATTGCACCATCCCTCTCCGTTGGTCCGTAAACTGTATAACCAAGATCTTTTAGAACATCAATGATATTACCGAACATTTCAGCATCCAGGGCAAAGTAAGTTTTTTGCTGCGACGACAAGATACGTGCCCCCTTAAGTTAATTTCTTTAAAAAAAGAGTAGGATTTAAGTTTGGTCTATTTTTTAAATGTAGCTTTGATTAATTGTTCAAAGGTTCTAACCGCCGTAAGATATTAGCTCCATAAGCATCATCAACTTTCCTGCTTTATATGTCTCAGATTTTACTATGCCGAAGATGGGAACATTTTGGTGCGCCCAGGTCTTCATAAGATATTCCTCTTTGAAGAATTCAACTTTTATACAGTTTATAAATGTACCTGCTGGAACCGTTATAGTCTCGTAACCAACAAAGTAGTTCACATCTATAGGCTCTGGAGGTTTACCAGTCTCTTCTGTTACCTCTAAAGGTGAGAACTCACTTTCATACACTAGCATATTGTTATAATAAATCTGCATCTTGCCATGTACCATCTTTAGATCTTGTTTAGATAACCACCACGTGATGATACTTTTCATCATAACGTTGTCCTTTTGGGTTTCTACAGTTGTTGATAGAAGCAAGCAGTTCACGTTATTGTATGTCTCCTCCCCCTCAACACGGAACGTTATGTACGCCTCCGCTTCAAGTACCCCCTCTTCCGTGTAAGCCTTCTGAAGGTACTTTGCATAAGATCCTGTTCTTAGGTTGACTATCGGGCTGATACTCGGCGTGGTAACGGTTGTCGTCGTTTCGGTTCGGGTTTGTGTCTGTGTCGTCGTAACTGTGGTCATGGTAGGACTTGTAAGTGTCGTTGTAGTAGTCGCTTCAGTCCGAGTTTGCGTAGCCTCTGTTGTTGTAATTTGTGTCTGCGTCGTCATAGTTTGCGTTGGTGTCGTCATGGTTTCGGTTGTGACCGTAACAGGGCTTGTGGGTGTAGTTATGGTGGTGGGTGAAGGCGTGGGGGTTGTAACGGGTGCAGCCATGTAGTAAGCTATGCCTGCTATCACGAGGATTACAATTACAACCGCTATCAAAATAGAGACGGTTTTGGAAACAGCCGAACTAACTTTCAAAAATGCACACTTCCCCTTCCTTTATTGGATAACTGAGGTAGCAGGGATATTTAAGACTTTAATACTGGCTAAATGTTTTCTAATCAGTTCGGTGTTTAAGCCTTTATTAACGTCTCATGAAATTTTTAAATGATGAAGGGTAATATGGGTTTTGTATTAACTGCGGCGGTGGTCTAGTCTGGACTAGGACGCAGTCGAGCATTCGGCGTAAGCCTTCCAAGCCTGAAATCCCGGGTTCGAATCCCGGCCGCCGCAACCAACTTGCATTACTCTAATGGTGCACCCTCCAGTACTTTCAAGCTATGGCTCGTTCCAAGAATCGTGGCACCTGCGTTAATCAACGAAATCGCCTGCTCGTAGGTTCTTATACCTCCTGAGGCCTTTATGCCCACTTTACCCTTTGTGAGCTTTTTTATCAATTCCACATCCTCTAAAGATACGCCCCTAGGTCCAAAGCCCGTACATGTCTTCACATAATCCACTCCAGCCCTTACGGCGATGTCACATATCTTGCCCATCTCTTCGACTGTCAGGTACCCTGTCTCGATTATTAGCTTGATGACGGTGCCTGCCGCAACATCCATGAGCCTATTCAATTCCTCCTCAACGTAAGCGTAGTTTCCAGACTTTACCATGCTTATGTTCATTACAACATCTAGCTCTTCTGCGCCATCATCTATTGCCTTTTTCGCCTCGAACACCTTCACATCTGTGACGTTCGTTCCAAAAGGAAAGCCTACGACGGTACAAACCTTAACTCTGCTGTCGTTGGCGAGCAATCTGGATGCTAACTTCACAAAGCACGGCTGAACACATATTGCACGAAAACCATACTTAATAGCTTCATCGCAGAGCCTCCTTATGTCGGCGTCCGTGGCTGTTGGCCTTACGTCTGTGTGGTCTATTAGTTCCGCCAGCCTTTTCCTGCTAATCATAAAACTACATTGGGCTTCTAGGAAATAAACCCATACTGTCAGCAGCCAAGCATATGCTCCAAAGAACAAATTACATAAGATGTAACAGTCCATGCTTCCAAAGACTCGTCATAAATACGTACAATCGCGTTGGCTACCTTAACCGTCCGTTCCTCAAACTCGCCTCTTGGAAAAGCTCCTACGAGAACTGCGGGTCTCTTGTAAGAGGTCAACAACATGCCGAGTTCTTTCATTGTCAGCCTATTGCCTTTTTCGCTCATGAGAACCACCTTGTCAGGCCTTAAAGTGGACAGCAAATCTGTTAAAGTACCGTCCTTAAGTTCGAGCAATTTCTTACCGTTCGACTCTATGATGCACTGTTCGTATAAAGCCTCAATAAGGCCTTTAAACCTTTCGTAAACCCTAGGCAACCTCGTCTCAGGATTTACCCAAATCAGCTTATCGTCTCTTGTGTGTACGTAAACTTCTAAAAGACCCATCTTGGAAAGAACAGAGCCCAAGGATGTCAGTAGGCAAAAATGCACTATGTCAGGCCTTCCCCGTTTATGCGCATCAACTAAGTTCTTCATTGCTGCATGATGATACGACCTATCAAGTAACAGCTGATCTGGTCTTTTATTCCTTCTTCTCGCATCAGATATTACTGCCCTATGGTTCCAGCATTCTTTTGGGACGAGTTCGAGGGCCGTTTCCACGAAAACCAAGATTAGTTTTACAAAATCCACGACCTTCCAACCGGTATGCTATAATCTATTCGAATGTCTGAAAAACTTTTTGTTCCTTTGTTCACGAAGGGCAATAACTTTAATTAAAGAAAACAAATGGTGTAAAGATGCGTTCATGAAGAACCGTTTGCTCAAATCGATAGCGCGTGATAGGGTGGAAAGGTTGTTCGAGTTCGCAAAAGCCTACGTAAAGTCAGACCCGGAAGCTGCAAGGGAGGCCGTGTCCATCGCCAGAAGGATAGCCCAAAGGGCTAGGCTGAGAATTCCAAAACCATATAAACTGATGTTCTGTAGAAAATGTGGTAACCTGTTTCTAGAACCATGCTCGTTCTCCGTCAGGATTAGGGACAGAAGGAGCACGCATGTCGTTGTGAGGTGTCTGAAATGCGGATGGATGAGAAGATACCCTGCTTTCAAAGAAAAACACATAAGGTCGGCCGTTCAAAAGCCTTAGTGAAAGTTTAAGAGAAAGGTGTATGATATGTTGCAGGTATTGGCTGTGAATCCAGAGAAGCTCATAAAGAAAGTGGCCGCATACTTGAAGGAGGCACAACTCGTAAAGCCACCTCCATGGGCCGCCTTCGTTAAGACCGGCGTACATAAGGAAAGGCCACCATCCGACCCAGACTGGTGGTACGTCAGGTGTGCTGCAATCTTACGAAAGATTTACCTAAAAGGACCGATAGGAGTTTCCAGACTTAGGACTATGTACGGTGGCAGGCATAGAAGGGGGTACAGACCTCCGGCGTTCGCGAAAGGCAGCGGCAGTATTATCAGAAAGGCCCTTCAACAGTTGGAGGCGGCTGGCCTTATAACGAAAGAAGGGAAGAAAGGCAGGGTAGTGACCGCTAAGGGCAGGGAGTTGCTCGAAGAGGCGACAAGGGTTCTCCTAAAGGGTTAGAGGTGCTTTTGATATTCTAAATTTTAAAGCAACGTTTAAGTTATCTCGTCTGAAAATTTTATTCAGAAGTCTAGAGGGTGAAAACCATGTCGTACGACGAAGAGCTCGAACGAATAAGGCAGCAAAAGATGGCAGAGCTCCAAGCAAAGATAGCGGAAGAGCAGGCAAGAAGGCAAAGGGAGGCAGAAAGGGCTGCTGCCATGAGGTTGATACTAACACCGGAGGCGCGCCAAAGACTGGCTAATCTCAAGCTCGTGAGGCCAGAAGTGGTCGGTGCCGTAGAAGAGTTATTGATAAGGCTCGTAAATGAAGGTAGGGTAAGAACGCCTATCACGGACGAGGATGTAAAGGCGATACTGGAAAGGGTTTTGCCGAAGAAGAGGGAAACAAAGATAGAAAGGATATAGACGCAACGCACAAATAATGGAGGGTCGTTCAAAGATTGACCTGACATGGCGAGGACATTACCCCTCAAGAAAAGGTTGGCAAGGGCCATGAAGAGAAGCTGGCCAGTGCCTTCGTGGGTTATGCTAAGAACGGCACGCAAAGTTAGGACGCATGCGAGAAGGAGGCACTGGAGAGCTTCAAGGATAAAACCATAGGCTCTTGTTAATTTTTAAGCCTAAATATAGGCACCCTTCAAAACCTTTCATAGCAGAGAACGGTGTTCTACTATGGCCAAGGCCGTCGTCTCGAGAATATACACGGTACCCTTAAGGGAAGCATGGAAAACCTCTAGAAAGAAGAGGGCGGAAAGGGCGATAAATTTGCTTAAGAACTTTGCAGCAAGACATATGAAGTCAGATAAGGTGAAGATTTCGGGTGAGGTAAACGAGCTTATATGGGAAAGGAGCATACAAAAACCTCCGAGAAGGATAAGGGTTCTCATGGAAAAGGACGAGGATGGTGTCGTGACAATATCCCTGCCCAAGGAAGAGGGGACGGAATGAGGCAGAAATGGCTATAATAATGGAGGACTTCTTCGGGACGGCCGAGGTCGGCGTCCTCTCTTTCGCATCTGATAAATATGCAATCGTTCCTGTTCAATTGACGAAGAAGAAGATTGCGACAATATCGAGGGTTTTAAACGTAAAGGTCATCCCCACAACAATAGGCGGTACCTACTTGATAGGTGCCCTTCTCACCGGCAACTCTAACGGCATGCTCGTTTCATCCATAGCGTTTGATGAAGAAGTCGATACTATTAAAAAAGAACTGGATAACATACGGGTGGACATTTTGAACAGCAAGTTGACGGCGGTCGGGAATTTGATACTAGCAAACGACAAGGGCGCAATAGTGAGCCCGGAATTCACGAAGGAGGAGGTTGCGAAAATTAGAGACGTGTTGGATGTAGAAGTTGTGCAAGCAAGGCTTGCAGGAAGACCGTATGTCGGTTCAATATCCGTAGCTACTAACATTGGTGCGGTGATCCATATAGAATGCACTGAAGAAGATGAAGAACTCGTAAGAAGCGTACTAAAGGTTCCATGTAAACCATGTACTGTAAACGACGGTGTACCATTCGTAAGAAGCGGTATAGTGGCCACGTCGTTAGGTGCTGTTGTGGGTTCTAGGACCACGGGTCCGGAGCTTATGACAATATCCGCAGTCCTAGGGCTCTAATGCATGATGTAGTAATGTTTTAAAGTAACATGGATAACCGTTAAATGTATTCGATTCTGAAAGGGTGTGAAGTTTGGAGCTAGCGGGCATTGTCGGTAAGCCAAACACTGGCAAAAGCACGCTCTTCTCCGCAATGACCTTAGTACCTGTGCAGATAGCCAATTACCCATTCACGACAACTAAGCCAAACGTCGGCATAACACACCTCAGGATAGAATGTGTTTGTAAAGAATTTGGTGTAAAGGACAATCCAAAAAACTCGTTATGCATCAACGGTGTGAGGTTTATACCGATCCAGGTAATCGACTGTCCGGGAATAGTAAAGGACGCTCATATCGGAAAGGGATTGGGCCTACAATTCTTGGATGATATAAGGCAGGCAAGCGCCCTTATAGTGGTATGCGATGCGGCCGGTGCGACGGATATAGATGGCAGGCCTGTCGAGCCCGGAACGCACGACCCTGTAGAAGATGTCAAAATAGTTGAGGAGGAGCTGTCCTTTTGGATTGCTGGAATAATAGAGAAGGATTGGAGCAGGATATGCAGGGTGGTCGAGAACAAACAGTCCACGCTGGTCGAGGAGCTATCCAATAAGCTCTCAGGATTGGGCATCATGCCTAGCCATATTGAACAGACGCTACAATCTTTGGGACTTAATCCTTATGCACCATCTAAGTTTAACAGACAAGACATATTCAAGTTGGCAAGCGAGCTACGAGCGCTTTCAAAACCAATAATCGTAGCCGCGAACAAGATAGACATAGAAGGTGCCGAGAAAGGTGTTGAAAGGTTGAGATCTGCTGGTTACAGAGTTATACCCTGTAGCGCAGAAGCTGAGAGGATACTAAGGATTGCCGCAGAAAGAGGTCTTGTGCACTACATGGCTGGTGATGCAACGTTCAAAATCTTAGACCCTTCAAGGTTGACGCCGCAGCAGAAGAAGGCACTAGATATGATAGAGACTCACGTATTAGCACGGTGGGGAAACACTGGTGTCCAGCAACTCATCAACACGGCCTACTTTGATGTTCTCGGTTACATACCCGTCTACCCCGTTGAAGATGCTGAAAGGCTTTCCGACAAGAATGGGAATGTGTTACCCGATGTATACCTCCTGCCGAAGGGATCGACTGTAAGAGATCTAGCTTACAAAATTCATAGCGAACTCGGCAAAGGATTTCTCTACGCAATAGACGTAAGGACGAAACTAAGGCTTGGAGAAAAATATCAGCTTAAGGGCAGGGATGTCGTTTCAATCGTGGCAACAACGAAGCGTGGTTAACGGATGAATTTTGAGTAGTAGCCCAGTTCTTTCTTTGGTCCAAAACTCCTAACGCCCATTTCCGTTATTTGCCTCTTCAACCTATCTGCCTCCTCTTTTGTGACTTCTCCCCTTGACTCTAGGTAGTCAACGAGTTTTATGGCCTCCTCATCGGTATCGCAACGCCTTATGTAGTCAACGGGTCCTGGAAGGCCACCATGCAACACATTCATCGCTTCCTCCGCCCTCTTCTCAGAATCTCTTTGAGCATCTATCCTTACACACATCTTCTTCTGGATGATTTCCCTGTAAAGGTTTGGGAACATTTTCTTAAACTCTTCGATATCAAACTCGCCCATTATCCTGTTCTCACCCTGCCCTTTGGAACCCTGAGACCTTCCGGCTCTTTCATGAGTAGCTCCTCCAACTCATTAATGTTTAGGCCCTTCTTTAGGTCTCCAAATATTTCACATCTAGCGGGCTTTTTAAGCATTCCTGGCTCCTTAACTAATATCTCTAAATCATAGCCTCTTTTTGATTTTGCCCTGATCCTATAAAGCGATCCGAGCCTCGTCTGCTCTGGGAGGTTTATCTCTTCCCAACTCAACACTTTGCTTACAACACCCTCCAACTTTGAGATTACCGTGTTCAAATCCTCTGTGTAAACTTCTATGTCTATGTCGCTCCTTGGGGTAAGCACGCCCCGCCAAACGCTACCCACAAGCCTTGGAGCGAATGCTGACAGGGCCTTCATAACCTCTAAAGCATCTTCTCTCATCGACCTAAGCCTCTCGGCGAATGCCGCTCCCTCGACCTCCTCTGCATATTTTCTTAGTTCCATCGCTACTTCGTAATTACTTGGCATGGTATTTATCCCAAGGTTCTCAGCGGCGACCTCCTTTGCCTCTTTGTATTCAGATGCAACGCCTTCATACAACAGCATGGCCGCTTGTCTAGCTACCATCAATCTACCTTCTCTTCTATCTAAGGGCTTCCTAATCAAGGCAAGCCTTCAAGAAAAAAGCATTCATCATTAAATTTAACATTTTAGATGGCGCTTTTAAACCTCCTGCTTTAACTCCTCCGCTTTTTCTCCGGAATAAACCCAATCCGGAATCTTAAGGACTTTAGACTTGACAACGCCGACATGTCTCAATACTGTGATCTTCTTCGCCAGGTTGAATATATCTGATGCTGTCTTTCCCAAAACCATCTCTTGTGAAAGTTGGTCCAGCGTTAAACTCTCCCCAGCCTTGGTCACAACTTCCTTCATTATGCGCCTTATAGTCCTATCCTTACCGCGCCTTATTCTATTCACCGAGAAAGCCGTAACTGTCAGCCTAAGGTGGAAACCGTCTTTAGTCTTGACGTCAAAAATGCCGTCTATCTTTGTGCTACCCCTTCTGACCAAGCTTCTTAAGAATTCCCTTCCGTACTCATGACCGTAAAATATTGTCGAAGCGGAGGAATCCTTGACGCCAATTATTTTGAAGTATAATAGCAGATAATGTTTGGACGGATCGCCTGTGAGTTGATACAGGTCTGTCCTTATTACCCTACCGATCACTCGGTTAGGGTCTTCTGTCGCGAGTATCGTGCCTATCTCCTGTCCCCCGAAGTACGACGGTGCATACACCGTTACCAGATACTTGGTCTTTTCTCCTGCTTTTTTGGACAACTAGGCTCTCCTCTGTATACGCACTCTGTCCGTTGTCCCTGAAAGGTTTACTTATTAATCTTTGCTTTGTAGTCGCTTACTTTCCAAGATAGTCCTTTTTATAAGGGATGCCATAGATAGGATGTCGTCGAGTGTGTTCAAAAGTGACGATATGGGTCTTTTGCATTCAATCTCCGAAACGAGCTTACACCCCTCGACATACATCGAGAGTCTTAGACCTTCAGGAAGCGGCACGTTATCTGGCAATAGTGCAGATAGGACAATGTTTGCCTCCTCTTCAGAATCGTAGATAACCTCCAACTTTGCTTTGATAGGTTCAAGATCCGAGCTGAGACCCAATCCTCTTGTCCACCTCCTTCAGGAATTGCTCGAGTGCAGTTGCAGGCAAATCGGCTCCAGCGGCTACGTTATGGCCTCCACCCCTGCCACCTACAGCATTAGCTACATCTGAAAGTATGCCTCCTAAATTGATGCCCCTTTCAACCAGCGACCTGTTAGCCCTGGCTGATACTTTAACCCTGTCTCCGTGTCTTGCCCAAGCTATCAAGACTTTGTCTTGTGGTATCATTCCCGAAGACGAGATGAGCGATGCTAGAGAGCTAACCTGCCTTTCGTCTATCAAATCTCCGCCGTTGAAGACCAAGGTATACTCCATGCTTGTTATAGCCTCAGGTCTGGTGAGGAGCTCCATGTTCTTTGCCATTTGAGTCCTGTAATCCTCTAAGAGTTTTTGTGCTTCTTCCAGCAGGTTTCCCCTAACACCTGCAGCTATCGCTATCCCCACCCAAGCATTGCCAGTCTTACCACAAGCGTTCAAGAGCCATGCAAACTCCCTAGCATCCCTTAGATACGTCCACCTGTCCTCCTCCGTCAGTTCGTAGACTGCGCCGATTAACTCCTTGGCGATGTTGCTGGCCGGTAGCCCTTTTGATGTAAGGAACGATATTATGCCGTTGTAAAGCTTCGACTTCTCTTCTTCTGTCAGGTCGGCAAGCACGCGCCACCTATCGCCGTCTTTTACTTTTATACCTAGCGACGTGACTAAGCTATAACATACATCTTCCCTGCCGGTTAGCCCTGGCAAGAACGGGCTCGAGGTGCTGGCAAGCGCTGCATGGATTGGCCTAAAACTCCTGCCGAAGAGTATTAAATCCTCTGTAACCTGTATGAGGCCCTTCTCAACACCTTCCTCGACTATCTTTGCGTTAACACTTCCCAGCCTCCTCTGACTATCTTTATCCTGTAAGTCGCCGAGAGCGCCTACAACGGCAATTGGAGAATAGACATAGTTATCTTCGCTAAGCGCCTTCGAGACTAAGTAAGCTAGGCCTGAGGCGCTTATATGCGTAGCACCTTCTAATCCTTCAAAATGGGGGTTTAAATGGACGTAGCACTTAGGGATGTCAAAGCTCTGCGGCTGATGATGATCGATAATAACGACCTTCTTCTCGCCAACCTTATTGTATATCTCCTTCACGTACCCGCTACCTAGGTCAAGGAATATTATGCAATCAGCCTCTGCCGAACCTTCATCCAATTGCTGAAAAAATTCATCAACCCTATTGACAGACCTTGCCAGAAATCTTGCATCACTCCTCCATAATGAGCCTACCATTATGCCGCAAGCTGACAAAGCGTCCGCGTCGTTATGGCAGACTAGTAACAGAAGGTTATCCTCTTTAATGCGTTCTTCTATGAACTCGGCTGTGGATGCCACCGAAGAAAGCAACCGCTCGTATGCATCACTCATTTTATGCTAGGATACCTCCTCTATCGGCGGCACCCATTCTGGAGGCAATTCTCCTATCCTCTTATAATAATTAACCAACCTTCTTACTTTGGACTCGATTAGCTGAAGTCTATGGATGTTTGCCCTGTCCGACTTGAACCTCTCGAGGTGTTTTCTCATCCTAACTACTTTGGCCAAAAGATTCTCTAAATCCTCGGGTATTCCGGTGTAGAGGTTGTTCTCCTTGAGTATCTGCTTGATGGTCTTCCCGGTTATCTGCTTGACGAGCGGTATACCATGGCTGTCCCTTAATATGACGCCTATCATGCTGGGCTTGTAACCCTGCTTATAGTACTCTACGACCAAACTTTCAACTTCTTCGGGTGTTGCCTTTACCCAGGCTGGCGGAAGCTTACTTATAGGTCTCACAGAATCCGACTTTCCACGCCTTCTTGAGTGCATCCTAGCCATGTTCTTTTCGGGTGAATAACTGGTGAAGTTCTAAAAATACCTTTAGGTCAGGCTACCTCAGCTCATGCAACGAAAGCTCATAAAAGGACTCTAGCTTCATTATTCCCCGCAATCCCACACCATAGGTCGTTATGTCGTACATCGGTATCGGTATTTTCGTCGCCAACCATTCGAGCAGCTCCTTTGCTATTTTTAGTTTCTTTCTTTTCATTATCAACTGTTTATGCGTTAGCATGCTGAGGGGTTTTGAGAAAGAACCTATTCCCCCTTCCAAATCCATTCCGGCCAGGACGATGGCCTTGACATTGACAGAAGAGCTCAAAAACACTGCCCTATCACCATCAGTAAAGCCACCGAAGTTGTATAAACAACCAAAAGGTTCGATTTGTGTCGTTGGTAGAACCCTCTCATGTAATAGTGGCACGATGTTTTTAAGCTGAGGAATGTTATCACCATGTGCATGGACCACGAGTATCGAGCCCTGCACATGAGCCCTCAGCAAGTCATCAACATTCCCATCCAAGTCTGTAACGATGATGTCCGGAATTATATGATGTTCGAGTAGTGCCGTAGTAGCACCATCAGCAGCTACGATTACAAAATCATCTTTTTGGGGGAATTCGACGAACTTTTTAATGTCAACCTCAACAGAAGGACCAGCACCGAATACGACGGAAATCTTGCCCGAAAGCATTTGCTCAATATGCGTGAACTCTAAAACCTTCCCCTTTAGCATAGAATCAAGGAGCATAGACGCCTCTAAGTCTGCGAGTTCATCGAATTGAAGCTCTTTAACGATGTTGTGATACCATTCTAACCATTCCTCTAAAGTTATCCAAGGATTATGGAATCTTTTCATGTAATTTTGATTGGCGCGTTACCTATTTATGCTTTTGAGAAGCGAGTGCTCTCCTAATTTCTCCAGCAGTTGTCTTAATGAAGGCCATCATATCGTGCCCGTGAACGCTTTCCATACTTCTTACCCTCACCAATATCGTGCATCTGTCTCCAATCTTTAACTCTGAGGCTGCCCTTGCCATATACCTTGCCACATCTTCGATGAACCGTGCCCTCTTAACAGCACGCATAACAACATCAGCCTCATCATTCCTCTTTAGTAGCTCACGCGTTGTGGAACTCATGGATTCATTAACTATCCTGACGAGCTCCATGACGTCAACTTCGTCTTCTGACACATCAATGAATAACGTGCCGCTACATCTTTGCGTATGGGTTGCTATTGGTAGTTTATCTACAATTTGACCGAAATCTCCCTTACAAAAATTCACTAATTCCTCCTTGCATATTTCCTTGATCGATTCTAATGCGCACGGACAGGCAGTCATGCCCATGACTGTTACACCCACCATCTTTTTTACCGAAAAAACTCTTCCTTCCCTTGTAGCATAGCTCTTGGCATGTATGGTAAACGACTCATAGGAGGTATGTTCTGGGGGCATTTTCGTCTCGTAGAATGCTGTCGCGTCTGCCTTCACATACGATCTTCTAGAATACTCGTGCTTCTTCAGTAGAGAAACAGCTATATCCGCCACCATATCTTCTAACTTGAAGACCTTACCCTCGTATTCTTTTATTACCTCCGCTATGGGCTCATAATTCCTAGATGCATGTATGCCGCGACGGTCAGGCGGAAGATCTATGAATGCACCGAACCTCACAGTCATGATCACCCTCAAATTTCCCAACATTACCTGGCCGGCAGGTATTCTTACACCATCTATCCCGACTAACCGTATATGCAACCTCACATCGGGCTGCTCGTCCTTTATATCTGGGGTGTACATTTCTCCACTCGACGTTTAGTAGGGAGACTTAGCTGGGATTTAACGGTGAGCATGGAATGAGAGTTTACGTAAAAACGCCTTCTAGGCTTCATCTCGGCATGATAGACCTTAGCGGTAGCCTTGGCAGACTCTATGGTTCTATAGGTCTCGCCATTTCAAAACCGTCCTTCGAAGCAACCCTCGAGCTTGGACTCCCTGATGTTATGATCGAACCATATGATGCATTCCTAAAAGAAGCCGCCGAAAGGTCCAGGTCGGTATTAGGCACGGTAAATGGGTTCGCCGTAAAGGTTATGGAGAAGATACCAAGGCATGTTGGCTTGGGTTCTGGAACCCAGACGCTACTGGGCATAGCGGCAGGGCTGGCAAACCTTCTGGATATTAAAATTTCGGTCGATGAATTAGCAATCAAGCTTGGAAGAGGTACTCGTTCCGGTATCGGAACGGCAGTCTTTAAGCATGGCGGCTTTATTCTCGATGGCGGCATAAACCCTGACAGGAAAATAATTCCGCCGATTATTACAAGGATAGACTTCCCAGAGAAGTGGCCCATAGTGCTTGCAATACCCTCTGGTATCAGGGGGCTGAGCGAGGAAGAGGAAGAGACAGCATTCAAGAACCTCGGAAGACAACCTGAGTGGATAGCTGATAGGATATCTAGACTTGTGTTGATGAAGTTAATTCCAGGCATATTGGAGGAGGACGTATGGGAATTTGGAGAGGCATTGAACGAGATACAAAAGCTTGTTGGTACATACTTCTCGAGCGTTCAGGGAGGTATATTCTCAAGCGAATTAACGCATCTTTGTATTAAAACTATGCTAGAGAACGGTGCCGCTGGCTTGGGTCAGAGTTCATGGGGGCCCACAGCATACGGTTTCACTGATTCCATAAAGACCGCAGAAAGGGTCGCATCCGCATTAAGGGATGTTCTTGCGGATAAGGGGATCGTACTAGTTACAAAGGCCTCAAATTCTGGTGCAATTATACGAAGAATTTAGACGTAGTATCTTAGAATGCTCTGCGACCTAAAACGTGGAGTGGTTTGGTAATGGTTTATCTATGAGTCTAAGTATCAAACATGATGGCGTGGGATGCTCTTCTCGGAGCTTGTCGAGTTCTACGAAAGGATTGAGGCCACGACGAAGAGGTTGGAGATGACAGACATACTTGTAGAGCTCTTCAAGAAAACAGACACCAAGATAATAGACAAAGTTGTCTACATGACTTTAGGTGAGATTTATCCACCGTTTGTAGGCATAGAGCTTGGGGTTGCAGAAAAGTTAGCACTCAGGGCACTCAAAGCAGTTACCGGTACATCCGAGAAGAAGATACAAGAGCTTTATGGAAAGCTGGGTGACATAGGGTTAACGGCTGAGAAACTTCTTACATCGAAGACCCAAGTAACTTTGTTCACAGAACCGTTGACTGTCGAACGTGTGTACTCATCACTAGAAAAAATAGCGAAGACGACAGGAGAAGGTGCTATAGAGACGAAGCTCCAAATACTTGTTGGAATTCTTGGCTCTGCCCAACCAAAAGAGGCAAAGTACATCATGAGGATGGTAACGGGCACGATGAGGTTAGGCATTGCAGATATGACCATACTGGACGCGCTTGCTGTAGCATATGGAGGTAGTAAGGAAGTTAGGGAGGCTTTCGAAAGAGCTTACAACATAAGCTCCGACATAGGTCTTGTTGCGAAGGTGGCGGCGGAAGGTGGGTTGAAAGCTATAGAAGAGTTTAAGATAAGAGTTGGAAACCCGATAAGGCCTATGTTGGCGGAGAGGCTCTCAACCGCTGAGGAAATTTTGGAGAAGCTGGATGGCAAGGGATTGGCGGAGTTTAAATACGATGGTGAAAGGATGCAGATACACAAACGGGGCGACGAGATAATAATCTTCTCAAGGCGACAGGAGAACATAACCTCACAATACCCTGACGTTGTCAATTACGCGAGGAGTTGTATAAAGGCGAAAGAGGCCATAGTCGAATGCGAGGCCGTCGCAATAGATCCAGAAACAGGCGACATGCTTCCCTTCCAAGAGCTGATGCATAGAAGGAGGAAGTACGATATTGAGAAGGCTATAGAGAATTATCCAGTCAGTCTCTTCTTCTTTGATGTACTTTACGTGGACGGACAGGATTTGACGTCTAAACCGCTTCTAGAAAGAAGGAAGGTACTTGAAAGCATAATAGAGGTTAATGAAGGGGTCATGCTGACTGAGAGCAAGTTGGTCGAAAATCCCGAGGAGCTAGAAGCTTTCTTCTTAAGAGCTGTGGAGAATGGATGCGAAGGTGCTATAGTTAAATCTGTATCCCCAGAGTCCGTCTATAAAGCAGGTGCAAGAGGCTGGCTCTGGATTAAATACAAGCGTTCCTACGTTTCTAAGATGAGTGATACGGTTGACCTCGTCGTTGTCGGAGCTTTCTATGGAAGAGGAAAAAGGAGGGGAAAATTCGGCGCGTTGCTCATGGCGGCGTACAACCCTAGGGAAGATGTTTTTGAGTCTGTATGTAAGGTGGGCTCGGGCTTTACGGATGAAGATTTAGCCAAGTTACCGGAGATGTTGTCGCCCTATATATCAAAAGATAAGCCTCCAAGGGTCAATTCCAATATGCAACCAGACGTATGGCTTAAGCCTGCTGTGGTTCTAGAGATAATAGGTGACGAGATCACGCTCAGCCCCATTCATACTTGTTGCTGGGGTCTACTGAAGAAGGATGCTGGTCTTGCTATCAGGTTTCCACGCTTCACGGGCAGGTTCAGGCTGGACAAATCTCCAGAAGATGCAACAACCTCTTTGGAGATAATGTCCATGTACGAGAGACAATTGAAGAAGGTAGTTGAAAAACCTGTAGAAGGTGTTTGACCGTATGCTCGATGACGAAGAAAAATTAAAGAAGCTGGCGATGGTCAAAAGCTACCTAGAAAGGAGGATCGGCGAACTCTCAGATGAGATCGAGAGCCTAAGGCTGCTTGTATCTATAGTAGATGAACAGCTGACTACGAAGAGTTTCAAAACTGTAGAAACCATCAAGAAGGAAGAGAAACCGAAGGTTGTAGAAGTTGTGAAAAAAGAGGAAAAACCAAAAGAGTTGGGCGCGGTAAGAAATCTTCGCGGTAAATCTGGAAATCTGCTTGGTATGCTAACGGTAACACCGGATGAGATTAGGTTGACGGTTAATCCAGAATTACGTATAACGTCGGATATGAAACCCTTCTCATCTTTCTTGATAAAGAAGGTTTTAGATGCGATGGTCAAGGTTGACAAGGAGAATATTGACGCAGGTAAATTAGAACCTGGCAGGGAGTTGAGCTACGACATAGTTTATGAAGGTGACGAGGTCAGGGAGATAATAGTAAGAAATTATCGGGACGAGACAAGGCTGAGGGAGGTCATAAGCTCTATAAGATGGGCCTTGGACACGATATCCTCATCCCAAAGATAGCTCTACGCACCCACGACCGTCACTACGATCTTTCTCTCCCTAGGCCTGATGTCCAACTCTAAGAAGACCAATTGTTGCCAAGTTCCTAGCACTAGCTTTCCATCCCTCAGCGGAACGGATATACTCGGGCCTATCAAGGCCGCTCTTACATGAGAGTGACCGTTGTAGTCGCCCCACCTTTCATGGTGCTTGTATGGATGATTTTTGGGCGCAATTTTCTCTAGGATGTCCGATACGTCGCGGACCAAGCCTGGTTCATATTCTATCGTTGTCACGGCCGCGGTCGAGCCTACAACAAATACGTTCACTATACCATCCAATATTCCAGAACCTCTTACTGCTGAGCTTACCATATCCGTTATATCAACTACGTCGCCCTCACCCTTAGTTTTTATAGAAAGTTCACACGACCAAACAGCCATTTTACGCACCACAAGATTCCCTTAATACTCCCGCATATATCTTTAGTTCAAAAAAGCTTAAAGGCGTATTCTTCTTATAAAATTTGTAAAATGAGGTACAGTACCTGGCTTCTATCCTTGGTCGTTCTTTCGCTTTTGTTGGTTGTTACACTATTGTATTTTCCTTCAGCATCCGCCTCCTATGGGACATTAAGCATTACTGTCAAGACTAAAGACGGAAACCCGCTTCCTAATGCGATAGTAACAATAAACGGAACATTTTCTGGCACCACTAATGTTAACGGTCTGGTATCGTTTACCAACGTCAACCTTTATGCGAAACAAACGGTAGACATAGCTTATCTTGGCTTTTCTGTTTATAGGGTTACTGATTTTAATGCGTCAGGCTCAGGATCGGTTACGTTTACTGTAGACGTATCGAACTGGAGGATAAAAGTGTACGATAACTCCGGTAAGAATCCCGTCCCAAACGCCATAGTAAGAGTAGAAGTTGACACGCTGAGAAACGAGAGCAAGACAGGCAACGACGGTGTCGTGACGTTCAAAAACCTACCATGGAGACAGGATTATAGGGTTAAAGTGATTTATGCTGGTAGAGAAGTCTTCAACGAGATAAAACCCCTTGGCAATGATACGAGAAGTATTGAAGTAAGGGCTATGCTCTATAACCTAACGGTAAGGATAAACGATAAGAACGGAAAACCAGTCCAGGGCGTTGAAGTAAAGATTTGGAACGGTTCTAAAGCATATCCTGTTTATGCTAGCGCGACTAGCGGCTCTGATGGCAGAGCATTCCTGAAATTCTTGGTTCCAGAAAACTATATCGTCCTTTCGACCTATAAAGGTGATATACTGGCTAACGACACAGTAAGCGTCACGGGAGATAAAACGCATACCATGAATACACATCTCCAGATGGTTAACGTAACCGTTTACAATTCTAAAGGTAACAGGATTATTAAAGGCGAAAGTTACGAGCTTAAGGGTCAGCTATTTCGTGATGGTACACCATATAGCGATGTTGTGACCACAAAAGACGGTATTCTAAGGCTGGGTCATGTATACTATCCAAGAAATTACAATTTGGTTGTGAGCTTTGCAGGCATCAAAGTATATGAAGGGAACTGTAGCATAAATGAGCAGACAGCCACGTTTAATATAAACGCAAAATTCTACGACGTTTTCGTTCAGGTTAGCGAAGAAGGACTTTTCAGTAAAAAGCTGAAGGATAACGTCAAGGTAACGCTCAGCCTAAGTGACGTTTTCACCGTCACGGCCATGACGGAGCAGGGCCTGGCAACTATCAGGGACGTACCTCCCGCCACTTACAAATACGAAATACATTATGAGATATACTCAGTGGGTAAAGGAGAGATTAGCTTTAGCTCTGACAGAGAAACGGTCAGCATGAAGTTAAAGACCTACAGACTGAATTTGACGTTCGTAAATTCTGAAGGTGACAGAGTCCCAGCGACTGTTACGATCAAAACTTATGATGGAAAATTGCTAGGTGATGTAACTTCTGACGATAAAGGTTTGGCCGTTGTGACGGGACTCATACCGATAAGATACTTCCTTCATGTAAAGTACATGGGCTTTGATGTGGCTACTGTCGAAGATTTGGTGATTGATAACGACCGTGAGATGACTATCAAGACCAATGTTCACAACCTCAAGCTTGAAGTTTTAGATTATGATGGCATAGCGCCTGTCAACGGTGCAGAAGTGTCCGTCAAAGTTGGTGATACTATATTAAGGGGGGCAACAAACTCTTCGGGCATCGTTATCATAAAAAACATACCTCAGACGGTTTGTAGCTTATCAATCGAGCTATACGGTGTTGAGATCTATAGCGATTCCTTTACTGTAACATCTAGCGTTTTGCGCACGGTATCGAAGACGCGCGTATACGATGTAATCATCAAAGTCTTTGATGCCGATAAGGTGTCGCTAGATGAAGGTGTTGTTTCTGTTGTATTTGGAAGCCATGAGTTAAAAGCCAACCTGACAACCGAAGGTACCGCAAGGATTGAAAACATACCAGCATCACAGCTTTTGGTCAAGCATTATCTTTACGGCGTTGTTGCAGGTGAGGTCAGTACAGCGCTACAATACGACGAACAACGTGTGGAACTCCTGTCAAACGTTTACACCGTTACACTAAGCTATAGGATGGCGGACGGTGAGCCCATGTCCTCCGGCTACGTTAAGGTATACCTCGGAGGGAAAGAGTTGATGGTACTCGAATTGGACAAGGCTGGCAAAATATCGAAAAGGTTACCAAGAGGGGACTACACTTTCGTCGCCTATTACCAAGATACTGAGGTTTCCAGAAAAGATCTTTCAATTTATGACAGGGTCAACATGCTTTTAGACGCGGAAGTCTACTTAACGGTTCTCAAGTTGAAGAACATAAAGGGCGAACCAATTGAGGGTGCTGAAATAACGTTATCAAAAGAGGGGAGCGCTCCCATATATGGAATCACTAACCCAGACGGAACGTTCTCCACATACCTTGCTAAGGGCGCATACAATTGTCAAATCAGGATGGGTGATTATGTGCTCAACTCAACTTACAAGGCCAACGCTAACAACGAAGTCGTTATACTACATCTTATGCCGAAGATTGTGGAACCCTATATCGTGCTCGGTGTAACTTTAGGTCTCATCGCTTTAGTCAGCTTCTTTTATGTGAAAAAATTTATCAAGGGGCGGAGTATTCTACGAAGACAGACGTTGCGTAGACCAAAGGTTCGTGATAGTGAAGGAGCAGGGGTTCGAAGAGGACGTTTACCAAGATTATAGGTGAGCTGCATGGTTCAACTTAAAATCATAAAACACATATTCCAATACTTCCTCTACGCATTCTTAATTTTCCTGATAACTCTTAGTATATTCTCTGCAGCCCAGAGCACCATTGGCTCCTCGTTTCCATTCTTAGTCGTGAAAAGCGGAAGCATGGAGCCTGTTATACATGTTGGAGACATAATAATCACCATACCGGTCCAGCCTTCCGAGATAAAGGCTGACCCAAAGGACGGGGACGTGATAGTGTTCTTTAAACCCCCATACTGCGATGACCTACGTTACCTTATAGTGCATAGAGCCATAGGGGTCACGGAAGAAGGTTTCATCACCAAAGGTGATGCAAACTCTATGTCAGATCCCTGGAGCCCTGTTCCACCAAGCTGTATCGTAGGGAAATGGACTGGAATGAAGATACCATACTGGACAGGCTTAGGCTACCTATCACTTTTCGTGAAGGGTGAGATATTCCCTCCTTATGGTCGCATAACCCTCGTGCTTCTCATCATTGTTAATGTTCTCTTAATCTTCTTGGAATTCAAAAAAATTCGGAGGAAGGTTGAACGGACTCCAGCTGGAAATTAATACTTTTAGCTTATTCATTATGGATGAGTAGATCGTGTTAGGTGCTATCCTAGATATCAATGCGTCGTAATGTTTGATAAATAGTGCAAGCTGGATGGCCTCTTGCGTCATACCACGTTCTAAGAAGAACTTTATCCTCGTCGCATGGATAAGCGATTCGATGATTGCGTACTCAGCTCTTGTATATGGTTTTGCTTCTCTTCTTTTCCATAAAGCCTTGAGCACTTTGCATCTGAAGACCGCTCTCTCATCATCTTCGCTTACTAAACCCTCCACGACGAATTCTAGTCTGGCATAAGCATTTGTCAACGATGGTACAGGAACGGAAATAGATGAGGTAAAGAGCTCGTTAAAACCGATTTTTGTATCAAAAGTAGTTATGTAAAATATTTCAACATCGTCAGTAAAATTGATAACACCATATGGCGCACGTGTCAATAATCTATAGCTTTTTGTATTTTTGAATGGTCTCAATAACATAGCATCGTCCTCAAAGACGACGCCCATAGGTGCTGCGTTAGCCTCATCACCCGCTTTCGTGGTCAGTATGCATTCGTAGACTACACGAGGGATTACGTGGTTCGCTTCCATAAACTTTTTAAGGTCTCCCTCGGTATACGTTTCGGACATAATCATCACGCTCTCAGATACATGAAAAAGAACTTTAAGGTCTAAAGCCCTCCATCAAGAGGACCGCTAAAGACGAGCATAAAAGGTCTGCTGTTGCACCGGGCCTCATGGACCTACTCTTTCTAAACTGCTCATCCATTTTCTCGACCTCCTTCCTTCCCTTTGCAGAACTTATGCCTCCTAGCTTGATAGCTTTTGCCGCCATGGCTGATACGAGTCTAGCAACTTGGATTCCGGCCCTCCTCATGATGAGCGTGTCTGGTTTTTGGGCAAGTATCTTCAAAAACGTGTTAGTAATGGCTTCGTTCAAATTCTTTGTCTTTGTTATCTGATTCTTCAGCTCCTTGTACCCCAATCCGAACGTCAGACTGTAGCCTGTCACCCATTCATGTGCTACTATATCCCTATCTACGTAGCGCTTCAACGCCATTATGGGTGTGATCTTTTTACGTCTAATCTCCTCATAGGTTTTCTGATCCTTCACATCCAGATAAGGAACCTTCCCAAGACCTCCTGGCATCACATAAGCTATGGACTGGAATATCTTCTCGGTATCTTTGGGGCCCATCATTTTTAGAATGTTTCTCAGCTCCTTCCTAAGCCTACTCGGCCTAATGGGAAAATCGTCAGCCATACCAGCCGCAGTCGCCATCGGTATGACCAACAAAAGAGCGCCTAAGTGTGTGTTGCCGCCGTGCTGCCAGCTCAGCATCCGTCTCACCGCAAGCTTTACCAAACCTCCAACTGAGCCCTTTCGCCTTATGCCCATCATGGCAGCCTCGAAGAATGGCCAGTACAAAGAGGATGCTGAAGACAGGAAGTGCTCAAAACTGGTCTCATAGAATTCCCTAGTTCTGTGCACGAGACCTGGCTTAGGATAAGCACTTACCTCCAAGAGGAGTGCAAGTTGACAGCAAGCTGCTATATCATGAGCCCTATCATAGAGTTGCATCTTGATCATATCGTAAACTTCTCTTTTTAATTAAAAGCTTATAAACAAGGGGCCTTTATGCACAAAAATTGTCATTGAGAGATGTGGAAAAGCATTCTAGAACAGCTTAAGGAATATCCTGCACGTATAAAGGTAGTCAGGCTCATGATAGAGCACGGAATTGGTATAACAGAGCGAGGAAGTTTAGTCGTGGGACCTGTAGAAATAGCAGACCTTGCCCTTGCAAAAGCTGCTGGTGTTGATAGAAGGGTTGTAAGGAAGACCGTCGAATACCTATTATCAGACGAGACTCTAAAAAAGATCTTTACAGGTCTGAGGCCTGCAGGAGCCTTATTATCGCCAATCGCAAAGATCCTAGGTTATTCCGTTCTTGAAATCAGGGCAGACCCCTCTGCTGTCGGCGTACTTGCAAAAATTGCCACAATATTATCCGAGGAGGGCATAGTGATAAGGCAGGCTTCCGCCGAGGACCCTGATCTATTCCCTGAACCTAGACTGATTCTCGTCCTCGAGAAACATCCTTCAGGCGATGCTATCCGAAAGATATTGAACGTTCCGACGGTAAAGTCCGTTACGGCGTACTAGAGGTGAACCAGATGGTTATGAAAAGCCATACCATTGACAGCCCGACTTGATTTTATGTGTAGAGAAAGTTTAAGACAAAGGTTAACTTTTTTACTCATATGATTGAAGAAAAGGACGGCCTTTCTGATGAGGAGATAAGGGGCATACTTTCCAAACATAAGGTCGTAGCCGTAGTTGGTATGAGCAGGGACCCAAGTAAGCCGGGTCATTATGTTCCAAAGTTCCTCATGAAACATGGATACAAGATAATACCAGTCAACCCTAATGTGGACGAGATCAATGTTGGAAACCAAGTATTGAAGTCTTATAGGAGCCTTCTCGAGATTCAGGAAGATGTTGATATAGTTGACGTATTCAGACGCTCTGAGGATGTACCACCAGTAGCCGAGGATGCTATAAAAAAGGGTGTGAAGGTATTCTGGATGCAGGAGGGCATATACAACAAGGAGGCAGCTGAGAAGTTACGAAAGGCTGGCATAACAGTTATCTGGGACAGGTGTATAATGAAGGAGTATTCTAGGTTGTTTAACGTAAAACCTTTTGTTCCAACCTCAAAATTATAATGCTCTGCCGACTGGCAGGTGAAGTATTTTTGAAATACAGATTGATGGACTTGTTAGCGTGTCCAATTTGTAAGAAGTTTCCGCTCTCGCTTTTAGTATTTACCGAGCTAAGTCTTCAACCTCCGAAGAGCATAAGGAAATGCGAGCTTTATTGCGCCTACCACAACAACAACCTATCTGAGATACAGAATCCTGATTGTGCATCATGTTATACGAAAGAAATATCGTCCGGAATGCTAATATGCGGTGGTTGTGGAAGATGGTATCCGATAGAGGAGGAGATACCTAGGTTGTTACCCGACGAGCTCAGGAAACCTAACGAAGATGTCGAATTTCTGAGAAAGTGGAAGGAGAAAATACCCGAAAAGGTTCTAAGAGAGGGTAAGCCTTTTTCATTAAAAGAGCAGGTTGAGTGATCAATGTGAAAGTGCTTAAACAATTTGATGCTGATTGTAGTATCGGATATTGTGAGCTCTTAAAGAGATTCTCTGAAATTGGTATGGTAGCGAGGGAATTGGGTAGAGCGTTCTCGATAATGATGAATATGTTTCTGGATAACGAGTGCCACACATTGCTTGGAGTTGCTGGTGCTGCTGTTGCATCCGGTTTGAGACCTCTTATAACGAAGCTGATAAGGTTTGGCTTTGTCAATACTGTAGTAACGACTGGTGCGAATATAACGCATGATGTTATAGAGGCGATAGGTGGCAAACACTTCGTGCTTGAACGCGAAGAGATGGACGACGTTAAGCTAGCAAAAATGGGGATTTATAGAATATACAACATAGGAATTATGAAAGAGTCCTACATTATGTTAGAAAAATTCATAGATGAAACTTTTAGAGATGTAAACGGCACTTTCTCCAGCTCCGACATAATTAAAATGCTGGCTTCAAGGATTGAGGATGAAAAATCTTTCTTAAGAGCATCCTACGAATCAGGGGTCGAAGTATTCAGTCCGGCCTTAGCAGACTCGATAATCGGAAGCCAGATTAGGTTTAGGACCGGTGGTAAGGTGAAGCTAGACACACTCTCAGATATAAGCAAGCTGGTAGATAGAGTATGGACCTCGAAACGTACAGGAGCTATCTTCCTTGGCGGCGGTACCCCAAAGCACTTTACGATGATGGCAGTCAATGCGGCTGACAGGCCGCTGAGCTATGCTATACAAATAACCACTGATAGAGAAGAGCACGGCGGACTTAGTGGTGCGAGACTGGAGGAGGCCAAATCTTGGGGAAAGGTTAAGGTAAAAGGTATGATAGCGAACGTCTGCCTAGATATGTCCGTAGCCCTGCCCCTTCTTGTGTTAGCTTTCGAGGAATGGATGAGTCAAAACACTTCCGAAACACCTTAGAGTCTTAGAAAAAAGCTTATTTACCGAAAAATTACACAGATAACCACGTAAGGAAGGTGGAGAGTATGAGTAGCACGGAAGCCGTCGTTCTCGTAGGAAAGAAACCTACGATGAACTATGTGCTCGCTACCACGCTGCCACTTGCTGAAGGCAAAAAGGTACTACTGAAGGCAAGAGGACGGGCTATAAGTAAGGCCGTTGACATCGTAGAGGTCGTTAGGAGAAGGTTCGTTCAAAACGCCGTCATAGAAAAAGTCAACATTGGTACAGAAGAAGGCAGGGTAGGTGCTGACGGTAAGCCGAGGAACGTCAGTACTATCGAGATACTCGTCAGCGTTCCAGAGCAGCCAGCTAAGAAGAGCAAGTGAGCATATAGTCCAAAGACCCCCTATAATGCGCCGAGTTCTTTGACACCTCGGCGCGAATCTTTTTATGTTTCTATGTATTTATCCGTAATGTTGTAGATCTTGGAGGTTAATGTTTGGATCGAGTCAGAGAATCGTCAGACGAGGATATCAAAAACGCGATGAAGCCTAGGAGGACGCATTCGAGGAAGGGTGAGAACGGCATAGTACTCGTCGTGGGTGGAAGTTGGCTCTACCATGGTGCTCCGGCCCTTGCAGCCATGGCGTCTTTTAGGTGCGGTATAGACCTGGTGTACGTTGCTGTGCCAGAGAAGATAGCGACAGCCATAAGAGCCCTATCACCAAACTTCATAGTCCTACCATTGCCAGATCTAAAACTAACGAAGGGCTCTATAAGAAGGCTTGAGAAGATTATCCCTGAAGTTGATGCAGCTGTAGTGGGTCCTGGACTCGTGCCGAAGGATGCTGATGCTCTGACGTACCTTTTAAAGGAGCTCTTAGAAAGGGACGTAGCGGTTGTGCTGGATGCAGCGGCATTAATACCGGACGTGCTCACTGTTGTAAAGGAAAAAAGGGCAGTCCTCACACCACATGCAGGAGAGTTCAAAAGGCTTTTTGGTATTGAACTTACAAAAAGCGTAGAGGAGCGGGCTGTCCACGTTAAGGAGAAAGCCTCGGAGTATTCCTTGACAATACTTCTAAAAGGACCTGTGGACGTAATCTCGGATGGTAATGAAGTAGTGCTTAACCGAACGGGCACATCTGCCATGACGGTTGGAGGAACTGGTGACGTGCTTTCTGGACTCGTGGCGGGTTTCCTATCAAAGGGTGCCAAACCTATCGAGGCTGCTGTGGCCGCCGCCAGAGTAAATGGCTTAGCCGGCGAGAGGGCTACCGTCAAGTTCGGTTACCATATAGTCGCGACCGACCTATTAGATGAAATACCGCAGATATTGAAGGCATACGATACTGTGTTAGAAGATTAGGCTTACTACGTAGAGGTCTAGGGATTATTTTGGAAAACGCCCAACAATTTCATTTCATTCAAAAGAGCTCTGAAGGTTGTGAACACATTCTCAGGGGTTACTATATCTCCTGCTTGCAATAACTTAGCAATTACACTCCTTGTGGCAAAGCTGGCTGCCGAAAGGGACCTCAAAGCGCTCGCTCCCCACGACAGGAATGCCGAGGTTATCGCAAAGTAGAAGTACCTGTACACTGGCTCACGGATTGGCTCTAGAAGCCAATTGACCTTCACAACGTCTCCGTCCGCTATGCCATCAACTTCTGCCATTATGCCTACCGGCATGCTGAGCTTTTTGCTTAGGTCTTTTGTAACATCCATAATCGATTTTATATCTTTGAATTTATCCGGTGTGGATAGACCTGAAGATACGACGTCTTCTGATGGAAGAGCCAACACAGTCTTAAAGTGCTCTCTAGCCGATTTTGCAAGTTCGTACGAATTCGTGAAAATTCTGGCCTCAACACCTGAACCGACAAACTTTGTTAAAATATTTCTTCCAACCTTTCCCTCAAGAAAGACCGTGGAGAATGTTTTGGCAGAATCTATAAACTCTTCCATGTTCACGTGCCTTACGTTGCGTTTGTAGGGCTCATAAGGCACGCCTTGACCTAATACTATGACCTCCTTACACATCAGGCTACATACATGCAAAAGAATTACGTTATCGTTTGATACATCATCAAGTGCAACACCGAGCTTTCCTCTATCTCTGCCTACATAGGCCGTCGCAGCCCTCAGGTCACCGGGTCCTGCGACTAACTCGGCCTCCGGCGGCATGCCTATCGATGAGACTATCAGTTCACCTGACAGCATCTTACCCCGCTCTGTTAAAAGCCCTGGTTTTATTCTGTGGAAAGTTATCGTTGTGTTTGCCTTGACCGCTGTACCCGCAACGGCACCCGTATCCGGGTCAAGACCTGAAGGTACATCTATCGCCACGATATACTTGCCCAACGCATTGATTTGCTTTATTGCAGTCAACCAAGGGTCTCTGACTTCTCCCTTAATACCTGTGCCAAATATACCATCGACGATAGCATCAGAATTTGCTATCCTATCGGTTAACAATTCTAAGGTTGTAACGTCTTTCACAATAATCATCTCTATCGTTGTTTTCATGGAACTAATCGCTGCAAAGTTCTTGCTCGCTTCATATGTTCTTATTTTATCCGGATTTCCTAAGAATATTACAAGGACTCTGCATCCATAGCCTGCCAAGTGTCTGGCCGCAACCATTCCATCCCCGCCGTTGTTGCCAGTTCCGCAAAAGATTGTTACGAATTTGCCTTTCAAGTCTTTAAAATGCTCTTTCAGGTGGTCAGCAACGGCCTTGCCTGCATTCTCCATCAAAAGGATTCTTGGTATACCAAGGTACTCGCTATTCTCGTCCGCAACTGCCATCTCCTCTGATGTTATGGTATCCATACCATCCACGACATTATTTAAGGAGGGCTTAAACGTTTTCTTCTCTACGTAAGCCAATTAATCTCGGTAGTTTTACCAAAACACCTCTTAATCCTTTCTGCCTGAAGACCGTTATGAACTCCTGCCAATCCATTCTAAACAAAACGATAGAAAAGACTATCATGATCACTACGGCAATGGATATCGATAACGCGTTCATAGACTCGCCGAGGAATACGTCCATTAACTCTTTATAGTATCTACCGACGTATGCAACGAATACTGCGAGGATGACTTTACCTGCGCAGTTTGCTAGCATGAACTTCAAAAAACCATAATGTATGATGCCCATAGGTATGTAAATTATGTCGTCAGGTAATGGGGTTAATGCGAATAGGAAGACGGTAAGCGCACCGTACTTGCCGATGATGGACCTGAAAAAATCGAGATTTTTCTTACTACTTTGTGATGCAAACCTTCTCCAAAACCTCCCTATAATATATGACGTAACTTTGCCTAAGGAACCTCCTAGCCCCGATAATGCACCTACGAGGAATGGATCGAGCTTCATACTCAACAGCACTATAGGGAAGAGATAAGGCAAAGGTAAGAAAGGTATGAGACTCCCTATGAAGGATATGATAAAAGAGCCGAAATAACCATACGAGATAAGAAGCTCAATAAGTTCGTAGAAGCTTTCCAAAATACTCAAATCAAACTTATCTCCCTGAAAGCTCCTCTATTTTCTTCTTGATAACTTCCTGTGCCAGCTTAACTAGTTCTTTTAACTTCTCTTCCGTTTTAGCCTCGGCAGTCATCTTTATCTGAGGCATAGTGTTTGAGGGCCTGATAAGAACCCAACCATCCTCAGAAGTTGCCTTCATACCATCAATTGTGTTAATGATGAATCCTTTGGATTCAAAAAACTTTGCAAGTTCCTTAACGACCATAGATTTGTATTCATCTGGACAGTCGAATGATATTATAGGTATGGATGGAAGTCTCGGAAATTTATCAACAATTTCCGAGAGTTTAGTTTCGCTTTTCGAGATTATCTCGGCCATTTTACAAATTGCAAATATCGCATCGTCAAAACCATAAACATCCGAGAAGTATATATGGTTACTCTTTTCTCCGCCGATTACCGCACCAGTCTCTCTGACCTTTCTCATCACAAAAGCTCTACCAACCCTACTCTCGATAGGCTCACAACCAGCATCCTCTATGACCTTCTTTAGGAAGGATGAGCAGCTGACATCGTAAACTACCTTGCCCTTTTTATCCAAGTTAGTAACAAATACTGCAAGCGCAACATCGCCTGGCAATATCCTACCTAAGTCATCAACGAAGACCGCCCTATCTGCATCACCATCCAAACCAACACCAAAGTCAGCTTTGGAGCTGATAACTAGATGCGAAAGGTGTTGCAATGTTTCTTGTGTAGGCTCGGGTAAGTGTCCCGGAAAATTTCCATCCGGCACGTCATTTATAGCAATCGTTTTACAACCTGCTTTGGATAGAAGTTTTGGAACAAAATTGCATCCGGCACCGTTTGATAGATCAAGCGCTATGGTTACCTTTCTTTCTGGCTTAAACCTTCCTAACAAGAAGTTCTCGTAAACTGGTAGGACGTCAATTTTCTTCAAGCAACCCTTCTTTTCTGCTAACCTGAATTCATTTTTCGTTGCCATATCTTTTATCTTTTCCATACCAAACCCTTCTGACACAGTATCGCCAGTATTGAGAATGAGCTTGAAACCATTCCACTCCGGCGGGTTATGTGATGCGGTAACTTGGAAACCCCCATCCATCTTTAATGCTACAACCCCAAAGTATGCGACAGGTGTTGGTATCATACCAGCATCGTAAACATTACATCCAGCATCCATCATCCCCTCGCTGAATGCCTTACACAATGCTTCTCCACTAAGCCGGACATCCCTACCAGCGAGGGTCTCGCCTTTGTTGCCAATGTAAGTTCCAAAAACCTTCCCCAATAACGTCGCAACTTCTTCGTTTATGTCCTTGCCAAAAACGCCTCTTATGTCGTATGCCCTGAAAATGTTTGGATCAACCATATCCGTTCTGATTGCATTGCTTGTTGAAATATGTTGCTCTATATTTTAATCCCAGTAAAGCGCAAGCCCGAGAATTTGACAGAATATCTTTTGTCTAAAAAGATTAGCAGCGCAGTAAGCTCCTCAACATACCTCGAGTTTCTCAAAGGTCCGCCGTCAATGGCTCTCACACCTTCTATCTTCTGCGCAAGTTGCATAACTAACTGCTTAGCGTCTTCGTGGTCGCTGCAGACAACGACGTCGCATTCAACAGGTTTTTCGAGGTCGTTTAAGGCATCGGCTGAAATATTGTGAAATGCCGCTACAATCTTAGAATTCTTTAACCTTTCAGCAACAAGCTCAGCGACCGATCCCGACCATAGACGTATGGGTCTAAGTGCTCCGCCTATCTCTGCCTCAAGCGGAACAACCGCGGACACCACGACTTTTCCGTTCACGTCGTTTGCAATAGATTTGAGAATCGGTATCAGACCTACTAGCGGGACAGTAAGAAATACAACGTCTGCTACCTTTACTGCTTCTTCATTCAACATTCCTTCAACTTTTACGTTGTTGCCTAGCGCAGCTCTGATGTTCTTTGCGGTCTCCAAAGCCCTTTCCGTGCTTCTAGAGCCTATGATAACATCCATGCCCGCTTTGCAGAACCTTAGTGCAAGACCAAAACCTTGACCAGCAGTACCTCCTAGAAGCGCTACCTTCACCCTATACCGCCCTTTAAAATTTGCTTCGTACTCCTCTAAAAACATAGCGTTATTCTAACGATTCGATAAGGTTAAGCGTTTCCATGACTGCATTCTCTAACCCAACTTTATCCCAAATTTCTTGAACGATTTCGGGTTTAGATGACGTTTCAGGATGTCTAGTAATTATCGAACAGCAATCTTTGTACTCCTTCAAGGATAACTCATAAGTGCCGATATGCTTAGCTAACCTTATTATCTCTTCTTTATCGTAGGTCAAAAGAGGTCTGTAAACTGGTAAATCCACCCCTCTTTGGGCGGACCATATGTTTCGAAGTGTCTGGGATGCGACCTGCCCTATGCTATCGCCTGTTACTATGCCTAAATAACCTTCACGTTTTGCTAAAGCCTCCGCTAGCTTAAGCATAAACTTTCTGAACAAAACTAGCTCAAGCTTCGTAGGCACGTTCAAAGCTCTCTCTAAGAATTTGTAGAAAGGCGCAACGAATAATTTTGAGTCTTTACAAAAAGAAGACAAATACCTAAAGATTTCGAACACCTTAGATCCTCGAACTTCCTGCGCATCCCTTAGCGCATGTAGATGGAGGAAGTCAACATGACATCCTCTTTTCATCATCAACCAAGCTGCAACCGGCGAGTCCAACCCTCCTGATAGAAGACTCAAGACCCTTCCGCTCACACCAACTGGTAAACCTCCGAGTCCCTTTACCTTTTCAAAATATAGGTAAGCTTTCCCGTTGGCAAGTTCTATGAATACTGTGACGTCCGGATTTTCGAGGTTGACGCTCATCCCTGTGTTTTCGAGTATTCTTGCGCCGATTATCTTGTTGACTTCAAGAGACGTGTATGGAAAGCTCTTATCCGCCCTTTTCGTCTGAACCATGAAGCTTTTTGCCTTTATACCATGTTCCGTAAGCCTTTTGAGAATATCTTTGACCATTATATTGATGTCCTGCTCGCTCTCGTATGCTAGCGCAAACCATGCTATTCCGAAAACCTTTCCCAAGGCTTGCTTTATTTCTTCTGAATCTACATCCGGCTCCAGCTTAGCTAGTATCCTTCCTCTTAGACGTAAAACATCATTCGTCTTGTTTTTCAATGCCCATTTTATATTTTCGACTAGCACATTCTCGAAGATAGGTCTATTGGCACCTTTCGTTCCTATCTCGCCGTAATGAACTAAAGCAACATCGTACAAGTTCTAAGAACAACCATTATGTCGAGACTATTAAGCCTAACTTAGAGTACTCTCGAGTTTTCCAAATAGACAATATGCAGTGGCATCAACAACGCTAACCTCAACAAACTTACCAAGCAAATCTCGTTTCGTATCCAGCACTATTGGCTTATAGGACGCGTTCCTACATACCATCTCACCATATTTCCCTACCTCATCGACTAAGGCTAAACCGTACCAGCCAATCCATCTTTCATTAGATTTTGTTGATAACTCCTTGCAGATTTCTGTCATAACCTTGCTTCTCTCATCAACGAGTCTTGAAGGGAGTCGTGGAAGTTTATTTGCAGGTGTTCCGGGTCTAGGATAGAATTTAGATATGTTGACTATATCGGGCTTTATCTCATTGAGCACCTTTATACTCATCTCGAAATCCTCTTCGCTCTCTGTTGGGTACCCGACGATTATATCCGTTGCCAATGTAAGCTCAGGAATCAATGTTTTAAACTTCTCTACTATTTTCTTGAAAAGCTGGGGCGTATATCCTCTGCCCATGTCTCTTAGAACCTTATCGGAGCCGGATTGCAACGGCAGGTGAAGGAACTTGAAGACTTTTGGATTTAGGTAGGATGCGATTAAATCGTCTAATATGGGGCTTAAGTATATTGGATTCATCATGCCTACCCTAATGAAGAACGTACCCTGTAGCCTCGCCACTTCGTTTATCAGGTCAGGCAGCATGTTCTTCCCAAAGTCGAGACCATAGCTACCCATGTCCTGACTCGTCAGCCATATTTCTCGGCAACCATCCTCAAGCATCTTTCGGGCTTCATCCACCACTTCGCTCATTGGATAGCTGAAGAATGGCCCTCTTGCTATTGGGACGATGCAGAAAGTACATCTTGCCCATCTACAGCCTTCAGACACAGGCACTATTCCTACGACTCTGTTTCTTCTATATCTACGCAAACCCAACTTGCTATTGATGTTCAGAGCTGTGCGACAGCATTCCAAATTCATGCGGCTACTGATAACCTCAACCACCTTGTAAATATCACGCGGACCAATAAAAACAGCAGAAGGGGCTATCTTTCTTATCGCTTTCCATTCTGCTGTAACCATGCATCCTGCTATCAAGAGCGGTTTTCCGCTTTCGTGGAATTTCTTTGCTCTTTCGAGCATTCTGTCGGAAGTTGGTTTTTTAATCGCACAGGTAACGAGAACGTTTAAGTCGGCTTCATCAGGATTGCTGACTATTCTAAAGCCTGCTCCCTCTAGCAGGCCGAGAATTATTTCACCGTCAGCTTGGTTAGCAGCACAACCATAGACCTCTGCGTAGACCTTTAGCGCCATTTGCTCACTTTATGCCTAACCCATACGTACGATAAAAACTTAAAAGGACATTTGTATGAGAAAAGTTGTGATGAATGGGTTTAACATAACGGAGCTTGTTTTCGAGCTCCGTATGCCCTACGTGAAGTTCGGTATTGGTGCGCTTTATGAGCTGGGCTATGACCTTTCCAAGCTAAAACTAAAGAAGACTCTAATCGTAACGGACGACTACATAAGCAAAAAGACAGATTATATTGAGCGCGCCGTTTCATCGTTTAAGCAAAACGGTATCGAGGCTGATGTTTGGGATGATGTTGAGCCCGAGCCTTCAGATACTTCAATACAGGAAGGGATAGAATTTGCCAAGAAAGGCGGATATGACAGCTTCGTGGCCATCGGCGGTGGTAGTTCTATAGACACTGCTAAGCTAATCGATCTTTACACTACACATCCTGCCGAACTGACTGACTACTTTGCACCGCCGATCGGTAAAGGGCTACAGATTCCAGGTCCCATAAAATTCTTGATAGCGGTGCCCACAACTTCAGGGACCGGTAGCGAAACTACAGGAACGGCTGTAGTAACGTTCGTGGAAAAAAAGTCAAAGTTTGGTATAACGCATGAGTGCTTGATACCTAAGATAGCAATCCTAGATCCTCTCTTAACTATGTCCATGCCGCCAAAACTAACGGCCAGCACGGGCATAGATGCGCTTATGCATGCAATAGAAGCATACTTGGCGAAGCCATATAACACGAGAGAGAAACCACAGTCCCCATCAACTAGACCTGTGTATCAAGGTTCCATGTCTATAACCGACTTTCTCGCTGAAAAAGCAATTCTGTTGATTGGAGAGTATCTCCCGAAAGCTTATGCGAACGGTCTTGACATAGAGGCTAGGTCAAATATGCATCTTGCAGCGTTTATAGCCGGCGTCGCTTTTGGCAACGCCGGCGTACACTTGGCTCATGCTCTTGCACTTTCTCTTTCTACGATTGTAATGGACAAAGGCGTGAAATTGCCACATGGCGTGGCAGCGGGAGTTTTTGGACCGGGCATGCTAAAGGTTTTAGAACCATTCTATCCAGAAAGGTGCTCGATAATAGCAAACTATTTGAGCGGAGGGGCAAATCCTTGTGCTCATAAAGCCATGTCGGAGTTTATTAAAACCTTAGGACTCCCGAGTGGGCTTCATGAATTAGGTATAACTGAAAGGGACATAGACACTTTAGTTGATGCCGCACTCATGAATAAGCGGCTTCTATCGCTAAGTCCTATTACTCCTGAAAGAGATGTTTTGAAGAAGATAGTTGTTGAAAGTTTACGATACTAAGTGAAGTTGAAAAAGTTAAATACAAGCATCTGTTTTTTAATAAATCGTGTGAGTATTCATGCCAGAAAAAGTTAAGATGGCTGGAACATGGCCAGGTAAGGTTGAAATTCTTGAACATTCTATGCCAACACTCAAGGACGACCAGATACTTGTCAGGGTTGAGCTAACTGGCATCTGCGGAACGGACGCCCACGTTTTCGAGAAAGGCTTCGGACCGCATAGGATATCCGGTAAGGTAGGTTATCCACTATACCTTGGACACGAGTATGTAGGCGTGGTAGAGAAGAAGGGCAAAGAAGCCGACAAGAAAATGTTTTACCACACTGAGGTGCCGCAAGAGGGCGACAGAATCTGGTGGGGCGTGGACCACTACTGTTACGTGTGTGACTGGGAGACGATGTACGGGTGGCAGCAGTGGTGTCTCGGTGCATTCTTCTATGGATTTGACGAAGTTCCGTTCCACGGTGCATGGAGTCGTTATGTCATCATCGAGCCCGGTACCCATATTTGGAAACTTGCAAAGCACATAACACCAGAAAAAGGTGTCGTCGTAGAACCTTATATCGTAGGCCTGAGGGCCGTTGATAAAGTGCTGACGTTGTTGTCCATCTCCGAGAAAGAGGCTAACCCCGATGCCGACCTATTTGTGATATATGGTGCAGGCGCCATTGGAAACGCAGCACTTACTGCCCTTAAGACCTCGGCTCCAAACTCTATCGCGATTGTAGTTGACCCCAATAAGCACAGGCTGGAAATGGCTAAGAAGTTAGGTGCTGATTATGTCCTTAACGTCAAAGAAACTACGAAAGAGGAGAGGATAAAGTTCGTCAAGGAGATTGCGACAAGCATGGATAGACCCAGACTCGGTGACAGATGGGGTGTAGATGCTGTAATAGACTGCACTGGGAAGAATGCTGACGTAGTAATTCCAGAGGCTATCGAAATTCTAAGACCCATGGGTGTACTTGACGAAGTTGGTGCGTTCACGGCATTCACGGCCGGCAAGTTCACTATAGACCCCCACGAGATCTGTGCCAGAGAACTTTTCTTCGTAGGAAGCTGGGCATATCCGTTATCGACTTGTGATAAGGCCATCAAGCAAGTCAACAAAGGACTTTTCGATAAAAAGCCATACTATGAAATAATCACTCATAGGCGCAGACTCTTGGCTGAAGACATAACCGATGGCATTAAGTCTTTGCTTGCAGGCGTTGGCATAAAGCACGTAATAGATCCGTGGAAGGAGTAAAACAATCTTTTTATCTTTTTTTATTTTTCTATATTTTCTAAGGGAGTTTATAGCATGCTACCATATGATAGAGTAATGGAGACATTTAAGAGAGGTTCACCAGACAGGATTCCTTGCGTAAACTTTGCCAGCGTTATAACAAAGGAATTTTTGGCTGTATATAACACAAATTGGGTTGATATTTATAGAGATCCGGAGAAGATGGCTAGTATAGCGTCTGCAGCTCATAAACACTGCGGTCTTGATAATATAAGTCTTCCATTCGATCAATCAATTGAGGCGGAGCTGTTGGGTATAGAATTCAACTACCGTGTTGATGGTTCACCTACACCTGTAAGCTTCTTGCCGGAAGAACAGTATTTCGAAATAGTAGTGCCACATTCTTTGGTAGACAAAGGAAGGATGCCGGTTATCCAAAAGGCCATTAAGAAGCTTAAGGAAGAGTATGGAGGTAAAGTGCCTATTAACGTGATTGTAAGCCCACCCATGACAACGGTTGCAACATATCTTCTGGGCCCTTCAGCTACAAACCTAATGATGAGAAGATTTCCTGGCGCTGTCAAAGGCATGCTAGAAGAAACCTTTAGACTTCACCGTGAATTGGTTAATCTTTATGAAGAATGGGGTGCTGATATAATAACGCTTCATGACCCAAAAGGCTCACCAGATGTCCTAAATCCGGGCTTTTTTGATTCGCTCGTCTTGTCATACCATAAGGCGTTAATCGAAGAGACTAGATTGCCGACTGTTATAAACATATGCGGAAACATAATTCAAGTTTTGGACAAGATAATCAGCTGCAACCCCTCAGCCATTGTGTTTGACTATAAGACTCCAGTAAAGTCTGTGACGAAAGCATTGAGTGAGGCAAACAAAAAAATCCCAGTCGCTGGCAATCTGTCACCATTTTGGGATATATACTTAGCAGATAATCAAAGGATGGAGGAGAGGGTGCTTGAGGTTATTAACGAAGGTGTGGATTTTGTTTCACCAGGTTGCGACTTATGGATAGCAACCCCTATTGAAAAGTTAAGCGATCTTACGAAGTTGGTTGAGAAGTATGGAAAAATAAGATAGATACCTCGTAAAAATTAACTAATGGTTAATATTTTAGCAACTCTAGTTGAGGCCAGACTAGAATGGTGGGGTTCATTGCTCAATGAAGTTGAGGTACTGCTACTTTCCGAGGAAGACGTCATCTCGATCGGCTTGACAATGTCACAATGTATGAGTCTTGTTGAAGAAGTATTAAAAGCCCGCGTCAACGGACAAGTACTTTCTCCACCTAAGGTCTTCTTGGATATGCGGCTGATTAGTGGACACCAATGCGATGCAGACGCCATGCCAGCTTATGTTAAATACATTGACATGTGTGGCGTAAAATGGATAGGCGCTAATTGGGAAAACAGAAACAAAAGAGGTCTACCAAATGTTATTGGAATTATCATTTTAAACGATCCAGAAAGCTTCGTACCGTTAGCTATAATATCCGCAAACTGGCTGACCGCTATGAGAACTGGTGCCGCCACTGGTTTAGCTGTAAGGGAGCTAGCTAGAAAGGGTTCTAAGAGTCTTTCAATAATCGGGACGGGGTATGAGGCTAAATTCCAACTAATGGCCATAAATGAGGTCATAAAGCTAGACGAAGTCAAAGTATTTGACATAGATGGGGATGCTATGGAGTCATTCCTCAAAAATGCCAACCAGATGCCTCATGTGAAAATAACTCCATGTAAAAGCGTTAAGGAAGCAGTTGAGGGGACGGACTTAATCGTTACGGTAACGTCATCTCGCGTACCCGTTTTAGATGGAGAGCTCCCCCTTGATACGGCTAATTTAATATGCTCGCTCGGTACATATAATGAATTAGGAGAAAAGCTCATGAAATGGTTTGATAAAATAGTAGTTGACACTCGAGAACAGACAAAATCAGAAGGTGCGTTGGCTGATTGGTTTGCGAAAGGGCTCATATCGAATGGGGACATATATGCAGAATTGGGCGAGATATTGACTAAAAGAAAGAAAGGCAGAGTCTCGGATGATGAGAAGATACTGTGCGTATTGACGGGGCTTGGATGCGAAGACATAGTGGTTGCCAACGTAGTTTACAAAATGGCAAAAGAGAGAGGGTTGGGTAAAAAATTTAAGCTTTTTTAAACAAATTACTAAGTCATGCTTAACGAATCTGTTACAAGGTCTACGATATCTATGTACTTGACGTTAAGTTTAAGGTTCTTTATACCTTTCTTTATCATAAGGGCACAAACGGGACAGCACGAGGATATTATATCTGGATTTCCTGCGTTAAGTTCAGACACACGGTTTACCGCCGCTCTGGTTGCAACATCTCTATAAATCAACTCAACACCACCTCCTCCACAACACTTTGTCTCGCGTTTACTGTTTGGGGGCTCTATAAGCTCTAGGTTTTCTATTGCCTTTAGCACAACCCTTGGTTCATTTACCACATCCATGAACCTTGCAAGATAGCACGGGTCATGAAAGACGACCTTAGCAGGTTCAGGAAGCCGAAGGTTTATACCATTGTTTTCTATAGCCTCGGCAACAACCTCTATCACGTGTTTGACTTCGATGTCCCAACCATCAACATAGGATGGATATTCGGCTTTGAAAACACCACCACATATCGGATTATGAACTATTAATCTTCTAACACCTTTTTCTTTGAATATTTTGTAGACGTTTTTTGCATGTTCCGCGAATTCGTCAAGTAAGCCGTAAGTGTGGAGGGCTGCACCGCAACATGGCTCCTCGCTTCCTAAGTATGAGAACCTTACGTTTAGTTTATTTAACAGCTTTACTGTATTAACCAGGCTTTTTCTATAGAAATCGCTCTTTCTTGCAAGAAACTTATCAAATAACATGTTAATACCAGGTTTTTGGGCAAGTCCGCTTAAGGACATCAGAGTATTTTCGGCCCACCCAAATTTCTCGAGAACATCTACCAGAAGTTCGCCATAAGCCATTGACGTATCCATACAGCTAGCGAAGAAAACAGTATCTGAATTGTTGGACATGTTAATGTTTTCCGCCCACTTTGCTTTTGTAGCAGCCGCGCCAAATATATCGCCATTCTTAACCTCTTTAACCAAACTGTCTGCAACTTTCTTCATGAATGGATTAAGCGCGCTTGCTTTTATGATCTTGTGCCTGGCATGAACTGATACCTCTGAGATGTCGATACCTTGTGGGCATTTTACCGCGCATGCTCTGCAGACACCACACATGTAGAATTTTTGGGCTAGTCTGGGCGTTGGTTGTACCTTGTTCTCAAACAACGATAAGAAGAGCGTCTTCCTGCCCCTCGGACCGACAGACTCTTCCATATTAGAGGCTTCCAAAAAAGGACAGACGGAACGGCAGAAACCACAGTGTTCGCAAAACTGCAACTTTTTTATTAAAGTGTTAAAGTTTTTGTCTTTCATGTCTATAATCCCATCTTGCCTGGGTTCATTATATTGTTTGGATCGAACACTCTCTTTATAGCTCTCATGAGTTCCATCGCAACGGGTCCAACTTCCTCCACTAATAGCTCCGCCTTGTCTATACCTATACCATGTTCACCCGATATCGTTCCACCGATTTTGATTATGTATCTGCACATCTCATCATGGGCCTTCTTTGCCCTTGCACTTTCTTCTGGATCTTGTAGATTCACGGAGAAGATAGCATGTACATTCCCGTCACCTGCGTGTGATACTATAGCCACAGGTATGCCATACTTATTGCAGATCTCTCTGATTGTCTTAAACGCCTCCGGTAGCTTGTTTATAGGTACGCATACGTCATGTGTGACGTTCATCTTACCAGTTATGTTCGGCAATGCTGTAGCACCTTCGCTCCTGATCAACCATATTTCATCGAATTCTTCTTTTGTAGTTGCCCTTAACACCTGCGAGGCCCCAGATTCTTTCAGAACTTGTTCTACCTTATTTGACAGCGTTTCAACTTCGCTTCGCAAGCCGTCAACGCTTACGATTAAGTACGCATCCATGTCAGGGAATTTTTTACCGAGCCACTTACTAACCGCGGTTATTATGCCCCTATCCATTAGCTCCATAGCAGCCGGGACTATACCCGCCATGTATATTTTTGATACAGCCGCTCCTGCTTTTTCTATGCTGTCAAAGTAAGCGGATATTCTGTTTTCAGCCTCAGGGATAGGTCTGAGCTTAAGCGTGGCCTCAGTTATTATCCCGAGTGTTCCTTCAGAACCAACGAATAGTCTTGTGAGGTCGTAACCAGCATTACCTTTAAACGTCTTGCTTCCAGTCTTTATAACCTCACCGTTGGGCAATACAACCTTAAGGCTAAGCACCCAGTCCCGAGTTGTACCATACTTTAGCGCCCTCATGCCGCCGGCGTTCATCGCTATGACGCCGCCCATAGTGCAAGCATCGCTACTACCTGGGTCGGGTGGCCAGTAAAGGCCATATTTTGCAAGCTCACTCTCCAGTTTAGCATGCACCACACCTGCCTCGACGGTACACGTCAGGTTTGCCGGGTTGATTTCAATTATCCTGTTCATACCGGTGAGGTCTATGACTATACCGCCATTCGAGGGGACAACTGCGCCTACGAAGTTCGTTCCTGCCCCCCTGGGTATTACGGGTATCCTCTGTTCGTTAGCAAACTTTACTATTTCTGAAACCTCCTCTGTCGAGTGTGGTCTGACAACGCATGTCGGCACACCTCTGTAAATTATTGAGGCATCTAGCGTATAAGGAAGTATGTCTTCTAATAACTCAAGAACGTTGTCCTCGCCAACTATTTTCCTAAGCGTTTGGGCAACCTTTAGGTTCATCAATAATAACCTGCTTTTTGGACAATATTAGTGTTTTTATGTCCGAAAATTTTATTTACCTAATTGGTCTTAACCGTAATTTCGTGATGTAAAAATGTTGCCAGGTATGAAGATGATGATATTCCCGAGAAGGTTCGTCATGGGACCTGGTGCTATGAAGATTGCCGGAAAGCTCACGAAGATATACGTAAAAAAACCGTTAGTCGTGGGTGGCAAAAGGGCCCTTGAGGCATGCAGGAAGGTAGGATTTCAAGCAGGACTGGAGAAGGAAGGCATCAAATTCGTTGAAGTTGTATTCGGTGAAAACGTTCCATACGGTCCAGAGTGCTGTGAACCAGAAGTAGAGAGGTTGACGAAGATAGGAAGGGAAAACGGCTGCGATGGAGTAATCGCAGTAGGAGGCGGCAAGTGTCTAGATACTGGTAAGATCGTCGCAGACAGGCTTGGCGGTGAAACGATAATAGTACCAACTATAGCCGCTACCGATGCGCCCACTAGTGCACTATCTGTTGTATATACTCCAGACCATATATTTAAGGAAGTGTTGTTCTTCAACCTCAACCCAGCCCTTGTCCTAGTAGACTCCAAGGTAATCTCAGAATCACCAGCAAGGTGGTTAGCTTCTGGTATGGGTGACGCCGCATCAAAGAAGTTCGAAGGAAGAGCATGCTATAGAACTGGTGCTAAGAACTTGGCCATAAAGCCAGAGTGGCTTGGTGCAGGTCCAGACCTAGCATTCCTGATCTGCGAGAACCAGTGGGAGAGACTGAAGTTATACGGAGAGGCTGCTATGGATGCCATAAGAAGGAAGGTTGTTTCTCCGCAGTTAGAGGCAATAATAGAGACGAACATATTGTTCAGTGGATTAGGGTTTGAGAGCGCAGGACTAGGTGCAGCGCATGGTGTTTACTACGGATTGACGGTGATAGAGAAATACATTCCGCCTGAGAAGTTTCCGACACATGGAGAGCTAGTATTCTGGGGAGGCTTCGTACAGCTAATATCAGAGGATGCACCAATGAGTGAAATACTTGAGTATGCAACATGGGGTCACAAAGTAGGACTGCCGCTGACGTTCGAAGAGATGGGATTCAAGCCTGGAGAGCCAACGGACGAGATGTTATGGAAGGCTGCTGAAAAAGCTACAGGCCCAGGCGTAACAATTCACACCGAGTTCTACATGAACATGGGTGCTAAGGAGATAGGCCCATACAAGAACATAGTAGACCCTGTTGAGCACATATTCTACTCGATGAAGGCAGCGGACGAGATGGGCAAGAGGATTGCATCGCAAGTACCGAGAGTTCCATACGAAGCTAAGTGGGTACCGTATGATGCCTTCATGAAGAAGCACTGAATTTATAAAACCACCTTTTATTTTTGTAGCTTAGTATATTTCAAAGGTATAAAAGACCCTTTAGTATACAAAATTATGCAACACTCATGAAGACTATAGGCATAGTGGCGAGTCACGCAACGGAATCCCACGTAACCGTGATACTTAACGAGGGTATGGAAAAGGAGGTAGAAAGCGAAAGCCTAGTTTTAGTAGAGAACAGAAATGGTGGCAAGATACTCGCGGTATGCAGAAGTGGCATAGGTATAAACGACGTACTGAGAGCGACAATGTATTCTCCTGGTGTTGCTTATGCGAGGACCGGAAGGCAACCGAGCACTGCAAAAGAATTTTTTGGCTTCAATCTCGTGATAATCGGCGACGTATCAAAGGGAAAGATTGAGCAGAACAAGCGTATAATAGCACCAACATCGCCCGTAATGATCTTTGAGAAACATGATGATCCATTCTCTTATTTTGGTCCCCATAACTTAAAAATAGGGCACTATAAAGATGTAGTAAACTGGCAAGTGCCCGTACGTGAAGAATACATACCGTTCCACATAGGTGTCTTTGGTGTGACAGGTTCGGGGAAATCCTTCTTTTGTAGATACGAGTTGATTCCGTTGCTCAGGAAGGCTGGCTATGATGTATTAGTTTTCGATTGGAAAGGCTCGGATTATGCTCCTTATTTTAACGGGAGCATATCTATGCAAGACATAGAGATGGACGACGAGGCGATAATATCCTTCTTATGCTCAAAAGCAGGAAACTTCGGCTCTGGTAGAATAGCAGATAATATGAGGGCTTATCTCGAAGAGGCTCTTGTTGACAGTGAATGGAAGTCGCATCCTCCTGAAGAGGCGAAAGAATTACTTTACTCGAAGATGGCGAGAATAATAGAGGATGACAATAAGGATAAACAAGGTAACATCACACAATGGGGCAGGCTTTATCTGCGTCGGCTGGAGAAAGGGTTCAAGCGAATTAGCATAGAAGACTTCGCAACTGTCCTTGGTAAGATGGGACCTGAGCAGATACTCGAAAAGCTGAGACAGCAACATATACTTGTTGTAGACATGAGTCTCGGTAGCAAAGAGCAGAAGCTTTCGGTCTTCCTTTCGATTGTAAGGTACCTTAAGGACCTAATGGAGAAGAAGAACCGATTGAACATAGCCCTCCTCATAGACGAGGCCCCACAATATTGTCCCTATTCACCGCGTGACATAGAGGAGGAGACGACTGAGACTATAACCTCTTTATGTGCCCTTGGTAGGACTTATGGTCTTTCGATAATCCTTCTGTCTCAGGGCATCGCTGGCGAGATAGGAATAAACGCCGCCGTGAGGAGAAATCTAAACACACAATTCATAGGTCGCATACATCCTCTAGACTTGGAAGAGGCGGCAAAGTTGTTTGCGATGTCCGGGGTCGATCCAGAAAGCCTCCTAAGACTTCCGGAGGGGTATTTCTATTTTGTAGGTAAGATGAACCCGTCACCCGTTCCACTGCTTCTAAGTTTCCAGATAAAGGAGGAGGAAAGGGTTGGGCGCTCAACCAGAGCTTGATGGATATCCTGATTGGAGCAGGATGCCCAAAGTATTGCAAACCAGGTTTTTCGAATTGGCCGAGGCAGAGGCTCAAAAATTAATTCAGGCTAACATAATCAACGCAGACCTCATTAAGAAGCTAAAGAGTATGCTGAAGATAAGGAGGCTAGAAAGCTACGAAGGTTGGGAAGAGCTTCTAGTTGCTTGCGTCGATGGTTCTGATACACCTGTCTGTAACGAGCGCATAGGCTTACGATATGCTCTCTTTGCAAGCGCTTATAAATTATTCAAAGGCTTAGACGGGCTTGAAGAAGAATTTATTAGCGATTACTACAGCGATCGACAGATCATACCGCACGATAAATTTTCCAAGATTGTCGAACTTTTCATGACATATTACGAAAGGTTAATGGCTCAGCGAGTGTTGAAAAAATATTCACCGGACATATTGTTACTAGACGGTAGCTTTTTTGGTTACAGGACAAGATGTAGCGAGATTCTAGATGAGGAAATTGACTGGATACCATTCGGCAAAGATACTGGGTTCAAGACAGGCAGAGAGCTAGTGAAAGAGGTAACTAAGCTAACTATTGAGTTAATAGAATCTGGCAGAGCTTTGGGTGTAATAAAGAGAGTGAATACTGCTTCTATAGACGGCTGGTTTGCCTACAAAGACCCAACAAGTAAACCGATACATTTGAATGATCGTACGCTTTTAAACATGATTATGGAAGCTCGTACGCTTTTTTCGTATGACGAGGCTTTTAGCGTAAATTTCAATATACTAAACTGGTATAGGAACGTGTCAAAGGAATCAAAGGGCAAAGACCCAGAAACCATTTTAAATGAGACTATAAGGAGGCTAGAGGTTCAGATTAAAGCAGACTTAGGTGACAAGTCTTACTTGCAGTACATCATGGATATGAAGCGTTGTTATATTAAGACCATGGATGATTATCCACCAGTATGCGTCGAGTTTTGGAAAGGAAGCGATCCCGAGTGGGTTAAGAAGGCTTTATGGTACGTCTACGCATCAAGAGATCCCGCAACAGGTCTTCCGTTTCCGCTCGACATTGTTGACAGCCTTGTAAGCTTACCTAAGGGTGTTGCAAAAGAATTTGCTGAAGAGGTTGAAGCACGGCTTCTTAGGGCTGGCGTGGAACAAAGCGTACTTCTTACCCTGTTTAGTAGATTCAATCCCCAGAAGGAAGAGTAGGCATAATGCGAAATCCAGAGCTTTCCATAAACTACTTACTTAATATTTATCAAAGTAGACTGATGGGACTTTTACCGTCTTTCGACTGGCACCCATGCGATGCCCATTCGCCGAAATGGTGGGGAGGCTTAGAAGACCCAGAAGAAGTTGCCATAACGGCCGTGCTCGTCCAGCAGACGAGATGGGAGAACGTAAAGGAGGCGTACAAGAACTTAAGGGCAGCACGTCTAAACAGCTTTGCTGCCATCAAGGAATCTGACCTGAGTTCCATAAGAAAATGCATAAGGTCCGTCGGCATGCCTTCTGAAAAATCTAAAAAGCTGAAAGAACTTGCCGATGCTGTTATCAGAGCTGGCGGTTGGAGGCATTTTATAAACAGAGACACGAAAGAAGTTAGGACAGAACTTTTAAGACTGAATGGTATAGGATATGAAACGGCGGACTCCATCCTACTATTTGCAGGCAACCATCTAATATTTCCAGCTTCAAGGCTAGTCACCAGAATTCTGGAACGCTTAGGCTTTAAAGTTCCCAAGAGTTACGAAGCTTTAAGGAAGTTTATCGAATCAGAATTGTCAAAGGATCTCTTCAGTTATAAGCTATTCTATGCATCTTCACTCGTCATAACGAAGGTTGCATGTCGCTCCTTAAAACCCGACTGTTTGAGATGTCCTATTAGCGATGCCTGCTATACATCCGCATACAGGCAAGCATCAAACATTCCTTAACGATATCAAGTTTGGCGGCTTTTCTCTCAAAATGATGTAACCCGCTAAGTCAAAGAACCTATCCGCCCTATGTATCACGACCGAGTCGCTCGTGATGACTATACGGTTATATCTAAGAAGCGCGGAATCAACGCTTTTCTCAGCCTCCACTAAGCCTTCCACACGCTCTTCCTGTAGAATACGTCTCGTGAGGGCGGATATTTCGCCGCTCTTGCTTATCTGGCTTTCATAGTAAAAGGAGGCGGCCGCAACCTCGAGCTCCTTTAGGGTCCTGACACTCATCCTTATCAGCCCCTCAGTAATGCCCGTCGGTCTAAATTCTCCGTGAACTTCTGAGACATCCCTTACAACACCGTCGTCGCAAAGCACCAATAACTTACCGTTCATGAACGAGTGTAAAGTGTTCAATACGTTAAAACCATCTACTGCAACCTCGCTACCTTTCAACATCTCCGGGCTCACGGCCTTTTCCTTTACTCTCTTAGCATCTTCTGAAGAATACACGCATCGGTATAGTATGCTTCTACCCATCTTATCGAGGACGTATTTGCTTGCTACGAAATTAGCAGCAGCTTCCCTTTTGTAGCCCCTGTCCAGCAGGTACCTCATATCTTCGACTGCCTTAACCAATTTATCCCAGACATTTTTTACCCATTGAACATCGTCCATAAGGTCCGCCTATTTACCTTAGCGGTTCATTTCGACGAAGATCCCAGGCCTTAGCGGTAATGCTTGCTTAGATTTTCCTGATGGGTCGTATATGCCTTGCTCGTCTTCGATCCAGATGTAAAATGGACATCCGATCTCAGATTCCAAGAAACTTTTAGCTTCCTCGTATATTCCCTTCTCCTGTGAGGCCAATTCTAGCAAAACCTTTTTCGGGGTTTCTGACGGGAACGTTGAAACGTGTTCTATGAGTTTCTTGACGAATGTCGGCATTTCTTTTTTCTTTTCTGGAAAATTCTTCAAAGATTCTTTGATTGCCGCACTCGGGTTCCTCATAATCTCTTTCAAGTCAAAGTTCAGTATGATGGACAACACATCCAACTTCCACTTAGAAGAGACGTATACATGGACTTTGCTTGGTTTTCCTCCTACAACTTCTACTATTTCCCTGATGTCCCTTAACAGCTTTGCTAGCAGGTCCTCTGCCGCCTCGGCTAGCTCGTCAACCTCTTCGACACGGTAATCGGGCCACTTAGCTAAGGATGCGAAACCTTCACGACCAAGCTTTGACCAAGCTTCCTCGGCTGTGAATGGTGCAAAAGGTGCCAGCAACCTTATCCACGTATCCAAGAACCTTAATGCTGAGCGCGATAACTTCTTTCTCCTTCTCGCGTACCACTTCCAATCGTTGTACATACCGTACAAAGCCTCGTGGCAGGCCGTCCTAGTCTTTAGCGATTCCATGGCATCGGTTACACTCTTCACCCTCTTGAACATCCTGCTGATGAGCCACCTATCCAACCTATTCTCGTTGGTTTCCAGTTCTGAGGATGAAACTTCGTCAACTATCTTGAGGAGTAGGTCCAACATCCTTCTGACCTCCTGGGCATTCTTATCTCTCCAATCAGGGTCGTCCATGTCCTCTGCAGCAAGTAGAAGTGTACACCTAGTTGCGTCAGCTCCATACTTCGCCAGAGCCGTCTTTATCGGTATCATGTTGCCCTTGCTCTTACTCATCTTTTCGCCCTCGATGGTTATCATACCATTGACGCTAACGCATCTAGGCCAAAGGTTTTCATCGAAAAGCGCAACATGTTGGAAAATGTAAAATGTCAGATGGTTGGGTACAAGCTCCTTGGCGGATATCCTGCAATCAACAGGATACCAGTAAAGGAATTCATCCCTCATATCTTTTAATACTTTCTCTGGAATGTTAGTTTTTTTCGAAATGGTTATCAAGTCTCCGACTCCTAAGAAAACGTAATCGAAAACTTCTGATGTAAGCTGTTCAGGCTTGACTGTTCCATTGTTCATGTACTTACTGATCGTGTATAATGCAGGGTATATTGTCGAATCGCTTAACGTTTCGACTATCCACGAGCTGTCCCATGGTAGCGGTGTCCCCAATCCCGTCTTCCTCGTACAAGCCCAATCGCGAAGCCAGTCCACGACATTTAGGAACCATTGTCTCGCTTCTTCAGGGAATATACCCATCCTCATTATGTGTAGCTTCACTTTTTCCTTCCATTCGGGGTTGGAGTACGTAAGGAACCATTGGTCCTTCACAATCTTTACTAGACATTCAGTACCACAACGACAAATGACTTTAGCAGAAAGATCGTACATCACGTCACCCAAACCTGTCGAGATGAGTCTTGTTTTGATAGCATCCCTTGCTACTCTTACGGGTAGACCCGAATATTCACCGCAATTATCTTTCATGACACCTTCATGGAACTCTTTGGTGTAAATTTCCTTAGTCGCCTCATCCAACCTTTCATCATTTTGACTCGATATTCCCATCCTTTTTACTATCTCGATTGCAGGAAAGTCACCGTATCCTGGCACACTTATTATTGATATTGGATTCAATACCCTAAGTAGTTCAGCATTCATGTTTGCACTTCTTTGCAACTCTAGGAGTGCTACGTAATCATAGGGTGCATGGGCAGGAACACTATATACGACGCCAGATACAACATTCGGGTCGACAAAGTTTGCAGGGAGTATAGGCAGCTCTACACCAGTAATTGGAGCTTTGCATTTTTTTCCTATAAGATCCTTAGCGTTGATCGATTTTATTATGTTGATTGCATGCTTTTGCTCCAGCAACTTTTCTGCTGCCCTTTTGCTTACCAAAACTTTTTTGTCATCGTATTCAATCAGTACATATTCTGCATCTGGGTTGAGCCAAACGTTCGTAGCACCGAATATAGTTTCAGGCCTTAATGTACCAGCTGCTAGATAAAAATCATCGCACTTGAAGAATACAAGCGTATATTCTTCGGGGACTATACCCTCACCAATTAGCCTATCGTGGTCGCCTGTTGCGCTTTGGCAATTGGGACACCATACTACAGGGTGCTCACCTTTGCTAACGAAACCCTTTTCACGTAACTTCAGGTACTGCCAATTGATGAACTTACTGTAGTAGGGATGTAAATTCGTCGTGTAGAACTCCCTTCTCCAATCAACGGAAAAACCCATAGCGTCAACGACTTTTCTATTCTCAGTTGTGTAGTATTTGCAGATGAAGGCAGGATCCGTAAAACGCGGTATTAACTCTTCTGGAACTTTGTCAATGTCCCTCAACAGTCTCACTATGGCTGGGTCGCCACGTTTTAATCGTTCACTCGTACCAGCAACTGCTTCTCCTGTCCAGTGCCAAGACCAAGGAAAAAGCACATTAAAGCCCTGCATTCGTCTAAATCTTGCATAGCTGTCACCACGTGTGAATGTGAAGGCATGTCCAAGGTGCAGTGGGCCGTTTTGATAAGAGTAAGGGACGCAGACAAAGAACTTTGGTTTACCCTTAATAGGGTCAGCCTCGAATACCTTAGCCTCTCGCCATAGCTTAGCCCATTTTGCTTCATACGCCACCGGACTATCTATAGAACCATTACCCGGTTTCGACAATGGTTAATCAACCCTCTGAATACTTTCCTGCAAAACTGTCCATCCAGTGTATTTTAACTTTTTATGCTTAATAGGATGGTAGAACTACAACCATTAGCGTTTTGAACGTTGTAAAAAAGGTTAAGTCTGGCCAGTCAACATGATATGTAATGACCCGTTCGGGCCCGTAGCCTAGAATGGACAGGGCGTCGAATAACACGCGTATGCCTGCGGAGCCGGAGGTCGCGGGTTCAAGTCCCGCCGGGCCCATCAATTCCCATCATGAAAGTAAAAATACCAGAACAAAAGTCGAATGAGTAAATGGACATCATAACCGCATTCATCGTAGCTGTTGGCTTGGCTATGGACTGCTTTTCCGTTTCAATCGCAAGCGGGATGACTGAGAGTGCGCGCATAAGCACGGCTTTCAAGGTAGGCATATCTTTTGGCTCGTTTCAGGCATTTATGCCTTTGCTGGGCTGGCTTTTAGGTAAAAGCTTGATAGATGTTGTCTCGGCTTTTGACCACTGGTTGGCTTTTGGTCTCCTTAGCTTTGTTGGTTGTAAGATGATATATGAATTTTTTCAGAAAGAGTGCAAAAGTATGACCCTAAACTTTCGAAACTTACTCATGCTTTCGATAGCTACGAGCATTGACGCATTTTCCGTCGGGATAGTTATTGGATTATTAACAACTTCAATCATAATGCCCATACTCGTATTCGGTTTCGTGACGTTTGTTTTCTCATTTTTGGGCATACTCATTGGAGAAGAACTTAAACATATTTTTGGTAGAGTGACACAAATTGTGGGAGGAATTATCCTAATACTCATCGGAATAGAAATACTACTAGAACACATGGTTTTTGTTTAACTTGTAAATAAAATGGAATTAGCTGGAACTCGTTCTGAGTCTCCTTTCAACTTCTTCGGCAGTAATCTCCGCCATTATTTTAAAGAATGTAGCCATCATTCCGAGGAGGATAATGAAGTAACCTATTATGAAAAATATAAGAAACGCTAAAGGATTAGCCATAATAGGTATAGGGACATCAAATGGTCCAGGCTGCACATTGAACCCTCCGACAACAAACCCAATGCTAAAGATCACAAAGCCTATTATTGCCCATATTATTAGAAAACCAACGTATATTGATGCCTTCTTAAGAGCCGTAGACCATGAGACCATACATTTATGGTCTAACGTCTTTTTATATATTTCTATCGGGGGCTTATTACGCCAGGCGTTAGACTTGTTGACTTTTTAGATAAGATTCGATGCCTTTCCTTAACACTACAAGCGGCAACATAGCACACTTCATTTTTACAGGGCCGAGTTCTAGACCCAACATCTTCATTACGTCATTCTTTGTAAGCTTTAACACCTCTTCTACCTCTTTATCCTTTACAAGCTCTGTTAGCATCGACGCTGAAGCTTGGCTTATCATGCACCCCTGACCTTTAAAAGATATAGCGGAAATCCTGTTCCCGTCAAATTTTAGGTAAATCTCCACATAATCGCCGCATAGCTTATTTGAATCCTTTACTATAACGTTTGCATCTTTTATTTCTCCGTAGTTCCTCGGCTTTCTATAATGGTCGAGGATATGTTTCGGGAAATCTTCTGGCAAATATGCTCCCTAAATACTAATTGTGTTTAGCTGTTTTATAAACATCCTCATAGGTCGAAAACTTAAAAGTGTAAGAGAAAGAAAGCGTCCTTCGGATAGACATGGATGAAGCTTTTGAGCTCGGTAATAGGGTAAGAAAAGACTTCCCGATATTAAACAGGTTAGTGAAAGGAAAACCCTTCGTGTATCTAGATTCTGCCGCGACGACTCAGAAACCCATACAGGTGATCGAGGCTATAAAAAATTACTATGAGACGTTTAACGCCAACGTTCATAGGGGGATTTATAGCATAGCTGAGGAGGCGACGGCTGCTTACGAGAATGCCAGAGAGAAGGTTGCACGTCTTATAAATGCCAGAAGTCCTCGTGAAATTGTATTCACTAGAAACACAACCGAAGCGATAAATCTCGTAATGTACAGTTGGGGACAGAATAACGTGAGGGAGGGTGACATGTTGTTGGCTACTGAAATGGAACATCATAGTAATTTGCTACCATGGCATATCTTATCAAAATCAAAAAGAGCAAATCTTAAGCTTATTGGTTTTGACAAAGAAGGTTTTTTGAGACTTGATGAACTTGAGAAGTATAAAAATGAGGACGTAAAGCTGTTTGCATTCACGTTCGCATCCAACGTTCTTGGAACCATCAATCCAGTACGTGAGCTCGTAAAATATGCTAAGGAAATGGGAGCGGTAACTGTTGTTGATGCTGCTCAGGCCGTACCCCACATGCCAGTTGACGTGCAACAATTAGACTGCGATTTCATGGCATTTTCAGGACATAAGATGCTCGGCCCTATGGGCATTGGAGTACTATATGGAAAGGAAAGACTGCTTGAAGAGATGGAACCCTTCATGGTAGGTGGTGAGATGGTTAAAACCGTGGGCTTCGAAAGTTCAGAGTGGAACGACGTACCTTGGAAGTTTGAGGCAGGTACACCAAACGTTGAAGGTGCAATAGGTTTAGCTGCAGCTATCGATTACCTGCAACATATAGGCATGGATGTCATCAGGAGACATGAAATTAAACTAACGGAATATGCTTTAGATGCACTTGTGCGTATAGGAGAAATTACGTATTACGGTCCGAGTTCCCCAGAACAAAGGTGCGGATTGATATCCTTTAACCTCAAAGGCATACATCCACATGACCTTGCAATGTTTTTGGATAATGAAGGCATAGCTATAAGGGCCGGTCATCATTGCGCAATGCTGCTTCATAGCAAACTTGGAACAGTTGCATCTGCCAGAATAAGCTTCTACATCTATAACATTCCATCAGAGGTCGATTTGCTAGTTAAGAGTCTAGAAAAGATAAAGAGAATGTTGGGAATCTAAAGTGCCTAAATCTTTCTGACGCTGCTTTTTGCTCCACAAATGTCGCATTGTAAAAATCTAAACCTTTTTTCTGCTTCGATTCTTGTATCAACGCCGCCACAAACAGGACATTTAACAAACTCTTTCATGTATATCTCGAGTAATCTTTTGATTTCCTCATTCGAAAGCTTACCTTGGATTGTTAATCTTTCACCCTCTAAGACGCCGGGTTTACCAGACTCTTTGAATATGAATCTTGCTAGATGTTGCGGATCTCTGTTTAAAGTTTCAGCGAGGTGTCTAAAGTTCATTATTATTGTATGTTTGGTCGTCTGCATTATGGTCGGTCTGAGCTCTAACGTTCTATCACCAGACTTGCTAACCACGCTCTTAACTTCGGCCATTACCCTTTCCAGTAACTTCAAGTAAGCTTCCTTCGTAGTGATGTCCACCATTTTCCCACACCAAAAGCTTAGCGTAAGATGAATTTAACTGTTTGATTTTTAGTCATTTTTCTTCTAACCGTTTTACGATGAGTATATGTCCCTCTTTACCTATAACTATGGCCTTACTCCCAGGCATTATCGTTTCTTGCGACTTCGCCATCCAGTATTCGCCCGAGTATTTAACGAAACCATGCTTATCGGGCCCTAACTCATCTACTACGTAAACTATTTCGTTGATCATATCCTTAAGCAACGGCTTCCTTCTTTTCGCCTTCACAACCTTATACAGCATGAATAATGTGAAGCCACCTATAACCAGCGCTGAGCTAACGATCGTAGCAAAGAAGACCCTATAAAGATTCTCACTCGCTAACCACTCTGCACTACCTAGTGGTATTAAAAGCAGACTTCCAAAGATCATGAACAGGAAACCGGAACCGCCGAGAACACCAAATCCCGGTGTATAGGCTTCCGCTATCATAAGAATCGAACCTATTATCAAGAACAAAAGGGCTGCTATGTTAACATTGAATCCTAACCCTATTAAGCCGATTATGAGTAAGAAAGCACCGATTATCTCCGCTAGGTGACCAGGGGCCGATATGCCAAATATCAAAGCATAAAGACCTATGAGGAAAGCCAACGATGCAATTATCGGGTCGCTTATAACGCTCAGCAGCATCGTCCTTAGACTCGGCTCATACCAGTGTACTACAGCACCTTTCGTATTTAACGTAACACTTCTACTGAATATCTCTATATTCCTACCATCCACTTTTGCTAACAATTCATCTACTTCCGACGCTACCACGTCTATCACACCGTACCTCAGCGCTAATTCCTCGTTTAGGTTCAAATTATGCGTAACGAAGAGTTTCGCGGCAGTCTCGTTTCGTCCATGCATTCTTGCTCTTTCTACTATGTAAGCCGTGAGGGCGTTTATCGTCTTTTCATCCTGAATGGGTTCAGAGTTGCCAAACGGTGAGTAGCTCACGGGTTGGCACGAGCCGATGATGGTGTAAGGTGCCATTGCCGCAACGTGCGATGCTAAAAGTATAAAGGTCCCCGCGGACCAACTTTTACTCCCGGATGGATAAACATAAACGATGACTGGTATTTGGGAGCGTTCTATTGTATCCACTATTTCAAAAGTTGCTGAAAGTAAACCTCCCGTTGTATCTATAGTTATTAGGATTACATGATATCCGTTTGCGGCTGCATATTCCAAAGCTTCTTTCGCTAAGCTTGACGTGGCGGTCGTTATTGTTCCCTCTATTCTGACAGCAAGCACTTTGGGCTGTTCGGGGTTGGCTGCGCATAATTGAGAGAGAAAAAGAGCGAATAATGATAGCGTTAGTAAAATGAAAACCACACGGCGTATCATTCTTTGGGTCCTTTCTCCTCCTTACTCATCCCTTTTATTAAACCAACTATGTTTGCCAACGAAGACGTGTCTGTAGTCGTTGTTACTACGACGAGGTTCCGCTCCCTAGCAATCTCCGTTAGAGTCTGTAATTCCCTCAGGCGTAATGAAATAGGCTGCTCGCTATATTGTTTTGCTGCCGCCGCTAACTTCTCCGAGGCTAGCAGTTCACCCTCTGCTACGATGATTCTTGAACGCTTCTCTCTTTCTGCCTCTGCTTGCTTGGCTATCGCCCTAACCATCGTTTCGGGCATCGTGATATCTTTTAGCGCAACCATGCTAACCTTTATTCCCCATGGTTCCGTAAGTTCATCAACTATACTACTGATTCTCTTTCCAAGCTCCTCCCTCCTGGTAAGCAATTCATCAAGCTCGACTTGTCCAAGCACATCCCTCAAAGTTGTTTGAGCTAAAAGGTTAGTCGCCTGTGCATAATTCTCAACCTGAAGTATTGCCTTTGCTGGGTCAATAACACGGTAATAAACGGCCGCATCTACATCAACGCTTACGTTATCTTTCGTCACGACCTTCTGTCTTGGAATATCAACTACGACCGTTCGTAGGTCCACTTTAACGAACCTGTCAACTATAGGTACCAAGAAGAACAGACCAGGACCTTTAGCTCCAATAAAACGACCTAACCTGAAGATTATGCCACGTTCATATTCCCTAACGACTCTGATAGAGGCAGATAAAATTATGATGATGAGTATTATGACAAAGAAGTATGCAATAACTTCTGCAGGACCTATTTGCAACGTAACTATTTCTGGCAACTTGTTCACGTTTAGATCAAATCTTGACGGTACTACATAAAGTTTATAAGAGCCGTGCCGTGAACTTTTTAGATTGACGGTTGCTTAAAAACGAACAAAAGCGGAGGTTTTAACATTTGCGGGAATTCTGGATAAAAGACGCAAGTTATGCGAGCGAAGGTAGGAAGAAGTTGGAGTGGGCAGAAGGGCAGATGAAGGTGTTGATGAAGATAAGAGAGAGGTTCCAGAAGGAAAAGCCGCTTAAGAACCAGAAAATAAGCGCTTGTTTGCATATCACAAAAGAAACGGGCGTCTTACTAAAAACATTGGTGGAGGGTGGTGCTCAAGTCAGTTTATGTCCATCTAACCCGCTCAGCACCCAAGATGATGTTGCAGCAGCGTTAGTTGGGGAGGGAATAAAGGTTTATGGTTTTAGGGGTTTAACTGCAAAAGAGTATTATGAATGCATAGGATATACACTTTTGCATAAGCCCACAATAACCATGGATGATGGTGCTGACTTAGTATCAACTCTGCACAAGTTAGCGTATGGTATCAAAGGGACGGATATTGAGTACGTAAAAGGAATTCTTGGAGATTTTGGCGAAGAGTTGATAGATGGTGTTATTGGTGGTACAGAAGAGACTACAACGGGCGTCATGAGGTTAAGAGCTTTAGAAGAAAGGGGCATGCTAAAGTATCCGATAATTGCTGTAAACGACGCTAAATCGAAAAACTTATTCGACAACCCTATTGGAACGGGACAGTCAGCCCTCGATGGGATTCTGAGAGCTACGAATGTGCTTTTTGCTGGCAAAGATGTGGTCGTTGTTGGCTATGGTCAAGTTGGCTCTGGTATAGCCGAGAGGGCGAGAGGTCTGGGAGCTAGAGTCACCGTTGTTGAGGTTGACCCTATAAAGGCTTTGAAGGCCGTAATGCATGGTTTCAACGTTGACACATTATCAAGAGCTGCGGAATATGGTGATATATTTATAACAGCTACTGGAAACATCAATGTTATTAGAGGCGAACATTTCGAAAAGATGAAGGACGGGGCAATACTTGCAAATGCTGGACACATGGATGTGGAGATTTCAAAAAGAGAGTTGGATATGTTAGCGAAGGAAAAAGTGGAGATTAGTAAGCTCGTAACGCTCTTCAGAATGAATGATGGTAGGAGAATATACTTGCTAGGTGATGGAAGGCTGGTTAACCTTGTATGTGCCGAAGGGCATCCTTCAGAGGTCATGGACCTCTCATTCTCACTTCAGGCATTATGTGTAGAGTTTATCGTGAAAAACAAGGATAAGTTGGAGAAAAAAGTCTTAGCAGTTCCAGAAGATATCGATAAAAATGTCGCACGACTTAAGCTTGATACGATGAATATCACAATTGAAGAGCTTACTGAGGAGCAAAAAAGATACCTAACTGAGTGGCAGGTAGGCACGTAATTTAAAGATTTTCATAGTTTTCCTTGAGCCATTTTGCGACTTCTCTAAGCGTCGGACTGCTTGAAACGTTTATGACGTTGGCTTCAGGACCCTTCTCAATCATAATCTTATCCTGGTACACGGGCATAAGTGTGAACGATACAGACGTCCAGTACACCCTACCCTTTGCTAGTTCTTCTGCAAAGAACTCCATAGATGGTGATAAGGGAGTGGGTAAAAAGAGTACGTCCTCAGCCCAGAAGAGAACAACAGGTTGACCGGGAGCCAGTACTAGACTTTGCAATAACTCTGATGGCGATTTGTACTTTATACATTCCAATATTATAATCTGTTGGATTGGCCTGTATATTATTTCAACCATAACAGAAACTTCTTATGATTCCCTAAAGATAAATGTTTTATTCTCCTGTAAAGTTTGGTTTTCTTTTACTTAAAAAGGCCGATATACCCTCAACAGAATCTTTTGTCGTGAATAACGATGCGAAAGAAGTTGCCTCGAAAGCCAGCCCTTCTTCGATAGGACCGTGACGTGTGAGCCTGATTACATCCTTTATAGTTCTGAGGGCGATCGGCGGCGCTTCAGCCAATCTTTGGGCTATTTTTCTTGCCTCCTCGTCTAATTTTTCGGGTTGTGTAATCCAATTTACTAGCCCGATTCTCAACGCATCTTCGCTCTTCAGCCTTTCACCGAACATTATAAGTTCCTTTGCTTTAGCCTCGCCTACAATTCTTGGGAGCCTTTGCGTCCCGCCTCCTCCTGGAATTAGCCCTAATTTTATCTCAGGCAATCCGAGTTCCGCTCTATTACTTGCAATTCTAAAGTCGCAACCCAGAGCTAATTCGAACCCACCACCTAACGCATAACCGTCAATGACAGCTATGACAGGCTTTGGGAATGTCTCTAGCATGTTAACGACACTCTGTAATCTTGTTGACACATATAATGCATCCAGTGGTTTTAGGTTTATGAATGTTGAAATATCAACACCTGCGCTGAAAGACCTACCTTCAGGATTCCCTTTTAGAAGAACAACTCTTATGTCCTTATTCGTTGACAATTCTTCAAGCACACTAGAAAGTTCGTCCAGCATTCTTAACGATATTGCGTTTAGTTTTTCCGGTCTGCTAAGTATAACCCATGCAAGAGGCGGTTCTCGAATGACCTTTATTTCTTGTAAGTTTTTCTCAGACATATTCGTAAAAACCTCTGCGTGTCTTTACACCAAGCCTGTTATTGGCTACCATTTCCTCTAGAAGCTGGTCTGGTTTATAATATTCACCATATTTTGATCGTTTTATCTTTAAAACTTGTACGAGCGTATCTATACCCCATTTATCAGCCATCTGTAAAATTCCTTCTGGAAAATTTAATCCCAGTATGACTGCTTTATCAAGCTCTTCTTTATCAACAACGTTGTTCCTCAATAACCAAGCGGCAGCGTTTACTGCTGGCGCAAATATTTCCTCGAGATTAACCTTATCCGCGAGCTCTGGAGGGATCTTTGGTTTCTCCCACAAATCTCCAGTATAAGTGTAGAACCCCTTACCGCTTTTCTTTCCATACCATCCGTTCTCATAGTATTCTTCGAAAAGCGGGGACACGATAACACCTCCATCTCTATCTTGTATCGCCTTGCCTGCAGAATAAAGTACATCAATACCAACGTAATCTGATAACTCAAATAAGCCCATGGGAAGTTTAGCCCTGTACTTAACCGCCGAGTCAACTTCTAGCATCGAAGCTTCGCCCCTATGCACAATCCAAGCGGCTTCCTGAATGAGGGCTTCTAGTATCCTGTTTACAACAAAACCCGGTACATCTTTCCTACAAATTATAAACTGTTTGCCTAAGGTTTTAATGAATGTTAGAACGGAATCTACAGTTTGCTTCGATGTCTTATCACCGCACACTATCTCAACCAACGGCATAATGACTGGGGGGTTAAAAAAATGTATTCCAATAACCTTGTCCGGTCGTGAGGTGACCGATGCTATTTCAGAAATGGGTAAAGAGCTTGTATTTGTACCCAGAATTGTTTCTGGGTGCGTCATCCCGTCAAGCCTCGAAAAAATCCCTTTTTTCAATTCTAGGTTTTCGGGTACGGCCTCTATTATTAACTTAGAATCCTTAGCTGCTTCTTCCAAACTTGTTGTTGTCCTAATTCTGTTAAGCGTTAATGTTAACTCCTCATTACCTAACTTTCCCTTCTCCACCATCTTTCGTAGACTCCATTCTATCTTTTTGATGGCTTCTCGGAGTATCTCCTCGCTTATATCGCATAGAAAGACCACGTAACCATTAAGCGCGGCAACTTCAGCAATTCCATGTCCCATCGTTCCTGCTCCAACAACAGCGATTTTCTCAAACATAACCAAAATAAGGTTCTGGGGGAATTTTTAAAACCTTATTAATTTTTACAGAAAATTTAAAAAAATTAAAAACTGTTATATACTTTATGGTAATCTTTAAATAGACGTGATTAAAAGATGTCCGGGTCCGATGTTGTAATCCATAAAGGTTTAGAAAACATTATAATAACAGAGACAACACTTTCCTATATCGATGGTGAAAAAGGAATACTGTACTATGCAGGCTACCCGATAGAAGATTTAGCAAAATATTCAACGTTTGAGGAGGTTTGTTTCCTTCTTTGGTACAACAGGCTTCCGAAAAGAAAAGAATTGGATGACCTAAAGAAAAACCTAATCGAGAATGCAGACATACCTTGGGAAATAGTTGACTTTATGAAAAAAACTCCTAAAAATGCGCATCCTATGGACATTATGAAGACAGCAGTTTCGGCCCTCGGTCCATATGACCCTGAACTTGAAGATAATTCTAAAGAGGCGAATATAAGAAAGGCTATCAGGTTACAAGCAAAAGTCGGAACCATAACAGCATACATATACAGAATCAAAGAGGGGCTTGATATAATACCGCCCAGCAGAAGGCTTGGTTATGCAGAAAATTTCCTCTATATGATGTTTGGGAAGGAGCCTGATAAGTTAAGTAGTAGGATAATAGATGTGGCACTAATCCTTCACGCTGAACATGAACTACCTGCCTCAACGACGGCTGCATTAACCACAATATCCACATTATCTGACATATACTCCGCTATAGTTTCAGGCATAGCTGCACTGAAGGGTCCTCTGCATGGTGGAGCGAATGAGAAAGCTCTAGAAATGTTGAAAGAAATTAAAACTCCAGAAAGAGCTGAAGAATACATCAAGAAAGCACTGGCAGAAAAGAAGAGGATAATGGGCTTCGGTCATAGGGTGTACAAGGCATACGACCCTAGAGCGAGAATCTTTAAGGAATATTTTAGGAAACTATGTGAGCAGAAGAACGAGTGGACAATGTACCAGACTGCTGAGAAGGTTGAGGAAGTAATGATCAACTTACTTGGTAAGAAGGGAATTTTCCCAAACATAGACTTCTACTCAGGTGCAGTTTATGATATGTTGGGCATACCGTCATACTTGTTTACACCAATGTTTGCAATGGCGCGAACGTCCGGATGGACCGCTCATGTGATAGAGTACCTTCAGGACAACAGACTCATCAGGCCTAGGGCTCATTATATAGGTCAGCTTGACCTTAAATATATTCCAATAGAACAGAGAGAGTAGCTCACATAAGACGTGAAAAAATTAATTTAGGTTCTGTTAACATCAATTAATGGCCGTGTCTCCCGGCAGAGAGTTAGGGTTAATAATAAAATCGCCTGTGGCGGCTTCGTCGATAAAGGTAGTAAATTATCTTAAGAGTCAGAAGTTTGAATCGCTTTTTTTAAATTTGCCAAGAAGTCTAGATGAACTTGTGGCCGAGTATGTCATGGGAATGGAATACGAAGATTTTGTGGAAGAGGTTAGAAAACGTAAGCTTTTACCGGAACCTGTAGAATCTTGGTTGAAAGAATATGAGTACTTACTCAGAAGTTTGAGGGAAGAAGGTATTGAAGTTTGTACTTTTTGCTACAAAGATGAGAAAGCATTTGAGCTTGAAACGAAAGTTGCCATAGAAGCTGCTTTGCTCGTGTTAAGGGATTCCATCACTGGAAAGGTGAGTGTGGATAGATGGTTAAAAATATTAACTTCTCAAGTCAACATGATTGACATCGTACGCCGTGAAGCTGACTACATACTCGATGAATCGTTCAACTACAATAAGAACATATGCATAGCCAGCTTTGAAGGGAAGGAATTAAAGAAGTATTTAGAACAAGAAATGGATACCTGGGTCAAGTACATCGGCCTGCCATATCACTTTACACCGCTCGAGGTCCTTAAAAGAGAGATGTGTTTAGGAAAGGTCTCGGAAGATAAGGTTAAGCAGTTTGTAAGAGAACACATAAAATTCATAACAGAAATGGTTATACCAAAAGGCTTAGAAAATGCCATTTCTGAATGGACGAAAAAGACGCTATATTGGCATCCTAGCATCTCCAACAAAGAAAAAGAGGCGTTTTAGAACTTAAAGCGCGATTAATGTTTCTACGAAGTTTGTGGTTATCATCTTACTAAGGCCTGCGATATCATTAGTTTATATGAAAAACGGCTCTGGAATAACATAGATAAAACTCAGCACCCTTTACTTTGCAAAGAGCTCTGAATATTGTGACCTCTATTGTATGCTTCACTCAAGACGCAATCATGTTAACAACATTGATAATATCACGAAAAAATTTAAAATTTACTCAGAATAGTGTAAAGCCTATTAAGAGGTGAAAAGTGTTTTGGGTGAATTTCCTGGATACAACGGAAAAATTTTACGCGTAAACCTGAGCGAAGAAAAAATAACTGTTCAAGACCTGACTCCTGAAATGGCTAAGATGTGGATCGGCGGAGTTGGTTTGGCAGCCAAGATAATCTACGATGAAGTTCCTGCTAATGTCGACCCCTTCAGTCCAGAAAACGTCTTCGTATTCGCTACCGGTCCGTATCAAGCCACTACCATACCTGGAAGTGGAAGGTTTGCTGTATGTGCAAAATCTCCACTAACCGGCATATGGGGCGAATCGACGGGTGGAGGTTATAATGCGCATGAGCTTAAGCGAGCAGGCTTCGATGCGATAGTCGTAACCGGAAAAGCAGAGAGACCTGTCTATCTCTGGGTTCATGATGGAAAGGCTGAGTTGCTGGATGCGTCGCATTTATGGGGCAAAGCAGATGCGTTTGAAACAGAGACCCGCATCAAAAAGGAACTGGGAGATGAAAAGATACAAGTAGCACCAATAGGACCTGGAGCTGAAAACCTCGTCCGTTACGCAGGGCTGATTTGTAACTACGGTCACGGTTGTGCTGGCAGGACGGGAATGGGTGCCGTCATGGGCTCTAAGAGGCTAAAGGCAATCGCCTTTCGCGGCACCAAAGAGGTAAAAGTCGCACATCCAGACCTCTTAAGGGAATACCTCAAGGAGCTACTGCCGATAATAAACAAAGCGGAATTCACAAAATTGAACAGAGATTACGGTCAAGCGATGGCGATAATTCCTCGGGAAGAAAATGGTCTCTTGCCGATAAAGAACTTTGCGCAAAGTCGATGGAAGGAGGGTGCTATAAAGATAGGAGCTCCAGTTGGCGGGCCAGGAAAGTTTAACGAGGTCCTGAAGCCCAAGCCTGAACCCTGCTCATATTGTGTGATGGGATGTCATAGAAGGGTGACGGTCACTTCTCCAGAGAAGTATGCTATGGATAGCTACGGGCCGGAATATGAAACTCTCGCCATGATAGGGTCTGATTGCTTGATAGATAACCTACTAGCTATAAACAAGGCTAACGAGCTCTGCAACAGGTGGAGTATAGACACAATAGAGTTTGGTGGTGTTTGCGCTTTTGCTATGGAGGCTTTCGAGAAAGGCAAGATAACTAAAGAAGATCTTGGAGGGCTTGAACTTAGATGGGGAGATGGCGACGCTATGTTAGCCTTACTTGAGAAGATAGTTAAGAGGGAGGGAAGGGTTGCTTGGCTACTGGGAGAGGGACTGAAAGTTGCTGGAGACGCACTGGGTTGCCCTGAGATAGCGATGCATGTTAACGGTGCCGCAATTCCGGCTCATGACCCTAGGGCGTTCTTCTCCATGGCGGTCGAAACAGCAACATCTACGAGAGGTGCCTGTCATCTGCACGGATTCCCAGAGGCTATAGAGTTGGGCGTTCCATTCCCAGAGGCTGGGCCAGAGTTAAGCCAACCACTTGACAGGTTCGCGATAGATAAGAAAGGACTAGCTCAGGCCAAGTATCAAGACAGGCAGGCCGTAAACAACTCTCTTGTGTGGTGTTTCTTCTACGAATTCTCAGGTGTAGATTTCACTTGGACGACTAAATTGCTGAATGCTACGACTGGATGGGAATTAACTCCACAAGACCTGCTAAAGATTGGTGAACGTATCATAAACGTACAACGAATGTTTAACCTAAAACAAGGCCTAGTGCCAAGCAAGGATGACTGGCTCCCAAAGAGGTTCTTCGAGCCGCGCATGGAAGGAGGGGCTGCTGGCAAGGTTCCGCCTTTGAAGGTTATGCTAGAGGAGTACTACAAGGTCAAAGGTTGGCCTAATGGCATACCAAGCGAGAGCAAACTTAGGGAGTTGGGGCTAGACTTCTTAATAAACGACCTAGAAGTCATAAGGGAGTCAATAAAAGCTAAGCAATAAAATTCAATGAAAATATTTTTTTATTTTTAATATTTGCCACCTACTATGGCAGGCACTATAGCCACTTCGTCACCATCTTTTAGCTCCGTTTTTAGTCCATTAAAGTCGCGCACGTTCTTTCCGTTGACCAGCACCTTCACATAAGGGAGAAGTTCTGCATCGTTAAGCAAAATCCGATCCTTAAGTCCGTCTCCGTATTTTTTTATTAGTGCCTTCAGTAAAGCGCTAAGGTCGCAGCCATCTTCAAGTAAGACTTCTATTTGGCCCGTACCTATGAATTCCCTTACTGGTCCGAAAACCTTCACAGTTATCTTCATTCCTTTTCAACCTTTGCATTAAATCAAATTATTAAGTTTTAAACAACACAGCTTGAGCCCTATATACTACAAAACGATGGTTGTTTCAAAACGCACAATATTATGAGGAATATTTCACAAAAAATTCATAAACTTTAAAGATTTACTTCATAAATGAGGTAAGCATGGTAAAAGCAGGAGGCTATGCCAACAGGCTCGCTTGGGTTGACTTAGAGAACAAGAAAGTCGAATATCAGGAGCTTGATGAGGATATAGCAAGGAAATACATAGGCGGCAGGGGACTGGGCGTAAAGCTCGTTTATGACAAGGTCAAGCCTGGCACGGACCCCTTCTCGCCTGACAACATATTAGTCATAGCCGTAGGACCCTTAACAGGCACTCTAACACCAATGAGTGGAAGGATTTGCTCTATTACGAAGTCACCATTAACGGATGGGGTTACAGATAGTCATGCAGGCGGCTGGGCAGGGGCTGCTCTAAAGTGGGCAGGTTTTGATGCGGTTATACTCCAGAACAAGAGCGACAAACCAGTTTATCTCGTAGCGAAAGACGGAAGCATAACATTTGAAGACGCATCACAGTTATGGGGCAAGGACCTATTTACGACGACGCGCATGTTAAGGGATAAGTATGGAGATGCACGTGAGCTGACAAAGTTAGGACCCACAGGTGTTCAAGTATACGCAATAGGTCCGGCTGGTGAGAATCTATGTAGGGAGGCCTGCATAGGCCACGATGCCGGCAGGTTTAGCGGGAGAGGTGGAACGGGTGCTGTCATGGGCTCGAAGAAAGTTAAAGCCCTCGTAATAATCGGCGATGAAAAGAAAATGCCAAAGCCTGCAAACCCGGAGAAGTTTGAGGAAGCTAGAAAGACTGCGTTAAAGCATATAATGGAAAGCCCTGTAACATCGCCAGGAAAGGGAGGCTTGTCTGTCTATGGTACAAGCGTACTGGTTAATACGGTAAATGAGCTTGGAGCGTTCCCGACTAGGAACGCAAAACAAGTCCAGTTCGAGTTTGCTTACTTTATAAGCGGTGAGAATCAAAGAGGCACTATACTAAAGGAGACACCGACTTGTCACGGATGTCCAGTACATTGTAAGAGGTTGACAGAGGTTACTGATGGTAAGTATAAGTTCAAGAGCGAAGGTGTCGAGTATGAGACATGCTGGTCGCTTGGTGCGATGGTAGGTGTTGGTCATATAGAGGGCGTTGCATACCTCAACTATCTTGCAAACTACTACGGTCTCGACACAATCAGCTTGGGTGTAACGCTAGCTACTGCATGTGAGGCTACAGAAAAAGGCTACATACCTGAGGCTGAGGGCGTCAGGTTTGGCGACGTCGACAGGTTGGCTGAGTTCATAAGGAAGATAGCGCTCAGGGAGGGAATAGGCAACCTATTTGCTGAAGGAGGATATAGAGCAGCCCAGGCATTAGGAGATGTAGACATTTCTATGACAGTAAAGAAGCAGGGCATACCGGCTTATGACCCAAGGGGTCTAAGGGGATTCATACTCGGTTATGCAACTTCTAACAGAGGTGCTTGCCATCTAAGGAGTTACACGCCGGCATCTGAGATACTCGGCATACCCTATAAGACTGACCCGCTTGCCTTGGAGGGTAAGGTCGACCTTACTATAATGCTCCAGAACCTATTCGCCTTTATAGACTCATTGGACATTTGCAAGTTCTCCTCCTTCGCTTATACCGTAGAAGATTATGCAGCCCTAACCGCCGGCATGACTGGCTGGGACGTAACGCCCGAGGAGGTCATGAAAACGGGAGAGAGAATCTGGAACTTGGAGAGGTATTATAACCAGCTAAATGGCTTTGACAGAAAGGACGATATGCTACCGAAGAGACTTGTCGTCGAACCTGCAACCTCAGGACCGGCTAAGGGTTGGAGGCTTACTTGGGAGACCTTCAACAAGCTTCTGGACGAATATTACGAGAAGAGAGGCTGGACGAAGGACGGAAAGGTACCAGAAAAGAAACTGCGAGAGCTGGGCATAATTTAAAGACCCAGCTCAACTTCTATATTTTTTGTATAAACTAACCACCAGCTACAGGTGGAATTATTGCGACTTCGTCACCATCTTTCAGTATCGTTCCCATACCACTAAGATATTCTATGTCCCTTCCATTAATTAGCACCTTCACATAAGGTGCAAGTTTCTCTTCACTTACTAAGATCTGATTTCGCAAACCCTCCCCAAATTTTTTTGTTAAAGTTTTCAGCAACGTTCGGACGTCACTTCCATCTTCGAGTAAAACTTCCACATAACCAGTACCTAATAACTCCCTTATGGTTGCAAAAGCCCTTACAATTATTCTCATCTTTTCTCTCTATAGTATTATTTGAAGGCGTAATTTTTAAGCGTTATGTGATTCATCCATACACTTTCTGCCCTGTTTCTGGAAGCGGAGCATAGCCTCTTAAAGACAGAATATTTGAGCGAAAAGCCTCACTAGAAAGTGTTTCTAGAAACCTCTGTACCGTTGCCTTTTTTAGTCTATCCTTCCTTACAGCAAAGTCGAAGATTTCCTCACCCAACGGTATGAAATCTAACCCGTAAATGTCGGCGACGTATTCTATTGCAACACCTACGTCTGCCCTGCCCTGTGCGATAGCTGACGCCACTGCCGTGTGTGTCTTCGCTTCGTAGGTGTAGCCCTTTATGGTATCCTCGGGTTTAGTTATACCCACTTCTCTGAGCAACTTATCTATGAGTGCCCTAGCGCCCGACCCCTTTAACCTGTTAACGAACACTACATCCTTCTTCGTCAAGTCCGCTACTGAGCGTATGTTTTTGGGATTGTTTTTCTTAACAAGTAGCCCTACTTTACGTGCGTATCCTCTATATATTTCTACAATTCCTTCCAAACCCATCTTCTTGGGCATATGTACGTTATACTTGCCAGTCTCCTCATCGAGTAAGTGTGTACCGCAGATGTCTGCTTCACCTTTTTTTAATGCTCTCCAACCACCGAGTGAGCCGACATTTATGACCTTAGACATCGTCAGGCCTGAGGTCTGCAAGAGCACCTCTATTCCTGGACAGTGACTACCTATTATATTGAGCGGGGATGGTCTGAATGAGGGGCTCAACAGTTTAACGTCAACGACCTCATACTCTTCAATGTACTGTTTCTCCTCAGGAATCTCAACAAACCCGTCTGCAATCGCAATGGCAGATGTAGAGCCTGAACCTAAAACTATCGGATAAGCAACTAAACCTTCTTCTGTCTCGACTAGTTGGACGGGTATAAGCTCCTTGACACCCTTTCCGGCATCCATCCTATAGGCCATTCTAGCCTTTACGAGTGTATACCTTTCACTATCTTCTATTCCACACATTTTTGAGATTAACGGTCTCACTACGTTCATAAACACCATCATAGCAGATAACGGAAAGCCTGGAAGGCCGACAAGAAGCTTTCCACGACTAACTGCCATAACGGTTGGTTTGCCGGGTCTCAATTTGAGACCATGAATGATAACAGCTCCGTGCTCCGCGAAGGCTTTGTATATCGCATCACCAAACCCAGCGGAAGTGCTTCCAGATGTGACTATGACGTCGTATTGCTGAAGCGCCCGTTCTATGCTTTGCTTTATCGTTTGGTAATCGTCAGGCACTATTCCGAGGAAATCGACCTCCGTGCCCATCTCTTTTAGCATGGCTGTTATCGCGTAGCCGTTTACGTCGTATACTTTTCCTTGCGGCAAAGGTTGGCCCGGCTCAACAAGCTCGTTGCCGGTCGACAAGACCGCGATCTTTGGTTTACGATAAACTTTGACCGATTTGTAACCCAATGCCGCAAGTACAGCAATGTCACTCGGTGAGATTACCCTGCCCTTTCTTATTACTATATCACCTGCCGTTATATCTGAGCCTGTTTGGGATACATTCTCGCCTGGAGCTACAGACTTATACACATAGAGTTTGTCATTTACCCGTTTTGTATACTCCACCATGACTACGGCGTTTGCACCCCTGGCCAGGGGAGCACCCGTCGCTGTCTCCACACAACGCCCACCGCCAGCTTCGGCCGTAGGTACGGAACCGACCTCAGCCTTTCCAGATACTGTTAAACATACAGGCTCTGACTCGTTAGCACCGTAAACATCTTTTGCGTCAACAGCATAACCGTCTACAGTAGACCTATCAAAGGGTGGCGAGTCTATTTTTGCGTAGACATCTTCGGCAAGAACACGCCCGAAAGCTTCGAGTAGACCCACCTCTTCCGTGCCAAAAGGCCCTATATGTCCAAGACTTTCTCTGACAAGGTTTAAAGCGTCCTTGATCGAAACCATTTTATGAAATATTAACGCCATCATAATCACCCTGAGGCAGCATCTATCGGCTGGAATAGCTCGACCTCGACCTCTTCACCTTCATCATAACCCTCGAGCTCTTCTGGTATGACCAACATACCGTTAGCCTTTGTAAGCGTTGAAATAAGCCCCGAGCCTGTAAGCATAAACGGCTCGACATAATAACTATCGCCATTTCTTATGACTCTTACCCTAACAAAGGACCTTACACCGTGCGGGTTAGCGACCCTTCTGGTCAGCCTCCCTCTTATTGTAATTTTGGGCTCCTCAGGTAACCCGAGCATCATGTAGACTGCGGGTTTTATGAAGTTATGAAAGCCCACTAGCGCAGCCACAGGTAGACCAGAAAGTATGAAGACCGGCTTATTGTCGATTATGCCAAATCCAGTAGGTTTTGCTGGCCTCATCATTATACCATGGACCACGAGGCCCGGCTTGCCTAAAGAGTTAATTGCCTCAGGAACGAGGTCTAGCTCGCCTACGCTCGTACCACCAGTAATTATGACACCGTCGGCCATACTCAACCCTTTCTTTATGGATTCCTTTATTATCTCCAAGTCATCAGGGACCGTTCCTAAGTCCAAGACTTCACAGCCAATTTCTTTTAGAAGACTCTTGAGCATAGGTTTTGAACTGTTCACTACATTACCTAACTTAAGCTCCGAGCCTACTTCGACTAGCTCGCTACCAGTAGACAGGATAGCCAGTCTTGGTTTGCGCAATACCTTTACTTTTGGAATGTTTAACGCGGCAAGTGCGCCGATGTGCCATGGCCTTATTCTCGTCCCCTTCTTAATCACTAAGTCGCCTTTTTTGTAATCCTCGCCTTTCTTTGACACGTTTTGGTATGGTGAGACAGGATACAACACCTCGATAGAGCCATCTGATTTATTGACGTGTTCGACCATAACGACGGCGTTCGCACCTTCTGGTAAATATGCACCCGTGTATATCTCGACAGCCTCTCCTCTATTAACCCTCGGTATGTCTGATGGATTCATTCCTGCATGAGCTCTACCTATGAGCTTTAACTCAACAGGATTATTTGGGGATGAGCCAAAAGTGTCCTCTGCGACAACTGCATAACCATCAACGGCACTTCTGTCAAACTCAGGTAGATCAATAGGCGCAAGTACATCCTCAGCACATACCATATTCAATGCATCCTCTAATGCAACATCGATCGTTTCGAGTATGCGGTATTTGATAACCTCGGCCAACTTTAGCCTGCTTTCTTTAAAGCTGACAAGTGTCGGGAAACCTTCCATACGTTTGCGCATAATTTATCCAGTTGATTATGTTATGTACGAAAGATAAAACTTTTGTGATAGTATCATGTAGACTGCTTAACCCAAAATGCTTAAGCGTATTTAAAGGATGAGCTTCCTGAAGAAACAGGTCCTGTTTCCAGTGTGGCATGCAACACCTTCCTGCTCAACTACGTAAATTAACGAGTCGTTATCACAATCTACCAGAACTTCAAGAACTCTTTGCACGTTGCCGGACGTTTCTCCCTTCATCCATATCTTATTTCTTGATCTGCTAAAGTAATGCGCATAACCAGATGCGAGTGTCTTCTCGACCGCTTCCTTATTAGCATAAGCAAGCATCAACACCTCACCCGTCCTCCTCTCGTAGGCTACTACGGGAATAAGTCCTCCGGATTTGTCAAAATCCAACTCATCGATTCTTACATACTTCATAGCCTTACATGCACTCCCTTATCCTTAAGATACCTCTTTACAACAGGAATCGGGTATTCATCATAGTGGAATATAGAGGCCGCGAGGGCGGCGTCGGCACCAGCCTCGAATGCTTCAAGAAAATGTTCAAGTTTACCGCATCCGCCGCTTGCAATAACTGGTATTAAGACGCTGCTCGATATTGCACGTATCAGCGCAAGGTCGTAACCATCTTTTGTGCCGTCCATATCAATTGATGTCAGCAAAATCTCGCCAGCCCCCAGCTCCTCTACTCTTTTTGCCCATTCTATTGCATCAATACCAGTAGGTTTTCTACCACCATACGTATAAACCTCAAAACGCAAACCATCTTTAGTATAAACCCTTTTGGCATCTATAGCTACAACGACGCATTGGCTACCATAAATGTCTGATAACGTCCTAACAAACTCCGGGTTCTCTACAGCAGCTGTGTTCACGGCAACCCTATCACCGCCATTAGATAATATGTCGTGCGCGTCTTCAACCGTCCTTATGCCACCACCTACAGTAAACGGTATATCAAGCACTTTAGCAACACTTCTAACCACATCTAACAATATCCTTCTTTTTTCAACAGACGCCGTTATATCCAATAAGACAAGCTCATCCGCTCCCTCATCCCTATACTTAAGGGCGAGCTCTACAGGGTCCCCTACGTCCTTGAGCTCCACGAACCTCCTGCCCTTTAGCACCCTTCCATGGTCCATGTCAAGGCACGGTATTATTCGTTTTGCTAACATGCTAAAGCCTCCTTACTGCGGAAAGTAAATCTTCTATGTTAATCGTTCCTTCATATATGGCCCTTCCGAGTATTACACCCCTGACGCCCAGCCTACCGAGAGTAACTACGTCGTCAACGGAAGAGATACCACCGGCAGCATAGACCAAAGCGCCTTTTACATTCACCGCCTCCATTATTGTTTTTACACTCGGACCTAACAACGTTCCATCCCTTTCGACGTCCGTCAATAGGAACGACCTAATACCTTTACCCATCAACAAAAGTATCGCATCGATCGCTTTAGTACCCGTATCGCTTCTCCAACCCTCAACGACGACGTTATTGTCCTTAAAATCTAAAGCGACAACGAACCTTTCTGGTCCAAACTTTTCTAACATCTTGTCAAAGATTTCTGGTTTTTTGAAAACTACTGTTCCAACCACAAACTTGTTAACACCTATGCCTGCATAATTGTGCAACACTTCAATGCTACGTATCCCACCGCCAACCTGTACTGGTAAGTTAACACTTTCAACTATTTTTTTAATGTGATCAAAGTTGTTGCCTCTGTCAAATGCAGCATCAAGGTCGACTATATGTATACCATCAAACCCTAGCCGTTCCCACTTTCGTGCCGTAGAGACTGGATCATCGCTGTAAACTATGACGTGATTCGGATCACCTCTGATAAGTCGAACCACCTTACCTGAAATTATGTCAACGGATGCCCATATCTCCATAGCTCTCACGCCCTACACATTTTAAGGAAATTTTTCAATATAATAAAGCCATCAACTGAAGATTTCTCCGGATGGAATTGTGTTCCTACAACATTTTCCTTCGCCACAATTGAAGGAAATCTTACACAATATTCCGTCTCTGCTACGATTACTGACTCATTTTTTGGTTGAGGATAGTATGAATGTATGAAATATGCCCAAAATTCCTCACGTAAACCGTCAACGATTTCGTGGTAAGATTTGATCTTCACAATATTCCAACCTATTTGCGGTGTCTTTATGTTTTTTGGGAACCTAACGATCTTGCCTTCTAAGAAGCCGAGCCCTTCCGCATTTCCTTCTTCGCTGAATTCGAAGAAAAGTTGCATGCCTAAGCAAATTCCTAGAATAGGCAGACCGGATTCTTTCAATTCCTTAAGCGTATGTTTTAACCCTTTGAGCAGTTTAGATGCTGCAGCAAAGTTGCCAACACCAGGCAATATTAAGGCATCTAACGGTGTTCTTATTTCAGACGTTATCTCCGGGTTAGCACCCACCCTAATTAGGCTATGCTTTATACTGTAGAGGTTTCCTACACCGTAATCTAATATAACTATCCTCAAAGTGTTCCCTTCACGCTAGTCTGCCTTCTTCTTTCATCGAATGAAGAAGCTTGTTTCAAGGATATAGCCAGCGCTTTTGTGGCAGCCTCAACTTTGTGGTGATCATTTTCGCCATAAAGTACCAGCACATGCATCGTAGCCTCGAGTGAAAACGCAAGCGACCTAAAAAAGTGGTATGCATCCTCTTTTCTGATGTCCTCTATTTGCGAGCCCTCTAACTTGAGCTTCAAGACGGCGTACGGTCTTTTGACTAAGTCAATGCTCACCATCGCTAGGGCATCATCCATAGGTATGATGGCATAACCGAATCTTTTGATGCCTTCTCTGTTGCCTAATGCTTTTGAGATGGCAGAGCCAAGTGTTATGGCCACATCTTCGACTGTATGGTGCGTGAGGTCACCTGTCGCCTCCACAACTAAGTTCATCGCGCTATGCATTGCCAAGGTTGCTATCATATGGTCGAGGAATTTTATACCGGTCCTGGATTTTGCAGTACCTTGCCCATCCAATAACACGTCTACGAAGATATTTGACTCCAACGTCCTTCTTTCTATCGTTGCCTTTCTTTCCGTACTTATCCCTCCTTAGCATGCGTGAAGAGATATGGAAGCTCGTTTACAGTAGGCATTATGACGTCTGCGCCTTTTTTCATAAAGTACTCAATCTTTAATTTTGGTACATTGCTACTCGCATATACACCAGCGAATATGAACACATCCATTGCGTTTTTAGCATTTTTCACCATTAGCAAGTCTTCTGCTGAGTCGCCAACGTATAGAACATTTCCCTTCGGCTGCAAGTAGGACACTGCCTTGAATAAAGAATATGGGTCCGGTTTTCCCACCTTATGAGCCTCCGGACCTATAAGCCGGACCTCATCGGCCAAGAATACTGCCGCCTTTTGATTGAAGTATTTGAACAGTTTTCCTAAGACCCTATTCGCCGACCATTTATCCCTACCGGAGGCAATCGTTAAGTTGGAATGGCCGACTATCTTCTGCAACTTTATCAGAACTTCCTCCTCAATCAATGGCTTCTCATTCTGGAAAAGGCCTGAGCCGTTAAAGAAAGATGGCTTCGTGTTGTATACTGCTTCTACACCTTCAGCACCGTAGAAAAGTTCATCAAAGACAGTTACCAAGAGACTTTCTCCGAAGTTACCAGGATAGCCTAGAAACCTCCTAAATTGGCGGAGCTCGTTTACGAGACCTTTTTCGGCCGCGATCATATCCATTATAGTGTCGATGTCGTACCGGTCAAGATAATCTTTAGTCTTCATAACTTTACCAAGAATTTCCACGAATTCCTCCTGATGTTCTTGAAGCGATACTTTATACCTAGTTCCCTTAAAACTACTTGATAGGATATTTACTGCATCGGTTAACGGCGTGCCTACTTCCAAGTCGCTCATCACATCCAAAAAACGTTTAACACATTCTTTGGGCATATTTAAAAACGTCCACTCACTCAGCACATATGCCGTATCCCAATCGTTATTAAACCCGCCACATATTCTAAGAATCTCAATCTGGGCATCCGTCGTTATCGGCCCAATAATGTCCACGGGCATTATTGAGAAGATGTACTCCACTGTTTTATGTATGGCCTTGTTGTACGAATTGTTGATGTCTATAAGAACCCCGTCACAATCGAAGATTATTGCATCAACATTTGCTAAAGATTTTTCAATCCCTTCTTTTATCTTAAGTTGTTGACCGTTGATTTCCAACGTATTATAAACAAATGTGCTCATATTAAGATCTTCAACTCCTCGATTAAGCGATCGTTCATTTCTGGCAATCCTACGGTTATTCTATAAGCGAAGCCTTTGGTAAAAATTTTGCCAACCTTTCGTATGTAGATTCTTCTCGATGCGAGTTTATCTCCTAATGAGCCGTCATCTTCTGACACATTGATAAGTATGAAGTTAGCTTTGGAATCAAAAGCCTTAACGCCGTTTAGATTATTCAATTTTTGTTGAAACCTTCTTCTTTCGTCCTTTAACATTTCAATATAAGGTATGAAAGCATCGTGATTCTCGAGAAGCTTTAGGGCAACCTTGAGCGTGACGCTGGAAACGCTGTATGGTCGAAGTATCCTACTCTTCAGGAGTTCTGCTAGCTCGGAGTTTGCCACTAAGTAGCCGAGCCTTCCACCCGCAAGACCATAACTCTTTGAAAAACTTCTAAGAACTACCAAGTTTTGATATTCAACAGCCTTTGTTATAAGCGAAAAGTCCGCAAAGTCTACATAGGCCTCATCAAGAACAACAAGTCCTGGAAAAGATTCAACTATGCTAAGCACAGATTCTTGTGAGAATTGGTTACCAGTAGGATTATTTGGCGAGCATATGAAGATTACACCTGAATTACCTGCGGTCTTGAGTACGCTTTTGCTGTCCATCGACAGATCATCGTTTAAAGGTACATCAACAAACTTTACATCATGCACCTTTGACCTCATACGATATAATGAAAAAGACGGTTTTAGCGAAATTACTTTACCTTTTAGTTTCGCAAAAGAATAAATGATGGCATCAATGAGCTGACTACTACCGTTTCCAAGCACGATACACTCAGCAGGTAAATTCAACCTTTCTGCGAGGGACTCAGTAAGTTGCCTGTATTCAACTACTGGATAAAACCTAAGGTCTACTTCAGAGACCACCTCCTGCAACGCTCTTGAGAGGAATTCCCTTGGTATGAAGTAATTTTCGTTCGCATCAAGTTTTATCAGTGGTTCAGAAAACTCAATCCTACTATTCCATATCTCGGGAAATGTGTAGGGCTCGAGTGTACTTAACCTCTTCAGCGCATTCCTTAACCAAGTTCTAGAACTCTTTCCTCTCATGTACATATCACGTCAACGAGGGATGTCCTCTAGCGGGAGTATCAACTGAGGCTCGTGGACGACCAATCCTTGTGCCAACCTTCTTAAGATCGGTAGCAACTTAAGGAATTCTTGTTTATCAACGATTGTATTTACGGAGTACCAACCTTTCGCAGATAGCGGGCTTATTGTGGGTTTCTTCAAAGCAGGAAGGTTGTTAAGAAGTTGCTCTAGGTTCTCCTCTTTCACGTTAACGAATATATGCAATTTCTTTCCGCCATCGATTACGCCCTTCAGCATCGTCATTACGTCAAGCATCTTCTCGCGTTTATCTGGTGTGTTTAAAGACTTTTTGTTCGCTATCAAAACTGCCGACGATTCAAGTATGACTTCTACCGGCCTTAAGTTGTTTTGTTCAAGGGTTCTGCCGGTCTCAACTACGTCAATTATAGCATCCGCATCCTCGGGCGGCTTCGCCTCTGTAGCACCAAAAGACAAGAAGATGCTAACAAAGCGGTTTGTTCCTCTCTTCCACCAAGGCGTTATGACAAGAGGCTCCTCATCCTTAAACCATTTCTTGTATACATCGTAGCTCTTTACGTGTCGCGCCGCTATGTTCAAGTACTCAGTGGATATCCTTACGATCTTGCCCTCTTTCCAATAACGTTCAAACAACTCAGGTAATGAATTAAAGCCTATGCTTTCAGGAAGCGCTATGACAAGCTTCACCCTGCCGTACTCTAGATCCATCAGCACCTCGACGTCCGCGTCGGTTTCACGTATCCAGTCAATACCAGTTATGCCCAAATCCTGAGAACCTTCAGCGACAAACATCGGAATCTCTTGGGGTCTCAGTATTTTGAGTTCGATTTCTGGATCATCAACCACAGGTCGGTACGTTCTCTCTTGACCACGTAGCCTATACATGGCTTTTTCTAGCAATTCGAACGTGTTCTTTTCAAGCGAACCTTTTGGTATAGCAAATTTTATCTTGACCATATGATGTCACCACCAACATTTATGTATCGTAGAGTGGGTCTTAGCCTAGATATAATGCTAAGGACGAACTCAAACGGCAAGATGAACTTGACCAACCTCTTCGGCCAAGACCCTCCCCACACCTGGACGTGCAAAATACTAGAATCTAATATATAAAATTTGCTTGTTACAAATTTTGTCATAGATGTTAGCAACGTTGTAAAGAGCGCTTATCTAAAGCTCGGCCTCTTGGATAACATCCTCGGCAGGCTGAGCTTTTTATACGGCCTCCCAACATTCTTTGAGTGTATCTCTTTGATTAATTCTTCAAGCGTCATCTGTTTTATACTACCTGACGCTCTGTCTCTTACGGAAAAGATGTTGGACTCTTTCTCCCTTTTTCCATAAACTATTATGTAGGGAACCCATTCTGTCTCAGCATCCCGAACTTTCTTGTCAACTGTCTCCAACCTATCATCCACATCGGCCCTTATTTGTTCACTTTCTAACTTTTCGCTCAGTGATACACAATCTTCTATGAACATGTCGGACACAGGTATTAGTCTAACTTGCGTTGGCGATAACCAAACCGGTAGCATAGGCTTACCACCTTCCTTGTAAACCTTGTAAGCTTTCTCTAATAGAGCGTAGATAACGCGCTCTATGGCACCGCTTGGTGAACAGTGTAGAATTATCGGGTGCTTCTTGTTTCCAAATTGATCGACGTAGGTTATGTCATAGCGTTCTGCATTCTCAACGTCTATCTGATCCGTGGAAAGGGCCGATGCCTTTCTTAGGGTATCAATAAAGTTGAATTCCCATTTCAGAACGAAGTAGAAGAACCTTTCTTCCCACATTTCTACCAACGCTGGCTTTCCGAATCTCCTAACCAATTCGGTCACAAATTCCTTGTTGGGTTCGTAAAAATCTCTCGTGAACCTAATTGCCATCTCATAGTCGTCCTTGGTTAAGCCGATGCCTTCTAGAACGTTTATTGATAATTCAAGTCTGCGTAGCATTTCCTCTTTGGCTTGTTGTATATCAGAGCATAACGCATGGACATCGGGCATAGTAAACGCTCTCAACCTCTTTAAACCGACCAGCTCACCGCTCTTCTCTCTCCTAAAGCTGTATCTCGTTAACTCATAGAGCCTAACAGGAAGCTGTTTATAGGATATCTGCATGTCGTGCGCCATAAGGAACTGACCAAAACATGCTGCGAACCTTAGGAAAAACTCCTTCTCGTCGGACTTTACTATATATTGTCTGGCGGGAAACCTGTTCAGGTAACTCTCTAGGCACGGGTGTTTCAGATCATACATTATGGGCGTCTCGATCTCCATACCGCCATACTCAATGACCTTTTCAGTTACATATTGCTCGATGAGGGATTTTATCAGCCTCCCTTTTGCTGGCCATCTCATATTGCCAAGGTCACTTCCTGGTTCATAATCTGCAATCTCTAACTTCTTCATCAAATCCACATGAGGCGGTGTCTGTGATACTACCCTCGACTTTGCCATTTCATATGTTGCGAGCGCTTTTAGATCTTCGTACCCTGAAAAGTCGAAGGATTCTACTGGAATCAATTCTCCGTTCGGTGTCAGTATGTACCAATATGACCTTATTCTCTCTTCCATGACTAAGGCTTTTGGAACATAAGTGGTGCTAGCTGCTTCTGGTGTTATTGACCTGAACTGTTCAGCCAATGGATGGCCCTTAACTGACAGGGAAAGGGCCTTAGTCCAACCGAACGGTGAGCTATAAACCTCCATTCCTTCCAATTCGCACTTTTTCCTAAAAATGCGAATGATTTCCAAAGCTTTTTCCTGTGTCGCAAGTTTGTTGCTGAGATGGGCATATGGATATATCAGTATGCGCTTATTACCAACCCTTGACGAATATTCCTTCAGCTCACTCACGGCCCTATCTACCATTGTTTCGTCGTCCCCTTCTTCCACAGTCGTAAGAACCAAGACTATGTCCTCAAACCTCTTACGACCAATCTCTGTCTCTTCGAATACCCTGCCTTCCTTCCCCACCGGCTCGTACTCGACAAAGTCGGTATGTAATATTAGCAACCTCATGTTTTGTTAAAAATGAAGGATTTCTTGCTGATAATATAGCTTTTGTTTAGCGATTTGTTTAAATAAACCTTTTGTTTGATGTAACGAGAGGGTGTTAAGCCCTAAAAATTCTGATAACTGCCGCTTTACCGTACTCCTACGCGCCAAGACACTTTGGTCACCTTAGTGGGGCGTATCTTCCAGCTGACATATTTGCACGATTCATGAGGATGCTTGGGCATGAGGTCCTATTCGTATGTGGGACCGATGAGAACGCATCCAGCATCGTACTTGAAGCTATGAAAAAGGGCATGACCCCACAACAGCTATGCGATATGTTTTATCCAATTCAAAGAGATACTTTTGCCAGGCTTGGAATAAGTTTCGACATATTCTCTAGAACGTCCAAGAAAATTCACTATGATACGGTGTACGAATTTTATACGAGGTTGTGGGAGAAGGGCTACATATACAAGAAGAGGATAAAGCAATGGTATTGTCCAAAAGATGAGAAAGTATTGCCTGATAGATTCGTAAAAGGCACGTGTCCAGTTTGCGGAGCACCGGACCAGTATGGTGAAGCTTGTGAGGTATGTGCAAGTTGGTATGAGGCGATTGAACTAATAGACCCTATTTGTACTCTGTGCGGTGGCAAACCAATAGTCATAGAGAAAGATCACTACTTCTTGAGGTTGTCGGCTTTAACGCAGGAAGTGCTTAATTATGTAAAACCGAAGAAGTTCTGGAGAAAATCGACTTACAATAAGACAATATCTTGGTTAGAAAACGAGGGGCTGAGAGACAAAGACATAACAAGAGATTATGATTGGGGACCGCCTGCGCCCTTCCCTGGGGCAGAAGGGCAAGTACTTTACAACTGGGTTGAAAATCTTCTAGGATATATATCAGCAACTAAAGATTGGAGCATACAGATTGGTCAACCTGATGCGTGGAAGAAGTTTTGGCTAGACCCAGAGACAAAGCTCTACTGCTTTATAGGGAAGGACAACCTTTTCTTTCATACAATCCTGTTTCCAGCAATACTTATAGCGCATGGTGACTACATTTTGCCCTATAATGTCGTTGTGAACGAATTCGTAAACCTTGAAGGGCAAAAACTCTCAACGAGCAGGGGCTGGGTCATTTGGCTTCATGAAATGCTTGAAAGCTATGACCCAGACCTTATTAGATACTACGCTGCGATAATAGCTCCTGAGACTAAGGACTCCGACTTTAGGTGGAAAGACTTTCAGACAAAAATAAACAACGAACTCGTAGCAACGCTTGGCAACTTCATTCATAGAGTGTTGCTATTCGTCTATACCAAATTTGGAGGCATAGTGCCCGAGCCGGGCGAACTTGAACCGCAAGATAAAGATCTTCTGAAAGATGTAGAGAAGTTGGCTACCATGTTTAAGAATAGGTTGGAGAGTTGTCGTTTTAAGTCAGGCTTAAAGCTCATCCTAGAGCTGGCTCAGCTAGGGAATAAGTACCTGAACGATATGAAGCCATGGGCCGTAACGGAGAGCGCACCTAGGACAATATACACGGCAATGCAAGTAGTTAAAGCACTTTGTGTTCTTATGGTACCCTATTTACCTTTTTCGGCCCATAAACTCATGAACATGATGAATCTAAACTTAACGCCGGAGACTGTAAGATTTGAAGAGTTTAGAATACCCATTAAACCACAGCATAAAATCAACAAACCAGAGCCGTTATTCAGAAAAGTAACCGATGATGAAGTATCAAAGCATATGGCAAAGCTTAGTTTAACACAAAAATAAATTAGGGAAGTTTAATGTGCATGCGCATTTTCTATCGAAAGTCTTCTAATCCCTAGTTCGGCTACTATTCTTTCTAATTCATATTCTAGATCGTTGTCGACAGCAGGTTGGGCCGGAACGGCAGGTTGTGGAATCTTAAATTCTTCATTCGATTTCGGCAAACTTACAGCCTCAATTTCAGCACTGTTGCTGAACGTATCACTAAGACCCGTGAGTATGAGCGATACCTGCATCGTTGAGGTATAATAGTTATCAATCCTTGCACCCCATATTACGAGAGTATCCATGCCCATCAGTTCCGATATTATCTCCGCTGGTCTTGCTGCTTCGCTCAGCTTCATATCCTCACCGCCTGTAACGTGCACTATTGCCCCCGACAGCTTATCGTAAGTTACGTCGAGTAGCGGTGATTGTAGCGCGTTGAAGGTGGCCTCTTCAGCCCTGTTTGGTGACGAAGACCTGCCTATACCTAAAGATGCCAGACTACCCCTTTCTACGAGAGCTTTAAAATCCGCGTAGTCTATGTTTATCAAGCTTGGTTTCACTATTGATTCCGTTATACTGAGCATCATGTTGTTTATCACGTCATCAACCAACGAGAATGCCGTCCTTAACTCGTATTGCGGATAGAAATCGAGTAGCTTATTGTTATCTATAAGCACCACAGTATTGCATACCTCTTTTAGCTTTTGCAGTCCTTGTATCGCTATCTTTTTTCGAACATTACCTTCGAACCTGAAAGGCAAAGTCGCCACACTGATAACTATAGCTCCTAACTCTTTTGCCACAGAGGCAACTACGGGTGCGCCTCCAGTACCAGTACCACCGCCTAAGCCTGCCATTATGAAAACTATGTCGGCACCGTCAAGTAAGCTTCTAAACTCATCCTCACATTCTTCGGTTGCTATCTTACCTTTTTCCGGGTCTCCGCCAGAGCCCCTGAATCTAGTTGTATTTTTCCCGAGTATGACTTTATGGTGAGCCCTAACCATCTCTAGATGTTGCACATCCGTATTTGCTGCGATCGTTATAACACCATTTAGCCCCTGTGAAGCTAGCCGGCTGATCGTGTTGCAGCCAGCTCCACCTATACCGACCAGCTTTATATGAATGTTGTCAAGTTTCTCGACATCGCTAGAACCAGGGATCATAACTTCACTCACTTGCCGGCATCTCCTCCATTATGAAATCTCTAACTGCTGTTCTTATCGCCTCAGCCCTATTGGGGTAAAGCTTTCGTCTTACGAGTTCGTCTATCACATCAAGGTAAACCTCTGGAAGGTGAACAGTTACAACCTTCACCTATTATCCACCTCCTTTACTTGGAGCAAGCTAAAAGTGAAAGTATCAGAAATCCGTTGTTAATACGGCCGTATATTCAAAAGAGGTACCCGTGAGCGATTTCTGCTAAGTAAAATTTCATAAACTGATAATCTCCATCGGAAAAATGCGTCGGACTTTTCAAAAAAAGATTTTTTAGGATAAGACATTATGGAAGTTTAAGATGCAACGAAGGCAAGAACTGACCGAGGAAGTGCTTAAGATTGTGAGCGACCTAAGGGCTGAAAGCGAGTCAGGCGCAGTCATACTGGTCGAGGGAAAGTATGACGAGGAATGTCTTAAAAGGCTAGGCATAAAGGGCACGATACTCAGATATAATTCCATAAAAGCCTTGTTAAGCTGGGCTGAAAACAACAGTACAGCTAAGTTAATAGTGCTGACAGACTTGGATGCTGAGGGAGCAAGCATCGCTAGAAGGATAGTCGCTAACCTGTCAGGACGTATGAAAGAAGTTGACGTCTCATATATGAGAAGGTTATCAATAGTAAGAAAGGTAGGCATAAGTGAAATAAAAGATATAATCAATGTTATACCAGAAAGCTGGCTGGTTTATTGAGTCGGTACTTGTCTTAAAAACTCCTCCGTAACTGAAAGCAGACGCTCTATGTCTTCTTCAGAGTGGGCTACTGAGGGTGCGAATACCTGCTTGCTGGGTTTCATGCAAAGAATGTTATTATTGAGCAGAAAGTGAAAGTAGTCCCTTGCAAGTTTGGTATCACCTACCGCACTTCTGACGTCTTTTGGTTTTTCTTTTGTGAAATGGATCGCAAATAGGGACCCAACACCGGTAACATGGATGGCCACCTTATACCTGCTGAACACATCTTCTAATCCTTTCCTAGCTCTCTCACCAAGCGCATTTATCTTTGGATACACTTCGCCTTTCGTCAACTCACTCAACAACGTATAGCCTGCCCTGGCCGTGAGCGGATTACCGGCATAGGTACCGCCATGGAATGACATCTCGTAATGCTTCCTTTTCCTCTGGTCTAATAACTCCATGATGTCCTCTCTACCACCAAACCCACCAGCAGGGAATATACCACCACCGAGAATCTTTCCAAATGTCGTGATATCTGGCAATACACCGTAGTACTCCTGCGCACCACCTCTGGCCAACCTAAAGCCTGTTATCACTTCATCGAATATCAAGAGGATGCCGAGCTCATCGCAAAGTTCTCTGAGCCCCTTCAAGAATTCCCTATCGGCAGGTATCATACCGTTAGAGCCCATAACGGGTTCTAGGATTATACATGCAAGATCTTCACGTTTCACCCTCTGTCTCACACCTTCGAGGTCGTTGAAAGGTAAAACTATCGTATCATTCATGACACCATCGGTCAAACCTAACGAAGCGGGCTTGTCTAACGGAGGGTTAACGGCCTTATGTAACGCATCGTAACCACCATGCCAATGTCCTTCGAACTTCGCTATCTTATTTTTCCCCGTGTATGCCCTAGCAAGCCTGATAGCATACATGTTGGCCTCGGTACCGCTATTTGTAGCCCTGAACAACTTTACACTCGGGACTGCCTTCGTTACAATTTCTGCCAACTTTACTTCCCATTCATGGCAGAAACCAAGATGGGCACCCAACTCAAGTTGTTCTCTTGCAGCCCTGATGACTGGTTCGTAAGCATGCCCCATTATAATTGCCGCATGTCCCATCCAGAAGTCCAAGTATTCATTCCCGTCAACATCCCATATCCTGCTACCTTTAGCCTTGGAGACGTAGATCGGATACGGTTCCCAGTACTTTATCGCATAAGTTACGCCTCCGGGTAAGAACTTTATAGCTTCATTATAAAGAGCTCGCGACTTTTGCGTCCTAAGCTCGTAGAGCTCATGAATCACAGTAGGACACTTCCTAGCTTACTCTGGAGGTCTAAAGGCTAAAAGCTTAACCTTTATCCTGATTAAGCTAACATCCCTGACTAAACTTACATCTACTTCGGCCCCAACCCTTTTTGACTCGATCATCTTCTTTAACATCTCGATAGAGTTCACACTTTTGTCGTCTATCGCAACTATTATATCACCTTCCCTTATACCAGCTAAGTAGGCTGGACTATTTGGTGCGACCCTATAGACCAGAACACCCTCATCAACCGGAAAATTATAGTACGTTGATATCGTGGGGTTAAGGGACACACCCACTATGCCAAGCCACGGTCTTCTAACGTAACCCACTTCCATGATATCTTCGACAACCCTCTTTGCAGTGTTTATTGGTATTGCAAACCCTATACCTTGGGCAAACGGTATTATGGCCGTTGTAATTGCTACAACTTCACCTGCTAAGTTTACCAAGGGCCCACCGCTATTGCCCGGGTTTATAGCAGCATCCGTTTGAACAAGTCCTTCCATCAAGCCAAAGCGTGTTTGCATGTTTCTGTTTAGTGCACTGATTACACCCATGGTTACTGTAGGACCGCCTGCCAAACCAAACGGATTCCCTATAGCTATCACGAATTGTCCAACTTTAAGCTTCGAAGAATCACCTAACTTAGCCGCTTGTAACCCTCTCCTATCAACTTTTATGACAGCAATGTCTGTCGCGATATCTTTGCCTATAACCTCACCGCTCAAAACCTCTCCGTTGTATAGCGTAACGTTTATTCTTTGAGCTGCCTCAACCACATGGGCATTAGTCATAATGTATCCGTTTGGATCAAATATTACCCCTGAACCTACACCGCTTATCGGTGCGATTTCAAAAGGAGAGACTTGGAGAAGGTGGATCGTGCTGACGTTTACCACAGAAACCATAACCTTTTCTATGACGGAAGTTATTGTATCTTCATCTATTGAGACCATGTTCATCAATTTCTTAACGTTAGTAATATCTTTATATTGTTTATCGTTAGGTGTTCTTGCATAGAACATGGGTATAAAGGCTCCTGCCATTAGGTTCGATAACGTCTGGAAGATTTACCGCATGGGGAACATTGAGTTTCCAGCATTGCGGGGCATCACGCTGTCTATTGAAAGCGGTGAATTTGTTGCAGTTGTTGGGCCAAGCGGTAGCGGTAAATCTACACTACTTCATATAGCTGGTGCGTTAGATAGACCAACAAAAGGTAAGGTTTTCATAGATGGTGTAGACATCTCCGTATTGAATGATACTGAGCTAAGCGAGCTAAGGAACAGAACGATCGGGTTTGTATTCCAAGCATATAACCTGATTCCCAGACTAACTGCCAAACAAAACGTAGAACTTCCATTGATGTTAAGAGGCGTCCCTCCAAACGAAAGAGAGAAGCTAGTAATCAAAGCACTCGAGTTGGTTGGATTAGCATCAAAGCTTAACAATAAGCCTACAGAGCTAAGCGGAGGTGAGCAACAACGTGTGGCTATAGCTAGAGCCATAGTAACCAATCCGAAGATCCTATTATGCGATGAGCCTACTGGTAATCTAGACTCGAAGTCTGCGGAGGGAGTTATGAACGTTATAAAAGATATAAATAAAAGATATGGATCTACGGTCGTTGTGGTAACACATAACATGGAGATAGCTGAGTCAGCCGAGCGGATAATCAGATTAAAGGACGGGATGGTTTATGATAAGGCATAGAATCCTTTTAATGGTATTCTCAATAATGTTTGTACTCACGATTATAAGTTTAGCGAGTGCACATTCGGAGAACATAATAGCTGTAGAAGCATTCTGGGGTGATGTAGGCAATAGGATCGAAGTTGATGCGGGCGACAAGAACGTACCGCTGATTTTACAGATGGTTAATGCAAGGAAGGAGCAGATCATAGGCGTAAGGGGCCATCTCGTTCTTCCTGAAGGGTTTGAAGATTCGTTAACGAAGTCCAGATACACCCGCGAAGCTGCCTATGCCGACCCTGTACCGAGTGGACGGTCTTTTATGCTCCGCTACCTTCTTGACATCTCTGAAAATTTAAAACCAGGCCTCTACAAAGCATATGCAATCATATACTATAACTATTATGATGAGAGCGAGAAAGACCTGGTTAGCTCCTCATCGTATGTTTACTTTGACATAAGAGTTACTGGAAAGAGCCTAGCTTTGCTCAAGACAGAACACAGTACCTTAACGCCGGGCATGCTGAACGAAGCCAAGATCATAATCTCCAACAACGGTACTGCGGATATGTACAACGTAATGATCTCGTTAGGAGACCCTGACATAACTGGTGTGACAATAATTAATACAAAGCGCTCTTGGCAATTTAGTAGAATCCCGCCCAATACCGATATTGTGCTACCCATATCTTTACAGGTAGAAAATTATGCTGTAAACAAAGCCTTACGCATACCGATAGACATCACATACTTAGATTCTTATGGGCAACAAAAGAGGCTCCAGCAAAATGCCATGTTCCGCATAGGCACACAAATAAGTGAGAGGATAAGAATCGAGGCGACGCTCGACAACGACCTACTATCACCTACAACAGTAAACCAGTTAAAAATAACACTTCGGAACGAAGGGTTAGAACCTGCATACTCTGTAGAAGTTGAACTAACACCTCCGCAGAGCGTGCCGGCATTTCTCACATTTGTTGGAAAATCAGGCAGGTGGAGCCTAAATGAGCTGAAGGCCGGGGAAGAATGTCAGCTAGATTTTGAGCTATTCGCTAGTCAGCTGGCTTCTGGTAAGTCTTTCCTGCTTTCGTTGAAACTATCATACCGCGATATTCACAATAATTCATACGAGGTGGTCAGGACAATAGGTGTAAGAGTTGCAGATCAGCCGCTTTCTAAGGCATTCAAGATCACGTCAGGAGCTTACTTGACTTCTGGTTCCATAAACAACTTAGAAATACTCGTGAAGAACTTGAAACCATACACGCTAAAGGATATATCAATAACGTTGGAGCCTACAGCCGGTTGGTTAACTTTGTTGGAAGGTGCTAGAGAATATTTCAAAGAGATACGTCCAGACGAGGAAGTTGTGCTGAACGTCTTAGCCTTTGTTTCAGAACAGACCTTTGAAAAACTATCCACTGTCGGATACTCGACATATATAAACGTGAACGTTGAATACATAGATTGGCAAGGCGTAACAAAAACAGAGAATTATAGGCTGGGATACTATGTTAAGGGCATAATAGACTTAAAACTCCAAGACCTCAACTTTGAGGTCATAAATAAGCAACCATACCTCGTTGGAAGGTTGTTGAATGAAGGGAATGAGCCTGCATTCTTTACGAGGGTTCTGTTGGTTGATTCTAACGACGTTATACGTCCAGTTAAATCCGTTTATCTCGGAGATGTGAACCCCAACGCTCCGCTGATGTTTAATCTTCCGATAGCTGTCGTAGGGAATCTCACACCCGGTGTTATACCAGTAGAGATCTTAGTTGAGTACAAAGATACGCTAAGGAATAACTTCTCAAAGACGTTTGTGCACGATATAATAATTACAAGCAGCTGGCCTCAGTCCCAAGAAAAAACGAGTACCGGTCTGCCCGATATGATTGCTAGGTATACGGCTGCTGTATTAGTCGGTGTAGCCGTTGTTGCTTCTGTCGTAGCAGTAATTAGAATAAGGGGGAGAAGGAGACGAGGGCCGTCGATACAGTCTGGTATGCCTTCGGCGGCTTAAGGACGCGTAAAGTAAGGACGGTTCTAACAATCGTGGGCATAATGATAGGGACTGCACTAATAATATCTCTCATATCTAATACTGAAGGCCTAAACGTCTTGATAGATAACGCCCTCTCGAAGATAGGTGTCAACAACATATTTGTAACACCTTCTGGAACAGTGTCCGCCCGAGCTGGTCCAAGTGAGACCCTAAAACTGACAGATGCTGACGTCATGCTACTTGCAAACTTGCCAGAGGTAAAGGCCGTCAGTCCATTCTACCTCTCTCGAGGTAAGCTCATAGGTGGTGGCTTCGAGCAAACTGTTTCCATAATAGGCCTGGACCCGACTTTGACCTATCAAGTGCTACCCGACCTAGAAATTTACCAAGGCGAGGACCTCTCACCGAACGACATGGCGATGATAGCCATAGGTTATGACGTTGCGTTCCCGCCTGGAGAGCCTGGAAAGAGCATACCACTCTACAGCTCTGTAACGCTGGAGCTTATGGTTGATGGGCAACGTGTCACAAGGTCTTACATCGTCGGAGCAATATACAAAAAATTTGGCTCGACACCATACCTTGACGTTGACAAAAGCGTCATGATAACAATACCGCAGGCACGCAGCATTTTCAAATCCACGAGTTACCCAAGCATAGTTGTGATTGCTGAATCTACAGATGCCGTTGACTCAATAATTGAGGCTTTAAACAACATATATGGAAAAGATGCAGACATTATCAGCCCTTTGACGATAATAAAGCAGGTTAAGATAATACTCAACAACTTCACGATTTTCCTCTTAGTGGTGTCCAGCATAGCATTGGTTGTCGCTGGCGTAGGCATAATGAACACGATGTTCATGACAATCATGGAGAGGACGAGGGAAATAGGTGTCCTCAGGGCCTTGGGCTTTTCTCAAAGAGATGTTGCAAAGATTTTCTTAACAGAGTCGACATTGATAGGCATCATAGGAGGTCTGCTTGGCATAGTTTTAGGAAGCTTGTTGGCCATGTCGCTCGGAGGGGTGTTTTCGTCTTTCCTAATTGGAGTAAGTGGCAATCCGGTGATATACCAGCCAAACGTAACACCGACTGTGTTAGTTAATAGCTTTTTATTCGCCGTCGTCGTTGGTCTCCTTTCCGGCATATATCCGGCTTTAAGAGCCGCAAGGTTAGACCCTGTCCAAGCACTCAGGGCCGAATAGAGCTCCGGACGGAGTTATGCATATAAGTTGATGTAAAACAGATAGTTTGGAGCGGAAATAATGTACACATTGTTCATAACGGGAACGGCAGGGTCGGGTAAATCAACATTGACCGGGTCATTTAATGAGTGGCTTCGTGACCAAGAGCAGTCAACCGTAACTGTTAATCTTGATCCTGCAGCGACTATTCTGCCTTATGAGCCCGACGTAGACGTAAGAGAAATTGTCGATTACGAAAGGATAATGGTAACACGTAGACTTGGACCAAATGCGGCTTTAATAGCATCCGTAAGGGAGGTTGCTAGACACATAGAGGAACTAAGAGAAGAAGTTAGTTCCTTCAACGTTGACTATGTGCTTGTCGATACGCCAGGCCAGCTTGAACTCTTCGCATTCAGAAAAGAAGGTAAAATAATCGCCAAAAACCTTACTGACGGCTCTAAGGCGATGCTATTCCTTTTGGACCCAATGTTCTGCGTCAACCCGAAAAACTTTGCCGCAAGCATATTCCTCTCGGTCTCAATATACCTAAGCTTCGGCATACCCCTCATTATGGCATTATCAAAAATTGACGCGGTACCGAAGAAGTACATAAACAGGATACTCAGATGGGCTGAGTCGGATGAGGCGTTTCTAATAGACCTAGAGAATAGGCTTAAAGGAGCCCAGATGATGCTCGCGAGAGATGTTGCAAGGGCCGTGTTCGACGTGAGCAGCTTCGTACCCATAATACCCGTATCTGCGCTTAATATGAGTGGTCTCGTCGAGCTTCATGGCGCTCTTACGAGGATATTCAGCGAAGGCGAGCTGGAGCTTAGGTAGAAGATGTTTTTGTGTCCATCAAGTCGCAACGACCGTTTTAAAACGTTTACATAAACATCAAAACTAGAGGCTTATATAATCCTAAAACTTTCAGAGAGGAGAGAACGATGACGTACGAAAACACAGAAGTTGAGCAGCTTAGGGAAAAGCTCAAGGAGTTAAACAGTGTAATAAAGCAAATCGAAGTCGAGCTTGACGAAGTATCAAAAGAGCTGGGCTCTATTCGCGAGCAGAAAAAAGAGGCAAGGCAGAAATTTCAAGAAAAGTTAAACGAAAAGAAGAAGCTTTTAGAAGATTACAAAAAACTGAAGTCAGACTTAAACGCATGCTACGCCTCAAGAAAAGATCTTATTAAACAGCTAAAGATCATCGAAAATGACACGCGATATCCAAAGGGCGATATTAGCATAAATGAAATAAAGGATAGAATCAAGAACATAGAATGGACAATACATACTTCGATACTAAAACCTAGCGAAGAAAGGAAACTTTTCCTTGAATCCAAAAGGTTAGAGGAGGCCGTGGTACTGATTGAAAAACGGGAAGGCCTTATCGCAAACATCAATGCTCAAAACGATAAAATTAAGTCGATAAGGGATGAGTTGAATGTAATCAAAAGCATGTTGAAAGACATTAACGAGGGAATTAGTAAAATAAAGGAGGAATACGATAATTTAAAGAAAAAGTATGAGGAGAGACGCAAAGATTACATGCAAATAAAGGAGAGGCTTAGCAGGGCGGAGGCTGAACGGATATTACTTCAATCCAAATTGACGGTATTGATGGAGCAGATCAAGGCGGTTATGGATGACGCGGCAAAACGGAAAGAGGAGGAGTTTAAAAAGCGCGTCATTGCCGAGGCTAAGCAGAAGCTGTTAAGTGGTAAAAGAGTAACTTTCCAAGAATTAAAACTTCTGCTCGAGAATGATGAGGAGTTTAAACTTTAGAACATGAAGGACGGACATCTTCTGATATTTTTAGAATGATTAACGTTATATTAGACTAATTAGAGAGATTTGTAACGGAAAAATAGCATGGAAAATTTGGAAAAAAGACAAGAGAAGCTCCTCATCCTAGTGGTTGATAGAGATAATGATATTGGTAAAAAAACAGGTATAAAAACGCCTATCATAGGAAAAGAGAACAATCTGGAGGCGGCGAAGAGCCTTGCCTTGGCAGACCCCGAAGAATCGGATGCAAACGCTATGTTTGGTGCCCTTAAACTATACGAGGAGTTAGTTAGCAAGTATGGAAAAGAGAATGTCGAGGTTGCAACCATAGCCGGTAGTGAGGAAAGTGGCTACTGGTCTGACGAAAAGATAAGGCGCGAGTTAGATGAGGTTTTAAAAACATTTCCATCATCCGCCTGCATCTTCGTTAGTGATGGCATCACTGACCAATTCGTATCCCCAATAATTTCATCAAAATTACCCATAGTTTCTGTTAAGAGAGTTATAGTTAAACAAAGCGAGAGTGTCGAACACACGTGGCTCCTACTCGGAAGATATATAAAGATGGCGATATTTGATACCAGATATTCTAAAATTTTTCTTGGAATACCGGGATTGTTGCTAACCTTCATAGGTATTCTTTATACTCTTGGTTTGATGAACATACCAATACTTTTGCTGATCATAGGCATAGCATTATTCATCAAAGGTTTTGGAATTGACAACTCAATAGCAACGAGATTCAGAATGTTGTCGAAGTTTATATCCTCGCATCCATTGGTACAGCTGAGAACCTTTAGCATAATTTCATCGTTGATTATTCTATTCATAGGCATTTATTCGGGTTACATTAGCGCGTCGTCAACACTACCAAAAAATGCACAATTGCCATCAATCTCTGAAGACTTTTATTATTGGTTAGGAATGTTACCCATGCTTACGGGTCAGTTCATACTTGGGGGCATAGATCTAATTTTTGTAAGCTTGTTACTCGTGGTGCTTACATACAGCATCTATTACATAATCTTGAAGAACATTAAATTCTGGAGAACTGTGCAAGCTACCGTTACGTTGATATGGTTATGGGCACTCTTGAAGAGAGTTGGGATGGTGCTTTCGGATACATCTTCCGCCACAGTGTTTGGTCCTCATGTGGTAATGCTACTCACGATAGGGCTTTTAGGCATACCGGCCCTAACGATAACTTTCATAGTTACAAGATACATGAGAAAAGCATACGCCTCATACTTTAAGAAAACAAAGTGAGAGCATATGTTTCAGAAATTGCTGAAGCTATTTGGCGCATACCGGTTATATGAAGCTTGGTTGATAAATAGTGTTAAAAACGGCCCCATGCCAAAGCACGTAGCGTTAATATTGGACGGAAATAGGCGCTGGGCTAAGAATAAAGGGTTCGACCACACTTTTGGGCATAAAATTGGAGCAGACGTTGCAGAGAAAGTTCTTGAGTGGTGCATTGAGCTAAAAATTCAGACCGTAACGCTTTACGTTCTTTCTACGGAAAATCTGAAAAGAGATCAGGAAGAACTGTCAGAAATATTCAGGCTGATAAAGGAACGTGCTGAGAGGTTTGTAAATGACCCGAGGATACATAACAATCGTGTAAAGGTCACGATAATCGGTAGAAGAGAGCTAATACCCGACGACGTCAGGGGAGCGCTCGAAAAGTTAGAGAGCGTAACTAAAGATTACAACAATTATTTTCTGAATATAGCGGTGGCTTATGGTGGAAGGGCAGAAATAGTTGATGCTACAAAGAAGATAGCCATTATGGTAAAGGAAGGAAAGCTTTCTGTTAACGACATAGATGAAAAAGTTATCGAGTCAAATTTGTACACGTCCGGCATACCAAACTCTGATCCCGATTTGATAATTAGGACATCTGGTGAGGAGAGGATAAGTAACTTTCTTTTGTGGCAATCTGCATACAGCGAGCTCGTTTTTTTGGATATATTCTGGCCAGAATTCAGGAAGATAGATTTGTTACGAACGATCAGAACGTATCAGCAACGTAATCGTAGATTCGGAGTTTAATGTGTATAGGGATGGAACGGTGCTTTAGATAGTCGTACGGCACCATCCTTCTTAATTAGCAAAGTATCTTCGAGCCTTATGCCATACTGTTTTGGGATGTACACACCAGGCTCACATGTCACAACCATGTTTTCAGCAAACAGATCTTTGCTATTGGGCGATATTTTTGGCGGCTCATGAACGCTTAACCCTATGCCGTGTCCCAAGCTATGAACGAAGTACTCAATGAGTCCAGCATTTTCTATAAACTGTCTCGCAACCCTATCGACGAAGGAAGTAGAGACCCATGCCATCATATGTTCCTCGGCTAAATTTTTGGCCTCCTCGACCACTTTGTAAACCTTCTCGATTTTATCCTCCACTTTATCTCCTACAAAAAATGTTCTTGTTACATCTGCTGAATACTCGTTTACCGATGCACCCAAATCTATTACGACAACGTCACCGGCTTGAAGTTGTCTATTGCCTGGACCACCGTGGGGCAAAGATGACTTCGCACCGGATGCCACTATTATATCAAACGCGACCCTATCTGCACCACATCTCAACAACTCTTCGGTTAACTCTGCCTTTACATCTTGCTCAGTAACGCCAGGCGATAGTAGGTCCGGGGCAACCTCCATACCCACATCAGATATTGCCGCTGCTTTCATTATATTCTCCAACTCATTTTCGTCTTTTATTGACCTCAACTTCCAAACGAGTTCGGACGATGGTATTAAATGTAGAAACCTCAATTTTGATGACATTTTCCAGAAAGATTCAGCATCCATATAGTCGAACCCAATATCTCCAACAAGCTTACCCAACTCTTCTGCGAGCTCGTCTTTGAACATATCATGGGTCTTTGTTTTAATTATATCAATACCCTGTATAGCCTGCTGAACGGCTGACTCGTAGTAAAGGGGCAATGTATAAAGCTTGACTGTGCCGTCGGACATTATTACAGCCGCGCCCTCACCCTTAAAACCTGTGAAGTAGTAAAGATTTTCAGGTAACGTCAGCAAATATGCGCTAAAAGCCCTCTCCTCCATTAGTTCTAGGAGGCGTTTTATCCTCTCCATTTATACATCAGCTACCTTTAACCTAGGCGGAAAAAGGCAAAGCGGGTAATATAACCTTTAAAAACGTTCATAATCTACCTAGGGCGGCATATTATTTCAGTAAGACGTGATTGTTAGTGTTGTTGATATTCGTGCCACATTTCTAGCAGTATAAACAAATATTACACGTCTAATAAAAAGGGTTAAAGAAGCTGCAGGGCGTGCGGGATGGTTTACATTAAAAAGCTATCGCTACATGCTTTCAAGTCTTTTGGTCAAAAAAAGGCTACGGTCGAGTTGCTCAAGGGCCTGGTCGTAATCACGGGTCCGAATGGTGGCGGCAAGTCTAACTTGCTTGATGCGATCAGGTTCGTAACGGGTGAACTGAGCCCGCATGCTTTAAGGGTAGGCAGGCTCTCTGAACTAGTTCATGAAGGCGGTAAAGGAAAAGCAGCATATGCCAGGGTATCTATAACTTTGGATAACTCAGAAAAAGCATTACCGATAGAAACGGACGAGGTCACGATTACTAGGAAGATCTACCAGAATGGTGAAAGCGAATATTACATAAACGGAAGGTCAGCATCAAGAGGAGAATTGCTCACGTTGCTCTCGGCCGCTAACATAAGACCTTCGGGCTTCAATATACTGCCCCAAGGTGCGATATTGAGCCTAGCTGAAATGAATCCCGATGATATGCGTAAGTTGATAGAAGAAGTTGCAGGAATAGCGGAGTACAATAGGAAGAAGGCTGAGGCCGAAGAACAGCTTGCGCAAGCCGATAAGAACTTGGAGGTTGCTAAGGCCAGTACAGCTGAGGTTAGAACAAGGGTTAAGCAGCTCGAGAAAGAAAGGAACCAGTATCTTAGGAAGAAGGCTGTAGAGGCAGAAATTGCCAAGCTCAAAACGCTTCAGTATAAATTGGAGATGGAAAAAATCTCCGAATCTCTTAAAGTGCTACAATCAAAGATCGTCAACATAACCGAGCAGGTTCATGCACTAGAGGTTGAAAAACAAGAAGTATCCGCTAAGCTTGCAGAGCTCAAGTCTAACCTACAGACGACAGAAAGTGAAATATCTGAAATAGAGCGAAGATTGGCAGAGTTCACAAAAGCACGACAGGAAACGTTTGAGAAGATCGTTAAGCTGAGGCTCGACATAAGGGATTCTGAAAATCGCATAGGGATTTTGGAGAAGGAGTCTGCGCATCTACAGCAAAAGATTGCCGAACTTGAGTCAGCGATATCGCTTTCTGAACAAGAGCTTAACGATCTTGAGTTAAAGATTGCTGAATGTTCAAAGGACAAGAAACAGTTAGAGGAGGAGGCTGCAAAAATGTCTGAAGAAGTGGATAGACTGAGGAGTGCTGTCAAGGAGCTTGAGAAGAAGCTAGAAGAGGTCAAGTTCTCAAAAATCAAGGAGGAAAGGACACGGTCTGAGGCATACTTAAGGCTTGAAAACATCAAGAACAGTAAAGAGCAACTAATGAGAGAAAAGGAGGACATATATAGAGAGGCATTAGCGATCAAGAATAAAATTGCTGACATTGATGAAAAGCTTGAAAAGTTGTTTTCTGAGGTGCGCATAACAGAAGACGAGATATTAAAGCTTAATCAAGAGTTAAGTGAATGTGCATCCTTAGTTGGACGCTATTCTGAGATATTAGCGCGTGCGGATGATGTCATCAATAAGACTGAGGCACTTATAGCAGAGCTAAAGATAAGATTGGCGGCTCAACCTGAAGATGAAGAGTTGAAAAAGTTTGAAGATTTTGCTAGGTTGCTGGCCGAAAGATTCGTGGACGGTGTTGTAGGGACGTTGGATAGTTTCATCAAATCCTTGCCAGATAGCGAAAAGCTTGACGTAGTTCTTAATGAGTGGGCAAGTGCCATCGTGACAGACAATTATGCAGTGACCCGATTACTATCTGAAACGTTCGCATCCTTAGATTTTAAGTGCAAGTTATTGACATTAAACGACAATCCAAGTGAAACGAACCGCGATAATTTAGAAAAATTTCAAGCATGGGTTAGGAATCATGTAGAATTCGTTAACGATTTCGAGGAGGCATACAAAAAAACGGTAAACGGCAAGCTAGTTATCCTAGATAAGGGCATAGTTTGTTATCCCGGCGGTTTCGTTAAAATTGTCGGTAATGAGAAGAGCAAGATAAACGCGTTACGTGTTGAGCTGGAGGATCTAGAATCCCATCTTGGGGCGGTAAAACTTAAGCTGAAGGAAATAAAGTTAAGGCGCGATGAGCTTGCAAAAAAGGCGGAATCAATTAAAAGCGAAATTCAAGGACAACAGACAAAACTTTCTTCTCTGAATGCGGACATTAAATCGCTCAATGCCGAACGCAAATTGCTGGAAGAGTCTCTTTCACAATTGATGGTTAGGGAGAAGAAGATAGACGAACGGATAGATATTCTCACTAAAGAAGAAGAGAATGTCAAAAAGAGGTTATCTGAAATTGTTAGTACCGAGCCGGCTGGGGATGAGCTAAGACCAAATATAGAGAAAGATCTTGAGTTGACTTCATCAAAACTAAAATTCCTTGAATCGAAGTATACGGAGTTGAAGGTACAGTTAGCAGAGAAGTCTACGACTCTTAAAAGTCTGGAGGAATCAAAAAGGAGAATACTAAATTTAGTAGCCCGGTATAGGTCGGAGGTCGAATCGCTTAAACGTTCGTTGGAGGCCAGCAAACTAAGGGCGGAGGAGGAGAAAAAATTAAGAGCCGAGTTCGAATCTAAGCTAACTTTATCGGAAACAGAACTTAGTAAGCTGGACTATGAGATTGCGAACCTATCAGCAAGACATAAAGAGCTGATCAATATTAGGGACGAAATAAGACAAACAATATCCACACAAAGTGAGGAAGAAAGCAAGATATCTGAAAGATTAAGGACGTTATGGTCAGAGCAGCAAGAAGCTAAGCTTGAAAGCGTGAAGATAGAGTCCCAACTTCAAATGATAATGGAAAAATTATCTGAGCTAGGCGATGTGGACGCATCTGAGTTGTCAACATTCGAGCCTACGCTTAGAGAGCAGATACTCACAATATTAGAGGCTGAAAGGGACGAGCTCTCCTTCGTGAACCAATTGGCTCCAGAGCAATACGAGGCTTTAATCGGAAACTACAAACTCAGGTCCGTCAGAATAAGCGAGTTGGAGTTGGAAAGGCAAGAGATAATCAACTTCATAAAGATGGTTGAAGGTGAGAAACTAAGAGCGTTCTTCACAACTATGGAAAAAGTTTCTGAAAAGTTTGCGACGTATTTTAACAGGCTTACTAAGGGTGTGGCCTGGCTTAGGCTTGTTGACGAGACAAAACCGGGCGAGTCGGGTGTTGAAGTTGTAGTACAGTTTCCTGGAAAACCCCAGCGCTCTTTGAGAAGCGTTAGCGGAGGCGAAAGGTCCGTTGCGGCTGTCTCGCTCCTGATGGCGCTACAAGGCCTCACACCTGCCGACTTTTACATCTTTGATGAGATAGACGCACATATGGACGTAGCCTACACGGTTGCGTTGGCTGAGTTGCTGAAAGAAATGTCGAAGAAGACGCAGATAATAATCGTAAGCCTTAAAGACGTGTTGGCCGAAAAGGCCGATCAGCTCATCGGCGTTTATATGGACAAAGGCGAATCCAGAATAATTAAGACAAAGCTGGAGGGGGTCGAGGCTGGCTGACGTAGAAGGTGAAAAGATTCAATGGATCAAGTCTCCATGGCGCGTATTATTTGACGTTACAAACTGGGATAAGTTAAGGGTTTGGGAGATTAATTTAAGAGAGTTGCTGAGCTCTTTAGCCAACGTACTAAAAGGAAAAGAATTATTTGATTTCGTTTCGTCGGGAATCGCCGTATACTCCGCGGCAACATTGCATAGGATGAAGACGGAAAGGTTACTCGCCGCTGACGAAGTACCCGTCATAAAACAAAAGCAAGAATACTTCATACCGCCTCCTATATTTCCACCGTTGAGAGGCGAGTTCGTGACGACCACCATACTCGAGTTAATTGATGCTCTAAAGCGCGTCCTGTCTGAGCCACCACCACAACGGAAGCAAGAAATCATTGAACCGCAGCAGTTGAACATTGAAGATTTCATAATAAAAATCGAGGAGAAGGTGGAGGAGTTCTACAATTTTATAAAAGAAGTGTTAGAGGTCAAGGGAACTATAACGCTAGACGAGATCATGAGCGGTGTTGATAGGTTAGAGGCAGTAAGACGTTTTATACTACTCCTGTTTATTGCGTCGAAGGGCATGATCATGATAACCGAAAATGAGGATGGAAAAGTCTTGATATCTTTGGGTGAGGTACATGGATGAAAAAAGAAAGGCTTGGATGAAGGCGGTTATTGAGTCGCTGCTTTATGCGTCTGACAAACCTGTTGAGCTACAAAGACTCATGAATGCTGTAGGCACCACATCGAAAAGCACCATTAGGGAGATCATAAACGAGATATCTACTGAGTATGAAAACTCCAACCATCCATTTAGGATTAAAAAACTAGAGGGCGAGAGATATTTTTTGTGCCTAGCACCAGAGTATTCGGAGATAGTTAGGAAGCACGTAAAGAAACCGCTTTTGAGTACGGCTTTGCTCAAAACTTTGTCGTTCATTGCATATCATCAGCCAGTAAGCCAGGCGGTTCTGGCGGCAGCCAGAGGAAAAGAGGCGTATAAACACGTTAGACAGCTAATCGAGAAAGGACTGGTCGAGGCGGAAAAATCCGGCAGAACCCTCCTACTCAGGACTACCCAGCTGTTTGCGGACTATTTCAACATCAAGAACAACCCCCAGGAGATAAGAAAATACATAGAGGGGTTACTAGAAAAAAGCTCTGGTAAAAGTTAAAAGCTCCTCCCGTTTAAAGGAATAGGCATGGTACAGTGGCACACTGACATACATAAACGGAAACCGACCGGTGGCAAAAAAGTCCCATATAGGAAGAAGAGGAGGTATGAACGCGGAGGAGAACCGACGTTAACCATAGTTGGCGATAGAAAGGTAAAGATCAAAGATACTTTTGGCGGAGGGATTAAAGTGGCTGTGGTTTCTGACAAAATTGTAAACGTTTACAATCCAGTCACAAAAAAGGTCGAGAAGACAACAATAATACGTGTTAAATCCAATCCGTCCAATAAAGACTACGAGAGAAGGGGTGTGCTTACAAGGGGCGCTATTATTGAAACACCGCTCGGAGATGCGAAGGTTACATCAAGGCCTGGTAAGGACGGGGTTATAAATGCAGTTCTAATAGCCCCTGCTGGCTAACCTTGGCATAATGTACAAAAGCAGTGATGTTTAACATGATCAGGCGCGAGGGGTTCATCATATGGCCCGCATACTTTGATAGGGCACTGAGTTGGAGGGAGGGAAGAAGGGTTCCGTTACGACTTTCGTCAAGGTCGCCCACAGTTGAAAGATTGAACAAGGCCGCTCAGAAGCTTGGATGGTATGTTAAAGTTGAGGTTGCCGCCCATCCTAAAACACATTGGAGAAAAACCGGAAGACTTATAGTCAAGCCGGATAAACCGTTAAGTAAACAGCACGTTATTAAGATCTTAGCACAGGAATTATTAAGACAAGAAACAAAGGAATTATAAAATCTTAAATGTAACCGAATTCTAGATATTAGACATGTCTAAGCTGAAGCGTAGACCCGTAATTTTAGGTATCCTTATTCACAGCATAAGTAACGAAGCCATATTAAAAGGAAACATTGTCCCAAAGCTAGGAGTCAAAGTTTACGATGAGGGACTTAACCATGTTGGTTACGTCTCAAACGTTTTTGGGCCAGTCAGCTCACATTTTGTGGCCGTAAAGTTTACAACAGATAAGCAATATTTACAGGGTTCAAAATTTTACGTTATGGAGTGAAACTTTTTGTCACGGATAGTGCATGACGAAACGGTAACAAGATGTCCTGAGTGTGGTAGTTCGAACCTGTTGTTCGATAAGATCAGTGGCGAAGTAGTTTGCGTGGATTGTGGTTTTGTTGTAGTTAACCTTACGGCTGACTTAGGGCCCGAGTGGAGGAGTTTTGACCAAGATAAGGATGGAAAAAGAACACGAGTCGGTGCTCCGATAACCTTAGTGATGTATGACATGGGTCTTTCGACAAAGATAGGATGGAAAGATACGAAAGGCATGAATATTTCGGATTTACAAGCCGAAGTATTGTCTACCATCAAGCGATGCGATAAAATGACAATCATGAATGGCACCGTAAGAAGTTCGGTGCGAGGTCTCTCAGAGATTGCAGCGATATGCCTGAAATTAGGTCTGCCTACAAACATTATGGAAACGGCGAGCCTCATATACAGAAAGGCAGTAAAGACGAGTGCGATGCGTGGCAGGTCCATAAGAAACACTGCAGCTGCTGCTGTTTACTTAGCTTGTAAACAGTGCGGCATCCCGAGGATGCTAAGCGAGATAGCCATGGCATTGAATTTGAATAAAAAAGAGATAACGAAATGCTATAGGTTTCTTATTAACAAATTAAACATGGCACCACCTTCACCAGATACCAAGTTATACGTTTCAAGATTTGTTAATAACTTCAGGATAAGAGGTGATGTTGAGAGGCTGGCGATCGAGTTACTGGAACATGCAAGGATGTGCGGCCTAATAGATGGCAGAGGCCCCGTAGGTCTGGCGGCGGCTGCGACGTATTTGGCGGCAACCCTTATGGGTTACAGGTTAACTCAACGAGAGGTTGCAGAGGTTGCAAAGGTAACTGAAGTAACCATTAGGAACAGATATAAAGAATTGTTAGCGAACACTAAAATATACGTTGAAGTGGAGACTGAATAGTGTTTAAATATTGCCAACAAAAATATTTGTAAATAAGGTAATCTTAAAGATAAAACCTACGTTAAGAATATATGAAGTTACGGTGTAATGAGCATGCAAATGAAAATGACGAAGCTTGAGGAGCGAGCGATAAAGCTTCTACTGAAGTATGAGGACAGAGGTATACTTCAATCCGAGCTCTGGCACAAGCTCGGCGTTACGAGCAGAGAAGGGTCTAGGATAGCGATAAAGTTGGAAAAGAAAGGAATAGTAAAGCGGGTTAAGGAGTTTGCGAACGACAGATGGACCAGAAGATTGGTCCCGCTGATAAAGCAGCTGAGCGTCGAGCCTATTAGAGGCGCTCCATGCCCATCGTGTACACATGAGAATACGTGTGGTTTAGACAAGATGGTGACACCTTGCACGTGTGTGCTGTTAGAGGAATGGATATTGGGGCAGACTGACACATCTGGTCAGGTTTAATGTATGCTTAGAAAGCACCCTTCTAAAGATTATTATACAACACTGGCAAGAAAGCTGGGACTCCTTTCAAGGGCTGCCTTTAAGCTTCAGTATATACAGAAGAGGTATGGCTTCCTAAAACCTGGCGACAAGGTAATAATCTTAGGCTCCGCACCTGGAGGGATGGCGCAACTGGCGGCCAGGTACGTTGGTCCACGAGGTCTTGTTGTCGCCGTGGATGTAAAGCCCCAAGATTTTAAGATCGCGGATAACGTCGTAAGCATAATCGCGGACGTTTTTGACCCTGAAGCGATGGGAAAGATAAGGGAAGCATTAAAGGGCGAGCTGGCCGATAAGCTGATATCAGATTTGGCACCCAACTTAACGGGTATTAGAGAGGTAGATATGCCGAGGCAACTAGGGCTCGTAGAGGCTGCTCTAAGGATAGCAAAGGAGCTGGTCCGTAAGGGCGGCAGTCTGTATATAAAACTTTTTGAAAGCCCCGAGGTGAAAAGCATCGAGTATAGGTTGCGCCTTAGCTTTCAGAGGGTTAAACGAATTGTACCAACAGCCACGAGAAAACATAGTTCTGAGGTATTCCTGTTGGCGTTGGATAAGAAATAAAGCATGCTTGTTAAGCTTCTGAGGATGCTAGTTCAGAAAACACCTGCTCGACGGCTTCACGTGGGGCATCTGTTTTAAAGCCCTGCCCGTCAAAGTGTGTTAACGATGCGTTGAAACCAAGAAGGCGGAGCCTATCCACGATGCTAGCAGGTTTTGGTGCCCTTGACCTGAGCCTTTTGCCGATTTCATCAACCCTGTAATAGAAAGGTACTGTCTGGAGTTCTTCTGAAATCTTTTTTAGCAAAGTGTAAGCCTCCTTCATGTCGGCCTCGTACGCAATTCCTAACGCCTTTAGGGCAAAGTCCTTTGAGGTTAGCTCTCCGAGCCATAAGGGGCCGAAAACCTGCGGTGTGGACTTGCAGAGCTCGCATAGCTTAAAGGGCTCGGTATAGCTCGACCATTGGACGTTGCCGCACGACCTGCACTCTGATATCCATCCAACGTTTTTGAATGATTCCTTAGCCAGCGTCTTGCTGTATGTTAGTTTCACGAATGTCCTGATGTAGTGCCTCCTGTAGAACGTCAGAACTGGAGAGATGGCCATCCCAACCCTCGCTGCAGTCCGTGCCACGAAGCCCACCAAGATCCTTACGGCAGTTTCCTTTGAGTATGGCGACGTGTAGGGCACGGCATCATACTTCCTAATGCACGAGAGAGGGTTCGTTCCGCAAAGAGGCGCTAAATCCGTCGCCGTAACACCGAGCAAACCACCGCTCTGGCACGAACGTATCGCATTCTCAAGGAAGGGTGCAGGCGAGCCTGCAGGATCTACGTCCACATAGTCAAACCTGAGGCCACCGGAGGAGTGCGCCGCAAGCAGCGCATTCGCATCGATGTTATAAACTTCGGTTATGTTGACCAAGCCGGCCGTTTCTACATTCTTTCTTATCAGAGAATAAGCAAACTTGTTTATGTCGTTCAAAACCAGCTTTGATACGATTCCTGTCTCGACCGCGATCCTTATGCCTCTGACGCCGCAACCAGCTAAGGGTTCGCAGACCTTTATGCCCTTTCTCTCAAAATACGCCTTGACTGCCAGAACCGCCATGTCGCGTGATAGCTTAGAGTATGGGTTAAAGAAGACGGGTATGCCGCTCGGTGAAACGGCTTTCTCCCAACCTTCCGGAAGGGCTGGAGCTAGGAACCTAACCTTCCCTTCCTCGTAAATCATTATCGGAAATTCCAAGGTTTTCTCGTCCAACTTATGCGCCACCTTTTAGCACGTCCTTAATCCTTTCTGCCAGCTCCATGGGCAACCTATCCCGGTTCTCGAAGGTTACCACTATACTCTTACCACCCACGAGCTTCCTTATCTCATCGAGCAGTTCGTCGCTCGCCCTGTAGTGTATCGTAAGCACGGCTGGTTTATCCGTCGCTAAAAGCTTCCTCACAGCTTCCTTAAACCTATGGCTTTTCAGCTCCATCGGTCCGACCTCGTCCACAACAACGACGTCGAACTGGTTGGCCGATTCTATAGCCCTGACACCGACATCTTCTAAGTCCCTCAAGTTTACCAAATATCTACCGACCCTCGGTCCTGAGCCGTAACCCACCTGAGCCAGCGTACCAGTCTTGCCCGTGGCTATGTCCACTATCTCGAACCCAACTCTGCTCCCAGAAGACCTAACCTCCCTCGTGTACATCCCTCCTACGCTGAACCCCATACGTTTCAGAATCTCGACGAGCCTTAGCACCACAGTTGTCTTTCCACTTCCCGGAGCTCCAGTAAGCACGAAAAGCTTTTCGACGTTCATGACCTATTCCTTCCCAAAACCATATAGCTTCGCCTGAAGGAGCTTATCAACGGTTTTCCACCCCCTCCTTACGCAGGAAGGGACTTCGCCCTTATCCCTTAAGCACCTAACCAGAAACTCGATGGTTCTCTTGTCCGATGAATACCCAGAACCTAAATCCCCATAGACCTCGGAGAGCTTGGTCAGCATGCCGTCCCTCCTTACCTTCGCAAGTATCGAGGCAGCCGCCACAACCTCGTAGCGGGAGTCTGCCTTGTGCTCGCATACGATACGGGGAGAGTAATCGAGCATCGCCAATATCCTTTCCGCATACCTAGCAGGCTTTACATCCGGAGAGTCTATGTACGCCACGTCCGGCCTAAGGTTTCTGATGATTTCTGCAGTCGCATTTGCCTCCAGCGCGTTTATACTAGGTCCAGACCTCCTCCTTAGGTATCTGTCCACCTCGGATGCGTCCAAGACAACCTCGTAAACATTAACGTTCAAGCTCAAGATTTTTTGGTAAAGCTTCTCCCTAGCTTTCCTACTCAAGCTCTTTGAATCCCTAACACCGATATCCTTCAGTAGGGAAACGTCTTTCTCAGGAATCGAAATGCCTAATACAACCAAAGGCCCGATTACCGAGCCCCTACCAGCCTCGTCTATACCGCAGACGATCATTTTTTATTTTGCCTTCTTGGCGAATATCTTGCCAAGACCATGATATGGTCCTGCTCATACTTTCCCAAGTCAACTTTCTCAAGCACGACGAAGCCGCTACCTTCTAGTACCGCGATCTCCTGCCTGTAGACTTTGCTGGGCTCTTCGGTGCTATCTATGCTCCTCGCCTTTATCGCTATCATGGCCAGACCGTCATCCTTTAGCATGAGCCTAGCATTCTCAGCAAGTATCTTAGCCTGTTCTGGTTGGGCGATATCACAGTAGATGAAATCTACCTGACCTACAATAGGTTTGTAGGTTATGGGGAACCTGGCATCCGCGTATATTGCGACGACGTTCTTCCTTCTATCGGCGACGTTACGTTTAAACTGGGCCAAAACCATCGGCGCGAAGTCGACACCGTAAAGCATACCCTTCTCGCCGATTATGTCAGAGACGTGACTTGCCGTCGTCCCTGATGCGACGCCTAGGTACAGCACCCTACATCCTGGTGTTATACCTATCTCCTTGATGCCGGAAAGTATCGCGGCCGCGAGCTTGCTCCTGTAAGGAATCCACTCTCGATACTCTTCATCGCCTACCCTGAATAACCTTTCACCGTAGACCCTGAAGCCCTTATCCAAGCTTCTGGTCACGAGTATCTTCTCGTCGCCCGAGTAAAACCAATACACGCCCTCAAACTTATCATGCTTCTCAACACTTAGCAATCCAATCACCCAAAAGACCTCTAGCTCCTCCAAGGCCCTTTCGTCTTTTTTACCTTCTTCTCGCGCCTAGGAGGTTCTGCGTATTTTGTTTTTATTTCCTTTATCCTATCCTCCAAGGCCTTCCTGAGTTCAGCGCTCCTATCTTCGCGGGAGAAGTAATCTATGCGCGCGGCTATGGATATTTTAGCCGCAAGCACTCTGGCTATTTTGCCCCTCTGCCATTTAGGCGACGTATGCACGTATGGATGTTGGAATATCAACCCGTGCTTAGGCGCGCCTCTACCAGTCTTAAGGAAGCGGAAGAGTGCTTTTTCAGCACCAAGTACCTGTATCGTGCTCGCAGGCATCTTGGCAAGCTTCTCCAAACCTCCTGCCAGCGCCAACAATTTGGAGCCGAGTATTGGCCCTGCTATAGCGGTCAAATTAGGCGCCTCGAGGCTCATGAGCGACCTGATATAATTCTCTAAATCCTTTCTAAGCTGTATTAACCTTAGACCCTCCTCGGCGAATCTTTTTATGTACTCCTCGTCTTGCTCTAGAAGGTTTGCGCCCACGGATTTTTCCTTAGCCATGAGTATTTCTTTCAGCCTTTTATGACCTGGGATCGTCTTTGAGAGATTCTCTTCGTTCATCTTATCCCTTAAGCCTATTTTCGTTATGATTTTCAGATAATCTTCTGGATCGTCAATCAGATCGTTTAGCTCAGGGAAGTGAATTCCGTACCACTCTCTGCAGCCCATATAAACGGTGTTTATCTGCTTCTCGACGTTCTCGTGGGCATGGACCGCTGGTATGATGAGTACATCCCTTCTACTTATTGCGACCTTGAGGCTGAGCGCTAAAGCAGCATCACAAACCATCTTTACTTTCTGCCCATACTCCTCCCGGCTATTGACGAGTCCATTCTTTACGAACAAAAATTCTAAGTCTATGGGTTCTGGCTCTGCATACTGTATGCTCACCGCAATACCTTCCGCCAGCTTATTCAACTGCTCGAAGATCTTCGGGTCTTCGACGGTCAATAGGGAGTAGCCCTTATCCGCTAGCTCTTTGAGTAGCTCCTTTACATTAGAAGGGAGAACTCCGTTCTGTATGTTTAAGTAAATTTTTGCAGCCTCGTTCAAGTCATTGTCATAACTGCGAAAGCTTACAACCTTATCGCCATCTAAGGCCAATATACCCAGCGGGCTTGCTAAGATACGAGCCGTAGCCATTTTAATTCAAGATAAATCATCATCTATTAGGATATAGCTGTTGTCATAAGGTATAAATGGATGGGTGAAAGCATAATTTTGGGAATCTGAGATGCCAAGCCACGGGTCTGTGACTAAGGCCGGGAAGGTAAGGTCCCAAACGCCGAAGCTAGAGGCTAAGCCGAGACGTAGCCCAGTTCCAAGGGTAAGGAACAGGAACAACTACAGGCTCAGGGTGCTTGAGGCTAAGCCGACGGAGGAAAAGAGCTTCCAGGAGTAGACAATCTTCTCTTCACCTCTTCGACGATCTGATTTATTATCAACCTAGAAGCACCTAAGCATGCATCTGGTTTCATAACCCTCTCTATCTCCTCTCTTGATAGCTTACATGCAACTTCCGGCATCTGTAGCAGGGCATCAACGAAGGATACGTCCGTTCTTTCCGATGCTTTCTGAACGATTCTGTAGGCACTAATCCTAGGAAAGCCCCTCTTCAACATTAGGTCAAGTATAAACTCGGAAAATATCCTTCCACCGGTCTTTTGGATGTTGGCTGTTATAGATTCCTCGTTAACCTTGAGTCCCCTTATCACTTCCGTTATCGTCCTGAGCGCTTCATCAAGTAAAATGAGGCTCATGGGGATTATGAAGCGCTCGTTCGCTGAGTTAGTTAAATCCCTTTCATGCCACAGCGGTATGTTATCGAGGGCAACTTGAACAAAGGGTCTAAGCAAGCGCGCTATCGAGGAGACTTTTTCGGATTTTATGGGATTTCTTTTCACGGGAACTGCCGAGCTCCCAACCTGTCCCGGCCTGAAAGGTTCCTCGACCTCGCCTATTTCCGTCCTTTGTAAGTTTCTTATCTCCGTTGCTATTTTATCTAAAGTTGATGCGAGGATTGCGGCGAAGAAGACAACCTCTGCATGAAGTTCCCTAGGAACGACTTGTGTTGCAGCGTCAATTGGTTTCAGGGCAAGCTTTTCCGCTACAAGCCTTTGGACCTCGAGTGCCCTCTCGCCCATAAGCGAGCCTGTGCCGACGACGCCTAACGTTTTACATACCAATACTCTTTCGAGCAGTTGCTTAAGCCTGTCGAAGTGTCTCAACATCTCGGATGCCCAGACAGCGAATTTCAAACCGAATGAGATTATGCTTGCGTGCTGTCCATGGGTTCTACCGACTGCGGGCAGGTCAGCATACCGCAGTGCCATCTCAGCCAACAGCACCGTAAGCTCGCGCATCCTACCCTCGATTATTTTCATGGCATCCCTTATCTGTAGGGAGGTAGCCGTATCCAAGAGGTCGTTGCTCGTCAGCCCGTAGTGGACCCATGGCTTTGCATGTTCTTCGCATACATCAACCAAAACCTCCACGACGTTTGCGGGCTCATGGCCTATTTTTTTCTCCACCTCTTTGCACTTCTCTAGCGTTACGTAGTTGAGGTTAGCCTTTGAGGCTATTTCCTTACCCGCCTCTGCAGGTATTATTCCAATTTCTGCTTGGGCCTCCGCGACCGCCGCTTCAACTGCGAGTATGTACTTAAGCCGGCTAACCTCCTCGAACACCTCCCTCATCTCCTTGCTGCCATATCTTCCTGAATCTATAGGAAGCACGGGCATACCTATTCCCAGCCAACATTACGAGGTTCGATGCTTTTATCCTTAAACCGAGCCTATCCGCTTAGGGTTTTTCGGCAATCTTTAGCTCTCTGTGAACCTTTATAAGCCTCTTCAAAACTTCGGACTTTATTTCCCTCCAATCCTTATCCATAGGTGCGGAGAATCGAATCTGAACAATATAGTACTCCTTATCGCACTGCTCATTGATCGCTATATCATCTATCTCCTTTATATCACTTAATGCATTCCTGACCCGTTCAAGGACTAGGTCTGGGTCGTAATCTACCTTGAATTCGTAACGGACCTGTGATACTCTTTCTAGCTGATGTTTTGGTGTATAATTAACGATTGCTGCATTAAAAATTATTCTGTTCGGTATTTTTAATTCTACACCGCTGTCTGATATCATTAAGGAGTAAAGCAGACCGACTTCTATGATTCTACCTCTATAACCGACGAAAACGTAATCAGGTGAGAAATATTTGTAACCGGGTAAGAACGCCCATTGGTAAGGCATCTCGGATGTCACAAGTCTGATGTCATCTCCGGGCTTCACGTAACCCGTAAGCAGCACTATGAGACCTGCAAAGAAGTTGCTAAGTACGGGCTGTAAAGCCAGACCGACAATAAGTCCGGAGAAAGTTCCTCCCGCAAGGGCTACCTCAGGGCTTATTCCTAAAGATGCCAGAATCACGATACCAGCTATTATGTAAGTGAAGAGTTTGAGTACATTCGTGAAAGTGTAAGCCTTATGTCCATACTTGGGTACGAGGCTCTTGAGGATTGGGCTGCTTATGCTGTAAATTATCAACACGATACCTACAGCGGCTAGAATTGCGTAAACGACGTTAAGTGGAACGTTGGATGGAATTATACCCGCAATCCATAGGAACCATATAAGCGTAGCTAAGAAGCCTAAAATCACGATGTCCACGACTATTCTCAGAACTATGCTTCTCATGCTCATCTTATCCCCAACTCGTTTAACACGATTGGCTCCGCCTAATAATATATTAATTAATAGTAGGCCTTATATAACCGCCATGTAAGAGCTGAGTACACTTTTAAGTCTTGTGTAGTGCACCAAGAATTAGTTCAGCACCATCAGAAAAAATTTCGCCGATGCTGAACTAATTGCTGTGGTAAACTACACCCATCGTATCATGAGCCCATGAGGGGAAAGTATTAAAAAAATAAATAGGTGCGAGTTTCAAAAATATATAGGTCATCTCCATGGGTCTAACAATGACCCAAAAGATAATAAAAGAGCACCTTGTGGACGGAAGGCCCGAGCCTGGTGAGGTTGTTTCTATAAAAGTTGACCAAGTTCTGATGCAGGACGCGACGGGTACGATGGCTATGCTAGAATTCGAGGCCATGGGTATTCCGCGTATAAGAGTTCCACTAGCAGTAGTCTATGTTGACCATAACATGCTCCAGATCGATAACCTAAACGCTGACGACCATATATTCTTAAGGACCGCGGCAGCGAAGTACGGCATATATTACTCTAGGCCGGGAAACGGTATCTGCCACCAAGTGCATTTAGAGAGGTTCGCGGCTCCTGGACAGGTACTGCTCGGTTCTGATAGCCATACACCTACAGCTGGTGGCATGGGTATGCTGGCGATAGGTGTCGGCGGTCTGGAGGTTGCATCCGCGATGGCAGGAGAGCCTTACGAATTCCAAGTACCTGAAATTGTCAAAGTCGTCCTTGAAGGCGAGCTGAAGAGACCCTGGGTTACTGCCATGGATGTTGTATTCGAGTTGTTAAGAAGGTTTACGGTCAAGGGCGGTGTCGGAAAAATATTCGAATACGTTGGCCCTGGTGTTAAGACACTCACAGTAACAGAGAGAGCGACCATCACCAATTTTGGTGCAGAATTAGGTTTAACAACATCGATATTCCCATCGGATGAGAGGACAAGGCACTACCTTGAGGCTCAAGGTAGAGTAAATGTATGGAGGGAGCTAAGTCCCGACCCCGATGCAGAATATGCAGATACAATTACCGTGAACTTGAGCGAGTTGGAGCCTTATGTTGCTAAGCCACATCAACCCGATAACATCGCGAAGATAAGCGAGCTCAAGGGCATAAAAGTTGACCAAGTTTGTATCGGAAGCTGCACGAACTCGTCGTACCAGATAATGAAGGCAGTAGCCCAGATACTTAAGGGAAGAACAGTCGCACCGAACGTGAGCATGACGGTCTCACCAGGGTCCAGGCAGGTTTACGAGATGCTGGCAAGAGATGGTACGCTGGCCGATATAATAGCGGCAGGTGCAAGGATTCTTGAGTCGGCGTGCGGTCCTTGTATAGGCATGGGCCAGGCACCTCCTTACAAGGGCGTGTCCGTCAGATCGTTCAACAGGAACTTCAAGGGCAGGTCGGGAACGCCTGAGGCGGACGTTTATTTGGCTAACCCGCTCGTCGCAACCTACATAGCTTTGAAAGGTGAATTTGCAGACCCAAGGGAGTCCGGCATCAATATCACGTATGTTGAGGAACCAGATCGCTTTTTAGTAAACGACAACATGATAATTCCTCCGTCACCGACGCCCGAAGTTGTTGAGGTGATAAAGGGGCCAAACATAAAAGAGGTACCAGTGAAGGAGCCTTTAGCAGAGTCGTTAACCGTCAAGGTTTTGATAAAGGTCGGCGACAACATAAGCACCGACGACATACTCCCAGCGGGTGCAAAGATTCTACCACTCAGGTCCAACATACCTGAAATATCGAAGTACACTTTCAGCAGGATAGACCCTACGTTTTACGAAAGGGCACGGGCTGCAAAGGCTGGTGTGATAGTAGGCGGCGAGAACTACGGCCAGGGCTCTTCGAGGGAGCATGCGGCAATAGCACCCATGTACTTAGGCGTGAAAGCCGTAATAGCAAAATCCCTGGCTAGAATACATAAAGAAAACTTAATCAACTTTGGGATAATCCCGCTAACGTTCAAGGATCCATCAGACTACGATAAGATAGACGTTGGTGACGAGCTAGAAATTCCAAAGCTTGCGGAGGCCGTAAGAAAAGGCGAGCCGATAAAAATCATAAACAAGACAAAGGGTATGGAGTTCGTTACGACGTACAGCCTTATCGAGAGGCAAAAGGAAGTACTGCTGGCCGGTGGTCTTCTTCCCTACATAAAGGGGAAGATACAGGCATCCTGAGTACCGACTGTCATACCTATCCTAGTTATGCCGTCTTCGGTGATCGAAAGGTATAACTATATATCTTCCCGGTCAGAAAAAACCGTGAATGCGTATAAGTAAAAACGGGTGAAAGCTTTGCCGACGAGGTTGAGAAAGATAAGAAAGCTCAGGGGTTCGAGGACGTGCGGCTGGGGTCAGATAGGACAGCACAGGAAGACTGGCTCTAAAGGAGGGAGGGGCATGGCGGGAAGCCATAAACACAAATGGACCTGGATTTTGAAGTATGCACCCGACTATTTCGGCAAGCATGGCTTCTTCAGACCGAATAGAAGGGTTTACAAGGCCATCAACCTGAAACAGCTCTCTGAACTCGCTGATGTGCTTGAAAAAAGTGAAAACGTGCAAAAGGTAAACAACATGCTACTCATCAACCTCAAGTCAATGGGTATAGAAAAAGTCTTGGGCGGTGGCGAGGTTTATAAGCCGTTATTAGTCGTCGCGGAAAGGTGGACGGAGCAAGCAAGTAAAAAAATATCCAATGTCGGGGGCAAAATTATAAAACCCGATGAGCTAACCGCTTTAATAGGATAAGGCGGACGTGGAGCGATTGTCTGCAGCGAGGAAGCTTGTCGAAAACATAAGCCGGCTTATGCCGGAAGTGGCTAGACCGAAGAGGAGGGTCAGCTTAGCTGAGAAGCTTGTATGGACAGCCTTGGTCATGCTCATATATCTCATAATGGGAGAGGTGTATCTTTACGGCGTACCGAGGACCCAAGTTACTGAACACTTTTTCATACTCCATGTTGTTTTTGCTCAAAAAACTGGAACTCTGACAACGCTCGGCATCGGACCGATAGTTACAGCAGGCATACTCCTTCAGTTGCTGGTCGGTGCAGAAATTATAAAACTAGATTTAACTAAGCCCGAGGATAGAGCACTTTTCACATCTGCAAGTAAAGTTTTATCGATTGTGGTTGCCGCAATTCAAGCGCTTGCATTCAGCATGAGTGGTATGTTCGGTACACTAACGGCGGTCCAAGTGGCTTTAATATTTATCCAGCTGATGATAGCCACGTTCGTCATAATGATGCTTGATGAGTTAATACAAAGAGGCTGGGGACTCGGTAGCGGCATAAGCCTCTTCATAGCCGTCGGTGTCGCACAAGACATAATGATTAGGTTATTTTCACCCATGATCGTATCTCCTGATGGACTTTATCAGGGAGTGATATTGGCGATGTTCCAATCACTACTTTCGGGGCAAGGATTATCTCCGGTACTCGTGCGCAGCCATAACATGCCGGACTTGATTGGTCTCCTGACAACCATTGCTCTAATTTTGGCGTTGATATATCTTAACGCAGTCGAAGTCGAGATACCGATATCATACGCTAAATTCTCGGGATTCAGGGCAAAGTACCCAGTAAAGTTGCTGTACGTCTCGGTTATACCAGTAATATTTGCTAGCATGATATTCGGCAACGTTTACTATTTGGCATCGATGCTATGGAATAGCTACAATCAAGACGGGAAGAATGTCTTTTTGAACTTTTTAGGCACATTCGAGAGGACTGAGGCAGGCCAAATTGTGCCGACGGGCGGACTAGCTTATTATATGACCTCACCTGGTTCTATAGAAGGCTTATTGAAAGACCCAACCAGAGGTGCAGTATATGCTGGGTTGCTCATCGTGTTTTGTTTACTATTCGCTAAATTTTGGGTAAACATAGGAGGGCTAAGTCCTTCGAAGATAGCAGAGCAGCTGGTCAGTGCGGGCATGCAGGTCCCTGGATTCAGGAGAACGCCTGAGGTTATAGAAAAAATAATAGGAAAATATATCTCGACAGTCACGATATTGGGAGCGATACTCGTGGGACTTATAGCGGGTGTCGCGGACTACACCAATACCTTCGGAACAGGCACCGGCATCCTCCTCTTGATAGGGATTGTGTACCAGTACTACCAGCTCTTGGTTAGGGAGAGGCTTACAGAGATGTATCCAGCACTAGGTAGGCTGCTTGGTGAGGCCTAATGGATTCGAACACCCTATCCATGTTGCTCATAATAATCACAGCAATACTACTCATATCCTTAACAAACTTCATCAGGAAATCCATAATCAAAAAACAAGACATGGAAAAGATGATGGAAGCCAACTTATTCAGGCAAGAACTTATGAAGGCCAAAAGGCGCGGTGATCAGAAAACAATTCAGAAACTAGAAAAGCGGATGGACTATATAAAGAAGGTAGAGTTCGAAGTCATGAAGAAGAATTTTACGGTAATGATAATTAGCATGGCGCTTTTTCTGGGCGCATATTGGGCCATGGCAATGTCTTTTGGTGATACTAAAGTACCCTTGCCTGGCGACTTTTTTATACCTTTTATAACTCAAGAAGGTGCGTTAACTTTTTATGGATGGTATATCCTAGCGTTCTTTGCAGTAAGTCTACCTCTGTCTAAGGCATTCGGCTTAAGTATGACGGGTGGTGGTCTTGCCGAGAAGAGCCCTCAGGACAAGAAGCAGGAAAAGAAAGCAGGTTAGAACACCGGGCGGGAGGCTCGTTACCCACTACTTTGATGAAAGGCCCGGGATGCCCCGTTGTGGTGTGTGCGGTAAACCACTGCACGGTATCCGGGTCGAAAAGCCTTCAAAGACCTCCAAAAGCGAGAGAACAATCTCAAGGATATATGGAGGGAACGTTTGTACCTCTTGCCTAGAGGATGCGCTAGTGAATTACGCATATGATCTTTGGACCGCATATGAGACACAGGCTAGCCAGTAACGCACCGTTTTTGGAAAAAGCTTTTTACGTTGGGATAATTTTTACAGTAACACCATGTCGCTAGAGGCATTCTTTGACCAAGTGAGGCTAAACATTTACTGGTTGATCTTATTCGTGTTGTTTTTAGTGCTAACGTACACCGTGAAAACTCGCGGTGAGAAAACCTGAGCTTCCTAACGAGCAAGGATGCGGAATATGTCCGAACGTTGTTTAACGAATACTATACAAAAAATGCGGAGAGTGTACACATACCCCACATGATCGAAAGAAGGGAATTTGGTTACTTCACCTTTGGACAAAAGATCATGATAAGACACATATCATTAAGAAGTCCATCGGAGCTGTTTGAATTAATAAAAAAAGTAACACCTTTGCACATGTACTACTCGGCCGCCCATTACCAATACCCTCAGGCACCAATGGAGGAAAAGGTGTGGTTAGGCGCAGAACTTATATTCGACATAGATGCTGACCATCTAAACCTTCCGTGTAAGGAAAAGCATGACTTTTCGGTATGCGAAGATTGTAGGAGTATGTTACCGCCTACGTCAGAACGATGCAGCAATTGCGGTAGCATGAATGTTAGACGTACTGATTGGGTTTGTGAAAGCTGCATAGAGGCGGCAAAAGAAGAAACCCATAAACTTTTGGACTTCCTTGAGATGGACTTCGGTATTCCATATTCGAAGATTTCGGTGAACTTCTCGGGGAATAGAGGTTTCCATACAGTAGTAAACGATGAGAAGCTTTTTACACTCGATCAAATGTCAAGAAAGGAGATTACTGATTACATCCTTGGAAATGGGCTTGACCCTACCCTTTACGGAATACCAACTGATAGGAGACGGTATCCTTCCGCTACGTTTGAGTATACGGACGGTTCATGGAGGGGCAGGTTGGCGAGGGCGGCTTTCGAAGTCATTAGGGATCTTCATAAACCACGCATTGCTGAAAACATGATAAAGTTGATTGGGAATAAAGAGTACGGTAGACTGTTACAGATTAAGGATTCGTTACTGATGTCGTGGCTGGACTCGCCTAAATGGGAGGCTCTAAAACCAAGCGTCATAAAAGCCATTACGACGTTGGCTGTGGAAGAAGCAAGAAGTGAGATAGACACTATCGTTACGACAGATATTCATCGACTTCTAAGGCTTGCTAACACGTTGAACGGAAAGACTGGTTTTCTGGCAAAAAAACTCGAGCCTGATGCCTTAGAGCGGTTCAACCCATTCGTAGACGCCGTTGTAATGCCCGACGAACCATGTAGAGTACACGTGATATACATGCCAAAAACCCGCATACGTGATGAATGGTACGGGCCTTATAACAACGAGGATGTAAAGATACCGGCCTGTCTGGCCGTCTTACTACTCTGCAAGGGTGTTGCGAGTCTCAAATAATGGGGGCAATAGTTTAAGAGCAGGATGTCGCAACGTTAACGTGATGTCGGAAGGAACTTCGGAAAGTTTCTACGATGAACTTATGGGTATATGGTTTAAGGAGAGAACGCAAGAAAGCCTTGTGTCTATACCACAAGATTTTGAGACCAAAATGTATGCTTATGCATCTTCGACAAGACAGCAACTGAAGGTATCTGACAAAAAAGCAGCATCGACAGCGATCAAATACGCCGAGTTTGATATTATCAAGAGGTTACTATCCTCGCTCTTTGAAATAAGGTTTAGAAAGATTGTTCATGCACTACTCAAAGGGGTCCAGCCCGAGAACCTTCTAAGCGTAGAGAGACATTTCGCTGAGGAATTTTCTAAACTAATTTATTGGTATAGGGAGCGAATAAATTCGATTACGCATGAGTTCAGAATTCCAAAAATCGAAGACAGGTCAGCAAAGTACAGGATTGTTTGCTTCATGCAGACGTTCCCAAAGGTCGTATGCGAGGACATGAAGAACTATGGACCGTTTAGGCAATACGATATTGCCGCTTTACCACCAGAAAGTGCTATACTGCTTGCAACCAAGCAAGTTGTAAGACTTTTAGAATTAACTTAGGCACGCGGCATCGTCCAGACAAAAAGTTCATCACCATGATAGGATAACAACATACAACCTATGATGAGTTTCTTAGGAACGGCTTCAACCTTTGAGTACAATTTTATAGTGTTCCTCTTACTATCTATATCGCTCACTAACCCTATACCTAAGCAACGCCCATCGTCATCGAACAGGTACGATAAAACTCCAACTTTATTCTTCGAAAGCGATTCAACGTCTAACAAAGACGTACCAGTAGCTTGTGCATTATAAACATCTATTATGGACTTTACGTATTGTAAGGGATTGATTTTTGCGTCGTATGCTTCCATCGGTATCGTTGAGAGCTTAAGCCAAGAGAGAGGTATAGTCTTTATGGAACCATCCTTTAGATATCTCCTGAATGAATTTTCCCTAAGCCTTTTGCGTGCATCGTGGTCCCGCTTATATACGTACTTCGACTTATCTACAACAGCGCATTCTATGCCCATATCTCTACAATAGCCTTCGACCTTTTCTTGTGGTTTATCGATGAATACTACAAGGGAAGGTTTAATGACATTAAGGAGGTTAATCTTATGTTCCTCTGCGTCCCCACCTTCTATCCAACCATCACAATCGATAATAGCATAACCTTCTTCAATGGCTATGTAGCTAAAGAGCTCGCCAGTTTTTTTAAGATGATATTCCTTCGCAAATGAAGGTGACGTGAAACCGACCGGTGCTATAAAATCCGCCTTGAGTTGGTAAATGTCTGGGACCTGTTTTGTCGTTAAAACAGAGCCAATGGTGGTAGGAGGGCATATATTCGATTGACCTAAGTCTAAGTCTATTAAGTATGCTTTTTTACCCTCACTCAATAACGAGTTTATGAGAAAAGTGGTCAAGGACGTCTTACCTGAATCCGTCCCGCCCATCACTACAACCTTCTTATGACTCTTAACAGTTTGGGATGCCAACACCTTCCAGTCGTCTGGTAAAGTATCATAATCCACGATCTCAACGGATGAACCCTCTCCTAAGCTCAGCTCGACCTCCATGCCTACATCTGTAAATATCGGTAGTGCCCTTGAGTCCCTTACGAAGAGCGGTTTTTTCTGGGTTAATGTATATCCGAAGACCTTTCCAGAGCCCGACAACAACTTTACGGATGCCGGGCCTTTTATGATCAGGGTCTTGCCAGCCCCTACGTTCATAAAACCCTCACCTCCCGGATAGTATCAACTTTCCTCTAGTTTTAACGAAAAGCATGAGGGCCGCGCTTTCATCAGATGGATGTGTAGAAATAAAAACATTCCTTCGACTCGAGCTATTTTCTGATACAGTCATTATCTCGACCTGACCAGTTCCCAGAAACCTCTCGGAGATGTCCTTTTCAAGAGCGTGAGAGAAGTCGCCAGCTCCTTTTCCGATTATCACATACTTCTTACAATCTTGATGTGCGTTAAAGAAGTCACTAATGTCGTCAAGAAGGCTTTGTCTGTCAGAGTACGTCGAGGTTCTAAGCAATACATCTTCGGCAAAGAAGGCACAACCGGTCCTTTTCTCGCCGGGGTCTATCGAGACTGTTACGAACTTTGGACGAACCTTTCCGAAAGCTATTTCGTATGCCCTATCTACGAGGGCCTTATATGAGGGCAAGTCCTCGACAAAAAGAACAGGAATGGGAAGCTTGGGGTCATCTTTTTTGCTTGTTATGATTACCTTCGCGTTGAGGGGCAGGTCGGCAAGGCTACTAACGGATAACACTTCTATGTCCCTCCTCCTGGCCTCAGATATTATATTATGGATTGTCCTAAAGTCGGATAAAAGGAGACCAATAATCACATTATGCTTCCTAAGTTTCCTTCCCTTTTTCAATTCATATAAGCCTCTACTTGCGCGTATTTAGTCTTTGGTTGACGTTTAAACATAATTAGCCCAATACATTAATGCGAATAAGGCGCTAGGTTAAAGTAGGGTTTGCCTTCATGCTAATCGAAAATAAGGGTTTTATAGAAAAAAGGTACCGAAAATTGTGGATGAGAGTTGGGAAGGAAAAGGAGGAAAATAATACGTAAGGTTGTCAAACCGCCACCGTCAATCTTCGTCTGTCCGTTGTGTAACCATGAAGCCGTATCAGTGGTGCATGAGAAAGGTTCAGAGGTTGCTAGGGTCACCTGTGGATTCTGTAAAGTGTCCAGGGAGGTGCCTTGGTACCCATCCTACACTATTGTAGATGCTTATGCGGCATGGTATGATATCGTTACTAAAGAGGTTGGAAATGTTGAAGCTGGGCAGGGTTGAACGTTACATACTTAACGAGATAGAAAAAAATGGTTGTATGCATATGACCCTACTTGACCCAGAGAACTTTTCTCCGCAAGAGATGGCGAAGTGTGCGAAGATGTGTGAAGAACAAGGTACAGGCGCCATAATGGTTGGCGGCTCCATACTCCAATCGCAAACGACTTTAGACGAATGCGTTATGATGATAAAAGAAAACGTCTCCATACCCGTAATACTTTTTCCCAACAACATAAACGCGATCAGTAGACATGCTGATGCCATATGGTTCATGTCGCTGTTAAATTCAACTGACTGGTATTACATTGTTGGTGCACAGATGCAGGGGTCATTCCTAATTAAGAAGTACGGTCTCGAGGCCATACCCATGGGCTACTTAGTTTTTGGTTCGGATACAGCAGTCTCTGCCATAGGAAGGGTGCTTCCGCTTCCATTCAATAAGGGAGAAGTTGCTGCTGGGTATGCTCTAGCTGCTCAGTACCTTGGGATGAGGTTTGTATACCTTGAGGCAGGTTCTGGTGCGCAAAACCCCATACCACCCGATACTATAAGAGCGGTTAGAGATGTCGTTGAGATAACGATCGTAGTCGGTGGCGGAATAACCTCCCCCGAAGACTCCCGTGCAGTAACTAAGGCAGGTGCTGATATAATAGTCACGGGAACAATCGTTGAAAGAAGCAAAAACGCTGAATTGTTATCGAGGATAATTCAAGCCGCAAGAGAGGGCGCGGCCTCAAGACAATGGCCAAAGAAGACGCTACCCTAATTCCATGACAGGATATACCCCAACACCTTTTGAATAAATATAATTAGCCGTAGCTAGAGAAGCTCTTGGTTTGTATAGGATACCGGCTGAGTTTGCTGAATATTATGCTCAGATAGTAGAAAGGCTCAAGGAAGAATATAGGGTAGCATCTGAAGCGAAGAAAAAATTAAGCACCATTGTTGACGAGGTTGAAACAATAATCGCTGAAGACATGGCTGAGAGGGTCGAGTTGCTTGTTGGTCCCAAAGGTATCGCCGAGAAGATAAGGTTTCTGAAGAACAAGCTTTCGAGGGAACGTCTAGCGTTTAAGCTAGCAGAGGACATCATATACAGTTCGATAGGAAAGTTGAAGGAAGAAGTTGCTATTAAGCAGGCGCTCTGTACCGCGCTCGCCGTCATGACACCGCCATGCATAACCGCTGCGCCGAGTGAGGGCATTGCGGATGTAAAGATTAAAAAGAACCCGGACGGGTCGAGCTATCTGGCGGTTTACTTTGCAGGCCCTATAAGGGCAGCTGGCGGAACTGAGCTGACAGCAACAGTCATACTAGCGGACTATATCAGAAGACTGCTAAACCTAGACAGATACAAGCCTACGGAGGAAGAGATTAAGCGATTCAAGGAAGAACTTAGAACCTATGTGCGAATGGTTAGCAGATTTCAGTATAACGTTCCGGATCATTTGGTAGAAAAGGCATTGAGAAACATACCTGTAGAGATTACAGGCATTCCTACGGACAATATTTTGGCACCGTCTTATAGAAACCTGCCTAGGGTTGAGACGAACTACTTAAGGGGCGGTGCCCTGAGGGTTGTAAACGACGGTATAATCGGAAGGGCAAGAAAAGCGCTCAAGCTCGTTGAGATGCTTGGTTTATCTGGATGGGAATGGTTGCGGGAAGTTGCTGAGGAGTTCAGCAAGATCCACTCAGCCAGTTCAGCCGAAGAAAGCTATCTAAACGAAGTCATAGGAGGCAGGCCTGTGTTTTCCTTGCCAGATGCGTTTGGTGGATTTAGACTGAGATATGGCCGTTCATACAACACCGGCATGGCTGCCGTCGGCGTACATCCCATGACCATGAAAGTACTCGAGGGGTACATAGCGACCGGTACGCAATTAAAGCTTGATTATCCCGGAAAGGGCGGTGTTGCGATGCCAGTAGATACAATAGAGCCGCCGAGGATACTGCTAGACGATGGGTCTGTTGTGAAGGTTGATAACGACATGACTTATGCCGAGGTGAAAAACAAAATCGTAAAGATTCTTTTTCTTGGTGACATTCTGGTCTCATTTGGGGATTGTGTGGAGAACAATGTTGAACTCAGACCAGTCGGCTATTGTGAAGAGTGGTGGGCGCTGGAATTAAAGAAGGAAATAACGATAGCTGGAGGGGTTGAAGTAGTCGCGAAAATTTTAGGCATGGACTCCGAGCGTCTCAGAGCCCTAGTAGAGAACCCCCTAATAATTAAACCAACGGACAGGGAAGCATTGATGTTGAGTTTCAAGCTCAAAGTTCCGCTTCATCCATCTTACTGCTGTTTTTGGGAAAACATAAGCATCGACGAATTAATGATGCTAAAAGATTGGTTGGAGAAATCCAGGACACGATGCAAAATCCATAATGGAAAGGTGTGGATACCGCTTACGGAAACGATACATAACATCTTGATCAAAATGGTGCTTGAGCACAGAATTGATGGAGAATATGCGGTTATTGATATGTCAACTTATAGGGTGCTCTTAGCACTTCTGGCACAACCAAAGAAAGTACCGGATTCTGTCAACGATACTCTAGAGGCAGTATTCATAATCTCAGGCATAAAACTGAGAAGAAAAGGCGGGACTTTCTTGGGTGCAAGGATGGGCAGACCTGAGAAGGCTGGCATGAGAATGATGGAACCACCTGTGCACGTACTATTTCCGGTAGGTCTTAAAGGGGGCGCATCGAGAGACATAACAAACATAGTTAAATCTGGGGAGAAGGTGTTCGTGGAGGTTGCCCGACTTGAATGTCCAAATTGCGGTTCTATAGGTTGGAAAACTATTTGTGAAAACTGCGGTACAAAAAGAAAACCGTTAGGCATATGCACAAAATGCTCGCTGAAAAACCATAATATCGAAGTTAAAAACTGTGAAAGATGTGGAGGCAAAATTTCCTATACAGAGAAGTTTTCTCTGGATATTAGGACGGAATTTTTGCAAGAGTGTAAGCGTTTATTCACCGAAATGCCTGCAAAGATTAAAGGGGTTCGTGCACTCACAAGTAGAATCAAAATTTCAGAAGATGTTGCAAAAGGAATCCTTAGAGCCAAATATGGTCTTTCCGTTTATAAAGACGGGACCATCAGGTTCGATGCGACGAATGCTCCGCTTACCCACTTTACGCCACGTCAAATATCGACGGACGTTAACGTTCTGAGAAGCTTAGGCTATACGTATGATATTGAAGGTAAGCCGCTAACGAGTGTTGACCAAATATGTGAGTTGAAGCCCCAAGATTTAATAATACCTAGAAAGGCTGCTGAACATTTCATTAAGGTTTCTAAGTTCATAGATGAGCTTCTGGAAAAGCTTGCTGGTATGCAACCTTACTATATGTGTAACAAACCTGAAGATCTGATTGGTAAGTTAGTTGCATCGCTTTCCCCACATACCTATGTAGCGACGGTAGGAAGGATTATCGGTTTCACGGATGCTGACGTATGCTTTGCACACCCCCTCTTTCACGCATCCAAAAGGCGCGATTGCGATGGTGACGAGGATAGCCTAATGCTTCCGCTTGATGTTTTCATAAACTTCTCTAGGCTTTACCTGCCCGATAGAATCGGCGGAAAGATGGATGCTCCTCTGTTAATAACCCCAATAATTTATCCGGAGGAAGTTGACGAGCAAGCACATAACTTGGATGTCGCCTATACTTATCCGTTGGAGTTATATGAGGCTGCGGAGAAAAGGGAACCTTCTGCTAAGCTATCAAACATCATCGCAACCATAAAGTTAAAACTTGGATCAGCTGAACAGTACGGCGGATTTGGGTTTACGCATAAGACACATTATCTTATCACTAATGTGAGCTCCGCTTATAAGCAAAGCAGGTCGATGTTCGAGAAAGTCGTGGATCAAATCAAGTTAACAGAGAAGCTATCTTCTGTTAAGATAGAGAAAGTCGTCGAGAATATCATATCATCGCACATCCTTCCAGATGTTGCTGGTAACATGAAGGCATTCTTCATTCAGAGTTTCAGATGTAAAAAGTGTAATGCTAAGTTCAGGCGGCTTCCGTTAAACGGTCAATGCAATAAATGCGGCTCTAATTTAATACAGACAGTTTTCCGCGGCGCCATCGAGAAGTATGTTGAATTGTTAGAATACGCATTATCTAAATACATACATACTCCGTACCTCAAAGAAAGGGCAAGCATAGTAATAGAGAACGTTCGAAGCACGTTCGTACGTCAAGGCGAAGCATCATCAAATACAAAACAAGTTTCGCTAGAGCGTTTCATCGAAAGTTGATCTTTACAGAAAACCCATTGATCTTCAACTATATCAATATAACGTAAAGGGGATGTCGATGCATTATTTTTGTGTACATCACATTGCTCTACATGCATATATAGATGCCGCCATATGCTTAGGACCTATGTACAATAGCAAGTTGGGAGAGAAAATAGCCCGAGAAAGAGTAAGGCTTAATCTAGCCCATAATGAAGTTTGATCAAAGAAAGCAACACTTTGTAAACTTCATCTTCGTTCAACCCCGTTGTGTCCAAAACGACGTCAAACGGACTCAGATCATTTTCAAGCGATATCCCATACAATCTATTGTAAATTTCCTTACTTTCTGAGTCGCGTTTTCTCAGTATTTCTTTTGCGGTATCTATTGGCAACCCACTCCTTTTCGAAAGCCTAACTGCTCTTTCATCCTCGCTAGCCTTAAGCCATATTTTGTAACCATCTTTCAGCAACCAAGGCAGAACCCAACTATCAATCACAACATCACCCTTAGATGCCAACTCAAGTAGCTTCGCATCAACAAGCTTGTCAAACTCAGGGTTTGACGATCTCTCTTCAAGAAACTTAAGACCTTCTGGCTTCTCCCACCAGTCTTCGCCTCCTGGCTCGTAGCCCCTCTCGATTGCCAGCTGTTTCAAGGCCTGACCGCCGGAAATGTACCTGATGTTCAAAGCTTTAGCAAGCTTTCTAGCAACCGTACTCTTCCCTGTAGCGGCAAGACCGCTGATGCATATTACTAACCTTCTTCCACGGCAGTTTTCCATACTTTTCAATTTGATATCCAGATTAATAATTTTGGGCGCATATTTAAGGAGCGTTTAGCTCCAAAGATATAAAAATTCACAAATCGTTTTCTCAAGACGCCCTTAGTTTAATGAGATAATTTATCTAGGATCAGTTTGAAGAGTTGAGGAAATTCTTCTGGAAGTTTATAGACGCCCTTCTCGTCCAGCTTCTCAAACGTGGCCATTATTCCACCCTTCATGGTATTCAAATCTTCTGCGTTTCTTATCAAAGCTATTTTTATAGCATCATCACTTTCCTTAAGTAATCCATAGAATCCTTCCAAGACCAAAACATCAGAATCCCCAGCCATGTTGACCAAGTCTGACAGCGTATTAATCTTCTTATCCCTTAATATGATTGCGACCTCTCCGGGAGATATTATTATAGTAGGGTTCGCTCCGGCCTCCCTATGCTTCCAGCTATCTTTTCCTGGCCGGTCTATGCTGAAATCTGCATGATGAACGTGCTTGGCGCTGGCAACCTTATAATTCATTTCTCTCAGAGCCCTTATCAGCATCGTCGTGAGCCTAGTCTTTCCGGATTTCTTATGTCCAAGAACGGCTATCACTTTCAAACCCAAAGCCCATCCCGTGAGTTATCATTTATAGTAAGCCGTAATTATATAACCTCCCATGATAAATCAGTTTATAAGAATTGCTCGTGTTTTAGAAAGCACGAGACATCTGAACGTTCTTCGATAATGAAACAGTAGAAGTTATATGAAAATAACATATTTAACTCGGCAATTTATCGTGAAGGAATCGGTGGGAAAACTTGAAGGCTGAGATCGGGAGAATATGCTTTAAGACAGTAGGTAGAGAGGCTGGACAGAAGTGTGTGATCGTTGGTGTTATCGATAAAAATTTTGTTTTGGTGACGGGCCCGAAAAGTTTGACCGGTGTCAAACGCAGGAGGGTGAACGTTTCACACCTAGCTTTTACGCCGTATAAATTGAACATAAAGGAGAATGCATCAGACGAAGAAATTCTAAAGACCATACAGGAATCCGGACTCATGGATTTTATGAAAGAGGGGGCGAAGGCTAAGTTTGAATAGTATAGTCGAGGGGATCACTCCGCCTTGGCAGCATGAAAGAAGGACGGTAGTGAGGCTTGAGGCTGAAACAGACCCAAGCTACGGATACGACCCATACGAGAGACCTGTTAAGATGCACTTGAGGCTAGGCGTTATCAACCTCGATAAACCAAGGGGGCCTACAAGCCACGAAGTATCCTCAAAAGTGAAAGATTTGTTAGGTGTTGAACGGGCTGGTCATGGCGGGACCCTAGGAGGCTTAAAGCCTGGGGACATCCTGCTGTTTCCGGTGTGCTACCTATACTGCTAGAAGAATCTACAAAATGTGCCAGAGCGATCATGCAAACCGGAAAAGAATATATCTGTTTGATGAGGTTACACGGTGACGTTTCTGACGAAAAACTCCTTGAGGCGATAAAGCTCTTCACTGGACAGATATATCAAATACCGCCAGTAAGGTCGTCTGTTGCGAGAAAGCCTAGGATAAGGACGATATACTATGCGGAGATAATTGAACGGAACGGCAGGGACGTCTTAATGAGGGTAGCCTGCTCTGGCGGGACTTACATAAGAAAGTATTGCTATGATCTAGGGCTATACTTGGGGTGCGGAGCACATATGCAAGAACTTAGGAGAACAAAGGCCGGGCCTTATGATGAGGGTGATTCGGTCACCTTATTGGATGTGTATGAAGCTGTTAAGCTTTATAAAGAAAACGGTGAAGAACGCGCTCTAAGAAGCGTCATTCAACCTGTGGAGACTACTGTCAAGCTATTACCGAAGGTATATGTGTTAGATTCAGCCGTTGACGCTATATGTCACGGGGCTGACCTAGCTGTGGTCGGCATATCTAAGCTTGATGAGAAAATAAAACGCGGCGATGAGGTTGCCATCATGACGCTAAAAGGCGAGCTAGTCGCATTTGGTAGGGCGCAGATGAGTACTGAAGAGATTTTAGAATCTAGTAAGGGAATAGCCGTGGATACCGAGAGAGTCATCATGGATAGAGGTACTTACCCTTCAGTCTGGAAAAAAGGTGGCAAAGATTTTAATGGTTCAACTTAACCTAAAGTTTTAGAAAGAACTTATCGCCGGGGTAGCCTAGCGGATAAGGCGCAGGCCTTGAGAGCCTGTGACCCGATGAGGGTCGCCTGGGTTCGAATCCCAGCCCCGGCGCTTCTGTTAAAAATCAACCTCAATTAGTTCAGCATGTCGGGAAAATTTTTCTGCTCTGCTGAACTAATAACTCTATATACTCTAAGAAGAACAAATAGAGTGTGGAATTTTTAAACTCCACAGCTGAGCGTACGAATCCCAGGACGGGTTAATTTTCGCTTCTGTTTAAAAGCTTGATTTTGAGCTGATAGGCAGACAGCAGCAAGGCCACGCTCATGATTACCGCCATCATCAAGAAGGAGTTCGATATCCCCATGTAAACTTTTTCCAAAGGCACATCGTTTAAATTTTCCACATGACCTTCTGATATTATTAACTTTGTTGCTATTTCATAAGATGTAGAGCTTACCAACGAAAGCATAGCGATGTTTAAACTAACAAGGAAGCCGATGTTGAACGAAAACGTCCTGATAGCTGATGCCACGCCTCTTTTCTCAGGGGGGATTGAAGTCATTATAGCACTCGTGTTTGGAGCAATGAAAAGACCCGCACCTATCCCGAAGAGGAAAACGTATGTCATCAAATACTCCAAGCTCGCACTCATTCCCAATCTTGAGAGCATGTAAAGCGAGGCTGAGGCCATTAAGAGCCCCGTTGTCGCCACTGGAGCGAAGCCAAAGTTATCTGATAACCTTCCGCCTACAATACCGAAGATCAGAAACGATAACTCGAAGGGTGTTAATAGCATGCCAGTTAACGAAGCAGAGTAGCTCCTTACAACCTCGATGAATATTACCAACAACGTTATAAAAGACCCGAACCCTATCGCATACAAAAATTGAGTAGTTATTCCATTTGAAAATTGCCGTATTTTGAAGATCGATAAGTCAAGAGCCCTGCATTCGCTCTTGCGTTCATGAATTATGAAAAATGCTAACGATATCATAGAAATTAAGAAAAAGATTGGAATAACATATCCCCAACTTTTAACGTTCATCATCATGGTTAGCGAAGATGCTAGAAACATCACGAAGATCGTGAATAGTATAAATCCAATCCGATCTAAGCAACGATTGCTTGTGGGTCTGTACGTTTCCTTTAAGCTTTTCAAGCTCCATATGTAGGATGCGATTCCTATCGGAAAGTTGATCAAGTATATCCACCTCCATCCTAAGTAGTCTATGATTATACCACTAAACGTCAAACCTACGATTGCACCAACCCTCCACGCGATCTGGTTTAGCCCAAGCCACGTTCCCAGCATATTCTTAGGAATGTTATCTGTTAGTATTGTTATGCTCAAAGTCATCAAGAATGCAGCACCTATACCTTGGATTATCCTGAAGATTGTCAAAAGCGGAGCGTTAGTAGCTAAACCGGAGCCTAGGCCACTTAATGAGAAGATCAGCAGGCCGATATTAAAGAGCCTGACCCTTCCATAAATGTCGGCTAAGCCTCCAACAATCAACTGAATTATTGTTGACCCTACCATGAAGCCCTGTATTATCCAAATGACCTCGTCGATGCCGCAGTTTAATTCGTGAACGATTACTGGAAAGCCAACTGCTGCTAGCCTAGCGTTCAACCCAGTTATAAAGGATGCTACAGTTGTTACGGATACGATGCTCAACATCCTCTTCTTGTCAATGCCATTCGTTGCACTCAACCCCTATTGCCGCTTTTTTATTTAAAGCCGTGATAAGAGAATTAAAAAACCTAATTTTTCATCCGACTATTCGGTGATCAAAACAACTCGGACAAACATTCAAAGTGATTAAGGATCATCTTAAAGGTTAAAGGTTACATCGTACCCTTAAAAGTTGGGTATGGCAAAATGCCTACTTTGCGGTAAAATCTCTAACGCAATATCGAGCAGCATTGGTTTATGTATCGAATGCATAAGAGCTAAACCGGATGACGTCATCCTAACCATAATGCAGAAGCATGCAGATGCGAGGATTATGTACAACTTACCTCCTAAGCCACCTAAGGGTACAGGGTTAAGATGTACAATATGCGCCAACGAGTGCGTAATAGGGAACGGTGAGAGTGGTTTCTGTGGCATTAGGCGCAATGTTGGAGGGAAGTTCGTTTCGCTTTCTACGCCCGAGAAAGCACCGCTTCATTATTACCTCGACCCCCATGTAACAAACTGTTGTGCAGCTTGGTTCTGTCCTGCTGGTACGGGTTCTGGGTATCCAAAGTACGCATGTAGGAAAGGACCTGAATATGGATACTACAACTTGGCGATATTCTTCTACGGATGCAACTTTGATTGTCTATTTTGTCAGAACTGGAGCCATAAGGAGATAAATGCCTCGTCGCAAGTCACCGCAGAAGAACTGCTCAACGTTACGTTGAAAAACGAAAAGATAACGTGCTGGTGCTTCTTCGGAGGATCTCCAGAACCACACTTGCCATTCGCCATAAATGCTTCGCGAAAGGTTCTGGAATCGATAAAGGACGGGAGGGTCGTTAGAATATGCTTCGAGTGGAATGGTTGCGGTAATGAACGTCTGGTCAAGGGGTGCGGTGAATTGGCATTCATTAGCGGCGGAAACATAAAGTTCGACCTGAAGGCTTTTGATCCTACGCTTAGTTTGGCGCTAAGCGGTGTTAAGAATGACAGGGCTTACGAAAACTTTAGCACGTTGTTCAACGAATTTTACAGGGAAAGGAGAGATTTACCCGTCCTTACGGCTACTACGCCCTTAGTTTCAGGTTATGTTGATGAGAAAGAGGTGGAAAATATTGCAAAGTTCATATCGGAACATGATGAAAACATACCATACAGCCTGCTAATCTTTCATCCGGACTACATGATGCGCGACCTAACGATAACGCCCGTCTCTCAAGTAAAAAAGTGCGTTGCTGCAGCAAAAAAATACCTGAAAAACGTCAACGTAGGGAACGTGCACCTTCTCAGCATAGCACCGCCTTAGCCATTTAGGATACAGGTTTGTAAACGATGTTTAAAGATTCGGCAAACGTATAAGCCTCTTCCATTTCCTGAAACGTTGGCCTGCGTGCTATATCTGGATACTCATTAGGTCTTTTGGCAACGATGTACTCAGGCCTATATTGCTCCATTATGTTTACTAAAGCTCTAGGACAATTTTCGGATATCCATCTTAGGACAGGTTTAGTGCAGCAGTCTAGATGGCCCGGCAATACGAGATGTCTGATTATCATATCGCTAGAATCGTGCGCTATTTTGTGGTTCCTTGATACGACTTCGAAGTAACGTGGAACCTTCGAGAGTCTGATTGCGCAGTTGTCGTTCCCATATTTGAAGTCCGGTAACCATATGTCTATGACATCAACCAAGAGCCTCATGCTTTCTAAAGACATGTACATGTTGCTGTTCCAGAGCATCGGCACGTTCGTCTCAAGATATCTAATGCCTTCAAGTATTGTGTGAAGGTTTGGTGTGGGCTCACCACCGACGAAGTTTATGTTCAGTGCACCGGTAGTTCTCAGCTCCCTCATTATGAGGGCCAGTCTTTTCCCATCAACCTCTGCACCGTTGAGCGGGTCTTGTGATATATCCCAATTCTGGCAAAAGACACACTTGAAGGTACAGCCTGCGAAGAATATGGTTCCAGAACCGCCGTAACCCACTAAGGGCGGTTCTTCTCCGAAGTGATGGAACCATGTGGAGACTCTAGACTTATTATCGACCTTACACGTACCAAGTTTTTTAGCCTCGTACCTGTTCACTTTGCACTTCCACTCGCAAAAATGGCAGCTTTTTAGCATCCTTTTAGCGATCTCGACCTTTAGGTCGATATAGCTCACAGCCGCCGGTTTCAGTTCATCCAGTATCATCCTATCATTCTTTATATCGTTCAAGACCTCGTTGAAGATCTTACTGAGCCTCTCATGCTCTTCCCAAAGCCTTTCGTCCGAGCTGGACTCCATGCTTACTTCGCAGGCTATCCTTTTCGCGATAAGAAACTTTGCGGGCTTTAAATTGTTCATAACATTATAGTACCACTTAAGCCTCTCCCTAACCTCTCGGTCTTGCCATACAGATGTTGCGAATAGACGCCTCACGGATGCTCTCAACTAATTTTATGCTGAGGTTACTAATCAAGTTTAGGCGCGGGCACCCTCTAGCACATAAAATCCAATACCGCTTGCTATGAATTCTATCGCTATGGCCGCTGTAAAGACGGCCATCAACCTTGAAATAACAACCGAGCCCGTCTCACCTAGGAAGTTGTTTATGGGCTCTATAGCCCTAAGTATTAGCCAAGTTATGAGCAAAACAACCATAACTGATATCACAGTTATAAGCACACCGGCCGTCCGGATGTTAACTATGGTTAATGTTATAGCACCAGGTCCGACCAGCAAAGGAAACGCGATGGGCACAACACCTATGCTTCTGCTAGACAAGTGCTTTTCTTCCCACATACCGTGGATGAGTATTTTAATGGATATTATGAGTAGCAGAAGGCCACCCGCTATCCTGAAGCTGTGAATGGAGATGTTAAACACCGAAAGGATACTCTGACCGGCCAACGCGAAGACATTAAGCAGGACGAAGGAAATGATTATAGCCGTCCTGAACGTTCTATACCTTTCCTCCCTATTCATATTGCTGGTTAAACCTATGAATATTGGCACATTTCCGATAGGATCAACTATGATAAAGAGTGCGATGATGGACTTAACAAGTTCATCGATTGCTATTTCCATACACAAATCCCCATCAATTGTCAATTAAAGTTTTACGTGTTATCGATAAACCATCGACCTTGCTTTGAACTCTATAACTACATGCTCCCTCGTTGCAGAGTAGGATTTTACAATCCTTGAATTTATTAGCGTAGCCGAATAACCTAAATGGAGACACAATTCACTTACCTTCTTCCAAAGCTCATCTTTTCCAGTCCCTCTTCTCACGAGCTCATGAAAATGAATCGTAGCACCTTCAGGTTTAATAGCGCTTAGGGCTGCCGGTAAGGCTTCTATCGTTCCACCGAAATAACCCATTATAATCCTATCCGCTACACGGCCAAGCGCCGGTGTCAATTCTCTACAATCACCAAGCATAGGTTCTACTATATGCTCGACGTTGTTGAGCGCTGTGTTTATCTTAAGATACTTGTAAGCCTCCTCGTTAATCTCTATGGCGTAAACTTTGGAAGGCTTTGAAATCACGGCGCACGGTATTGAAAACTGACCTATGCCAGCGAACATATCAACCACTACCTCTCCGGGCCTAACGGATTTTGCGGTCCTGAGGCGTTCGTAACTATTTCCCAAACATAGCATCAATTTTGACACGTCAAGCATGAACTTGTATCCATGTTCTTTGTGAATAGTTTCGGTATTTGGGTCACCGTAAATCAGCTCCACAATTGGCTGCCTTAGCTTGCCGACGATGCCGCGTAACCTTAAAACTGTCTTCACCGTTGGGTAGAATTCTACAACGGCCTTGCCCAACTCCTCCGGATTTATTCCCTTGTCTTGAAACCTTACGAGCGCTATGTGTCCTATGATCTTAGCTTTTTTAGGAAGGGCGCTTGGGTCAACATCTGCGAACCTTGACTTTAAGAATTCTTTCAACGAAGTCCGTCGTAAGGTAAGCACCCCCTGAGTGCCCCTTATCTTAGACATTAATGCGTATATACGTGCTTCTTTTGAGGGGCTTCACGGCGTCATTTTACTTTAACAGCATAGTAGCCTTCTTTCTTAATGTTTAGGAGTGCGGCTATCTCTGAATTTTCCGGCTTTATGAGGATTAGGAGGCCCTGATATGTTGAGGCAAGATTTGTAGACCCGCATACATCACATGCGTCGTCCGACACTATTCTTTTACAGTTCCTGCACACTTTTTCTCTAACCGACGCTTGTTTCAACCTTGCTCTCAAACCCCTTTAACTTTTTCGTTTCTTCCTTTATCCATTCAATCTTGCCCAAGAACGGTTGTCTAGTTGTTATACCGATCTTGCCTGAAGCACCACCCGTCAACGATACGGCAACTATTCTAGCCCTAACACTATCACCTAAGACTAGCTTTTTCCCTGTTTTCTTCCCGGTCAATATAGAGTGCTTTTCGTCGTAATCTAGGTAATCGTCCATTATTTGAGATATATGCAACAGGGCATCTACTGGCCCTATTCTCACGAAAGCTCCAAAATCTGTAAGCTCAACTATTTCCCCTTCCACCACTTCTTGAATCTTCGGCAAATATGTAAGAAGCTTTAACCTGCACTTATGATATGTCGAGCCGTTTCGTGGTAAAAGATACCCAACTGGTTCAACGTTAACATCAACTATCGCTATGATGTATCCAAGCTCGTCGTCGATTATACCTTCGTATACGTTCTTCAACTGTTGCATAGCAACCTCTTTTAACGGTTTGTGGAATTCTTTTGGAGGAATACCTATTGCCTCTTCAATCTCAAATAACATGAACAACTCTTGAGCACCCTTTTACCACTGATTAAACTAACTTATTACGCCATTCTCTACTTGGCCTAATATATACTTTTCAGGGAATAAAGCCGTCTGTCTTCACCTCCCCTTTTTTGTTAACATATATTACGCAGATGCCGGCGTTTCTCAGGCTTCTCCTCAGCCCATTATCCGACGTTAATACGGGCAACCCTAGCGCTTTGGCTGCTCTGAGTAGGACGAGGTCCACGTCCCCCTCCTTTATGTCCACCTCCAGTTGCTCCATCGTCTCGCAAAAGATGAGGGCTAAGCCTGCCCTTCTGGCCTTTACGCCCCTACCCTTTGCAAGGGATTCGAGCTCTTTAACAACATTAGGTATTACGACAGGGATTATTTTCGTGCCCAGCTTCTCTTCAACTCTTGCAAGTAGATCCGCACCCAACTCTGCTATTCTCATTAAAAAGCTCGTATCAACAAGCGCTTTCAAAGCAAGAGCTATCTCACTATACCATAACCTATTAATCTCCAACCCGTACCTATCTTTCTACTTATTGTCACCCTGTCACCCACGTTGACGCACACCGGTCTTGTGAGCGCAAACTCTATCATCGTGCCCGTCTTTTTTGTCACAACACCTTTTACTACTGCAGAGTAGGCGTTTATGACCAGTTGCTCTTTTTCTGATAATGCTTTAACCTCAACATCACCTTCAAGACCGACAACTTTGTTGAAAAGTTCGTACTCCAAATGGAGATTGTACATTGTTGGCGGTAGAGTTCCTGGCTTACCTGCAATATTTCCGGTCAAGCCATCTGATTTTGTTAACGATGGGTCAAGTTCCGTTTCGATACCCGTCAAGCCACCGCTTACTGCTTCCTTAACATCCCTACCACCAGCACGTATGTTCACAACTCTGGTGTATAACGGCTCGTAGTTCCCTTGGGGTTTGTCTGGGTTCTTCGGCAAACCTGGCGCTATCTCTATCTCATCGTCCACACGCACCACTCCCTGAGTTATCGAGCCACCTATGACCCCTCCTCTAAGCTCGTCCGCACGCGTTCCGGGACAGTTCACGTCAAACGACCTTAATATCGGCATCATAAAAGGCAAGTCCAAGTTTCTTTTAGGCGTAGGAATATACTTCTGGATTGCATAAAGCAGGACGTCTATGCCTAAGTTATGCTGACCAGATACAGGTATTATAGGAGCATTTGCGACCTTTGAATCTTTGATAAACTCTCTAATCTCTTCATAATTCTGCAACGCTCTCTCTTTCGTTACCAGATCGATCTTATTTTGGGAAAATATCAGTTTATTGATACCTAATATCTTCACCGCGTGAAAGTGCTCGCTATCTTGGAGTTGGGGGAAATTGAATCTCGCATCAACTACGAACAGCGCTCCATCAAAAAGAGGTGCACTTGAAAGCATAGTAATCATCAATGAATGATGACCCGGACAGTCTATGAATGAAATCGCCCTTTCGAACTCAGTTTTTGAGCCACATCTGGGACAAACCTCCTCTGTCGTATAGTTGTAAGGTTCTTCACAAGAGGGGCATCTATAGATTGGAGCATCCGCATACCCTATCCTTATTGTGATGCCACGCTTAAGTTCTTCAGAATGTCTTGCCGTCCATACACCAGTAATGCTCTGCACGATCGTCGTCTTTCCATTGTCAACATGACCTAACGTTCCTATGTTAACCTCAGGTTGCTTTGGTAGTGGCTTGCTCATCATCTAGGGGTTTTATTAATTCATGCTGTTTATATAGGTTAAACTCTCCGTCCATTATTCTCTGGGCTTTACGTCGGCTCTCGCATTTTATGTATCCGGGCAAAGCTCCTTCTCATCAAAAAATATTCTGACTTCCCTTTCGTAAGACTCCGGACTGTCGCATGCATGTATCAGGTTGTCGGTCTTATCCAGCGCTAGGTCGCCCCTTATAGTTCCAGGGCTTGCCTCGGCAGGGTCCGTGGCACCTATCATCCTCCTCACGATCCCTATGGCATCCCTACCCTCGACGACCATAAGAACGACCCTATCGCTCGTCATGAATGATACTAATTCGTCGTAGAACGGCTTTCCTAGGTGTTGTTGATAGAGTTCCTCAACTTTTTCCCTTGGAAGCTTTGCGATCTTTAGCTGGAGTATCTTTAAACCTTTTTTCTCAAACCTCGAGATTATCTCACCTACGAGGCCTCTCTTTAGGCAACTAGGCTTAAGTATTATGAAGGACCTTTCAACACCCATTTCTGCATCCTCCTGCTTTAGGATATCTAAGCACGCCTCTCCTTGCCGTAAAACTCCGTCCATTTAATCTTTCTGGGGTCCTTCTTGTGCTCGAGCATGTAGACCCTGCACTTCCTAGAGCAAAACCAAAAAGTGGAGCCGTCATTCTTTACAAATAGTATCCCACTACCGTGCAAGAACGTTCTTCCGCAGAAAGAACATCTATGCATAGTTGGCATGGGCTTCTCATCCCACCATCGCTTGAATGCTACTACTTTATCTTTTCTGCCTCACGTTCTGTATCCAACAGCAGAAGTATATCGCCAACCCTGACAGGGCCCTTCACGTTTCTCGATATTACCCTACCCTGGTACTTACCCTTGAGTATTCGAACCCTAACCTGAGTAACCTCTCCTGTAACTCCTGTCCTCACCACAATCTGCTCGACTACTGCCGGCACTGGCTCTTCAACTGGTGGAGGCGCTTTCTCGCTCATTCCGGTCACTTTGACTTACCGGATCTTATTTCTGTTACTTTTTTAGCTATCTCCTCAATGTAACCTTTTGCATCGCCTGGGTCTATTATAGAAACTGAACTTGCGGCAACCGATATACCGGCAACCTCGCCTAACTCCTTCTTGGATGGGACGAACATGTAGGGTATCTTCTTCTCATCGCATAGCGCAGGCAGAAAGGCGACGATCTCGGGCGGGTCAACATCTGTCGCAATTACAACGAATTTAGCCTGTCCTCTCTCGATGGACTTTATCACCTCGTTAACACCCTTACGGGTCCTTCCTGTAAGTCTCGCGATCTTTACAGCCTCCAGAGTTGCCTTAACTAACTCCTCAGGCGGGTTAAAAGTCACATAATAAGCTCCTGTAGCAGACTTCATCAGCTTCTCCCCTCAGCCCGCTTGCACCACTTCCTACCTGTAGAAATTAGGCTTCTATTTATCTGTATAGCTGTCAAGGCTTGCCCCTCCGAAAAGACGAATTAATACTTTTTAGCGCCCCATAGGATGGGCATGATGATGGAAATACGGGCGCTGATCCTTAAGTGGGCTCTAAAGAACGCTATAGAGCATGATGGTAAAGCCATTGTAAAGGCAGTCGTATCGAAAGTGCTCGGCGAGAACCCTGAGCTCAGGAACATGATCGGAGAAGTGTTAAAGTTAGCTGAGGATGTCGTGAGAAACGTTAACCAGATGGGAATTGAGCAGCAGACAAAGATGCTGGAAGAGATAGCACCAACGTTGCTTGAGAAACATAAACCAAAAGAGAAGAGGCTGCCGCCATTACCGTATGCAGAACCCGGTAAAGTCGTCACAAGATTGCCGCCGGAGCCGAGTGGCTACATGCATATTGGGCATGCGATGAGCGGTATTTTGAACTACATGTACGCTAAGATGTACGACGGGAAACTTTGGCTCAGGTTCGAGGATACAAACCCAAGAAAGGTCAAGCTCGAATATTATGAAAATTTTAGGAAGGGTTACAAATGGTTTGGGATAGAGTGGGACTATGAGAAGTGTAATTCAGAAGATTTGGATTTGTACTACGAGTATGCGAACGAGTTGATAAGAAGGGGCTTAGCATACGTTTGTTCCTGTAGCAGAGAAGAGATGAGTAGAGGAAGGTTCATGATGACAGAATGCGCACACAGGCAACAACCTGTCGAAGTAAACGTGTCATTGTGGAAAGACATGCTCTCAGGAGCGTTGAAAGAGGGGACAGCTGTTCTCAGACTAAAAGGGGACATGACGAGTAAGAATACGGTGATGCGGGACCCAGCACTGTTTCGTATAATTGAACACCCACACCCAATTGTGGGCGATAAATACAGGGTCTGGCCTACGTACGATATCGCTGCTGCCATAGAGGATGCTATTTGCGGCGTGACACATGTTTTAAGAAGTAGCGAGTTTGCTTTGCGCGATGAGTTGCAGAACTACATAAGGTCTTTATTGGGTTTACAAAATCCGGTTTTTGTAGAGTACTCTCGGTTTGAGTTCAAGGGCACACCTTTGGCTAAGAGGGAGATAAGGCGTCTGATAGAGCAGGGAATAGTATCCAGATGGGACGATCCTAGGTTGGCGACGGTTGATGGAATAAAGAGAAGGGGGTTGTTGCCCGAGGCGATAAAGGAGTTTACCATATCTCAGACGGGACTAACGTATACAAAAAGAGTCTATGCATGGGAGCTCTTGTATGCCATAAATAGACGCATGCTAGACCCAATCGCGAAGAGGTACTTCCTTGTTCCCGATCCAATTTTGGTAGAAGTCGAAGGTGCGCCAGAGCTTCATGTTGAGTTGCCATATCATCCATCAGAACCGCTCGGCAAGAGGTCGGTACATACCGGCAACAAATTCTACATACCAAGGAAGGACGTGCAAGGACTTAAGGAAGGCGATGTTCTCAGACTCAAGCATCTATACAACATTTCGATAAGGGAGGTTACTAAAGATTCGGTGAAGGCAACCTTTGTGAGTAGAGATGTGCTCGAAGGTGTGCCGATAGTTCAGTGGGTGACCGAAGATTACGTCAAGGTCAAGGTTTTAGTGCCAGACGTTCTGTATCAAGAAAACGGGCAGTTGAACCCTGATAGCCTAAAGACCATACATGCATTTGGGGAAAAAGCGTGTACAGAGATTAAATGCGGAGAGAGGGTTCAGTTTGAACGTTTCGGTTTCTGCATAAGAGACGATGCGAATGTCTTAGATTTCATATTCATACATGCTTAAAGCCTAATTTTTGGATGTCTTATGCCCCTTTGCTTAACCCACTCTAACAGACGGCCCGTTATCACGACCTCTGCCTTCTTGAGAGACTCTATATCCCGACAGCCCATCAAAAACATGGCAGTCTTCAGCTCCAAAATTATCTGCTTTAGCGCCATTATGACTCTCTCTGAGCCTACCACGGCATGGTGAAGCAACGGTCGAGCCATACCGGCCATGCTTGCGCCTATTGCGATGGCTTTAGCAACATCCAGACCACTCCTTATGCCACCTGACGATATTATCGGAATTTTCGTTGACGTGCAAGCTTCTATTGTAGCCGCGGCCGTTGGTATCCCCCACTCTAAAAAGGTCTTTCCTATGGCCGCATTTTCGAGGAAGCCCCTCTCCAATGCTCTTATCCTCTCGATCAACACCCAGTTAGTACCGCCTGCACCGCCCACATCTACTACGGCCACACCTATTTCCTCAAGTCTTCTTGAAAGTTCACCAGATATTCCACATCCGACCTCCTTCACGATGACGGGGACTGGCAGACTTTCCACAACTTTTTTTATCGCGTCTAGCACACCTTTGAAAGAGGTTGTGCCATGAGGTTGAACGATTTCATGGAGAGGGTTAAGGTGTATTGCGAGTGCGTTTGCATCAATCATTCTGACAACTTCTTCTGCTAACTTCACACCACCTTCGACTAATTGAACACCGCCTATGTTGGCGATAAGGAAAATGTCCGGCGCTACGTCTCTTACAATCTTAAAGCTTTCTGCAAGCTCAGGTTTCTCAACGGCAGCCCTCTGGCTTCCTAATTCCATGGGTATGTTGAGTTCTAAGGCCGCCATTGCTAAGTTTCTGTTTATTGTCTCTGTGCCTTTTGCTCCTCCCGTCATGCCTTCTATCAGGATTGGTGCAGAGAACTTCCTACCAAGAAACTCTGTTGAAGTGTCAACGTCAACATAGTTTAGTTCTGGTGCAGCAACATGTATAAGCTCTACAAACTCAAACCATGTTGTCTTCTGCTTAAATTCAACATCCTTCTCCAAGCAAATCCTTATGTGGTCAAGCTTCCTAACCTCTATGCTACTTTCGCCCATGTGGACCTTAAAGCTTAACAACTGTCTCTGATAAATACGTGACGGTTATGTTACCTTAACTCTTGTGCCGACAACCTTCTGCCCTTTAATTACCGCCTCTATGCGGCCTGGAACGAGTCCGTTTATTATATAAACATCCACGCCGTGCCTTGCTGCCGCGAGCGCCTCTTCAACTTTATAGAACATGCCACCAGTCACATCACCTTCCGTTGGTTCATATTTTATGTTCATATGAACTCTCTCGGTTAACTCCTCTATAAGAAAGCGCCGTGAGGTCTCCCTATCAAAACCGTAAACACCATCCACATCTACAGCAAAGATGAGCTGCTTAGCTTTGAGTCTCATGGCAATGTATGATGCTAATGTGTCGCCGGAGAGTATTGTAAACTTCAACTTCCTATCAAACACGGCATCACCATACATAACCGGTACGAGGCCTATCTCCATAGCCGAGAAGATTGGGTCAAAGTTGCACGTCTCTATATCGCCATTGTTTGTGGTAACGGTACACGATGGTGGTATGCCTATTACTGGAAGGTTTGCATCGCTAAGCGTAGACACTACGAGGTCGTTGAGCCTCCTCATCGCACTGACGGTCTCCACGAAACCCTTGAGCTGTTCAGCCCTCTGGTAGCCCTTCTTTATTTCATATGCCTCGGCTATTGGATGACCGAACGAGCCTCCTCCATGAACGATGACGAGTGGTGCAGGCCAGCTCGACTTTAACTCCTTGCCTATTCTCAGAACAACGTCCCGGTTAAAAGAGAACGGTTCCCGCTTATTCGTTATAATAGAGCCTCCGAGCTTTAACACTATCAGCCTTCCCATACTCTTTGACCGCAAAAAATTATAAAAAAGTGTTTAATTGGTTTTACTGAACAGACCTGTTCTGCTTACGTTCTGGATATGATTGGTCGGAACTTATAACCATAGTATATTATACCGTGCTCAGATTCTTGTCCTATTAACCTAAATGCCAACTCCACAGGCATGCCGATCTTAACATCCTCCGGCTCACAATCCACTATCTCTGCGGTGAGTCTGGTACCATCTTCCAGCTCCACAATGGCCATTATGTACGGTCCGTAACCATCCTTCTCAGCCGGCAACATGTGGACGACCGTGTAAGAGTACACCTTACCAGTCGAAGGAAGTTGGACGGTTTCAATTTTCTCAGAACCACAGACAGGACACACGCTTCTTGGACCTATGCTTGTCTTTCCGCATACCGTACACTTTGAGCCCAATAATCTATACCTTCTCTCGGCCAACTGCCATATTCTTGGCGACTTTGGCATCATTCTTGACCTACCTCCTCTGCCTTCCGAATATATGAACCACACATGTACTTCCAGAGCCGCCGATGTTTTGCGTCATGCCTATCTCGGCATCGGAGACTTGTCTCTTTCCAGCCTCGCCCCTTAGCTGCTGCACTATTTCGACGATCTGTGCAGCACCTGTCGCGCCTATAGGATTGCCCCTGGCCTTTAGGCCACCGCTTGGGTTGACGGGTATTCTGCCACCGATCTCGGTCTCGCCCTCTTCTATCATCAAACCTCCCTTTCCCTTTTCGCAAAAGCCCAAATCCTCATACGATATTATCTCCGCGATTGTGAAGCTATCGTGCAGTTCAGCGACATTGATGTTCTTAGGCTCTATACCAGCCATCTTGTACGCTTGCCTTGACGCTTTCACAGTAGCACTGAACGTAGTTATGTCAGGTCTGTCATGTAAAGCGATGCTATCTGATGCCGCACCGAATCCAAGCACGTATATGGGCGTGTCGGTATATTTCTTTGCAAGCTCTGCTGAACATAGTACGATGGCAGCCGCACCATCCGTTATGGGTGAACAATCTAAGACGTGTAACGGGTCGGAAACTATAGGAGAAGTTAACACACGTTCTACCGTAATTTCGAATTGGAACTGTGCTAACGGGTTCTTTGTTGCATTCCTGTGGTTTTTGACGGAGACCATCGCGAGCTGCTCGGGCTTTGTACCGTATTGAACCATGTGTCTCCTAGCGATCAGGGCAAAAGCCGCTGGAAGTGTAAGTCCGAAGAATGACTCCCACTCTGCATCCATTGCCTTTGCATATACGCTCGTTGCCTCAGATACCGAGATATCTGTCATCTTTTCCACACCGCCGACCATTACTATGTCGTAAATGCCGGACGCGATTGCCATACAAGCTAAGTTAAAAGCCATACCGGACGATGCGCATGCGTTTTCGATCCTAAATGCAGGCTTGGACTTCAACGAAAGATAATCTGCCAAAAGAGGTGCCACGTGTTCCTGTCCTACGAAGCTACCAGCCGAGAAGTTGCCCACGAAAAGTGCTTGAACCTCGTCCTTTCCCATGCTTGCGTCTTTGAGCGCCTCATTTGCTGCTTCGACGAATAAGTCCCTGAGTTGCTTATCCCATCTCTCACCGAACTTCGTCATCCCAATACCTACGACCGCTACATCACGCAAGCATCTCACCTCACAACGCTATTTTTCTCCAAAACCTTGCATAGAGGCTATAGTCAACATACTTCTTTCTGTTAATGAAGTCCTCGACCTTAGGTGCTAGACCCCTCTTCCTTTCTATACCCTCCGTCACGACTATGCTAAAAGCATCCGACCCAGCACCAGAACCGAATGACACCAAAAGTATCCTCTGGCCCGGTTTAGCTTGGTCGAGTACTTTACAGAGCCCCGTGGGTGAGGAGCCGGAGTAAAAGTTTCCCACGATAGGTGACAATAAACCCGGCAACACCTTGCTCTCGCCGAACCCTAATCTTTTGGCAACCTCAACCGGGAACGAGCCGTTGGGCTGATGCGGAACTATATAATCGAAATCTTCTGGTGTCATGTTGAGCTCCTTCATTAAACCGGTAGCTGCTGCAATTACATGTCTAAAGTACGCGGGCTCTCCCGTGAACCTTCCGCCATGTCTTGGGTACTTGATCAAGTCTCTTCTCCAAAAGTCTGGCGTATCTGTACCTACTGAGTACTGCCCTTCAAAATAGGCTACCGGGTCACCTGAATTATGACCTATTATGAAAGCAGAGCCACCTGCTGAGGCGGTATATTCCAACACATCACCGGGCAAGGATTGGGAGCAGTCAGCAGCGATCGCAAGTCCATACTTAATCATGCCAGACCTCGCTTGGGATATGCAGCTTATAATAGCCTCGGTGCCACCTTTACATGCAAACTCATAATCAGCGAGCCTCACCGACATGGGAGCGCCTATTGCTGCCGCGACTATCGTTGACGTTGGTTTAACAGCATAGGGTTTCGACTCCGAGCCCGAGTATATCGCTCCTATGTCCTTTGGGTTTACTTCGGGCGCTCTCCTTAAGGCATTCCTAGCAGCCTCTACGGCTATGGTAACCTGGTCCTCATCCGGCCCCTTCACGGAGATCTCTTGAACCCTTAACCCCCTTAACATGTCTAACGATTCGCCCCATGCGCGGGCTATGTCCTCTATCTTAATTCTATATCTCGGTATGTAGGAGCCGTAACCAATTATCACTGTATTTTTATCTTTGAAGACCGTCATCAAAACCACACCTACCTAAGCAGATCCCCTTAATTTTTGCAATATTTCGATCGCCTTGTCCAGCCTTATAACTCCATCCTTTACCATCAACTCTGCAACCTTGTCCACTTCATCACCAACAGCTCCGGCCATGACGGCAATATTCTTTGCATGTAAAGACATGTGCCCCTTCTGAATACCTTCCGCTGCTAATGCCCTTAATGCTGCAAGGTTCTGAGCAAGACCTACTGCTCCAACTACCTCGGCCAACTCGGATGCTGTCTTGACACCAAGTATCTTGAGGCATAACCTCGCCAGGGGGTTTGTTTTTGTAGCACCACCTACTATGCCTAAGGCCAGTGGCATCTCCAAAGTGCCGACGAGGTCGCCACGTTCATCGAGTTCCCACTTTGATAAGGGCTCGTATCTTCCGTTCCTCGCCGCATAAGCATGAGCACCCGCCTCCACTGCCCTCCAATCGTTTCCTGTGGCTATGACTACAGCATCTACACCATTCATTATTCCTTTGTTGTGCGTTGCGGCCCTGTATGGGTCTGCGGCCGCGAAAGCCCACGCGTAAACTATACCTTTCGCCACCTCCTCTCCTCCGATAGCATCCTTCGGTACGATGGCTTTTGCCCTTACGAGTCTTTTATCGGCTAGATTGGATATTATTCTGAGGTAAACCTTCCCACCAGTTATCTGCGAAATGTAAGGAGCGACAGCCTCGGCCATCGTGTTAACGGCATTCGCGCCCATAGCATCCCTTACATCCACAAGAAGATGGACTATGAGCATCGGTCCTTCAGGAGAATTGATTACTCTCACCTCCAAATCTTTAGCACCGCCTCCAAGACCTACTAGGACTGGGTCTTTCTCGTTGGCTATCTTGAGTATCTCGTCCTTAACCTTCAACACATCAAACTTTGCACCTTCAATATCCTTAATTCCGACGACTTGAACCTGTCCTATCATCACAGGCGCTGTGCTTATGGAGAATATCCCACCACCCTCCCTCATCATTCTCGCAGCATTAGAGGCGGCTGCGACGACCGAGGGTTCCTCGATCACCATCGGTATCAAGTAGTCCTTCCCGTTTATCAAGAAGTTGGTCGCTATACCTAACGGTAGCCCGAACGTCCCTATAACATTCTCTATCATCCTGCTTGCTACGGATAAATCCAGCCCACCATGCTTCTTCAGAAGCTCGACTTCTTCAGGCGTGAGCTCAGCGAATTCCGCTACGTGCTTTAACCTCTCTTCTGGTGAAAGTTGATAAAATCGAGGTATCCTGGACGATTTCATGATATAATTTTAAAAAAACGTTAGATAAATTTCTTACGTTAACGTAAAAAGATGTTTTGTAACGAAATTCGTAGTAATATCCTTCATGGAAAACATTTTAGGCAGAGGTTTTCGTGAAATCGTGTTTCAGATAAGAACATCCGTTTTTGTATCAACTTTTTACGAGCTGTACCTTTACGCCGGCGTTATGCTTCCTAACTATCATCGGCTGTCCACCATTCTCCTCTATGGCTTTGCATACTACAGCCCTTTTGCTTGGTGTCGCCAGGCTTATCATGCAACCACCACCCCCACCACCTGTCAGCTTACTCCCTAAAGCTCCAGCCTTTCTTGTAGCCTCCACTAACCTATCTAGGGACTCGTGAGAAACACCGATGACCTTAAGCAGCTCATGGTTCATGTTCATCAGCACTCCTAGAGTCACAAGGTCCATTTCCTTGAACGCCTTTAAGGCTAGGTTCGATATCCAGCTCATGACTCCCATAAGCTGGCTTATTCCTTCGATCTTCCTGGCTTTCTTCTTGCCTACCATGGATACGAACTTGCCAGTTGAACGTTGTATTCCAGTATTGCCCACAATGAGGACGATGTCGCGGTCTATCCTCTTCGGTTTACTACCATCCTGTATTCTCCAAACCAGAAGACCCCCATAGACTGATACAAGGGGGTCTATGCCGGAGGGCGTTACGTGAACGTACCTTTCTGCCTGCAACGATAACCTCCATATCTGTTCCTTATCGATTTCATGACCTAAAACCTTACTGACCGCTGCCACTGTAGCCACAGATATTGCTCCCGATGAGCCCAGACCTACGGACGACGGGATTGTGGAATACACATCTATGTTTAAACCCTTCTTCTCATCGAAATGCTCTAAGACCGTTTTGGTCGCTATCCTCACAGGTTCGAGAAAAGTCACGGATTTTCTACCACCCATAAGCGGTTTGGCGGTACCATTTTCGTACTCGCAAGCAAAACCCAAGTCCGAGCATATCCTTAACAATCCATCATCTCTAGGAGAGACTAACACCTTAACTGCCCTATCTATAGCCATGACTATGGCAGGCACGTTATAGACCACAAAGTGTTCACCGTAAAGAATGACCTTACCTGGTGCTACTGCAACTGCTTTCAAGGGCCGGTATCCACCTAATCTGTCACTTTTACGTTAAACGTTCACTTATTTTTGTTTTCGGCTTAACCTACGAAGTTTCGAGATCCGTAATCAATACCATTAATCTTGAGGGTTAAGCGTCATATCTGACCTTGAAGTATTCGTCTGTAAAAAGACCTTCTAATCCTGTCCACACCCCTGAGGAGGTCTATCCGGCTTCTGTACCTAGCCTTCACGACGTCAAGCTTCCTTTTACTTCCTTCCTCCTTTAGTAGCACGTATCTGACTGTTCCGCCTGCTTTTCTGTTCCTGAGATCTTTTTCAACCTCTACCAGCATATGATATGTGATTCTGCCACCGTTCGCCATGACGACGCTTATGGCGAAACCACACCTACCGAACTTTTCATAAAGAGCAAGCTCTTCAGCGTAGTGACGGTAGGTTATCAGACCTATAACGCGTTTGTCCTCGATCTTTGTGAGTATGTCTTCAACAATGCTCTTTAGACTAGCTCTCATGGGCTTTATAGAGTAGATGCTTACTTATATCGATAACCATGCAAACCTTTTATCTGTCAACGCATTCGGAGATTACCGACTTTCTTCTAACTCTATGAGTATAGAAGCATAACCCACGACTGCCGACCTGTCACCAGTAACATCTCCACTCGTTGCATACTTTAATAACCTGACATTCTTTGTACCTAAGATCTTTGATGCCATCATTATGGCGGCGATCGGCCCATAACCACATGCGGTAACATTGTGTTTGAGTATCACGTCATAAAACCCTCCGATATCCAAGGCGCTTATGCGTTCTATTGCCATCATATCTTTTTTCTTAGCAATATGATCTGGTTCGTAATGCGTGAAGTCTGATGAAGCGATGAGCAGCACGTCTTGTCCGTTAACCGATTCTGCCAAAACTCTGCCGACCTCTTCTGCTACATCCTTATCTTGGTTTAGCATCACGATAGGTAAAAGTTTGAATGTTCCTAACACATACTGAAGAAATGGAAGTTGAACCTCGAGCGAGTGTTCTTCATCGTGTGAGTATTCATCGAGGCTTATTAAATCCGAGTTCTTCGAGATACGCTTAGCCAAGTCTGAGTCTATCGGCACACTACCAAGCGGAGTATACCATTCACCCTCTGGATATACAGAAACTTCTGAACCTATACCAGCATGGTTAGGCCCTACTATGACCACAACCTTTGGTTTCCTTCGCCCCTCTAGGGAGGCGTACGAATGGGCAGCTACAGGTCCAGAATACATATAACCCGCATGGGGGCACACGAGTGCAGGTATTCTTTCATCGCCCCATACAGCCTTCGGCAGTCTTCCCGGTCCTATTGGGTGTAGAAACGATTCTTTTATTTGTTCTATCAAGAGTTTTTGGGTACCAGCATAAAAACTGCCGGCAACAACCGGCCTACGTATACCCATTCCTAATCTCTGTATATTTACCGATTGCCTGTTATTAAAATTTCACGTGAAGCCTAAGCGACTGATGTCGGCATGAAGCTTTCAGGCAATATCTCCGCTTCCTTTTCTGGTGTTAGCAGACCCCTCTCCATTAGCACGCGCTTCGCTAAGTACCAAAATGCGTAAGGCAAGGATGATTTCCCTCTGTTGTTTATTGGAACGGCTAGATCTATATTGCTGAGCATATTATCCGTGCTACAGAATGCTATTACTGGTATCCTCGCTATCGCCGCCTCCTCTATGGCCTGGGCATCGTAACGGGGATCGGAAACCAATACAAGTTGGGGTTCCATGTAGTATTTTAAGACCCTATTTGTGAACATTCCCGAACGAATCTTTTGGACGATCGGTATGCAACCGGTAAGCTCGCAAAATCTCTGGACTGCTCTGACGCCGTAAACGTGCGTCGATACCACGGCGACCTTTTCTGGTGGGAATAATGAGATGAATTTTGCAGCAATGTTAAGTCTCTCGATTGTCTTTTTCACATCTATTAGGTAGACACCGTCTTGCCTCAGCTTGAATATGAACTTCTCGGCGTGTCTCACTTTAACCTTTGAGCCGACATGTACGGCATTTTTCACAAACAGCTCTATGATTTCTGCTTCTGCTGATTGTGTTGATTCCATTTATCCACCTCCCAACGTCGCCATTCTTAATTTGCTACCTAAGTTTTCTCCAATCCTTAACAACTCGTTCGCCTTTGCAACCCTTTCACCACCAACTACGCCCGACTTAATTAATTTACACTCAAACCCGACCGCTATATGGGCAAGATGTCCTTCGGGCGTCTCTCCTGATCTATGCGACGCCACGGGCGTCATACAAAGTTCATGTGCGACTTTGCACGCATTCCTTGTGTCGGTAAGCGTACCAACCTGATTGGGCTTAATGATTACCGCATTAGCAGCCCCAATTTCGCCAGCTTTTTTGATAAGCGTCGCGTTAGTCACTACAAGGTCATCGGCGCAGACTAAAACGCTTGGTACACTTTTAAGCACCTCCTTAAAGCCCTCAAAATCACACTCTTCAACGGGGTCTTCGACATAAACCAAGTTAAACTCTCGCACTAGGGATATTATGTAGCCTATGTGTTCATCCCTCGTCATGTGCTTGCCCTCATTCTCATAAACGTAACATTTTCTCTTCTCGTCCCATAAGCTTGATGCGGCTACGTCTATTCCGACCCCGAGCTTTATGCCCATCATCTCTGAGACCCTTTCAGCAGCTTCAACAACACTCTCCAAAGCGTCATAGATGTGCATGTTCGGTGCATACGCTCCTTCATCACCCCTTCCGAGTGGAAAGTTCGGCAACTTCTTCTGAAGGATTTTCCCTAGTTCTTTATGGACCAAAGCGTTCGCCATTATTGCATCAAAAGGTGTCTTGGGGTTGAGTGGAACTGTCAACATTTCCTGTATGTCAGGTGCGCCCTTGCCTGCATGCTTACCTCCACCCAGTACGTTACCCAGCGGCAACGGAATAATTGAGGCGTTAGGGTTCAAAAACTCGTGAAGCGGTTTTCCCAAAGACGCTGAAGCCGCCAGGGCTGTCGCAAGCGATACGGCATAGGCGAGGTTTCCCCCAATTTTTTCGAACCTCTCTGTACCATCAACCTCTTTAAGCATCAAATCTATCGATTCCTGTTCAGATGCATCAAGGCCTATTAAACGTTGCTTTATAGTTCTCTTAAAGATTTCAAGAGACTCTTTGGCACCACCCGAAGGATAAGGAACGGCTTCTTTTATACCCCTACTTTTGCCAGCAGGAGCCGCGGCCCTTCCTAGGGCTTTGGTAGTCCTAACCTCAACTTCTATCGTCTCGTCGCCCCTACTATCGAGCACTATCCTTGCACAAGCATCTATAATTTTTGATGGGCTGCTCACGCCTTTATGTCTCCTCTCTTACCAAACTTTGACCTAAACTCCACAACCTCATCAAAGTAATCTTCTGCAGATACGAACATCCTCCTGCAACAGTATCGCTTTATACCTAGCTCATCAAGAACCTTAGCAGGACTCTCGCCTGCATCTACCCTGGACTTGTATTCCTCCCATTTATCCGCTATAAGGGCGCCACATGTGAAACATCTAATCGGAAACATCAAAGCAGATCACACCAACCAAATATTTTACCTATATGACTTTTGCTTAAACCTTCTAGCTGATCTTCTGTTTGGCTTTTTGGGCTCGGTCCTACGCGGGTCGTCTACCAATAACGCACGGTCAAATTGAAGTATCGCCTCTCTTGCCTTTGAACTGTGAGCTGCAACAGCTTTTGCTATCGCAATCGCTATAGCATCAGAGGCTGCAATAACTCCGCCACCTGAAACATTTACATCAAAGGTATGCGTCTTCCAAAACTTCTCGTCAAAATACAATGGCGTTAATATTTTTTTGATGGCAATTTCGTTACCAAGCATCTCGACGGGCATATTATTTATTAACACCTCACCATTTCCATGCCTCACCTTGAGCCTTGCCACGGCCGTCTTCCTCTTCCCCACGAAGATCTGTTCGAGCACTTTGCTCACGTTTGTCTCCCACCTCTTAATTCCCTAGATATTTGCTCGATTGTCATGTATCTTATAAGCTTACCACTCCTATTCCTGGTACTGCTTAGCTTGGCATCTTCAAAAGACACCAGTTTCGCATTCTTATACTCTTCTGGTATGCCTATATACACTTTAAGCCTATGCATTGCCACCTTACCTTTAGCCTTCTTTCTCGGAAGCATCCTCACTATGGTGTACCACACCAGCTTATCCGGCATTCTCGGATACCATACGCTCGGCCTATGTATCGACCTCTTCTGGCTCCTCCCTAAGAGCATAAGATACCTCTCGAGTATAGCTTTCTTGTTTCCGGTGACTATGGCTTTCTCAGCATTTACAACAACAACTTTCTTACCTTGTATGAGGTTCTTTGCTACGTAAGATGCCATCCTGCCTAACTTTAGGTTTGTGGCATCAACAACTAGTTCTTCTTCCTGCACATACTTCTGAACACTAGCCAATTATCTTCACACCCCTTCCTTTCGGGTAAAGTTTCATAAAATCTTCTATAGAGAGAACGTTACCGCCAGCTCTTATGACCTTCTCGTATGCGGATTTAGAGAATGCAAAGGCGGATACAGTGATGGGGTGGTCTATATTCCCAAAGCCCAGCAACTTGCCCGGGACAAAGACCACCTCGCCCTCTTTTGTATACCTATCCAGCCTATACACATTCACCACTCTTCTTTTGGGTCTCTTAGCCTCTTTGAGAATTGCTCTCCAAAATCTAGATTCTTTTGCTAACTTTTCGAGTGCACGGTATACTTGTAAGCTAAGCATGCTGTTCACCCTCCCTAATTATACGCATTAAGTCGTTTACTTTTTTGTTAAGAATTTTAATAGCCTCGAGTACCATCCTCTTCGGCTCCAAGAATCCGAAAGATTCTACAAAAAGTATTCTCTTTTTAGCATCTTCTTTAGACTCGTATAATGTCGCTATGCCCGGCTGCCATTTAGCGTGCTTCTTACCCCTTCCAACCCTCACATAGAGCTCGAGCTCTATCTTCTCACCGGGCGCTAGCTTTACGATCGGTATATTCCCACTAACGGGGACAACCGTTGTGTTCGGATCTTCCGGCACCATATCCCTAGAGTATACGGTCATGGGCTGGTCACCTGCCTCTGCCTTTAGGACGTATCTAACGACACATTTCTCACAACCTAGTTTGCTACCGCATGTGCACTCCTCTGGTGGCACATAATGGTCAATGTTTGAAACGAAGGGAATCAAAGATATCCTATGGGCAAGTACTTCGTTAGTCATCCCGGAACTGTTCTCTATGATAAGCACCTCTTCGACCGCCATTGTAGGTACCTCGGATATTATGAGTCTCCTTATAGCGTTAGCTACCGCTAAGGGCACACCCTCGAACTCAATCTTCATCGACTTGCCGTCCGACTCCAACAGCCTTACTGCCATATTTCCGCCGCTCATGTCTTATCGGTCTCTTCTGGCTTTTTTATTAGCTGTTAGCTAAATACCTTTTCGTTGGAAAAAGGCCTTTATTTAGGCTTACATTTCCTCAACTATAGGTATCCCAAGAATCCTCAGGCAGTTGCCCATAGTTATCAGATAAGCCCTAATGAGGCTTAGCCTGAATTTCATAGTCTCTTCTTCGTCCGTTAACACGGGACAGGATTCATAGAAGTTGTTGAAGGCCGATGCCAAGCTATATGCATAGTTGGCAAGCTTCTTGAGTAGCATCAGCTTTACAGATTCCTCCACTACGAGAGGAAAGAGCGATATTTCTCTGAGCAGGGCTATTTCCTGCTTTTCTAAAGATTCCTTCCGCTTGACCTCCTCCTGCTTTATCGGCGACTTCTCAAGTATCCTGCAAGCCCTCGCATAGGAGTACTGCAAGTAGGGTCCAGTATCTCCCTCGATCTTTAGAGCCTCTTCCCTATCAAAGACTATTATCTTATCCGCGTCACCTTTCACCAGTGCGTACACTAGCGCACCAATGGCCACATTCTCCGCGACGTTCTCAACCTTTTGGGGATGCCAGTCAGGATGTCTTTGAGCCGTTTCAGATATTACCTTCTTCTTTATGGAGTCTATGACCGAATCAGCCTTTACGTATATCCCCTCCCTACCTTTCATGTGAACGAACTCGGCACCGCTGACGTTTAGGCCCATCCTCTCCGCCTCTTTTGCACTCAGAGAAACGACCTCGTAAGCGAAATGCACATATCTTGAAGGGTCTGCACCGATTAGGCCGAGCGCGTATCTCACTATCTCCTGCGGTCTCTTCTGTCTTACATCCACGACAGCTATTGTCATATCAACGTTCCTGAGTTTAAACTCGATCTCGCCCTCTATGTCAGTTATGAGTATATCACTTTGATCCTTATTTTTGCCGAATGGTTTGTATTTGAAGTCCCTTTCAATTATTCCGAGTTTCCATGCTGCATACGCTATGTCTCTTGCAACGTATGTTGTAGTCCCATCACTTTTTACTAAAACTTCATCACCTTCTTTGCTAAGCGTCTTGTGACCCGAAAGGTCCAGCATCCAGCAACCTGCTTTGGGTCCAGAAGTCGCAAGATAGCAGGCATTATTTTTCTTAAGCTTCGAGAAGGTTTCTTCCCATAATCCGAATGCGACTACGTCGCTTTCTCTGTTTAGAATGTCGTACGAGGCGCCTAACCTATAGCAGGTCTTTAACTGCTCCTTCAAGACCTTGATAGCTATCTCCCTGCTGAGCATGAAGCTGTCACTCGACCTATCCTCTATTTCCTTAATCAGCAGACGCTTCTTCTCGGATAGCTCAGGCTTCTGCTCTAATAGCCTATTGACCTCGACGTATATCTTATCACCACAATATTCGTCAAACCTCATACCTTCTGGTGGCTCCATCGGGTACCCTAGATACTTGACGCCCAGTACGATGTCAGCCATCTGACTTCCACTGTCATCAATGTAATTGGCAACCAAGACGTCAAAGCCCGCAAACTTATACAACCTGGCCAATGCGCTACCGAGACACACATTCCTTGCATGACCTACATGTAGTGCCTTGTTTGGGTTCACGCTTGTGTGCTCTATGAGTATGCGTTGCCCCTTTCCCATGTCGGATGAACCATATGCTTCAGCGGATGCCAAGACCTCTTTAATTATCTTGACAGCGTATGAGGGCCAATCAACATGAAAATTGATGAATCCTGGTCTAACGACCTCTACGGACTTTATTAGACCCTTCTTCCTTTCAATAGCATCCTTAACCTTCGATGCAATATCCAAAGCAACTTCCATCGGACTCTTGTTCAATCTTTTGGCAAGCTCAAAGGCAGAGGTACATGAAACTTCACCATGTTCTGATGATTTTGGTATCTCGAGTTTTGGATCCGGCAGCCCAGCTTCCTTTAGGATTTCTGCCGATTCATTGAGTAATGTCTTCACGGTCAACGAGTTTCTTCCCACCTAAGAGTTCTGATAAATCTTTAAGAGCGCGCTTATTAAAGCAAAACTACATCAAATTGAAAGGGGCGGGCTATGGTAACAAAATACCGCTGGGTCATACTTACCATAGCTGTGTTCGTGAGCGTGGTTGCGGCCATAGATTACTTTAAACCTCCACCGATTATGCCGACTTTGATCGAAACTTTCGGGCTGGATTATGCGACGGCTGGTCTTCTTATGTCCTCCTTCTCTATCTCGGCGGTCATCATATCACTTCCTACTGGGTCATTAACCGAGCGTTTCGGCCCTAAAAAGGTAGGAACCATTATGCTTGTATGTCTAGTAATAGGTTCGATTGTTGGAAGCTTCGCCCCGAACTACGTAACTTTACTTGCATCAAGATTCCTTGAGGGGTTTGCTTTTGGCTCTGCGCTCATATTTGCACCAGCGCTGATAACCATGTGGTTTCCTCCAAATGAGTTAGGGAAGGCTTTGGGCATATTCGCACCTTGCGTTCCCATAGGAATGCTTCTATCGTATGCAATGGCACCCATACTCGCGGTAACCTCATGGCAGAACATGTGGTGGTTTGCCGCCCTACTCTCGATAACGGCATGCGTTCTTTTTATAGCATTAGTTAAAACGCCCTCGACGCTTCCAACAGATAAAGAAGAAAAGGAAACAAGTAAAATGGCTGCTTATAAGAATGCTGACATGTGGCTGGTTGCCTTTGGATGGCTTTGCTTTAACTTTGCCGCCATAGGCTTCTCAACTTGGCTACCCACGCACCTTACTGAAATTGGCTACTTAGCGACGTTGGCACCACTGGTTGCAATGATCCCGATGGTTATGTGTATACCCATCGGTCCAATAGCAGGAGCGGTAGTTGATAAGATAAAATCTATAAAGAAACCCATCGTCGTGTCCTGCATATTTTCAGGCACCGTATTTCCGCTTTACATGTATTTTACAGGCAATTTTTGGGCATTGATCGCATACACGATTGTCCTTGGTACAGCATGGGGATTCATACCGGCCCCTGTTCTTGCCAGCTCGGGCGCATTGCTGGGACCAAAATCAGCCAGCGTCGGACTAGGAATCCTCAACTTCATGAGCAACATCGGATACCTCACAGGTCCATTGGTGCTCGGTATTATAATCCCGATGGGCTGGTCCGTCGCCTTCACAATGTTAGCACCCGTATGCTTCATCGGAGCAATCGCAGTAATTATTGCAAGAAAGTTAAAGTAAAAACAGCTCTTATTGAGATTAAAAGAATGCAAATAAGAGAGTTTCGCATAATGTTAAGCTGGGCCGACCATGCCGACGAACCTGCCAGCAGAGGCAAAGGCTAAGCTGGCTAAGTATAGGGAGGCCAGGACGCATGAGGAAAAAATCAAGGCGCTAGAGGAGGCAATATCCTGCATACCTCACCATAAACATACGGAGAAGATGCTCAGACAACTGAAGAAGAGGCTTGCTCAACTCAGGCGCGAGCTCGAGCACAAACCGGTAAAGGGTGGGAAGAGAGACGAGTTCAGCGTTGAGAAAGAAGGCGCGGCCCAGGTTGTCCTCTTAGGTGCCACAAATAGCGGCAAATCTTCATTACTTGCGGCGCTCACAAACGCAACTCCAGATATAGCCGATTACCCTATGACGACAAGAAAACCCACACCGGGCATGATGGTATACGAGGATATCGAGATACAGGTTGTGGAACTTCCAGCTATTTTGACAGAAGCATTAGAAGAAACAAGCATAGCATACAAGAGCCTTGGTATGGCTAGGAATGCTGATCTCATAGCAGTCGTTCTGGACGCAACGAATAAACCGCTCGAGCAGCTAAAAAAGATCGTTGAAATGTTGGAGGATGTTGGCGTAGTTTTGAAAAGGGAGCGGGCTAAGGTCATCCTTGAGAAGAAAGACAGCGGCGGCATAAGGCTCGTGACGTTTGGCAGATTTCATGGTACCGTGGACGAAGTCAAGAAGTTACTTGAAAGCGTCGGCATAAGAAACGCAGTTGTCAAGATAATCGGTGATGCCACGATGGAGGATATCGAGGAACAGGTTATATACGAATTTGTTTACAAGAAGGGACTCGTAATACTTAACAAGTTTGACGTTAGCGCTGAGCAAACAAGTGAAATCGAAGAGCTGAGCATGCAACTCGGAATTCCGTTGGTAAAAACCTCGGCAAGGGAAGGAAAGGGTTTGGTAGAATTGAAACGGCTGATATTTGAAAACTTAGGGCTCATAAGAGTTTATACACAAAAAGATGGCATAGTTGCACGGAAGCCGATAGTCGTGCCTAGCGGTACAACTGTCGGTCAGCTTGCATACCTTATCCATAAGGAGCTCGCGGAGAGCTTTAGGTATGCGAGGGTTTGGGGCAAATCCGTCAAAATACAGGGTCAAAGAGTAGGCGCCGACCACGTATTACAGGACAAGGATTTGGTCGAGATATTCGCCCTATAAGAGCTACTTCCACGCTCTGCTCCTTAGTAGAAGTACGGCCACTATGGCGAATATTGCTACGCCATACAAGCCTATGCCAAAGGAGAGTATAGGATGCGCAGGCATACAGTAGAGGGCATAGAAAAACGATGCGGACTGATTGTTCACGCCATGCATATACGAGGCTAGCCAGACACTACCTGATTTGAGGAAGGCTAAACCGAAGAGCACAGACAACGTCACTGTGTATGCGGTCATCAAAAATATGCCTTCGACAGGGTAGCCCGGATAGTTGTGACCCATGGCTATCACGGGTGCATGCCAGATACCCCATATCAGACCGACGAGAAGGACCGCCTTCACTTTACCTAAAATACCCGTCAACTCCGTTTGGAGATAACCTCTCCAGCCATACTCCTCGCCAAACGTTACTAGCAAAGTGATAAAGGGCGATATGACTATCAACTGAACTCCCATTAAAATAAGAGCGCCCATTATCTCAGACGCCTCAGCACCCTGAGGAGCTAATAACTCCTCTAGCTTGATGGGCGTACCTAAGCCGAAGTTACAGTTTAGCCATGCCATACCACCATAAAGCAATACTAGAAGCGAGCCGAACATGAGATAATACTTAGGACTTCCGAAGGATAGTCCTGCCTTACGGAAAGCATCGCCGCCCATCATAAACCTAAGGGCCACTAGAAATAATAGACCCAGGCTCGTCATAGCGAACGTTAACGTGTCCGCCAGCTCAGCGTAGTGGGGTGAAATCCAAGACGCTATGGAAAGTATTAGAAAGACGACGAAATAGAAAAGGAAGAAGTAAAAGAACAGCCTAGTTTTTTCTCGGAAAGTCTTAAAGTATATGTCGCTGTCTTTTTCGAAGAACATCTTAAGAGTGATCGCTGAAAAGGCTGGCACGAGCATCATAGTCATCATAGACGTCCTAGCTTCAGGAGCTAGTTTAAAATCGAATGCTAAAGCCATGCCTAAATTTAAGCTGTAAGTTAGAGCAAAAGTCAACATGATGAATCGCATTACCTTTCTTTTTTTAGCGCTAACTTCGGACAACAAGTAGCAAAACAACATGACCAAAAAATAAGCTTTAGTATTGCTTAATATAGAATAACATTTATTATCTATATGATAGTGTGATTTGAAGGTGGTCTAATGATATACGAGGCTGTTTCGTTGCTACTACTTTCGCTCTCAGTAGTGTTCTCAATTCTAGCTGTTGAAGCAAATAGCCTATACAGGTCCATATTCGGGCTTTTTGGTATGACAGCGAGCATAGGCGTTCTGTTCATACTGATGGCGGCGTACTATGCTGGTATAGCACAACTACTCATTTATGCAGGCGGCTTAATCGCCCTAATGTTAATCATAGTTTCTCTGACGGTGGGTAAAGAGAAATGAAGTACCTGGAACTTCTAGGTTCGGTATCAACACTTGTGTTGGCAATAGTCATCCTCTACAGCTTTGCGACGAGTCCACCTGTATACAAGCAGTGGAACGATGCAACGAGCAGGCTTATAGCACCCAGCGCTTTAGAGTCTGGTAAAGTCATAAGTATTTATATATGGGAAGATTTATTCCCAGCCGTAGTCGCACTAGCTATAGCTTTGTTGGCATTTGTTATGGCACTCGTGGTCCTATTAAGGAGGGAATAATTAATGTCGCTTTTCATTCTATATTATGTTCTCGCCGCCGTTTTACTCTTCATAATTGGTATCTATGCCCTAGCGACTAAGAGGAGCATCATAAAGATGATAATAGGCATCGAGATAATGATAAATGCGGCTCATCTAAACTTTATAGCATTATCTACCAACTTTCCTGGAGGCATGATAGACCCATTCGCTCAGAGCATCGTCCTCATATCTATGGCCGTTGGAGCGGCAGTTATAGCGTTAGCTCTCCTGCTTAGCGTCCATGTGTACAGGACGTACAAAACGCTGGATATAACACTCCTGAGAAAATTGAGAAGGTAGTCTAATTGTTGGAGAATATATTTAATTCCAGGTACCTTGCGCTATTCTGTTTGAAATCCTATGAAGCTAGGTAAAGTCTTCGGCCTCTTTCTGATGCTGCTCTCCATAATCTTGGCTACGTTTTATGCAACGTGGTTCTTCGGATTTATAAAAGGTCTTGATCCTGAGCTTGCTGTGAAGGTTCCGATACTGATTATCGTCTTATTCTTCTTCTTCGTTGTAGGATGGACTGGATATGTAATGTACACTACGCCCATGCCAAGGTCCCTCAGAAAGGGTTAAGAGCGGACGAGTCTTCCTTCGGGCGTTACCTCACCCTTGATTATCCTTGAGGATGATATTGGTTTTCCGTCCTCCGCAAGTATTAACGGACACTCTATCACGTCTAAAGGTTTCATCAAACTCTCAGCCCTTATGGCGTTTATTTCTGAAACTCTAAATACCGTAAATGGACTGACTGCTATTGCTTCCAGAAGAGCGTCGGTTACTGAGGGGCCATAAGGGTCGTCGAGTTTAACTATCATTGCATCATCGATCCAGCCATATTTCTCTAAAACGCTCTTCAGGTTGCTTACGCGTTCACTATAAGGCTTTACCTCGTGAGCTTTTTTCAATTTTTTGGCAAGTTCATCGCTAGTAACACCTATCGTCACTTTCTTACCATTTCTGAAAGCTGTCAGGAGTAACGCAAGGTGCCCGTAATGAATCGTGTCAAAAGTGCCTCCTAAGCATACGCGGTTATACTTTCGCTCAACCGGTAAAGGATTCTTGAGTTCCTCCTCAAAGTCTACCGCGTACATCCTCAGCTCATCCAAGATAACCATCGCCTCACCCAACGGCATACCTAACCTCACGCTCAACTCCTCCGCACTTATAGATGGCTCATTCATGATTATTTTGTCTCTAACATATGACTTATGAACGGGATAGAGACTCGTGCTCTTAACGACATCTACGAGAATTCTCCATAGGGGGTTTCTTGTATAATCTCTTCTCAAGGTTCAGATATTCTATTCTCTTTAAGGGTGTAATAAAAATTAGCCAGCCTATGATCGGGTGGTTACGTATGAAAAAAGCTCTATTATCTTTGATGCGACTTCAACAGAGGCCCTTTCCTGAGCCTCTAGTGTCTGGGCACCTATGTGAGGCGTACATATAACATTTGGAAGCTCAAGCAGCTTCTTGTTGACGGGTGGCTCCACGCTATATACGTCCAAAGCGGCGCCTCTTAATCTTCCGGTTACTAAGGCCTCGTACAGAGCGTCCTCATCTATTACGGCACCTCTCGATGTATTAATTAAGAATGCTCCTCGTTTTATAAACTGCATGTTGTCTTTGTTGAGTAACTTCCTCGTTGATGACGTTAAGGAAACGTGGAGCGTTATGTAGTCTGATGCCTTCAAAAGTTCTATGAGTGGAAGGACCCTTCCTGATACTTTCCTCAAAAATTCATCAGGTATCGGAATCACGTCGTTTAGTAGCACTTCCATGCCGAATGCCTTCGTTAGCTCTGCGACCCTCCTGCCTACCCTACCCGCGCCGATTATGCCAACGGTCTTACCCATTAACTCCACACCTTCACATTTTCCTTTTGGCCAACCACCCTTTTTCATTTCATCATTTAGCAGGCATATGTTTCGCGACAGGGCCAGCATAAGACCCACAGTTAGCTCGGCTGTTGCATTTGCAACCGCATCACCAGCACAGACAACCTTTATTCCCCGTTCATGAGCCGCATCTAAGTCTATGTTATCCGTACCAGCTCCAACCCTTGCAATCACCTTCAGCTTCTTTGCCGCCTCTATAACGTCTCTGCTTACTTTCGTCCTACTCCTGACAACAATTACATCATATTCAGAGATAACCTTCAACAGTTCCTCGTAGGAGATTCCCTCAGCAACGAGGACCTCGAAACCTGCATCCTTTAGTTTTCTTATTCCAGTCTCGTGAACCTTGTCGCAGACCAAGACCTTCAGAGGGCTATCCATTAAACAGACCGCCTCAAGTATGGCAACTCTTCAATCCATGGATAGAGTCTCTTTAACTTTTCTATAGAATTCTTTATAGCGTTTTCGGGATATTCATATTTAGGCAACTTTCCTGCGAAGAACTCATCGTAAGCATGCATGTCAAAGTGTCCGTGACCGCAAAGGTTGAAGAGTATCGTTTTCTTCTCACCCGTCCTCTTACACCTTAAAGCTTCATCTATTACGTACCTTATGGTGTGTGATGGTTCCGGTGCGGGTACGATACCTTCTGTCCTAGCGAACGTAGTTGCAGCCTCGAAGACCGATACTTGATCGTAAGCTACCGCTTTGATATGTCCCTCCTTCGCGAGTAAACAGAGCGTCGGCGCATCACCATGATACCTTAGCCCTCCAGCATGTATAGGCGGCGGGATGAAATCTGAGCCAACCGTGTACATAGCTAGGAGTGGTGTTAATTTCGCCGTGTCGCCGTGATCATAAGTGTATATACCTTTGGTTAGGGTGGGGCAAGCCGTGGGTTCTGTTGCGATAAACTCTATGTCCTTCTCAGCCTTCTTCGTTACCTTATCATAGTAGAATGGCCAAAATAGACCCGAGAAGCTGCTTCCACCTCCGACACAACCGGCCACCACGTCAGGGTACTCGTCCAGTGCTTCTAGTTGTTTCTTCGCCTCAAGACCTTGGACCGTCTGATGCATTAAAACGTGGTTGAGCACGCTACCCAACGTGTACTTTGTGCCTTCATGCATTAAAGCATCTTCGATGGCCTCACTTATCGCTATGCCTAAACTTCCTGGATTTTGCGGGTCGCTCTTCAATATGCTCCGGCCAAAGTTCGTCCTATCGCTAGGACTTGGCAATACCTCCGCTCTCCACACTTGCATCATTATCTTTCTGTAAGGTTTCTGGTCATAGCTTGCTCTTACCATGTAAACCGTACACTTTAAGTTGAATAGCATACAACCGAAGGCAAGGGCGGAACCCCACTGGCCAGCACCAGTCTCCGTGGTCAGCCTTTCCTGTCCCTCCTTCATGTTATAATAAGCTTGTGCAACGGCTGTGTTGGGTTTATGAGAACCAGGCGGACTCACACCTTCGAACTTGTAGTAAATCTTAGCTGGCGTCTTCAGGTACCTCTCAAGCCCTATCGCTCTGTATAATGGTGTTGGCCTCCATAGAGCATAGACCTCTCTTACCTCCTCGGGTATTGGAATCCACCTATCCATACTCATCTCTTGCTTAAGCAACTCTTTTGCAAATATCCTTTCAAGCTTTGCCGGTGAGACTGGGGCTCTTGTCTCGGGATCTATTGGCGGAGGGAGGGGTTTCGGTAGGTCCGGTAGTATGTTATACCACTCTTTCGGTATTTCATAATCACTAAGGACTACCTTACGTTGCATAGCATTTTTCGAATTTTGACCGATAATAAACGTTGTGTGTAAAAATGAATGCATTCGTAGTAATGAACAAAAATGTGCATCCAACATGCATTAAGAAAATCTTGATGAAGCACGATGTTCGGAAAACATACTGCTTAAAATGTATAGAACCTTTACTTAACTCATTAGAACGTTTACATGTACACATTTGTACATGTATAATCATGGTAGATTTTATAAGTTAAAGATTTAAAACGCTGTAATATTTCAACTATTCCTAATGTTGCTGGTAACACCCGGTCCTACGGAGCTTCACGAACGCGTCCTCGCTGCTATGTCCAAGCAGGTGATCAGCCATAGAGGACCTGAGCTTCGGGAGCTTTATACTTCTTTAGTCGAGAAGTTTAGGAAGTTGTTCAAAACTGATGGGAGCGTATTTGTTCTTGCATGTTCCGCCACAGGCGGTATAGAGTGTGCTGTGTCGAACATAATAAACAAGGGTGACAAAGTGTTATCGCCGGTATTCGGTGTTTTCTCCGAGAGGTTTGCTGAAGCTGCAAAGTTCTACGGGGCTGAAATTACTTACATAAACATCAAACCGCAAAATGCTCCAAGCCCTGAACTAATCAAAAGAGCGCTCGACGAAAGGACATATGACGTAGCGTTGCTTGTGTACAATGAAACCTCTACCGGTACGATGAGCAAAGATTTTAAAGAAATTGTCAGAACGTGTAAAGAGCATGGTGTTCTCGTCGCAGTGGATGCCGTATCTGCTGCTGGAGGGGTACCGCTTGAGGTTGACGCTTGGGGCATAGATGTTTGTGTTGTCGGCAGTCAGAAGTGTTATGCTGGCCCGCCTGGTCTATCGATAATAACCGTGAGCGAAGAGGCGTGGCACAAGATCAGGAGTTCTAGAAGGCCTTTCTACTTTGACCTCATAAAATACAAGAAATTTTATGAAGATAATCGTGAGACACCTTTCACACCAGCAGTTAACCTAATGTATGGAATGGATGAAGCGCTTAATATCGTCTTAGAGTACGGAGCAAATCGTTGGATACAGAGGCATATAGACTTCGCTAACGCCATTTACGAAACTCTCGAGAAAGCTAACGTAAATCTGTTCGCAGAGAAAGAATACAGGTCACCCACAGTCATCTCAATTTCACTACCAAGCGGTGTAACGGATTCTGAAGTCCTTAAAGAGCTCAGGATTAAGCACGGCGTGATAGCCGCCGGCGGTATGGGAAGCATGAAGGGATCGCTCATAAGGATCGCCAATATGGGAAACCTGAGCGTTGAGAAGACAGTTAAAGTATACGACGCCATCCTAAATGTCATGTTCTTTAAGGTTAATGGTATAGATCTTCATGCTGCCGGAGCATTAGAAGAGCGACTCCGTAAGATAGGTTATCAATGAATTTTGCTAACGAATTAATGGACTCCTTTCTACAAAACATTTATCTTAATAACATTCCTGAATATTGAGCAAAAAAGCCGGAGGTGCAATCTGACGTCTGGTAAGGAGGCTCCTTTCTGGGACCACGTTAGAGAGCTAAGTACAAGGCTCAAGCGCATACTCATAGCAGTATTCGTCACGACGATATTCATGATGGTGTTTCCAGCAGACCCTGTTGCGCTCATCACAAATCCCATCCAGTTCTTAGAAATGTACGAACCCATTATAGCGAGAATTCTCGCATTAGTTAATGATTACGTACTTCCTGAGGGTGTGAAACTGATAGCTGGTGAACTTTCATCGCCCTTTGAGATTTGGATCGTGGCTTCAATGCTACTCGGGCTCCTTGTCAGCATGCCCGTCGTTGGTTATGAGATATATGCTTTCGTTAACCCTGCATTTTATCCTCATGAAAGGAGGCTCATTTACCCATTCCTGACAGCATTTATAGTCCTATTTTTCGTTGGTGTTGCTTTCGCGCTACTTTTCGTACTACCAGCCTTGATGAAGTTCTTAGTATTATTTGCCGTGATGTTTAAGATAGAAGCGACCGTTACTGCCATATCTTTTTATACGATGGTCTTCTTTACTGCCTTAGCCACGGGCATCGTCTTTACCTTTCCTGTAGTGCTCATTCTCCTCATCAGATTTGGCATAGTTGGAACTGCTCCGTTTAAAAAATATAGGAGGTACATCTACATATTTATGTACATAATTGTGGCATTCATCACACCGGATGGTGGAGTAGCTGGTAACTTCATATTGTTCATACCCCTCGTTGTGATGTTTGAGATTGCGCTACTTATTGGGAGGAGGTATGAGAAGCAGAGGTTTAGAGAACTGTATGGTGAACTTAAGTGTAAGTTCTGTGGTGCGGAGGTTTCACCAGACGATGTATTTTGCCCGAAATGTGATAGGGCTCTTAAGTAAGCAACAGTTACTCTAAACATATACCGGAAGATTATCATCGTCAAGGACTATCGTGTTCTCATCCGTCATACATATCTTCACCGCCCTTAATTCTACACCGTGTAGTTTGGCGTCGCGTAGAAGCTTTGCGACTATGGCGTCTCCTGACTCGCATGGTTTGAAGCCTATGGTTAACGGATGTGTTGCAACGAACGTTATGATGCTTCTAGCACTTCTTGCCAACTCTTTCATTAATAGGATATGCCTTCTTCCCCTTAAAGTAGGAGAATCAGGGTACATGGCATATCCGTCCGAGAAGTAAGCGGCGGATTTGAGCTCTAAGTATCCCTTCCCCAGACCTTCTGCATAAAGCTCATAATCTATCCTTGAGCACTTTACTCTTACCTCCTTCCTCATTATCTGGTATGGTGGTAGCCATGAGATCTTGTTGAGACTGCACGCTATCTCGAAGCTCTTGGCCTGAAGATACGTATCCACCAGTACAACACCTGTAGCGACTTTTACTCCGACAATTGAGGCACGGGTTATACCTCCATATCTGAACTGGATTAATACATCTGAACCAGGATATATCAGGTCCAGTAGCCTTCCAGTATTCCTAATTTGGGCCTTAAACCTCTTGCCCCCATATTCTATCAGCACAGTAACCCTGGATAATCTCTTGACCACCTTTGCCGGCCATAGGTCTAATTTTAAAAGCTCGGTCAAGCATTATTCATATTACCTTAACCATCGTAAAAGCATTATGGAAAGAAAAGCTATATTATACAACTAACCCCCATCCGTGCAGGTGAAATGTACCGCCAAATTTAACATCCCCTTCAAAAGGGATGAACGACGATAAAGTGGGGTGTGATCTATTTGTCACTTTTCCAGGGTAGATACGATCCTAAGAAAGTTGAGGAAACTGTGGCAAATTGGTGGCGTGAGAGGGATATTCAAAGGAAGGTTTTCGAGAGTAATAAAAACGCACCTATATTTTCCTTCTTAGAGGGGCCACCGACGGCAAACGGTTTCATGCATGTAGGGCACGCTAGGGGCAGGGTATACAAAGACATAGTGCTCAGGTATCAGACGATGAAAGGGCTGAATGTTTGGAGGAGGGCTGGTTGGGACTGCTTGGGGTTGCCCACAGAGCTAGAAGTTGAGAAAAAGCTGGGCTTTACATCTAAGAAAGATATAGAAACTTTTGGTCTCGAACGGTTCGTCGAGGAGGCCAATAAAATTGTAGACTTTTACATAGACCATTGGAGGAGAGCTTCTGAGAGGCTTGCACTTTGGCTTGACTACGAAAATGCGTACGAAACGAGAAAGGAGAGCTATATGGAGCATGTTTGGACCTTACTTAAGAAGGCATATGAAGATGGCAACCTGGTCGAGAGCTTTAAGGTTGTTCACTACTGTCCTTCGTGTGAGACACCACTTTCTTCACATGAAGTATCGCAAGGTTATGAAGAAGTAGAAGATCCATCTGTATACGTAAAGTTCCCCCTTAAACGGAACAAAAACGAATATGTTGTGATATGGACGACGACGCCTTGGACGCTTCCAGGGAATGAGGTTGTTGCAGTAAACCCAAACGCAGAATACGTCAGATGTAAAGTTGGAAACGAAATATGGATAGTTGGTGAAGATGCGCTAGAAAGAGCGATGAACGACATGTGTGTGGAAAGTTACAATGTAGTTCAAAGAATAAAAGGGTCGGAGCTCGTAGGTGAAGGTTATTGGCACCCACTTGCTGAAGAAGTTCCTGTGCATAAAGAGCACGAGAGTCCAGCTCACACGATAGTGGCCGCAGAGTTTGTTACTATGACCGAAGGGACAGGATGTGTACACGTCGCGCCAGCGCACGGACCAGAGGACTTCGAGCTTGGAAAGTCATTGGGTATACCAATATTCTGTCCAATAAGACCAAACGGCACATTCACGGAGGAGGGCGGTACATACGCAGGCATGTATTTCAAGCAAGCCGGTGAACGGGTGTTACAGGACTTAAAGTCAAAAGGTCTGTTAATAAGGGTGGGAAAGATTGTTCATACATATCCATTCTGCTGGAGATGCGGAAGTCCACTTATATATCTAGCAAGCCGTCAGTGGTTTCTTAAGATAGACAAAATTAAGGAGAAGATGTTAGAAGAGAACAAGAAAGTAAGATGGCAGCCCCAATGGGCTGGAATGGGTAGATTTGGAGACTGGATAGCTGGTGCAGAGGACTGGTGTATATCAAGAACAAAAGTATGGGGTACGCCACTACCAGTCTGGATCTGCACAAACTGTGGAGCTAAGAGAGTCGTAGGTAGCAAAGCCGAACTTGAAAGTGCCATAAAGAAACCTGAAAATATCAGGCTCTTAAGACCTTGGATAGACGAGATAGTTTTCAAGTGTGAAAATTGTGGCGGCGAGATGAAAAGGGAGCCGTTCGTCCTGGATACTTGGTTAGATTCCGGCGTAGCTCATTTCGCAAGCGTTGATTATTTAAGAAACAAAAATTTGTTCGAAAAGTTATTCCCTTATGATTTCATAACTGAAGCCATAGACCAGACCAGGGGATGGTTTTATACACTTCTCTTCACATCAGTGCTCTACTTCGGGAGAACACCCTTCAACTCTGTGCTTAACCAAGGTCACGTACTAGATAGCGAAGGTAAGAAAATGTCAAAGTCTAAAGGAAATGTGATATGGGCCATGGACGCTTTCGAGAATTTTGGTGTTGACCCTCTGAGGCTATACCTTGTTTCAAAAGCTAAACCCTGGGATACGATCAACTTCGTGCCGGCAGAGATTGATAGAGTTGCCGAGGAGTTGAACATACTTTGGAACGTCTTTACTTTCGTAAAGACTTACTTTGATCTCGATAAATTTGACCCGGAGAGGTACCGAGTGGAGGCGATGTTGAAGTATGCTGACGTTGTTGATAAATGGATATTATCAAAGATAAACTCCTTAGTAAAGCTCGTGACAAATTCGCTTGAGGATTTGGAGATATACACGGCCGCCAAAGCTCTCAGGAGCTTTATCGTGGAAGACTTAAGTCACGTTTACATTAGGAGCATAAGACGTAGGATATGGGTGGAGAAGGTGACTGTGGAAAAGCTTACGGCATATTCTGTGCTCTTTTATTTGATAAGAAAATTGGTGGCCTTGCTGGCACCCTTTGTACCATATCTGTCTGAATACCTGTTTTTTGCGATAAAACAAAAGGATGACCCGGAGAGTGTCCACCTATTAAGGTGGCCGAGGGTTGACGAGGAGTTCATAAACCAAGAATTGGAGGACAACATGGACATAGTACAATCCGTGTTGAGTAGCATACTTGCGGCAAGGCAGAAAGCAGGAAGAAAGCTCAGGTGGCCAGTTAAGTCCGTAACGTTAATTCCAAAGACTTTGAAGGTAAAACAGGCTCTGAGCCAGTTTAAAGATTATCTGAAGTCTCAAGCCAATACTGAAGAGCTTATCATACTAGATGTGAATGAAAGACCAGACTGGCTACGTAGGAAGGCTACACCCGTTCTTTCATCCCTTGGCCCTAAGTTTGGCCCAAGACTCGGCGACGTCCTAAAGGCAATCCGTTCGGTTCCAGCCGAAAAGCTTGAGGAAGACATAATAAATAATGGTGTCGCAAAAGTTACACTTCAAGATGGGACGGTGATCGAACTAACGAATCATGACATAAATTTCTTCGATGAAGTACCGGAGAATTTGAGCTATGAGGATGGGCGCTTTGCTGGGGTTTATGTTGACTTGACCGAGACAGAGGTCATAAGATTGGTGTCATTAGCCAACGAGCTGATAAGGAGGATACAAGTCATGCGTAGGGAAATAGGGCTTGATATCGATAAAGTTGTTGAATGCATGTTAACATCTGACTCTAGAGAACTTGTTGAAGTTGTTGAGAAGATGAGCGATTATATCGAGGAAGAAACAAGAACAAAGTTAAAGATACATGAACAGCCATTCGAATCAAAAGGACAACTTTACAAAAAGGAATGGAAAATAGACCAGATGCAAGTAATAATAGCTTTAAGTAAAGAATAAAAGTAGCCTGGTGACATGTCATTACCCTTACACGAACTTGTTAAAAGGTTTGGTGAGCTTACAGAGGAGGATTATTATATCCTTTCAATCATGGAAAGGAATTTAACAAAATTTCGTGAAGTTCCGTATCAAGTCATCTTACAGTCAGTTAACTTTAGCGAGGCAAAATTGGAACGAAGTTTGAACAAACTTCATTATCTGAGGCTTATATGGAGTCCAAGAGGTAAGAAGGCAGCGTACGTGTTAAATTATCTTGGTTTGGATGCTCTTGCCCTAAGGACGCTCTCCTCAAAGGGGATAATATCCGGGCTGGGCATGCCCATAGGTATGGGAAAAGAGGCCGATGTTTATGATGCAATAAGTCGTGAAGGGAAGAGGTTCGCGGTAAAGTTTTTCAGGATTGGAAGGCCGAGCTTTAAAAAGTACGAAAGAGTTAGAGAATCCTTGGTTAGAGTCCACAACTACCTAGAGGCATCAATCAGGGCGGCGCGTATGGAGTTTAAAGCTTTATTGATGCTTAAGGGGAAAGTGCCAGTCCCTACACCAGTTTATAGAACGAGACATGTTGTAGTAACCGAATTGTTCGAGGGTATTGAGCTTGCTTCGCTTTCTAAGCTCGATAATGCCGAAGAAGTCTTGTTAAAGATAATAGACGCTATCAAATCCGCTTATGAAGCAGGCGTGGTCCATAGAGACCTTAGCGCCTATAACGTCTTGATTAAGGCCGACGGCAACATAATATTAATAGACTGGCCTCAATGGGTTGAAAGGAAACATCCGCAGGCATCCCTTTACTTGGAAAGGGATATTAGGAATATACTGAGTTTTTTTGCTAGAAAATGGAACATTCGGAATATACCTCCGGAATATGGGAAGATTATTGAAGAAATCACCGGGAAAAGCATTAATATATATTACGAATAACAAAAAGCGATAGGGTCAAGGCGGCATGGGCTTTCGCAAAGCGTCTATAGTTTTATGTGTCGTTGGCGTAGTGATTGCACTCATTCCGACAGTTCTCTATATTATATACTCTCAGGAACTTGGTTTTTTAAAAATGCTAGAAACAGAGTTTGTGAGCGGCATACCAATATATTTAGGACTTTCGTTCGCAGGCCTTATAGTAACCCTCATAGGATTAATAACGTTTGTAAGATCTCTCAGGTATGCACAAGAATCTAGCACCTCATATATTAGGACAAGGCCGACGCCCAGGGTTATAACACCAACAGTAGCCAGGCCGACCCAAGTAAGGAAGCCCACACCTCAACAGCCGCCAGTAAAGCATGTTGAAGAGGTTGTTGAATCTATAGAGAAAGAGCTAGAAGAGGTTATAACCAAAGCATCAGTGGAACAGCCCACATCTCCACCAACACCACAGCAAGAGGTCCCACAGAAGATTCCCATAAAAGTGATTACAATGGGCGGGGATGAGGTATGCCCATCCTGTGGGGCTATAAATCCTTTAGGTCAAAAAGCATGTATCGAATGCGGAACCACCATCTATGTTGAAGACCCTAGCCTTCCAAGTTGCCCAGTGTGTGGTGCTCCTTTAAAGAATCCACAGAAGCTGACTGATAAGGTATATATTTGTAAGGTGTGCTTCAGTGAATTGGAGATTCCAAAGGAACTTTCGAAAAAGCTTTAAGTATGATTAAAATCATGTAAACATAAGAGCGTGTGATTTGCATGCCAACAATCGAGAGACCTTTGACAGTCATTACTAAATACCTTAATAAGCCCATTAAAGTTGTCCTAAAGAACGACTTAGTTTACGGTGGAACAATGGTAGAGTGTGACGGTTACATGAACCTTGTAATCGAAAAAGCTGCTGAGTATCAAGGAGACGGGAAGAAGGTAAAGTACTCAAAAGTCCTAATACGCGGAAACAACATAATCTACATACAATTAACTCCCGTTTTAGAGGATTAATAGTGAGCATTAGATTTATACTATAGACGTTACGCTTAACGTAGGCGGGGTTGACATGAACGGCAACATAATCATTGAACCGCTGAAGCATAAACCTGTTAGCGAACATGTCTGCGAGTTCGTCGAGCGAAAAGGGTTGGGTCACCCAGATTACATGATAGATTCAGCATGTGAAGCTGCAAGCGTGGCACTCTCGAAATATTATCTACAAAACTTTGGGAAAATATTGCACCATAACGTTGACAAAGGTCTGTTGGTCGGAGGCAAGGCGGTTCCGAGGTTTGGTGGTGGCACTGTTGAGGTACCAATTTACATATTGGTGGCAGGTCGTGCGACGGTAGAAGTGAACAGTCCAACAGGTAAGACGAAGATACCAGTAGAGGACATAATGATGGAAGCAGTTAAAGAGTTTATCAAGAAAAACTTCAGGTTCCTTGACGCTGAGAAGCACGTAGTGATAGACTTCAAGGTGAGGCAAGGCTCAGCTGACCTTAAGGCGATCGTGGAGGCAACCGATGACATGCCGTTAGCGAATGATACTTCGTTCGGCGTAGGCTATGCTCCCATGACCCAGCTTGAAAAGCTCGTCTATGAGTGCGAAAGGATGATAAATTCAAAGGATTTCAAAAGGGAAATTCCTGCCAGCGGAGAAGATTGCAAGGTTATGGGTTTGCGAATAGGCAGGAAGATACGCTTAACGGTTGCAGACGGCATAGTTAGCAGCCTTACGCATAATATAGACGAATATAAAGCGACGAAGGAAGCAATAAGGGATAAGGTCCTAGACCTAGCCTCAAAGCATGCTAGCGATTTTGATGTTGAAGTTTACGTGAATACGGCCGATATAATCGGCAAACATCCGGGAGAAGATATCGTATATCTAACGGTTACTGGGACTTCCGCGGAGGCTGGCGATGATGGCAACACGGGTAGGGGCAACAGGGTTAATGGTCTCATAACACCGAACAGGCAAATGTCTTTAGAGGCAACCGCCGGGAAGAACCCTGTATCGCATGTTGGGAAGATATACAACGTTGCTGCTAGGTTGATGGCAGAAAGAATATACGAAGAGACAAAAAGTGTCGAGGAAGTCTACGTGAAGATTTTAAGCCAGATAGGGAAACCGATAGACAAACCTCAGGTCGTCTCTGTTGAATACATACCGTTGACTGGGTGTAGCGAAAACAGCTTAAATTATGAAATTACAGAAATAGTGAAGGAAGGGCTGAGGAACATCAAAGATATAACGAGGATAGTTTTGGAAGGTAAAACCACGTTATTCTAAAAATACAACAAGCTGATATTTACTTATTATTTTTCGAGAGGCTTCATTATGCGGGCAAATTCAACAACCTTAAGATTGTTATGTAAACATCGTTTTTTACCGGGAACCATATAAAAAACCAAACGAGTTGGGCAGACATTATCGCTATTAGTACCGTTGCCATCCAATCACCCCATTCGTTAAATCGGCTTATGCCGATCGCAAGTGCCGGTACTGTCGTGTAGAAGTAAAACGAAAAGACCCAACGTTCTAAGATGTGTGCTATTGGAAAGTATGGCAAGTAAGTGAACGCCACCCAACTCAGGATTAAGACCTCGCTAAAGACAGGCTGCCTCATCTTGATGTTAAGCACCAGCTTATAGATATAGACAGGGACGAGAGGCCATATTGACCACCATAGCGGACTATAAATCCCCCAGTAAGCAATAGGATGATAAACGGCCGAATCTGATTTAACTGTTTCTACATAGTAAGGCGCGGGCTTGAAAGGGCTTATCGGGTTTATCCATGATAATGGCATGTCAACATTAGACGAGTTTGTATACTTGAGCGTGCTGTGATAGTTTAACATGAATTTAATGTGATCAAAAGGTGTTTGAAAAGCGCCGTACAAGTAGTCATAGACCCATAACCCAAAGAGAAAAATGGCAACTGCTGGTAGGAGAATCTTACCAAGATTCCCGAACAGTGACGAAATCTTGTCTAACTTACTCGCCCGTCCTTTAAGACTCTGCGCGATGACTATTATTAAGATCGGGGCAACCATATTCAAAAAGCTGAGCTTACAAAGCAATGATAGGCTTATGAACGTACCCGCCATAACATACCTCTTCTTGAGGGTGAAGTAGACCGCGATAAGGGAAAAGGTCATGGCGGGCGCGTCAAGCATGGCTACAGAGCTTAAATTAAATGACATGACGTCTGTAGCAAATAATAGTGATGCAATACAACCTATCGACTTTTTGTTAGAAAGTTCCTGAGCTATGAAGCCGACAGTCATTACAGATATCGCACCAAAAACCGCTATGAAGACCCTCCACCCAACCGCGTTGCCCACATCGTCACCAAAGAGCAGCATACCCATCATTATAATGAACTTGGAGAGAGGAGGATGCTCGTTGTTTGCCGCTTCACCCCTTATGAGCTTCCTTACTGCCGGAATGTAGTGGGCCTCGTCGAATATAAAGCCACAACCCTCGCCCTTCATATCCATACATGCTTCAGGCGGTGCAGATGGGTTTGGAACGTTCACTATAAGCAGCTTAATAACCAGAATCGTAACCGTTAATGTTATAATGAAGTATTTTTGGAAAAACTCATACATCCTCATCATTAAAAGGGGAACTTTGAAGCGCATAACTTGCTCAACTTTTAGCAGAGTTTTTTCGTGACATAAGGTCCTTCCTTTACATACCCATGCCTGTAGTAGTACTCCCTGACACCTATGCCGCTTATAACGACAACCTTTCTGTATCCTTCTTCAATTGAGATCCTTTCCGCCTCGGATAGTAGTTTCGAGCCGAAACCCCTATGCTGCCAGCTCCTATCCGACGGTTCACTACCTACTGGTGTCATCTGACCATACACATGTAATTCCCTCACCAAGGCTGCACCCTCCAATTCAGGTCTCAATACTTCTGACGGCATCCTTAGCCTAATGAAGCCGAGAAGTATATCATTCTTCACGTCCTCGTATGAGAGGAAGTATTCTAAACCGTTTGACGCTTCATATTTCATGATCCTTAGCTCTATATGGTCCATGTCTGGATAGATTCCTTCCTTCAAGGCTTTATGACCGACCTCGCGACACCTTATACATCTGCAAGGCCGACCCATGTCTTTTAATCTTCTTTCGACTATTTCCCTTAAGTTGTATAACCTATTTCCTGCAACTGCCAACCGGAGCGGTATTTCCCTCTGGACCCTGATTATCCTAACATAAGGAGGTACCATGCTAAACCACTCGCAGAGAAGGTTGACTAACTCCTCGTCATCATAAGACCTGTATTCACCTTTCTGCCACATTTCGTAAAGCTCAGTACCTGGAAGGACTAGTGTTGGATAGATTTTCAGCATATCTGGCCTAAAGCTAGGGTTCTCGAACATCTCCTTGAACATTTTCAAGTCCTTCTCGTAGCTCGAGCCTGGTAGGTTGGGCATAATATGGTAGCAAACTTTGAATGCCAAATCCTTCAATATTCTAGTAGATGTAACGACATCAGCAACAGTATGGCTCCTCTTGCAAATTCTATAGACTTCATCATCAAGTGCCTGAACGCCCAACTCCACTCTAGTTACGCCCATCTCAAGAAGGGCGTTTGCTTGTTCTAACGAAACGCAATCAGGTCTTGTCTCCACGGTTATTCCAGATACCCTTCTATTGCTGGATTCTGCCTTAGTTAAAGCCTCCTCGAGCGTCGTGGCGTTCAGCTCAGCTATCGCTTCTACACAACGCTTCAGAAAATAGCGCTGGAAATCGTTAGGGAAAGCTGTGAATGTACCGCCTATTATTATAATCTCGACCTTGTCAACATCGTGACCCATAGAGCGTAAAATTTCAACCTTTTTTCTTGCCTGAAGATAGGGATCGTATGAGCTCATACTAGCCAATTTAACTGCGGCTTCCTCGCCGGTGTAGCTCTGGGGCGTACTATACTCAATACCTCCAGGACAATATATGCATCTGCCGTGCGGACATCTGCTTGGAGGTGTAACAACGGTAACTACAGATATGCCGGAGATTGTTCTAACTGGCTTAACCCTTAATATGCGGGCAAGCTTCTTTCTATCGCTCTCATCCGTAACCATGCTCAGAATCTCTAAGTTTGATGGTACGTAACCAAGGTTCAGCTCTTTAGCGATAGATATCTTAAGTCTTGAAATGTTATCGCTAGCACCTTCATTACACCTATCCATAAGGGCTTTCACAAAATCTTTCATCAAAGCCTCCTTCGTCATCATCCCCATCATCCCATAGGCAAGACCTTACTTTAATCCTCTTCATCCTTTAGTCTCGGTAACACCTCAGTATTCAGAAGCACCACTGCTTTTTGTAGGTCAGGTCCAATTGGTGAACCGATGACTATGTGTTCGTAGCCTAGAGACCGTATAGCGAGAAGCTTTTCAGCTACCTGCTCAGACGTTCCGTAAATTGCGAATTTGTCAACCTCATCCTCAACAAAAGACTTAGCCTCTTGGAGATCCATACGTAGGATAGCCGACCTAATCTTCGATGCCTTTTCTATACTTACGTCCAATCGTTCGAGGATCGTATCGCTAGAACCTGCAAGCATATACGCGGCATACGGTAACGCTGCTTTTTTCGCAAGTGAGACGTCATCGGAGATTGAGACAGACGTATGGGCTACTACGTCGATATTTGAGGGGTTCCTTCCAGCGTCCGCGATTGTGCGGTATATCAAATTATACGCATACCTTAACATATCCTCATCGGAGAAGTTTACGAGTATACCATCGGCAAGGCGTGCCGCCATCTTAAGCATGTTGTCACCCTGGGCACCCACGTATATGGGAATGTTATTCTGATCTCCGAAGTTTAGCTTTGCGTTGATTAACTTGAACGCTGGACTGTAAACATTAAGGGCGTTCCCCTTTAGCAGTATCCTGACTGAAAGTAACGCATCCCTTACAACACGTACTGGGTTAAGTCTTTCAAAACCTAGTTGCATAAGGCTCAGGAAGTCGCCCGCACCTATACCGCACACAACCCTACCTTTCGCTAAATCCGCTAGGGTTAAGATACTTTGGGCTATGTATGCCGGATGGTGTAGATATGGGCTTAGCACTGCAGGACCTATTTTAGCGCGGTGAGTAGCTGACGCGATAACAGTTAAAACGATGAATACATTTCTGTTATGATAGTGGTCGCTGACCCAAATCGTATTAAAACCAAGCTCGTCGATCAGTCCAGCTAAATCCTTAAGCATAGAAGTATGCCATTTTGGTGTAAACTCTACAGAGAGTTTGAAGACCAAGAGGTCCACCGTTCATTAATGATATTTTGTTTAATATGAAGTACTTTAAAGTTATGTTTGACACCTATCAAGCCGAAAACGGTTATATTGGCACGGGTTCAATAAAAATACATGTTCATCTCGAAAAGGGCGACCGTGAGAGGGTACTTATCTCATGGCTGCTATGTATTCGGTAGCAGTTACATCGGTAACGGCACGTTCATCGATACTAACGTTGTGGTAGGCTATCCTTCTAGAAGCAAGCTCATAAAAGCAAGATTTGAAAGTCAACATGTACTCGAAATTTTAGATGATTTAAGCAACGGTGCTAGAATAGGTGATAAGTGTATTGTAAGGTGTGGCACCATAATATACGAAGATGTAAATATAGGAAATTATGTGGAGACGGGGCATAACGTTCTAATAAGATCTGGTTCACGAATAGGCAATAATTGCGTCGTAGGCACAGGGACTCAACTCGATGGCTCCGTAAAGATCGGCAATAATGTTAGGGTAGAATCGATGGTGTATTTGCCTCATTTAACCGAAATTGGCGATAACGTATTTTTGGGACCAGGCGTAAGGGTGACGAATGACCTATATCCGCCGAGTAGAAAGCTACTTGGAGTGCGTGTAGAAGACGATGCTTCGATAGGTTGCGGAGCGATCTTGCTAGCTGGCATAACAATCGGAAAAGGAGCGGTTGTTGCCGCTGGCGCCGTGGTTACGAGGGACGTCCCACCCAACGTTGTTGTTAAAGGCATACCTGCCAGGCTACACGCAAGTAAAGACGAGTACCTAAAGAAAAAGTCAGATTATGAAACCAAAGGTTCATGCCATGGTATATAAACCATCTACTCATAAATGGGAAGATGTAGTAATAAGTTAAGGTTAAGTTTAAATTTACAAAAGGTTATATTATCCTTCTGCTAAGGAGAGTGTGTAATGCCGGATATCTGTCCGCGTTGTGGGCTACCAACATCGATTTGCGTTTGCGAGACGATAAGCCGTGAACAACAGCATGTCAGGGTGAAACTAGAGCTGAGGAAATGGGGCAAAGTATCTACCATTATAGAAGGTTTGGACGGTAATAAGAAAGATCTGATGGAGATAGCCTCAAAACTAAAATCAGCATGTGCATGTGGCGGTGCCCTTAAGGATGGCGTCATAATCCTTCAGGGCGACCATAGAGAAAAAGTAAAAGAAATTCTAGTAAATATGGGCATACAACCTGAAAACATTGACGTGATATAGGGCTAAAACATGCTTAATTGGTGGCAGGAGTCTGTGTGGATGTTACACCTTCCAAGACGTCCTTTAGACCCTTGAACCTGTTGCGGACTGTTACCTCTGTCACACCAGCCGCCCTTGCTATATCCTTCTGCGTTACGTTTTGATCCGTCTCTTGACATGCCATATAGAGTGCCGCTGCCGCCATACCTACAGGATCCTTCCCCACAGTTGCACCTTTCGATGAGGCTGATGCCAGTACCTTGATAGCCTCTTGGACTACTCTTTCTTCCAAACCTAACTTTGACGCTATCTTGTATAGGTAGATCTTGGGGTCGGCAACGGGCACCTTAAGATTCAAATGCTTCAGGAGTAGGCGGTAGCCCTGGGCTATCGTCTTTCTCTTCACCACAGGATAAGCTTTCTCGAACTCCCTTAGGTCTCTTGGTGTGTCCATCATTCTACACGCCGCGTAAGTCGCTGCGGCCATTATGGACCTTATCGACCTTCCACGAACGAGACCAGCTTTTAACGCATTCCTGTATATCAGCATAGCCCTCTCTGCAACTGCCTTCGACAAGTGTAGCTTGTCAACGTATATTTCAAGGATATTCACTGCTTGCTGAAGGTTTCTAGTCTCAGACGTGTTGACCTGCGATATTGCATCAAGCTTCTTGAGTCTCAGCATTTTCTCCTTAACTTCTTTTGGAAGTTTCCTTCCTGCAGCATCCTCATCCACTTTTTCAATGACTGTCGATAATCCATGGTCTCTATACATTATAGAGAGTGGCGCACCGACTCTGCTGCGACTCTCGTCTTCTTCATCTATGTTCCTCCACTCAGGACCCCAATCAACATCTCTCTCAAGGATGACGTAACCGCAGACTGGGCAGCTTACCTCACCACTCTTAGCATCGGTTATCAGAGCTGTGTTTCCGCACTCTGGACAGACCATATCGTCTTTCCAGCCCTTTATCTTTGGCATACGCTTTTTCACCCCTTCTTTACTATCAGTACCGGACGTTCCCATCCCACCTAATTTTTATATAAAGGTTACGAAATCTATAACTAAATCCGCATATTTAGTATATAAACTTTTCGCTTTAATGTAGCGGCAATATAACGCAGAAACCCTCTAGGTTAGAAGCTGACCTTACATCGCTCGCCAAAAAGCACAGAATGTTGAAGCTTAAAGATATTAGCAACCGCTATTAAGAGAGTCTCGAAAATGGTAATAAAGGTTTATAATACTCTTACCAGGCGGCTGGAAAATTTCGAACCTTTCGAAGGTAACCTTGTAAAGATGTACGTATGCGGGCCGACTGTTCAAGATGTGGCACACTTGGGTCATGCAAGAACTTACATAGCATTTGACGCCATAATAAGATTTCTTGAGTATCGAGGGTATAGGGTGTTCTATGTTAGGAATATCACTGATGTCGGGCACATAAGGGAGGAGTCTGGGAGGGATAGAATACTCGAGGGGGCTGCTAGGGAAAAGCTCGAACCCATGGAGCTCGTGGATAAGTACATGTTGATGTTCTTTGAGGACATGGATGCATTAAAGCTCAGAAGACCGAACATACAACCTAGAGCAACGATGCATATACTGGATATGATCGAGATGATCAAAACGCTAATAGAAAAAGGGTATGCGTATGAAGTAGACGGTAACGTGTACTTTGATGTCTCCAAATTCCCAGATTACGGTAGGCTCTCCGGAATCAAGTATGAAGAACTCATTAAGCATAGGATAGAACCTGACCCAAGAAAGAAGAACCCGGCCGACTTCGCACTTTGGAAGAAAGCTGAAAAGGGATATCTCCTAAAGTGGCCTAGCATATGGGGCGAAGGGTTCCCTGGATGGCACATAGAGTGCTCCGTCATGAGTATGAAATACTTGGGGCCGCAGATAGACATTCATGGTGGAGGGCAAGAGCTCATACTGCCCCATCATGAGAACGAGATAGCTCAGTCAGAGGCCTTTACAGGTAAGAAACCTTTTGTCAAGTATTGGCTCCATACAGGCTATTTAACGATAGCTGGTGAAAAGATGTCAAAATCCTTAGGAAACTTCGTGACAATAAAGGAGGTGCTGAAAAAGTACGACGCTGACGCCATAAGGTTTTTCGTGCTCTCTTCACACTACAGAAGCAACATAGATTATAATGAAGAAGCCATAAAGAGGGCAGCGGACAGCGTCGATAGGATTAGGTCTACGTTGAGAGAGCTGTATTATGAAACAGAGGGGGCTCGTCCTGGGAATGATGAAACGGTATCAAGAATTTGTGCAGAAATGAGGGAGAGATTTATAAAGGCCATGGAGATGGATTTTAACACCCCCGAGGCTCTCTCCGTACTTCACGAACTAATACATAAAGCGAATGCGTATCTTTCATCAAAAGTTGTAACAAAAGCAGGGATTGATGCCTACTACAATACAATACTAGAACTTTGCAACTCTATAGGTCTTCTACAGGACTTTAAACCAGAGATAACGATAGACAATTTAATCGTTTCAGAGGTTTTGAAGATACTACTCGATCTCAGGGAAGAATTAAGGAAAAGGGGCATGTATGATTTGAGCGATCGTATCAGGGAAGGTCTAAAAGAAGTCGGAATATTCATCGAAGATACGAAAGAGGGACAAAAGGTAAGGTTGAAGAGGTGACGCTTAGCTAGTTTTATATATCTTGACACTTTGTGAAGAAGTAGGGTGTTATAGCTGAAAGCAGTAATTCTCGCAGGCGGTTATGGGAAGAGGCTCAGACCCCTGACCGAGAACGTTCCAAAACCATTACTCAATGTTTTAGGAAAACCGATACTCTGTTGGCAATTTGAATGGTTGAAAGCTCACGGCATCAGTGATATAATAATATGCGCCGGTCACTTAAAGGAAAAGATTATGGAGGACATCGGTAGCGGTCAAAAGTTCGGCGTAAGGGTAGGATATGTCGTGGAGGATGAACCACTAGGGACCGGTGGAGCTCTCAACAACACGATACAGTTTCTCAGTAAAGAAGAGGCGTTTATCGTAGTTAATGGTGACGTGTTGACGAATCTAAATCCGATAGAGTTAATCAAAATACTTCGAGATGACGTTGTGGGAGCTATAGCCGTAATTCCTTTACCATCACCGTATGGTGTAGTAAGCTTCAATAACACTACGCTTAGAATAAATGAGTTTAAGGAGAAACCTAGACTTTCCGATTATTGGATAAACGCCGGCGTTTATGCCTTTACCCCTAAGGTCTTCAACTACTTACCGCAACAGGGTGATTTGGAGAAGACTACTTTCCCAGAGTTGGCGAGCCGAGGATTGCTTAAAGCCGTACCGTTTAACGAATGTGAATGGATAAGCATAGATACTCATAAAGACCTTGAAGAGGCGACAAAGATTGTAAAAAGCTTGAACTTTAATCACTAAATGATGACATTAAAGTTTTCTCGCCATTACGTATGCGTCTTCGCCATCCATATAATAGTGTGTCTGTACCTCCACTTTTTGGAAGCCAAGTTTCTCGTACATCGTGATGGCGGGTTCGTTGGAAACCCTTACTTCTAAGTAAACTTCGTAGCAGTCATACTCATGCTTCAGCGCATCCATTGCACACTTCATTAAAGACGTACCTATATGCATCCGCCTATATTCAGGAAGGACTGCTATGGAGACTATGTGACCCACCTTCTTCAACTTAAACCTATCTATCTTTGAAAATGTCCTCTCTACCCTACACATCACGTAGCCCACTATTTTCCCATTACATTCTGCGACAAAGAAAGCTTTCGGGGCATCCCTATAAAGCGTCTCAAAGAAAGAGAACGTATAGTTTTCCGGGAGGCACAGTCTGTTAATGTACATTACTTGAAGTAGCTCGTTTGGATTATTTATGTTTCTTATAATAATGTTTGGTGGAATTTCAACGCATTTCGAAAGACCTTCCACGTGCGCACCACCGACACATATCTTTCATTCCAAAGGGTTAGATAAAGATATTTATTGAGGTTTAATGTAAAGGTTGTTGCGACGCATTTGTCAGAATTCGGGTACGGTTTAGAGGACTTAGAGGGCATAAAGGCTCTTGTTATGAAAAGGTTCACGGTCGAGGATGTGTTTTTTGAAGAAAACGTCCTATCCTTCGTTATAAAGGAACGCTCCATTAAAGAACCGTTTAAAGCATTAGTTTTTGACTTGAGGAAGATTGGATACCTTCCAATGGCAGTTCGAGATGGTAATAAGGTACTCATAAGGGTGTTTCCTTACAGAAGGGTCACTGAAAAAACGAGTAGGATGCCTTTAATATTGTTCTTTGTGACTATTGGTACAGTACTCATCGATGGATACCTGCGTTCCGTGTCGTATGCAGACATATTTTCAAAAATATTCGGTCGGTTCAACTTTACGGACATTTTATTGAACACATTGTTTTTTGCAGTGGCTCTCATGGCTATAATAGGTCTGCATGAATTTGGTCATCTTCTTTCAGCTAGGTCTAGTGGCATAGGTGCAACGCCCCCATACTTCATACCGGGAGTACCAGGTCTCATGCCAACATTCGGTGCGGTAATATTCCAGAAAGATCCCGCGATAAATAAGGACAGTCTATTTGATAGCGGCATAAGTGGCCCTATCACGGGATTCATCGTGAGCATCTTTGTAACGATTGCGGCCTTTCTGACGGCTAACTGGCTGAGTGTGTCAGAATATGAAGTTGTCCAAACGCTAATAACAAGGGAAGGAGGAGTATTTTTACCTTCACCGCTCGCATTCTATTTGATTAGACCCATCTTTGGTAAACCAGACATGGTACCTTTCTTTTCCACGCTAGGTTTTGCAGCGTGGCTTGGTATGGTAGTGACCGCAATAAACTTATTCCCAGCATGGCAACTTGATGGTGGCAGAATCTTTAGGCCGCTACTATCGAGGAAGCAATACATCGTGGCTTCGTATGTTTCGGCGCTCATTCTAATAGTAATGGGGTACTTTTTGCTGGGCATCTTAATCTTACTTATGTCTTCTCGAACGCCCGATATAGTACCGCTTGACCAGGTCTCACCACTCTCGAAGAAAAGGAAGCTAGCCCTTCTAGGGGTTATTGGAATTCTCATACTGACCTTTGTACCCCTCTCCTTCTATTGATGCTGAGATTCTTGCTGCATTTGGGATCAAGGTTATGCCGCATTCTTTTCCTTTTATCCTAAAAGCATAGGAGAGTGCATCCGATAAAGTGTCAAACGCCTTCGCTTCCAATAACCTTTCCACGTAGGCCTTAGGTAGCGTTGAGACTAGAGCTACCTTACACTTTCTAGACAAGAGTTTAAACTTATTGATGAGTACGGCTTCGTGGTTAATTATGCTTGGCGGCCGGTAATCGTCTTTCTCTGCTACATACCTGCCCAACTCCGCTGCGAATTCAGCACCACCCAATCCATTGCTACACTCGCTCGCTAGTATTAAGACACCATCGTTCTTTATTATGTGATCAAGATTTCCTAAAGCCTGGAGCGCATTCATCAATGTTGAGTCGTATGGTGCACCACCCGGGCTCACCATAAGTATATCTGTTTTATTCTTCAACCTTACCGTTAAGATGTCATGGGCCAAACTGGATGCAGAAGCCCTAACCCGTTCTGGCTGTCCCGCGAAAATTTTCACAAGTCCTTGTTTATCTGAGTGAACCGTCTGGAAGACAAGAGCAGGTTTAAGATTGTTAGCAACCTCCCACAGGCTTTCTATACTCTTCGCACGTTTCGGTTTTGATTTTGCATATGCTGTTCCCATAATAACTGCATGTCTGTAATCAAGTAAGCCGTAGGCACCATGATGTTCTGTAGGCGTGAGTACGAGCTTCAGGTCGCTACTCAAGTATTCGTGATGAACCTGGAGACCGCTAGCATCGTCCAAAACCCATCCAGAAGATTCTGAGTAACGGTCCACGACGACTACATTAACCTTGGTAACATCAATGCCTTCAACGCTTGTAAAATTTTCGATCCCTACCTTTCCATACCTCCAAGGCGAAAGCAATATGCTGAAAGATTTTCCGTCGCTCTTGTGTTGAATAAAAAAATCTATTAGTTTTCTGTAGACACGTAAGAAACTTTCAGCGGGCAATTGTGTATCAACCAAGAGCGAAATTTTCTTTGAGGAACGGATTAAACTTTCAAGCTCCCCATACCCTAAACTCTCGATAGCCGATTCTACCTCTGCTTCAACGTTCTCGACTTCGGCCGGCTTACCAGGTTCTGCTATAAAGCACTGCGTCTCCGATGGTACGTCAACAAAGATCTCTGTTTTGCCATACTTTAGCCAAAGCTCAACCAAATCGTTCCGACCTTCCCGTAGTAGGTTAATAAGATTGATATAAGTGATTGTGTATATAGTGTCGCAATGGAGCCCCAAAATATCCTTTCATTTATATCCTCAAGGGCGAGTGCAAAGGTTCCGGGCGGTGGGGATGTCTCGCTTGATGAGGTTATAAGGGCGCTGGAGGTTGCGACTTCCGCACCCTCAGCACATAATGCTCAACCTTGGAGGTTTGTCATCGTTAAAGATTCAAGAGTAAAAGAAAAACTGATCGAAGAAATGGCAGCTTTATGGCGTGATGATTTAAGGAGAGACGGGCTGGATGAAAAGATCATAGACGAAACGGTAAGAACATCAACGGAAAGAAGCATGAAGGCATCGGTTATCATCGTGGTATGTCTTACGATGGAAGACATGCACAAGTACCCTGACGATAGACGGAGGATGTGCGAATACATAATGGCAGTCCAATCGGTCGCCGCCGCGATAGAAAATATGCTTTTGGCGTTCCATGCGATGGGCATATCAGCTTGTTGGAGGAGCAGCGCGCTGTTTGCTCCAGAAGTCGTAAAGAGAGTTTTAAAGATCCCTGACTCTTTCGAGCCACAAGCAATCGTGGAAGTCTCACGTGGAGGCATATCGTCAAAACCTCCCAGAAAACCGTTAAGTGAAGTTGCATGTCTAAACTTTTGGGGGAATCCTGTATGATAACTACGCTTGCTGGTGGTGTCGGAGCTGCTAAGCTTATTGATGGGCTTTCCTCGATAGTTCCGCCTGAAGAGCTCACGATAATCGTTAACACAGGAGACGACTGTGAGTTCCATGGTTTGCACATCTCACCTGACCTTGACATAATCACTTACACTTTGGCAGGATTGGTGGACGAGGAAAAAGGCTGGGGCATAAAGAACGATACATTCAACTGCCTTGAGATGTTGGAGGCTTACGGTCACGATACTTGGTTCAGGCTCGGAGATAGAGACCTAGCAACCCATATCCACAGGACAATGATGTTAAGGTCCGGTTACAAGCTCTCCGAAGTTACGAAGGACATATGTGCCAAGCTTCGCATCAAGCAAAGGATCATACCGATGACTGACGATTACTTCGCGACAAAGATAAAGACCGACACGGGCATCATACATTTTCAAGAATATTTGGTGAAGAGAGGTGCCGTTGATGTCGTTCACGGGATTGTGTACGATGGTGTTGAGGGTGCGAAGCCTGCGCCGGGCGTTATAGAATCAATAATGGATGCCAAGGTCGTTATCGTATGTCCAAGCAACCCTTTGGTGAGCATAGGTACGATACTCGCCATTAAGGGCGTACGTCAAGTCCTAAGGGAAACTAAAGCCAAGAAGATCGCTGTTTCGCCTATAATTGGCGGTACCGTCGTCAAGGGACCTGCAGACAAGATGATGAGGTACTTGGGGATCGAGGTCTCTGCTCTAGGTGTAGCCAAACTATATTCCGACTTCCTAGACATATTTGTAATGGATGAGGTTGATGCACCACTCGTGCATGAAGTTGAAAAACTGGGCATAAAGGCTGTTGTAACTAACACACTGATGAAGACTAAGGATGACAGGATTAGGTTGGCAAAATTTGTCTTGGATGTAGCCTCGGTATATAAAAAAGCTTAGGGTACTAGGACGGCCCTTGCCCTGACTTCGCCCATCTTTAGCTTCTTTAAGACTTCGTTCACTTTCTCTAAAGGATATTTTTCGCAGACTGGCTTTATCTTTCCGGCACGTGCCAACTTTATCACGTCCCTCATCATCCACCTCGAGCCGATCACCGAGCCGACTATTCTTTTCTCTTCATGGAAGAAGAATTCGCCAAGTTTGACGTGAACGCCCATGACTATTGTTCCGAATGGTTTTGTGACCTTTATAGCCTGCTCTGCGGCAACATCTGAAGGCGCGAAGACTATGCTGGCATCAACCCCGCCCAGTTTCCTTATCTCCTCCACTGGGTCGCTGGTTGATGAATTTATTATTACGTCGGCTCCAAGCTCTTTTGCAACCTCCAGATGTGCTTTATTCCTGCTGACTGCCAAGACCTCAGCGCCATAAAGCTTAGCGATTTGGACGACCATGTGACCTACTCCACCTATACCGAAGACTGCTACCCTCTTCCCTGGCTTCAGCTCCGCCTTAAGCACCGCACCGTACGCTGTCACACCAGGACAGAAAAGCGGAGCGGCTTCGATCGTGTCTAAGTTGTCAGGGATCGGATAGACGTATCGCCAATCAGCGAGAACGTACTCAGCATACCCACCATCAACGGTCTCACCAGTTATCTTCTTGCTAGGGCAAAGGTGCTCAAAACCCCTCAGGCAATACTCACACCTACCGCAAGCAGTCCAGAGTGGTTGAATGCCAACCCTCTGCCTAATGCTCAGACCTTCCACGCCCCGACCGATTTCGTGTATCGTGCCAACTATCTCATGTCCAGGTATTATCGGTAATTTTGACGGTAAGCCATACTTAACCCAATCCCCTTCGATCATGTGAAGGTTCGATCTACACACACCGCATGCTTCTACCTTAACTAGAATCTGATTATCTTTTGGTTCGGGTACTGGTACATCTTCGATAACGATCGGATCCTTCTCGACAGGGGCTGGCTTATAGAGGAGTGCTGCTTTCATATTTAGTAGATTCTCGTGACGCTTTATAAAAATTCTTGGTATTATGTAACCAGGTGAAGTTTTATGTCAAGACGCATTTCTAGCTTATCCTTTTGATCTCCTCATAGATGTCTCTTAACATATCCTCATAGTTGGCTGCTCTACTTTCAACATCGTCCATCATCTTGAGCAAAAGCCTAGTTCTCTCTTCGGATACAAAACTGCCATAATTCTTTTCCAAAAATTCAAAGACCTTACGCCCAACATTTGTTGGGAAGAGTAGACGGTTTCTTTCTGTGACGTACCCCCTTCGGAAAAGCTTATCGATTATGGTTGCGTATGTGGATGGTCTGCCTATTGCCCTCTCCTTCATGAGCCTTATTACATCGGCCTGCGTGTAGGGGTAAGCTAAAGGCACTACCCGGTATTCTAACTCGACATCGTGGACCCCTTCTGGAAGCTCCTTATCAACAACTATACTTCTGTAGAGTTCTAAAGCCCTTCCTCTCGCTTCGACTATCCTCTCGACTATCTTCTCTTTATCCAAAAACTTCAATAGGTATTTCTTGACTTTAACCTCAAACTCACGACACTGGCTTGCCATGAAACGCCTAAAGATTAGGTCGTAAAGAGCGAAGTGTTTGGCTGTCATCTCCTCGGCCGGTACGACTCCCTCATAGATCATTCTCTGGAGCGTGAACCTATCCCAAGGCCTCGTAGGTCTTATGCATTCATGAGCACCCTCAGCCACGGACCAATGCCTACCTGCAAAATCTTCTCTAAGAAACTCCTTTGCGATCCTTAGCCCGACGTCGCTTACATATGTCGAGTCCGTTCTGTGATAAGTGACGAAGCCACTCTCGAAAAGGCCTTGGGCAAGCTTCATCGTCACATCAGAGCTCAACTGTAGAATTCTGTTAGCATCTCTCAGCATCTCATCTGTTGTATAGGGCGGGAGCGGTAAGTGTTTTTCCCACTTCTCTTCTATTAGCGAGATTTCTATACGTAGCCGTTTTTGTTCATCTTCCAGCTCTTCAAAAGCTAAGCCCAGTTGCGGAGCGTAAGCAACCTTCTTTTTCTTCTTGAATTCATCCGCACGCTGGATTACCCATCCTAGAACGGGCGTTTGAACCCTGCCTGCAGACAGGTTATAATCTCCAAAACGTTTCCAGAGTAATTGCGAAAGGACAAAACCTATCCACCTATCTTCTATTCTCCGGAGTATTTGAGCCTTCACAAGATCTTCGTTGATGTTCCTTAAGTTTGAAAAGGCCTTCATGAGTGCCATAGGTGTGACCTCGTGAAATTCTGCACGTTTTATCTCGGCTAATCCACTTAGGATGTTTTTTAAGTCCCAAGCAATCTTCTCACCCTCAGCATCCGGGTCGGTACCTATTATGACCAATCCTGTTTGATAAGCAATGTTTCTGATAGCATCTATCCTATCTGCCGAGTCGTCTATATCATCGTATCCGCACATTGGACATCTGTCCTGTTTGTTGGTGAACTGATAGTTGCATCGTTTACATCGCTTTATTGTCGTGTATATCGGTGTGAAGTTGCCGTTAACCTGAACTCCGTGAAAACCTCTATCCACAACTAGGTCAACTATATGGCCGAGACACGCAGTTATAGATAGCACATAATTTTGGCTCGCAACCTCGTACACAATCAAATTATTGAGAACTTTAATGCTTGGACGTCCAAAAAACCTTGATATTATTCTTGCTTTCGTCGGACTTTCGACGATGAATACTGCAGGCCTTATTTCCTCAATCGCACGATGTCTGAGTATTCTGGTCTCATCAATTTCTTTCTTTAATGACTCGAAGTCAGCATTGTTGAAGACCTTAAACGTTATGTCGTAATATTTTGCTCTTTTGATGAATGCATTCAATATTTCTTCGTCTTCTTCCAACAAAAATGACGCGCCCTTCGTTAGACCGTTAATGGTTAGCCTGGACGATCTCCCGGAGCCCTGGATGTAAGTTTTGAGATCTGGAAGTATTATTTCATTTTCTTTTATGACGAAATCTTCGACTTTTCTTCTTTGCAAAATTTCGCTTATCAGTTTTTTAATTTCTTCCAGTTTTTCTGGATGTTTCTCCAAACTGAGTATTAACGGAAGATTTCTCCGTATGGGTTCTTCTTCCTGTAAGCTCAATGCCAGAACCTTTATCAGCTTAGGTGTTAGGGCTTCGTATTTGAATCTTAAAACAGGGGCACCGATGAAAATAACATATCTTATCTTCTGAGGGAGGTCCAACCCTCTAACGAGTAAACCATAATAATACGACGTTCCAATTAGATGGTCAACACTACCCTCGCAAAAAAGATCATAATCCTCCTTCCTCCCAGCCAACACGAGTCCAATCCTGAATTCATCCTTTAATGCATTGTAATATTTTTCAGCCTCCTCACTATTTCGGGCATAAATTATGCAGCCCTTGCCCATGATTCTTAGAATCTCCTTTACTTTTTCTGGTCCTTCCAAGTTTAAGTAAAAATCTTCAACATTCCTAACCGTGAAGAAAGAGGAGCCGACGTCGAAATTTAACAATTTTCTAAACAGCATTGTAGCCTTGCCTTTGCTCGTGGTCGCCGTAGAAACTACTAGGACACCTCTTGGTTCACCAGCCCATTCTCCATTGATCTTCTTAAACCCTAGAAGATATAGAATCCTTTCCACGTTTTTTGAGGCTTTCAAGATAGCATCTACATCATCAACGAATATGAAGTTGAAATGGATGTTCTTGAACTTCTCAAACCTCTTGGAAAGAAAGGCGGCTGTAGTTACCAAAATGTTAAAGTCACCATTCTTGAGGATTTCCTCGAATTTTCCTTTCTCTTCTCTATCAATTTTTTCATGGTAGAAAGCTAATGTTACGTCTCCCTTTTCGTTCATACCTACACTTTTACCTATCTTTAAGCAAAAGTTTCTCAGCTCATTAACGCATTGTTCAACTAATATCGTCGTGGGGACTATAACGTAATTTTTCTTTCCCTTTAATGCTAAAAAGAGTGAGGCGATCAACCCGAAAGCGGTTTTTCCGATTCCGGTCGGAGCCACGACGGTGAAGCTTTCATTCCTGACAAACCTTTTTATCCAAAACTTTTGTATTTCTCTCGGTTCACCCAATATTTTCCTGAATAAGTTTTCGAGTTCTGTTTCTTCATCAACACGTACCGCTGAGTTGAACGGAACGTTCTTGACGCTACACTTTATTTCAGAAATTTCCTCCGAAGACACGTCCTTTTTGCAGACGATGCATAAGTCTTCGTATATTACTGGTATCACTCTTTATCCCCACAAAAACCTCTGATGGTAATCAACACTGCCTAAATTTTTACTTTTGGTTCATGCTTAGTATAAGGAAGTTGTTTAAGGAAATTAAAAATTTAATATTTAACGAGATTAAACTTACACTTGTCTTGCTCGAGTTTGCGATAATCCCGGTTAAGAAGTTGGCGGATGGAAAATCAAGGCTTAGAAGTTTGCTTACACAGGAGCAACGTAAATACCTCATCCTCAAGATGCTTGAATTTGTTGTCGATGCTTGCGTTGAGGCTGGTTTAAGCAGGGTGCATGTAATCGGGAGCGACCCTGAAGTTGAGACGTTGGTTAAACAAAAAGGGTTGTCTTTCATATCTGACATGTGGTGTGGACTTAACGAGTCTCTTGAGGGGGCTATTAGCATGCTTTACTCGAAACATGCGGGAGGCTTTGTCATACTTCCCTGCGACCTTCCATTACTCTTACCGGAAGATGTGAAAACCATAGGAAGATTATTGGAGTACAATGATGTCGTAATTTCTCCTTCTTTTGGGTTAAGGGGTACAAATGCTCTAGCGATGAAGGAAGCGCATATAATCAAGATGCAATTTGGAGCTTCAAGCTTCCCTAAACATGTATCCTCAGCAAGGGCATGCGGTAAGAGGGTGGCGATATATGCATCGCTAGGAGTATGCCTAGATGTGGACTTACCTAAAGACTTGAAAATGCTTAGTAATTTATCAAGGTTGAGTCATAAAGGTGTTAATAGGGTTAGAACTGCTTTAGATTACTTACGCTTGTGATGCTTCTTTCTCCTCTTAAGAACGTAAAAAACTGCGAGCGCCACCGGTATGAGTAACAACAATTCTGAGATAAGTATGTAAATCTGCACACCAACTCCCTGTTCTTCAACGTTTTTTAGCTCGATGCTAGTTATGGCACCATTGGTTATTGTTATGTTTCCGGCACGAAAATAAACGACATTACCTACCGCATCGGAAGCGACAACCTTTACCCTGGCTACTCCATCCATAATTTTTATGTTCTCATTACCGACGTACCTGTTATCCTGGGCTGGGCTCATCTCGAAAGTAGAGTTTATGATAAGTTTTCCATTCGTGTAATACTCCACGACCGCTGTGATGTATCTTAGATCGCCCTCCCTGTCTTCGACCTCAGCGAAAACTCTAAAATCTTTATCACTGAGTTTCTCGACCCATGCAGTTTTTATCTCTGGCGATCTAGAGATCGTTACCACTCCTATCGCATTCCTTGTTATATCAATGAACCAGAAAGTGTTGTTCGGACCTTTCGTGGGATGCCATGGCGAGGCAAGAGCTAAACGGATTTCATCAATCTCTCCATTAAAAACCTCACCCGCCGAGCTTCTTGGTCTGCAGAAGTAGACGACAGAGCCATAATCGGTTGAAAGAAGGGGCGGAGCGACAACCGTCCCAGTCGGCAGGGCTACCTTCTCAACCAGCTTTAGGTCCCTTGTCACGTGGATTAGATACCCTTCGACGGTCACTGCCCAAACACCACCGTCCTTCGCTGGCGTCACAAGGTATGTCTGATTCTTGACTTCGTATGTTTTAACAGAACCGGAGGCCGTGTCAATAAGTAGCAGGCTCCTGTAGGATGCATCTATGACCCAGAGCCCTGCATCGGACTCGGCAATAACACCTTCGCCCATAGCAACGTTCAGGTTCAACTCACTCAACACTTTCATCTCGAACGGCGAGAAGAGCACGACCTGAGAAACGCTAGGAAGGGCGAGCCACACGCCCTTTTTTGTCGGATACATATCCACGACGTCCGCTTTAAGCTCAAACGTCTTTACGTCAAGCGTCTTTGAGTCTATAACGGCAACGGACTTTGTATTGCTAAGGGCTACAATGACTACCCCTTCATAATATAAAATCTTAGATGGGAGACCCGGGAGCCTTATCGCCATCATCTCACCAGTCTTTGGCATGAAGAGAACGACCTCCATCCTCGATGGCAGCGACAGCCAGACTCTTTCCTGACTTTCGACGGCTATATGCGTGGGCAGATCTCCTCTAAGTTGAAAATCATAGTAGTCTAAAACTTTGATGGACATTGCTGGCTGAATCGTCGAAAGAAGCAGCAGGGCCGATATTACCATTAATGTAGCCGCTATCCTCATCGCACGGTTCACCATCCGCTGTGTTTATAAATGTTCATGATAGTCTTTTATTACGATATGACGAAAAGTCTGATAAAGAACATGGATGAGTTGCTTGATGGTTACCCAGAGCCTGAAAGGAAGCTCAGGGAAGATATGCTTAACTCTGCTGAGGATGCGATACAAGCCGTACAGCCTGATGAGCTTTTACGCAAGAAACTTAAGTTAAGGGGGAAGACCTTAACGGTTGGTGATGTAAAGGTCAAGCTTACGGATTTTGATGAAGTGGTCATCCTAGGAGCGGGCAAAGCCACCCATAGGATGTGTCATTACATCGAACAGCTCTTGGGTGATAAAGTAATAAGAGGAGTTATAATAGTCCCGCACAGTGTTGCAAATGTTTACACACATTCTTCTAAAGTAAAGGTCAGGGGCGGCGGGCATCCTGTCCCAGACAAAGAAGGATATGAAGCTGCCAAAGAGCTTGTTGAGATCGCGCAAAGCGTTGGGCCGAAAAGTTTAGTATTGGTGCTCATTTCAGGCGGCGGCTCAGCCCTTATGCCCCTGCCAGCAGAGCCAGTAACTCTGGAAGATAAGATAGAAGTTACAAGAGCGCTTCTAAAGTCTGGTGCAACGATTGACGAGATAAACATCGTTAGGAAACATCTTTCCATGATAAAGGGCGGATGGCTTGCTCGGCATCTTTCGAAGGCGAAAACTATATCACTCATACTATCCGATGTCGTCGGAGATAAGTTAGACATTATCGCATCAGGACCTACATCACCAGACCCGAGTACATATGCTGATGCTATCTCGATTTTGAAAAAGTACGGCATTTGGGATTCCTCACCACAAAACGTAAAGGCCAGATTGGAACGCGGTATGAATGGTGAGGTGCCCGAGACACCGAAACCAGGTGATGAGGCGTTTCTAAACGTGCGCAACATAATAATAGGCAGTTGCTCCGATGCATGCACCGCGGCCTTTTCTAAGCTCACAAAGCTGGGTTACAATACGATTTATTTGACGCATAGACTCGAAGGTGAAGCTCGTTACGTTGGCCAAATGTTAGCCAGACTCATACTTGATATAAAGTGTAAAAAGACAAAAAGACCAATCGCACTAGTGTTAGGTGGTGAGACTACGGTAACCGTGACGGGCAAAGGGGTCGGTGGTAGGAATCAAGAGTTAGCGCTGTCAGCGGCCATCGAGTTAGATGGTTTTGAGGGTTGCGCATGCCTATCTATAGGGACAGACGGGCTTGATGGACCGACCGATGCCGCGGGTGCTATAACCGATTGCTGGACACTTGATAAGGGCAGGAAAGCTGGATACGATGCGAGGGCATTTTTGGAGGATAACGATTCTTACACGTTCTTGAAGAAGGCGTCCTCCCTAATCTTCACCGGCCCTACGGGCACCAACGTCGGCGACCTCGTCATTCTGGGAAAGTTGCGATGAGCTAAAATCGAAGATACCCAGGTATTTTTAAGGAAATACGCAAAAAATGCCGCCTAGGCTTCGTGATAATACTTTTTAAGACCTGGTTCTATTTAAATACACGGATTAAATGCCTCCGAAAGTTAAAAGACGCAGAGATGGGAAAACATGGCGTCGTATGTTAAGCTGATGGCTGCAATACTCGTTTCGTTTGCAGTCATAACGTTAATGTCATTTGTTGAGAGTTTTTGCGGTAAAACATACGAGTTGGTCGCAATATCAAGCATTGCTGTCTCAGCCCTTCTAGTCAGCCTGATAACTCGATCTTTAGTTATTAGCACGGTCAGCATGTGTATAGGCGGAGTCGCAGCCGTATTATTTACGCTCTCAAGTCCGTACGTTTTCAACATTCAACTCCAACTTTGGAATCCATTAATGATTTTCGGAATTTCGGAAACATTCGGGAGGTTATTGCTAATTGCTATAGCGGTCGGAATCTCGGTAGGCATTACGAGTGTCATAAAAATCGCTACAAGTCCAAAAGAAGAGGTGAAAGTTCCTGTCGAAGAGCTGGTGAAAGAGGTCATCGAGGTGGAAGAAAAACCTGAGGTTACGACTGTTTATCCGCAGACAACTGAGGCTCCTAAGAAAACGGCCGAAGTTGCCATGGAGATGATGACGTGCCCGCACTGTGGAGGTAGCATACCATCCGACGCTCTCTTTTGTCCTTTATGCGGAAAAAGGGTTAAAGAGGACTGAGACGGATAAATTGTTAACCATGGCGAGTTTTCCATGCTAGTAAGATTGCTAGCTGCCGATAGTCTTGGAACGAGGAGCATGTGCACTTTCGTTGATACGGGAGACGTAAGCGTGGTGATAGATCCAGGAGCAGCTCTCGGTCCTTGGAGATATGGTCTTAAACCACATCCGAAGGAGGTTAAAAGATTAGAAGAACATAAGGCTGAAATTGCTAGTTTAACATCGAAGGCAGATCTGGTGATAGTTACACATTATCACTATGACCATATACCGAGGCCTTATGAGGATGTTTCGTGGCTTAAAGGTAAAATGGTCATAATAAAAGACCCGGAGAACAACATAAACTTCAGTCAAAGGTCAAGAGCACGTCTTTTTCTGGAACAGTTGCGGAAGGTCGGCTGTAAAGTATCAATTGCCGACGGAGGGGACATCAGAATCGGCACGACGTCAATAAAGTTTTCAAAGGCAGTACAGCATGGAAATTCTCCGAAACTCGGATACGTCGTAGAGGTATGCATAAGCACGAGCGGCGAGTGCTTGGTCCATACATCCGACGTGGAAGGTTTAGTAGAGGATCAGCAGCTTAGCTTCATCATAGATAACAAGCCTGATACCATAATATGCGATGGGCCCATGACCTACATGCTCGGTAGCAGGTTTACGGAGAACGATTTAGAAAAATCGATAAGTAATCTCATGAAGGTCGTGGCTTCATGTCGTCCAGCCGTACTAGTGCTCGACCATCACCTCATTAGAGACATAAGCTGGAGGGATAGGATAAACAAGCTTATGGTGTATGCTGAAAGCTTCGGTACACGTGTCTGCACTGCTGCGACACTCTCTGGGTTAAGCTACGAGCCCTTGGAAGCTATGCGAAGAAAGTTGTACGAGTCTTTTCCGGTAGACGAAGGTTGGAACGTTAAGGCAAATGAGTATGAAGACGTTTAATGTTATGGTTGGTAATGTAGTAGTCTTTCCACTTTAGCAAAAACAAGACCCTTAAAAATGCTGAAAAATTGTTGGACGTCTTATTCTTTTTTCTCCTCTTCTGGTCTCGTCTCCATCGTCAACTCCGGCAGAGGTTCAGGAGTTGGTGTAGTCGCAAGCGTATAACCTATCCATGCCAATATTGCGAGGATCAAACCCACACCGAGGAAAGCCGTTATCTGTATCGTTAAAAGCTGCCATGCTGGGGGCGATAGGAAGACAAGCCAGAAGTATAACACTAAGATCGCAATACTCACCACTAATATACAAACACCGATCGCTCGGTCCTTGTTCATACTACATCAACTAATTTGTCAACCTTATACGAATGGATTTAAATTTATCGGTGACGGGATTGTGATGGGAGAGGGGCAGAGCAAGTGGGTGAGCTGACAAGCGAAGGCGTACTGGAACTGTTAGCAAAGCCTGTTAGAGCAGCGTTCACCGAAAGGTTCGGAGAGTTAACCCCGCCTCAGATCGAAAGCATACCGAAGATACTAGAGGGGAAAAATCTGTTGTTGATGGCACCAACCGGTACTGGAAAGACCGAGGCGGCCCTCCTGCCCATACTCAGCAATTTAATACAAAACCCCGGGCACCCAGGAATAAAGGCACTCTACATAACGCCGCTCCGCGCGCTCAATCGGGACATGCTAGAAAGGTTTGACTGGTGGGCCAAGAAGCTAGACATCAAAGTATCCGTCAGGCATGGGGACACGGCGGTTGCGGAGAGGAGGACGCAAACCCTCATCCCCCCAGACATACTGATAACTACTCCCGAGACACTTCAGGCAATTCTGTGCGGGAAGGTCCTCAGAAAGCATTTGAAAAGCATAAAGTGGGTCATCGTCGATGAAGTACACGAACTCGCCACAGACAAGAGGGGCACGCAGCTCTCCATAGCATTGGAGAGGCTATTGGAGATCGTCGGTCTAGAGTTTCAGAGGATTGGTCTCTCGGCTACTATTGGATGCCCAGAAATTGTAGCCAAGTTCTTAGTAGGGCCCGGAAGGGAGTGCGAGATTGTAAGGGTCCCCGTGGCTAAAGGCATGAAGATAGAAGTCTTCTATCCTGTACCGGAAGACGAGGATGTGATGCTGGCTGAGGAGCTCGCAATCTTACCAGACGTAGCATCAAGGCTCAGGACGATAAGGAGGCTCGTGGAGTCGCACGGCTCGACGCTAATATTTACGAATACGAGGCCTTTAGCCGAGATCTTGACGAACAGATTTAGGGCATGGGACGAGAGCTTCAGCGTGGGCATACACCACGGTTCATTAGCAAAGTCCGCAAGGATATCAACGGAACAAGGCCTAAAGACCGGTACGTTACTCGGCATTGTCTGCACATCGTCTTTGGAGCTCGGCATAGACGTAGGCAGGATAGACCTCTGCATACAGTATAACTCGCCTAGAGAAGTAACAAGGCTCATACAGAGGGTCGGTAGGAGCGGTCATAGAATAGGAAGTGTCGCTAACGGTGCAATAATTGTCATGGACTCGGACGATGCTCTAGAGTCCGTGGTCATAGCTAGGAGGGCATTGAGGGAGGAGCTGGAAGAAGTCAGAATACCTAAGAACTGCTTAGACGTCCTGATGCACCAACTTGCAGGGCTCCTGATAGAATACGGCCGTGTTAACATCGAAGATGCTTTAAAGATCTTTAGGCGAGCATATGGTTTCTCGGAGCTCGACAAGCATACGCTCACAAGGGTCCTTGAGCATATGAAGAGTTTGAATATCTGTGTGCTTACAGATGATGGTTACTTCTGGAAACCTATCAACTCCAAACCCCTATACGATTACTATTTCGGGAACCTTTCTATGATACCAGAAGAGAAACAGTACTTAGTTGTTCAAGAGAGTACGGGAGAACCTGTGGGCATACTGGACGAGGAGTTCGTCGCCGAGTACGGTGAGCCCGGAACGAGGTTCATACTGACCGGTAAAGCATGGGAGATACTCAGCACGCTGGGTGAGAAGATCTACGTCAGGAAGCTGGATGAGTATGAGGGTGCAGTACCTTCGTGGGTGGGTGACGAAATACCAGTACCTTACGAGGTTGCAGAAGAAGTCGGTAGCATAAGAGCGGAGTACGAGGAGCGCCTTCGTAAAGGCGAGCCGCATGATGTTATCTGTGCTGATATAGCAAAGAGATACGGTGTCTCGGAGGAACTTATCTCTAGAAGCATGGTCGAGGTTAGAGCGCACATCGACTCAGGAATACCGGTGCCTACGAATAGAAGGATACTCGTGGAGAAGGCGGGAGAATATACCATAATACACATACATGCTGGACTTAGGATAAACAGGACTTTGGCTAAGGCTGTTTCGTTCTTACTCTCTGAGAAGATCGGAATGCCCGTCGCCGTCCAGCAAGACCCTTACAGGATCGTCATAAGGTCTAAACATGTTTATCCAGAACTTGTCCTTGAGGCCTTAAAGAACTTATCCGATGGGGCCTTTGGTGAGGTTTTAAGAAAAGCCATCGAAGGCTCAACACTATTCAGGAGAAGGCTGGTTCATGTAGCAAGAAAAATGAGCGTCATCAGCAAGGAGGCTAGCATACTTGACGTCAGCCTCTCTAAGATTGTTGAGATGCTAAAAGGCACGGTAGTTTATGATGAGGCGATGTCCTACTGCTTGTTCCAAGACTTTGATGAACATCGTGCGTACGAGCTTCTCCGATCCATATTTATAGGAGATTACGAGCTCGTGACTTATTCATCGCTTGATGCTGTTGGGCCCTCGCCCCTGGCGCTGCTAACGCTCAGACGTTACCAGGAGGCTTACGAAGCAGTATCTTCAGACAGAATTGAGAGGCTAGTGCTGACGGCAGTAAAGACTAGGTTGATGAACGAGGTTGGTGTTCTTGTCTGCTCTGACTGCTATCAGTATTTCGACAAGGTAGTGGTCAAGGATGTCGACGAGAAACCATCTTGCCCAGTATGTGGTTCAAGAAAGCTTGGTTTCCTAAGGGGCGAGGTGGAAGATGTTTATGGTCTAATATCCAGAAAGGGCAAGCCTATAAGCAGAAAAGAGAGGGATTTACTCAAAGAGATAGAGAAGAGTTCGGAGTTGATAGAGAAGTACGGGAAGGCAGCCCTCGTAGCACTATCAGGAAAGGGATTTACTGTGAGTGATGCCGCCAAGGTTCTAGAGAAGGAAGGAAACCTGACGGGTAGATTAATACAGCACATAATCGAGGAAGAAAAGAAGAAGCTGATTGCTACGTTCAAGTAGTGTGGTGGACGTTAAATGGGTAAGGAATATCCAAAGATGCCGGTCGTCGCTGTAGGTGCGTTAATACTTCAGGATCACAACATACTTCTCGTTAAAAGGAAGAACGAACCTGGTAAGGGAAGGTGGTCAATCCCAGGCGGCTCCGTTGAACTCGGAGAATCGTTGAAGGATGCTGTAGTCAGGGAAGTTTATGAGGAAACAGGTCTTTTGGTCGAGGTATCAGAATTGCTGGACATCATTGAGGTTATCAGGCGAGATAGTGCTGGCAACATAATCTTCCACTATGTAATCCTCGATTACTTAGCTAAACCGATTAGCGGCACACTTAGGGCCGCATCGGATGCCTCGGATGTCATTTGGGTATCTGTAGACGAGGCCATGAATATGGAAATCACAGATAGCCTAAGAGCAATGCTTCGCAAGCTGAAAGAAAAAGGATTCTTTGGTTAGGTTTTATCTTTAGTATCGTCCTTCGGCTGGGGTGGAGTGATTTCTGTTATTGCCTTTAGCAACTCTTTTTCGTCCACTTCTGCAAACGTCCTCCATCCAACCTTTATCATGTTATCCTCAACTTTTATGAGGTACCCTTTCCTGATAAACCGCTCTATGGCCGCCTCAACCTTCCATCTCGGGAACTTCACCTCTAAGAGCTCTACTAGCTCCTTCTCAGTAGCCTTGCCACTCTTCGTAAATATGTACGAGAGTGTTGCGGCCAAGATTGCCACGTCTTCTATGCTCCAACCTGCGGCCACTATATCTGCGACGGAAAGCGGTTCGGAAAGCGTGATGAAAAACCTAGCTTTATCGAAATCCTCCTGAGCTGGGCTATCGCTCGATGGCTGGTCGAACATTATCTTTACCCTAAGACCTATACTGTTTAGTCTGCTGTTCAGTGCATCGATTATCTTGAGATAATTTTTACCCAACCTCCTACGCAGCTCCCAACCCCTGACACCTGGGAGTCTATGACTCGAGAAGAGAAGCATGCTGGCGGCTATCGCCAGCTTCTTACCTGCCCGTTCAGCTTCACTTTTCCTCTCTTCCAAGATCCGACACCTCCCCACTTTTTAAGGAGACTACAAACGTTGTTATCTTCTCTCTCTTACGTTTTGAGGGGTACGGCACAACCTTTACCTCTCCTGTAAGAGGATTCTTCTTTATTTCCGCTAAACCCTCGCTGACGACGAAGCTGAGTACGTAGGCTCTCCATACAGTCTCCTCAAAGGTATCAGCACTTACTATGGACCAATAATCTAATTCGCCTCCGCTTCCTGCTGCCGTGATACATCTTTCGTGCATCTTCTTCACTTCCTCTTCTAACGCTATGTCCTTTGTGTATCCTGCTTCCTTCACAATACGTAACGCATCCTCTTGTGTTGTCAAAAGCTTTTCATAGGCCCTGTCCCTAGGCGGTAACATTAAGAAGTACTCCATTCCCTGTCTTAGCCTGTAAGGCGTAAGCTGCTCGGCTCTGACAATAGGCCTCCAGCTTCTAGCAAGTGCTATAGCCAACTGCTTTGGTTCAGCAGAAGCTATTTTGAGCGATACTAGTTGACTGTCTATGAAAAGTGACGATGCTCTCTCCTTCAACCACTTCTGTTGCAGCGATATTAGAACAGCTATCTTATAAAGCGTCTCAGCGTCTAGAATTATAGTGTCCAGATCCTTCTGCTCTTCCAATATGCGTCTTAGCTTCGTTAGGAGCTCTTTCACATTAACAGAGAACGGGTCCAAACCCCTTTTCTCGATAGATTCACAAAGCGCTATTATCTTCTCCAGCTCCTCTCTGCTCATCATCTTCCTTTCGTGAGACATGTCGCACTACCTTTCTACTACACCGACCGATGATTTTCCGCTGATGTTTTGGACGATGATGACGTTCGCGTCCTCGCCCACACTTATGTAACCAGGCGTTATTATTATGTACTGGACGTACGGGTCGGCCTTGGCAGTTGCCGTCAACATCTTTACCATCCTCTCCCTATTAAGCGGGTCCAAGTGAACGTCGAACTCATCAACGGCCCTGAAGGGTGACTTAACGTACTTCTGTAGCGCAAGAAGGAAGGCAAGTGTCGCCACTATTCTTTCACCACCGCTCTGTGTATGAGAGTCTAAGAGAACAGGTTCGACGCCCCTGAAACCAACGTAAAGGTCAAGGGATGCCTTCTCAATATCTTCCAAGTTGCGCAAGGATATCTTACCGTTTGCATCAACGGATTTCAGTATTTGGACGTAAGCTGGCTCGACTTCTGCTACGAGTTTCCTTAAGAATTCCCTCCAAACTTCCTTTCTATGCTCAACCTCTTCCTTTGCCTTCTCTATGTTTTCAGACAGCTGCTTGGCCTTCATCTCGACCTCACTGTACTTGGCATCCGCTAAAAGATACATCTCTTCTGCGTTAGGTGTCACGCTGCCCAAAGAACTTATCTGGACTTCTAAGATCTTCAAATCCTCCTGGATTTCTGTTGGTTTTCTGTTTGTTTCGACGCGGGGTCCTTTTAGCTCAGCCTCGGACATCTGGGATGCGAGTTTCGTCTTCAGTTCGCTCAACTGGGACTTTAGCTTTCTCATCTCAGACTCCGTTAGGCGTATCTTGAACCTCGTAACCCCTTCTTGCACCTTCTCTTCGATGAGTTCGTCCATCATCGCATCTATCTTCTTTTCTAAATCGTCCAAAATTTCGGATGTTCGTGGTTCCGTTATTCTTAACTGATGTAGCGTCTCACGAATCTTCTCACGTAAAGCTCCAGCTTTTGACTCGTGCTCGCTAGCTTCTTTGTTTAAATCTTCAATCTCTAAGATGAGTGATGCGATCTTATCCTCAACCCTCTTTACATCGTTCTCTAAAGCTATGACTTGGGACCAAACAAGCTCCCGTTCAAGCTCAGCCCTATGGTTCTCAAGCCTTCTGAGCTTTATCAGCTTCCCATACTCTTCCTTCCAATATTCAACGGTCGCCCTCGCTTCTTCTAGCGTTTTCTTGAAGCTCATTTCCTCTGTCAGCAACATGTTCAGCTTGGCCTCGGCATCCAATATCCTCTCCCTAAGCTTCGATGCACCTACAGCATCCTCGACCATCTGGAGCTTCTCAATGCTACTCTTGGTTACGAATTGCTCTATCATATTCTGGTGCATTATAATGAGCATGTTATTGGGGTTGATTCCCACCTGCTTGAGCAAGTGCTCAACCTCAGCCTTTGTCATGAACCTGTTGTTCACGTAGTGCCAATAGTCTCCATTCCTCTTGAGGTATCTGGCGACAGATACCGTGTCCGTGTTTATCGTTCTGAACGGTCTTTTACCATTGTGGGCACTATTCTCGAACACGACGGTGACCCTAGCCACATCCTTTCCACGACGGATCAGGTCGCTTAGTCGTTCACCCCTCTCCGTGTAAGTCTGACCGAGAGCGACGGATATCCCCAGCAATATTGAGGACTTTCCAGCACCGTTTGGCCCCATTATAACATTGAGGCCTGGCTTCAGTGGTATCCTGGAATATTCGTGGGACATGAAGTTCTCCAGGATTACCTCCTTTATGTGCGGTACAGACTTAACCCTATGCTCTAGCTCAAGCCTTTCCGCGGACCGCTCGTCTGTATTTTCCACTTTGGGAGTTCTCCTCCTTTGCCTTTGATTCTAACCGCAGTATATTTGGTTTATCGGAAAGCTAGCCAAGGTCGCTATGCCTCAAACTTTAAGGACGCTAAATACAGCATCCTTGGCCATAATTTGGCGAGTATTATACAAAATGACTTGTTTTAGGATTATGGAATCTTGCGGCGCTTACCCATAAAGCCAGTGCATTAACCCTTCCAGAAGTGTGGCACGCTAGGCCCTATCATCAGCGACGAAGGTTTGCGCCTCCTTTTATTGTTGTACCTAGCCCTGCGACGTCTCTTTATAAATTCCTTAATAATTGTCGAGAGTTTGGGCACTAACCTCTCGGCGCTCATCCATAATGTTATCATGATGATCGAGAAGATTGCGGATTCTATTATTATACTCGTTAGATTCAGCATAATAATCACCCGGATGGTCTAATACCGCCCGGACGCTTTAACGTTTTTGTTTTACAGATTTCCTTTTATATGGATTATTTTCGACTAAAAACACCATATATCCCCCCGTTTTCCCAGAAAGTCGTTTATTTTTTAAATCAGTGCCCGAAAACCGTTATAACGGCAAATTTTAAAACGACAGTCACAGATGCCGTTTCTTTTATATAGGCGGCATAGACGGTCACTTTGGTCATCTTTTGCCTACCTATAACGGCCGGATTTCCCGATTCTAAAGGCCTGACAGGTCTTTAGCCAGCATCAGCCCATAAAAGTTTAATGATACGCTGTTTAACGACAACCTATAGGAATAGACAGGGAACCTGATTATGACAAAGATCGAAACTAAGACGACGCTCGAAAAGTTCAGGAGGTTCGTGATAAGTAACTGTTGCGCGTCATTTATTCCTAAAGAGTACATGGAGGACCCGACGGTCTTCCCGGAAAGGGACCCTTCAGAAGGTACGATTCATGTGGAGGCAGTATCCAAAGTCCTCCTCAACCAAATCAGGAACGTGAGGTTCGTGAAAGTCGCCGACGTTCTCGGCGTCCTGTACTACTCTAAGAGTGGAAACACCAGCCTAAAGTGGAGGCAGATTAGGGGTAACATCGGCAAGCTTACAGGTTATGCTTCCCCTAACTCCATAGTGAACCTTTTACATGCAGGTATACTAACGCCCAGCCAGATACAACGAATGCTTTCCGCGCTGAAATCCTCCCAACAGGAAGCGGAGGATGAAGGGGAGTTAAACAGCGTACCATAGACCCATACCCCTATGGTACGCTGTTTTTAGTTTCACTCCGCCGAAAAATTTTTTCCATCATGCTGAACTAATTCCGCAACCTACTCAGCCAGCTGTACGACGTCCCTGTAGTCCTCGATGTACTTGTTGACGTACTTCATGCCTGGTGGTATGGTCAGGTACGGATTTACCTTCGTCCCGATAAGTTTGCAGCCTTCTCTTATCCTGACGGCGTTACCGATGACTGAATATTCGCCGATGTAGGTAGAATTGCTCTTAGAAGACTCGACGATTGACTTCCTACCGATGATGCTATCCACTATGCAGGCGTTATCGCCGATCTTCACTGCGTCCATTATCGCAGACCTTTCGATCCTGACGTTCTCACCTATTATGCAGTAGTTATCTATGCAAGAGTCTTGTATCACCGTGTGCTCACCTATCCTCGTATGTTTGCCTATCAAGGCCGCACCCTCGATGATTATCTTGTTATCCCTGTACTTTTTCAACACATCGTCCTTGATTTTATTGGATTCGTTACCGTATTCTTGTAACCATACTTTCTTATCTAACTGGATTGCCTTCTCTGGTATTACGATGTTTATTGAGTTCCTGAGTATCTCGACCATAGCCCTCAAGTATTCCTTTGGACTACCAACGTCGTACCAAACAGATATCTCATAGCCGTATATTGGGAAGCCCTTTTCCACAAGGTACGGTATCAGATCGTAGCCGAAATCCAACCTCTTTCTTTCCTCTAGAATTTTCTTTATCTCATCTCCCCTGACTATCTCTCTTACTTCGGGTGCTAACAAGTATATTCCAGCGTTTATCAAATTGCTTGGTGCCTTTTCGGGTGTTGGTTTCTCTATGAATTTTTTTATCCTCATCTCGCTGTCAACATCGGCTACGCCATATTCCTCTACATTCTTCGTCCTGAAGAGGGCAATGGTCATCAAAGCGCCCTTCTTCTCGTGCCATCTCATAAGATCTTCAAGGTTCATATCAAAGATGTTATCGCCTTGGACAACTATCACTGGCCCCTCAACGTCGTAGTACTCAATGTTTAGCCTATACGAGTCGGCACTACCCAAGTCATCCATATTTGGCTGGTGCATTATATGGATTCGCGGAGTTATGCCATACTTTGCCGAAAAGCCAGCGCCATCACCAAATTGGTCAAAAAGGTCCGTATAATTCGTGTAACCCTGCTCGCCTAATATAAAACGCCTTACGCCCTGGCTCGCTAACGCAAGTATTGGAAACTCTATCAGTGCTCTGTTCATGAACCTTATGCATGGTTTAGAGATGTCGTAAGTTAGTGGTCTTAGCCTCTTTGCCACACCACCGACAGGTATGAAACACGTTAGATCCTCAACTTTCACGGGAATGATAATTTTTATAGATGCGTATATACGTTATCATCTAAGTTTGTTTATGCAACGTGCGCACGGCACGTAACCCTTAACATCCGTATCGTGTATCCAATTGCTGAAGTACATCACGCACTTTGGGTCGTTGCAGTGCTTGAGTCCAAGAAGGTGTCCGACCTCATGGCATGCCTCCTTGATCGCCCTTTCACTGTAAAGCGACTCGTCGTAGGGCAAACCGTAGAATCTTGGGTCGAGCCTATATGTGGAAACGACGGCAACCCCCTTAAAAGCTATGCCGAAACAGTAATTCAGCCCAGGTGCATAGACATCCACATCGATTAAGGCAAGCAAAAGCTCATCCTCTTTCTTCGTTTTTGAAAGTGTTTCGACGATTGCGATTGCGTCGTGTTGTCTTCGCAAAGCGTTAAAACTGTGGGGTGTAATGCTGAATGTCTCTTTGTCTATTACAACATCAAGCCCATAAACCTCCTTCAGACGCTCCGCGATAACTTCTGTTACTTTTCCCATTCGCGTTGATTGGATTATCCTAAGCCTTCGCATCGTAATTAAAAATGACCGAATGTTTTATTAAGCTTGAGCTATTACGTGGAATGCATTGGCGGACCTCTACATAATAGCCGGCGTTCCCGGTGTAGGTAAGACGACGATAGGCTCTTTGGTAGCGAGGTTAATGCATACGAAGTTTATTGACATACCAGAATTTGTAAAATCTGAGAGGCTTTATGTAGAATATGATAGGAGCAGCAGGTCCTATATCGTAGACCTCAGAGCACTCTCGGCCGCTCTTAGTTCAGCGATAAGGGATGAGGCTAAGCCGCCGATCGTTGCCACCCACATAGCATTTAAGCCTAGGAACTGCAAAGTCCTGAGGGTCTTGGTGCTTAGGAAGAATCCGCTAAGCCTGCTTGCTACACTGCGCTCCCGTGGATACCCTCTCCGGAAGGTTGCAGCAAATGTTGCGGCAGAGCTTATGGACGAGCAGTATGTCGAGTTCGTTCGCAAGTTCGGCCGCTCAAGGGTTATTCAATTGGACGTCACACAGTTGAAGCGCCATAAAGCCGCAAGGAAAGCAGCAAGGCTGCTATCCAAGGGAGGGAGGGGCGATGCCGTTGACTGGGTCTATTTGCTAGAAAAAAATAACAAACTTGGTAGGTTATTGTCGTTCCTCTCGAAGTACTGCTGATGCTACTTCTTCAGCAAGCTTTTTGCCTTTTCTGCTATGGCCTCCGCCATCTCGAACGTCGTGGCCGTACCGCCCAGGTCGTATGTGACCTTCTTTCTCTCGGCTATAACGGCTTCGGTTGCCTCGAATATCGCCCTCGCCGCATCAACTTCTCCCAAGTATTCTAACATCCACGCACCGGACAGAATCATGGCAGTCGGGTTCACCTTGTTCATACCCTTGTACTTTGGTGCGCTTCCGTGTGCCGGTTCAAACATCGCATAGTTGTCACCAAAGTTTCCGGAATATATGCAACCTATGCTGGCAACAAGCCCAGAAGCTTCCTCAGATAGTATGTCCATGAACAGGTTGGTTCCAAGTATCACGTTCTTGTTGAATCTTTCTGGATTTTTCACGAGTTGCTGTGCCATGTTATCCACAAAATACTCCTCATAGGATATGCCGGGATAGTCCTTCGCAACCCTCTCCACAGACTCCCAGAACATTCCGTCAGCCTCCTTCATTATGTTCCTCTTTGTTACGACTATTACCTTACTCCAGCCTTTCGACTTTGCTATCTCGAACGCCTTCCTAGCCACCCTCTCAGACTGCTTCCTAGAAATTTTCCTGATAGCTATTGCACAATCATCAGACAGCCTGACGTCGATTCCTGTGTAGAGACCCTCCGTGCCCTCCCTGACACATATAAAGTCTAGCTCACCAAATCGTTCCTGTAATCCTTTGAATGTCTTGATCGGCCTTATGTTGGCGTACAGGTCAAACTTCTGCCTAATACTTACTGCAACGCTTTTAGGCATACCTCTCTCCCAAGGCGTCGTGGTCGGAGCCTTTAAGCATGCATCCGACCTCTCCAAAACCTCCCAAGTTTCGGGAGGTATTAGGGACGGGCCTCCATGCGCTTGCCACCACTCAAAGCCAGCCTCTAACGGGATGACTTTGACGTTTGGTTTAACAGCATCAAAGACCTTTAAAAAAGCCTCAGCGAGTTCCGGCCCGACACCATCACCCTTTATTAAAGCAACAGTTTTCATGAACTTTTTCACTTTAAGATATGTTAGTATATACCGGTTTAAATCTTTTTTGTGATATGGTTTATAATTTTGCTGGTCTTCGCTTTAACTCAACACCACACCTTGTGCAGACGTTTAAGTTGCTGACACCATATTCGCTCCTACATACAGGACAGTAAGCTACCCAAGTTATTTGCTTCCTGATTCCAGGATGAATAATGCCGACGGTTTTTATGCCCATACGCCTTGCAAGATTTTGGATGCTGTAATCATCACTTATTATAACGACGTCAATCCCAGCCTTGCTTTTCTCCAGAGCGAGGGCCAAGATATCTATATCTGTTCGGGACAGTTTAATCCTATCACCGGTCGATGCTGCGATCCTCTCCACCTCCCTGATGTTATCTTCTGATGGGTTGGAAACCTCCAACTGACCGCAGTCAACGGCGACCTCCACGACATTCTTTACGGACTCGTCATGCATAACCTCCGACAGTACAGAAGGTGTAGTGGCGAACTCCTTCCTTGAAAAATCCGTCTGGCCAGCTATAAGAGCCGTTGAGTCGAGAATGTATAGTATCAATTTTTTATGGTCTTTAGCGGAGACGTTTCCTAAGTCTTCTTGCAAAGCTGCACTCCCTCTTAACACGGACAAAACGGACTGTCTGTTCGGACTTGCCTATGGTCAGCTTTTCATTCTCTAGAACTTTTCTAACCTGACCATCGAGTAGTACGTGAAACCTCGGAACTTTTAAGTGAAGGGTTATAAAGTTATCAATAGGTAACACGAGCGGGCTCATCTTCGTAAGCGGGCAAACGGGCACAACGACGATGACCTCGAGCTTATGGTCAACAGCCGGACCTCCTGCGGACATGGCATAAGCAGTCGAGCCAAGTGGTGTCGAGACTATAACACCGTCAGCCACACCGTCAAGTAAGGTATGACCATCACGCACGATCTCAAACTCGATGATCTTACCAATGTATTCGCCTGAGACGTAAACTTCGTTGACCACATCCCCCAGCTTTCTATTTTCAGCATATACTGAGAGCTTCATTACCTCTTCAACGTCAAAATTCTCTTTAAGTACCCTATCCAGGACCTCGGGCACTTCCTCTGGATTAAGCTCCGAGAGGTAACCGCCCCTACCGAAGTTCACCCCTAGTATGGGAGTCCTGTAATCAGCCAAAGAATGTATGCTTCTCAATATAGTACCATCGCCGCCAAGAGTTATGACGAGGTCAGCGACTATCTTCCCTTTTGCTTCCATGAGGTGTTCAGAGTCGAAAACCTCGCTCTCGATTCCTATGGAGCTTAAACTTTTAGAAAGTTCGTTGACCATCTCCACGGCTTTGGCTTTTGCCGGCGTGTAAACTATCGCCACCTTCCTGATCAACGTTCTTTTACTCTCCCTAACTTGCCCACATTTCGTTAACTATAAACATTAAGTTCAGAGCTCTTCTTGAGAAGGGCAAAGTCTTCGAGGAGTAACGGTTTTGATAGATGTCTTCGTGCAGAGGGAGGGACGGTATAAACACCAGGCATTAAAGTCCTTTGTTCCTCGGTGAGTATCCTTGAGTCTTCTGGCAACCTTTTACCACACTTCGGGCATTCATAGCCTTTGTTATGGCCCAAAGACTTCATCTTCTTCCCGCAAATGTCACAAGATGGCGGTATTGCGCGGATGGACCTTGCAAGGCTTATTATCCATATCTTTTCTAAATTTATCGTTAAGGGCAATCCGGATTTGGATTTTACACCGCCATAAGCCTTTATTCTATCGCCAGGCCTGAGGGCACGCACCACGTTTCTGAAAGACTTCGTAGGTTCGAAGGCGGCGCACTGGATTTCTCCCGTTTCATCTTTCAACGTGAAGAAGACATGACCGCCGGGCATAACTCTAGGCAAATCCGCAACAACACCTTCAACGGATACTGACATGCCATCTTCTATCTCCGCAACCTTTACCTCTTGTATGTGCAAGTCCGTCGCCTGGTTCGTCTCGAAGAGCAACGTTCTCTCGACTGGTTCCAGTATCCTAAGAATTGAGAAGGCATAAAAGGTCATGTCTGGGTCAAGTGACCTAATGCCTAAGAGTACAGGGCACGGCGTGTGCGGCGTTATCCTAGATTCGTTCGTCTCGTAGTCGAAGTTATCAAAGGTCCACGGACTTGTCATCAAGTCCATCTTTATGACGGAGTTATCATCGACTCTCCTGAACGTTCCCCAGTTCTGTTTGGTCCTGTATGCTATAAGCTCGTAAGTTTTTTTGGGAATCTTATCCATCCCTACAGCGGCCAGCGCACCTATGACTCCCCTACGTCCCTTAAGTGCATGAAGCTCTGCTCCGACGTCTGAGGCGACTGTAAGGGCATCCTCTACGGTCACCATTCTCCTAACGACAGTCATAGAGAAGCCTCTCAACCTCTCCGGTATCTCATCGCCTACGTAGAATGCGACACCCGGCTCCGTACCATCGCATTCCAGCTCGGCCAGCTCGTATACCCTACTCAAGACCGTTTCCCTGACAATATCCAGCTTTCCTAGATCGATCGAAAACCTCAGAGCTACCGCGGCGTTGCCCCTCGTCTTGTAAGGGCAGTTCGGGTTGAGGCGGATGAGCTGAGGCCTCATGATAGGGGTTAAGCCCATCTTTAGCAGATCGTCGAATATTATGGCGGCTACGTACGTCGTGCACATTGCCTTCTTAGAATCAGTATCATCAATACCAATGTGTAACGTTACCAACTCGGCCTTGGGATCTATCTCCTTTTGCCGTGAATTTAAGCCTAACTATAAGAGATCCAAGAACGACATAACCTTACACTTTAACCCCAGCCTCTTCTTCAGCTCCTCTGCACAATTTCTGACGGAGAATAACGTGAATATTCCCACGGTTTTTGCCTTCGACTTTTCGACGAGTCTTACCATCGCCTCGAGAGTTGCACCGGTTCTCATTATGTCATCAACTATAAGGACGTTCTCGTCCTTCTTGATAGAGCCCTTAGGTATGTAGAAAGTCTTAAAGAGGACTGGTGAGAATATTGCCTTCTCCTCGAGGAATTCCTCCACACCAACCTCCTTGGTTCCCTTTGCTACCACGATGGACTTGACGCCAAGCTCGTTCCCTAGCTGTATCGCTATCGGTATCCCATCAACCGCAGCTGTTAGAATCTTGTCCACCTTCACGAGTTCGAACTCGCTGGCTACACTTCTCGCGATAAGTTGCTGAAGACCGGCATCGTAGCAAACTGAAGTAAGGTCGTAAGCGCCATTCCTCTCTATGACCTTTGACTTGAGCATATCGCGGATGTAGTTTTCCTTGAAAGTCTCTATTATCATCTCGGCCTTTTCGATGCTAGGTATTACATGGCCGTTTATGTATCTGCTCAAAACGCTCGGCGGCAAGTCTATCATCTTGGAGATCTCCTTGTACGTAAAGTTCCTTTTCAGAACCCTCAGTATCTCTACGGCGAAGATCTTTTTCTTCATCGAGGCCAGTTTGTTCACGGACATGTTAAGCTTGGATGCATTATTTATAATTTCTTAATATTATGTATAGCAAAACAACGTATTGGATAATCCCGCACTCAAGCTTTATCTTAAACCGTGCCCAACCTTATGCTAAATGACTCTGAAGCAACTTTTTGAGCGTGCAAAGCTAGTTAAACAGAGATTACAGGAAGAAGAGAGTAGCGAGAGATTTAGGGAGTGGTTGAGTAGGGCAAAGGATGTCTGGAAGTCGTATAAACCTAGCAAGGTTGAGAAGAAAGTTGCGGCGATCGATAGCGGATGGAACTACAGAACATATTGTGGTTTCTACCTATATGCCATCAGGGCTGTGGCCGTTGCACAATCGTCAGAAACTGTTACGGACCCCATAGTTGATGTTGATATACTACCTATGGAGGACGATGGGTCCGGTATAAGCCCCGAGTTGTACATACAAGGAATTGCGGAATGCTATGAACACGATTTAGCGTCAAAGGTGGCAAATCTCTTAGATATAGTATTGGTCGATGGGTCCATTCTGGCTAGGCTGAATGCTATGCGTACATTAAGCAGAGTCAAGCTCTTCAGGGAGTACGCCGTTTACGTCAGACCGCTCAAAAATGCGAAGAACATCCTATTCGTTTCGAAGTACTCCCAAGACAGGAGCCTTGTACATGGAGCGCTTGGAGACGTATATTACATCAACAGGGTAACAAACGATATCGGGTACACGGAGCCCATAACGTTTGAAAGGGACGGGATGACGATATCGGTCTTCTACGTTAGGTTGTCAAAGAATTCTGATGCGATACATGTGGAAGTTCCTGCGATAGTTGACTTAGAATATGTCAGGTCTGTAATTGACGCGCTATATAACACAGCAGTTAAAGGATACCCGTATGCCCTCATGGTCGCTCACGAAATAGCATCACTACCTAACGACTTCATGGACATGATCAGCGAGGTGGCTGGGCTTTCCGTTCTTCCGACGGCCAGGGAGGTGCTTGAAGTTGGTTGAGATCGGGATCGTAGTTGGCGAGGCACGACCCGAATGGATACAATTCTTCGCCAAAGACGTGGTAAGGGTCGGAGAATTCGTCACTGTGGATACTGTTGATGGACAAGCCCTGTACTTAGTAGAGTCCTCTAAGCTCGAGAGTAAACTCCTGTCAAGAGTACATGACTACATAACGGCGATGGAAGCAAAAGAGGCGAGTAAAGTCAACCCTAGGGATACCGTTAGGTACTGTACCGCACGAGCTGTCGGACTGGTTAAAGATATCTTAAAGGGCATACGTGTTTATCCTACGCTACCACCCGATCCAGGCTCGCCCGTATTTCTGGCCGAGGATGAGCTATTGAGGAGAATATTTCATAACGATTCGAAGGAATGGGTTGAAGTCGGAAGGTTATTGAGGAGGAACAGTGTCACGGTTTCTGTCAACTTGAACAAAGTCGCCTCCAGGCATCTTGCAATATTGGCGGCCACGGGTAAGGGAAAGTCGAACCTTTTGGCGCTAATAGCAAAAAGGGTAGCAGAGAAGAACGGCACTATGGTAATCTTAGACTATCATGCCGAGTACTATGACTTGAAGATTGAGAAGATGAGGTTTGTATGTCCAAAGATCAACCCAAGATATTTGGATTCCGAGGAGTTAGCAGATATGCTCGATATAAGGAGCGATGCCACAAAACAGAGGGACGTACTCAGAAGGGCGTACACCAAGGATGTGATGAGGTCGCCGAATTTCTGGGAGGCTTTGGAGGAGAACCTTAGAAACGAGGCAGAAAACGAGGAAGACTTCCAAACGAGGGTTACAGCTAGGAGGGTCCTAGAGATAATCGAAAGAAGCCTTGCGATAAAGGGGAACATATTTGACACGGAAGTTGAAAGTCCACTCAACCTCATCGAGCCCAACAAAATAAATGTATTAGATCTTTCAGGCCTGACAGAAATCCAAGCTCAGATAATCGTGGCGCATTATCTTACAGAAATCTTGAACGATAGGAAAAATGCGATGCTTAAGAGAAAATCAAGGTTCAGATCGCCCGTAGTCATAGCTGTTGAAGAGGCTCATACGTTTATACCACAAGACAGGAGCTCCAGATGTTCCGGCGTGTTGGCCAGAATAGCGAGGGAAGGTAGAAAGTTCGGTGTATCACTGATTTTAGTCTCGCAAAGGCCGTGTAAGTTAAATGCAGACGTAGCAAGTCAAATGGGCAGCTTCGCGATATCTGGTCTAACCCATCCGAGAGACCAGAACTTCGTCATGGAAGTGACGGATGAAGTTTCAACAGAGCTGGGCGCATCCTTGTCGAGCCTAAACACTGGCGAGATGATATTGACGGGTCAATGGATAACCGTGCCAGCACTCGTTAAAGTGGACCTCGTCGAAGAAAAGCACATGGGTATGGATCTGGATGCAGTAGGGTTGTGGGCCGAGGATGCTAATGTAGGACGCAAAAGGATATCAACGGAGGAACTCATCAAGTTATGATTATCGGACACTTATCCGATACACATCTCGGGGCTTATGCAGGAAAGGACGACGAAAGGGAGCAGGATTACTACGATGCATTCCAAGAAGCTGTCGAGATATTCATAAGAGACCACGTTAGGCTAGTTGTCCATGCGGGCGACATACTGCACTCCTCTAAACCATACGGAACCGCAATGAGGGTTCTTGTGGAGGGCGTTAAGCGATTACATGATAAAGGTATACGATTCGTTTTTACTTTGGGCGAGCACGACATATCTAACATACCCAGTACCCCTCATCCCTGCATCCTTAATGTCTTAGGATTTGCTAACTACATCGGAACAGGAGAACCGCTGGTTGTGGAAGATATTATCATAGCCGGTCTTCATAAGTACAAGAAGATTGAGAAGGAAAGGTTTTGTGAGAAGATTAAGGAGGTTGCTAAGAGAGTAAAGCAAATCGACGGAAAAAGGAAAGTTCTCGTATTGCATCAAGGGCTTACCGAGTTGCGTGGATTCGTGGGCGAAATATCTAAGGACGATATTCCTGCAGATTTCGACTACTATGCGATGGGGCACTTCCATACGTCACATGAGTTTAGGCACGGTAGCAGTTTGGGCTCATACCCAGGAGCGACGCACTGGGTGGACTGGAACGACCCGGAGACTTCTTTCGTTAACTTGGTTGACCTTTCTGCTGATGAGCCGGAAATAAGCAAAGTTAAGTTGGAATCCGTAAGGCCGAGAATGGAGAAGCATGTAAGGTTCGAAGAGCTGGAAACTTTTGTACAGAAGCTGACATCATCGGTGCATAGGGACCGTAAAAAACCATGCCTCTTAATCACTGTAGATGCTAGCAAACCTTTCGACCCCAAACCTTTTGAGGGATCGCTGAGTGCATTCTACATTACTACAATCAAACCAGTCTTGAAGGAAATGGGTAAAGAAGTTCTGCATGAAGCCCCTGATGTTGATGCCGAGTTGATGAGGCTGACAGAGGTTGTGTTAGGAAGCAGAGAAAAGGCCGAGTTCGCGCTTTTCGAGCTGCTCAAAGTCCTAAATGATGAAGATTGGAGAAGGGGTGCTTTGGAATTTGTCTGGAAGACTTTCAAAGAGGGGAGAGTGGGATGATCTTAAGAGTTTTTCTGAATAACTTTACATCGCATAAGAATACGGTCTTAGAATTAGGGCCAGGTCTTCACGTTTTTGTAGGCAGAAATGGTTCTGGGAAGACTTCTGTTATAGATGGTATAACATACGCGCTCTTTGGTAAGCATGGAAGGGGGAGTAATGCAAACATAGCCAGGGACGGGGCATCCAGAGGTTACGTAGAGGTTGAGTTCGTGCTCAATGGTAGGACGTATACTGTAGGCAGGAGTTTCGACGGTCAAGGCAGATTAGAAGGCGCTTACTTAAGAGTTGATGGAAAACCTTTGGTGATTGGTGAGAAGAAGAAAGAAGATACAGTAGCCAAGAAGATTGAAGAGATTCTATGTATGGGATACGAGAAGCTGAGGGCTTCTGTAATCATTCAGCAGGGAGAGATTGATAGGATACTTTCATGGCAACCTAGAGAGATAAAAGCATTATTTGATGACCTCTTAGGTCTTAGCGTGATGGAAAGTGCCTATAGGAAGATGAACGACGTAATCAAGGATTTCGACGAAAGGATAAGGAAAGAGATAGGATACTCAGTCAACGATGTCGATAGAGTCAGTAAAGAGATTTCAGAGCACGAACTTGCCTTAAGCAAGCTTAACGAGGGACTGAAAGAGAAAGAACGCCAGCTCTTGGAGCTGAAAGAAAAGCACGATGTAATAAAGGCTGAGCTAGAAAAGATGGAGCGTTTCAGAGAAGCATACTATACCGCTCTGTACCAAATCATCTCTATTAAGGACATCATTAGGAGCTGGGTGAGAAAAGAGAAAGAAGAGCTTAGAAAGTGTGAATTAGCATTAGAGCTGATGAAGATAAAGGATGATGTTGAAAGGAGGACTAGGCTGAAGAATGAACTAAAAGAAGAAATCACGAAACTGGAGAAGGATATCGAGTACTTGAAGAAAGAGATCGTGCACGTCGAGGAAGAGAAGGCAGAGTTAAAGAGAAAGTTGGAGGCATTGGGCGAAGAAGGTTTTAGGGGGAGGGCGTTTTCTGAAATCATCAGGGAGGTCAGCAGCAAAACCGCTGAGCTTGTTGACATGGCCGTGGAGCTTGGCAAGTCGCTAGCGACAGGTGACGGAAGAGAAAATTCTCTGAAGAAAGATGTGGAGATCAAGAAAGGGGAAATACTCGGGCTTTTTGAGGAGTCCTACAGATCCGGTATCAGGACGTACCTCGAGGACCTAATGGCTAAGATGAAGAGCTTGGATAACGAGGCGAACATTCTATCATCGAGGTTAGAGCTATCAAAGAAGAAGTTGGACAGTATGGTAGAAGAATTGGCACAAACTTCTAAACTTAATGGTAAGGACGTTGAAAGGTTACAAGAAGAAGTCAAGAGAGGTCAGGTTATCTTGGAGGCTGCTGGCATCGATAGTCCAGAGAAATTTAACATTAGGAAGGAAAAGCTAGAAAATGTTGAGAAAGCGCTCGCGTTAATACCAGAAGACGGTCTTCCAGAACCCGATTTGTTCTACAGCATAGCCGTTACGGATGACGTCGTTCAAAGGATAAAGAAAGTTGAGGCCATGATGCCGGAGGCTAAGGCCTTCGATAAGATACAATACGAAAACCTCAAGGGGGCTTATGAAGAGCTTCAGAAGAACATCGGTGCGTTAGAGGGCGAGGTTGAGAGGTACAGGAAAGATATCAAGGAGAAAGAAGACATGCTTTCTAGACTCAAGAATACCCTAAGTACACTCGAAAATGCCAAGAAGTTCCGTGACTTCCTCGACGAAATTAGGGATAAGGTATACCATAGAGATGGGCCTGTGCTCAAATCCCTCAGGTCGTGGGCTATCAAAGAAGTGTCTAGGTTTGCCACTGAACATCTAGAATTGTTCAACATCAACGTTAACGGTGTAAAGCTTGAGGAGGTTGAGAACGAGCTTGAGATCAAGTGCTACCAGAGGGGACGGGAAGTTGATACCGATAGGCTTAGCGGTGGTGAGAAGGTTGCCGTGGCCCTTGCCCTTAGACTCGCTATCGGCGACATACTTGGTGCAAAAAGGTTAGGCTTCTTTGTACTCGACGAGCCGACCGTGCACTTAGACTCCGAGAATAGGACGAAGCTTGCTGAAGTTTTCTCAGCGCTAAGCAGAGGTGTCAGGCAGGTGATCGTAATCACGCATGATGAGGAAGTTTTCGAAGAGGCGGATGCGGTATTGTACAGGTTTGAAAGGGAAGCTGGAGTAGAAGACTACACAAAGGTAGAATTGATAGGAAAACTGGCGAAGGTATTATGAAGAGTTTATTGACCGCCGGTCAATCCAAGATAAAGCGTCGAGAGTTGTGAGTGCGTTAAAAGCTCCTCGCATCCTCCTTCGAACGAAAGCCTTCCACCAACCAGCAAGTAAGCTCTATCACCTATCTCAAGGGCTTTCTTGGCATTCTGCTCCACAAGTATTATCGTGACCCTCATCGCATCCCTAAGTTCAACTATTTTCTCGAGTACGCTGTTAGCCACCTTTGGTGCGAGCTCGCTCGTTGGTTCGTCAAACATCATAACCTTAGGCCTTCTCAAGAGCGCCATGGCCATAGCGAGCATCTGCCTTTCTCCACCGCTCAATAAACCGGCCCTAGTCCGCCAATATTTTTTAACTATAGGGAAGATGTCGCAAACCTCCTTTAACCTTTCCTCCATCTCGGACTTATCGAGGGTGTATCCTGCCATCATCATGTTTTCCTCAACGCTGAGGTTTTCGAATATCTTGCTAAGCTGGGGCAGGTAGGCTATACCGAGTCTAGCTATTTCATGCGGAGGTTTACCAACGAGTTCCATGTCCTCAAACTTCACCGATCCGGAATAAATCGTAGTCAGACCGAATATGGATTTCAGCAACGTACTCTTTCCGCTTCCATTAGGCCCAACTACTGTATTTATCTTTCCAGGTTGAAAGTTGGCAGACACGTCAAAAAGCACTTGAAGCTTACGATAACCGGAGTTCAGGTTCTTGATCTCTATCATGAGACATTACCCTCCGAGATAAGCATCAATAACCCTTCTATCCGAGACTACTTCTTCTGGCTTTCCGGACGCAATCATGGAACCTGCAGCCATCACGTAAACATAGTCAACATAGCGGAGGGCGATGTCAAGCCTATGTTCTACAATGAGTATCGTCAGGTTCTTTTCATCTTTAAGCTTCCTGAGTGTTTTGAATATTTCATGAGCGAGTACCGGGTTTACACCAGCTATCGGCTCGTCCATTATGAGTAGCTTCGTATCGGCCATGAGTGCTCTTCCGACCTCTAGGAGCTTCAGTTGCCCTCCGCTCAGCTTCTCAGCCTCCTGATCCCATAAGTGGTCTAGCCTGAGGAATTTGAGGAGCTCAAAGGCTTTCTCGACAGCTTTTTCCTCAAACTTCCTCCATTCGCTCCTCTTTAGGGCCGATGCAAAACCTTCTCCAGGGTTGCCCGGATATACTGTCAGCAAGTTTTCCAGAACTGTGAGCTTTCTGAATGGTTGCGGTATTTGGAAGGTCCTGGATATGCCGAGCTTGAATATCTCATGGGATGGGAGCCCGGTTATATCCGTACCGTCAAAGAAGATTCCTCCACCATCCGGCTTGTACACTCCCGTTACCAAGTTGATGAGCGTGGTCTTACCGCTTCCGTTGGGTCCTATCAGGATTGTTAGAGTGTTCTTTTCAACATCCATACTAACCCCTGATAAAGCTACAAGTCCACCAAAGCACTTTCTCACATCTCTGACCTTCAGTATTCTTTCCGACATCTATATGCATAGCATAAAAAAATAAGGGATTTAAAACCTTTTCAGCCTATCTCCAGAGTATCTCGCCAGTTGCTCCGTAGTACATTCCCGTAGTTGCCCATTCGTATTTGCCATCCTTTGCTACGATCTCAGCCAGTTCGTAGTCTGCAGCGATCCTATCACCCGCCTCATCTATCATAATGTAACCGCTAGCGCCGTAGTAAGTCTTGAGTATGTTGGGCATGACTGATATGACGGCATCGGCATCATATTTGTTAGTCGCCAGTAAACAAAGCGCTACAACCCATAAGGCATCATAAGCATTGTAGGCATAAGGTGGCGGTGTCCTTCCAAGCTGAGCGACGATCTTATTCAGCACCTCCTGGTACCTCGGCGTCTTTGTCGGCGAGAATATCGGGCTTACAAACCTAACACTGGAGGAAAATTCCGCTGTCTTTGTCTCCTCGATAAGCGTGCCCTCGTACGCAGTACCATCGCTTCCGAACCACTTCACTTTCCAAAGAATATCATAATCCCTAGCAGAGAGCATGAAGGTTGTGGCCTCACCGTAGGTGATTATGTGTACCATTATCTTCTCAGGCGGGATTCCTTGTTCTACGAGTTTGTTGACTTCTGCGGCAAGGCTTGAAACTTCAGCAGAGTAATCCGTCGCGGCCTCGGCTATCCTAAACTTTCCGGCAACAGCGATGCCGAGTTCCTTCGCGGTTTTCTCAGACACCTCTGCTAGACCATCGCCCCAAGGGTTAGCCAAGTATACGATGAACATATGCGTTACACCAAGCTTATTGGCAAACTTCGGCCCTATTGGTCCTTGGTAGAGGTCGTTTGGAACAAACCTGTAGATATAGTCACCCTTTATCGCAAGCATTGGTGAGGTTGAAGACTGTGATATGATCAATATCTTGTTTGAGTCCGCATACTCTTTTATCTTTAACACCTCTCCGCTGCCCATTGGTCCGATCACTATCTTGACACCCTTTGCGTGTAAGCTCATCAGTTTCTCCAGCGCAACCTCAGGTTTTGTCTCCGTATCCTCGATGTAGAGTTTTAACCTCCAGTTAGCTCCTGACTTTGCTAGAAGGCTGTTTATTTCCTCAGCAGCTATGAGTAGTGCGGGTCTGTTGGGCTCTCCTAGGGTTGCAAGCGGCCCACTCAATGGAAGCAGCACACCAATCGGCACCTCACCGCTTAAGCCAGCCGTAGGAGCGGCGGGCGTTACAGGCGCCATATAGGGTGCTATAAAGTACCCTATACCTATACCGAGTAGTAACGTTACTATAGCAACTACTATAGCTATGGCTTTTGTTACACCTTTTCCTATCATTGTTCTCATCCTGCTTTGAGCCTATTAAAATTACTGTCTCGTTTATAAGGCTTTAGCTAAGGTTATTAATGAGTTCGTTAGAATGGCTTCGTCAGCAGGGAAGACAAATGAGTCTTCTGCTGGTCAGGGATGCTATAATCTTTAGTTCACTAATGATTATGCTTAGCGCAGGGTTGACGTTAACGTATATGACGACGAAAGTCCCCAACTTCGCCCACGGAGAATTCGCCACACTGAACATATACTTGAATCTAGCCTTAGTTCGGCTACTTAATATTAACCCGTATCTCGGCACAATCCCTGCATTTATGTTAGGTGGCGCGGTTGCTTTGGTGCTTTACTTGGCGGTACTGAAACCTTTGATGAACAGGGGTGCAAATTACGTGATATTGATGATCGCGACGATAGCATACGATATGATTCTTATATCACTAATCAACATATTTGCCGATTATCTTAACAGAATTCATAAGCTTATCACAAGGCTCTTCCAATTGAAGGGGTTTGACATCGAGATATTTGGGCAACCAGGATTGTTCATCATAGCACCCGTCCTTGCTTTCATTATGATAACATCGCTTTACTTATTCTTAAACAAGACGAAGTTTGGGATAGCAATGAGGGCTGCGATAGAAAATCCTTCCTTGGCAGAGGTTGTTGGGATAAACATTAACTTGATGTATGCAGCCTCTTGGTTCATCTCGGGCGGACTAGCAGGAGTTGCCGGTGCCCTCATGCCGCTTTACATGACTTGCAACCCGGACATAGGGATAAGGTTGCTGATCAGCATATTTGCTGCAAGCATCTTGGGAGGTTTAAGCAACATGTATGGAGCTCTTATTGGGGGTGCAATAATAGGTTTTGCGGAGGTATTGGGAACCGGCTACCTCTCGACGGCCCTTGGGCCGTGGGTCGTCCCTTACCGTCCTGTGATACCTTTAATCATAATGATGTTGACGCTACTTTTAGCTCCGAAGGGCTTGGCTGGCATAGATTGGAAGAGGTTTATGAAAAAGGTGGGTTAAGATGGCACTTCCTATACCGCTCACATTCCTCATAGACTTGTTGACCCTCTTCGGTATATTCGCAATAATATCAATGAGCCTGAACCTTGAGTTCGGTTACACGGGAATACCGAACTTTGGCAAGATGTTGGCGGTCGCAGGAGGTGCTTTTTTCGTTGGAGCGGTACCGGGCAGGGTTATCGCATATTTATTTAACATACCTGCAGAGCTGGACTTTATCAAAAACAATTTAGAAGTCGTCTCCTCGCTTAACCAAGTTTTAACATCTGAGCCCGTAATCTCAACCTGTTATCTTTTGGCGTCGCTGGTAGGTGCAGCATTTGCCGGAGCAGTTTTGGGATACGTGGCATCCTATCCTGGAATAAGGCTTAGAGGGGATTATCTTGCTATGACACTTTTGGCTATGGCTGAGGTGTTGAAGATCATAGGGGATAACTGGGAACCGTTCATCGGAGGTAGCTTAGGCGTCCGCATACCTGATCCGTTCAGGTGGGTCGGTGGAGAGCATAGACCGCTCTATGTAGCTCTGACAATACTTGGGGTAACCGCGGTTATATTCGTCTACTTAGAACTCATCAGTAGGTCACCACTTGGTAGGACTCTCAGGGCGGTAAGGGACGATGAGCTCTCGGCCAGGGTTTACGGGAAAGACGTCAACAGATTAAGAATGAAAACGCTGGTCGTAGGATGCGCGATAGCTGCAATTGGTGGAGCGCTTTATTCGTTCCTCACAGCGAGCGTGTCAGCCCGCGATTTCAATAGAGTCACGCATACTTTCTGGCCGTGGGTCATGGTGATCGTCGGAGGCGCCAGCAATAACCTCGGAGCACTTGTAGGAGCAGGCATGTTTGTGACGCTTCGGAAGCTCGTAACGTTCTACAAAAGTTACTTCGAGACGATCGTTCCGTTCGACGTCATCTGGCTCGAGTATATGTTGCTCGGGCTTGCACTCATCCTCGTTCTGCTTTACAGGTCAGAGGGGTTTATACCGGAGAAGCCAACAAAGACCTTGAAACGCAACTATATAGTCAACAAAGTCCTGTCGCGCATTAAAACCAAGGAAGGAACCTGATCGTTGTTTAGTCACTTACTATCTTGCCGGTTTCGCTCGTTATCCTGTAACCTTTCATCCGCTTTACCGTTCGCATGAAATCCTTGGACGTCAAAAGGTTAAGCAACTCTCTCACTATATCCCTTCTCATAGCTTCCTTCAAGATTGCTAGGTCGTACCATTCCCAAACGAGTCTTGTGAACTGCAAGCCGTAGAGTTCTGCAGCGTACCTCACAGTTATGCCTACATCAGCGGCTCCGGTCGCTATCTCCTTAGCTACTTCGAGGTGCGTTTTGACTTCCCTTTCATAGTTTTTGACGAGTCGCGGTACGTCGCTTGGGTCTATGCCTCTATCGAGTGCTGCCTGCTTAAGCAAATGGTCTAACAAAGCTCTAGTGCCCGAGCCTGGATTTCTGTTCACGAGTCTAAGCCCACGGTCCAATAAGTCTGAGATTCCGCTGACTTTCGTGTCGGGTCTAAACGCTAAGCCGAGTTCCCGCTGATAGCCTCTGACGAGTACGGCCTTACCTTCGAGCCAGTACCGGCTTAAGAAAGGAACGTTGTACTTGCCAGTCACAGGGTCTAGTAGGTGGACACCGGCCACATGTGCATCACCCATCATGAGTGCGGCCAGACCGCCCGCCGAGCCGAGCCAAGAGACCTCAATATCCAAGTCGGGCTTCTTTGACTTCAAGATTCCGATGAGAACACCTAACGCCGGGTCATTGCTTCCCATCACAGCTAGATCGGGCATGCTCCTCACGGGCTTTGTCTCTGAGATCACTCCGAGCGAGCCACCAAGCTTAGCCTCAGCATCAAGGTAAAGCTTGAGGAGCTCCTTACCAAGCTTCGTGAGCTTTGCACCTCCACCTCCCGGACCGCCACGCCTGGCTTCGAGTAGCTTGTCTCCGAACATCTCTTCAGCCCTTGCCAGCCTTTCCCAAGTTCTCGCATAGGGCACACCAACAGCCCTACATGCTGTCAGCAACGAGCCTTTCTGCTCGATTTCATGTAATACCCTAGCCAACTTTGAGTCGAGAATAACCTCACCTTTCCATTCCAAGAATATCTCGGTTCTGATCGTAAGGTCCTGTAGGCGTATTTCCTTCAAGGTCGCATATAGTCGTTATCTTTTTTATAAAAACATTTAAAAGTATCGTTATATCAAAAAGGAATAACGATGGTGAGGTATGAGAATTAGGCGGGTATTTGTAGCACTCACCGTTGCGGTTGTTGTTTCTATTTTGTTCCTTTCCATTTACCAAACAGGACAACATGAAAACATACTCCGCGTTACTACGACGACGAGCCTGTATAACACGGGTCTGCTTGATAAATTGGCCGAAGAATTTAAGCAAATGCATCCAGATGTTTCGGTTCAGTTCATCGCGATTGGTAGCGGCGAGGCTTTACGTAGAGCCGCTCAGGGCGATGCTGATATGGTCTTATCACATGCACCAAACCTCGAAAAGCGATATCTCGATGATGGGACGTTGAAACCAGGCAAGATATTCGCATACAACTACTTCATCATAGTAGGGCCCAGCGATGATCCTGCAAATGTAACTGGAATGAGTCCTATTGAGGCCATGGCCGCTATCTACACTGCGGGTGAAAGGGGTAGGGCGATATTCGTATCTAGGGCTGACAATTCAGGGACGCATAATAGGGAATTGATGTTATGGTCGTTAGCCAGTGTTAATCCGTCCGGTAAGACTTGGTATCTGGAGCTGGGAGCGGACATGGCGCTAACCCTGATGGTGGCCAACGAGAAGAAAGCCTATACACTCAGCGACGTTGGCACATACCTTAAGTTCAGCGATAAGTTGGGCGAGCTAAAGCCGCTCGTTGAGAGAGGAGACGCATTGATCAACATATATTCTGTCTACGTTGTTAACCCAGTAAAGGTTCCCGGTGTGAACGAGAAGCTAGCCGAGGTCTTCATGAGGTTCATAACCTCAGAAGAAGGGCAAAAAATAATCGAGAACTATGGAATTGACGAATTCGGCAAACCTTTGTTCAATGCAGCAAGGGGCGATCCGACAGGAGAGCTCAAGAATGTCTGGGAAAGCATGGCTAAGCTCGGATAGTTTCTGTAGATGTTTTTAAGCGAGGTCTACGACCATGTGGCAAGAAGTAGCCGAAGTTGTCGCGAGGTCCTTACTCATTTCGGGTACGGCCACGATGCTTGCTGCATTCTGGAGCATACCAGTAGCTATGATTCTAACGGCCAAAGAGTCCGAGTTTAGGAGGGTTTTGCTCGATCTTACGAACACTCTCGTCGCTATTCCAACAGTCTTGGTAGGTCTCGTACTGTATCTTTTGTTATCACGCTCAGGGCCTTTGGGTTTCCTTGGCATACTCTACACGCCTACATCAATCGTTATCGGCGAAGCCGTTCTGATTACGCCTCTAATAGTTTCGCTTAGTGCATCTGTGCTCCGCGAGACGAGGGCAGGAATTTGGGAGATGGCTGTCTCGATAGGAGCAACTGAAAGACAAGCATTGGTTACGATGGTGACCGAGTCGCTTCCTAGACTAATGAGTGTGATTCTAATAGGTTTCAACAGAGCGATAGGCGAGCTCGGTGTAGCTCTGATGCTCGGAGGTAACATCAAAGGATTAACGCGCGTTATGACAACAGCTATAGCCTTGGAGGTCTCTAAAGGCGAGTTTGAGTTTGCCCTAGCACTCGGAGGAGTTTTGCTTTTCGTTACCTTTTTAGTAACAGCGATTGTCAGGAAGGTAGGTAAAACTGCATGATAGAGCTGAAGAGGGTTTCTTTTGCTTACGCAAACGAGGATATTATTAGGGACGTGAACCTTACATTCGGTCCTGGTGTAACAGTGGTCATAGGACCCAACGGTTCGGGGAAGACTACGTTGCTGAAACTAGCTGCTGCTATATACAGGCCACGGGTAGGTGAGGTTTTGATAGATGGTGTCAACACATGGTCTGCGCCAGAGACAGTTAGGGTCTCAGTAAGACGGAATGTTGTTTACGTGCACGAAAAGCCCATCATGCTTAGGGGCAGTGTCGCTGATAACGTAGCCTATGGTTTAAGAATTAGGAATGTGCCTGATGATGAGGTTGCCACTAGGACCGAGGAAGCGCTGGAAGCGCTCGGCATCAAGCATTTGGCCCACGAAAAAGCTCAAACACTTTCTGCTGGACAGCAACAAAAAGTAGCCCTAGCAAGGGCCTTAGCTGTCAGACCGAAGAACCTGCTACTCGACGAGCCTATTGCAAGCCTGGATAAGAGCGGTCGGGAAATCTTTATGGAGCTTTTAAGAGAAATGGTAAGGAAAGAGGTTTGTGTCGCTATGGCAACTCACGACAGACTTCTCGCCCTACAACTGATGGGCAGAACTATTGTTGTAGAAAATAAGACGGCGACATTAATTGAAAATCCAGAACGCATTAGCTGATTCAATCGATGTATTTCGCACACTTGTAACAGTAGTACTTTTTATACTGTGAGATGTACGTTGCCTTTTCGCCGCAAGTAGGACATTTTACGCCACTAGATTTCACGAGAGATTTCAAGGACTCACCTATTTCGCCCAACTTCTCCGTCACTGTTTGAGAAGCGGGCTTGGGAGCCTCTGGAGGTGGTGCTACTTGTGGTGCCTGTATCTCTACCTTCTCCTTTAACAGGACGATATCACCAACAGCGTTCACCTTTGTCCACGGCACGTACTCTGTTGTTCTGTATTTGGTCTGTACCTGAAGGGCCACCTCATTCCTGTCTATGATCAGCTCGACGTCGTTTATCGTCCCTACTAACGTTCCATCTGGGTTGTAAACTTGTTTACCAATAAGCTGGCTTCTGGTTAATCCTGACATTGCGTATAGTTTGCTTCAGCCACTTATAAGCATTGTTAAGGATAGCGGGGGATGGATTTGAACCATCGATCTCCGGGTTATGAGCCCGGCGGGTTATCCTGGCTACCCTACCCCGCTTCAGCACTAAAAATAGCCTCACTTAAATAAATACATTAACGCGCTAACTTTATATTTTTATTGTTGTGAAGAGGTATTTTCAATATGCTATTAGGTTACAACAAACTTTCGTATGTAGACCTCCACTCCGGCAAAGTTGAGGTAAAGGATGTTGACGAGAAGCTTGCGTATGGCTTTATAGGAGGTCGCGGATGGGCTGCTTACATTCTATTCAAGGAACTTGATAACATAGTCGATGGCTTTCATCCTTCTAACGTACTTGTCGTCGCAACTGGGCCGTTAACCGCCGTACAATTCCAGAGCGGTGGAAAGACAACGTTCGCGGCTATAAGCCCACAGACTGGAATATACGGTGACAGCAACGTAGGCGGTTTCTTTGGTTACAAGATGAGGAAAGCTGGAATAGATGCACTAATGATTAAGGGCGCATCACCTCATCCTGTCTACTTGCTCGTGGCAGATGGTAAGGTAGAAATTCATGACGCAGAAAAGTTGTGGGGTCTTAATTCGCAGGAGACCGATGCAAAGTTGTTGAACGAATATGGCGATTGTTCTGTCGCGTCAATAGGCATGGCAGGTGAGAAGCTCGTGAAGTTCGCTTGTATTAATGTAGACTGGTCAAGGAAAGGAATGCGGCACGCTCAAGCAGGAAGGACGGGAATTGGTGCCGTTATGGGTTCGAAAAAGTTGAAAGCGATAGTTGCGATGGGTGATAAGGACGTTAAGGTTGCGGATGAGGAAAGGTTGAAGGAAGCGGCAAAAAAGCTCCAGAAGATGGTGAGGGAGAGTCCAAACTACGAAGCCTGGAGAAGGTACGGAACGTTGGCTACGATCGAGTGGTCAAACAAGGCAGAGTGTCTGCCGACTTACAATTTTCAAAAAACGGTTTTCGAGTATGCGGATAACATAGGCGGCAGCGCCATGGAGAAAGTGAAGGTGTTTACGAGAGCTTGTTCGAACTGCATAATTCCATGCGAGCACGTTGTTCGGTTTAAGTTGAATGGAGAAGGAGAGGTTGGTATCGAGTACGAGACGGCAGCCATGTTGGGCTCAAACCTCGGGCTGAAGAGTATTGAGGAGGTTGCAAAAGCAAACTACCTGTGTGACTACTATGGGTTGGATACCATCAGCACGGGCTCGGTGCTCGCATTCGTCATAGAGTGTTACCAGAGAGGGTTAATCACGGAGAAGGAGCTTGGCCTCACACCAAAGTGGGGCGATGTAAACACCATCTGTGAGATGATAAGAATGATTGCAAAGAGAGAGGGTTTCGGCGACCTGATGGCTGAGGGTGTAAAGACGCTAGCTGAACGCATAGGCAAGGGCTCTGATGCTTTCGCCATGCATGTGAAGGGCTTAGAGATCAGTGCTTATGACCATAGAGCGGCGACCGCCATGGCCTTGAGTTATGCGACCTGCGACATCGGAGCGCATCATAACAGGTCTTGGGCGATAACCTACGACCTCGAGGTCGGTAGGAACAGTTACACAGAAGACAAAGTCAGGAAAGTCATCTACCTTCAGCATATAAGACCGTTGTTCGATATGTTAGGCGTTTGCAGGTTTTACTGGGTGGAGCTTGGTATCGACCCAAACGTTTATGCTGAAGCGTATTCTGCGGTTACTGGAAAAGAGTTTACATTCGACGACCTCTTATTTAGGTCGGAAAAAGTCTGGAATTTGACGAGGGCGATCGCTGTCATCCGCAAAGGCATAAGCATAAAGGACGACTTATTACCGGAGAGGGACTTCTCTGACCCCGTTCCAGAAGGACGTACAAAGGGTGCGAAGCTAGATAAGGACAAGTTCATAGAGATGCTAAAGACGTATTATGCCGTTAGAGGCTGGGATGAGCTTGGCCGACCGACTTACGAGAAGCTTGTGAAACTTGATTTAGAAGAAGTTGCCAGAAAACTTTACGGAGCGTCTTAAAATTGATGAATGAACTTATACAAACGCTACTAAGCACATCCTTAAATTTACGTAATATATATAGCCGTCCGTTCATTGCTGATGCTGAGGGGAGAGCATGAGCAAGCCAACTGATATGGGCTCTTTAAAAGTCGGGCACAACGTTATAATAGATGGTGAGCCTTGTAGGATAGTTGAACTGGAGAAGAGTAAGCCGGGCAAGCATGGCTCGGCGAAGGTCAGACTGGTCGCTATAGGGATATTTGATGGTGTTAAGAGGAGTATGGTAGGACCTGCAGACAGTAAAGTTGACGTCCCAATAATAGAAAAGAGGACCGGTCAAGTTGTGTCAATAGGTGACGTGGTCAGTGTCATGGACTCCGAGAGCCTCCAAATAGTCGAGGTGCCGCTACCGCAAGACGAGTCTTTGAGGAATAAGATAGAGCCTGGCGTTACCGTCGAGTATTGGACTATCATGGGCAGACACTTACTGGTAGGTGTTAAATAGTCCATTATTTTCAGAGCTTTTTCCTCATAGCGTAATACTTTATATAGAGCTTATTATCGAACATGATATCACCGTTGATATCATGTTCGATTACCCTATACATATTCCAGCGTTCAGGCATTGGGCAAGACACATGGCAGCCGTTCCGAAGGGCTTTCTACGCTATCATGTTCTCGAGCTTTTGAATGAGAGGCCCCTCTCAGGCTCGGAAATAATAAACGAAATCGGGAGGATGACTGGCGGTTGCTGGAAACCGAGTCCGGGGTCGGTCTATCCGCTACTTGCATGGTTACAGGATAACGGGTACATTGAAGAGGTGCCTGCGCAGGAAAGTGGAATAAAGCGTTATACACTTACCGCTAAGGGTAAGAACCTTTTGGAGGAACAACGTAAGATAAGATCGCACCTTAGGATGGAAAAAATGACTATTGCACCGCCATTGTACGGTCTGTGGTTACGTATACCATCGGAGCATGCTGAAAGGATTCATGGAACGTTCAGAAGGTTCTTCAGGGCTCTACTCAACCTTCGTATGAGTTTAGAGGAGAAGTTCTCGGAATCCGCCATGGAAGAGGCGCTTGATGTTTTGAACGAAGCCGCGCAGAAGTTGGAGGAAATAGAGAAGAAGTTAAGGGCGGCGATTTAAGCATGGTTAAAAATGTGATAGAGGTTGATGGGTTAACGAAGGTCTTTAACAAAGGTTTCGTGGCCGTAGACCATGTGAGCTTTAGCGTGGAGGAAGGTGAAATCTTCGGCTTTCTTGGACCGAACGGTGCGGGTAAAACTACAACCATAAACATGCTGACAACGGTTTTGAAACCAACGGAAGGCAGAGCATCAGTGCTCGGCTACGATGTCGTTAGGCAAGCGAGCATGGTCAGGAAGGTCATAGGCGTCGTGCCCCAAGAATACACAGCGGACGAGGACCTGACTGGTTATGAGAACATAATGTTATGTGCAGACCTTTATGGCATACCTAAAGATGTTGCTAAGAAGCGAGCGCTCGAGCTACTTGAGCTCGTGGAGTTGACACCCTTTAAGGACAAAAGAGTAGAAACGTACTCCGGCGGCATGCGCCGAAGGCTTGAGCTTGCATGCGGGTTGATTAACACACCTAAGGTGCTGTTCTTGGATGAACCAACGTTAGGCTTGGATGTTCAGACAAGGGCCGCGATATGGGACTACATCAGGAAGCTTAAGGAAGAATATAACATGACGCTTTTCATGACGACGCACTATATGGAGGAGGCGGACGCTCTATGCGATCGCATCGCTATAATAGATCATGGCAAGATAATTGCCATTGGTTCACCGAGCGAGCTAAAAGGAAGCTTGGGTGGCGACGTAATAACGATAAGCATTAAAGAAGATGTTGATGTCAGCGAGCTCATCCGTAATATTGACAACGTGAAAGATGTTAAGAAGGATAACGGTTCTTATAGGATTAAAGCAGAATCTGGAGAAGTAACGGCACCTATTATAATTGATGTGTTGAGAAGAAAAGGTTATACGATAACGAAACTTTCGCTTGAAAAGCCTACGTTGAACGAGGTTTATCTAGAATATACCGGGAAGTCTATGCGGGATGCTGAAGAATCTAGGGAGGCGTTCGTATCGCATAGGATAACTTTGAGGAGGGCTAGGTCGAAATGAGCGAGTACCGTCCAAACATACTTCGTGGGCTTTCGGCATTAACCATCCGTGAGTTAAAGAAGTGGGCGAAGGAGCCCATAATCCTCCTCATGGCTATACTGCAACCGATAATATGGATGGGGCTTCTTGGGAAGGCTATGAACCTTAACGCAATTTTTTCAGTGAACAGCTTAAGCAATGTAAACATACCCGATATAAAAATACCCGAATATGGTATAACAATTTCAGGCACATTGATCAAACAAAGATTGTTGGAAGTATTTGAGAACATAGGTACTAATGTAATGCAAAACTTTTTCGGCGTTACAGACTACTTCAGCTACATGTCCGTAGGTATGATATCTATGATAGTCATGTTCACGACGATGTTCAGCGGTATGTCAATGGTTTGGGACAGACGTTTAGGTTTTTTGGATAAAGTCCTAAGCACACCAGTCCCGAGGTCGGCGATAATCTTTTCGAAGGTCCTTAATGCCGCTTTGAGGTCGATGTTCCAAGCGACCATAATCTTAGCTCTAGCAGCTATCTTAGGTCTGAAAATCAGCCCGACGTTCAGCCCAATGAACCTTCTGGGAATTTATGCTGCCATATTCCTTCTCTCAGTAGGATTATCTTCGCTGTTCTTGGCGCTGGCTTTGAGGTCAACGCGTCATGAGGTGCAGATGGCAGTCGTGAACCTGATAAACATGCCGTTGATGTTCGCGAGCAACATATTCTTTCCTACATCCATGATGCCTGAGTGGTTACAAGCCATAGCCAACGTCAACCCGGTGAGTTACCTGACTGATGCGATAAGACAGCTGACAATATTCCCGCTCAACAGCTCGACGTTGGTTATAGACTTCGTGTATTTGGGTGTATTTGCGATTATATTGTCTGCGATCGGCATAACACTTTCATGGAGGTACTTGACTAGGTGATGATTGTACCTTATCCACACATTCTAGGCTGAGTATTTCGTAAACGCCCCAATCACCGAACCACTTTTTGACCGCTTCTTTCACCCTAAGTTTTTTTCTGAAGATGGGGCAGTCGAGGACGAAGGTCTCACCTTCGCCACCTTCGAAGCACATGTTTATTCCAAACTTTTCGTTCAAACGGCGTAACTCTTCTATCGCGGCCTCATCTAGCTTCCTACCCAACCAACTTTTGTCAAGACCTTCAGCCGAAACTGATGTTACTATGGTCTCGAACCTTAAAGCATACTGTTCACGAAGTAACCTTTCCGGTTCCATGCCCCAAAGCGGCGCGATACACTTAAGCCCGAGTTCGTCGCAAATCTTCTCAATTCTGCTCCTCTGGTAACGGCTCGCGATGACTCCCGATACCAGACCTTCCACGTCGCTCAGTCCTTTTAGCGCAACTTTTAGGTCCTCGACCTCTTTCTCCTTTATACCCATGCTAGGTACCATTATCTGTTTTATACCAATGGCATCGGCCTGGTATCGTGTCATCTCGACGTTTATCCTATGGAACATCCAAGAATTTGGGTTGCTCGTTACGACGGTCACTAGGTACTCTACGGAGTTGCCTTCGAGTAATGCCCTGTATACGGCGTATGTGCTGTCCTTTCCGCCGCTAAAGAGGGCTGCAACCTTCAAAGCGGATTTTCTCAACCAATCGAGCAGTTTTCAGTAATATTAACCTATGCCTACTAGCGACATTATCTGGGAATATGTCCATTTTCAGCTTGCTCTATAATTTAATTTTAGGTGTAATGTTTTCATTTAATGGGAATGAGGATATTCAAGGACGAGAGTAAGCTGTCGCTGGAGTACGTCCCGCCCGTCCTTCCGCATAGGGAGAACGAGTTACGCCTCCTAAAAGCGTTCTTCAGCGGCATCCTGAAGGGCAAGCAAAACATCTCGGTTAGGGCGATAATATCCGGCTCGGCTGGTACGGGCAAGACAGCGATGGCGAAGCTTTTTGGCAAACAAATGGAGGTTGAGGCTAAGAATAAACAAATGAACCTTAAATACATTCATGTAAACTGTCGCGTGAATAGGACACTTTTCACTATACTCAAGAGAGTTGTGGAATATCTCAAGATACCGCTACCTTCGAGGGGATATTCGACAGAGGAGCTGATGCATGGGCTTCTAAATTATCTCGCAGAGAACGATCTCTACATCATCTTGGCACTCGACGATTTAGAAGTTCTGATAAAAGAAGAAGGGTCAGACCCGTTCTATTTCCTAATGAAGATTGGCGAAGATAGGGATGACAGGATGTCTAGACTTTCCTTCATATTCATCGTGAGAAACCCTGAGATATTAAACATGTTAGAAAGCGGCGCAAGGGTCGGGATGCTTAGCAACATAGTGCACCTTCCAGAATATAATGCTGCCCAGCTCTACGATATACTGAGCTATAGGGCTTCCGAGGCATTCTTTGACAACGTCATCTTAGAAGAATCGATAAGGTTGATAGCAGACCTAGCTAGCGAGAGAGGTGATGCAAGGTATGCCATCGAGACACTTTGGAGGAGCGGAAAGTACGCTGAGGCTGAAGGGTGCGATATTGTAACGCCCGAGCACGTAAGGAAAGCCGCAGCCAGCATATACCCTGCGATAAAGAAGGAGAACCTGGCGTATCTCTCATTACATGAAAAGCTAATACTCCTAGCAGTAACTAGGGCCTTAGCCTCGAACGAGAAAGCATACACCACCTCATCAGAGTTGAACGAGCTTTACAGGCTCGTGTGTGAAGAGTACAAGGTCCAGCCCAAGGCATACACACGCTTCTGGGAATATCTCCAAAAGCTCGAGGACCAGGGCATAATAAGGATAAAAGTATCCAGTGAAGGTATAAGGGGGCGTAGGTCGTACATAACGCTACCTGAAATACCAGTCTCAATACTTCAGCATGAGTTGACGAAGCTACTAGAAGGTGGGAACGTAGAGCTTTGAATGGTCACATGAAAAGCTTGATGTCCCTTTCAAGAGGGAGGAGGAAGATACTGGAGACTCTTGCGAAGTTTGGAGAGGCAAACATATCTAAGATAATAAGGCACACATCGCTTAACTATAAGGTCGTGAATGTTTACCTAAAAGAAATGGAATCGCTAGGTTTGGTGAAGGAAAGGAAATTCGGTAGGGTTAGAATGTTCAGACTTTATGATTCCGAGACACTCATGCGGATGCTTTATAACTCTACTTAGTAGAAGATGTTTTCTTAGACTTTGTCGCTTTTACCTCCTTAACCTCTTCTGGCTTCCCTGATAAGAACGAGAGTTCGGAACCTGACAGTTCGAAGAACCTCATAAGATCTTTTGCAATGTTGCCGTTGTTTTTGACCATGAAGCTCAAAAAAGGAAGCATCTCAATGTTTGCCTTATATGACGACATGTGACATTTTGACGCTATCTTACTAGACACAGCATTCCTTAGTTCCCTTTCATGTTTTGTAGCCTGAAGCATCCTAATCTTTTGTGGGAATGAGAATTTAACAAAACCCTTTGGTGTTTTCCTCTTAGAAATCGCAATACCGCCAGTCATTATGGGCACTGCGTATCTAAGCAAACCCCATCTTTGCATTTTCTTTATCTTTGCAAGATAAAGGTCAGCCTTTGCAAGAAAGTCCATGGCATGCGCAAGGTCTTCATGGTCCGTCAGTTGTTGTGGAACGTTGTCTAAGATCCAGTTGAAAAAGGTATCAATATCCACATCAATGTTTTCCGTTGAGGCCCATGCCTCTTTGATGCTTTTTGCATGGAATACCTGAACTAGTGCTGAGAATATCTCCTTGACCCTATCTCTGTAACCCAACGCTGCCAGTGTCGAACCATCTATCTTCGGCCCTGCCATCGCCAGTGCTTGAAGGTCATTTATCGCGGACCTTACATCACCATTTGACCTTTCTGCTATCGCTTTCAGTACATCATCGCTACATTCCAGACCTTCTAATGTGCATATCTTTCTCAAATGAGAAATTATGAGTTGCTTGTGTACATGCTTGAATTCTATCATTTCGCACATTTCCCTTATTGTAGCTAACCTCTGGTTCCATGGGTCGTTCGCAACGAGTACTATAGGCACTTTAGTTTTCTCTATTGCATCCTTTATGGCCGGTATCCCTCCGGCGTCCTCTTGACCTGCTATGCCATCCACTTCGTCAATCAAGATTATTCTCTTCCTCATACCATTTAGTGTCGCGAACTCGCAAGCGGAGCCTACGATCGTCTTAATCTTCTCGGCAGTCCTCCAATCGCTAGCATTTACCTCAACTAAATCATATCCTTTTTCTGTAGCGTATGCTATAACTAGCGATGTTTTGCCAACACCAGCGGGTCCATATAAAAATGCTGCCTTTTTGGACGGCTTCCCCTTCTCCCAAGATGCCATCCAGTTAAGGAACGCTTCTATTGCTTCTTTGTTACCAATTATTTCCGAAATCCTCTTCGGTCTGTACTTCTCTATCCAAATAGTAGAATGTTCTCGTCTTGTTGCTAACGTCATCACTAATAACTTTTATTCCTAACTAATAAGCTTCACGAGAATTCAGAAGGATTCTGGAGAAAATGCATTAAGGTTAAAAGATTTACATATATCGGGGGCACAATGTACAGAAATAATAATTGAAGGGATTTTACACATAATTCGTTGCTTCAAAATGACGAATCTCGAAGTGGAAACATTCTACGAAAAACTTTTAAAACGAGTAGCTAATTAAAAAGGCTTGATGGTAAAGGAGAACGTTAGTGGAATAAGCAAAGCTGTTGCGCTGGTGATTGTTGCCATAGTGATAGCTGCGGCGGGAATCAGTTTTGGAGTATATATGGCTACGACGACCCAACAGGTAACGACCACCGTAACGGTAACACCAACAACCACAATTACTTCACCAACAAAGCCTCCGATAAAGAATCCAGATACAATAATTGAGGCAACTATAGGAGAACCTGAAACACTCGACCCAGCATGGGCATACGACACTGCAAGTGGTGAGGTGATCTTTAACATATATGAGACGTTAATATTCTTTGATAGAGAAAAACTTGACCAGTTTATACCGTTAATCGCCAAGGAAGTCCCATCAGTAGAGAATGGGTTGATCAAGGATAATGGTCTGACAATAATATTCCCCATCAGAGATGGAATAAAGACTCACGACGGCGGCATGATAACCCCTGAGGATGTGGAATATTCTTTTGAGCGAGCTATGATTCAAGAAAGAGACGGTGGTCCCGTATGGATGCTACTTGAACCCCTGCTGGGAGTTGAAACACTTGTGGATCTCGGCGACCTATCAGATCCGGATGATGCTGCGCGCATAGGTGAGATGATTGACAAAGCGGTCGAGGTAGAAGGAGGTAACGTGGTGTTTCACTTAAAGAAACCATTCCCGACGACGACATTCTTCCAGATACTAAGCCAGACCTGGTCAAGCATAATTGACAAGGAATGTGCAATTAAACATGGAGCATGGCCTGGAAACAAAGACAACTGGGCTGATGTATTTGCAAAATATCATAATCCAGAGGTCCCGGAGCTTCAAGAGGCAGACTGCGGATCAGGTCCATTTATGCTTGAAAAATGGGAGCACGGTAAAGAGGTCTCACTGGTTAGGTTTAATGACTACTGGCGGGGACCTGCCAAGGTAGAGAGGGCCATAATCAAGAAAGTTGATGAATGGAGTACTAGAAAGCTGATGTTCCTGCAAGGAGATGCCGACATCGTGTACGTCCCACGACAATACATAAAAGAGCTTGAGGGGGCGGAGGGGATACGATACGTCACTAATCTACCTCAAATAGCTATAGATGCCCTGTTCTTCACATTTGAAGTAGATCCTAATAGCCCATATATAGGGAGCGGAAAGCTTGATGGGAAAGGAATCCCACCGGACTTTTTCAGCGACGTAAATGTCAGAAAAGCATTTGCCTATGCATTTGACTGGAAGACCTATATCGAGCAAGCATGGATGGGTGAGGCTGAGCAAATACCCGGCCCAGTACCGAAAGGGTTACCTTTCTACAACCCCGACCAACCGAAATACGAGTTTGATTTAGCTAAGTCCGAGGAATACTTTAAGAAAGCCTGGAACGGAGAGGTCTGGGAGAAAGGATTCTACATTGAGATACTATATAACGTTGGAAACATTCCACGTAAGATCGCCGCCGAGATTTTAAAGGAAAACATCGAAAGTCTCAATCCGAAGTTCAAGATTTACATCAGAGGCGTAGAGTGGCCAACTTATTTAAGGGCCATGGTAAGAGGGCAATTACCAATATTCATCATAGGATGGTTGGCAGACTATCCTGATCCACATAACTTCGTACATCCATTCATGCATTCCTCCGGAGCTTTTGCTGCATGGCAGAAGTACAGTAACCCGCACGTAGACGAGCTAATCGAGAAAGGAATCACTGAGACAGATTCAGCTAAGAGAAGAGAGATCTACTATGAACTACAGGCGATATATTATGAAGACGTGCCAAGCGTCGTATTACAGCAACCACTTGGCCGCCACTACGAGCGCGATTGGGTCCAAGGATGGTACTATAACCCAATATATCCAGGCATCTACTTCTATGCCCTATCAAAGGGGTACGAATAGTACATAACCATAATAACACCTTTTTTTATTCTTATTGTCATCGAAACGTAAAATAACACTTAAATATGCAGTCAAATTCGTTAAAAGTTGAACTTGAGTACAAACCTCCGAACATTCCTTATTCGTAGGTTAATATTGGTCATACCCACACTTTTGGGCATATCCCTTTTGATCTTCGGGGTAACCCAGTTATTCGACCCAATCGAGCGCGCCTCTCTTTATATACGGGACCCAAGACAGATAAGATTCGTTGAGGAGATTATAAAAAAATATGGATTAGACCAGCCCTTTTACGTCCAATATTTTGGTTGGTTGAGTCAAGTTCTTCAAGGGAATCTTGGTTGGTCTCAATCACTTCACATGCCAGTTTTGGAAGCGCTGATAACGAGGTTTCCTGCAACTGCCGAGTTAGTTTTATATTCCGCTCCTTTGACAATCGTTCTCGGTATATTCTTAGGAAAGATATCAGCTGTGAAAAAGGATACTGTAATAGACCACGTAACAAGGGTCATGGCTATAGTCGGCTGGTCGCTCCCAGCATTCTGGCTTGGAATAATTTTGATGGCCGTATTCTATGGTGGATTTGGCATTTTCCCGCCTGGAAGGTTAAGCCCTTGGGCTGAGGCAATGATACGTTCTGGGAAGTTTAAAGCTTACACGGGACTTTATACCATTGATGCAATCCTGAATCTTAACGGTGATGTTTTCATTGATGCCTTATCCCATCTGGTTCTCCCAGTCATAACCTTGACGACGATCAACGTGGCGTTGATAATGAGGGTGATGCGTTCAAGCATGCTTGAACAACTTGGAAAGACCTATATAATCGCCGCCAGGGCTAGAGGTCTAGATAGTAAGACGGTCATTGATAAACATGCCACTAAAAACGCTTTGATACCAGTGGTAACAATTTCAGGATTGCTTACGGCCGGAATGCTTTCGGGGATGGTAATCACCGAGACCGTATTCGAATTTAAGGGTGTTGGATACTTTGCGGCCCACGCTGCGACTCAGCTTGATATACCTGCCGTGTTGGGATTTGCCTTATTCGCAGGGCTCATCTTCGTAATAGCTAACCTAATAGTAGACATCCTTTATGCATACATAGATCCAAGAATTAGGCTAAGGTGAAACTGCGATGAAAACAAGAGTAGAGACAAAAGAAAATCCCAGGCTTAAAGAGTTAAAGTTTATTGTAAGAAGAATCAGGGAAAACCCGCTGTCCTTAGCAGGATTAGTAATAATCATCTTTTTCACGATCATAGCCATAACAGCTCCGGTGCTCGCACCCCCGCGGCCCGGGCGTGATCCGTACATCATTCCCAGATCAGGCTACTTCCCGGAACCACAACCCCCAAATCTAGAACATCCCTTTGGAACAACCGAAGGGCAGTACGATCTATACTATGGTGTGATTTGGGGGACTAGGACGGCTTACAGGATCGGGGTTTTAGTTGTTGCCGTAAGCGCTCTTATAGGAATCATTGTTGGAAGCTTGGCGGGCTACTATAAAGGAGTTGTAGACGAGGTGCTTATGCGTTTAACAGACATAATACTAGCGTTTCCAGGGCTGATACTTGCTATGGCGTTAGTTGTTGCATTCGGCCCTGGATTAGATAGCATAACACTCGCATTAATCTTGGTTGGATGGCCTACCTATGCTCGGCTTATTAGAGGGGAATTTCTAAGAATAACTTCAGAGGATTTTGTAGAGGCGGCAAAGGCCATAGGTTGCTCAGATTTCAGGATCATAGTTAGGCACGTCCTACCTAACGCAGTTTTTCCACTCCTGATAGTAGCCTCGCTTGATATAGGCGCGATAGTGATAACCGCTGCTGCATTAAGCTTCTTAGGTTTAGGAGCGCCTGAAGGATATGCGGACTGGGGTCAGCTTATCTCTCTCTCAAGAAACTGGATTACTGGGACATCCGGGAATCCATTTGCATATTGGCACGTGTATGTGATTCCTGGGCTTTTCCTCTTCCTGTTTGTTATGGGCTGGAATCTTCTCGGAGACGCATTTAGAGACGTATTAGATCCAATGATCCGGAGGAAGTGAAGAGGCTGACTCTAGAAACCTTAGATAATGAAGAATTGTTGAGTGTCAAGGACTTAGTCGTCCGATTCTATACGTATGAGGGCATAGTGAAGGCCGTTGAGAGGGCGAACCTAAAGCTGAGAAAGGGCGAGACTCTAGGAATCGTGGGTGAGACTGGGAGTGGAAAATCCGTAACCGCCTTCACGATAATAGCCTTAACTCCTTCTCCAGGTAGGGTTGAGGGTGGAGCCGTATATTTCAGAAGGGCTCAAGGAGATGTTGTAAATATCATCAAGCTCAAAGAGGTTGAGTTGCTGAGAATTAGAGGTAAAGAGGTCTCTATGATTTTCCAAGAACCTAATGCTGCTCTAGACCCACTTTACAGGGTCGGAGATCAGATAGCTGAAGCAATACTCTCCCACAGACTGCCCGAGATTCTTGAGAACGTAATAAAGTTTGTCGAGGGGGAGCTGAGAAGGGGGCGCAGTGGATTCGGAGCGAGGCTGGAACTTTGGGCCTACCGAAAGATGCTTGAAAATCCGAAATCCGCAATCCTAGCAATTCTACGGAGGATTCCTATAATCAAAAACTTGATGACTCGCAGACTTAAACATGTCGTTCGAGAAGAGATTATTGAACTCCTCAAGCTCATGGAAATACCTGACCCTGAAAGAATTATCGAGGCCTATCCCCACGAGCTAAGCGGAGGAATGCAACAAAGAATAATGATAGCCATAGCTTTGGCTTGCTCACCTGTTTTGTTACTCGCAGATGAACCTACCACTAACTTAGACGTGACTGTTCAAGCCCAAATAATTGACTTGATCATGAGATTAAAAAACAAGCTCAATATGTCCATAATTTACATCACCCATGACATGGGAGTCATAGCTGAGATAAGTGACAGAGTTGCAGTAATGTACGCTGGAAACATCGTGGAAGTTGCTCCTGTTAAGGAGCTCTTCAATAACCCCCTTCACCCATACACAAGGGCTCTCCTAGAGTCCATACCTAGACCGGGCTCCCCGTTCAAATCGATTCCAGGGACTATTCCAAACCTTGTGAACCCCCCGAGTGGATGCAGATTCCATCCGAGGTGTCCCTACGTTAGGGAGGCTTGTAAACTTGAGGTTCCCGAGCTTGTCAAAGTATCTGAAGATCATTACGTAGCTTGCTTGCTTTATGATGGTGAGATATATGGGAAATATGGTGGTCACGGTAGATCTGAAGAAATACTTTCCGATAAGAGGCGGAATATTTAGCAGGAAGGTAGGCGAAGTTAAAGCCGTAGATGGCGTAACCCTAGCGATAAAGTCAGGAGAGACTTTGGGTCTTGTAGGCGAATCAGGGTGCGGAAAGACCACCTTTGGAAAGACCGTCATAAGACTTCTCGACCCAGATGGAGGGAAAATCTTTTTCGATCCTGAAGGGGTTCTTTCAGATAATCCACAGATTGAAGAGAATGCAAAAAATCACGATATCACGAATGTCAAGGGAAGGAGGCTCAAATTATTAAGGAAATATATGCAAATAGTCTACCAAAATCCATCAACATCGCTTAACCCAAGGATGCTGGTGAAGGATATTGTCGCCGAACCTCTAATAGTTCATGGAATTTGTAAAGGAAAAGAAGCTGATGAACGTGTTCTAAAAATGCTTGAGAAAGTCGGTCTCTCGAGAGAGCATCTATATAGGTATCCACACGAGTTCAGCGGAGGTCAGAAACAGAGGATAGCAATAGCAAGAGCTTTAATAACACATCCAAAATTCGTCGTCCTAGATGAGCCGACGTCGTCCGTAGATGTATCAGTAAGAGCATCATTAATAGAGTTGTTTAAAGATCTCCAGAGAAGGATGGGGTTGACTTATCTTTTTATTAGTCATGATCTATCAATAATTGAGACTATTAGCACAAGGGTTGTTGTTATGTATCTTGGGAAGATCGTTGAGGTCGCGGAGACCGAAGAGATCTTCAAATCTCCTCTTCACCCATACACACAAGCCTTGTTCTCTGCAATTCCTATACCAAATCCTGAGATAAAGCGTAAGAGGATAATCCTCCATGGAGAGCCGCCGAGTCCAGTCAACCCTCCAAGTGGGTGCAGATTCCATCCGAGGTGCGCTTATAAAGAGGATGTTTGCGAACATTGTGAACCGGAACTTTTTGAGGTCAGGCCTGGTCATCTAGTTGCATGTCACCTCTATTCATAAAGGCTTTTCTTCCCAGTATTGTTAATGACCTCAGGTAGCTTACTTGTTTAAAAGAAAGACCATTATTCAATGAAAGGATAGATTTCTCATTATTTCTTTTTGGCCATTGTAGCTAGTTTAGCAAGGAAACTCATAATCTGTACTTCTTCCGATGCGCCCTCCGCTATCCTGTAGTCAACCTCGCCCAGGATGTCGAGTAGCTCAACTTTTGATTCCTCTGAGATATTGAGTGCAAAAATCTCCCTGTATATTGCTGAGATGAGGTCTCTACCAGCTATTCCTTGCAGGTATAGAATAGCCCTGAGGGCGTCCCTTGCTTCTACGAACTTGCCAGACATTGCGTATTCTAGTATTCTCCTTACATCGCCCCTACTCACATACCCTATAACTGTGTAAACAGCTTTTTCATCTACCTTCTTTCCGAGCGTAGAGGCCGCTTGTAGGATGTTTATGCATTTTCTCATATCTCCCTGCGCGAAGTCATATATGGCATCGATTGCCTCGTCGTCTATCTCCAAACCTTCTGACTTAGCTATCTTCTTCAAATGGGATGCCACATCGGTCTTCGTAAGAGGTTTGAACCTAAAGACTGCACATCTTGATTGTATCGGTTCGATTATTCTGTTGCTATAATTGGCCACGAGTATGAACCTGCACGTCGAAGAGAATTGCTCCATCACACGTCTAAAAGCATGTTGAGCGTCATCCGTAAGCTGGTCACTTTCATCCAAGAGAAGTATCCTGAAGCCCACACCACTGAATGGAATAGACCTCGCGTACATCTTTACCTTTTCACGAATCGTTGCTATGCCTCGTTCATCGGACGCGTTGATTTCCACAAATAGACCATCTTTTATGTAACCCTCACCATACAGATCTCTTGCAAATGCATGAGCTGTCGCAGTCTTCCCTGTGCCGGGTGGTCCCGTGAACAGCATATGTGGAACTGCCTTTGTCTTAAGTATGTTTTTTAGGCTGGAAACTACCTCATGCTGGTTTACTATCTCGTCGAGTGTCGTGGGTCTATACTTTTCAATCCAAGGCAGCATACTTACCGTAGACAACCCACAACCAGCTTGATTGGTATAACGACGTATAATAAAGGTTACTTTGGGAAGTCTTACTATTTTGAATCTATACTTTTATATTACATTACTTTTTATTTAGGTTACTAAGATGGTGACTGAAAGAAACTTATCCTGTATTTGTGGTGCAACTGTTGATGTCTCTTCGCTTATCATAGAAAGGATTGGGGAAGAATATTACAAGATAGTATGTCCGTCACCGAAGTGTCCTCTACGCGAGTTAGGCTTTGTAAAAGTTATTTGTCACTCAAATCCAAAGTTTGAGGTAAAACTTTCGAGGATGTTTAAAGATTGGAATGTCCTACTTGTCGGTAGGGAAAGTTGTGACAGACTCGTACGCGACTTGCTGAAGCAAATATCTTTAAAGCTTAGAAAGTTCTAAACATGTTGAACATAACTTTTGTGGATTATAACGGGCGAGAAGGACAACGATGAAGTTGGAATAAAACCACTTTTGCCCACAACCATAATCGAGACACACAGCACGACTTAGCTGTCGTTAAAATAACAGCGTTAAAAAGTTATATTGCACTATGAATCATAATTTGTATATGCGGCTCATATTCAAAAAGGCATACGGCTTTTGTAACCCAAGCACCCTACTGGATGATATTAAACGTGTTCTCACTAACTATGGCGCGCATATAAAAAACATAGAAAAGAGTGGAAAACAGGCTTGGAACGTATCCGCAGAGAAAGAGGGCGTAAACATCCTTGCTAAGCTCTCTTACACAAGCTTACCGATAAAGGAGCAGCCTGCATTTCGCTCAAGCGGTCTTTCTGGATACATCTCAATATGTGAGGTTGAATTGTACAGTAGTGGGGATGAAAACTTCAACGAAGCATTTAGGAGAAGGTTCGAGCTCGGGTTGTTCAGGGCTGGAGGAATTTAATTAACAGGTAGATACAATCCTAGTCAAGCTAAAAAGCTACAAATGGACTTGAAGTTTCGCAAAAGCTTGAACTTAATCCGTAGGTTCTTCTTTTCTAAGTTGATAAAATGGCAGTAAGTTGAAAATACCTCATTACCTTCGGAATAACTCTCGCATCTTTTGTGATGGAAGTTTTGTGTAAAAATCATAAAGACTATGGGTTTTCAGCCCTTTCCACTTCCTAGGGACGTTCTCCAGGCAGGGAAGCACATTAACGGTAGGAGGTGATCCGGCCGCACGTTCCCGTACGGCCACCTTGTTACGACTTCTGCCTCCTCGCCAGGTCTGAGCTCGACCCAGCCAACAAGACTGAGCCTCGCTCAGACCCAGCTCGGATGCAGCGACGGGCAGTGTGTGCAAGGAGCGGGGACGTATTCACCGCCCGATGGTAACGGGCGGTTACTAGGGATTCCGCGTTCACGAGGGCGAGTTGCAACCCTCGATCCCAACTGAGGTGGGGTTTAGGGATTGGCTCCCCCTTTCGGGGTCGCAACCCATTGTCCCCACCATTGAACGTCGCGTGCGGCCCGGGGGATTCGGGGCATACTGACCTGCCGTGGCCCGCTCCTTCCTCCCCCTTTCGGGGGCAGTCCCCTCAGAGTGCCCGGCGCCTTTCGGCCCGATGGCAACTGAGGGCGCGGGTCTCGTCCGTTGCCTGAATTAACAGGACACCTCACGGCACGCACTGGCGACGGCCATGCACCTCCTCTCAGCTCGTCCGGCAAGGCCTTCAACCTGGCCTTCATCCTGCTGTCGCCCCCGGTAAGGTCTCCGGGAGCCTTGTAACCGCACGCGCGGCTCTTTCCGGCGTTGACTCCAATTAAGCCGCAACGTCCACCCCTTGTGGTGCTCCCCCGCCAATTCCTTTAAGTTTCAGCCTTGCGGCCGTACTCCCCAGGCGGCGGGCTTAATGGTTTCCCTTCGGCA
>Ga0209394_1000004_pt1 | contig 270514 bp, 265 predicted proteins | sample JNZ201metaG_FD_184122 | JGI IMG/M metagenome (GOLD analysis project Ga0209394, IMG submission 184122) | Hot spring microbial communities from Jinze hot spring, China to study Microbial Dark Matter (Phase II) - JNZ 20120812A (SPAdes) (version 3) ...
TAAATTTAACCCCTTTGGCATTTTTACTTTAAAGAGCTATATGGAGGCTTTACGCTTTCGGTGTTTGCAGTTGCTTTTGTTTTGGGATAGCCACTTACTCGAAAACCTTCAAGACCACTGCTAGAACGTCTCCAGAATTCCTCTCCAAAACCTTCCTATACACTTTCTCATAGAGTTGGCAGTAAAACTCAATCCTCTCTTCCAAACCATCCAAAATATACACCCCTTGGCGAAGTCTTTACTCCGCCAACCCAACCACTTATGAGTTCTGCATTACTGATAGGAGGCTAATATGGTATAAACGTACTGGACTTATATTTAACAGATAAAATAATCACTGAAAGTATAGGAGAAATTGAAGGAATAAGTTACCAAGAGAAAGGAATCATAACTAAAAAGGGTATAATAAAGATTACGACTACGAGGAAATCGCTTGAGTTTTCCGGTCCGACTCAGGCTATGAGAGCCATTTATGCGGAATTGCAAACTTATATTGGGTAAATAAAATATATTAAATTTTTGTCTTCCTTTAGGTGAAACATAGTTTTAGAACAAGTTAGATCACTTTCATTGAGTTTTCTCTATTTTGAATATTCTGGTTACAAATGGAATTTTAAGATGGAAATCTTGAATTCATAAGAATGAATAAAAAAGCATAAGTTATTCATGTTCCCTCAGTACCGTAAATTAATATTTCGATTATTGATTTATAAACGGTCTTATGTTTAGTAACGATCCTTTGATCGATTGCAGTGGGAGCTGAGACCGAGTACTCACCCCTAATGTCCTGACCAAGTTTTGTATCGAATTCCGCTTTTAAAGTTTTAGTAGCACCAGCTGCGATGTATTCACTTTCAGTTTCAGTTCCATACAATCCATTCACATCATAAAGGTAAAAGGTTACTGTAAATGTCCCACCATATTTATCTGTATTTTTAATTGTCACCTCAAAAGTATGATAGACTCCCCTCTCAAAATCCCATCCTGGTGTTAAAGTGGCTGAAACCACTTTGTATGTCGCTAAGCGTTCATAAGGTTTTACTTCGGTATATGTTACTTCTACGGGTATCATTGGAATGAACAAAGTAATTACCGCTACGATAATGACGATGACTCTAAGGATTAGCCTTGGTCCGTGCTTGGATTTCTTGACTTCATCGGAAGCTGGCATAGCTTTCACTTTTTTTATTTTCAGCCATTTACTTCATCCTTAGCTTCAGGTAGTTTTATAGGATAAGCCTTAATTAAATCCTCTATTTGCCCAGTCTCTAACAAAAGCTCCCCAGTATCAGCTATCACGTAAGAATCTGAAACGGGATCTTTGAACCAAAGCTTACTGATGGATTTAGGCTTTGGATGCATAATGATGCTGTTTACGCTTTGTTTGATGTAGAATCATTAATTGAGTTAAGTAAAAGACTGAAGAACATCAGAAACATCGAGTTTAGGTTCATCAAAATCAGAACGGTAGCAAACTATGAGACGTAAAAATCCAAAAAGCATTTTGGTAGAAGGGATAGATGAGGAAATTCGTGAAAGAATGCCTGAGCGGTTTAGAGTGTTGATGAAAGCTTATCTTGAGCAACAATTTAGAAAATTTAAGATTTGAGTCTCTCAACAAGTTTTCTACCATCTTCTTTATCTCTTAGTATTGCTATGTCTACATTCCTCGTATCCGCACTAGAAATAATCACAACAGAGATATCTATCGCGTCTATCGGATACTGTATGGTCGACTTCATCAATCGCCTATGTATAACAGTAGAGGCCTTCTCAGGCTTTCCAAGCAACACGATAACCATAGAGGTTGAACTAAAAACGATGGAGGTTGATGTTTACGTTCGGCAGGTTGTCTTATACATCTATGGGGCGTTCAACAGGAACGTGAATGGTTGGTATACCGTGGATTTTGATTGTGTTGGAAACATAACGTTGGTATCTAACCTCTACATCCCAAAGGGTTCGACTCGAAAGTCGCAGCTTGAGTATACGCTACCCTATTATATCATGCCAGGGATGACTCATGGAGTCCTGAAAATAGATGCAACCGACCTATCGTCTAACGACAGCATGCAGGGGCGGTACAGCTTTCCGCTGGTCTACGTGAGAGACAGGTCCTATGAGGAGCTAAAGGCGGACTATGAGGAGCTTATGACGGAGTATGGTGAACTGCAGAAGCAGTATGAGGAGGTTGTGGCAGACTTCAATGAGCTGAGGAAAGAATATGAGAGGATCAGCCGTTTAGAGGCGGAGCTTGAGGGGGAAGTCGAAAGAAATAGGTACATATTATACGTCTTCGTCGGGTTGACGGTAGCACTTACCCTCACATTACTATATCTTGCAGGAAGGCGAAAACTGTGACTTAAATTAGAACACATCCTCAAACATCCTATATCCTAATAATGGATGACGACATGTGACAGGAATACTTCAGCAAACCAGATATGTCAGAGAAGGAGCTAATGGAAAAAGCCATAGAGACACTTCCAAGAAAATACCGCTAGATGAAGTGGAAAATACAAGATAATTAAAAGCGAATAGAGGCGCGTCAACTGCAGCCACCTAGACTTGACTCCTCTAGACAGTACTACCAAACGCGTAGCACCTGCTGGCGGAAGCATTAGAATAGGTCTATCATCTAAGGGTAACTATTCATGTAAACTCGTAGAGGGATCTTCCAGCTATTCTCGCCTTCATTATTTCGTCGATCATGAAGTGGATGCCTTTAATTGTCTTCTTCGACCTCAATATGTAAATCCTCTTCTCTAAAGCCTACAATTTCCACATATTCTGTGATCGTTTCTTTGTGGTACTTAGTGAATTTCTTGAGGTCGTCCAAGTCTAGCCCAGTCTTGATAACAAAACCATTATACTTGCGACAGACTTCACAGGTAACCACGAATAAGACTTCAGGATCTTTGAGATTGTATGCAGGTATGATCGAGAGCCTCTCACCGCATCGTGGACATGGAAGCCCCTCTGGGAAAAGGTCTATCCACCCTTCTTGGACAACCCTCCACTTTCCCATTTCACCCCACTCCCAGCTCTAATACTGATTAGCTTTATTTTCTATATTTAACCGCTTACATAGTTTTAACCTTGGTAGCCTTATGAATGATCAACTTCTTTTAACCTTTCCAATATTAATCTCATACTCTAGACTTAGCGTAGAAGCATTTCGTTGTGACAGTACTCCGCTAGGCTACAGGTCCAACTCAACGTAAAACCCCCACCATCCATTCTAACCCTGACAAGGGCTAAGACTATAGACCTACGTCTACGATCACCCTTACCGTCTACAAAGCCTTCGCAAATACCCGTATTAGGCTGAATCGTTATCGAAACGGACGGCACCTCCAATGTAAATTGGAAGACTAAAAATAAAAATAGAGGGTTTGCAGCACTATGTGTTTATCGTGGATATGCTATGAATGCTCCAATGCCTGCTATTAATGCATTTAATGCTACTCCTAACATAAATCCACCGGCGAATGGCACGCCCTTTTCTTCATATAATCTACTTCCTCCTATCCTCAGTATAAGCCATTTTACGATTCCGGCGACTAATGCGGCCGAATAAGCACCCATTAAACTTCCAACCCAATCCCAGGCGATTATACTCATAAGTGGGTCTGGCATCCATAGCAGTCTAGCATGTAAGATGCTCATAACGACCATGAAGGTGAAGCCGCCAACTATCCATGGAGCTATCTCAATTATTGGACGAGGGGCTGGCCTATGCCACATATCATAAATTCTAAATTCAATATTGCCTGCCCAAATGCAACCTGTTACTCCTTTTCCATATACGGCTGGAAGCAGTATCATCATTATGCAGGCGACGAATATTGCAACTATTAGAGATACGAATGACACTTTAACTACACTTCTAGGATGTACATTCATCATTTTAGCCATTTTATAGGGTCCTACAGCTGCGTAGAAAGTGCTACACCAAGGGTTGCTGGGACAGTGTGAAACAGGCTCGTATATGAAGAATTGAGCTAGACTAGTATCTGCGGATGTGACTGGCAACGCATATGCTGTGGGAGGCCAGAGGAGCATTTTTGCGAAGAATGGTCCGAAGTTGTATCCAGGTTCATTTGAACCTCCTACTCTTGCCCATAGTTGACTTGTTGTGAACCAGACTACTACTCCGGTAAGTGTTATTACAAACGATGCCCAAACACTCATACCGGTCGATGTGAAGAGGATGACTAGAAGTACGAATGATGCAATAAACATTAGCCATGCAGATCGATAGGACATTGGTTCTTCAGCTTCAATTTTTGGATCTTTAACAGCTCCAAAAGCCATCTTTAGCGTCATAATTATGTGATTTCTTTCGCGGAAGATCGTAGTGATGAATGCCCCTAACATAATACCAGCAATTAAACTCGCGAATGCGAGTGGAGGCTCTGCCTGTGGAGTGTTACTTGGACACCAAGTCTTTCCACAAAAACCTATGTCAGTATATCCAGTATAGTATCCTAAAGCATAGGCGGTTGCACTTGCGAGTTCGTAGACAATACCCCAGAATATAATACTGAATAGTGAGTGCAACGGTGCTAGAAAAAGAAGTACATATAGCGGTGAGAGCTTTGAGAATCCATAGTGCCATGTCATACCTGGAAAAGACAGCCAATGGGTAACTGGACCGCCACATGTATTTGTACGTATTGAATATATGTCTGGAAGCCATGGGAAGAATAAGATGCTAGCTCTGATAAGCTCTAAGCCAAGCCCGATCATGAAGCCCAGGATGAATGCCACTCTTCCAGTCCATTTAGGATTGCTAACTTCTCTTGCTCCAGTGATCGCACTATATGCTACTGTTACTTGAGGATATGGAAGCATTTCAACATCTATCCACTCTCGTCGGAAGATACTAGCCAAACCTACGCTTACACCTGCGAAGAATGCAAACATGAAGAACCACCATGTCATAGCTGGTATGAACTTATCCCAAGGCACGGCCGTTACGCTTCCTACGCCTCTTATCAGCACTTCCGCGGCTTCTCTCGGAGGTGATACAAACTCAGGTACATACACCATGACCGACTCCGCAGTTGCTAAATGTGCCGTCATTAATGCGTAAATTTCCCTCCACGGTGAGTTTGAGTTTGCGAATGCTGAGGCTGACAAAGCCGCAGTATATAAAAGAACTAAACTTCCAGCTGTTAAGTATTTTTTAGTAAACGGTATACGCATAAATAGTGTAATAACAAGAGACATCACAAATGGCATACCGAGGAGTTCAAACCCAGGAGCCGATATAGTGGTTCCAGCATTCATATTACATGAGAATGGCCACGGTAGGAAGAAGATGAACAAATTTCCCAGAGCCGTTAGAATAGCTGTTATGATGACAGCCCACACTATTAACGGTACGGTTATTCTTAACTCTTCATATCCACTAGCCATTTTCCCACCAAACTTCAATTTTTTGCGTTGTATACATATATGCTTTTCGCCCACTTTTTCACACGTATTTGGGTTTTATGTATCTTCATAAAGTAGAAAAATATGGGATGAGTTTACGCAATCGGCGGGAATAAAGTGAAGTTTATTATTACTGCCATTAGGACTTCTAATGTGTATCCCAATATGAAACCTCCGATAAATGGTACAGTCCATTCTTCGTAGAGTTTGCTTCCACCAATTTTCAGTATTATTGATTTTATGATGAATGCTATTCTAGTGTTTTTGAACTTAATACGGCTTTGATACCGTCAGTGAAAAACTTTAATTTTTGATACCGTATATAGTTTAAACGGAAATGATCGATAATTCTTTCATAGAGTTCTGGAGTAAGAAGTATGATGACTCCGACGTCGGAAGTGATGAGGAGGATTATAGGGAAATCCTTAAGAAGGTTTCGCAAGAGGTTAATCAGCAGGGAACGATTACTAAATCGACATTCTTCCTCATTTTAAACTGGAAGGCTCCACGTGTGAAGGGAATCATAAAGAATAGATGCTTTCACGAGTATGAAGAAGGTATCAAGAAGGCTATAGAGGCTCCAGATGAACAAAAACTACAGATTTTAGATGAGCTATATGGAATCGGTATTCCAATAGCATCGACAATCCTACACTTCATATATCCATCGACTTTTCCAATAATGGATGTTAGAGTAACCGAAGTCTTACATCATTTCGGCTATCTTAAGGCAAAGACGAGGAGTAGGAGTAACTACGTTGAATTCAGAAGAATTATCTTATCTATGTCTCAATGCTTTAGATGTACACTTAGAGAAATAGATAGAGCTCTATTTGCCTATCACAAGATTGTACTCGGATCCAAACTCAAAGCATGCACAAAGCACTAGGATGAAAAGGCATAGTCTACCTACGTAGACAGTGAATGGCTTGGTCATGGATAGCTACATCCTATTTCCACCAGCAGGTCTTCTATGCGTCTGAGCTTCTCTCTAAGCCTGCCCTCCAAGTACTTTCTAAATGCTTTGTAGTCCCCTGGTCCTCTGTACGCCTCTATTGTTGTCTGAACACACTTGACCACCGCGAAGCGGGTTCAAATACTTTGCCCATGACCTTCCTCACGAGCCTCATATTCCCCAACTTTTCAACGGGAATTAAATATAAAAATAGGGAATAGCCCTTTTCGTCCTTCAGAAGAGCTTCCAAGCAATTCACAGGTGAATTTTTGGATAAAAGGGAAGAAATGAAAACACCCCCTCCCACCCTTTAAGAGATTTAACTAGGGAGGGGGTCTAAGTATCCATAAAATCTCTCCATAAAAACGTCCATAAAAACCCATTATAATGGAAGACCCTTCTTAAAAGCGGTTTTGAAAAAGAAGGCGAAAAGATTCCATTAAAGTAGTTTTGCCTTTTCTATTTTATAGGATTTTATTTAGCTTAGTTTTCCCATTTACCACTGGACGATTTAATTGGTCTTTTTCAAGTTGAGAAGGGTGGGTTGAAAGTCTTGATGGCTTTCAGCGGGCTGAGGTTAGCGGTAAAAGAATAGGTTGCTTTGGTCGCACATGGCTGAGCCTGGAAGACGTACTTCATCCATGCATGTGGAGTAAAGTATACCGCGTTTAACGCAAGCCTGGTAAACTGGCTTATGGAGTTCCTGTTTTACCTCGTTCTTGAGTTCGTAGCAGTTTTTCGTCCATTTACCGTTGAGCTGGTAGTACGGCCTTAAAGCATGGTAGAATTCTGGGTATGCTTTTGTCGTTGCTCCTACAAGCCTTAGGCATTTTGCGATGATAAATCTCACCCCAGCTTTATGCAGTTGGTCGATAAGTGTTTCAACCTCAGATGGAGATTGCCCAGGTATGCTCCCATAACTCGGTACAATCGGATCTACTCTTACAGCCACGGTATAGTCTAATTCGTTGAGTGCGGTGATCGATTTTATCCTCTCCATCGTCGGTGGAGCGTAAGGCTCGAAGAACCGTGAATCTAAGAAGGGTATGGTAACCTCTATGAACGTCCTCTTTGGATCCATAGCATCGAGGTACTCGGGTTCAGTAAGCTTTGAAGGATTCTTAGTGATTATTATGAGATGGAAATCGTTATCCGTTAAGAGCTTGATGGCAAATAGTGCATGTTTATACTTGTCTTCTAGAGGTTGAAAAGGCTCACATGAATTTGAAATGCCTACGGGTAGCTTGTTAAGTCCAAGCTGAAGAGCTCTCTCAACATCCTCCTCGAGGTTCTCCTTGAAATCAGGCTTACACCTAGGCCTGTTAAAATCGCGTATATATGCTCTAGCGTAGCAGTACTTGCATTGAAAGGCGCATCCCGTGTAAACGTTGACCTCAAGCCTAGGAGGACATACCCTCGATTGGAAAGGATTAAACTTAGTCAGTACCTTAGCCTTCTTACTATAAACTCGAAGCCTATCCTCAAAGTTCAACTTCTTTCACCTCTTTTACTGCTTGCTTTATCCGCAATTTTTATTCGTTAAAACCGCTAGAGAAGTAACAAATTTTACCAATCATTAAGTTTTCTCATAGATGAAATAGGCTGTAAAGCTACTTACTAATGTTTCAACTTCCAATATCCATAGGATAAGACAAGGGCAAAACCGAGGTTATACTGGTAGTAGAAGAAGGGTGATCTAGTAGGTTATATCCTACATAGCCCACTGGCTTGAGTTATCTTGAAATCAAGCTGAAAACCTTGCGATTTATATTTACATTATTATCCATTACTTTTAGTGATAGGCTGTTGGAGGAGGCTTTAAATGGGCGGTGGGTATATTCTAGCTCATGATATAGGTACCACGGGAGATAAGGCGACGCTATTTGATTTAGATGGTCGTTTGATTACGAGTACTTTGAAAGAGTATGTTCTCCATCAGCCTAAACCGACGTGGGCTGAACAAAATCCAGAAGACTGGTGGAATGCTTTTATCGCTTCTACACGTGAGATTCTGAAAACATCCAAAGTACATCCGGATGATATTGAGGCTGTTGGTTTTAGTGGTCAGATGATGGGTTGTCTCCCCATAGATAAAGATGGAAATCCCTTGAGGTCTAGTATTATCTGGATGGATCAGAGGAGCGTAGAACAGGCTAATTTCATAGCTGAGCAGATAGGTGAAGAAGACTTCTACCGGATAACTGGAAATAGGGTAAACCCATCGTATACCATTTCTAAAATCCTCTGGTTGAAGGAGAATGAGCCTGAGATTTACAAGAAGACGTACAAGTTTATTCAATCTAAAGACTATATAATTCTAAAGCTGACTGGGGAATACGTTACAGACTTCTCCGACGCCTCCTTAGCTGGTCTGCTCGATGTGAATAGAAGGCAGTGGGCATATGGAATTCTTGAAGAGCTTCAAATCCCAATCGATAAGTTGCCGAGGCTTTGTGCTTCAACTGAAGTGGTAGGAGGAATTGAGCAGTCAATCGCCGAAAAGATTGGTCTAAAGCCTGGAACGCCAGTAGTCGTAGGTGGAGGAGATGGAGCATGTGCCGCGGTGGGTGCTGGAGTGGTAAGGTATGGACATGCTTATAACTATGTTGGAGCGTCTTCTTGGATCAGTATCTGTACTGATAAGCCACTTATAGATTCAAAGATGAGGATTTTCAATCAGTGGCATTTAGACCCCAATAAGGTTTCTCCTACTGGCACGATGCAGACTGCTGGCAGTTCCTATAGGTGGCTTAGGAATGAGATTTGCCAAGCCGAAGTGAATGAAGCGTGGAGGCTTGGAGTTGACCCTTATGTGATTATGGATTCAGAAGCCGAGAAAGTAGAGCCTGGCTCTGAGAAAGTGATATTTCTCCCGTATTTGATGGGTGAGAGGTCTCCATGGTGGAATCCGAATGCTAGAGGTGTGTTTTTCGGGTTGGCGCTTGGACATAGGAGGAGGCATTTGATAAGGGCTGTTTTAGAGGGTGTATGCTTCAATTTAAGAATAATTCTAGAAGCATTTGAAGAGCAAGGGGTAAGAATAGAGAATATCAGAGTGATAGGCGGTGGAGCCAAGGGGAGGCTTTGGAGGGATATGATGGCAAGCATCTATGGTAAAACTATACTAGTGCCAGAGTACTTGATGGAGGCGACGTCTTTTGGAGCTGCCATAGCGGCTGGTGTAGGTGTGGGGATATATAGGGATTTTAGTGTTGCAGAAAAATTGGTTAGAATTACAGACGTACATAATCCGAACTTAGCACTGTATGAAAAGTATTCCCTGCTATATGAATACTTTAAAAAACTCTACTTGACACTTATACCGCTTTATCATGAGCTAGCAAGTCTTAAAGTCTAAGGTTAAAATGTGGATTTTGCACCCAGCTAATTTCAAGATGTAGTTTAACATATTTTACATCGGCTTGAGCTATCTGTATAGTATTGGAAAGCTTAAGCTCTATCTATCGTATTTACTTTTGATACTGACAGCGCCGTCATTCATTCGATTCGTAGAATTACTTTCGATGAAATTTAGAGCTAAGGCCTCAAATTAGATAGATTAAATATGAGCTTAACCCGGTAATAGTAACCGGGTCTGCATGGGTATTGATGAATCTGTTATAACCAAAGCCATAGTTAAAGCTGCTACAGATAAACTCTACAAGTTGGCTGATGTAGATGTCATCGTTGTAGGTGCAGGACCCGCTGGTCTTACGGCTGCAACCTACCTGGCTAAAAATAGATTAAACACGCTTTTAGTTGAGAGCATTGGGAAGTCTCTACGTACGTGTTCAACGTTTAACATGAACATCAGCCGAATAACTACATATAACTACAATAATAATTTTATAATAAGTTTGCGAAGGCTGTTGGTATGCTGAAGGTCTGAGATGTTTACGTAGATGTTGAAGTACGTCTATCCTCCTGCTACGGGTGGAAGGATAGATAAGACATCTCCATCTTGAAGTTTTGTTTCAAACATTTTATCGAGTGATATGTTTCTTCCGTTTAGTAGAAAGTTTAGAGATACTCCTTCAAATTCGCCGAGTCCATAAATATATTCTCTAAACTTTTCTCCGTATTTGTTTGAAAGTGCTTCTAAGAGTTTTCCGACAGATGTGTCCTCTTCTAATTCGACTAAATCCTCACGTTTTCCCGTGATTTCTCTTAAATGTGCGAAGTATTTGATTTTAACCTTCATCTTCTACTTTTAAGAGGGGGGAGGTTTTATTTTAAGCTGTCGTTCCACTACATGTAGGGCAGTCGTTTCTTCTAGATAGTTGAATCGTGTCGAAGCTCATCCTCCTTAAATCTATGAAAAGCATTCTTCCAACTAGAGGCTCTCCTATTCCCGTCAGTAGTTTTATCGTCTCTAAAACTTCAAGGGAAGCTAATGTCGCTGGAACTGCTCCTAGTATTGGGATGACTTCGGTTTCCACTGTTGGAATTCTGTAGAGGACACATCTAAGACATGGACCTTTTCTAGGCATTATCGTCGTAATCTGTCCATATAGTTCTGAAACAGCTGCGTGGACAAAGCAGATGTTTTCCGATACACAGTAGTCGTTTATGAGAAATCTGGTTCTCCAGTTGTCTAGACAATCTACGACAACATCAACATGGCCTATAGTGTCTGCTATGTTTTTCTCAGACAATTCAACTGGAAGAGCTTCAACTTCAACATTGGGGTTAAACTCTTCAAGTTTAATTTTTGCAACCTCTACCTTTAGCTTCCCTAAGTCTGACGGGTATCCCAGTATCTGTCTGTTTAAATTGTTTAGTTCAAATCTTTCTTTATCTATGAGTATTAGTTTGCCAACTCCTGCAGCTGCTAAGTATATTGATGCTAAACAGCCTAATCCTCCAATCCCAACGACGGCAACTTTAGAGTTTTTAAGTCTAATCTGACCTTCCAATCCGAAGTCTGGTATACGGATTTGTCTATCATAGCGTTCAAGTTCATAGGCTGATAGTGTCATCAATTAAACTTCTACTATTCAAATCATAAATCTTCACCTTCAGTTGGAAAAATGCTTATAATAGACCGAAGCGTAGGTAGTTTAAGGTTGAAGGTCAAAGTTAATACGTACGGGTTTATAGCTCAAAAACTCGGCAGCAGGTTAGAAGTGGAAATCGAAGATAAATCTACCGTAAAAGACCTCATGGGTAAACTTTCTGAACGTATTAAAGGCTTTGATTTAACGCAGGAGATTATTCTTGTGAACGGCAGAGCTGTGAAATCTGACTATCTTCTTAACGAGGGGGATGAAGTGACGATAATGCCTGCGATAGTCGGTGGTTAGACCATACTGCTTTTTGAAGCTAGATAGTCTTTAACTTTTTCTTTCAATCTACAGAAGCTACAGACTTCAGCTACGGTTAAATATCCGCAGTTTCTACAGGGCATTAGGTTTTCCTTCCTAGGTGTAAGTCCAAGCTTCTCTTTCCTCTTTAGAAAGCCCTTGTAGAAGCCAATTATCGAGGAAGGCATTTCTCTTTCTACTTCTTGAATTATCTTTTTGAAGAAGACGTAGGTTCCACCTCTAAGAGGGCATGGGTTTTTTACATATGGAAGCTTTAAAATATCGCAGTAAAGTTTTGTTTCACGTTCGAAAGTTAGACAGAAGGGCTTAGCCTTCTTTTTAAGAGGTCCTTCTTCTCTCAATACTGGCCACTGTCTCTCTAAGAATTCTCTCCAGAATATTAGGGAGGATAGGAGGTTTGCTGCTTCGTCGTCTAAAGTATGTCCGGTGACGAGGACGTCAAACTCTGCGGCTTCTCTATTTAGAAGATACCTTTTCACCATTCCACAGAGGGCGCATATTTCTTTACTTGCTATTTTTGCCGCTAGTTTTACGTCTACTTCGACCTCTTTCTTGAAATCTAGAATCGTAAGGGGGAGGTTTTCCTCTTCAGCGAATTTTTCAACTGTTTCTTGGCAGTTCTTTGAGTAGTTTTCTTCTTCTATTTGACAGTTGATGTGAACGAGATGGATGTTGTACCCTAGGTTTTTTAAGGATTTAGCTAAAGCTGTGCTATCCTTCCCTCCTGAGATAGCGACTGCGATTTTATCGTTTTTTGAAAACATTTTAAACTTTTCAATGGTCTTTTGAGTTTTATTCTCGAAGAAGAGTTGGAAGCAGTCTAGGCAAAGCTTTAAATTGTAACTCGGTAGATAAACGCCTTCTTTAACTACGCCGCATCTCTTACACTTGACTTTCTTAAAAGCCTCCAATTCCTCCCCTCCAGCTTAGATTTACACCTCTCCTTAAGATAGAGGCTCTTCTAGAGTAATTTACGAGTGTTGTGAAGAAAAACTTTTGATTTCTATGTAGAGAGTTTACGATTTTAAACGTAGCGCCTCATATTTAGAGTTAATCGACAGTTACTGGTTTTCTAAAAGTTTTCAAGTTTGAGGGTTAAATATAACGCCGTTATATCAAAGGGTAGAATCAAAAACGTGGGGATAAACGAAGTGAAACAACCAGTAAACGTAGATTTGAAGATTGTAATCCCTACGTACAGTCGAATCCTCAGTGAAAAATGCGTTAGAGAACCTATTGTAGTTGAAAAGTCAACTATGGTTGTTTTGAAGGGATGGGAAGTATTTGAGGCTTTAAAGATTCTCTCAGCTGAGAAAATCCTCGTGCTTCAAATCGACCCTTCTAGAGTGGTTGTTAAGACTCTAAATACGCGATTTGGACCTGTTACGTTGGAGGATGTTATTAGAGCTGGTATTAAAGGTCCGAGGCTTCCATATGGAAGTTTTGACGTTCAAATCAAGGGGGAGTCCCAAAAGTAGATGTAAACTTGAATTTGTTAAATGTTCGTAGAAAAGATGATAGGAGGCTTAGAGTTTATAATAGCACTTTAGAGCTTTTCTATGGAGATTAGCCGACGCCTCTGGTTAAGCTTAGGTCTTTCTCAAATGGTGAAAGAACTGTCTGGGCTAAGCTTGAAGGGTTAAATCCGTTTAGTAATAGCGTTAAAGATAGGACTGGCTGGGCTTTAGTTATGAGAGCTTTTGAGGGGTTGCGTAGAGAACGTCTAGAAGTTTTCCATTGATGTGTATGGTTATAGGATGTTCTACTGCCACTTCATCCTCTACATACTCGAAGAACCTGCCTTTGAATTTCACTATTCGAAGTTTTCTGAAGGAGACTTCCATAGTCTCAGACATCCCATTCGTTTTCAACTGCTGTTCTATCTGAGTGAATTTGTGTGAACTGAAGTTAAGGCTTTTGCTTGTTGAGCCGTCGCATGGCTGTTTCTGGTGGAAAATGTGTGAGATGTTTCTATTCTAAACCCCCTCGGCAATCTTGGGAGAGCCAAGGCTTGTGACGGAACTCCTTTCAGAGGTTTTAACTTGGCGTGGTTTAACAGTAGTTGAACTTCCGGTTGAGGATGAACTCGTAGCATGCGAATTGGCAGGGAATGTGGATCTAGACTTCGACGACGGACTACCGTACTACTATGCTAAGAAGACGGGCTAAAAATAATCTCCTTCGACAAAGCTTTGATAAAGTAGACGTGGAGAGTAGAGTCTAAAGATGTACAGTCGTAGCTATGGCAATTTTATCGGATTTATTTAAACGATTCTTTCGTGGTTGATAAGAGAGGGTGTAGAGTTCATAGTAGGGAAAACCTAGGTTAACACTCGTAAGGTGAAATTCAACTGCCCGTTTTCTTGGTTTGAAGTTTTCAGAAAAGCTTCTTTAACAGCATGGATAAAATATCCATAGTTCTAAAGGAAGGATGTGAAGATATATTTTGACTGGAAGATGAAGGTAATTCTACACATATTTTTAAGACTATGAGTGTACTTCTCTAATTCATATCCTATCAAGCGGTAAACGTTTATATGCGTTTAAGTCGTTTTTTCGTTGGGAGAATAATGTGGAGTTAAAGGCCATTCTATCTGAGGCGTTGAATTGTATTAAGAGGGCTAGAAGTATTAAGCCCAGTTCTGATGTTGAGACTTCAGCGCTTAGATGGGAGGTTTACGCTACGTTGCAGAACGTTTTAGACGTTATGTCTATGGTTGTAGTTGACCTTGGCTTAAGGAAGCCAAGTTCATACTCTGAGTTGGGACGCATCTTCTATGAGGGTGGTCTTGTAAACGTGGATGCTGTTGAAATCGTTAGAAGAATCGCAACCGTTAGGAATACTTTAGCCCACGCCTATCGGAGAATTTCAATCGAAGATTTGCTAGATATAGTTAATAGGCTACTGCCGGATGTTGAGAAGCTGATAGGCTCTATAAGCAGAATAATCGAGGAGAAGGGTTTAGACCCTGATGGGAGGGGGTTTGAATCGGCGGAGTCTATGCTGAATAGGATGGCTGAGACTTTTAAAAAGCATAAGGTTATGATAGCATATTTATTTGGAAGTAGAGCTAGAGGAGATTTTAGAGAAGATAGCGACTACGATATAGCTGTTCTATTTGAGAAGTATGATGCAACAATCTTAAATGAGGCTGAACTAGCGTTGGAAATAGCCGATTCCTTAGGAATACCCGTGGATAAGGTTGATGTTTCATCTTTGAACAAGGCTGATCCGACGCTCATATCGAGGGTTTTAAAGGAGGGGGTTGTCATATACCAATGCGACGAAGCATTGAGGAGAAACTGGGAGAAGAAGACATACTTTGAACTGCTTGGAAACACAGACCTCTACGCAGTTTACTTCAAAAGAGTCTTCAAAAGGCAGGCAGGGGTTAAATAGGGGGAAATCTCGATCGCTTCTCCAATTGTAGATTCATCAGCTATAAGGCTAGAGTAAAAGAAGTGGATTTACCTATCGCGCTGTCAAAGTAGGCATGTTGTGAATAGCCGTCTAACCACCTTAGCCTAGGTATTTGAACCTCGGGGTATGCCGTATTTCCATCAAAGGAGTAGTGCATGGAACGGTTCTACACTCGGTATGTCCTACCCATCTATACCTAACATAAAATTTTCAATTAGATGTAAAACACAACCCTATTTAGAGAGAAGCCAACATAACCATTTAGCATAAGAAAAAAAGGGAAATTTAAGAGATAATATCTGTTTACGGATACACTATGGGATAGCAAGGTTCAGAGCATACAAACGGAAACCTGTTGTTATTAAGCCCGTCAAGCAGGTCCTTCCAATACGCCTGTTCAGCTCTAGATCCGTTTGATTTTGACAACGCTTCATATGCGTTATCTAATATTTCGCCTATCTTTATGAAGCCTGTTGGGACGTATGACGAAAGACCAACGTATACAATTGTGCTGTTGCCCAAGAGTTTGTGCAGAACGTTCAGCTTCGTTGAGATAAGCTGAAAACATCCAACGCATATCCTTAGCATTGGCTTTAAGCAAATAGTTTCTAATCTGCCCTTTCGCCATCTCAAGAGTACTGCTGAAGGGTGGATAAGTCTATCTGTTCGACTTATAAAGATTCAAACTGTTTAATGCCGTTACATCGCTAACATCTATGAAGGTTTAACCGTTCTTATTAGTCCAGAAGCCTAACGTTTTACTTCCATAGCCAGGTATTAAGCAGACGTTCCCAAAGTCTAAGACTTTGGACTTTCGAATAAGCCTCTAAGCCCCACTATTCCCATAGACCGACTCATCAGACATGACTCCTGTCTAAATTTCTACAAAGTCTAAGTAACTTTTAACCTTCTCTTTCAGCCTACAGAACTCAGCCACCGTCAATCTTTAGTTTGAGATTATGAGCGATACAGATATCATCATTGACCAGTTAGATTATTAGGAAAACAGGTTCATCCTTCCAAGTATTGGATGAAAGTTAAACTCTAAGCGCATCTAAGGATATATCTACCTCAGGCTCTATGAATGAGATGTGTATTGTACGCCCGTTCACCTTCAGCATATGCTTTGAAGTTTTAGGTGGTAAAAGTTCTCCGTTGAGCCCTGCTTTAATCACCAAATTCTTAGGAAGCTCTTTATCCCCGCTCCAAGAGAATACTACTATCTGCGGAGAAGAGTAATCTATGAGGAGGCAAGGTACCTTACTGCAACCAATGATCTCTAAAGCCTTTACCCGATGATGTCCATCAAGTATTACATGGGTGTTTCGATCGACTGCGATGGCTTTCTTTAGAAAGCCATCTGTTTTAATGTTTTTTACTAAGGTATCCAACGTTTTTAAGTCTATGCTTTCATGAGGCTTTAGCAACGATAAGGGCATTAATCTAAGCTCCATGGCTTCTCCACCAGGAAGAATTTGCCTAAAACCATACAGATTATCATTAAATAGTTTAGTCTTCAAAGTATGACTGCGATTCACGACGTTATATATTATAACACTGTTATATAAATGTTTGCATAAAATTTATAACAATGTTTTAACTCTAAGTAGTCGGTTGTTATGTTAAACCCTGAATCCATACGTAGAGACTTCCCAATACTGTCGTTGCGTAGGGAGGATGGCAAACCTCTAATATACTTAGATAATGCCGCCACTAGTCTCAAACCACGTCAAGTCATAAATGCCATAGTTCGCTATTATGAGCGGTATACGGCTAACGTGCATAGAGGCTTGTACAAGTTAGCGCAGGAGGCTACTTCCCTATACGAAGACTCTAGGGAGGCTGTTGCTAAGTTTATAAAAGCCGATCCTAGTGAGGTTATTTTTACGAAAAACGCTACAGAGGGTGTTAACATAGTGGCTTACAGTTTAAACTGGAATGAAGGGGATGAAGTAATCACGACCGTTATGGAGCACCACTCAAACTTGGTACCATGGCAGATAATACGAGACAGATTTAAAGTCAAACTGAAATTCCTAGATATAACTAATGATGGACATCTCGACGTTGAAAAACTCCCAAATTTAATATCTAAACGGACTAAACTTGTAACTTTAAACCACGTATCGAATGTATTAGGAACGATAAATCCAATTGAGAAAATCATCAAAATAGCTCATGAGCAGGAAATACTTGTCCTCGTTGATGCCGCACAATCAGCTCCACACATTCCCATAGATGTGAAAAAACTTGAATGCGATTTTCTAGTTTTCAGCGGTCATAAAATGCTTGGACCTACGGGAATAGGTGTTCTCTACGTGAGTAAGAATGCTTCAGATATGCTTCAACCGGCTTTTGGAGGCGGTGAAATGATAAGTAAAGTTGATTTAGAAAAGGCTGAGTGGAACGATATGCCGTGGCGTTTCGAGCCTGGGACTCCGAACGTCGCTGGAGCTACAGGGTTAGCAGCAGCCGTTGAATACCTTGAGAAGATTGGTATGGATAATGTACGGAAGCATGAAATTCAGTTAACAGACTTAGCCCTTAGAAGACTCAGCAATTTAGAATCTGTAGTAGTTTATGGACCTAAAAGGGCTGAAGATAGATGCGGGCTTGTAGCCTTTAATGTTAAAGGTGTTAACAGTCATGATGTTGCACTTCTCCTAGACGAGCTTGAAAATATAGCCGTTAGATCAGGTCTCCACTGTGCTGAACCGTTACATAGAAGACTTAAAGCGCAGAGCTCAGTTAGAGCCTCCACCTACATCTATAATACGCTGGAGGAGATAGAGAAACTTTGCGACACAGTAGAGAAGATATCTAGGCTACTGTAGCTAGCCTTTTCTCCAGATATCTCTACTCACAATCTCAGCAACACGTCTACCCGATAGAAGCATGCCGCCGAATATAGGGCCCATTCTAGGTATTCTATAAAGGGTTGCAACAGCCATCCCCGCGACGTAAAGCCCCGGGCAAACTTCACCAGTCTTCTCTACAACAAGCTTCTCACCCTCAGCAGCCCACATGGATGCTTCCCCAGGAAGAGCTATATTCAACCCTGGAACTTTCCTAGCGGCTATTGAAAGAACCTCGGCTTCATGCCCAGTGCAGTCTACAACAGCTTTAGCCTTGAATGAAATCGGGTCTACGTGAAGAGCAGCTATTATTGTTGAACTCCATTGAACAACAACTCCGACAACTCTAGGGGCGTCGTTTTCAAGTCTGAAAATTACATCGTCTACAGATACCCCTAGTAATACTTCCGCTCCGGCATCTATGGCTGCAGTAGCGAGTTTAGCCATCATTTCAGCTGGATCGACTACATAAATATCATCGTTAAACGGTTTAAGCCTACAGTTGAACTCTCTAAGTATGCTGTCGGCAGGTTTTTGTACAAGTACTGCTGGAAGTTGCATTCCTCCGCCGCCTATCCCCCCTCCGAAAGAGAGTTTCCTTTCTATGGTAAGTGTGTTTAAACCGTTTTTGGCTAGGTAAGTTGCCGCTGTGAGACCTGCTGGTCCGGCGCCTACAACTATGACGTCTACTTCAGCTAACTTGGAAAGTTTATCGGCTGCTGCTTTGACTATGGCTCTGGTTATGAGAGATTCGTCTATGGTCATACTGGTTAATATTACAGCGTTAAGCTTATATTTATACTTAACCAATTTGAGAGTGTCTTAAAACGGGTTGTTAGAAGGGGTCATACTTGCGTTGTATGGTTTGCGGCGGTCTGGTTAAAGATGAACTGCATGTGCATAAGACATGCTGCGTAAATAAGCTTTATGTATTCTGTTCTGAAGCCTGTCGTAAGAAATGGGCTAGCTCATGGTTAAACACACAAATTAGTCTTCAATCATCCTCTAAAACTTCCAAACAAGTCAAATATTAAAGCGTCTAAAGACTTGCCAATAGCCGACTAAGAAAAACCATTCTTTAGAGTCGGAAGGAGGTTTATCAAACTTAAATTTCCTGAAAAGCCTTTCCCTCCGTCAACACTCGAAGCATCTGACCGATCATCAGAAGCATAAACGGAGCAAATGTCCATAATTGTATTAATGACATAGCCCACCTCTTTTGGGATTGTTAAACTACAGCTAATGGCATGTCTCCTGCTTCGAAGGATGTAATGAAGGACGAGCGAGTCTTTGATGGATCTTTGACCTATGGAGTACACTGAGGTGGAATACTTACAAGCTTTAGCTTTATAAGCATTAAACAAGTATATCTTCAAGAAGACGAAGAGCTTCTTCTTTACTTGAGGCTTCAACTATAAGTCTACCATTTTTTACGAAGAAAGTAATTACGCCCCCGTTTTTGGAACACTTAAACATGACCTCCCCTATGATCTTTAAATCATCGCATCTCCCTCTAAGTCTATCAGCTACCGTTTCAAATAAACCCCACTTAATCTTAGCGATGTAGCTGGGTTTTGTGGAACAACTTTCCTGAATTTTACCTTCGAGGTAAGGTTTAAGACTCTCGGTTATGGGTAAGTAATGACTCAAATCCAATTCTTAGATGTCGTTAAGCTATATATTAAAGTTAACTATGTAAAATTACTATCAGATATTTTTCTTTAGAAAAATTTATATTTATGTCATAAAATAACAATGTTATATGCATGCCATAGCTCTTAAATGCCGGAACTGTGGAGCCGAGTATGAGCCCGCTCCATTATATGTATGTAGAAGATGTCTAGGACCACTTGAAGTTAAATATTCCTATGATGAGTTGAAACTTGATAAGAAGGATTTCGTTAATAGGGTTAAAAGTATTTGGCGTTACAAAGAACTACTTCCAATAAAGGAACCTCTTAAGTTCTTTTACATGGATACCGGTTTCACACCGCTCAGAAGGAGTATACGATTAGCCGAAGGTCTTGGTTTGAAGAAGCTCTATATCAAAGATGACACAGTAAATCCTACTGGGTCTTTCAAAGATAGGCCAGCTTCAATAGCAGTATGCAAATCTATTGAATTTGAATTTAAAGCTGTTGGATGTGCTTCAACTGGTAATCTCGCAGCTGCAACTGCTTCTTATGCGGCTAAAACTGGTATTCCATGCTATGTGTTTATTCCATCAGATCTAGAAGTGGGGAAGATTCTGCAGATAGCTTCTTATAATCCTACAGTTATTGCGGTTAAGGGCACATATGATGTCGTTAATAGATTAACTACACAGATTTCAGAGCTTTATAATATAGCGGTGGTCAATGTGAACTTAAGACCGTATTACGTAGAAGGCTCTAAAACGCCAGCTTTTGAAGTTTGTGAGCAGCTTGAATGGACTACGCCGGACTATTTTATAATACCCGTAGGTAGCGGCGCCCTCTTATGTGCAATAAACAGGGGATTGAAAGAATTAGAAGTGTTAGACTTAATAAGGAATAATGTAAAGCTAATTGGCGTTCAACCTGAAGGATGCTCTCCTATAGTATCTGCATTTAAAAGAGGCATGGATAATGTAATACCTATCGAAAAACCGAACACTATCGTTAAAAGTTTAGCTATAGGTGACCCTGCAGATGGAGAATATGTATTAAAGGCTTTAAGGGAGAGTGGAGGATTTGCTGAATCCGTTAATGATAAAGAGGCTTTAGATGGTATGAGGCTTTTAGCAAAAACGGAGGGGATTTTAACAGAACCTGCAGGTGGAGTGGTAATAGCTTCTCTTAAAAAGCTTGTAGAGGAGGGAAGTATACTTCCTAGTGAAACAGTCGTATGTTATATTACAGGTAGTGGTTTAAAGACACTGGAAGTTTTAGATAGAGAAATTAAACCCATCGTTGTAGAGCCCAACTTAGATAGCGTACTTAGAGTCTTAGGAGGGGGTGAATATGGCGGTAGTTAAAGTTTTCATATCCTCTACTTTACTGGAAGACGTTTCTAGTAAAAAGTTAAGCTTGGAGGCTGAAACAGTTAGCGATATTCTGACTAGGCTTCTGGAGATAATTGGAGACAAGCTCAGGAATAAAATATATGAGGGTGAAGACCTAAGTTCTCGTATTGTTATATTAGTTAATAACAGAAATGTAAGATTTATAAATGGACTTAACACGAAGGTTAACGACGGTGATGTCATCGCGCTTCTTCCAGCCATCGCAGGTGGTCAACAATAGAGTAGTTTTAGAAGCTCTAAGAAGTGTAAAATACAGACGCGTTCTCTGCATATGGCAAAATTGTTAGATATAACTTATTAAGGAAGCCCTATCAGAGGAGACTGCCGTCGCTACTAAAGAGTATGGTTGTGCTAAATGAGGATAAAACCTTAGAAGGTGATCCGCGAACACTATTATAAGAGGTTTAAGGCCTTCTTAAAGTAGTTTGAATGAGCCATTATGTGAAATGTAAAGACGCAAAGTAAGCCTTAGAGGCCATTTTCACTTTAACTAAATGAAACTGTCAGAATGCTATTTTCTTTTCCTGCTTTTAGCTAATATCATTGTTATTACCATAACTGCTATACCACTTGGCAGTATTAACGGTATAATAGTATGCGTTTGCTCTTCTTTACTGCTAGATATAGGTTTTAGACTCGGTCGTATATCAGTTCCATTTCGAATTACACATATATCACATCCATTCACGTAATGAATAAGAATCGAGATAGCGATAAGTGTTGTTATTACAACTGTTGCCATTTCTTTAAATTTCATATAGACTTCACTACTTTAAACTTGTATGACATTGTTATATAAACTTTCAGATGTTAGAGTTACGTAAATTCCTTTGATGTAATTATGTTCAGGGATTTGATTAAATCGTAAAGTTTAAAAATTCTTGTGGGAAGAATTTTATAAAGCCAAAAATAGTAAAGCTGTATCTTTCTTAACTCTGAGGTGTACTCTGGATTGGAGTTAATGAACTTGTGGAATGGAATTCTAGTCGAGCATTGTAGAGAAGCCTTCACTATAGACCACGTTTCTAGGCTAATTTCTAATATTGAACTTGGACTTAAGGAAGCTGATGTAGAGGCAAAAATAATTAAAGGTGATTCTAAGCTGTTTGTTGAAACGGCTCAAATCAAAGAAGCGTTGGACGTTATCCGACGAATTTTTGGCGTGGTTCGCGCGATACCTTGCATACGTATAGAGCTGAGGGGGATATACAATACCATACTATCGGTATCAGAGGAATTTTTAAAGCAAGGGCTTTTTCCTACGATTAAAGTTAGATCCATAGGTTCTGGGAGCGTATCCATGCAAGGGATTGCTCAAGCCTTCGATTTGAAAAAAATTCCCCATCTAAAGAATGATTCTATGAAAAATATCAGTGTAAATGTAGAGATTGCGGGAGATGTATGTTATATATATGCAGATTATTTGGCTGTAACTGGGCCAAAGGGCCTACCCATAGGAGTTATGGATAGAGTGGTCTGTTTAGTTTCAGGAGGGATAGATTCTCCTGTTGCAACTTGGATGATGATGAAGCAGGGGTGCTCTATTGCCGTTTTATTCGCATACTTCCCCATGGGAGGAGATGAATCCGACCTTAAACGCTTCATAAGTGTTGTTAGAGAGCTACGTAAATGGCATATCGGAGGAGAAATGCAAGTCTACATATACAAACATGATCAAAACCTTGTTGCTTTTAGGAAGGCAGCATTAAAGTTTACATGCATCCTCTGTAGACGGATGATGTATAGAGTTGCAAATGAAATCGCCAACATTGTAAAAGCAAAGGCAATAGTCACAGGTGAAAACCTCGCTCAAGTAGCTTCGCAGACATTACAGAATTTAAGCGTCATAAATCAAGCGTCTAAACTACCAGTTTTAAGACCTTTAATAGGCTTTAATAAAGAAGAAATCGTTAAAATAGCTAAGCGTATAGGCACTTATGAAGCCAGTTGTATGAGGGCTTCTTCAGGCTGCGCACCCATCAAGGGCTGTTGGGCTAGACCTTTAAAACCAGTTACACATGCTTCACTCGACACAATCATTAAGATAGAATCCAGTCTAAATATTAAAGAACTACTTGAACGTAGCGTAGATAGTTTAAGAAAGGTTCCAGCTGAATGGCTTATTTCTTAAGCAGCGGAATTAATACTTACGGTTTCACCCTTATTCCCAATGATGAAAGATCTATTTCTATGCGATCTCCTATTAAAGAAGATGGTAATTCTGGTGGTGGGTAATCCGTGCATGCACCGCTTATCCCCTTTAAAGATTCAACATCCCATCGCGTATGGCAAACATCGCAGTCTAGATATTTTTCTTGAATAATGTGGAAGCTGAATGAACCACAGGGTTCACAAACTCTTATACCCGAGGTGATTTTTCGCGATGGTGTTAGAATGATTACTAAAGGTAGATATTCTCCATCCTTATATAAGCTGAGTGGTATTATACGGCTATTGTATGTTATTTCATTCAACCGATTTTCAATTCTTAGATCGAGAAAGACAAGTCGTTGTTCTTCAACAAAGCTGAGGGGGATATATACTTTAGTTCCGTCTGGCGATATAGTTGGGCTTGAGTAAAAGCTACCCGCTCTTATCGAGGACTGTAAGTAAATAACCCCAATTGCCACTAGGAACATTACCGCCAGTAGTATAGTATGGGAAACCCTAAATCTCAAACATCCCCCCTCCCTTATCCAAATATCTGTCTGAAATTATGCGTCCATCAACTATCTCCACAACTCTATCAGCAAGTTTAGCCACCCTAAAATCATGTGTTACTGTTATAAGAGTAAGCTCATCTCTTTCATGCAGTTCGCATAGAATTTGCATAATTTCACTACCAGTTTTCTGATCTAAATTTCCAGTTGGCTCATCCGCTAAGAGAATTGCTGGATTGTTTACTATGCCTCTTGCGATAGCAACCCTTTGCTGTTCACCTACACTTAGCTCAGTTGGCTTGTGAAAAGCTTTTTTTTGATAGTCCAACTTTATCAAGAGCCTCTCTTGCTCTCTCTCCTGTTGCTCGCTAGAAGGCGCAGAAGTCAAGAACAGCGGAAGCATGACGTTTTCTAATGCTGTCAAATATGGTATTAATTCAAAGGTTTGGAAAATAAAACCTATGTTTTCACGTCTAAATCTAGCCCGCTCCTTTGAAGTCAATCTGTAAATCGAAGTCCCATTTATTACTACATCACCTTCCGTCGGAGTCAATAATCCTCCGATAGTATAGAGTAGTGTCGATTTTCCACTACCACTCGGTCCCACTATAGCTAGGAAGTCTCCTTTCTTAACTTCTAAATTTATGTCACTTAAAGCAAGAATTTTGTTATCTCCTACTTCGTAAATTTTCGTAATTTCTCTTAACAAGATCATGTTTACACCGTCCTTAAAGCTTTAACTGGGTCTATTTTAGATGCCCTCCAAGCAGGGTAAGAACTCGCAATTAAACAGGATGAAATCGATACGACGGTGGTCAATGGAATAAGATAAATAGGTACATTTCCTAGATTTATTGCAATCTTCATTATAAGAACCCCTAATAGCATGGATGTTATTAAACCTGTTACGGTACCAATAAATCCGCTGATTAAGCCTAAAATTACGGATTCTAAGAAAAACATTTTATACAAATGACTACTATCAGCTCCAAGTGAAATAAGCACCCCGATTTCTCTTATTCTCTCATAGATGGAGGCTAGCATTGTATTCATTATTCCGATGCAACCAGCTATGAGAGTAGTAGAGGCTAGTAAAAGTGAAAAGTTAACCGTCTGCTCGATGACTTTCATTCTTAATTCAACTGCTTGTTTAATGGGTGTTGCTTTAACATTGGGTATAATATCCATTATCTGTTGCGCGATAACTTCAACTGGACAGTCTTTACAAAGAGCCCCGACTTCGATTACGTGGACTCCATTGGCAAGGTTAAGTAGCATCTGAGCCGTGTGTAGTGGCAAGAATACGGAATAATCATCAATAGAGCCTGTTTCACTCAAAAAGCCAACTACGGTGAGTGATATGTTATTGATTTGAATGATTGAACCTAGAGTTAAACCAAGTGTTGACTTTACAGTTGAGCCCAGAGTCATTTCAAATTCGCCTCGAGGCAATGAGCCGGTTATATTCCACCATCTTTTAAGTTCGATCTCACTTTCTGGAACTATTCCAATGAGAAGAAGACTGCTATTTCCATACGGTATTTGGCCGTAAACCTTCGGTGATACTATTCTAATGTTTTGCTTATTTGGAATTGTATAGATCTTTTCCACGTAATTTTCTGGAATTACAACATCTCCTACAACAATACTCCCATATGGTATGTTTATTGACTGCATTTTAGGTGTTATCACTATATTCGGCCCGTATTTTTCTACTTCGTCCCAAAGCTGTACTTCCATATGGTGGGAAATGACAAACGTTGAAGTGATTATAGCAATTGCAAGAATTAATCCTATAGAGTTAAGAATCAAACGCCCCTTCCTTCTTGAAAGACCCCTAAAAACTAAAGTTGCTGTCCGCACGTGGAAACCACCGTCGGGAAGACGTTTTACAGATATAACAATGTAATATTCTAGTTTATAAATTTAATCGTAAGTTCTGGTCTCTGAAATCCTCCTTAACAAGTTGTTTCATACTCTCAATTTAAACTCTTAAATTAAGTCATAAGTGTTATAGAAAGCTCACTCTCAATATCTTAAGAGTCCTCACAGAAAAGGAGTTTGGGTTAGTAATAGTGTAGCCTTGAATCTGAGCTGCATGTCTAATATTATTGGTTAAATATAGGTGCCAAAAGCATCATAATGTTTAAAATTTATATAACTCAGTTATAGTCATAGTAGTATAGCATGTCTGCAAACGCCCTATTTAAACCCGAAGAGTATTATCGCCGGCAAATAACTTTGCCAGAAGTAGGCTTTAAAGGACAGAAGAAGTTAAGGGGTTCAAGCGTCGCCATCATTGGCGTAGGGGGTCTTGGATCAGTTTCAGCTTTATACTTAGCATTAGCTGGTGTTGGAAAACTTAAGCTTATAGACCAAGATGTTGTAGAATTTAACAATCTTCACAGACAAGTATTATACACCATTCACGATCTCAGACTGCCGAAGGCTGAAGTTGCTGCTAAGAGGATTAGAGACGTAAACCCTGAAGTTGAAGTTGAGCCAATTCCAGAAAATCTAAATGAACTAAATGCTGAATACATCATTAAAAATGTAGATTGTGTTGTAGACGGTTTAGATAACATGAAGACTAGATACTTGGTCAATAAGGTTTGCATTAAATACAGAATACCATACGTTTTCGGAGGTGCTATAGGACTTGAGGGAAACGTCTCCGTATTTAAATCTCCTGAAACTCCATGTCTTGAATGCATTTTACCAGAGTTGAATGACGCCCATCTGCCAACCTGCGAAACGCGAGGTGTTATAGGAGCTACCACAGGCATAATAGGAGTCATACAAGCTATGGAAGCCATAAAATTACTCATAGGCATAAAAGCGGGGCTTTTAGGAAAACTTTTAGTTTGCGACTTTAAAACAATGAGCTTTGATATCCTAAGGCTTGATAAGAACCCTGGGTGCATGATTTGTGGGGAAAGCATGCAAAAGCCTGTTAAATATGAAGAAAAATTGATTTGGCTCTGTGGAAGCGATACTGTAAATATAAATCCATCTAAACCGATGAACATAAACCTAGTTGAGGCATGCAGTATTTTAGGCAACAATTTTAAGATCTTGGCTAAATCATCACTTGCTATTACAATATCTCTTCCGAATGAGGTGGAGGCGACAATTTTCAGAAACGGTAGAATGCTTATAAGAAATGTTAAAGATGAAGAAACAGCCATTAAAGTTTATAAGTATATTGTCCAACACATAGCTTAACTTAGCTCTCCCGTAAAAAAGATAAAATCTCCTCAGCTATTGTAATGGCTATTCTCTTCTGAGCTTCTAACGTACTCCCTCCAATATGAGGAGTTAATATAACATTATCAAGCTTCAGCAGGGGATTATTTTTTGACGGGGGCTCCTCCATTAGAACGTCTAACGCCGCACCCCCTAACCATCCTGAAGATAAAGCCGTGTAAAGAGCATTTTCATCCACGACAGGTCCTCTACTGGTGTTCACTAAATATGCACCCCTCTTCATTAAAGAAAGCTCTTCAGCCTTTATCATATTTCTCGTTTCATCGGTCAATGGTACATGAATAGATATGAAGTCGCTTAACTTTAGAAGCTTACTTAGATCCTCTACGAGCTCCACTCCTATCTCTTCAGCTTTAGCTTTAGGAATATATGGATCATAAGCAATTATATGCATACCAAGTGCCTTAGCTATTATAGCAACCCTAGTCCCTATCCGCCCAAACCCAATAATACCCAAAGTCTTTCCTTTCAATTCCAAACCTGTGGTCCAATCCTCCCTCCATCCACCGGATTTCACGTGGCGATCTAATAAAAGTATTTTCCTCGCTAAGCTTATAATCAATCCTATGGTGAGTTCCGCCACAGAATCTACCGGAGCATCTGGAGTATTTATCACCTTTATACCTTTTTGATTAGCATAACTGACATCGATATTATCTAAGCCGCTTCCAGCTCTCGCTATAAGCCTTAATCTTGACGCCTTATCGAGAATTTCCCGCGTAACTTTAACATCACCTCGGACCACTAGTATGTCTGCACTTCTAATATCTTCGATTAGCTTCTCAGGCCGTATTTCTTTAAGTTCCGCATGGGGTTTTAAAATACTGTAAAACTCTTTATCTATACTACCAACTATGAGAATGACGGGTTTTTCCATCTACGATTATAACATCGTTATAACCTTATAAATTTTTCTAAGAATGGCTTTATGTCTTAATTCTTTTGTAATTGAGTTCTATCTCCGTTTTATACCTCCCGTCTTTCTAGTTTCATTAACTCATGTTTGAATTGCAATACTTTGTGTTACACTGTCCAGCCCCATGGTGTTAATTCTATAGCCTCTTTTTTTTTTAAGGAGTATTGGTGGCATGCCCTTACTGATGGTGGATTATCAAATGTTATTCCGTGGAATGTCTTTTTGTGAAAGGTTATTTAAAGCCTTTGCAGTTAGAAGTTGTGATATGGGCAGATTAGTCAGTAACCACCCAACTTGCATAGCTTGTTACGATCCTAAATTTATGTTGGTGGTCAATTCACGATGCTAAATCTGTGGCAGACTAATTCGAGAAGAGCCTATAATGAGGAAAACTGCTGTGCAGATAAGCCTCACCTCTTCTACTCTGAGGAATGTATGAAGAAGTAGTTTTAGGACTGACTATGCTGACAAGCGTAAGCCAAGCGATTCTACAACCTACAAATTAATCCATTTGAAGGAAGTTAGTATTGGAAATAACCATAGCCGGAAAGTTTATATAACGACGTTATATTACATTTAGGCGACAAAATGCCGAAAATATCCATAATAGTGTCCTCAGAAAAGCTGGATAAGCTATTTCCAGCAGTGACGCTAGCCACAACAGCAGCAGTCACGGGTTGGGAATCTGAGATATTTTTACATTTTGGGGTCTCTTAGCTCTAAAGAAAGGTTATGAGCCGAAGGAAGTCAGCTCAGATTATAAACACTATGAAGATGATTTGAGGAGAGCCGTTAGCTCCGAAACTATGCCAAGCTGGTTGGAAGTATTAAAGCAGGGAAAGAGGACTGGGAGATTGAAGGTTTACGCCTGCTCTACAACAATGAACCTCCTAAACGTGAAGACCGAGGATTTGGTGGAATATGTGGATGAGGTTGTTGGCGCATCATCTTTTCTAGGTAAGGCGAAAGATTCAGATATCAATCTCTTCATAATATAGATGGTAACTTTTGAAAGTTAGCCTAGTTGTTGATGCACGATACAAGTCTTGTCCAGGACCACTTTTAGCGTTAGCTGAAGCGGTCATGGAGGCTAGTCCAGGCCAGATAATTATACTCTTAACCACCGATCCAGGTGCTCCTCAGGATATTAAAGAATGGACTTCAAATGTGGGTCATAGAATCTTAAATATTGAGAAAGTGGATGAAACATATCGAATATATGTAGAGATTTCAGATTGACCTATCAAAATCGATGAGTAAGTTAGTTAAGGCGTATAGTTTGTTAGGGAGAGAAGTCTATATCTATATTTTAGACCATGGGAACCTCAGCTTAATAATCAGGTTCACAATAATAATTTTTAAGGAAGCTTGGAATGTTTCTCTTTTTAGCGGTTTAGATGATTTACTTACTACGAGAATAATTCTAGAGTAGGTGAGATGTTAAAGTCAAAGACATAGTCGAAAATTTCTGTAAACAAAAAGTTTATAAGTAGAATTGTTAGAATATAACACTGTTATGACAAATGTACAGATAATATACGTGAATATAAATGAAGTAAAACAGCCAGTAAACGTTGATTTGAGAGCGGTAATTCCCGTGTATAGACGGGTCTTAAATGAGAAAAGTGTAAGAGAGCCTGTTGTAGTTGAGAAGACAACAATGGTTGTTTTAAGAGGATGTGAAATATTAGAAGCTTTGAAGCTACTTTCAGCCGATAAAGTCCCTGTGTTACAGGTGGATTCGTCTAAAGTCAAGGTAAGGTCTCTGCAGCCGGGTTTAAAACCTATAACGTTAGAGACTGTTATCAAAGCTGGAATTGAAGGCCCAAGACTTCCGTACAGGAGCTTCGATGCTCAGATCGAAGAAGTTCCTAACATAGAAGTGAGTTTAAACGAGTTGAGTATTTGGAAGAAGGTGAAAGAGAGGCGGCTCAGGGTATATGATAATACTTTGGAGCTTCTTTATAAAGACTGGCCGACGCCTTTGGTTAAGCTGCAATCTTTCTCCTCAGAGGAGAGAAGCGTTTGGGCTAAACTTGAGGGAGCTAATCCATATAGTAACAGCGTTAAAGATAGAATAGGTTGGTCTATGATTATGAGTGCCCTTGAAGAAGGAAGACTAGGCGACATCCTATATGAGGCTACTTCGACTAATACTGGGATAGCTATAACAGCTATAGCTAATCTCCTAGGAAGAAAAGCGAGGCTATTTATACCGAAGACTATTCAGAAGGCTAGCGACGTTTTTCTTAAGGTTTTAGGGGCAGATGTTGTAAGAGTACCAGTAGGTTTAACAATAGAAGCTATAGGGGAGGTTGACGCTAGGTCTAGAGCTGAAGGTGCTACTCATTTAAATCAGTTTGAGAATGATGCAAATTTCAAAGTGCATCTGAAGTATACGGCTAAGGAGATAGATGAACAACTTGAAAGTCGTGGACTTAAGCCGGACTGTATAATAGGAGGCTTAGGAACTTCGGGTCACATGAGCGCCGTATCTATCTACTTCAAAAGTAAATATGGAGATACCGTGAAAATAATAGGTGTTCAACCTGCTCCCAATGAAGTGATCCCCGGAATACGTAGGATTGAAACTGGCATGAAATGGGTTCACTGGGTGGATTTTGACCAGATTATAGATGTCAAGAAAAATGAAGCTATAGAAGGGGCTTTAACTGTTGCCAGAAGAGAAGGACTTCTAATAGGTTTAAGTGCAGGAGCAGTATTCTACGCATTCGCTAAAGTAGCTGAAGATAAAGGAGTTTATGTTCTAATATTCCCAGATACTGGCTACAAGTATGCAGAACAGTTTGAAGAATACTTTCACAGTGTTCAACAATGTTGAAGATTACTAAAGCCGTTTTTAAACAGCTAGTAGACGCCTGTAAAAGAGAATTTCCCAAAGAAGCCTGTGGACTTATAGCTGGAGTTAAACGAAATGAAGATCTACTCATTAGAGGCATATATCCTTTAAGAAACATAACCAATTCGTCATTTATCTATGAGACAGACGCAGAAGAAGTGTACAATGCTTTTATCAATATAGAGAAGCGTGAATTAAGCGTCTTAGGTATATACCATAGCCATCCATTCAGCCGAGCCGAACCATCCGAATTGGATAAAAGAACTGCTTTCTACCCCGGTGTGGTATATGTAATCGTTTCGCTTATGGGAGGGGTTATAGACGTTAAAGCCTACTCATGGGATGGAGAGAAATTCACCAACTGTCCTATCTCTATAGAGATGGGTGGGGAGTAGGAAGATTCATATAAAGTTTTATATAACTGAGTAATAGTTAATATTTATGAAGGTTTATGTATTTAAAACCACCATGTGAGTCATCTGTTAAATTCATCCTACCAGCTGTAAGACTTCTTATAGCTAAAAAACTCATAGAAAAATACAAGTTCACTCAAATCTCAGCTGCTAAAGCTCTAGGCACTACGCAAGCTGCTATAAGCCACTATATGCACTCAAAACGTGGATGGAGGCTAGCTGAAAAATTGATGAATATAGAGGATGTCAGAGAGTTTATAGAAAAATCTGCAGAGAAAATTGCCACGTCTGAAACATACAGTATAAACGTTTTTGATATATGTCAGCTTTGTAAAATAACGCAGAAGTATATGAGTAAATTGGAAAAAGCATAATTTTTCAAGGTTGAGTTAAAAAACTACAAGCGATATAACTCTCATTGGACATGCATCTATGCATAAACCACAAGCTACGCATTTATCCTCGCTAAAGGTTATGGAGTAATCATCAGACATTTTAATCGCATCAACTGGACAAAGAGATAAGCATCCACCACAATGTATACACCTATCCGAGTCAACGGATATTGTCCTTTTAATTATGACTTCAACCCCTTTACTTTTAAAAGCTTCAATCACATCATCTGCAAATTCATCTGGTATCTCTACGAGCATTTCTCCACCTCTTTCGTGAATAGAAGCCTTCAAAATATTTAGCTTAACCCCTCTTTCAAGGATCACCGTTGAAGTTATAGGCTCATTCATAAGTCTACTATGAAATTTTAACAATACTTTGACCATATTTACCACCTTCTAAATAATTCTTTTTACAGTAGCTTTTTCTTTTAAGGGTTTAAACACAGAATCTCTAGGAAGGTTTTCAACAGGCTTAGATAAGTAGAAGGACCCATCTTCAATCCATTTCTTCAAGATTTCAGCCACCTCTACAGCTCCTTTAAGACTTGATAATGGGCTGACTCTCACGGTTTTCCCCAGTATTTCTACTTTCCCCGATTTAAGCTCTTTATAGGAGACTTCTCTTAAAACAGGTCTAGACCTCCTTGGAACACCATAATCCAATATTTTGACAGTTACTTGTTCATCTGTTACTGTAGCATTTTTAGCTATTTTCAAGTTCAGTATAGGTATTGGTATACCTAGACCGACGTAAATAGAAGTTCCATAACGGGTAATGGCAGCACCTCTAACGAACCTAGTATCCATCTCCATACAATTTCCTCTAACCATCAACGTACCCATTTGATTCTTCGGATCATGTTGAGTACCTTCACCTATGACATAGCCTTTCGCACCCCCTAAGAAAATTCTAGTTCCAATGCCTATCGTTTCGTAATCTGGATCATTTACCAGCGGGTTTAATTCACCAGACCCTGAAAAGGTGGCATTTCCGTAATGTGGCAACAATTTACCCATGTAAGTATATATTGTAGTATCCCTACTATTAGTTGCACAGACGTATTTTTGATAAGCATTTCTAAAGTTCAACATGTAGAATTGGTTTAAATCATACTTCGTTATCGTGGTTTCAAGTCTAGTTCTAGGGTAGCAGTCTGTCCCGTAAGCCGTAGCCTTCAATTCAACCTCCTTTCCGCTTATTAAATCTTCGATGACGTGTCCACCACCATATTCAAAGGGTTTAGTTTCAGACATTTGAGTAGCACCTATGTATAGGTCTACTGCCGCCCCCGGATGACATACGGGGACGTCGTTTATCCATGCTTTATCTATTTTAATAGGTGGGTCTGAATGTCCTAGGTTGATTACAGCTCCTGAGGAGCACATGGCTCCAAATGTGCCAGTCGTTATAACATCGACTTCTTTAGCTGCCGCTTCAAAACCCCTACTTTCAGCTAGACGTTTAAATTCATCAGCTCTCAAAACTACAACTTCTCCTTTTCTGATCTTCTCATTTATCTCTTCGTAGGTTCTTATAGGTTTCTCTAACCCGTAGCTACTGGTCAAGGTTTTCACCATAAAACAGTGTTATATAATACAATTTTAAATCTATTTAAATCTTTTTTCTTAAAATATGATTTAAAGTAATATTTTTTATTAAGTGAACGTTAGTCTTTCAGGATAAGTATATACATTACATCTAAATCCTCTTACAAACCCTATAAGTGTCACTCCCAATTGAGTAGCCAATGAAACCCCAAGAGATGTTGGAGCAGATATGGAGACAAGTATTGGGATACCTACCCTAGCAACTTTCAAAACGATTTCAGATGAAAGCCTCCCACTACATACTAGGAGCGTATGATCAAAGTACGCAGATTCTCTCAGAATATAGGCTCCAATAACCTTATCTACAGCATTGTGTCGCCCCACGTCTTCACATAAAATCTCTACTCCTTTAGTATCAGCGATAAGCGCTACATGTGTTCCTCCAGTTCTTCTGTATAGAAGCGCGTCTGAATTGAGTTTTCTTACGAGTTTAAAGATCTCGCTGAGAGCCCATTGAATACTTGATTGCACTCTTCGAGCTGAAAGACTTTCAATAAGTCTTTCTGAAGACTGTCCACACATGGTTTTAATTATATCGATTGTCTTAGCATTATACAACTTCATCCTTTCTTCGACCACTGCTGAAGCATCTACATGAACTTCATTATTCTTCACATACAGTCCAGTTACTTCTTCCAGGCTTTTTATGAAGCCCTCAGTTATGAGGTGACCTATAGCTAATTCCGTAAGTTCCCCGGGAGTTGCATAAAGTACCCTTAACCGTTTCCTATTGACGAAAAGGACTATCGGCGATTCTACAACCACTTCGTCTTCAACACTATTTACACGTCCGCGTATAAACTTTGAAATAGCGTACTTGATGGAAGTTCCCATAATCTTCCACAGCCCCTTAAAGTCTATCCTTTCTAGAAACAACCTCATTGAGGCTTCCAGGTCTATACCCATAAAGATCTAGAGTCACGTATACGTAGCCTAAGCTCCTAAGTTTATTCCAAATAGCATCCATAATATTTTCATCGAAAAAGACTTTTCTTTCATCTCTACCGACTTCGATTCTAGCAATGTTGTCATGATCTCTAACTCTGAGCTGTTTAACTCCAGTAAACTGTCTTATGTAAGTTTCTGCCTCTGAAACTCTTCTGAGCTTCTCATAAGTTATCTCCATACCATATGGAATTCTCGAGGCCAAACAAGCCATGGACGGTTTATCCGCCGTAGGGAGCCCTACGATTTTTGAAATTGCCCGTATATCGCTTTTACTGAGGCCTACTTCAGCTAGTGGACTTCTCACCTTAAATTCTTTTAAGGCCTTAAGACCAGGTCTGAAGTCTCGATTATCATCTGCGTTAGAACCGTCAACTATCACTTTCAAACCCTCTTCTTCAGCTATTTTGCTTAAAACCTTTAATAGAGATTTTTTGCAGTAGTAACATCTGTCTGGAGGGTTCTTAACAAACTCACCGTCACTCAGCTCATCGACTTTGACCACTCTATGTTTAACTCCTATGAGGCGTGCAATTTTAATGGCTTCTTCGAGCTCACCCGGTGGAAGAGTAGCCGAGTCTGCTGTAACGGCTAAGACTCTATCACTTAAAGCTTTATAGGCGGCATACGTTACAAGGGTGCTGTCAACCCCACCAGAGAAAGCAACTAATACGCTATCTTTATCATTAAACCAATTTATGAGCTTATTTAATAGGGATTGGGCTCTTGAGACGGCTCCATTTTCCATATCTAACTGTGTATACTCTTTAGTCATCGCTATCAAAGTTATAACAATGTTTTATAAAGATTACCAATTTATGTAAAGAAAATATTAACATAATGTTTATAAAAGATTTTAGAGTATAAATTTTGACCATTCATGAAGCCTAGGCTAGCCCTCGTCGGAGGCTTCTTAGGAAGCGGGAAAACAACACTACTACTCAGATTAGGCGAAATACTAACGAATGAGTATGAGAAACGAGTAGTCATGGTGACGAATGACCAAGGAGAGGTTCTAGTGGATAGCGCTATAGCTAAAGACTATGGTTTTGAAGTAGCAGAGGTAATTAGAGGATGTTTCTGTTGCAATTTTCAAGTTTTCATAAACCATACTCGAAGGGTTTTAGAAAAACTGAAACCAGATGTAATCCTCGCAGAGCCTGTTGGAAGCTGCGCTGGTTTAATGCCAACACTATACGTGCCAATAAAGGAGTTTTACTCAAACGAATTTGAACTTGCTCCGCTAATCGTTATAGTAGATGCTTCTAGGATTCTCATGCTTCACCAAGAGATTAACCTTCTAGATACCGGAGACCCCATATCCTTCCTTATAACTTCGCAGATAAAAGAGGGGGAGATTCTATGCGTCAATAAGATAGATCTAGTAGATGATTCAACTATTGCAGAGACTCTTAACCTTCTTAAGAAAATAAGACCTGAGGCTGAATACGTATTAACATCTGCTAAATTCAACGTTGGAGTTGATAAGATAGTCGAAGTTGTTCTTAAGGGTATTTCAAAAAGGCTACCATACCCTGATATAGATATGGTTAAGTATACACAGGCTGAGCTTGAGCTTGCATGGTTCGATGGACTTTACGAATTAAAATCAGAACAGTATTTCAACCCTAAAGAATTTATTATAGACATCCTAGCAGAAATTGCTAAGCAAATAACAGAACGGAACGGTTTTATCGCACATGTTAAGGCTTATTTAAGAACAGATAAAGGAGTGTTTAAAGCTAGCATCACTTCAATTGAGCAAGGTGTGACTGTAACTGGATTTAAGAATACCGATTATACGAGTTCGGGGGTTCTCTTGCTAAATGCTAGAGTTAAGCTTAGCCCTGATGAGCTGGATGGAATAATAAGTAATGTAATAGAGAGGATAGCATTAGAACAGTGCATCGTTCCTTCTAAAATTAGAAGCGAATCTTTCAGACCTAAACCTCCTAAGCCTCAGTTCTATGTTCCATACTCCGAACATAAGAAGTGAATAGCCAGTTCACAGAAAGACTTATATAATAACAATGTTATTCTACGGATGATTATGAGGGTTTTATTCAAATTTTACGGGAACCTCATGAATTACTTTGGAGAGAAAGCAAGCATAGAAGTTGAAGAAGGGGTTACTGTTCAAGAAGCGCTTATGAAGCTTAAACTCGTAGATGGGACACCTGCTTATGCGAGCATTTTTGTGAACACACATTTACAAATGTTCATAGTGTTTGTATCAGGTAAACATGCGGACCTAAATACTAGATTAAAGGGGGAAAATGTAGAAGTTACTGTTCTTCCACCAATAATGGGTGGTTAATCATCATCTCATTTGGAGAAATGTTTATAACGACGTTATATCACTCAATTTTCTAAGGTCTAATAATGAGTAGCGATTTTAATAGGGATGTAGGAGAACTTCTAGAGGCTCATGGCGTCTCTAAGAAAGAGGTTTACTTAGACTCTGAAAACTCAGGATTAATCTTTCCCGAGGCATTAGAAATTATGGTAGATTCTTACAGGAGCAGTGCTAGAGGTCATCCAGCTATAACGCATAAACTCGGATGGGAATCCTATGAGAACCTATACAAATCGACGTCAAAAATCGCTCAAATCTTAAACTGTAAGCCTGAGGAAATCACCTATACACATAGTGGGACAGAGGCAAACAACCTCGCAATCTTAGGTTTAGCTGAAGCCAGTAAAAGTAGGAGGAAAATACTTGTTTCAAGTATAGAACATTTAAGCGTAATTTTCACGGCTGAACGTCTCCAGAAGTTTGGCTTTAAAGTGGTGAAAATTCCAGTTGACGGAGAAGGCTTTATTGATCTAGATTTTGTATCTAAAAACGTGGATAAAGACACGCTTTTAGTAAGCGTCGCACTAGTCAACCACGAAATAGGGACCATTCAAGATATTGAAGCAGTAATTGACGTGGTGAAGGGGTATGATGAAAATATAATGGTACATACAGATGCTTGTGATGCTTTAGGAAGAGTAAAGCTAGATTTGAAGAAGCTTAATCTAGATTTAGCGTCTTTTAGTAGCCACAAGATTTACGGTCCGAAGGGTGTAGGAATGCTTTACATTAAGGAAGGCGTCAATGTCAATCCTATAATCTATGGGCAATTGAGTACTCAACATTTATGGCCTGGTTTAGAGAATATACCAGCTATAATGGGTTTCTCTAAAGCCGTTGAATTAATGCATTTAAACTTCGAATCTTATAATGCTAGTGTTATGAGGTTGAGGGATAAACTCATTGACGGTTTGCTAAGCATAGAATATACGGTTCTTAATGGTCCTAGAGGCTCTAAACGGTCGCCTGACAATGTTAACGTAAGTTTCCTGTTTTGCGAAGGTGAGGCTTTAACTGTGGAGTTAAGTTTAAAAGGCATATATGTTTCCAGTGGAAGTGCTTGCACTAGCCGTATTTTAGAGCCTAGCCACGTTCTTCAAGCAATAGGTAGACGGCATGAAGAGGCTCATGGAAGTATTCTGATGAAACTCACACCATTCCATTCTCATGAAGATGTGAATTATGTAATTGAAAACTTTCCAGATGCTGTTAGAAGAATCAGGTCTATGAGCCCTATGAAGCCTAGGGGTGGTTGAAGTGTCAAGCCGTATACCATTACCCTATACTTCTAAAGTTATAGAGCTTTTTAGAAACCCGAGGAATCTGGGCAGGATGGATGATGCTACTACATGGGCATTAGCCGGAAGCGTAGCTTGCGGAGATATGATAGCTATATACCTTAAGATAGACGAGAAGACACAAAGTATTGAAAGAGCATCGTTTGAGAGTTATGGATGCGCCGCCAATATAGCAGCGGCTAGTATGCTAACAGAGATGGTTAAAGGAAAAACGCTTGAAGAGGCTTGGCGCATCTCATGGAAAGATGTGTCGGATGCACTAGGTGGACTACCTAAGGTTAAATACCACTGCGGTATTTTAGCTGTTGGTTCTTTAAGACGAGCTATAAGAGCATATTTTCAAGACAAGCTTAAGCCTAAATGGCTCCCTGAGAAACTCACAACAGAAGAGCGGCATGCACTAGAAGAGGAGGAGCTTGCTGAAAGATTCTCTAGAAAGTCTTAATCTTCTAACGTGGGTTTAACATGATTAGAAGAGTTAAGTTTCCTATAAAAGGTATGCACTGTGAGGATTGTGCTAAAACTATTGAAAAAGCTCTTTTAAAAGAGAAAGGGGTATTCTCAGCTCATGTTAGTTTTTCTTTAGAGGAGGCAATTGTTGAATATGATTCAATATACATCGATGTTGAAAAAATTAAGAAAATAGTTGAAGAAACTGGTTATAAGGTTTTAGAAGAGGGGGAAGAGAAGGATGGAGTTGTTAAAAGTGATTGGCGGAAGTTTTGGCTTGGAATTGTCTTAACGCTTCCTACTTGGATTATCGCTAACTTCTTTTACGACCCCAAGTGGAACATCTTACTTTTCGGTTTATCTACACCAGTTCAAGTAATTCTCGGCTTACCTTTTTATCGAAGGGCATATTTTAGTCTAAGGCAGAAAATGGCCGATTTAAACGTCTTAGTTTCCTTAAGTACTTCAGCGGCTTACTTCTACTCCGTCGCCGCTACCTTCTTCATAGCTGGTCCAGTGTTTTATGATGCTTCAGCAACTGTTTTAACGACTATTACCTTGGGTATGTTATTGGAAAAGATTTCCCATGAAAAAGCAGGTGAAGCTATTAAAAAATTGATGTCACTTGAGGCTAAAACAGCTAAAGTTCTAAGAAACGGTGAAGAAGTAGAAGTGCCAATTGAACAGATCCAGAGGGGGGATATAATAGTCGTTAGACCTGGAGAGAAGATTCCAGTAGACGGCGTTATTATCGAGGGGAAAGCATCGATCAATGAATCGATGATCACTGGAGAGCCTATGCCAGTAGATAAAAGAGAAGGGGATGAAGTTTTCGGAGGGACTGTTAACGAATACGGGTTTTTCAAGTTTAGAGCTACTAAAGTCGGAGAAGAAACTTTTCTAGCTCAAATAGTTAGACTTGTTGAAGATGCTCAAACATCTAAAGCGCCGATTCAGAGAGTGGCTGATAGAGTTTTAAATTGGTTTGTACCTTCAGTAGTTGCAGTTGCTATTTTAACTTTCATAGTCTGGTATTTTCTTCTGGAGAGTAGTTTCTTATTTGCCCTAACTACTTTTGTCTCGATCTTAGTCATTGCTTGTCCATGTGCTTTGGGAATAGCTACCCCAACCGCTATAATGGTTGGAATCGGTAAGGGAGCAGAGATGGGGATTCTGATCAAGGGAGGACAATATTTAGAGAAAACACGAGAATTGAATACGATTGTTTTCGATAAAACTGGTACCTTGACTAGGGGAGAGCCAGAAGTAACCGATGTTATTGGAGATGTCTTACAACTAGCAGCCAGCTTAGCAAAGAATACAACTCATCCGTTAGATGTAGCGGTCGTTAAAGAAGCGAAGAGAAGGGGGGTAAGGCTATTGGACGTTCAAGATTTCGAAGTAATTCCCGGGGAAGGAATTAGAGGAAAGATCAATGGGGAGGATGTTATACTGGGAGGTCGGAGATTGGTTAAAAGCAGTCTGGGTATTGAATTGGAAGCAGAGGGAAAAACAGTGATGCTAGTTTCGGTGAATGGAGAGGTGAAAGGAGCCATTGCCGTGGCTGATATTTTAAAGGAATACTCGAAAGACGTTGTTGGTATTTTAAAGGAAAAAGGGATAGATGTTTACATGATTACAGGAGACCGTCAAAAAACCGCTGAAGTCATCGCGAGAAAACTGGGGATTGAAAACGTTCTAGCTGAAGTTTTGCCTCAATACAAGGAGGAGGAAGTTAGAAATCTTCAGAGGAGTGGTAGAATTGTGGGGGCTGTAGGTGATGGAATTAATGATGCTCCAATGCTTGCTACTGCGGACGTTGGTATTGCTATGGGAGCTGGGACAGATATAGCGAAGGAAGCTGGCGGAATAATTCTAGTTAGGGATGATTTAAGAGATGTAGTAAGAGCGATTGAGCTTTCAAATGCAGTGTTTTCTAAGATAAGACAAAACTTGTTTCTAGCATTTTTCTACAACATCTTGGCGATCCCTATAGCTGCTGGTCTCTTCTTTCAATGGTTTGGGTTTTTACTTAAACCAGAAATTTGTGCTCTAGCTATGATAGCATCTGATGTTTCAGTGGTAGGCAACTCTCTTTTACTTAGAAGATGGAGAAGTAGTATTTGAACAATCCGTTATAGAGGGAGGGGACTTCAATTTACCGCCGAATAATCCATAAACTAGTTTAATTAACGTTTTATATCTTTATCTGGATTATTCGGTATACGGATTTATCTGTCTTAGTGCTCAAGTTCAGTAATCGATGCGCTTATTGATAAAACATCGACTATTAAATCGTAAAACCTTGCTTCTCGGTAGAAAACGCTTATAATAAACCAGGGTAAATAGTTTTAAGGTTGAAGGTTAAAGTTGATTCGTATGGATTTATAGCTCAAAGAATCGGCAGTAAGTTAGAGGTGGAGCTTGAAAAGAAGACTACAGTAAAAGATTTTATAAGTAAATTATCTGAAAAGATTAAAGGCTTCGATTTAACGCAGGAGGTTATTCTCGTGAACGGTAAAGCCGTAAAGCAAGATTACATCCTCAATGATGGAGATGAAGTAACAATAATGCCTGCGATAGTCGGCGGTTAAACCATACCACATTGAGAAGCTAAGTAATTTTAATCTCTCCCTTCAACTGGCAAAAACTGCAAACATGGGCTACAGTTGAATACAGCAGTCTCTACAGGGCATTAGATTCTCCTTTCTAGGTATTAATTCAAGCTTCTTACATTTCATAAACCTACTTCCATAGTCTACTGATATTTCCTAGTTCTTAGGCGGACATAAAGAAGTTTACAGATTAATCAAGATCGTAGGGAAAATTGGAAGACATGAGGGTAACTGTGGGAGAAGACATAATCCTTAAATATTTTCATCTATTTGTTAGTTATCGGATAAGCTTTGACGGAGTCTTTGAAGAAAGAGTTTCTAGAGCTTTTAGATAAGGATGTTGAGTTTCGGTATGCTGTCGCCGGATACCTTGGACTATTGGAGGTTTTGAAGAAGCTTGATGGTTTAGCTGAAGAGCAGAGAGAGCTTAGAAGGGAGCAGACAAGACTTAGAGAAGAGCAGACTAAGATTTGGATGGAGATAAAAGTGCTCAGAGAGGAGCAGATGAAGCTTAGAGAAGAACAGACGAAGATTTGGGCTGAAATAGAGAAGATATGGGAAGAGGTCAAAGCGCTCAGAGAGGAGCAGATGAAGCTTAGAGAAGAACAGACAAGGCTTAGAGAGGATATGGTGAAAGGCTTCAGAAGACTCGACGCTAGAATAGATTCTCTTGAAAGCGGTATGATAAGTGGCTTTGGTGAACTAAGCAGGTTTGCTGGTTTAACGTTTGAGGAGTTTGTTAGGAAATTTCTAACCGCAAGATTGAGGAAGTCTGGTGAAATACCTGAGCAAGCAGAACTAAGGAAAGGTGTAATCGATGAGGAAGAGATAAACATCTTCCTAGAGGAGCCGTTAATAGTTGGAGAAGCCACTGGATACGCTGATTCCACTGAGGAGATACTGAAACTACTGAGGAAAGCTGAGATAGCTAAGGTTAAGTATTCTAAGGAGCCCAGAAAAATTCTAGTAATATTATCAGCGAAGAGAGAGGTGGCTGGGCAAATAGAGAAGATAGCCGATAAGGAAAGCATAGAGCTCATAATAGGGAAAACTACAGATTAGTGTCAACAAAATGAAATCCAACCGTTCTTTTCCTTCCGCTTATGAAGCCTTTAAAGATGCAAAACGAATAGACATAAAAATCAACTATCCGGCGACTGTCTATGTATGGATGGAGAAAGTTCTATTCGTCATTTCCTATTAGCCTGAATCCAATGGAGCTGCGGCGAGTAGAATCCACTGTTCAATCCACTTGTCGCCTTGATCTTCGATTCTTCTCTGTGGCTCTATCAATATCCATCTTCCTTCTTCGAGACCTAGGTTTGTTAAATCTGAAAAGTAATAGTAGGAATACCCTGTTAAATCTTCTAAGTGTACTAGAACCATGGCGTGGTACTCTCCATTTTCATTCGTGAAAAACCCTACGGCTGAATCTATCCCCTCAGCTTCGAAAAAAGCCGCCACTAGTATGGAGAAGTCGTCGCAGTCTCCAGATTTATACCCTAGAGTTTCAACAGGAGCTAGAAAAATGTCGTTAACATCCCCCTCATAGCAGATATACTGATTAACAAAGGCTAACGTCTTCCTGATCTTCTCTGTAGGCGTATCGTAAACCCCAACTCCTATTAGAGAAATGGTCTGGTCGATTTTTCTCCTAGCTGTATCGTAGCTGTATTCTCCAACAGCGTCATAGTAGTCCTTTTCCATGCTAGGCCATTGGAAAAGCCCTAAGTCATGTAAGGCTAATTTAGCGGCAAAATCTGCTTCCACCTGCCAGTAGTTTTCCGTATAATTCAACCACAGATGTTTAACGCCTTTAAAACCCAATTCCTGTCTCAAATAGTCATAATAGGATTCTAGGCTATTACCTATACGTAGAGCCTTCTCCACTTCTAAATCCTTCTGAAGACCAATGTAAGATTGCATGAGAGAATTGAAACTCCCTTGTAGGATTCGATAATCAGTTTGCAGTGTAATATATCTTCCATTTAAATCCTCATATTTTGAATGTAAAACCATGTAATTCCTACTTAAATTCTCATATTGACCTAGAAGTTCAAAGTAATTTACATGTAAAACGTTAAAAGAATTATTCAATTCATTATATTTAATTTGAAGCATATTCATCCATCTTTCTAAGACGTTCTTTTCATCGTTAAGAGTAGATATTTGATTTCGCAAGATTACATAAGTTGAAACATTTAAAACAGCAAGTATGACAACTAAGATGGGAAGCCCTACCGATCTAATATCACCCACGGCTCTCTTCCGCAACTCCACCATTTAAACCACAAATACCACTACCGTTAAACAGTTTATAAGATTTCAAGTCCAGAGGTTAACTGGTAAAGCTTTTAAATCATACGAGGAAACATTTTCATCATGCCACTCATCCACGTTTACGTTTGGAGCGGATTTTCAAACGAAGCTAAGAAGAAGGTGATAGCAGGTATAACCGAGCTTTTTACTGAAATAGGCATACCCGCGGAAGCAGTCGAAGTCTTAATCCACGAGGCCCCAAGGGAGAATTGGGGAGTTGGCGGAGAACAAGCCAGTGAGAAGTTTAAACATATACAGCTACCATAAAGCATATTACGACTGCTAAACCGAAGTAGCAAGATAAGAGCCGGACTACTTTAGATACTCTTCTTTTTAGAAGATGGATGATTTCACGGGGAATCTGGAGACACGTTTAAGCTTACAGATCTAAGCCTTAGAGATCTAGAGCAACGCCTAGATTAGTACTCGCCGGAAGCTTCTTAAGAAGCGGGAAGACAACACTTCTATTTAAAACAGGCGAGCTATCAGCAAATGAATATAAGGAGGGAGACGATTTCTACGATGCTTAGAGAAATATTTATAAGTTGTTTCTAGAAATGAAGACTAATAACGACGTTATGGGCGGATAAATAATGGTGCTTTCCCAAGCTCAGAGGAAGATTCTCCAGTTGAAGGAGAGGGAGAAGGCTCTGATCTTAGCCCATAACTACCAGCGTCCAGAGGTTCAGGAGATAGCAGACTTCGTAGGAGACTCTCTACAGCTATGTTTTATGGCAACCAAGGTTGAAGACTTTAAGTATATAATCTTCTGCGGTGTTGATTTTATGGCTGAAACCGCGTCCATACTGAACCCAGATAAACTAGTCATAATTCCAGATTTTGAAGCTAAATGCCCTATGGCTCAACAGCTACCTGCAAAAATAGTGGTAGAGGCGAAGAAGAGGTATCCAGACGCCGAAGTCATGCTATACGTCAATACACTAGCCGAGGCAAAAGCAGAGGCAGATGTCATATGTACATCTTCAAACGCTCCAAAAATAGCTAGCAAACTCAACTCTACTAGAGTCTTATTTGGTCCTGATTGGAATCTAGCATGGTATACTGGTAAACACTGCCCCAATAAAGAAATTATCCCAATTCCTGATAACGGCTACTGTATCGTACATAAACTGTTCCAAGTAGATGATATTCTCACCCTTAAGAAGATGCATCCGGACGCTGAAGTATTAGCGCATCCAGAGTGTGATCCAGAGGTTCAAAATATAGCCGATTTTATTGGAAGCACGGAGCAAATGCGTAGAAGGTGCTTTGAGTCTGCTTCAAAGAAGTTTATAATCGCGACTGAAATCGGTCTTATTGATCGTTTGAGAAGGGAGCTTCCTGGAAAAGAATATATTCCAGCATTTGAAGAAGCCGTATGCTACAATATGAAACGTCATACACTTGAAAAAGTCTATCACGCCCTTGAGAAGAAGAAGACCGTAGTTAAAGTCCCAGACTATATCGCTGAAAAGTCTAGGTCTGCAATAGAGAGAATGCTTAAACTCTCAAAGTAACAGCTATTTTATATCTACCAACAGTTGCTTGAATTTGCTTAATCTAAACTTGAAAACATCATCCTCACAGCCATTTAGCGCCTTTCTCAGTATGTTCTTTTTTCCATATTGGTACTTCACTTTTTATCCTATTAACTAGTTCCATTAGGGCTTTATATGCTTCATCTCGGTGTTTAGATGAGACTAAGACGTACATTATATCTTCTCCAACTGGGACATCTCCAAGCCTATGCTCAGCTACAGCATCCAACAATCCATACTTCTTCTTAACATCCTCCACTAGACTTTCTAAGACTCTAGATGCTAAAACCTCATGAGCCTCATAGCTAAGCTTCAAAACCTTCTCGCCGTTGCTCACTCCACGTACAACTCCTATAAATACGGCTATAGCTCCAACTTCATCAGAAGACCGTTTTAAATGCTCTATCAGAGATGGAAGCGGGTCCAACTCTCGGCCTACTTTAACCTTCAATTCAACCACCTGAGGGAGCAGGCATGAAGTCAACTATGTCGTTTTCACAGAGCTTAAGCTCTCGAACATTCGACAAGTGAACAATACTATTGTTGACCGAGACTATTAAACCATCCCTCAACTTTCCGTCCTCCGAAAACAGTCTATCCGCTCTTCCATCAAACAACGCCTTAAGACGACTTAGGAGAGAGTAGAACGACGAGTCGCTTAAATACATAACAACTTCTTCAGCGCCAATTTCATCCCTCAAACTAGCATAAAACCTCACTCTAACGCAAACCATATCATTCAAATAGAGAGTAATAACCTAGATAAATAGTCTTCACTAGCGGTGAAAGTTCAATCTCTACCTCGACGCTATCGTGATCTTCGATGCAATGGTCTATTATTAGACTGAACATCAATCAAAGTAGATACTTTCTTTAAAATAGATTATAAAATTAGATTATAAAATTAGAAATAAAAAGGGGACTTTTAGAAGGGTGTGAAGAACCTCATTATCCATATTATTCCACCGAGTATCATCCCTATCATACATCCTGTTACTGCACCTGAGGCAATTGGAACGCCGTAGCCTTCATAGAGCTTAGCGCCCCCAATCCTTAAGGTCAGCATTTTAAGCACCCATGCGACGAAGAACGGTATCCATAGTCCGAAGAGAGTTGAGGCCGCGGTTGTGCCTAGTATGTAGCCAATTGGTTCGAGGGGAAACCATACAAACCTCGCATGAAGCCAGCTTAAGATGACCATGATGAAGGCCCCTAATACTGCGTATTCAACCCAAGGCTCACGTGCAGGGGTTGAAATCCACCAACCTGGCATTTGTGCAAGCCTTTCACCTATTCCTAGGAACCAACTTGACCATATACCTATGCGTTCACCACCTATCGTATGTAGTATCCATATGAATGCTATATGTGACGCCAGTGGAGCCACCAGTAAAGCCACTAGCAACGTTTTGAATGTATTTCTTGCGGTTAAACCTGCAAGGCTAGCAAACTTGTATGCTGTAAAGGATGAAACTGCTGCCCCACCCCAAGGATAAGTCGGCGTGTCTGAGCATGATTGGACCGCTGTTCTATATATCAGGTATTCTTGAGTTGTTATGGGGTCGTGGCACGTAGGATGTAGGATTCTGAAGAAGACAAGCCCTTTATCGGCGCTCCTCCAGTAGGCTCCAGCAAGCCCGAAAAGTCTATTCATCGGATACCATATGCAGAACGCTGTTATGGGCATGAAAAGTGCATCTATAAATGATAGGCTTGACCACATCCAGAATGCTATGGTTGCGATGAGTGTTATCCCCATCATAGTGAAACACGTCCTATAGCTTATAGCTTCCTCTTTAAACTCATCAGAGCCTTTAGATGCAGCTTTAAAGACTTCAGCCAGATATCGTCTATTGAGTATTAAATGCATAATACCCATGGCTACAATAGCACCTACGGCGATAGCTCCGAATTTTAACGGCGGTTCCGTAGTGGGCGATGGAGAACACCAGAACCTGCCACACGTACCCATACCTGTTATACCAGTGTAGTAACCCATTGTGTAGGCTATTTGAACAGCTATTATGTACACTAGGGCGAAGAACCAAGTGCTGAATTGAACGGCTAAGGGAGCCATATAAGCCATAGCCACTACTGGTGGGTTGTAGTTCATCGACATTATCCCTGGTATCGTTCCAAGCGGTTCATCTCCACCAATCCATCTTGTTAAATGAGGACATGTCCTATATCCAACGCCATATATATCTGGGAACCATGGAAAAATTCCTCTGAGGGTTACTGGAATTTCGAAAGCTAAGCCTATTACTACCCCTGTAATGAATAGTTTACCCCAGCCTCTTTCGGCCACGTTATTTCTAGCAAGTTCATAAGCTACTAAAGCATGTGGAAATGGCACTTTCTCAATGTCTATCCAAAGTCTTCTGAAAAGAGTCGCTACAGATAACATGAATAGTCCCATAGTTATGTTATGCAACCAAAACCACGTAATTGGCGTTGCCCAAGCACCCCAATCTATCGGACCGCCCTTTGATAAGAGTATGACTACTTCATATGGAGGACACATGAACGTTGGCACCACTCTATCCGCAAGCTCTCGTTCCTGAATCCTCACAGAGTAGAGGTATCTCTGGTCTAAAGCCCATGGAAAGTTTATGAAGTAAGATACTACAAGAGAACTTACGTAGATATAAGCTAGAGTCCTAGCGCCAAACCTGTCCCTCAGAGACTTCACTCTGTATAATGGAGCAGACAGCAACAACATTAGAAATGGCGCAGTCGTCAGACCTATATTGCAGACCGATTCGCCAAGCGAGTTCACTATCCAGTAGGGGAAGCTACTTATGAGGAGCTGCCATATGGGGCCTATGAAGCCTAAAACCGCTGGTATTAAAATTACAAGAAGCCATGGAAACTTTTCCTCAACAGCTTCCTTTGCCAACTTTTTCCACCCAAATGGGTATTTATCACCCGAAGACTTATAACATTTACTATGTCTTCCTTTCCATTTTAATGCAGTAGATTATCATAGAGTGGATACTTAAGTTTCTAGAGGCAGTTCTAGATTGTAATAAGCCTTAAATTGACGGCTGATTGAATTAACAGCGGTTGAAATGTCCAGTATTCAAGACGATTTAAAAGAATTATGCGATATTGCTTTAAGGCTTGGGGCTAAAGAAGCTAAGATTATTAAAGCAGAGGATGTTGTTGTAGCAGACTGGGCTCGGCTTAAATGTCAGTATGGTTGCGACGGTTATGGTAAGTGTCTCACTTGCCCACCATATTCTCCAACACCAGATCAGACAAGGAAAATACTCTCATACTATAAGTATGCGATTCTAGTGCATTTCCCACCCGATTCAGATATTCATAGAGCCATGGCTGAACTTGAGAGAGAAGCCTTCCTATCTGGATACTACTCAGCCTTTGCCATGGTTGCAGGACCATGCACATTATGCGACGAGTGTAGTTTAGATTATTGCCGTCATCCGGAGTTGGCTAGGCCGTCTATGGAGGCTTGTGGAATAGACGTATACTCAACCGTTAGAAAGGCTGGTTTTAATATCCATGTACTCCGCGACCGCAATGAGACGCCGACTTACTATGCGCTTCTACTAGTCGTATAACGTCTGGAATTCAATCATCCCTATTGAAAATTGCATTTAAATTTCTCAATACTGCTCTAAGCTATATGGTTTTAAAGTCTCACCATGCTGATCCTACGGTAGATGCTTAAACGATTAGTCTTATAGATTTAAACAGTCTAACTGTAGACTGAGGGGATGTGTAGTTGGGAAACTCTGAAGCCGTAAAACCAGTCTATTTAGACCCGAATCAACCGGTTGATAAGAGGGTTGAAGACCTCCTCAGTAGGATGACTCTTGAAGAGAGGATTGGACAGCTATGTCAGTATAGCGGTTTTACAGATGGATATGAGAAGTGGATCGCAGAGGGGAGAATAGGGTCTCTTTTAAACGTCTTCGGAGCCGAAGAAACCAACAGAATACAGAAAATAGCGGTTGAGAAGACAAGACTTGGCATACCGTTAATATTCGGATTAGACGTTATACACGGCTATAAGACGATATTTCCAATACCCCTAGGATTGGCGAGTACATGGGACCCCGATACCGTTAAAAGGGCCGCATCAATAGCGGCCTCTGAAGCCCGTGCTGAAGGTATACATTGGACTTTCGCACCTATGGTTGATATCGCGAGAGACCCAAGGTGGGGTAGGATAGCTGAAGGAGCTGGTGAAGACCCATACTTGGGCTCGGTCATGGCTAGAGCCCTAGTAGAGGGATTTCAGGGGAGAGACCTTTCGGATTTAAATACCTTAGTCGCATGTCCAAAACACTACGTAGCCTACGGAGGTGCAGAAGGGGGGAGAGACTACAACACTGTAGATATATCTGAGCGGACGCTTAGAGAAGTGTATCTTCCTCCTTTTAAAGCGGCAGTTGAAGCCGGAGCTGGAACAATAATGAGCGCTTTCAACGATTTAAACGGCATACCTGCTTCAGCAAACCCATTTACACTTAGGAAGATTCTACGTGAAGAATGGGGTTTTGAAGGGTTTGTCGTGAGTGATTGGAACGCCATCGGAGAGCTTATCAACCATGGAATAGCAGGAGACGTATTCGAAGCCGCAGAGAAAGCCTTGGACGCCGGCGTGGATATGGATATGCAAGGTGATGTTTACCGTAGAACTCTCCTTCAACTTGTCAAAGACGGAAGGATATCTGAGGACCGGATAAATGAAGCTGTTAGACGTATACTTAGAATCAAGTTTAGACTGGGCTTATTTGACCGTCCATATGTCGACCCTGAACGCGCAAAATATATAGTGAAGTGTAGAGAGCATGTTGAAGCTGCAGTTGAAATAGCTAGAAAATCTATCGTCCTGTTGAAAAACGATGGAGACCTCCTACCGTTAAGTAAAAACGTAGAGTCCATCGCAGTCATAGGCCCTCTAGCAGATGATAAAGAGGCCCCGTTAGGCCCATGGTCCTGCCTAGGCAACCCTAAAGACGTAGTTACAGTCCTAGAGGGGGTTAAAAGTAAAGTTTCACCCGAAACTAGAGTCTTATACGCTAAAGGTTGCGATATAAATGGAAAGTCTACCGAAGGCTTCAAAGAGGCTGTTGAAGTAGCTAGAAAGTGTAAGGTGGCGATTTTAGTCGTCGGTGAGAGTAGAGATATGAGCGGTGAAGCCGCCTCTAGAGCGTTTCTCGACCTTCCAGGAGTCCAAGAGGAGCTTGTAAAAGCCGTATATGAGACTGGGGTTCCAGTAGTAGAGGTCTTAATGAACGGTAGACCTCTGTCAATATCCTGGTCTGCAGAACATATACCAGCTATAATAGAAGCTTGGTTCCCTGGAATTCAAGCAGGCTACGCCATAGCAGATGTAATCTTTGGAGACTACAATCCCGGAGGCAAACTCCCGGCGACTTTTCCACGCACTGTTGGACAGGTACCCATATACTACAACCATAAGAACACGGGAAGACCCCCGTCTCCAGATAGATGGACATCGAAGTATCTAGATATACCATATTCACCTCTATTCCCATTCGGACACGGCTTAAGCTATACGAAGTTTGAATATAGTGATTTAGAAATTTCACCTAGAGAAGTAGAGCCTAAAGACATAGTCAAAATCAAGCTTAAGGTGAAGAATATTGGTAGTCGTGAAGGCGATGAGGTTGTACAACTGTACGTAAACGATGCTGTTGCAAGCGTGACTAGACCGGTTAAAGAGCTGAAGGGGTTTAAACGTATCACGTTAAAGCCTGGTGAGGAGAAGACAGTAGAATTCACACTGACTCTGGAAATGCTGTCGTTTCTAAACCAAGAGATGAGACGCGTCGTAGAGCCTGGTCTATTCAAAGTCATGGTAGGCTCTTCGTCAGAAGACATAAGGCTTACGGGGGCATTCACAGTTAAAGAACTGGTAGAGTTTCCATGGAAGTAAAAACATAAAGCTTAATGCGGCTGGCGGGATTTGAACCCGCGATCTGAGGCTTGGAGGGCCCCAATCCTAACCAGACTAGACCACAGCCGCACAGCCTCTAAAAACTCAAAAGTACTAGAGGGGTTTATTAATTTTAATTTTGAAAACCTTCTCAGTTGGAGCAACAAAACTAGAGGTTTAAACGCATAAGGGGGAAGTCGTCTCTTTGACGTACTACTTCAAACCCATTTTTCAAGTAGAAGTCTAAAGGTCCAGATGGATTATTTTCACTACCCATCCTCGCAAAAGTTTCCACAGTTTTAAAGCCTCTACAAGTGAGCTCTTTCAACAGCTTTCTAAGCATAGCTGTTCCATATCCTCTCCTACGTTGACTGCTGTCTACTACGTAGAGGCATGCGATGAAAACTGAGTCTTCGCTCGGAGGACCTGAAGGATAATCCTTTACACGTGGAAAATACTCCGCTGGTGCATACTGCATAAAACCTACCGTAGCACCGCTAACATGTAGGATTTCAATACAGCATCCAAAAGTCTTCTCCACTACGCTAAGCCATTTTAATCTCTCAGCTTCTATTTTACTTCTACACTGTTCACTTTTTAATCCGCCACTCGTCTGCCAGTAGAGGCAAAACCTGCAAGGTTCTGGGACTTTTGGAAAGTTATGAACACCGATTTCTTCAAAAATCAACGCATTTCCACCCTCTGATAATACGTAGCATCTCTACATTACATCACTATGACACTGTATCTTTTAAACGTGTATACATGAGGAAAATTTTGTTTTAAACTATAACCACAGCTTAGAGAACGATTTCTCTACGATTTGCCTCTTACTTGCTTTCCAATAGACGCTATAGCATTATTAAGACTCCTTTCAACCTCTACTTCTCTATTTTCCAAACATTCAACTTTGCATTTTAAAATGCTCAGCAGTTCCTCTCTACGTTTTAGCGCCTCTTCAACCGTACTAGGGCTAGGTCCACCTATGATGCTCCTAGCACTTATGAATTTTTCAGGGTTTAAGGCATTCTTAACCTCTTCATCTGTTAAATCGGCGGGCTTACCGTAAACCCTCTCTGAAACCTCGTTTAAAAGCCGACTGTCTACTTCGCCGGGTTTAAGCCCTCTTTTTAAAGCTTCAAGCACTAATGCTCCAACTATCATATGTGCTGTTCTAAAAGCCAAGCCTTTTTTCCTCACAAGGACATCTGCAAGCTCTGTAGCCGTTGAAAAGCCTTCATCAGCGGCTCTACGCATCACCTCCCTATTGAAAACAGCCCCCTTTAAAGCTCCAGACACTATTCTAAGCATGTATTTAACGGTTTCAATGGAATCCCAAAGCCTAGGAGTAACCTCCTGCATATCCCTATTGTACGTTAAAGGCAGGGCTTTAAGCATAGATAAAGTACTCATAAGATTTCCATATATTCTACCAGCCTTAGCCCTAGTTATCTCCATAGTGTCGGGGTTCTTCTTCTGAGGCATAATGCTACTAGTTGACGAATACTCATCTGGGAGCTCTACGAATTTAAACTCTGAGCTACTCCATAAGACCAACTCTTCAGCAATACGGCTTAAATCAGTAGCCAGTATGGCTATATCGGACAGTATTTCAAGTATGAAGTCTCTACTAGAGACAGCATCCATAGAGTTTTCAACAAGACCATCAAAGCCTAAGAGTTCAGCAGTTCTAAATCGACTTATAGGAAAACCAGTAGTTGCTAAAGCACATGCGCCAAGCGGCGACTTATTAACCCTCTTATAGGCGTCTAACAGTCTTTCAAAGTCTCTAGCTAACGCATCGAAATGGGCTAGAAGATGGTGTGCTAGAGTGACTGGTTGAGCGTGTTGAGTATGCGTATAGCCTGGCATAATAGTATTCAATTCCCCTAGGCTTCTATCGTAGATGACTTTAAGCAGGTTTAAAAGTTCTCTAAGTATTTCAATAACCTGCCTCCTAACCGTCAACCTTAAACATGTCGCGACTTCATCGTTTCTAGACCTAGCTGTATGCATTTTACCTCCAATATCTTCACCAAGCCTCTCTATGACTCTAGACTCTATGGCTACATGGACGTCTTCAAACGGGCCTTTTACAAGCTCTTCATAGCTCAAATGTTCAAGCTCTTCAAGAGTCTCAAGAATCGCCAAGCCCTCCTCTACTTTAATCACTCCTTGCTCTGTGAGCATTATTACGTGAGCTTTGTCAACCATTATGTCCGACTTGAAGAGCCACCTATCCGCTTCCAAAGAGCTCGTATATGCGTCTACTTCAGGAGGTTTAAACCCCTTCAGTCTTCCTCTTCTTAAGATGTCTTGACTCATCAGAATCTATTCAGCCTATTCTGCTGTTTATAAATAATAGCTTAGATTTGGAAAAAGTTAGATGCTATCGCTTCAACCAATAAGTTTTCCACATACTTCATACCGAAATTTTTATATTTGACTTTCTCAAAGAAGAGAGAGGGCTTTTTGGAGTTAAAACCTCCTGCAAGATATGATGGAGAAACCGTAGTTTCAGCGTACAGCGGAGGCCTTGATTCAACCCTCGTAACAATACTTTTGAAAGAAGTATATGGTTTTAAAGAAGTCATACCTGTGCTTGTAGACGTCGGCCAAGGGGAAGAAGAAATTCAAGTGGCCTTTGAAAGAGCTGAAAAGCTCAATCTTAGCCCGATATTCTTCGACGCTAAAGAAGAATTTGTAAAAGAGTATATTTTCAGGTGTATCAAGGCTAATGGGAACTACCAGGGATATCCAATAGGTACTTCCATGACTAGAGTCCTCATATCTTCGAAGTGTGTAGAAGTTGCGAAAAAATATGGTGCTAAATACATGGCTCACGGATGTACAGGTAAGGGCAATGACCAGTTTAGAATGGAGATAACAGCCAAGTACTTAGACCCAGGAATAACGGTAATAGCGCCTGTTAGAGAGCTTAATCTAACAAGAGCAGTAGAGGAAGAGTATCTTAAAAAGTATGGAATAACGCCTAAACCTAGGAAGGGAAGGTTAGGCGGCGATATAAACATGTGGAGCCACTCAATAGGAAGTGGGCAGGTTGAAGATTTAGAGTCTCAGTATCCTGAAGACTATATATGGACTATTCCACCTGAAGAGGCTCCCGATAAACCTAGAGAGGTCGTTGTAGAGTTTAAAAACGGAGTACCAGTTAGCGTAGATGACGTTAAAGACCCCGTTGAAATAATCCTATACCTTAACAGGGTTGGTGGGGAGAACGGTGTTGGACGTATAGATATACTTGAGGACGGAATAATAGGTTTAAAGTCTAGAGAACTTTACGAAGCTCCAGCCGCCACAATACTCCTCAAGGCACATGCAGACTTAGAACACTTAACTTTAACTAAAGAAGAGCTTAGACTTAAAAGTGAAGTTGATAGACTTTGGGCTGACATGGTTTACCACGCTATGTGGTATCATCCTCTCAGAAGAGATTTAGACGCATTCATAGATGCATGCGAACAACACGTAAACGGCACTATATGGGTTAAACTATACAAGGGTAACGTAGACATAGTCAAACGCGAGTCGCCATCTTCACTGTTCTCACCTGAGATGAGGAGCCTTAAGAGAGCAGGATTCGACCAGAGAGATTCAACTGGAGCTGTTAGAATAGCTTCACTCTTATACCAGCTACTGGGAAAACTCGGCAGGTAAAATACTTCCATTATTTTTTAGCAAAACTTTAAGTCTCTAATTACATAAAGTCGTGTTTAAATTGGCTAAACTGTTCTTCTACGGCGGTGTTGAAGGAGTTATAGGTGGGAATCAAATCCTACTTGAAGATGGATCTACTAAAATACTCCTCGACTATGGGTTAAACTATTCACTTTGGAGAGATTACTTCGAGTACGTGTTTGCAGAGCCTAGAGACGTGAAAGAGCTTGAAATGGTTGGGCTTATACCCAAAATGGATGTTTTGAAAGGTTTAGATGCATGTTTCCTAACGCACCCCCACGGCGACCACTACGGTATGATAACAACACTACCAAGTGAAAATATTCAAGTATATACTGGCGAGGTTTCACACCGTATAATAGATTCTAAGCTTAAAACACGCCGTAGGAGGAAGTTTGAGAAGGTTGAACATTTAGAGTTTAAAACCGTACATTCAGGTTATAGGGTGAGCGTAGACTCTATAACCGTAGAATTTCAAGCGGTAGACCATAGTATTCCAGGCTCATACTCTCTAATAGTTGAAACGTCTTCCGGCTCAATACTATACGTGGGAGATTTTAGAACGCATGGTGTTTTCAAGCCTAAGACCGACGTCTTCAAGTTGGCTTTAGATCGACAGGTTAAAGCGGTTATCTGTGAAGGGACGAACATAGGTCAACTTAGTTCGCCGCTGTCGGAGAAGGACGTCGAAAACAGTATGGTGAGAATTCTATCTGAATGCAACAGTTTAGTGATAATTGACATGTCCCCTGGAGATGTAGATAGGCTAAGAACCGTATGTAAAGTTGCTTCTACTTTGAATAGGAACATAGTGATTACTAAACGTCATAAGGTTGTTCTAGAAGCCTTACAGGGGGTTGAAGGTTTAAACGTCCCTGAAATAGGTAGGGATGTTTTAAACTATGAAGATGCAGATGAAGAGTTGCGTAGGAAGCCTTCAGAGTACGTTCTATGCACTTCATTCTACAATCTTAGAGAAGTCGTAGACCTCTCCCCTCCACCTGGAAGCATATACGTATTAAGTTCTTCCGAGCCGTTCGAAGAAGAGACTTTCATAGCCTTCAAAAGACTTCAAAATTGGCTTAACCTCTTGGGCGCTGAAGCCTATCATATTCACTCTTCAGGACATGCATACCCCTGGGAACTGAGAAGAAGCTTAATAACGCTTAAAGAATTGACTGATTTAAAGGTATTCCCAGTACATACAGAGTATCCTGAGGTCTTTAGAAGCATGTTTAAGAGCTTCTTCAACGTAATTATACCCGTTAAAGGGGTTTGCTACACGATTTAGAGGAGAGATGAAACCCATAGAAGCATAGAGGTCGATGAAACGCCTTCACTCGATACATCTAAATTCTAATATCTCGCTGAGAAATGAGGTCTGCTACTTTAGAAACTACATTTAAAAGCCTCCCATATACCACTATGTCTGCGTTTTCTGCAACTTCTCGCGACGTGGGGTTAAAAGCTATGCCTAGTCCCACGGCTTTAAAGAGGCTTATATTCGACTCGTCGTCTCCAATAGCTATGCACTCTTCCCTTTCAATTCCAAATCTACGTATAATGTTGTCGAGTACTTTATCCTTCTCACCATGAGCAACTGTAACCTCTACTTCACCCGTCAGAAGTCCATTTCTAACTGTAAGCCTATTAGCTTCCGCGAAGTCCAGATTAAAGTCCAACATGGCTCTCTCAGCTAAGACAGATAAACCAGCACTTATAACACCCACTTTAAAACCCATTCTCTTGAACCAGCTCACGGTCTCATGGGAGTTCTCGACATATTCTATTTCCGAGGTGAGGTCTTCGATGCGTTTAAGCGGTATACCTCTCCATAACGATACGTCTAAACGCGCCCAAGTCACGTAGTCTATTTTACCACTGTAGAACATTTCAGCGTATAGTTTTGCTTTACTCCATGTGTTCAACTTCTCGTGTAGAAAACGCCATATACTATCTACACTGATCAACGTTCCATCTAGGTCAAAGACGACCAGTTTAAAACGATTTACCGACATGAATCGTTTAATTCTCTAGAGTCTTAAATTTAAACCTTTTCCATATCGCAGATTGAAGCAGAAAACTCCATACGACTGCCTACATATGCATCAAGTTCAATAACCTACGTCAACATCATTTGTTTAAAGGATAGCGCAGCGATTCGAGTAGATATTGTCCAAACGTCTAAGCTTTTTCTGAACAACTCGTGAAACTACCTTCACATCTGTTTTAAAGTCTACTGTTTTACCAAGAAACCTTTATTAATTGAAGCTATAGTATCTCGGATAAAGCATCAACTAATTGAACATATTTATCTAGAAGCCTCGAATATTTCACGGTGTTTTCTTCAGTAGGCTTGAAAAGCTTTTTTATCTTAACAACCTTATTCACGACCTCTTCGATTCTTCCACCCATGCAGCCCCACATAGCTAATATGGCTGAACCGATGGCTGAATCAGGCTCTTCAATTATATAAACATCTTTACCTGAAACATCGGCTATTATCTCCATGAATAAATCATTCCTAGAGGCGCCTCCACTCACTCTAAGGTCATATACTTTAACCTTCGTCACGTCTTCTACTGCATCCAGCATAAGCTTAAGCGCGAAAGCAGACCCCTCCAGCATACTTCTAAAGATGGCACCTGGGTTTGCAGTAATTTCTGAAAGTCCGATGAAAAACCCTTTAACACTAGGATGGGTTTTTGGTACTCTTACACCATACCATTCCGTGCACGCAATTAAACCTTCACAGCCGGGTGGGATTTTTCTAGCCATATCCGTGAGCTCTGCGAGGTTTTTACCCAGAAGTTTACTCGTAGTATCTAAAGCAGTTGTCCCAGCATTTGTAAATCCTCCAGCCAGAAACAAGTTATTGACATAAGTCTTATAGTAGAACCTCTGAAGTGCATCGGGTACAGGTTTATCCACAATCACATGGACAGTTAAAGCCGTACCGATTGTTGCATTTGCTTGTCCAGCTTTTATAGCACCTGAGGTTATGTCTCCAGCACTAGCATCTGTAACTCCATTTACTACAGGTATTCCACTCGGTAAACCAGTTTCCAAGGCAGCGTTCTCCGTCACATGACCTACAATTGAACCTATAGGCTTCAATTCAGGCATGAAATCGACGGGGACGTCTACATCTTCATATGCTTCTTCAAGATACTTTAAACTGTCTAAAAGCGCGTGGGATTTTCCAGCAGTATTGCTAGAGGAGGCAAATATCCCCGTCAATTTGTAGACTATATAATCACTCTCATGAAGTATCTTATGGACTCGCCTGTAGAATTCATAGTGTTTCTTCATCCACATTATTTTAGGTAGAACCAACTGAGGTGTTATTGGAAGAAAACTTTCGAATTCGCGTGCCTTAGGACTGTTTTTCCTAAGTTCTTCTGCTTCTACCGTAGCTCTACTATCGTTGTACATTATAAGCGGATGTAGTGGCACACCTTTTTCATCCAACGGTACAATGGTACCACTTGTAGCGTCAACGCAAACCCCCTCAACTTTATCCTTAAACCTGAGTTTCTTCAAAGTTTCGCATACTCTCTTCCAAAGCGCTAGAGGATCGCGCTCCACGAACCCATCTCTGGGCTGATGTATAAGGTCGTAAACTGGTGTTAAAGCATCTTCTTCTACTTTGCCTTCGTCATTCAAAATGGCTGCTTTAATATTTTTAGTACCTATATCTAAACCTAAGAAATACCTCATAGTTAAACTCCTCTAAATAGTTGTCTCTGTTTAAAAATTAATCATTTTCCTTTCCTTCAGTAAAATCTACATCTTCATACGTATTCTGAATGACTCTAGGTTATCGTTTGACAATACATACTCAAGACCGATCTTACACAAGCATTTAGACACTGTATTCAGCATTTAATCTTAAACCAAAGGCAATGTTATATCGTCTTAAATTGGATAAAGTTGGCATATTCCTGCAACTATGGAAGAATCAATCATGGGGATACTTCTAATAAACTCAACTGTTTGCAGCAAGGACTGTGCAATGGAAATGAACAATTAGGTTTTTATTTTCAACTATTCTGACTCTTAAATGGGTGTCTATTTTTCATGAGTGCGCTAAAGGAGTGGTTTGAAGAGGAATTTTGGATAAAGACGTTTACAGCTAGTGTTGAAGAGATAGACCCAGACCGTTATGTTACATGTCTATACTATATGACTCCAAAGGAAGGAGTCAACCTTCAAGGCGCTGCAATAAACCTTGCGGCTGAACAGTCGATAGGAACATGGACTAAAGTTGTAACAATAACCGATAGAGTGTTGAAGCTGGCGGGTAAAGTATTTCACGTGGATAAGTTGAACGGCGGAGGGCTGGTGCAAGTAGCCTTCCCTCTGGACCTATTCGATTTGGAAGCTGGGATTTCACATATGCTTTCAATAATAGCTGGCAACCTTTTCGGAATAGGTGCTTTGAAAAGCGTAAGACTACTGGATGTGAATTTACCCAAGCAGTACGTTAAGATGTTTAAAGGACCAAAGTTTGGCATAGAAGGCGTTAGGAAGATAATTGGTACTAATAGAAATCCAAGACCCCACCTAGGTACGATAATTAAGCCTAAAGTAGGGCTTAGCCCCGAAGAAACTGCTAAAGTGGCTTATGAGGCGGCGATAGGTGGCGTTGACTTTATAAAAGACGATGAAACGCTTACAAGTCAAAAGTTTAATCGTTTGGAGGAGAGGGTCTCACACGTAATGGATATGCTCGATAAGGTTAAAGAGGAAACTGGTAGAACGGTACTGTACGCAGTCGACGTTACGGCGGATTTAGATATGCTATGGAAAAACGTTGAAACAGCGCTTGATAATGGTGCTAATTGTATAATGGTTGACGTACTTTGCACAGGTTATCCCATTTTAAGAGCGCTTGCAGAAGACCCCTCTGTTAAAGTTCCAATTCATGTTCATAGATGTTTACATGCTGCTATGACTAGAACCCCAGATCACGGTATTCATATGCTTGTATTGGCTAAACTAGTTAGGCTGGCTGGTGGAGATCAGCTACATACTGGAACAGCTAAAGGTAAAATGGAAAAGCCTGGTAGCGGCACTTTGAAACAGTTTGAAAAATTCTCCGGCATTGCTGGGATCCGTTACATAAATGACTTCCTAAGAAGCAATTGGTATGATCTTAAACCAGTATTGCCCGTCGCCTCAGGCGGAATACATCCAGCCCTAGTCCCGATAAACCTACAACTGTTAGGCTCTCCAGATATTCAGTTGAACGCTGGAGGTGGAATTCACGGGCATCCTAAGGGGACTAGAATCGGTGCAACAGCCATGTTGCAGGCTATGGAAGCATTTATGGAAGGCATCCCATTGGAAGAATACGCTAAAGAGCACATTGAATTAAGAGAAGCCTTAGAATATTGGGGTACGAAATTCCTCTCTGAAGAGTGACTACTTATCCCCCCTCAAGGAGCTATGGTTCTATGAGTAGCATTAAACTGTGGTTTGGTGTAGACTATTATCCTGAACATTGGCCTATTGAGAGAAGAGGGTTGGATGCCGAGCTTATCAGTAGCGCTGGGTTTAACGTGGTTAGACTTGCAGAGTTTGCATGGTGTAGACTTGAGCCTTCACCAGGCAAGTTCAACTTTCAATGGCTTGATGAAGTTATAGAGCTTCTCTCCACTAAGGGTATTAAGGCAGTATTAGGTACTCCGACTGCGGCTCCCCCACCATGGCTTGTAAAAGCCCATCTAGACATCCTACCTGTAAATTTCCAAGGACATAGAATGCCTCCTGTTGCTAGGAGGCACTACTGTCCCAATAATCCAAACTACATTAAAGCCTCTGAGAGAATTGTGGAAGCTATGGCTAAACACTATAGGGATAATCCGAACGTCATAGGATATCAGATAGATAACGAGCTCTCCCTTGGCGACGAATACTGCTACTGTGACCACTGTGTTACTCTCTTTAGAAACTGGCTTAAAAACAAGTATGGATCTATAAGTGAACTCAATAAAGTATATGGAACGATATTCTGGAGCCATGAGTATGGAGATTGGGATGAAATACATCCTCCAACCCCACCCTTCGATGAATGTAACAGAGGGCTAAGCTTAGACTGGTTTAGATTTAGGTCAAAGTCTTTTGTAGAGTTCCTTAAAATACAGGTACGAATATTGAAATCTATAAGCCCTAATAAAAAGGTGACGACGAATCTAATGGGGCTTTTTCCAGGCGTGGACTATTACGATTTAAGTAGAAACCTAGACTTTCCTTCATGGGATTGCTACCCTAAGTTTGCTAGAGCATATTACGATCCTGCTTGGATATCCATGCTTCACGATGCTACTAGATGCATGGGTATGGAGAGCTTTTGGGTTATGGAGCTTCAGGCTGGACCAACTGATGGCTATGCTGGGCATCCAATAGGAGTAACACCTGACCCAGGTGAGTTAAGGAAATGGCTTTACCAAGCAATTGCCCATGGAGCTGAAGGCGTAGTCTACTTCAGATACCGTACCGTGTGTTTTGGCAAAGAACAGTATTGGCATGGTATTTTAAACCATGATGGTGAGATAAACCGAAGGTACTTAGAAGTAAAGAGAACCGGTGAAGAGCTAAAGAAGATTGGTGAAATCCTAGTCGATGCAAAATGTAAAAGCGATGTCGGACTTATATTCTCATATGATTCTCTCTGGGCTACATTAATTGAAAATAGGTACTATGCTAAAAGCTACCATGAACAAGCATTGAATGCCTATAAAGGCTTCTGGCATCATGGCGTGAATGTAGACGTAATATCTCCAGACCATGATTTTAAAAACTACCGTATACTACTAGCCCCATTCCTATATTTGACGAATAAAAATCTAATAGAAAAACTTAAAAACTACGTGGAAAACGGAGGTTTGCTTATAGCAACGGCTAGAACTTCTGTTAAAGATGAATTTAACCGTGTATACTCAAACGGCCTTCCAGGCGAACTTAAAGATCTATTCGGACTACGGGTGACAGATTACACATCTATACCACCTGAGATAGAGGTGAAAGTATCTACTCAATATGGACAAACGTCGGTTTCAGGTTGGCTGGAAGAGTTAACGATAACTTCTGCCCAAGTTCTGGGGGTTCATGAATATGAATGGCTTAAGGGTAGACCAGCTATAACACTTAATCGTTATGGTAGGGGTTACGCTGTATACATTGGTTGCTTTCTGACTCAAGACGCATCTAAACTTATAGCAGATAGAATCATTGAGGAAAGGTTAGTTAAACCTCCAGTCGAACTCAGAGGAGAACCTGTTGAATTGGTTTCTAAAGAAGGGCGTGACTATCGTCTACTATTCTTAATAAACCATGATCCCAAAAGTAAGACTGTAGAATTAGACTTCGGTAAAGTATTGGAAGCTAAAAGCTTACTCAGAGGTCTACATGTAAAAGGTGAAACCGTTAAAGTTACACTTAACTCGCATGATGTTGAAATACTCTACTTTGAAGATTAGTATAGCATCTCTCTCATCATATTTTAAGAGGCGAAGTCTTATCTTCTCATAGTTCGATATTTAGAATAGTATGAGTGAAATTCTAATCGGAATAGATATCGGTACAGGTGGCTGTAAAGTCGTAGCCTTCGATATTAATGGACATATTGTTACAGAAGCGTTTAAAGAGTACCAAGTCTACCATCCCCAAATGAACTGGGCCGAACAGGACCCTGAGGAATGGTGGAAAGCCGCTCAATCCACTTTAAAGCAGATTACTTCTAAAATACCATCTGAGAGGATAGTAGGTATCGGTTTAACATCTCAGAGAGAAGCGTTTGTCCCAATAGATAAAGCTGGAGAAAAACTCTACAATAGCATAATATGGTTAGATATGAGGGCGATTCCGCAAAAAGATAAAATTGAAAAACTGATCCCTCTGGAAAAGGTCCTTAAAATAACTGGGGTTCCCATTGACTACATTTTCTCAGCCGCGAAAATTCTATGGATAAAGGACAATCTACCAAATGTATTCCAAAAAATAGACTCTATCCTATTCGCCAAAGACTACGTGATCTTTAAACTATGTGGAGTAAAAACCACCGACCGAAGTATGGCGTCGCGGACGATGTTATTTGACATAAATAAGCTTCAATGGTCTGACGAAATATGCGAATCCTTAGAAATACCCATGGATATACTTCCAGATGTCAAGGGGTCTTGGGAGGTTGTAGGTGAAGTTAGTAGTAATGCCTCCGAGCAGACTGGTTTACCAGTTGGAGTCCCAGTTGTTTCAGGTGGTGGTGACCGTCCCTGTGAAGCATTGGGTGCAGGCGTGTATATAGAAGGTAGTGTAAACATAGGTACTGGTACTGGGACAGTTTTTGAAGTGCCTCTCTCAAGACCTAAGCCAGATTCTAAAGGTTTGATTGACTGTTGTTGTCACGTCGTACCAGATACATGGGAGTATGAAATAATAATAAATGCAACAGGTGAATCCTTAAGATGGTTTAGAGATAACTTCGGCTATGAGGAGGTACATAAGGCTAAGGAAGAAGGGCTATCTCCTTACGTACTTTTCGATAAAATTGCGGCTAATGTACCTCTTGGGGCAGGAGGACTCTTCTACTATCCATATTTATGGGGTGCTAGAGCTCCTAAATTCAACCCTCTAGCTAGATCAGCATTCATAGGATTTACACACGCTCATAGGAAATCCGAGTTCATAAGGGCAATACTCGAAGGTGTTGCTTTCCAATATTCTGAAACCCTACAGCTGGTCAGAGAGCTTGGAGTAGATGTTAAGCGAATCACTATGACTGGCGGTGAAGCTAAAAGCAACTTATGGAATCAGATAAAGGCAGACGTCCTAGGTATGAGTATCCAAATTTCTGAAGTACTCGATGCTGCAGCTTTAGGATCATGCATACTTGCCAGCGTGGGTGTAAAAGCACATGTAGACTTTAAAACAGCTGTAAATCAAATGGTTAGAATATCTAAAACTTACAATCCCAACTTAAAAGTTCATGATAAGTACACTAAATTACTTAAAGTCTACCAGAAGATATACGAACACTATAAGGAATGTTTCAAAATATTGGCTGAGCTATCTGATTGAAAAACTGAATCTACACACCATTAAATTGCCAGCTTAAAGGGAAGCATTACGCATTATGCTCGCAATCTATTTACTTTAAATCTTCTCCATACATATTTAAAGTAAAAGAAAATCTGCGAAGTTTTCAAGTAAACCATATAGTGCCAACTTAATAGCGTTTTATTGTGTAAAGACTATATGCCTCCACTATGTTTGATACTTCGAAGACCTCGACGTCAAATCCATGATTTTTAAGGTAGTCTTTTAACGATACTTCTTTAGGTACGTAGCGGATTATCTTAAAACCGGGTAGGATTTCCTCCTCCCTTCTCTCGTAAATGACTATTTTACTCTGCCCCTTAGGTACTAGGAAGAATCTGGCCCCCTTCTCGGCAGCCGCTAAAGCTTTTTCAGCTATTCCTCCTACGGCTCCTATAGAACCATCAGGATTTATGGTCCCAGTGGCGTAAACTTCATTCGAGATGTTTTCATGTCTGAGGGCTGATATGATGGCTACTGTTATGGGCAATCCTGCGCTTGGACCATCTACGACTTCCACCTCCTCCTCACCTTTAATCGTAATGATGACATCTACCGTCGTTAGGTTTAACCCGGTGTATGCTTCAGCTACTGACACCGCTATTCGAGCACTTGTCTGAAGGTCTATACCTATTCTAGGCTCTGTGTTTACTAATATTCTCCCTTTTCCATCTCTAAGTTCAACTTCAGCTTTAAGTGTTACGCCTTCATAGTATGTTGTAAATAAGTCTCCGCGAGCGATTTTAACGGCAACAATATTGACATCAGTCTCTCCGATTAAGCCTCCAGTTGAGATAAACCCTTGATAGTAGGTTTGATTTTTATAGTACTCAAGTTGCCTCCTAGTGATATCTAAAACGTTTCTAAGGTTTTGAACCTCCCTAGAGAGGTTTTCGTTTTGAGCGGCAAGATTGTTAAGCTCTTTTTCAAGTCTTACGATGTAAGATTTGAAGTTTACAATTGTTATCATTAAATAGACGTTTAAAGCAAGACTTATAATGAGAAGGACAACTAGGAGGGCTCTCCCGTTAGGATCTCTCACAATTTTATGCTTGGATAATTCTCCTATTTCTCCTTTTCTCAATTCCTCCGAATACATCCTCTACTTCACTCTTTTGATTCTCTAACTTAAGGATAGTCGATTGCGAATTCGGCGACTGCGGTATTCAGTACGGATTCAACGAAGTGTCACTATATCTATCTACTGAACTACTCAGGCAATACAAAAATTGTTACGTGTAGTAGAATAATAAGACTCTACGTTGTGGTAGTTACTATTTTTAAAGTCCTAGGGAGAACATCCATCGGATAGATTCTCCATCATTAACGAAGATTGGGGTGACTGTTCTCTTAAAATCCGCTGAGCTGAAAGAAAAGAAGGTTCATTCAATTTTTACATCGATAGACTTCAAAATTCGCAACTGAAGAATTTAACGATATTTTAACTGAGACAAAACCCCCCCATTCTTGATAATGGCTCATAAGATTTTACTCCCAGCTATCTAAGGATTTGCCTAGTCATCTGGCCGAATAAACCTTTAAGACAATGGACTGAGGGTTGAAAGGTTGAGTTGCTTCAAGAATATTAAAACCACTATTGATACAGGTATTCGAGAGATGGGTCTGCAGAGTCCTACACAAGACGTTTAGTTTCTCATGAGATTGATTTTCAAATTCTAAAATAAAGTGTACCAGCTAACTTAACTTATATAGCCTATTTCCTTAAGCTTATTTAATACGAGTTCAACGGATTCATTTATGGTGAGTTTATCTGTTTCAACTGTTACTTCAGGTTTTAAAGGCTCCTCGTAGAGCGTTTGAACTCCTGGTAAAGTTTCAATCATACCTTCTAGAGCTCTTTTATAGAGTCCTTTAACGTCTCTCTTCATGCAGACGTCTAAAGGACATTTAACGTAAACCTCTATAAACTTTGATAGGTGTCTTCTAGCATTATCTCTATAGACTCTCTTATTGCCAGTAGCATCTATGATTACGTCAATACCATTCCTGGCGAGCAGTTTAGCTATGTAAACTATAACGCTATAAAACCAATCTCTCTCTTCCTCACTATAGGTCGGCTTAGGTGTTAAAACCTTTCTAAGCTCATCTGATTCTAAGATTTCAATTTTCAGACCCATTTCTCTAAGCTTCTGGGCAACACCATTAGCTATTGTGGACTTCCCACTCGATGGTAGGCCAGTAATCCACATAATCCATCCTTCAGCTGTCATACGTAATCTATATCCATTCTTATCTCCGACTTTCATTTAACTTTTAATGGCCCATATATGACGATGTAGCTATCAAGCTATTAAATGGTCTACGGCTAGTAGAATTTTTATAAATATACGACATACTTTCCTCTGAGTGCAGTTTGATGGGCTCGGAAGAGCATAAACTTAAGGCTCCTAAAACCCTCAGATTTGCTCTAATTACTTGTAGTAGTTCTAGGTTTGAATCTTTTAAACAAGGTAAGCCTTTTAGAGATGAATCTGGAGACTTAGCTGAGCAAATAATCAAATCGGCTGGTTTTTCCCTATCCTATAGAACCCTGATATCAGACAACTCTACTATGATTAAGCAGACAATTGAAGAATTATGCTCTAAATCAGATGTAGACATTGTAGTCTTATCAGGAGGTACAGGTTTATCACCAAAAGATGTGACTATTGAGGCAGTTAGCCCTATGTTTGAAAAAGAAATCCCTGGATTTGGAGAACTCTTCCGCGTGTTAACGTTCCAGGAAGAGGGCTCCATAGCCATATTGACGAGGGCTACAGCGGGCGTCTATAAAGGTAAAGTAGTATTCGTCATACCAGGTTCACCTAGAGCCGTTAAACTAGCCCTCGAACGACTTATAATCCCAGAGGCGGCTCATATGGTTCTACATGTGAAAGGTTTAGGTTGAATGAGAGACAACTCAACGACTTTATAGTTAAAGTCATGTAAGTCTACTTCAAAATCTAATCACATCGGATTCAGAATCTACATAGCTTTTGAAACGGGTGACGGCTCATTTTCCCGTTCTTAAAGGATTTAAAAGCTGTTCAACGACTTCCGATAGCGTCAACAAGTCGATCTGCTAAGACTTTGAAAATTTAAATATTACAAGTGGAAGTATTTTTGAGTTCCAGGGTACAGACTATGATTGAAGGTCCTAGAGCTGCTAAAACAGAAGAACTTCCGCAAATAGTTAAACTTACAAGTTGGATTTTCGGTTTTGAGAAGCACGGTGTTTATTTAGACAAGGTTTTCCCTCACGTCTTCTGCGAAGAAAACATTGAAAATTTAAGGGTCATTGTATCTAATGGAAAAGTCATCTCCCACTTAGGTATTTGGGAGGGTTATCTTTACTTTTACAGTACTCAACTCAAAGTAGGGCTCATCGGATGTGTATGCACCCATCCAGACTACAGGATGAAAGGTTATGCCTCAACCTTGGTTCAAGATGCCTTTGCGAAATTGTCTAATGACCATGTAGACCTCGTTATGGTCTCAGGTGCTAGATCACTTTACAGTAGAGCTGGTTGTGTAGAAGCTGGTATAATCTACGATTATCATGTTACACTTGATACTCTTGAACATTTGGCAATGTATTCAGACGAGTTAAAGATTGAATCTTATACTGAGGATAAAATTTTGAGTTTAATTGAGCTATATCAGAGGGAACCTATTAGGTTTAAGAGAAGTCTTGAGGAGTTTAAGTTGCTTACAGATAGAGCCTTCTTAGCTGAAGTTGGAGCGTTAAACATATTTGTATCGCATAGAATGGGTAAGCCGTCTTCCTATGTAGCATTTGTTAAAGGAGTTTGGGATGATTTAACTGTTGTTGAGTATGCAGGGTCTAGAATTGCCGTTCTTAAAACAATCTGTGAAGTATCTAAGACTCTTAAAGTTGAACATGTTAAGCTACCTGTTCCATATGGAGACTGGGAACTTATAGCCCTTTTAGAAGAATCTGGCTTAAAACCTAAAACTTCCAGTGCTCCCGCAAGTTTAGCCATACTAAATCCAGCTGTTTTCGCGGAGAAGATTCGCCCCTACATTGAGGAGAAGCTCGGCGTTAAAGCCAATTTTAAGGTCGCTAGTTGTAGTGATGGCGGCTTTAAAGTTTACATGTCTGGAGAATCTGTAAGATTTGAAGATCCCAAAGCATTTACACTTCTCGTCTTTGGTAGACCTGAGACCGTCCATAGCTCAGATATCATTGAATTTGACCATACTAGAATACCCGATGTGTTTAAAAGAGTCTTCCCAATACCGTCTTTTAACTACGGATTAAACTTCATATAAGAAAAATAAAATAGCTTTTTCCAAATTTTGACCTAATTTAAAGGTTATATTTCACGGAGTAGTTACATCTAAAGGTTGGCCAGTAGTCTTCTGCCAATGATACTACTGTATTAAAGCTAGAGAACTTGATAGTAGAAATCTGAGAGCACATGCCTCAGTTTATTCAACGGTGGTATCTCCGTCTTCTATGAGTATTATTCAGGTTGGTACCCTGATGAAAGGATTAAATCCTAGGAATCAACTATACCTCTGTATAGGTGTATAGTTTGCTAGCCGCTGTTTTGAGAAGACCATTTAAAATCGAGCTTATGGATGTTCCAAAGCCTGAACCTAAGTCTGATGAGGTTCTTATAAAAGTTGATGCATGTGGCATATGTGGAAGCGATATTCACTATTTTCAAGGTAGAAATCCCTGGGCATTACATACGCTGGGTATCGATAAGGCGAATCCACCTGACATGATACTAGGGCATGAAATTTCAGGAACTATTATAGATGTAGGTGATAAGCAATTCAAACATAGAGTTGGTGAGAAAGTAGGTGTAATCGCCTATAAGGCGTGTGGTAAATGTAGATTCTGTAGCGAGGGAAGGCACAACATCTGTGCAGATGTCTTACATATAGGTCACGATGAGGCTTGGAATTTTAGCCCTTCACCAGGAGGCATGGCTGAATACTGCACAGTTTGGGAAGATAAAGCAGTTAGATTAGATTGGCCTGTGGATCCAGAGGAAGCATCTCAATTGGATGGTTTAGCTGTCGCAGTTCATGCCTCTTATAGGGCTGGAGTTAAACCAGGCTATAGGATAACGGTCATAGGCTCTGGCCCCATAGGACTCATGGCTTTTCAGACTGCTAAGGCCTTCGGGGCTCATGAAGCTTTCTGCATAGATGTATGGGATACTCCTTTACACGTCGCAGAGAACCTTGGTGCTGATTATACTGTGAATTCTTCTAAAGTAGATCCAGTCGACTATGTGCTTTCTAAAACTGGTGGATTTGGAGTTGAAGCGGTAATCAACACGGTTGGTTCACCTGAAACTATCCTACAAGGTTTGAGAATGCTCGCTAGGGGAGGAGTGCAGGTTTTACTAGCCGTATCTACTGAAAATGTTCAATTAGATCTAAGGCTTTTAGCTGGCGAACGGGTTTTAACCGTTTCCTCCAACAATCTGTACCCTGAATACTATCTAGCTGTAAATCTGCTTAAAACTGGTAAGGTTAGGGTTAAACCGATCATAACGCATGTATTGCCGCTTACTGAAATTGAAGAAGCTTTCCATATAGCTTTGAATAAAGAAGAGTATGGTGCTTTAAAAGTTGTGATAAAACCTTAACAGCAAAGTTTATATGTATTCCTGTATTTTTGTATTTTTGTATGAATAGTTTAGGCGAGTTTAAAAAGAAAATCGAAGAATTTAGAGAACATATGAGAGAAAGTTATGAAAATGTCCTTAAGAAGTATGAAAAGTCTCTGGAGGATCTTAAAAAAGCAGACCTATCCTCTAAAGATAAGCTCATAGCCCTCTACTTAGATGTTAAAAGATTGAGAATAGACTTTAAACACGAGCTTCAAAACCTCTACACAAATTTCAGAGATACTATCTACGGTTTTAGGAGAAATCTTAGAGAACTTGCTCTCGACCTTCCCAAAGGGTATGGTGAGGTAGCTGATGAAATTAGAAGCATACTGATTGAAGCAACTAAGGACCTTGAGAAATACCTACATCTATCCCGGGATTTGGAGAAATCCCTTAGAGAATTTGAATCCCGTATTAAAAGTCTTCTGGTCACAGGGGCCTCTTCAACCCCCCTAGTCTCTGTAAAAATCGACGGTTTAAGTGAGGCTCTAGAAGATGCTTTAAAAGAAGTCTTCTCATCAACCGAGAAAATATTATCCAAAGCTACTGAAGTTGTTTCTTCGATTAGGATCCCCGAATCCGATGCTAAGCTTATAAAGCTCCTAGTAGATGCTGGTATATTCAGAAGTAGAAATGAGGCTCTAGCCTATTTTGCGCATAAAGGTATTGAAGCTAGTAGAGACTGGCTTAATAGGGTGCAAGAAAGGCTTCATAAAATCAAAGAGCTTCAGGAGGAAACCAGAAAAGAGCTTGAGGAAATATTTAAAGAAGATTGTGGTCAAAAGAAGAGCGAGTAAACATTTATTCTTTAGAGTCTCATAAAATTTGTTAGAATATGAACTGGTATCTCGTAAGGCCAGATGCTTTAACAGTTTTTAAGGATGATAAGGTTCTTCGCTCGCTAAGTAGATATTTTAAGGTTTTCAGAGATAAACTTCCAGCTAAATTCTTAATAGCTAAGAGGATAGAAGCAGTTTTTGACGAAAACTACTCATTAGATGAACTTTGGGCTCTACATGATAAATTAACTGTTGAATATTACCGTGCGGAATCTATGGTAGATAGTGGAAGGGTCTCTCTTGAGGATCTTGGAGAGCCTAAAAGGAGTTATCTAGATCTTAAAGTTGAAATAGCCAAGAGGCTTTTAAAGTCCTGCGTATTCTGTGAGCGGAAATGTAGAGTTAACCGTTTAGAAGGTAAACTCGGCTACTGTAGATGCGGATATACCTTCCTTCTGTCTTCAGCTTTCCATCATTTAGGTGAAGAACCCGAACTTGTTCCAAGTGGAACCGTATTCTCACTGGGATGTAATCTTACCTGTTTACATTGTCAGAATTGGACTATTTCTCAGCAAATAGAGCCTGGTGAACCTATAATACCTGAAGAGCTTGCAGAGATAGTTACTAAACTTAGACGTGAAGGCTGTCGGAACTGTAACATGGTCGGTGGCTCTCCCACTCCTTGGCTACATGCCTGGCTTGAGGCATTTAAATACGTTAAAGTGAATGTTCCCACAGTCTGGAATAGTAACAGCTACTATAGTGTTGAGACAGCTAAACTATTAAAAGGATTCATAGACGTGTACCTATTAGATTACAAGTATGGACGGGATGAATGTGCCATTAAAATATCTAATGCTCCAAACTATGTGCAAGTCTGCAGTAGGAACCATTTAATAGCCTTAGAAAGCGGTGAGCTCATAATAAGAGTTCTCCTGCTCCCAAACCATATAGAATGTTGTGGAAAACCCATCCTTAAATGGATTAGAGATAATCTAGGCGGATGGGTTAGGGTTAACATAATGGATCAATATAGACCGCATTGGAGGGCTTTTGAAGTTCCAGAGCTTCGTAGGAAACTTACGCATGCAGAGTATGTTGAGGCTTTAGAATACGCTAGGTCAATAGGGCTTTTAAACCTCGCATAAAGACCTGTTTAAACTACTCCAAATACCCTAGCACGCCATTTACTCTTCCAACTTCCCCATCCTGTTTTAACATATTTTTCTCTAATTTCTGGCTCATCTTTAACCCATTTTAAAAGGCTCTGAAATCTCCTCCTAGGCTCCTCCTCCGTAAGCATCAACCCTATTTTCTCTAGCGTTTTCAAAAACATTTGTTCAGCAAGCTTCTGGGTTTCTCCGGTTATCTTAACTGGAGTAACTTTATACCCTTGTTGGGAGAGTTTTTTCCTCGCTTTAGAAAGTATGAAGCCTGTACACATACGTATTTCTTCGCTTATAGAAGCTTTAAGACTCCTTAATCCACTCTCAACTATCTCTAATGCTTTATCCAGGTAGTGTTTAGTTTTAAACTTAGGCTCCTGAAACAATTCTACAGGTATTTCACCTACGTAGTATTCGCCAGTTTCAACCCTTCTAACTACTATTATACATCCTCCTACTAGGTCTCCCCATCCAGCATCATCGACCTCAATGGTCATTATAAAACTGCCTCTTCACTTATTCTCAGAATTTTAACGTTGTAGCCTTTCTTCTCAGCTCCTCTCTTAAATGTTTCAGGATTTGCTCTCACCTGCGGGAAGGTATTATAGTGCATGGGTATTGCAAGTTTAGGCTTCAGTATGTCTAAAGCTTTTAAAGCTTCATCCACGTTCATCGTATACGTCCCCCCTATCGGTATTAACAATAAATCTACGTGTTCCAGAGGCTTTACACCGTCGAGATAACAGTCTCCTAAATGTACAATTCTTTTCTGCTCAAATTCTACAATGTAACCCGTCGGATACTTGCTTTGGTAGTGGCTGGCTGGGATCATTTCAACGAGAATACCATCGATTTCTCTCCTCTCTCCCACGCGCATAACAATGGCTCCAGGATATTCGCATACCGGAGGAACTATCACTTTAGCTTTGGGAAACCTACTTATGAAAGGTTTGTCAAAGTGGTCGAAATGCTCATGCGTTACTAAGATTATATCAGGACTATCCTCGTATTTAGGGGCTAGAGTATTCCCTGTGAAATATGGGTCTATGAGTATTCTCTTGTGGTCTGATATTTCAAAACATGCATGGCTAAGATATTTAATCTTCACAACACCACCGCAATATACAATCTACTCGATAAGAGTATATAACTCTACTCTTTTGAAGCATTTCTAAATAGTAAGGTTAAAATATCTCTAAACGCTTCTCATACATGATACATTTTCACAATCCTCAACTAAATGCAGGAGGTTCTAGGATTGTACGACGGTTTCAAAGTATTGAAAACTGGAACAACAACAATAGGTTTAGTTTGTAAAGACGGTATTATCTTAGCCTCGGATACGAGAGTTACCATGGGGTTTACAGTAGCCCATAAGAGAGGCCGTAAAATATACCAGATAGACGACCACTTAGCTATGACCATAGCGGGGACTGTAGCCGAGGGTCAGAACGTCGTCGATATGCTTAAGTTCTACGCTAAACTGTATAAGCTTGAACATAACAGACCTATACCAGTTAGTGCTGCATCCAGGCTAGCCTCTCAAATACTCTACACCAATAGACTTATGCCTCTTTCAGTTCAAGCGATAGTAGGAGGAGTAGATGAAAATGGTCCACACATCTACGCTCTAGACCCATTTGGAGGAGTTACAGAGGAGAAGTACTTTGCAACAGGCTCAGGCTCCCCAATAGCTATGGGTGAACTCGAGACAAACATTAGAGATGGTTTAACTGTTGAAGAGGCAATTCCCTTGGTGGTTAAGTCTCTTAAAGCGGCTATGCGTAGAGACATTGCTACAGGAGACAGCATCGACATTATCGTAATAGATTCCAAAGGCTTTAAAGAATTATCTGAAGACGATAAAATCAAGCTTATGAGTAGTGCTTGATCACAATTTTATGGTCTTATTGAGAATTTAGGTGTTCAATTGTGAAAAAACAATTGCAAGATCCATTATCTAAGATAAGGGAAATAGTGCTATCTAAGATACCGGAAGATGTAGCGGTAACTAGGATAAACTTTGAAGGGTCTAAGCTTGCAATCTACGTTAAGAAACCGGAGGTCTTACTCATAGATAGAAGCTATATAATTTCCGACATAGTCGAAACGATGAAGAAGAGGATTGTAGTTAGATCGGACCCGTCTGTCAGAGCGCCGAAGGAGGAAGTTAAAGCTACCATAAGTCAGATAATCCCTAAAGAGGCAAGTGTGGAAAACCTCGTTTTTGACGAGGTATTAGGTGAGGTGATAATAGAGGCTAAGAAGACTGGTTTAGCCATAGGTAAAGACGGTGCACTTCTACAGGAAATCTTGAGGAGGACAAAGTGGATACCTAGAGTCCTCAGAGCTCCTTCGATGCCTTCAAAAATTATCGCCAACATAAGACATGTGCTTTATAGTGATACAAAGGATAGGGAGAGGGCTTTAAGAGAAGATGGTGAACGAATATTCAGGCCCTTAGTTTTCCCAGTCGATGAAGTTTTGCTAGTACCTCTTGGAGGATTTAGAGAAGTCGGTAGATCCGCCATATTGATTAAAACAAAGGAGAGTTCTGTATTAGTGGATTGCGGTATAAACCCAGGAGCCACTAAGCCTAATCAAATGTTTCCGTATCTTGACTTCGATGGATTAGACCTCGATACTCTTGACGCTGTCGTTGTCACACATAGTCATCTAGACCACTGTGGAGCTATTCCATTGTTGTACAAATATGGCTACAAAGGGCCAGTCTACTGCTCTGAGCCAGCTTTGAGTCTTATGGTCTTAGCTCAACTGGACTATTTAGACGTGGCTATGAAGGAAGGCGTTATCCCTCCGTATACCCAAAGGGATGTTAGAGATATGATTTTACATACTGTAACGCTTAGATACGGCTATGTTGTAGACATAGCTCCAGATATTAAACTCACCCTATGGAATGCTGGTCACATACTTGGCTCTTCAATAGTTCATATACATGTAGGTGAGGGACACTATAACATTGTAATAACTGGAGACTTCAAATATGGTAAAACAATGCTCTTAGACCCCTCTTCAATAAGCTTTCCGAGAATTGAAGCTTTAGTAATGGAGTCTACATATGGTGGTGAAGAAGATGTTATGCCTCCTAGATCTGAAGTAGAGACATCTTTCATCTCTGCGATAAACGAAACCATTGAGAAGGGTGGGAAAGTTCTGATACCTACTCCTGCCATAGGGAGAGGTCAGGAGATAATGATAGTTTTAGACTCTTATGCGAGAAAAGGTCTGCTTAAAGAGGTTCCAATATATGTAGACGGTATGTTAAATGAAGCTACGGCGATTCACACAGCATATCCAGAATATCTATCTCAAGAGCTTAGAGACCTCATCTTACGTGAGGACGTGAATGTATTTCAATCTGAACGTTTTACCCAAGTTTCAAATTCGAATCAAAGGATTGAAATAGCTGAAGGTGAGCCTTCGATAATTTTAGCCCCATCGGGTATGCTGGAGGGTGGACCCGTGCTCGAGTACTTTAAGCTTATGGCTGAAGATGCGAGAAATACCCTCATGTTTGTCAGTTATCAAATCGAAGGTACTTTAGGCCGTAGGATTAAAAATGGTCTAAGAGAAGTTCCTTTAATATCTAGAGATGGTAAAGTAGACGTTATTAAAGTTAACATGAGCGTTAAATCTATCGAAGGTTTCAGTGGGCATTCTGATAGAAGACAGCTTCTCTCCTACGTTAAAAGATTATCTCCAAGACCTAAAATGGTCATTGTATGTCACGGTGAAGCACAGAAGACGCAAAATCTATCTTCAGCAATATCACACGTTTTCAAGCTTCCAGCTGCTGCTCCAAAAAACCTTGAGAGCATGAGACTTAAGTGATGGTCGCTACTCTGTTTCAACAAACCTTCTAACGCATCTCTCACCATAATATATTCTAAGTCATTATATAGTATGCCTTTACACCCGACGCTATTTACTACCTTGATTCTTAAGAATAGAGAAATGTAGACGATCTTATTTTAGGCTCCAATATGAATCAGCATCTTTCATTAAAACTATAGTTATTTCTTCTCTATGCTTTTATTTTCGTCAGACGGCATCTGATAGATTTTCAAATTTTCAATAATGTTTAAATTAAATATTTACCATTAGAACTTTGAAGATGAATTCAGAGTCTAAACCCCTAACTGGTATAGCCATCTTAGAAAATGGCAGGGTCTTAGTTAAGAACGGTGATTATAGAAGTTTTCTGATTCAAAAGGGCTATGGTACTAAAGACGGCAACTCTCTAGTTTTGACTGGTGAAGAAACACTCTACTTGATGAGTGAAGGTAAGCTTAGACTACTTGAAGGTGGACGTGAACTTACACTGAAGGATGCCACTGAAAAATTGATCTCTATAGACCCAGACGTCTGGGTCAAATTCCTGGTATATAGGGATTTAAGAGATAAAGGCTATGTAATTCGTAAGGGATATGGACTAGGATTGGACTTTTTACTGTATGAGCGGGGGACATATGGTGAGCAACCTGCTAAATATCTCGTCGTAGGGGTTTCAGAAGGTAGGCCATTAAAAGTAGAAGATTTAATTGGAATAGCTAAATCTAGTGCTTCTCTAAACAAAGAGCTTATACTTGCCGTTGTAGACCGTAGAGGTGAAGTAGTCTATTACAAGCTTTCTCAAGGTTTTAACACGGAATCGTTAATCGACTGATTGTTACATTCGACTGTAATTATTGACATAGATGGGAATTTGTAGATATTTCCATTAATATCCACATTGACATGGCATAGTATGACACCTTGGGCACCCTCTACCATATTTCTCATAGACTACCTTTTCCAAGTCTATATTCATCAAATTGCAGAGACTTAATAGCCAAGCTACTACATCAGCTGCCTCTTCACCAAAGTCCTTCACATTGCCTTCGATTAGGGCATCAGCTAACTCTCCCACTTCAGATATAAACCATATGTAGGTTGTGAAAACTCCTCTTTTCCTATCCCTCTCTAAGTATAAATCTCCCATAAGTTTCTGCAAATCTCTTACACTCATAATATCCATAAGATATATCATTGGTTACGACGTAAAAACATTGAGGTTTAGCTTCTTTCGACTGTCCTCTCCAACGTTACATACCGTTTTTCCATACCTAATCCAATTGTTAAACTCTAATGCATTTCCAAGAAGGGTTTTACACGTCGACATAGGCATTTTCTAAACTATGTTCTAACACGGTGATTTTTGCATTAGACGTATTGAGCAAAATTTATATTCCCCTATTACAATTTATTGTAGCGTTCCAAAGAATTGGAAGAGGGGAAACTTGAAAGAGTTCCTTATAATTAAAGATGCTGAAGTGGCAAAACTTCTAGCTGACGAAACTAGGTGTAAAATATTGAGTCTTTTAAAAATTAAGGAGATGTCTACAAATCAACTTGCTAAGATCTTAGATAAACCAGCCTCTTCTATTGATCATCACTTAAAAACTCTTAAAGCTGCTGGTTTGATCGAGCTTACGTATGAGCGCAGGAGAGGTAATATCATTGAACGGTTCTATAGGGCTTCAGCTAGGCATTACATCGTGAGTTATAGTTTGAGTGAGAGAGATGCATCTTTGTTTAAAGATTGGGATGAAAAACTCTCTGAAGACGTTGCATTGCTTATGCAGAACTTCGGCTATAGTATATCAAATATGTCTAAGCTTATTAAACTAATCGAAGAGTTTAACACCCTTAAAAGAATAGTTTTAGAGAATTTAGTCAGTAGGGATGTAAATCCTTCAGTTTTAAAACCTCCGGCATCCTTCCTATTGATGGATATTTTAACCCATTTAGAACTCTACAGAAATGAAAAATTCCGTAAGCTTATGGATGAACTTATTTCCATAGTTTCGAGGTGAAGTACGTGACTTATGCAGGTAAGCCAGTTCGAAGAATTCTACCGAGGCTTTTTAAATACCTTATAGCGCATAAGCTTCTCTTTATAACTTCAACAGTGCTCGTAGTAGTAGGAACAGTAATAGATCTTCTTCTGCCTTGGATCAGTAGAGACGTCGTGAACAATGTATTCATAGGGTCTGTCTCAAACATATGGCTTTATGCGGTAGCAATACTAGGTTTAACAGTTTTACATGGCACTCTATTCTTCTTAAGAGACTATTTATCTGGTTTAATGTCTCAGAAGATCAGCCATAATATGAGAATGCAACTCTATAGACATTTACAAGATCTATCCTACAGCTTTTTCGATAGAGTTGATGTTGGACAGATAATAAACCGCCTCACCAGCGACATAGATACGATCGGCAATTTCATAAGTTCTAGCATAACGCAATTATTAAGCTCTATTCTAATGGTTCTATTGGTCTCCGCGGTACTTATTTCAATAAATGCTTCAATGGCTTTAATAGCCATATCTATCACGGTACCATTCATAGCAATAATAGCCATGATTTTCGCTAAACTCGTAAGGCCGATATTTGAACGTAGGTGGATTGAACAGAGTAAACTAAACACTGCCGTAGCAGAATCCATTTCAGGCTTTCGAATAATAAGGGCACTTGGGATTGAAAACTGGGCTTTTACAAAGTTCAACTCCGTAAATAAACAGGTCTACAACCTTAGTATGTACTCTGAAAAACTAGCAACTCGAACGTGGCCATTTCTGAACCTCGTTATAGGTGTGGCATCAGCCATCGTATACTGGTATGGAGGGTTAAAGTTTTTCAGCAATGAGATTACAATAGGAGACCTCGTAGCCTTCTCGATGTACTTAGGTTATCTCGTCTGGCCTATAATGTCCTTCGGATTCCTATTCGCAGACTATCAGAGGACGAGTGTCTCTGCTGGAAGGGTTTTTGAAGCTTTAGATGCCGAACCAGAAGTCAAAGAAAAGCCAGATGCAATAGAGCTTCCGAATATTAAAGGGCATGTAGTCTTCGAGAACGTTGTATTCGGTTACGATTCAAATAAGCCTGTGCTTAAAGGTGTAAACTTAGAAGTTAAACCAGGTGAAAAAGTTGCTCTAGTAGGGGTTACAGGTTCAGGTAAGAGTACGTTGATAAAGCTTATACCCCGGTTCTACGACCCACAGGAAGGCCGTATTCTGATAGACGGTTACGATATAAAGGACGTTAAAATTCACTCCCTACGTAAACAGATAGGTGTTGTACACCAGGATATCTTCCTATTTCCAATAAGCATCCGGGAAAATATCGCGTACGGTAAACCCAATGCTACGTATGAAGAAATAGAGAGAGCAGCTAAGATTGCCCGTATCCATGACTTCATAATGAGTCTGCCTGAAAAATACAATACCATAATAGGTGAACGAGGTGTGACGTTGTCTGGAGGTCAAAGGCAGAGATTAGCTATTGCTAGAGCTTTAATTTTAAACCCAAGAATTTTAATACTCGATGACTCTACATCAAGCGTAGACTCTGAAACTGAGAAAGAGATATGCGAGGCCTTAAAAGAGCTCATAAAAGACAAAACAGTCTTCATAGTAACTCAGCGTTTATCCACTTTAAAACTCGCCGATAGGATTGTGGTGCTCGACGATGGACGTGTAGTTGAAGATGGCACTCACGATGAGTTAATAGCTAGGAACGGGTTATATGCTAAAATTTACAAATCTCAGATAATTGGGGCTGAGGGGGTGTAAGATCATGGGATGGCATATTATGCACCATGCTGAGAGAGCCACTGATGAAAAACCAGTTGAAGTCCCGACGTCTACTCTGCTTAAATGGTTTCTTAAAATTCTAGCACCGATGAAACTCGTAGTATTGGCTATCATTGTACTCTCAGTAGCCTCTATTGGCTTAAACATAGCAACCCCCTATATTAGCAAGCTACTCATAGACAAAGGAGTTGTAGCTATGAATGCCGACGCGTTAGTGTTCTACACGATTTTAGCCATCCTCGCTATTTCCGCTGGCGCTCTTTTAACAGCGCTCAGAAGATATTTAACGGCCTACCTAAACCAGAGACTTTTATTCGATTTAAGACGCAGGGCATTCCAACATTTAATGGATATCGATGTACACTATGTAACGCAAAGGCCATCAGGTAGATTGATCTCTCTGATAACGAATGACATAACGGCGATAGGTGAGGTTGTTACAATGGGTGCTATAGAATTTCTAATAAGCGCGTCTACGATAGTTGGTGCTGTATATATGATGGCAAGTATGCATTTAGCGCTTACACTGGCCGTTACATCGACGATACCCATCATGGTCATTCTCACAAGGTTTTTTGCGAAGAAGGCTCGTGAAGTGTTCAGAGAAACTAGAGTTAAGGTAAGTCAACTCACTAGTAGTGTTGAGCAGAGTGTATCTGGCGCAAGAGTGGCTCAAGCATTTACTGAGCGTAGAAATATCGATGTTCAATCATTTGAACGTGTAAGTCGGGAAACAATGGCTACAAGGGTTAAAGCGATACTGATATCCTCACTTATACGTCCATCTTTAGATTCCGTCAGAGCTCTCTCTTTTGCAATACTGGTGGGTTACGGTGGTTATCTGATAGCTTCACATGAGTTCACAATAGGTGGACTTTTAGCCTTCTACGGTTACACCGATTCTTTCTTTAGACCCATATTGATGATCACAATGTTCTATACAACTCTCCAATCAGCCCTAGCTGCAGCTGAAAGAGTCTACATTTTCTTAAACACAGAACCAGCTGTCAAAGATACACCATACGCTAAAGATTTAGAAGTCAAGAATGGCGAGATAGTTGTTGAAAACGTCAGCTTCAGTTACAACTCGAACATGGTATTTGAGAATATAAGCTTTAAAGTTAAAGCTGGGGAGATCCTTGCAATTGTTGGTCCTACTGGTGCAGGTAAGACAACAATCGCAAACCTCATATTGAGGCTTTACGATCCTCAGAAAGGTCGCATATTGATCGACGGCCACGATCTTAGAGAATTCACTCTCAGGTCTTTACGTAGAGCAACGGCTCTAGTGCCTCAAGAGCCGGTTCTCTTCAACGATACCGTTTTTGAAAACATTAGAGCTGGTTTTCCGGAGGCATCTAGAGAGCATGTTGAGAATATCATTAAATCGTTAGGTCTTGAAAAACTAATAGAGAGTCTTCCCAAAGGATACGATACAATAGTATCTCCTGGCGGGGAAAATCTTTCAGTAGGTCAGAGACAACTTATAAGTTTCGCAAGAGCTATGCTTAAAAATCCGAAAATTCTAATTCTTGATGAAGCCACTAGTAGTCTGGATTCAAGGACTGAGTCGTTGCTTCAGGAAGCTATGGTTAAGCTTCTAAAAGGAAGAACTTGTATAATAATCGCACATAGGCTTGCAACGGTTAAACTTGCAAATAGGATAATAGTGTTGGATAACGGTAGAATAGTTGAAGAAGGCTCTCATGAACAGCTTCTACGTAATGGAGGTTTGTATGCTAAACTGTATGAAACGCAATTCGGCACCTCCACTCAACCTCTAATCAGCACGGGTTAAGTATAAATCAATGAATTTTTTTATATAAAAAAGTGTACAAAATTTATTTACCCGGTCCCCATCTTCTACATCCAAGAATGGAGGAGCCAGTAATAGTCCTCGACGCTATGATCCCACATTATATGAAAGCCTATCTTAAAGTTCTAGGATATGTTAACGTTTATCATTTAAGAGATTTATATCCTCTGGATGTAGGGGATGAGTATATCCGGCAGTTTGTAGAATCGAAGGAAGCGGTACTCATAACAAGGGATAGAAAACATTTCAATACTCTCAAGAAGGGTAAGGTTTTAATTCTTGAGAAAGAAGATCCTTACTGGATGTTTAAAGAAGCTTTGGAAGGTTTAATGTTAATGGGTTTAACACCGCGGTTTGATTGGATTAAAATGAATGGAAAAACAGAATAATAGCCGTTTTAAGCTTCTTATGTTTAATATCTCCATAATGTAAACTTCTCCTCGGTGGAGGCGGTGAATGTCTAACGTGAGAAAAACGAGTAGTAAAGGATGTTACAGTTTGATCTTGAGAATTCGGAAGCCTACTACCGTTAGAATAGGGGCTTTAGGCTATGTAAAATTCGATGAAGGCCTCTACGTTTACGTTGGATCTGCCATGGGATCTAAGGCGCAAAACCTTGAAAATCGCATTAGAAGACATTTATCTAGATATAAAAAGGCAAAGTGGCATATAGATTTCCTTCTCTCCAGCGAAGATGCCTCAGTAGAAAGAGTAATAATATGTAAAACTACGAATAATATGGAGTGTTCAGTCGTCAAGGAGATCGCGAAAATCGGTCTTCACAACCCTCAACTGAAAGGTTTCGGTTCTTCCGACTGCAGATTCGGTTGTTTCAGTCATATTGTATACTTAGGCTCTTTAATAACCATTGATGAAGCTGTCGCCAGAATTTTGAATGCTTACGGTAGGCTCTCTCTTAGACCTGAAGTTTTTAAGTCGGAAGATTTAAGAGGAAACTACTGATATTTTTATGATGGTGTTTATTAATGAGCCGACCTGTCGAAATTGGTTCTCTCAAAGAAGGCATGTATGTAGTTATAGATGGTGAACCATCTAGAGTAGTAACCATCGAGAAATCTAAACCGGGTAAGCATGGAAGTGCTAAAGTCAGACTGGTGGCTATAGGCGTTTTCGACGGCGTTAAAAGAAGCATAGTGTCACCTGCAGACGCTAAAATAGATGTACCCTTGATAGATAAGCGTAATGGTCAAATAATATCAGTAAGTGGAAATACGGCTCAAATCATGGATTTGGAGAGTTTTGAAGTCTTCGATGTTTCAAATATCGAAACCGACCTACAAGATAAACTAAAACCCTCTGTTGAAGTGGAATATTGGATAATTATGGGTAGACCAAAACTTATAAGGGTTAAAAGCTGATAAACTTTCCAATATCTTGGAAGAAGTATTTTGCCTCGGTAAAGCACTATTTATGCGTATTCTCTCCACACATGTCCACAGTTTTTACATTTAAAGAATTGTGTCGGTGCCTCGTCTGCGCTTCTAGTTTGCATAATCCACCAATAGGCTTTTCCATACCCACATTTAGGGCATTCAACATCCGTAGTAGGCAATGTAGATAAGTCTTCATTCTCCTTCGTTATAACTATTAAAGTTTCCTTTGACACTCTAGTTTGATTTTCGTACTTGGCCTGTAGAGTTTTAACTTTTCTAAGCTCTTCATATCCACATTTAGGACATGCTAACTTCACGCCTTCATCAGTACGCTTAATTATCATTCTCGCTCCACATTTAGGGCAGAATTCCATCAACTTTCTCTCTTCAGAGACAAGTATTAGTCTCTTTTAAATTTTTCCTCTAGTGCGGATTTAAGCTTATAAGCAACTTTTAAAGCTTCAGGCTCGCCGTTGTTTCCTGAAGTTACGCGTAGTATTTTAAGAGCTGTTTCTTTATCTACGCCGTAGAGTTTTATGCCGTCTTTTTCTAAACATAAAATAGCTATATTGGTTTCCCTCCAAAGTTCCTCGCAGTTAAATCCATCTTCAGACTTTAACACTATAACTCTCAACTGTTTAAAGTGCTTACTTTCTCTGATAAGCTTCGGGAGACCATATTTTTCAACTTCTGCAGATTTAAAATACAGTATACCATCTATGATAGAACGGCCCCTGTATACTACTCCTAAAATATCTGTTCTACCATCTAGCAATACTTTAGTTAAACTCAGATTTCTAATTTCCTTTTTGACTGTCCTTATCGACATGTTCCATTGAATCCTCCATAATCTTCTCTATGAGATTTTTAAATGCGTTAACGGGATTGTCAAGGTCTCTTGCAAGTATCTCTATGGACTCATCTGTAGTTATGATTCCCTTAAGCCATGCATAAGCTATTATGGCCTCCGCATAATCTCCCACAGCTTTTCTATCGGTTCTCCTGGGTATAAGGCCTCTTAATGTAGATTTTCTAACGGCTTCTGCAAGTATTTTATTATCCATTCTCAAACCAGTAGGCCTACCTGAAGTCCTTGTAATTGCTAAGCTAAAGAGAAAATTAACTAGAGAATCCCCAAATCGTGCTAGCCCTTTGTCTCGAAGAATATCTTCAATTTTCAAATATTAAGCCTCTCATGCTACTTCTTAACACTTCTATAGGCTTCAAGGAAGCGTTCCTCAAGTTCTTTAAGTCTAATGTTTAGATTTCTCAAACCGTCTTTTAATATAGTCCTTACATCATTGCCTAAGGTAACTTTTAGCATGAATATAGCTTTAGGTATCAATGGGTGTGGAATATTGTATCCTACAAACTCGACTCTAGGGTCTTCTAAGAAGATGCTTTGAAGAGCACCTAGGAAGGTGTGTCCCTCCCCTTCCACTTCAAGCTCTATTTCTCTTTCCGTCCACTTTAAAACTTGAATTTTCATGTAAAACACCCCAATTTAATAACACCATAATCGTTAGCAATCTTACGGCCTTCAACATTGCCACAAATCTGACACTTGAGTCCTCTCCCGCTTCTTACTAATACTCCTCCACACTTCGTACATAGAGCGTAAACTACTCCAAACTCCGGTTTATGCATCATTAAGTGATAGACGTCATTATTGTAACTTAGGACTTCACACTTCACCAAATCTCCTGGTTTAATTGCTCCTCTAACGCTTTTCACATTATTCATGGAAAATAACCTAGTCTGTATTAAACCTGAAAAGTAATAGTTAAGTAATCTATTATTTACGGATATTATCATGACCGATGCGTTTTTCTCGGAAGCCGTCACGACAACACCATATACTACATCTCCAGGTTTTGGAAGCAAATTTCGTCTTTCAGTCTTTACACTAACCGTATGTTTTTCAACGTCCTCCTCCAAAAATCCAACTAAACATGATAGAATTTCATTGTTATATTCATAAGCTCCATCGCGAGGAATGTATTCCTCTATGACACCTATCTTATCTCCTGGGACGACGATTCTATTCTTCAGCCTCCCTATCAAACGTGTTTCACCTCAATCCGATACACATTCACCTGAAACTTGTAAAACCTCCTTCTGTGAAATTCAAACATTCTAGGTATGTTTATTGAAGACCTAAATACTACCGAAATTGAACCACCATATTCTTCTACAAGCTTCCTAATAAACTCATCAGTTTCACTTTTATGAATCGTATATATCACATGTCCAACCTCTAGTGCCTTCTTTAGAAATATTCTATCAGCTCCTCTAAATCCGGTTCCAAATGGGGGGTTTTGAATAACGGTATCACAGTATCCTTTAACCTTAGCTATGTCACATAAAACCCAGTCAGTTCTACCTGAAACTCCAGCTTTAACAGAATTCAATTTAGCTACCTCTAGAGCAACTCTGTCTATATCAAAACCTACAACATATTCGGCTCCTAGAATAGCCGCACCTATGGATAATCTACCAGTTCCACATCCAAAGTCAAATACGATTTTACCTGAGATATCACCATAGACATATGTAGCTACTGATAGAATTTTAGCTGCTAAGTCAGCTGGTATTGTATACTGCTCCAGAAGTCTGTTTGGTGATGGATGGGCTTTAAGACCATTAAGCAATATTTCAAGTTCTCTACGCTTTGGAATGTTCTCCAACATACTCCTCCCAACTAGTTAAGCCCAGTGCTACTAAAAGTTCAGCCGTATTTAAAATAGGCTTACTAATTCTATCTGAATCTTCTATCGAAAGTCTTGGACAAGCGGTATTGACGAATACATCTATCCATGTGTATGCTTCCAAGAAACCTGGGTCCAAATAGTTGAAGCCTATAAGATAGGCTTCCCTACCCGTGGCTTCAATGAGTTTTTTAATCCCTTCGGCATTCTCAAGTCTAAATTGTCCAGGCTCAAGTCCAACAAGTACTCCAAAAATTTTCCCTTCTCTCGCCTTGACTATTGATGCGTAGATTTTTCTCAGGTATCTACGCTTTAACTCTGACATATCTTGAAGCGAGGAAGTTACCGGGTTTAATGTTAAAACCCTCTTATTGGTAAGTAACGCCAATCCTAAGGGGTGAAATTTTCCATCTCCTACGAACAGGAAGAAGTCTACATATCTTTCAACACTCAAGGGAGCTGTATAATTACAGCCTAAAACCTGACCTGGATATTTAACACCTTCTCCTCTTCCTATTGAGACTTCTAAACCCCAGCTTTCGAGAACACTACGTACTTCCTCTAAACATCCTACAAACTGGAGGTTTGAGAATAATGCCACTTTCCTACCAGCATTTTTAATCTCCTCTTTAAACATTCTAAGACCTTCTTCGAATGTGGGAACACACATAGCGTCAAAATACAAGACTGGGATATTTGCATATGAGATTATTGGACTGTGTCCAATGTGAATTATCACATCTGCTTTAAGCTTCTCAGCCTCTGTTAGAGCCACGTTGCAAGAGCCAAAACATGGATTTCCGGAAAGCAAAATAGTAGCTCCGCATTCTCTAAGCTTTTCGATTAATTTTTTCAAGTGAGGTCTAAGACCTTCAGGAGCTTGAACTAAAATGCGTTTAAAACCTCTAGAGACGACTTCCCTCTGAATCTCATCTTCTTCAAGTCTTAAACAGCAGAAGATGAACACCTCTAATCGTCTACATAGCGTTTATAGTGTTACCACGTCAATCCGTGTAGGAATGGGCATTTTACTAGCTCCTCTGGTTAGAGCTTCCTTAGCATAGCTTAATCCGTTTTCAGTAGTACGAAGTATTATTATGTTCTGTCCTTTTTTAACTCTAGCAGCTAGCCCTACAGGCCTACCAAATGCTCTCCGCATACCTTCTGAAAGCCTATCGGCTCCAGCTCCAGTCATAACTTTATGCTCTCTAAGAACATGATGTGGGTATACGGATATTTTTAAAAAATATCCTTTGTCACCTAGCTTTTCTTCTAGAAACTTGTTAACAGCCATTCTAGCCGCTTCTAGAGCATTATGTCTTACCTGTGCGTCTTCAAGCGCTATAAGCCTAGCTTCATATTTAAAATTCCCATTAGGGTCTCCCATTGTAAGATGAACTACTTTACTCTGAGGGGCTCCTCCAATATATTCCCGTCTAGTATACGCTGAACCAGAAATTTTCCTAAAGTTTCTTGCCTTCAAAGCCGCTCACATTAATTTTTATCGATTTGCCTTCTTAAAAAACGTTCCGCAATTTCTAAGAAAACTTCCGGAGGAGTCTGATACACTCTGATCTTAGGGTCATAGTGTAATTGCATATTTGGGAATGTTTTTTTAATGAAGGCGTTCAGCGTTTTATTCCTCAGACTGAACGCTTTAGTTACAATTTTTTCAGCGTTTTCAAAAGCTACAGAGTCTAAAGCATGAGTTTTAAGTTTGAGTCTAACGGCGACACTATTGACCTTACTTCGCGGATAGAAAGCTTCTCTGGGAATCTTCTCCATAATTTCAACTTCGTAATTTAAATAAGTTAGGACTGTTAACCTACCATATTCCGTATCTCCTGGTTTAGCGCATAATTTTCTAGCAAACTCTTCTTGAAGAGTTAAAACAATAATGTCTGGTTTTTCTTTGATGAGTTTAAGAATCATTGGAGTTGATATTGCGTATGGAGGATTTGAAACAACTTTATTAAATCCCTTTATTCCAATTTTAAGGAAGTCTCCTTCGACTATTTTAACATTAGATCCATCAGGAAACCTACTTTTCAAATAGTTTACAAGCTTGTGATCTAACTCAACAGCATACACAGTCTTTGCTTTTTCAGATAGTAATTTCGTTAGAAGACCTATCCCAGCACCAATTTCCAAAACGACGTCTCCATTTGAAATATAAGCATAATCTACAAGTCTACGTAGAATATTCTCATCAACCATGAAATATTGGCCAAGTCTTCTCTTAGGAGAAATGATTCCAACTCTTATGAGTGTTTGAACAACATCTTTAAAATCCATGGTTAACCTTTCTCTCAAAAAATTATATGTGTTACTTCTGCCTTCTAAAAACTATTATTCGTCACATCCACAACCATGTCTTTACTTACCTGGTAGGGTTCTAGCTTTACCGCGCTTTCACGGGTTATTATAACAGCATTTCAGGAATTCTTTAAGGTGCGGTAGACCCTCATAGATTTTTCCATGGATAGAACTATTATACTATTTCTTTTCCGTATTCTCAAGCTTCTCGGAAAGTTGCTTTAAACTTCCATAATCTTAGAGAATGGGAGATAAAAACTTACGCAGCGGTGTGTAAGGCCTTGGAATTAACATGTCCATGGATAATTAAACGCTAGGTGTGAAATAGAAGAGTTTGAAATGAAGAGAAGTTCATGGGAGGTGATGAATATCGAATCATTGAATATTCTAAGCTTTTACGAAAAGTCTATACTTTGGGTTCTCCTCCATGAGTTCCTCTAAAACTCTTTTGGTTAAAAGCTTAATGGGATCGGGTATCCCAGTCCGTTCCTTTATATCTTTAAAGGATTTGAAGGGATTTATACTTCTCTCTCTTAATATAGTTAACATGTGTTTCTTTCCAACACCTGGTATCAATTCTAGAGCATGCATTCTAGGGCTTATCGGTTGGGATTTGTTAAAAAACTCTACAAATTCCTTTTCATTGAAGGCTATTATTTTCTCTACAATTTCCGGAACTTCTGCTTGAGCTGGCCCAGAAAGTTCACGGTAACTTAACCGTCCAATTATAAATGCAATCTTACTTTCAGGTCCTCTAGTTAAAGCAACTCTTTCACCTACCGTTACAGAGGCATTTTTCTTGAGAACACCCTCCAATAAGGTAAAATACCTCTCGCCTATTATCTCTACACAACTTCCCGCAAATTGAACTATTTTAGGTGCTCTTCTAGAAGGATATGGAAGAATGTTTAATATATAGCCGTAATCTTCATACGGCTTCTGGATCTTCATTAATAATAACACCTCAAATTATACCGAAAATTCAGATTGCCTCTTGAAGCCTATACTCATTTAGCAATTCTAATATCTTTTTAAGTTGAGAAGTCGTTATCAGTTTACCTTTTAAACCTGTGAAGAATATTCTAAGCTCTTCAACACTTTCGGGCATAACATTAACTATTTGTACGGCTCTATCACGCTCAATATTGAATTCATTTATCAACTTATCAATAAGCTCAGATGCTTTTGAGGGGTCCACTTTAGTCATTTTACGTGCGTATTCTAAAACTCTAGCTTGGAATGGATTGGGGTTTTTTAAATCCTTAAGTATGCTATATGCTTCAGCTATAGTTATATCTACCTCTTTGATTTTCCTGAGAACCATTCTATCCCTCCCCCATCAAATTAGATTTTAATGAGTTAATGGTTTCAGATGCTCTGGTCTAACTATGAGGGTCTTCTCCACGCTTCCTATCGTCATCTTCAATATATAAGCCCTTCCTCTTTTTCCAGTAACTATTCCAACCCTACCGTGGTACCTTCTATGAGGCATACCTTTATGAATACTCGGATTTATATCAATTACAACAGGCTCATCTAGTTTATACTCTCTCAAGATAGAGGTTACTTTGAGCGGATTCTCTCGTCTCCTAAGACGTAAAAGTTGTCTAGTTTTTCTTCTAAAACCCTTGGAATAGGGCGTTAATGCTCCCCCCTGTTTTCAAACATTTTTGATAATGAATCGCGCTCTTTTAAGCATTTCCTTAAACTGTCAATTCTAAAATGCCAGATTTACAGTCCACATTAGGAAAATTGTTAAGTGAACTTAGTGTTGAGCGCCAGTTAAGATACATTTGAACTAAATAGTCTCCCCATTCTCAGCAAGTCTCTTCTGCTACGCATAGCTTTTAGAAGCCTAACAGTCTGCTCATAATATTTAACTAGGTCTTTTACCTCTTTTTCAGCAACTCCAGCACCGCGGGCTATTCTACGTATTCTCGAAGAGTTTAAAATCCTAGGGTTTATTCTCTCCTCTCTAGTCATAGACTCTATTATAGCCTTCCACTTATCCATCTTTACTTCAACCTCTTCGAGAGATCCATTTGGAAGACTGTAGGCGAAACCGGGTAGATGACTTACGATGGATTTGAGAGGCCCCATTTTTCTCAAGTTCTCCATCTGTTTATACAGATCTTCAAGCGTAAACTTTCCAGTTAAAACTTCTTTAGCCTCTTTTTCAGAAACCTTGATTTCAGCTTGTTTAAACTTCTCTATAAGTCCTTCAATATCCCCAAATCCCAATAATCTGGCGACAAACCTTCTAGGGTTAAATACCTCTAAATCCTCAATTTTTTCACCGATACCTATAAGTCTTATAGGCGCCCCTGTAGCAACTACCGCCGATAATGCTCCCCCTCCTCTTGCAGAACCGTCCATTTTAGTCAATATTATAGAACCGACTTTAACCGTTTCATGGAATGCTTTAGCCTGATTATAGGCTTGCTGACCTATCGTAGCGTCAATCGTTAGAATAACTTCATCAGGTTTTATGGCCTCATAAAGCTCTTTCACTTCCCTCATAAGCGATTCTTCATCCTTATGTCTTCCAGCAGTATCTATTATCACAAGTTCGCGTCTACCATCACGGAAGAATTTTAAACCATTTAACGATATTTTAACAGGGTCTTTCCCATCTGGTTCTCCATAAACCGGTATGTTGACCATATCCCCCAACTGTTTAAGTTGATGGTATGCTCCTGGTCTGTAGACGTCTGCACATATAAGCCCGCATTTGACTCCTCTTTTCTGGTAGTAAAAAGCGAGTTTGCAAGCGGTTGTAGTTTTACCTGAGCCCTGTAAGCCAACAAGCATGTAGACATTTAACCTACCTGGTTTTATCGTGAAAGGCGGAACACCTTCTCCACCTAAAAGACTCACAATCTCATCATAGACTATCTTCACAAGGTACTCTCTCTCGGTAAAACCAGACGGTGGTTTTTCGTTTAAGGCTCTGTTTTCAATTCGCTTTGCAAGATCTATTACGAGGTCTACTTTGACATCGGCCTGAAGAAGGCTTCTGACAAGATCATTTACTAGACCTTTTACTAGATCCTTATCCATCCTAGATGCCTTTAAAACTTTGTTTAATGCGTCTCTAAGGGATCTTCCTAGGCTTTCTAGGGTCAAGACTTCCTCAGAGACTATGAAAATGCTTTCTTAAATAAATCTTTACCGTTTACATGTAAAACCTTTTAAAATAGTTCAAGTATAATCAATCTAGCGGCTGTGATGAGTCAAAGTTACTGTGACAAATCTATGAACGTAAGGCATTTGTCTGAGCCGCGTCAGATTAGATCCGTCAAAACCTATAAATAGTCGCTGTTGATTGAATATACTCTCAATATGGGCTACAAAATAACTATAGTAGGTGGTGGAAGCAGTACTTTCACACCTCAGCTCATGAGGTTGTTTATCGAGTCTAGGCTTCTACAGGATAGTACAATATGTCTAATGGACATAGATGAGCATAGGCTTAACGTAATGTTCCGGCTCTCCCAAAGACTGATCGAAAAGACAAATGCTTCTCTGAAAGTCGAAGCTACGACAAATAGGTTAGACTCATTAACAGACGCAGACTTTGTTATAACCGCTATAGCAGTCGGCGGTTTAAAAGCTTGGGAGTACGATATAGAGATACCCGCAAGATATGGAGTTTACATGGCCATATGTGATTCAGTAGGTCCAGGCGGTATAATGCGCGCATTTCGTCACATACCTGTTCTAGTGGGAATGGCAAAAGAATTGGAGGAGGTGTCTCCAAAGGCTTGGGTCTTCAACTATACCAATCCAGTGCCCACCAACTGTATGGCTATGGTTAGGAATTCAAAGATAAAAGTCGTAGGTCTTTGCACGTGTTCTTCAATACCGTCAAATCCCAACTATTTAGCTGAAATTGTAGGTGTAAATCCTGAGGATATTTTAACACCTGCACCAGCAGCAGGTATAAACCATTGTGCGGCTATATTAAGCTTAAAACTCAAAGATGGGAGAGACGGTCTTCAATTAGTAAAGGAAAGATCTTCAAACCTAGTTGAGAAGCTATTTGTAGAAAACTATGGTGTGCTTCCATACTGCTGGTCCCACTGGACCGAATTCTTCCCATTTCTATGTGGCTTAGAAGAGGAGTATAAGGGTAGATTACAGGGGCTCAAAATGAAATTTGGTTTGAAAGTCCATGATATGGTGGAGGAGCAACAACGAACAGCTAAATGGGAGAAGCTTGTCGAAGATATGGCTACTGGCATGAGGGATTTAAGCCTCGATGTTTTACCTAGCGGAGAAGCCGTATTAGTAGTAGATATAATTGAAGCACTCTTGGAGAACAGGAACGAGGTATTTGTAGTCAATACTCTCAACAGAGGAGCGATAGAAAACCTTCCGTTCGATGCCATTGTAGAAGTATCCTCTGTAGTAGGAGGTTATGGAATAATTCCAATACACGTGGGTAAACTTCCACCGCCATTGGCAGCAGTGTTAAGTAATCATATTGAAGTTCAGAGACTTACAGTTGAAGCTGCTTTGACTGGTGATAGAAGTTTAGCGTTTCAAGCACTCCTTCAAGATCCACAAGTTGCCTCGAAACTGAAACCGGATGAAGTTGGTAAACTCTTAGATGACCTTCTCAATGCTCATGCACAGTATCTACCGCTCTTCTTCAAAAAGTGAGGGTTTACTTCTTTATGAAATATCTTCTAAACTCTTCAAATTTTTTCATTAACGGGGTACTTCAAATTAATATTAAGGCGTCAAAGACGATAAGCCTTTAACTGGGTATCTAACGTCGATCTAATGGTATCTTCTATCTGATATAGAAAAATCTAAGTCTTAAACTAACGGTTATGCTGAAAGGCTTAAAACTCCATAAATGAAGATTATAGAAAAGTTTTAAGCTGAGTCTATTTACAATAGAAGCTAATGGCTTCAAGTGAAATATTCTACAAGTGTTTTAAATGCGGCACTTTAATACCATATGGAAGGCTGAAGTTAAGTCCAGACCTTAAATGCCCTGAATGTGGATGTAAAATCTTAACAAAGGTAAGACCTCCCGTTGTCAAAAAGGTAAAAGCCGTTTAGCTGTTTTATATAGACACGTGTGAAAGAAAAGGATAATATACGGCTATTGTGTTTTCTATATTCTTCAGTGGGAAGATTCATGAACTTTAAGGCAGATAAGTACGAGAAGGTACTTAAGCTCGCTAAAAGTAGAGGGTTTTTCTGGGAGGCCTTTGAAATATATGGTGGTGTTAGTGGCTTTCTAGACTATGGTCCGTTAGGAGTCCTACTTAAACGTAGGATTTCAGACATGTGGATTAAATGGTTTGTGAAAAACGAGGGCTTCATAGAGGTTGAAACGCCCATAATTAATCCCGAAGTAGTTTTCAAAGCCTCAGGCCACATCGACAGTTTCAAAGAGCCAGCATTTAACTGTCTGAAATGCAATAGACGATTTAGAGCCGACCATTTGATTGAAGAAACTCTAGGCTTAAGTAGTATTGAGGTAGAAAATATGGATTTGAAAGCACTCCAAAAGCTCGTCTTAGATAGAGGTTTAAAATGCCCCGAATGTGGGGGCGATCTAAGTGAGCCGTACTATTTTACTACGATGTTTAAGACTTTCATCGGACCCTACATGGAAAATATCGGCTATGGTAGACCTGAAGCTGCTCAAGGTATGTTCCTAGCCTTTAAGAGGGTTCTAGAGTTAAAGCGTGGAAAACTCCCATTCGCTATAGCTCAAGTTGGTAAAGTGTTAAGAAATGAAATATCGCCGAGACAAGGACCAATACGATTAAGAGAATTTACAATAATGGAGTTTGAGCTTTTCATCGACCCCGAAGATCCCAAGTGTCCTAAGATAAGTGAAGTTGAAAACGAGTCTTTGAGGATAGTATCTAGTAGTGTGAGAATAAAGGGTTGCGAGGAGCCCGTAGATCTTACCGTTAGAGAATGTCTGGATAAGGGTCTCATAGGTATGGAGTGGCTCGCGTACTTCATGGTTAGAGCTAAGCAATTTATGGAAAACCTCGGTATCCCTCACGATTATCAAAGATTTGTAGAAAAGCTTCCATGGGAGAGAGCGCACTACTCTTCTCAGGGATTTGACCAAGAAGTATACCTCGACAGGTGGGGTTGGGTTGAAGTATCAGGTCATAATTACAGGACTGATTATGACTTGAAAAGACATATGAACTTCAGCGGCGTTGACATGACGGTTTACAAGCAATTTGAGAAGCCTACTACTACGAGAAAGATTCGAGTGGAGCCAGAATATGAAGCCATACGTAGAGATTTTGGAGAGCAATCTGATATAGTCGCGAAGCTGATAATGAGCATAGAACCTGAAACTTTAGTCAATAGTTTGGCCAGTAATGGAACAATTAAACTTAGAGATTTCTTAATTAAATCTGAACACATTAAACTAAGCGAGTCCATTATTGAAGAAAAAGGTAAAAAGTTTATACCTCATGTAATAGAGCCAAGTTTTGGCTTAGAAAGAATATTCTACGCTGTTTTAGAGTATGCCTATACCGAACGTGAGGGAAGGGTCGTTCTCAAGCTTCCCATAACTGTAGCTCCAATACAGATAGCCGTATATCCACTCGTAACCAAAGACGGCATTCCAGAGAAAGCTTTAGAGATCTATAGACATCTGTTAAAATTCGGCTTCGAAGTGTATTATGATGACTCCGGCTCCATAGGTAGACGGTATGTAAGATCTGATGAAATGGGAATACCATTAGCATTAACAGTAGACTATCAAACTCTCCAAGATAATACAGTCACGTTAAGGAATAGAGATAGCTGGAGGCAAGTTAGAACACATCTTGACAGTATTGAGAATAAGCTTAGAGGCTTCTTCAACTGTGAAATTCCATTTGAAAGCTTGGGTGAGCTTATTTGAAAGCTTCTTTAATAACTACTACTTTAGCAGGTGATAGAATTATAGTTTGGAATCCTGAGGAAGGATCGAGACTCTATAAACTCGGCTTTTACGGTAAACCAGTAGGTATAAGTAAACCTAAAACAGCCGAATTCGATAAGCCTTTAATATTAGATCTCTTAGAAGGAACATATCTGCTAGAGAAGGGATTCATAAGGGTCTTGGATCAGTTGACGAATTTAGAGCTCACCGCAGAAGATGTTAAGAAGTACGGTAGACTTGCTATAGAAGGATTTGATGGAAAATACCTCGTTTACCGGGATTTGAGAGAGAAGGGTTATGTAGTAACTACAGGCATAAAGTTCGGTTCAGACTTTGCGGTCTATAGAAGAGGTCCAGGTATAGATCATGCTCCTTACATTGTTCAAGTTAAAATGCTAAATGAAACCATAAGTGCTACTGAAATTGTTAGGTCTGGTAGATTGGCTACAACTGTCAGAAAAAGGTTTATAGTAGCCATACCTAAACTCGATGAAAATAGGGTCGTATACTTGCTATTCAACTGGTTTAAGGCTTAATTTGATAGGCTGGAATTTTCACCTTGGTTTGTCGAGGGCTATGTTATGGACGTTACACTGCACATTGGTATTGACGATACAGACTCCTTACACGGGGGATGTACAACTTATGTTGCTGCCGTGCTTATTGAGAGGCTTACAAAGCTAAATGTAGAGTTTCAAGATTACCCAGCTTTGATTAGGTTAAACCCTAATATCCCATGGAAAACTAGGGGAAATGGTGCTGTTGCGATAAGATTGAAAACTAAAGTTGAACAGATGGATAAAATTAAGTACGAGGTCTTACATACGGTTGAGACGCTTTCTCAACATGATGCAGATCCAGCGGTGGTTTTCCTAAGCGGAACTATTCCAAATAAAATTAAAATGTTTTCTAAGATGGCTTTATACGATTTTCTAAATGTAGATTGCGCTTTAAAAGTCGCTGGTAAATGTGGCGTTGAAGTATATGCAAGTAAAAGCCTTAAAGGAATTATCGGAGCATTAGCAGCAGTAGGTGAAACACTTCAGGATGATTACACCTACGAGCTTCTAGCCTATAGGACCGATGATTACAGAGGTATGCCTAGAATGGTTTCTGCCGAAAGCGTATTTTTAATGGATAGGGTTACAAGCCCTATGACCTTTAACAACTTAGATTTCGAGACTGGACGTATACTTATAACTCCCAGAGGGCCGGATCCTGTATTGTATGGAATTAGAGGAGAAGACCCAACTGTGCTTGTCAAAGCCATGAAAATAGTCGATGTCTATGAACCCATAGAACGCTGGGTCATATTTAGAACAAATCAAGGTACCGATGCCCACCTTAAGTGGGTGGAAAATCCTAGGGATGTTAAGCCGTATAGAGCAGTTGCATTTAAAGGAGTTGTCTGTGAGAAGCCTCATGTAGTACCTGGCGGTCATGTAATCTTTAAAATAGCCTTTAAAGATAGATTTTTCGATTGCGCTGCTTATGAGCCTACTGGTAGCTTCAGAGAAGCTGTTAAAAAGCTTATCCCAGGCGATGTAGTAGAAATCTATGGTGGTGTTAGACCTTTAAACGGCACTATGACTATTAACCTCGAAAAAATAAGAATAGTTTCTCTTGCCAGGGATGTTAAATACTTCAACCCTAAGTGCCCCAAATGCAATTCAACTATGAAGTCTATGGGCCGTGCTAAAGGGTTTAAGTGTGAAAAGTGCGGACTTAGAGATTCAAACATGCATAAGTTAGAAGTTGAAACACCTAGAGAGATTAAACCAGGTTTATACATTCCTCCTCCTAGGGCTCAACGCCATCTTACAAAGCCCCCTTCAAGGTATGGCTTAGAGAAGAAAGATGTTAAATACAAGCTCATAGAGTCTTGGCACATACCGTAAATATAGCTTTGAAGGCATCTCGATTGACTGAAGTTGAGAAAATTAGGTTCTAGTCGATCATTTTAAGTTGACAATCCAAGTTTTAGCCATGAAACTATTTAATTCCAATCACACTTAATGTCCTCTTTATGTGTGTTAATTTTTTTATTCCGTGTATAATAAATAGTTATAGTAAATTTTTTATATTGAGATTTAAAGCTGGAGAGTGAAGGATATTATGGACTTACAACCATCTCAAGCAACTTTTAAGCACTATCTGATATTTCTCTCTGGACAATTCACCTCCATGCTAGGTTCTAGTGTAGCTCAATTTGTAATAACATGGTGGATAACTCTTGAGACTAGGAGTACTGTATACCTATCTATAGCATCTTTTGCAACATTCACACCCTTCGTAGTTTTAACACCCTTCACTGGCGTCTTCGCTGATCGATGGAACCGTAAAATTCTGATAGGTGTTACAGATTTTCTTCAGGCTTTAATCGCTCTGATGATTATACTACTGTTCTGGTTTAACGTAATCTCAGTATGGACTTTAATCGTTCTAATCGCGGTTAGAAGTGTTTTCCAAGCCTTTCAAGCACCAGCAATATCTACTTTAATCCCCCTTATGGTTCCAAGCGATAAGTTGAGCCGTATAAATGGTTTGAACTTCTTACTAGGCGGTGCTGTCGGCTTTATAGGGCCCATCACAGCAGCTGTGATGTTGGAAATATGGGCGATTCATGAGATACTCTGGCTTGACGTTACAACTTTTCTAATTGCCGTAATTCCATTAACGATGATCAAAATACCTACTAGAAGAATAAAAACCAGCGAGGAGAAAACGTCCTTCGCTAGAGATTTTATAGATGGTTTAGCCTTCATAAAGCATACTAAGGGTTTTATGGCAGTATTCATGATGGCTATGATGATTAACTTCCTAGCCATGCCATTAGACGTCCTTCTTCCATACTATATTAAATTTACTCATCAAGGTGAAGCATCGGAGTTAGCATTCATAGTAGCGGCTTCCCAGATTGGAATGCTCCTTGGCGGAGTACTCATGTCTGTAATCAAAGGATTTAGAAGAAAGATGCTTACTGCCATGTACTTTCTCTACGTTTTCTTCGCCATGTATGCTCTTATAGCTCTTTCTCCTAAGGGTTTCTTCTGGCTTATCGCATCTGCCATGTTTGCATCACACTTCTGTCTGCCGATTATAAACGTATCATTCATCACACTGGTTCAAATAATCGTCCCTAAACACCTATACGGTAGAGTGAGCTCAGTAATGATGACTTTATGCAACCTCGCATCACCCGTGGGGATGATAATCTCGGGGCCATTAGCGGATTACATGGGTATAGTTAATCTGTTTCTAGGGTGTAGTATTCTCGGGACACTATGTCTAACTCTTTCACTACTGTTCACAGACATCAGATGCTTTGAAGAGGAAGCAAACATAACTAAGTAACCTCCCGCCTTAGAGTTTGAGAATTCTAACCCTATAGGTGAAAGGGCTTGGTTAAAATTACTGATGCTCGTATATATTCTAAGCGTCTTGAGCTGGTAATTATCTAAGATGTGAATAATGAATAAGATACTTATTAAGTGAGTTTTAATCATGGTATTCCGCTGGATAAGACGCAAAGCTACACGTACGTAATACCTTCACATATGTGAGTTTAAAAGATGTTTTTGGAGTAAGAAAAAACTCAGACCTTCACAGGTCAAGTTTAACTAAAAAATCTTAGACTATCCTTAAGTTCAGTTCTGAACGTTATAACTTCCGCCGACTTGAGGTGAATCCATGAGTAAAAAACTGAAAGGTTGGGATAAGCCAACTGGGGTAGTCAAACGGGAGAAGCCGCTCAAAGAGAGAATAGATGAGACTATATATAGACTTAAAGGTCAACTGAGTAAGCTTGACATGACGTCTATAAGAATGGAACAACACGAAAAGGAACTATTCGAGAAATGTGTCGCCGCTCAAGCTATGGGAGATGACGCCCGGGCCTCCCTTTACGCAAATGAGTGCGCAGAAGTCAGGAAGATCTCAAAAATCCTACTGAAAAGCAAACTCGCGTTAGAACACGTCCTTTTAAGGCTTGAGACTATCGAGGAATTCGGAGATGTTATAACAGTTATGGGGCCCGTTGCAGGGGTTATAACAGCTTTAAGGAAACAGCTTGGAGGCATAGTTCCAGAGGTTAGTTATGAGCTTGGCCGTATAGGCGATGAATTGAGTAAAATGGTGGTAGAGGTTGGAGAGGCCTCAGGTCAAAGATGGGACTTAGAACCGATGAGTAGCGAAGCTCAGAAAATACTAGCTGAAGCATCTGCCTTGGCAGAGCAAAAACTGAAAGAGAGACTTCCTGAGCTCCCATCTCCTGAATCTGAACGTGTTAGGAGGTGATATGCATGAGTTTTGAGTTGAATGAGTTTAAGAAGTTTTTGGGTAAACATGTGAGAGATAGCTATGGAAGAACTCTTGGTCGAATAGTGGGGCTTATAGCGGATGTAAATCAGCAGGTTACAGACGTAGAGGTTGAATTTGGAAACGGCGACTTCCTAAGGTGTCCAAGTAAACAGTTTAGCATAGAATCTGGGGCGTTGGTATACCTTTATCCGTGGGAACTAGAATCGATGGAGATAGCTAAAGCCCTCGACTTAGCAATTAAACGAATACAGGCATTAGATGAATTATTCAGGATGGGTGAAATTCCTACTGAAACCTACGATGAATTCAAGAAAACACATGAAGCCTCTCTAAAAGAACTCAAGGATAAGAGAGACAACTTAATTACGAGACTTAAAACCCGCGTAGATAAACTGAATGGCCAAATAAAAGAACTCCAGATGTTTAGAACAAGTCTTAAAATGCAGAAATCTACTGGTGAAATCGGCGAGGACCTATTCAAGGATGCAATATCCATAGTTGAAGACGGTCTAACAAAATCCTTCAATGAGAAAGAACAACTCGAACATACTATAATGAAGCTTTCAAAACTTGATTTTAAACCCCCTTCAGCCATAAAGCCAGAAGTCAAACCAGTTATACCGAAGATTGAAATTGGAAGCGGACTTACACCCTCCAATATTGGAGAATCGAAGACGGAGGATAAGGGTACTAAAGATAAGAAAGAGGGTTCCCCGATAAATGTAAAAATCGTAGAGTGACATCGAAGGAGGGTGATCTTTGAGGGTACGGTGGTCCAGCGAAGATCGTAGCCTTTGGAGAAAGATTGAAGATAAGCTCAAGATATCAAACAAACCTCTGAAGGAGCGTATAGTTAAGGCCATTTACAACCTTCAGATTCAAAAGGACAAGCTTGAAAATACATTAAATAAGCTTCAGAGAAGAGATAGACAAGTTTTTGAGAAATGTATAGGTGCTCATCTTTCAAACGACAGAGCCCATGCCGTGATGTACGCTAATGAATGTGCAGAAATAAGAAATATGGCAAAACTCATAATGAGCGCTCAGCTAAGTATTGAACGTGTTATTCTAAGACTTGAAACTGTCAAAGAATTTGGAGATATTATGGCTCAACTATCTCCAGTTATAGGAATCGTCAGCGAGGTCAGTAAGAAGCTTTCTGGAATTGTACCCGAGGTCTCAAATGAACTTGATAAGATCCATAGAATTCTAAATCAAACAGTTCTCGAAACCGGGGTCTCTACTCAAGGGTTTGATACGCCACATGTGTTAAGCGAAGAAGCGCAGCATATAATTGAAGAAGCCTCGGTAATCGCGGAACAAAAGATTAAGGAGAGATTTCCAGAATTACCCAAGCTAGGTGAACCACTCGGAGAGGGTGAGATCAGTATCGCAACATCCTCCTCTATTCCTACACGAACTGTAAATTGGATCAATAGAAGAATAGATGAAGAAGTTTACAACTATATAGTCAGAAACCAGGGTAAGATTAGCATTAGTAAATGTGCTCTCGAGCTTAGATTATCTACTGATGAAGTTAAAAATGCGATTAAACGTCTTAGGGAGAAGGGTATTATAAAAGTGATATAGCTTAACCGGGGGGGATTCATGGCCTACGAAGAACTCATAAAGATGGCTGAAAAGAATGTTTTAGAGGCTATAAACCTAGATAAGCAGGGAGCAACTAGGTTAGCAGCTGTTAAATATCATAGGGCCGCTGAAATACTTTTAACTGTATGCTCGTTATATCCCCAATCTCCCCAAGCTAGGATTTACGCTGAAAAAGCAGAAGAGTACTTGAGGAGGGCTAAGGATTTTCAAAGTCTAAATTTAGAAACAACCGGCTTTGACGTAAAATCGGCAGGGAAAGCCCAGACATCTAATCTACTTGAAGATAAAGATAGGCCGAATGTCAAGTGGGACGACATTGCAGACTTAGAAGAAGCTAAAAGGGCCATAACAGAAGCAATAGTGTATCCAGTTAAAAGGCCAGACCTTTTCCCACTTGGATGGCCAAGAGGAATACTGTTTTTCGGACCCCCCGGTTGTGGTAAAACTATGCTTGCTGCTGCTGTGGCTAATGAAATCGATGCAAACTTCTTCTACGTGGATTCTGCTACTATAATGTCTAAATGGCTCGGTGAATCTGAGAAAAACGTGGCTGCTCTTTTCGACAATGCTAGGCAGCTTTCGCTTAAGGGGAGACCCACGATTATATTCATAGATGAAATAGATTCCCTAGTTGGGATAAGGGATCATGAAGTCGGAGGAGAGGTTAGAGCTAGGAATCAATTACTCAAAGAGATGGATGGTCTTTACGATAAAAATAAAAACTTCTACCTCTACGTCATAGGTGCCACAAATAAACCTTGGAGTTTAGATGAACCTTTCATACGTAGGTTCCAGAAGAGAATATACATACCTCCACCAAACTACGAAGCACGGGTCGAATTATTTAAATTGTACTGTAAACGGTTAAAGCTTGATGAAAGTGTAGATTTTAACCAGCTCGCTAGATTAACCGAGGGTTATACAGGTAGCGATATCAGGGATGTGGTTCAAGAAGCACAGATCAGAGTAGTTCGAGAGGTATTTGAGAATAATGAAAGCGAAGCTAGGGCGATAACAATGGATGACTTTATCGAAATCATTAAAAATAGGATGCCCAGTGTCTCCGAAGACATGGTACAGCTCTATGATAAGTGGTGGAAGAGATTTAAAGCCGTTTAGATGAGGTGGAGAAATGAACTCTGAAATAGATGAAAAAGACCTGAGAATACTTTCACTGCTCATAGAGGATTCCAGCATTTCACTCGTGGATATAGGTAGGAAATTGAACATGCATCCCAACGTCGTGGCATATAGGATCAACAAGCTTGAAGAGATGGGTATTATAAAAGGCTACACTGTCGTGCTGGATCTAGAAAAGCTTGGTTTAACTGAGTACATGTGTATAGGTATTAACTTCCCAGACCATAGGTTTAGAAGCGAGTTTTTGAAAAGAATTCGAGAAATACCTCAAGTCACTATGGTTGTAAGCTCCCTAGGGAAACCAGAGGGAATACTGTTCGTAGTTGGCAGGAATAAAGAAGAAATAGATGACATTCTTTCAAAACTTAAGGACATGAATGTTGAAATAGAATTTGCGACGCCAATTATAAAGAGTCTTCAAACTGGTTTAATTCCTAAGATTTTAGAAGCACCTATATCAGAGAAAAAAGTTACGCAAGAGTATGCTAAAGGTTATCTAGAGGCAAATAATATGGTCAAGAAAATTAATATAAAATAAAAGATCTATCATTAAGTCTAATTTTAACTTTCATATCTTCAGAAGCTTCTCCAATGATGTAGCTTTCAACCCCCATTTTTTTACACGTCTCTACTACACTGTCTGCCTCATATGGTGGAACGATTACACAAAAACCTATGCCCATATTAAAAGTTCTATACATTTCCTTATCATCTATCAAACCTATGCTCTGTATGAGTTTAAATATGGGTAGCGGGTCAGGCATATTATAAAGTTCGAAACCTACATTGGCTAGACGACCTATCCTCATAAGCTTTGTAAAAGAGCCGCCTGTTATGTGCGCTAATCCATGAACTTCAAATTCGCTTAAAATCTTCAGAATAGGTTTAACGTATATTCGCGTGGGTTTTAAAAGCTCCTCACCTAATGTACATCCAAGCTCCTTTATGTAGCTATTGATTGTAAACTTGGATAGTAGAACTTTTCTAGCCAAAGTCAACCCATTAGAGTGTATACCAGTACTAGCTAAACCTACTACGCAATCCCTAGGTTTGATGGAAGAACCAGTTACTATCTTACGTTTATCTACAACTCCTACACACATAGCGGCCAAGTCGAAACCATACCCCTCTCTAAAGCCTTTAATTACATCCTTCATAATCGCCGTTTCACCGCCTATTATGGCTATTGAAGCCTCCTCAGCACCCCTAGCTATACCCTCCATAATGGGTTCTATCAAATCATTTCTAGGTTCTTGAACTGCAAGATAGTCCACCAGTGCTATGGGTTCTGCACCTATGCATATCAAGTCGTTTACACACATGGCTACACAGTCTATACCTATTGTATCATACCTGTCCATCATTTGAGCTATCAAAACCTTAGTACCTACACCATCAACGTGAACCGCTATTGCTTTACTACCATCTAAATCTATTACACCAGCATAATGTCCTATTTCTGTTAATACACTGCCAACTCGTCCTTTTCTGAAAATGAATGTTCTTTCAAGAATCTTCTTCGCTAATCTATGTATTTCAGAAACTTCGTCTAAATCTACGCCAGCCTCACGATAATCTTTAGGAATACTCATGGTTCAACCCCCCAATTATCGGAATTTTTCACCTGTAAGTTTTTCAAATGCTTCAATATAACGCCTACTTACTTCAGCAATTATATGCTCCGGAAGCTTCGGAGGAGGCGGTATTGGTTTACCCAATCTAACAGCCTCTTCTAAAGCCCTCCTATATCCTACATTCTCCAACCAATCTCTAACTGGCTGCTTATCATAGCTTTCCTGTCTCTTTCCAGGACTATATTTGGATTTCAACCAGAGTCTGAATTCATCTGGGCCGATGGAATCTGCTAATAGTATCTTTCCATCTTGGGTACGGCCAAATTCCAATTTAAGATCAGCCAGTATGAATCCTTTCTCTTCAGCTCTAGAAGCCATAGATTGATAAATATCTATGCAGGCGTCCTTAAGCATGTTATACTCATCTGAAGTAAGCCATCCTCTTGAAAACACCTCCTCCTTAGTTAGAGGTCTATCTTTAGCCTCAAATTTAGTGGTTAGATCTAACATGGGTTCTGGAAGTTTAGCGGCTAGTATAGGTTCAATCGGAATTTGAGTCTCCCCCTTCAACATTCTCTCATAAAGACCACCGTAGATATAACCCCTAACTATGAACTCAATGGGTATCATTTCTAGGCGTTTAACCAGCATTTTATCTGGAAGTATAAGCTCAAGCATGTGATTTGGATAATGAAGGGTTTTAAACCAAAAACCAGTCATGCGGCATAAAACTTCTCCTTTGAACGGTATTTCTGAGGGGAGGACTACATCAAAAGCTGAAACTCTATTAGTGAAATGGAATAGCAGGGTGTGTTCGTCAACCTCATACACATCTTTAACTTTTCCTCGTTTTAGAAGACGCAAACTGCCACCTCCAAACTTTTACTCCGAAAACTTCCTAAGCTCTTCAGCCGATTGTTCAACATTACACTTTAAAGAATTGCGATATTTTACAAGCTTTTCAACCACTTCAGGTCTCTGTAAACCCACTATCTCAGCAGCTAAAAGAGCGGCGTTGACAGCATTATCAATACCCACACAAGCTACTGGTACACCCGGGGGTGTCTGCACGATCGATAATAGTGAGTCTAAGCCATCTAAAGCTCTTTTAACAGGAACACCTATAACAGGTTTAGTAGTGTATGCGGCGATTAAGCTGGGTAGAAGCGCAGATAACCCGGCTATGGCTATGAATGCGTAAACTCCTTCTTTTTCAGCCATCTCGATAATAGTTTTAACTCTATCCGGAGTCCTATGAGCTGAGGCGATTTCCACTTTAGCTTTAATGCCCATTGTAGTGAGTATTTCGACGGCTTTAAGAGCGTACTCTTTATCAGACATGCTACCTATAACAACTAGAACGTCTGGCAATTTTAAACACCTCAAATAAGAATAGTAAAGTGTTCAAAAATTTTTTGAACATAAAAGATTCTAATACCAATTCCCATGTTGATATTTAAAATAACCCATGAAGATATATCAACTCATTACATGTACGGATACTTCTGCAAACCCTGCTTTTCTGCAAATTCTTTCTAGTTTTCTTAAATATTTCCTAGTTATCATAGGATAGGATTCCCTAGAAACATATATTTCTAAAACTCCCTCGTTTACTTCAACCCTATAATCATCTATATGTTTCCGTAATAACGTATTTATACTATTTAACATCATCTGCTCCTTAGAACTCTTACGTTTAATAGGCACTACAAATGTCTTTTCACCAAAGACATACATCTCGTATTCAGGCTCCTCCGTTAAGAAGTCTCTTACAACTACCACAGGTCTTGCAAGATCTGCCTCTTTCAATCCATGCGGAACTTTAACTACGTTTTCCACACTGTAAACTTTGGTAACCTCACCATCTTTCATAAATATAACAGTGTCTATTATAGAAGGTATCATACCCAATTCAACTCTACCTATAAACCGTTGAATAGCGTCTATGGCTGTTGTGGCGTGTACCACTCCGACCATACCTACGCCTGAAAGCCTTAAATCTGCGTATAATTTAAAGTCTTCAGTATCACGCATTTCATCAAAAATCGTGTAATCTGGTCTACTTAAGAGTAGAACATCATGGATTTCTTGAGACCCTCCCATGACTTTAGAATATTGCGTAACTTCATCTGGAAGTTGAAGGTCTCTAGGAGCTTCAATTGTTTTAACTATTTTTCCACCTCTAAGATAAAATTCAGCTAAAGCCTGAGCGAAGGTCGATTTTCCCATGCCCGGCGCTCCTGCGATAAGTATTCCCTCAGCTTGCTCGGCGAGTCTTTTCAGAAGCTTGCTTGGAAGATTGTAATCTTCAAGGTGTCTATAGGTTATCGGTCTCACAGCTGTTACCTCTAAACCGTCACTAAAAGGCGGTTTAGTTATGACGATCCTATAAGTTCCAAGTTGAATTATTGAAGACCCATTCCTATCAGTTTCTATGAAGCCTTCTCCAGCCCTCGCTCTATTTAGAATGTCATTTACAATGTCCTCGATGTCTTTTCTAGATAAAGGCTTACTATGTAACACCTCAAAAGTCCACCTACCAGGCTTACCTTTTTTAACCCTTGGAGGCACCCCCTCTTTGAGATGTACGGACATAGTTCCATCATTGAAAAAATCTTCTAACCGCTTTTCGACTTGTGCTCTTTCATGTAACACTTTTATTCCCAAGGCTTTAGAAATAGCTGCTGAAACATAGTCTGGTGTAACAATTATTGAATCTGTTTTTAAGGCAACTTCTCTTAAGGCCTCTTTTGGATCGATGTTGGAATCTCCGTTTAAAATTTCGAATCTTAACCCCAGACTTTCGGCAGATCTACGGATATTTTCAAGCTCCTCTACTCCTCTGAAGTCGCCGTTTAAAGCTTTATGTTCAAGCCTCTTAATTATGGAATTATGTACCAAAATCTTACCTTTTATTCTTCCGTCTAGAATAAGTCTAGACAATAAGCCACTTTCAACTGCCATTTCATCTGGTAGATAAGTTTCCATTTTAAAAGATCTAGGTATTTGAATAATAGTTCTATTTATAAACTTTTCTTAAATAAGAAGATGGTCATTAAAGCAGTAATGTAAAGCAAGTTTCTCTACATGAGGCTCCTAGCCACATTGTCGACCACCGTCTTAAAGAATAGTAAACCGTCTGGCTCTGAGTTAGAATGGAACCTAGACCAACTTGGATGAAGATAATGGTGTACATATTTCTCAGGGTGAGGCATTAAACCAAGAATATTTCCATCAGTGTTACATATTCCTGCAATATTGTTCATAGATCCATTTGGATTCCAAGGATATCCAGCAATCCTACCACCTGGATCTACATATCTAAAAACTACATATCCTTCCTCCTCCATTAATTCAATAGTTTCTTTTGAAGCAATAAATCTCCCTTCGGCATGATTCACAGGGATGTATAATATTTTTGAGTTTAGATTTTTTGTCAATATACATTTGCAATTTTCCTCATGTTTAACGTAGATCCATCTATCTATAAACAAGCCTTTTTCATTTAAAGCTAATGTAGCCTCCTGTTTCAAAAAAGGCTTCTTAAGTGCTGGTAACAGTCCCGCTTTAACTAAGGCTTGAAAACCATTACATATTCCTATTATAGCTCTTCCTTCGCTTAGAAAATTCTCGATTTCTCTTCTAAGTCGATACTTAAGTTGATTTGCTAGTAGTTTACCTGCTCCCAAGTCATCTCCATAACTGAAACCTCCAGGTATGCAGAAAATATGGTAATCATTTAAATCCACTTCGTTTTTTAAAAGTTCATTTAAATGTGCAAGTTTTGCTTCTGCATTAACCATTTGGAAAGCTTCAACGGTTTCTATGTCGCAGTTCGTGCCTTCAACTCTGAGCACTAACACCTTAACAGTATAAAGGCTCATCATATTCTATTGAAGGAAGCACAACTGTTAAAAGAGTTTTTAGGTATTTTCTAAATGTGGTCTATCGTGAAATTGGGTATAGCTAGCTATTCGTATAACAAATACCTTAGTGATGGAAGTATGACAATTGAGGACTTCATAGATGAAGCGTTTGAACAAGATGTAGATGGTGTTGAGTTAAACCAGCTCTATTTTAAACCAGAGGTCGATAGAATTAAAACCATTAAGAAATCTCTACTGGAGTATGGATTAGATCTATCGTGTGTAACCGTCGATAACAATTTCTGCAAGCTGGATTCAAATGAAAGGAAGAGGGAGGTAGAATTCGTTAAAAACTGGATAGATGCTACTGTTAAACTCGGCTCTCCGATTATGAGGATAAACGCTGGATGGCCCCCTAAAGGTGTTTCAGAAAGTGATGTATTCGAAGTAGCAGTTAAATGTATAAAGGATTCTGTAGAATATGCTGAACAATACGGACTTATGGTGGTGGTGGAAAACCATGGAGGTATAACTTCTACAGCGGAGCAAGTTCTAAAACTGATTAAAGCCGTGGATTCCGACTGGTTTAGAGTAAACCTCGACTTTGGCAACTTTAGGGAAAATATCTACGAAAGTATAGAAGCTGTTATGCCGTATACCGTTCATATACACGCTAAAATATACGAGTTGGCATTAGAATGGTATGGGTTAAGTAGCTATTGGATCGAAAAAAGACTCGACTATAGGAGGATAATTGAAATAATTGCGAGATACGGCTACAATGGGTATCTTTCGTTAGAGTATGAGGGAAAAGATGATCCTCTAATAGCCGTGCCAAGAGCTTTAGACTTCCTCAACAACATCATTCTGTAGATTTTTCACCAGTCGAATGTAGACTTCCAAGCTTTTTTAAGTTCCCAAATGTTTTCCTCGTAGATTTTTCCATTTAAACCATGAATAATAAAACTACTATTGGGTTTCACAAAGCCGATTCTTGAACAGGGTAACCCCATCATAAGGCTTTCAAATTCTTGAAAATTATACTTTGAAACTTCAACTATGAACCTGCTGTTAGATTCTGAGAACAGAATTTTATCCTCTCTATTTACTCCATCTACTGGAACTTTAGACAGCCAGATTTCAACGCCCAATCCTCCAGAGAAGCTCGATTCAGCTAAGGCTACGGCCAGTCCTCCTTCAGAACAGTCATGGCAAGCTCTAACATAGCCTGAATCTATTGCTTCCACCAGCCTATCCATTATGAATTTAGCCTTTTTTACATCTACACTTGGTATAACTCCTCCCCTCAAACCTAAAACCGTGTAGTAGTGTGACCCTCCCAACTCGTTTTTAGTAAGACCTAATATGTATATAGGGTCTCCAGGTTCTTTAAAATCCATCGTCACGGCATTTCTAACATCTGGAATTATCCCCACGGCTGTAATTAGAAGAGTTCCAGGTATTGAGAGGTACCTTCCATCTGGAAACCTATACTCGTTGTACAAACTATCTTTACCGGATATAAAAGGTGTGTCGAATCCCAGCGCTCCATCGTAGCATCCTTTCACAGCTTCAACCAATGCGCCGAGTATTTCTTCTCTTTCTGGGTTGCCCCAACTAAAATTGTCGAGTAATGCGATTCTACGTCCTCCAACAGCTGTGTTATTTCTTATAGCTTCATCTATAGCGGATAGTGCCATCTTATACGGATTTATTGAATATTTAGGGTTTATACCACAAGAGATAACTATACCCCTCCAAGAGTCTTTTAATGGCTTAATTACACAGGCATCGCTCGGCCCATCTTGATTAATGCCAACAAGCGGTTTAACTATCATTCTGGCTTGAACTTCATGGTCATACTGTCTAATTACCCACTCTTTACTAGCAACATTTGGGCTTTTAAGAATCTCCTTTAAGATGCCCATTAGGTCTTCAGGTTGGGGGGTATCTATCTCCTCTTCGAGTGATTGAGTCCATAACGCTCTACGTTTAATCCTTGGAATGCCTTCAAATAAGAAATTCAAGTCCAAATCACATACTGGCTCACCATGGTATTTTACGCATAGACGCCCAGTAGAAGTAAACTCTCCTATCACTGTGGCTTCACAGTTTTCATCTTTAAAAATTTCAAGTAGTTCTTCGATGTTACTCCTAGGGACTGCCAAAACCATACGTTCTTGAGATTCTGAAAGCCAGATCTCCCAAGGTCTTAAACCACTATACTTTAAAGGAACATTCGCCAGTTCAACGTTTGCTCCCAACCCCTTTGACATTTCACCTACGGCAGATGAAAGTCCTCCCCCTCCACAATCAGTTATAGCGGAGTAAAGAGGTTTATCATACTTATCTCTAGCCTTTAGAATAGCCTCTAGTAATCTCTTCTCCTCTATGGGATTTCCTATTTGCACCGATACTGCTGATATTTGCTCTGACTCTGGTGTCAGTTCCATGCTTGCGAAAGTAACACCCCTTAATCCATCCCTTCCAGTTCTACCTCCTGCTAAGACAATAAGGTCTCCAGGCTTAGGATTTCTAACGTATTTGTTGGTAGGAATAATGCCCACGCATCCTGCATACACTAAAGGATTGCATAGATAGCCTTCGTCAAAGCATATAGCTCCACATGCAGTTGGTATACCCATTTTATTGCCATAGTCTCGAATACCAGCTATAGCCCCCCTCATTAAACGCCTGGGATGCATAATGCCTGGTGGGAGTTTATCATACGGATAATCTAAAGGTCCAAAACACAGGACATCTGTCGAAAGTATGGGTTTAGCACCTACTCCCATAACGTCTCTGAAAACCCCTCCTGTACCTGTCCCAGCGCCACCATACGGATCTAAAGCTGTTGGATGATTATGTGTTTCAACTTTAACGGCTATTGCCCACTCTTCATTGAACGCTATCAAACCAGCGTTATCTTTGAAAACGACAAGACACCACGGTTTACTTAGGGTCTCCGTTGCTTTAAATATGAATGTCTTCAACAGTCCATCTATTATACCGCTTGGCGTTTCTACCATTCCCTTGAATGTTTTATGGTAACAGTGCTCAGACCACGTTTGAGCTATTGTATTTAACTCTACGTCTGTCGGGTCTCTACCTAAAGTCTGAAAGTAGTTTTGAATGGCTTTCATTTCTTCGAGAGATAGTGAAAGCATATACTTTTGACTGATCTCGATTAACTTTTTCTCATCCGCAGATCTTAATCGGATATATTCAACAGCAGTCATCTCTAGAAACTCTAAGATATGAGAGGAGAGTATTCTATTAATTTTTCCCCAAACTTTCAAAAGTTGTGGCTTGGATTTAAGGGGAAATTACAGGTACGGTGCCAAATAAACCTAAGTCTACAGATTCACCAGACTTTACATGATAGTATGGAATTAACCTAACTCCTAAAACTCTACCTTTAGTTTTGGCAATTTTAGACATATCTCTTAGAAGCCCCTCGATTGTTTTCACCGAGTTTTCAGCTGGAATTACAGCCATATCTACTCCTGCCACACACACCATAGATAAAGCTGTAAGGTCTCTTAGTCTGAGTCTCCCTTCCAATACTCTCTGCTTGAGAATATTATCTTCCGCTACAGGTAGCATAAGTTCGCAGAATCCCGTTGACTTTATGTTGCTTTTAAGAGCAGCCTTGTAAATTGCCCCATTCAATTTAACAACTGCCGCTATTGAACCGGGTTCCGGTATTGGGACACCTGATATTTCTTCGACTAATCTTGCAGATGAATCTTCCATCCATGGTGAAATAGAGTAGTCTAAACCATAAAAATCTATTCCTAGGTTTGAAGAAGCTTCTAAACCGTAAGTTTCCGAACAGACCATTAATTCGCCAGCCTTATCGATTAAACCCTTTATGCCATTAGATTGATATGCTTTAAGAAGGTCTGTTGAATAAAGTAATGCTATCGCCAATCCTTCTCTAAATTCTACATTTGAAGATAATGGAAAATATGGAGTTAAAAACCTCTTGGACTGTCCAAGTTTAACAGCTACTTTAGACAATAGTACAGGGTTTTTCTGAGCTATTCTGAGGAGAGCTTCAGCTATTCTTCTAAAATACTTTTGATTATTGGCATCTATGCAAACGTATACACCTATTTGAAGAAGCTGTTCAACAATATTGTAATCGATGTTTTCAGATTTAATGGTAAAACCGGAAACGAGAGATACCCCTGATCGAAATGAAGATTCGTAGATAACTTCAGCCAACTTGACAATATTCAATTCATCCGGTGGTGGAGGTATAGATACTCTAACACTCCACACAGCTTTTTTCCATTCAGCATCATCCAGAAAACTGTGAAACCTACTTACCCTTCTTGAAACGTATTCTATGATGTCTTTAAAATCCCACGAGTTTGGGTTCAAGTATAAAGTTAGAGCTCTAATCTTTACAGACACTGATTTCATACGGTTCATTCCTCGCACTTACACCTTATTTTAGTTTATCTTCTAAGTTTATCCCTAGCTCCACTAATTTGAAACACTTAAAACATCTTAGTCAACCATAACTATTATAAAGCTTTTAAAGTCGTTTCACCGTAAGAAATTGATGGAGTGCATCAATTGTACTGTCCTGATTGTGGGAGGGCTATTCCAAGTGGAGCTTACTACTGTCCTTACTGTGGAAAGCCTATACGTTTCATGTATGTTGAAGGCTTAACAGCCCCCTCAGCGCTTATATATCTTTTCCCAGACCATTTTCTACCACCTCTAAGGCTTATGCAGCTCATGTTTGGAGTGAGAGGTTTTAAATCACCAACCTCAAATGTGAGTGTTGATGAAAGAAGCGTTTCCATCATGATTATAGCCGGCTCACTTATATGGCTTGAAGAAAAAGGTCTAGTCTACATGGACCTTTCCGAGGAGAGTATTTTCAGTGGTTTGATAAAATTCCCAGTGGTGGTGGTTCGCAAGGCAACTTCAACAGATCTAGGAGACAATAGCCTCGAAAACACTATTTTGACTAAGGTTTTAATGGAAGACAGGCCACTGAGCGTCTACAATATAACACGGAAAATTTTAGATTTAAGAGGGGTATCAGGATTTTTCGGTATTCCCACTAGCTCTAGTTTTATACTAAAACTGGTTGAAACTCATTTAACTGAAAAAGGAATTATAAGAATTGATGGCTCAATTTTATTTAAAAAATAAAAGTAGAAAAGAATAGGATTCTAAGTCTTGATAAAAATTTAGAGGATGTCAAAAATCTACTTTCAAATTTCAAAAGTAATAACCCTATGGTTTTTCAGAGAATTATCGAGAATATAGATAGAGGATTCTATTCAAAGCTTCCAATAATATGGTTGCTACTTTTAATTTTATTAGCTTTCATAACTTTCCTTAGAGCACATCTTCTATGGTATGAAAGCAATCATGAGCCATGGCGTAGCTACAATTCATCTTCACCCTAGAATTTCGCTACGTTGAGTTTTTCTAAGGCCCCTCCGACATAAATATTAGAATTTAGGAGGGTGGATATATCTTATAATTGTGGATTATAGGGTTAGCTAAACATCTTCTACATATAAGCTCAACCTTTTCATAGCTCAAGCTTCCGCGTATGAGATAAACCATGTAGGTTTCAACCTTTTCAATATCATGGATACCTATAACTTTAGCGCCCTCAATAACACTTTCAGCCAAGCTGTCGAATACACCGGGTTTGAGTCGTACTTCAATAGACCAGGTATTAGGGGTCTTAAAAAGAGGGGATGCGTCAACCCCCTCAATATAGTAATATTGCTGAACTATAGGGTCGTGTAAGAGCTCTTCACATAACACTCTGATATCTTCGTCGTCTAACTGCCCCACTAGTTGAAAAACTTGAACTGTTTTAACGCTCTCTACCCCGCTAATACCTAAATCCTGAATTTCCCAAGCTGTTCTTCTGCTTAGCGGGTCGAATGTTTCATCTCTATAGTGGATACATATGCTCCAATTCTTTCTCAAGAAAATGACCTCCTAAATTGACTCATTAAACTCTCTACCAATCCAACCCACTTTATTAAACCAAAGTTCTCTCGCTTCACCTACGGTGAACACTGAACCTGTAACAACTATTACATCGTCTTTTGAAGCTATTTTTAAAGCCTCTTTAACAGCCTCTTTAACGTCGTCCATTATAATGGTGGTTCTACCGTATTTTTCCGCCTCTGAAGCTAAAATATCAGGGTTTAATCCCCTCTCCATGACTTTATGTTTACAGGTAATAATAACTTCAGAGAAACTACAGAACTCTCTCATCATGCTTCTATAGTCCTTATCAGATGATATACTTACGACAAGAATGGCTTTTTTACCGTTAAATAACCGCATAAATTCACTTTTAAAAGTCGATGCGGCTACTGGATCTTTAGCGCAGTCTAATATTACCATAGGGTTTTTCTGAACGACTTCAAACCTTCCGGGTATAAAAGCCCTTTTAAGTCCTCTTCTGATAGCGTTCTCAGACACGTCTAAACCTCTAAGTTCTAATAGCTCGACAGCTCCAACAGCAAGTGTACCGTTAACAACCTGGTGGAGCCCTAACATTTTTACCTCTAGGTCTTCGTAATACGTTGTTAAACCTTTAACATCAAATTTTTCTCCATTTAAATCTGCTCTCTTTATGTTGAATGTTAGATCTGAGCCGACTCGGAAAAGTCTTGCTCTCCTCCTCCGGGCGATTTTACTTATGACGCTAAACGCCTCCTCCCTATCAGTCGCTGTTATAGCTAATCCGTTAGACTTTATTATATGAGCTTTCTCCCAAGCTATCTTATCAATGGTATCTCCGAGGATTTTGGTATGTTCAAGATGAACGTTTGTTATCACCGAAACCAAGGGGTTCAAAACATTCGTGGCATCTAATCGGCCTCCTAATCCTACTTCAACAACAGCAAAATCTACATTCTGTTCACAGAAATACTTAAACGCCAAAGCTACTGTTGCTTCGAAGAAACTCGGATGTCTATATCGTTTACATAGAGACATTCTTTCCATGTATGGTTTAAGCTCATAGAATATTCTAACAACGTCTCCCTCAGATATTGATATACCGTTAACAGTAAATCTTTCTGTGTAGCTCGAGAGATGCGGCTTGGTGAACAAGCCGACTCTAAATCCCTCTTCCATAAGTATGGATGCTATCATCGTGGCTGTTGAACCCTTACCGTTTGTCCCTCCAACAAGTATAGATCTAAACGAATTTTGGGGGTTCCCTATTAATTTTAGAAGTCTCCGAATGTTTCTAAGGTCTAACTTAGACCCGAGCCTTTTGAGATTGTATATGTATTCTGTAACCTCATTATAATTGCTCAAATGAGATCCTGTCTCTAAGTATTCTCACACGCCTACCCTCTACTTTAATTAATCCTTGCTGAAAAAGCTTTATGGCTTCGAGGATAATCTCCTGTTCCGCCTTCTGCACTTTAGTTTTAAGTGTTTCAGGCGTGTCACTCTCATCGACCATAACTGGCTTTTGAAGAATAATCGGCCCTGTATCTACGCCTTCATCAACAAAATGTAGAGTACATCCTGTAACTTTAACACCATAATCTAAGACTGCCTTATGTACATCAAGATCCATACCTCCCGCAAAAGCTGGCAGGAGCGACGGGTGGATGTTAACTATCCGCCATCGGTATTTTCTGACGAATTGGCTACTAAGTATCCGCATATACCCGATTAAAAGTATAAGATCTACTGGGGAACGCTTTTCAATCTCGTCCATAATCAACTTATCATATTCTTCTCTAGTTAGACCTTTAGGATTTATAAATAGGGCTTCAATCCCATTTTGTCTAGCTCTTTCAAGGATGTATGCGTTCTTCCTATCACTTATGACGCAAACCACTTCAGCATTAAGAGTACCTGATGTTATAGCATCTATTATTGCCTGTAGGTCTGTTCCTCTAGTTGATCCGAGCACAATAAGCCTTATCGGTCTATCCTTCACAGGTTGGAATATATATGTCGTATCTACGTTACCGTAGCTCATACTAAACACTTCTGAAGTTTTACTGCATTTAAAAGGTTCGCAATCACCATTACTACTGTCATAGGTCCAACCCCACCTGGCACAGGAGTTATCATAGATGCCCGATTTTTAACGTTTTCAAAGTCTACATCACCAACAGTTTTTCCACCTAATTTCGCTATTCCCACATCTACAACAATAGCCCCCTCCTTAACCATATCTGGTTTGATGATGTGTGGGGCTCCTGTAGCTGAAATTAAAACGTCCGCAGTCGATGTGTACTCTTTTAGATTCTTTGTTTTTACATGGCATACTGTTACGGTGGCAAATCTGTTCGTCGCCATTATTGCCAGAGGTTTGCCAACTAGTATGCTATTGCTTACAATGCAGACATTGAGGCCTTCAAGATCGACTCTATATGCTGTTAGAATTTCCATAACAGCTTTAGCACCACATGGTGCTAAAGTTTCATCACCATGCATAAGTCTACCTAAGTTTAGAGGAGTTAATCCATCTATATCTTTAGAAGGTTCTATAGCCGCTAAAATTCTAGATATGTTTATATGCGGTGGAAGCGGAAGTTGAACTAATATTCCATGAACTTTTTCATCTTCGTTAAGGTCTTTTATAACCTTCAATAGTTCCTCCTCACTTATGTTGCTCGGCTTAGCCAAGACTTTTGCATTTACGCCAATGTTTTCGCAAAGGCGTAGCTTATTCCTAACGAAGATTTTTGAAGCAGGGTCTTCACCAACCATAATTATAGATAAACTGGGAATTATATCAGCATCGGCTAAGTGCGATATTTCCACTTTAAACTTCTCAATAAAAGTTAATGATAATGATTTACCATCCATGATTATAGGTCTGTTCAAGGCTAATCCCCGTATATGGGAAACTCTCTGCAGAGTTCGACAACTTCCTCCTCAATCTTCTTCAGTGTAAGACTATCACGTCTATTTTTTAAAGCAGTGTCTATAAACCTAGCTATAACATCCATCTCTGATTCTCTCATACCTCTGGCAGCTACGCATGGTGTTCCGAGCCTAATACCGCTTGTTATATACGGCGGTTTTTCGTCATAAGGTACTAAGTTCTTATTTACATAAATCCGAACTTTTTCAAGTACATCCTGAGCTGTCCTACCTGTAATCCCCACCCCTCTAAGGTCCAAAAGCAGAAGATGGTTATCCGTTCCACCGCTTACAATTCTATACCCCCTACTGTCCAATGATGTGGCCAAAGCCTTAGAGTCTCTAACTATCAGGCGCTGATACTCTTTAAATTCTTCTGTAGAAGCCAGCTTGAAGGCTACTGCTTTAGCTGCTATTATGTGCATAAGTGGGCCGCTTTGTGTACCTGGAAATACTGCTCTATCTATGGCTTCAGCGTACTCTTTACGGCAAAGTATAAATCCCCCTCTAGGGCCTTTAAGTGTCTTCTGCGTTGTACTTGTTACGAAATCTGCGTAGGGAACAGGGCTCATATGTAGGCCAGCTGCTATTAAGCCAGCTATATGAGCCATATCTACTAAGAGGTATGCTCCAACTTCATCACATATCTCCCTAAACCTTTTAAAGTCTATCTCTCTTGGATATGCACTTGCACCAGCAACCACCATCTTAGGTTTATACTCTAAGGCCAGTTTTTCAACTCGATCATAATCTATGAGCTCCGTAGTCCTATCTACACCATAATGTACAAACTTGTAAATCATCCCCGAGAAATTTATGGGACTACCGTGTGTAAGATGCCCTCCCTGAGCAAGATCCATAGCTAAAACAGTGTCTCCAGGCTTCAAAAACGCCAAGTAAACGGCTAGGTTTGCCTGTGAGCCAGAGTGTGGTTGTACATTTGCATGTTCGGCGTTAAAGAGTCTTTTGGCTCTTTCTACAGCTATACTTTCTATCCGGTCATATATTTCACATCCGCTATAGTACCTTTTACCTGGGTAACCCTCTGCGTATTTATTAGTCAAAACCGATGCTTGAACTTGTATCACTGCTTCATCGGCATAATTTTCAGAGGCTATCAGATCCAATCCATAAACCTGCCTATCCAACTCTCTTAATACGAGTTGAGCTATTTCTGGGTCTATCTTCTCAACAATATCTAGTTTTCTTAAAAAGCTCATATGCTCTACACCTCTATCTTTCCTCTACCTGGAATCCAATCTATAGTCTTACCTAGTATATTCTTCTTCTCCCTATACTGATAGATTTCTCTAACGATTTCAGCCAGTTTCCTCCGTTTCTCAAGAAGACTGGGACTACCTATATCGCTCCTGTAAAATAATTCCCATCCATCTAAAAGTCTCACGTAAGGTATACACTTCTCTACGATTTGAGAAGCCTCTTCTATCGTTTCAGCTTCTGCGTAGATCTCACATGCTCTAGAGCCGCCTGTAAGATATGACCCATTAACAGTATCTACTGAACTCCAGAAAACTTTCCCTCCCATTTTTTCGATGTTTTTTTCATCAATCCATATTGGATGACCCTTAGCGAGATCCCTATGGTCTGGATATCCCCTCGGTGCTAAACACTTTATCACAGTGGCCTCTTCTCTAAATTTGAGCTTTACTTTAGCCAAGCTTTGACTTGCTACGGCTTCGCAAATTTCAACGATGTCTGTTTCAAGAAGCGGTAGAATATTTTCACCTTCAGGTTGCCCAAAACGGCTATACATTTCTATAATCGTTGGACCCCACTTGTCAGTTAACATCATCTGTCCAGCTATGACGCCTCTATACTCTTCATCGGACTCTCTCTGGACGGCTTCAACAAGTCTCTTCACTATCTCTACTGAACGGTTGTATTCATCCATAGTTATGAATGGAAGGGTTAATCCCCTACCCTTTATAGAGCCCATTCCACCAGTTTCGGGACCTATATCTTCATTGAAAGCGTGTTTATTATCTTGAACTAAAGGCATTGGCAGAACAGTTTTACCATCGGAAAAACAGTGTAGTGTGTACTCTGGGCCTTCAACCTTCTCCTCTATAAGTATACGGTCTTCAATGTCAGAATACTCACTCATATACTTTTCAAACACTGCGATAGCATGTTTAGCTTTAACATCCCTCTTTTCTTTGGAGAGATATGCTTGAAGATCCGCTATAACTTTAACACCCTTTCCTCCGGCCTGTCGAGCTGGTTTTATAGCTAAACTCTCAGCGTACTCGTTTATATAGGCTAACGCATCCTCAATATTTTTAAATGCTTTGAATCGAAGCCTACCTGGCACTTCATACTTCCACATTAAACGTCTCATGAAAGCCTTAGACATCTCTATCTCCGCTAAGGCTTTCTTTGCTCCTATACAGCATATACCTCTCCGTTCAACCTCATCTGCCACACCGTGGAACAACGGCTCTTCAGGACCTACAAATACAAAATCAACATTAAGACTTTCGGCGTAATTGGCAACTTGCACGGGGTCTGTCGGGTCTCCCCTTTTGAATCCTCCGCCAGTAGAGTTGCAGACTCTCGCTATACCCGGGTTTATAAGTTTCATTATCGCATACATCCTCGGCTGTTTGGTGCTTCTGGAAAAAGCCTCAGCTATGGCCTGTTCTCTTGAGCCATCGCCAACAACTAAGACCTTCACTACAATTCACCTTCTAATTGCACATATTAGTGCAAGAATAAGCATACCTTTAATCTTTATTGATTAGTTTTTGTAAAAACTAAACGGGGTATTCTCCTGTAAAACATCCTAAACACAGTTTCTCTCTGGGGAGTCCAATGGCATTGAGGAGTCCATTCATACTCAAATAACTGAAACTATCGGCTCCTATAACTTGGGCTATTTCATCAGACGTTAATGCTCTACCTATGAGTTCGTCTTCGGGTGGTACGGTTGCTCCATATGGGCATCTTGCGACTATAGGTGGGCTTCCAATTTTCACATGGACTTCTTTAGCTCCCTTCTTTCTAAGAAGATAAACAGTATTCCTAAGAGTAGTTCCTCTAACGACGCTATCATCTATTAGGATGACGCGTCTACCTCTCACACTTGCTTGTATCGGATTGAGTTTTAGCTGAACACCTACCAGCCTTTCGAATTGTGTCGGTTTTATAGCCGTTCTAATAGACCTGCCTGTTCTAACGAATCCCATCTCCACAGGTATACCCGTAGCCTGTGAATAAGCCATCGCAAATGGTATAGCCGTTTCGGGAACACCTATGACTACATCTGCCTCAACTGATTCTTCTCTGGCGAGAGCCAATCCAATACGCCTCCTCACATCATACACTGGTATACCGTTCACTATTGAGTCCGGTCTCGCATAATATACGTATTCAAAACTACAGTATGCTGTTCTACTACAGGAATGTAGGGAAGCCTTCTTCACGCTGAATAATTCAACTGTTATAATCTCTCCAGGTTCAACCTCCCTAGATAAGTCGGAGCCTATAACGTCTAATGCCGAAGATTCTGATGCAAAAACAGCTAAGTCAAACCCCAATCCTCCGACGCAAAGTGGTCTAATGCCCATAGGGTCTCTTCCAGAAACCATTTTCCCACAATCTGTTAAAGCTATAAAACTGTATCCTCCTTTGAACTTCTCCATAACGGTCAAAGCGGCTTGATCGAGATCACTTCTTAAGTATTCCTTGAGAAGTGTTGAAGCAAAGTCTTCAAGACTGCCATTTATTATAGCTCCTGAAAACGCTAACACTATACTTTTATCACTTTCCTTTACTAAGATAGGTTGCAATATATCTGAACTTGTCGAGACCGAGCCGCATCCAACATTACCCTTAAGCTCATTAAGATCTTCCTCTTTAAAAGACTCTTCAGCCAATCCTTTACAGAGTCTTCTATAAAACCTATTATGCTGAAGCGTTACGATACCTGTGGATTCTTGACCTCTATGTTGCAAACCCATGAGGCCATAATATAGAAACCTGGAGACAGGCCAATTTTCATCGAATGCAAATATTCCGATTAAACCGCTCATCTTTTAATCGCCTCTTTTCTCAAAAACTGTTCGATTTCCTCTGGGTATTCGCCAGTTAGACATGCTAAACAAAGCTCGTTCCTAGGTAGACCTATAGCCTCAACTAAATAGTCGATTGTCATGTATGTTAAACTGTCGACGCCTATAAGCTTTCTAACGTCTTCTACCCCCCTCTTATAGGCAATAAGCTCTTCGAACGTCGGAAAATCAACTCCCATATAGCATGGTGCAATTAAAGGTGGGCACGTTATTCTAAGATGTACTTCTTTAACTCCAACTTTTCTAAGCATTGAGGCTATTGCTCTAGAAGTGGTTCCTCTTACGATACTATCATCTATGAGGATTATACGCTTGCCTTCTAAAACCCGCTTCAGAGGGTTCAATTTAAGTCTTGCGAAATATCCTCTATCTCTAGGCATTATAAATGTTCGGAGAGCATATCTATTAACGCCAAACCCCTCCATTATAGGTATACCTGATTTCGATGAAAAACCTAGAGCAGCTATTCTACTAGTCTCTGGAACTGGAACCACATAGTCGGCCTCTACTGGATTAAGCTCGGCCAACTTCTCCCCAAGTTTCCATCTCACGCTGAAAACATCTACCCCTTCTACTACCGAATCTTGACGTGAAAAATACACCCATTCAAACATGCAGTGAGCATGATTACTTGAATACACTTTTAGCCGTGTCACTTCCCCACCTTTTAAAACATTTATAGATCCAGGCTGTACATCCTCAATAAAAGTTGCATCTACTGAATCTAACCCAGATGTTTCAGATGAAAATACGTATGCCTCTAAGTCCTTCAAATATCCCAGGCATAATGGTCTAAATCCATACGGGTCTCTAAAAGCCGTTATTGTCCCATCTTCAGCCAGTAGGAGTGCTGAATAAGCACCCTTCAGTCTCTCCATCGCCTGTGCAATAGCGTCGGTTAGGCTTAAACTACGTTTGAGAGCTTTAGATATTAGAAATCCCATAACTTCTGCATCTGACGTTGTTTTAAATGTGTAGCCTTCGCGTTCAAGCTCGGTTCTAAGCTCTTCATAATTAGCTATCGTACCGTTAAAGCATAGGGCAAACTTAGGTTTTGAATTAAATTCCATTGGCTGTGCATTGATGAGGTCTGAAGAGCCATAAGTTGAATACCGTACATGTCCTATTCCAATCGGGGCACTCAAACTCTGCATGATATTCCAGTTAAAAACCTCTATTACAAGACCTAGGCCTTTAAATGTTAATATTTTTCCGTTTTTAACTACAGATATTCCAGCCGACTCTTGGCCTCTATGTTGTAAGGCTAAGAGACCGCTAAATATCATCGGTGAAACGTCCACAGCGTCTGAATTGGATGAAAAAGAGAAGACACCGCAAGATTCTCTAAGGCTCATTGGAGACGCCATTAACGTAGATTAGTCAATCTACATGAGAAAAATAAACCTTTTTTACAAATTTCTGACTATTATAAGAGAAAATCCATCTTAAATAGTTCCAACCTCCATAGCAGTCAACGTTTTACTGCTATTATAACCCCTATTAAAAAACCCACACCTATTGGAAGAATCGTCAGTACTCCTAATGCAGATATGATTGTTTGAATTAGAGAGTAGGTCTTCTGCCAGTCTAAACCCGTCTTTGAGAAGAACTCTCCTAGTCCGCCGAGTTGCCATAAGTCGAGAAGTAGTCCTATTAACGCAATAGCCACTAAAGCTAGAATATATTTGAACACTTTAGCTGAAAAGTAGCCTAAGGCTAAGCCTAGACTAAACTTTACGGCGAAAGATGCGAGTACTATTGGATTGGACATCATCTCTGAAATTAACGATGATAGATCAACACCATTTTCAGCCAAGCAAGGGTCTATGTTGCCTAAGGCCAAAAACACTACGATGATCAACGTTAAACTCAATTCCTTTTTTCCCATATTCATAGTATTTAGTTAAATTCTCTCAACTATTTAAGAGTTTGATGATAAAATAGCACGGGTGCTAAGTAAACCTGACAAAGGCCAGTTTGGCTCGGCATGAATTTTCACCCCTTTAAAGCCATATTCTCTTATGAATCTCTCTATAATTGTTGTCGTGTTGGGATCTGTACAAGAGCCTCTAGCAAACCCTATTAATTTGTTTCGATATTTATCCACCAGCTCCTTAACATACTCATTATTGCTGGAGAGACCTAGAACAACCTGCTTATCGATGCCAGCTCTTTCGGTAGCTCTCACTAACTTCTCAAATGTCACTTCAATATCATCAAGTCCTGAAAAAGGTATATGGACGTGTACATCTATTAATCAGCTTTTATCCCCTTATTCTATTCTTTCAAAGAGGAAAATACCTTTTTACGCAACCAGTAGCCCCTGTAAACAACGGCTAAGGTAATCGTTAATCTTTCTTTTCTAACTAAGATAAGGAAAGAAAGAGGGAAACAATTTATGGTGTTAGGAGAATTTCGAGTACTCAACGCATGTGTGAAATTCCACATAATGCTCCATTTTCCAGATTTAACTGTTTTTGGATGTTTTCTTTATAGGTTGAAACGTTATTACCGTTCTTTTGAGAATGATTATTACATACTTGGACGATGAGTTCGTCTTTAAGAGTTTTTAAACTAAAAAACTATAAATCTATGCAGGTTCATTGGAGGTTTAAGGTTGAAGTATGAGGTTAAGTTGATTTCTATTGAAGAGAAAGATGCGTTGATGGGGAAATATGGCGAGCGCTTCCTTTACGAGGAGAAGGCAGATGTATATGGATGTTGCATTAAGCTCTTAACAGATATAAGGTATGTGAAAGAACGCTGGGAAGAAAGCTTCTATCCAATGTCGGCAAGCATCCGTTCCCATGGAAGACTAGTGGTTACAGATGATGTTGGTGAAAGGCAGCAGGTTCTATACGACCAGCTTTCCAAGACGGCGTTTCTAATCAATATAGATTATTATGGTTGGATTAAATCTATAGCTTTGAGTATTGCGGGAGATATACTCGAAGACGAGCATAACATAAACTCCGTTCATGGTGCATGTGTAGATATAGATGGGCAGGGTGTGTGTTTAATCGCTCCATCGGGGACAGGTAAGACTACGCATACGTATGGGCTTCTGAGGCTTGAAGGTATACGAGTGGTCTCAGATGACTGGTTCTTTGTCCGCTTGATGGGTAATAGAGCCGTGGCATTCGCCTCTGAGAAGAACTTCTATATTCAGGCAGATATTGCTAATGTTTGGAACGAGTATCAAAAGCTTGTGGATAGGGCGGAGTTTGACTCCATGGGTAGGGCTGTTGTAAACATAAGATGGATTGTTGGGAAAGAGAAAATCCTACCTATGACAACCCTAAGGAAGGCTATACTACTCAAGCGAGATCCAGAAGATAAGTTGATAATCGATAGACTTTCATCAGATGAAGCATTGCGCTACGTAGAATCCGTCGACTTTTGCAATCCGCATCTGCTTGTGAAAGACGAACGTAAAGCAAGAATAAGACGAAAATTCTTCAGAGAATTCTTCCAATCATTGGAAACATATATTGTTAACACGGCTGCGCCAATAGTGGAAAGCCATAGAGCCATTAGAGACGCTGTTCTAAGTTGCAAGTAAAGTTATAATGGATATAAATAACGCAGAAAGTATGCTCCTTTTTATGAAGGCGTTGGATATAGGAGTATCAAGAATACGTTCACCCACTTACAACGAATCGAGAGTTTAAAGGAGGAAGAATGAATCTGCAAAACTGCCGGAAACCTTAAAAGACAGCTCAACGATAGAGGCTATTTTCAAATACGTATGCTAGCGTAGGTTTCTTACCCCTCAGGAAGAGGATGCGATCACTTGGGAGCGTAGTAGGCTCATCCAGAAGTATATGATGATGCCGGGGGAGGGTTTCGAACCCTCGGCTTCTGGACCCTGGGCTTCGGGGTTCTCCAGATTATGAGTCTGGCGCTCTAGCCCGCTGAGCTACCCCGGCACTGTTTTTGACTATGAAAAACGTTATTTAAAAATGTTAGGGGGGTATTTTATGCGTATTCCAGTCTGGAATTGGGTAAAGAATGGTTATGTTCTTGGTTTCTACACTATTTAGTCTAATAATACTCGTTGATGTTAAAAAAATCTTGAGTAGTAGTGGGATTTTATCTGTTGTCTGCTTAAGCTTATGATGGAATTTACGAAGTCTTTCTATGGTGGATAGGATTCAAAAGCCCCCCTTCATTTTTCCCTCAGATGCAGGCTGATAGCAATAGAAGTCAGTCGAATAAACCAAGAATACTGATAAAGCCACGATTTGTATTTTAAACCGCCTCGTAACATAAATCTCCCCAGAGGCTGTGAGAACATAATGTTTAAGAACGTCATATTTTAGAATTCGACTATCGTGATGAATTGAATGGATAAGGTTGAGAGAGTTTATAAGGCTTTAAGTATTGAGGAACCAGATAAAGTACCAAAGGGTGAGCTTCAAATACACGATGAACTCGTATCCGCCCTTTTGAATGAACCGTTGAGAAACTGGTTTGAAGCGCATATTAAAGTGAGAAAGCTGTTGAAGATGGATTTAGTAAACGTGGGGCTTAATGGTGGACCTAAAGTTGAGGTAATCGGTAAAACTGAGAAAGGCTATCCAGTATACAGAGACTATTTTGGCAATGAATGGGTGGAAAGTGGAAAGACGAGAACATATTTAAAGCATGGACTCGCAAATCCTGAGGATTTTAAAGATTTCAAGATGCCAGATATTTCATTGTACAAAGCAGATAGCGTCAGATTATGGTCTGAAAGGACAGATTTCTGTGTTTTCGCTCAAGTGGGTGGGGCTTTTGATTCGGTATACCCGTTAATGGGCTTGGAAAACTACGTGAAAGCACTATATAAGCATCCGCATTTGCTCAGAAGAGTGGTTGAAGAGGTATGTAGATTCGAGCTAGAGGTTATAAAGCTGTATGCAGACTCAGGTGCGCATGTAATACTTCTAGGCGACGATCTAGCCTACGATAAAGGTCCATTCATATCTCTAAACCACCTACGGGAGTTCGTATTCCCATATCTAGCTCAAGAAGTGAAATTGGCTCATAAGCTCAGTTTACCTATTGTATTCCACTGCGATGGAAATGTAACACCCCTTTTAGAGGCTATTGTAAATATGGGATTTGATGGGTTGCACAGCCTACAACCCAATGCTGGTGTAGATATAGTTTCCATAAAGATGAAGTGGGGAGACCGCATATGCCTAATGGGTAACCTAGACTTAGACTACCTACTCCCCTTAGGGGCGTCGGAAGAAGTTAAAGCGGAGGTTAAAAGATTGATAAGGGAAATAGCACCAGGAGGAGGGTACATATTGAGTACAACAAACGTATTAACCAGGTATGTACCTCCTGAAAACGCATTAACCATGTATATCGTAGCTGAAAAATACGGAAGATACCCAGTCAAGAGATGAGTCATACAATTTTATTCACAAAACTGGGGAGATGATCTAGGTTTTAATTCTATTCTATGGAAATTTTGCCCCCTCATTTGAAAAACTGTGGGGATGTCTTAAAAAAGCAGGTTTTATTTATATAGGTGATGGATGTGCACGAGAATATCTCCTAACCCGCTCCAAATATTCTAACATGTTGGTGTCCAATTGTTGAAATGATGGTACGTATGGAAGTATATTTAGTTTATTTTAAATAAATCCCTGCTTTTAATTAAGTTATGGTGTTAATATGAAGTTGGCTATTCAGGAGAATTTAGCTCCAGGCAAAACATTAATTGAAAAGCTTGCTAAGATAGAAGTATATGGCTTTGAGGGTTTAGAAGTATGGGGGAGTGACTTACCTCAGAGACTTAAGGAAGTCAAAGATGCGTTAAGTACTTCAAAGGTTAGACTTTCAACCGTCTGCGCAGGATATGGTGGAGATTTATTAGGAGCTGACCGTCGGACGCGGGAGATTGCTATTGAGGGGTTGAAGGAGAGACTTAGGCTTTGTGCCGAGCTTGGAGGTGTTGGTGTTATAACTGTACCGACATTTAATGGACCTAAAATCTCAGATTTATATCCGTGGTATCCGAATGTCAGGGATATCGAGAGGCAGGTTTTAATAGAAGAATGTAGGATACTTGGTGATTACGCTGAAGAAGTCGGTTCTTATATCCTTTTAGAGCCTTTAAATCGTTACGAAACCCACTTCATCAATAGGCTTCAACAGGCAGTTGACATATGTAAAGCCTCTGGGAGAGACTATGTGAAGATAATGGCTGACTTCTTTCACATGAACATCGAGGAAGCTGATTTGGCTAGGAGTATTGAGGATGCAGCTGGATACATACTCCATGTACATCTAGCAGATAGTAACCGTCTATTACCAGGATACGGGCATACAGACTTCAAATCTAGTTTTGCCGCGTTGAAGAAAATAGGTTATAAGAACTATATGGCTCTTGAATGTGGGATTCCAGGAGACCCAGAAAAAGAACTTCCAAAGTGTGTAAAATACCTGAAAAGTCTAATTTAATGACCGTCAAATGCATTTAATACGGCATTCTAAACTTCTTTTTCCCACACTATCTGAAGTCTAGGGGCATCATGGTCTTTGAGATGCTAAAGAAGGTACTAAGTTTATTTAGTATTTCTAGCTATCTTCTAGTTTGATAACGTTGAGCTGGAAGACCGAAGCCAAAGAATATGTCTGCAATGTACTGGTTAGACTTGGAGCTTTGAAGTTTGGAGTTTTCAAACTTACAAGTGGTAAAATAAGTCCATACTATATCGATCTAAGGCTTATACCAAGTCATGTTGAAGCATTTAAAAAAATAAGTGACATATACGTGAGGATGGTCGAGGAAAGTATAGGCCTAGACAACTTTGATAGAATAGCTGGCATACCTACAGCCGGTATACCTTTCGCTTCTGTCATAGCCTTCAGGGTTGAAAAGCCATTTCTCTATGTGAGAGAAGAAGCAAAGGCCCACGGCACAGGTAGAAACATAGAAGGAGTTTTGAATTCTGGAGATAGGGTCATTTTTATAGATGACCTTATAACAACGGGTAAAAGTATCCTCAGAGCAGCATCTATAGTTAGAGCTGAAGGTGGTATTGTAGATAAAGCGGTGGTCTTAATAGATAGAGAAGAGGGTGGAAAAGAGGCTCTTGATAAATCGGGTATAAGGCTTTTCAGTCTGTTAACCATAACAGAGGCTTCAAAAATCCTCTACCAATTAGGCGTATTAGATGAAGAACATTATAAGACAATATTGAAACAAATTAAGCGAAGCGGTTAAAAGTCAAATTGTATAAGGGTCAAGAGTGTGCTTGATTTGATCGACCTTAGGAGACGGGTTTCCATTAGAGAGGCCAAAGGAGATGTAGTGGTAGCTGGTTTCGTACATGAAGTTAGAGATCTAAAAAATATAGTTTTCGTGATTCTGAGAGACTTTTCAGGACTCATACAAATCACCGCTAAGAAAGACTCGGTCCCAGATGAAGTATTTGAGTTGCTTAGGAAAATTAAACGTGAAAGCGTCATTGCCGTCGAAGGCTATGCCTTCCAAAGCGATATTGCTAAATTAGGGTTGGAACTAAAGCCTAGACGTGTTGAAGTCCTGTGCGAGGCTGTAGAACAACCGGCCATAGAATTCTACAGAACAGACATAATTAAAACGGGTTTAGACAAAAGGCTCAGGTATAGATTTCTAGACCTTAGAAATCCAAGAGTAGCGGCCATATTTAAAATTCAAAGTACTATTTGTGAAGCCTTAGATAATTTCTTCAGGGAGCGAGGCTTCAGAGAAGTTCACACATCTAGACTCGTAGCTCAGGCAACAGAGTCTGGTGCCAACGTCTTCCCCGTAGATTACTTCGGGAGAAAAGTCTTCCTAGCCCAAAGCCCCCAATTCTATAAGCAAATGCTCATGGCGGCTGGTTTTGAAAAAGTCTTTGAAATAGGACCTGTCTTCAGAGCTGAAAAACATCACACACCTAGACACTTATGCGAATATGTAAGCATAGACTTTGAAATGAGTTACATAGAGAGTGACGAAGATGTTATGAGGATTGTCGAGGGGATGATTAGCTCAGTCTGTGAGGTGGTTTCGAAAAAGTGTAAAGAGGAACTTGAGATATTGAATGTTGAAGTACAACCTATTAAAACGCCAATACTGAGATTACCGATGCGTGAAGCTTATAAACTGTTGGAATCTGAAGGCTTTAAACCAGATTACATGGAAGATTTAAACCCAGAAGGTGAGAGAAAACTTTCAAACATCGTGGAGAGGGAATACGGTTATAAACAGTTCTTCTTAACTGAGTTCCCTTGGAAGCCTAGACCATTTTACACGATGAGGATTGAAGAAGAGCCTGATTGGACTAGGTCTTTCGACCTCATATGGAGCGGTCTAGAAGTAACTACAGGAGGTCAAAGAGAGCATAGATATCATAGGCTAATTGACCAGTGTATTGAGAAAGGCTTAAATCCTGAAGACCTAAGTTTCTACCTAGAGTTTTTCAAATGTGGCGTACCACCTCATGGTGGGTCTGGGACTGGACTTGAGAGACTAACCTCAACCATTTTAAAAATCGAGAATATTAGAGAAGCTACTTTAATACCTAGAGATCCAGAAAGGATACTGCCCTAAGATATCCCTCTAATAGATACCTTCTCTACATATTTTGAAGCTATTTCAGCTAGTCGAAGCATAAAGCTTCGGCTAGGTATTTCAACGTCTTTAAACCTAGGATCAATAGGATCCCTAGGGTTGTAAGCTTGTAAAACATATTTCTTAGCCCCCCTTATGGCTTTACAGATTTGCTCAACTTCAAACTCGCTGTGCAAACTCGGTACAATAGTTGTCCTGAACTCATAATCTACACCTGAAGTCATAAGGAGTCTTATACTCTCCACAATCTTCTTAATCAATTCTTCAGATCGTACCCCAGAAGCTTTTTCATAGCTTTCTAGGTTAAGGGGTGCCTTAATATCTAGGGCGATAAAGTCCACGAGGTTGTTTAAAATTAGACTTCTGAGGACTTCTGGTTTTGAACCGTTGGAATCCAATTTAACCTTTAAACCGAGCCTCTTAACTTTGGAACAGAATAAGTCCAAATCTGTTTGAATGGTAGGCTCTCCACCCGTTATACATAATCCGTCGAGAATATTTTTATTTTCTTCAAGAAAATCTAGGATTGTTTCCTCGGGAATATTCTGTAGCGATTCTGGATTCAATACCAGCGTTTTATTAAAGCAAAATGGGCATCTGAAGTTGCAACCTGGTGTCCAAATTACTGAGACAACATATCCATCCCAGTCTATGAGGCTTACATCGATAAATCCCTTGATATTCACAGGAAAAGCCTCCAGAAAGAAATACTGCTAGGTTATTGAAACTCTGTATCTCTCAAAAAATTCATGTCTTTTAGCTCTATTCCAGCCCTTGACTTCCTGGTAGTATCCAGTGACTCTAGACCACCATCTAACTCTCGTCGAACCGCACTCTAAACAGTAGGAATTTAATCCACCTGAAACTCTATTGCAGTCTTCACAGATCGTTAAGTCTTTAGTATATGCGAAATATCCTATTTGAGTTTGAAATGCAATACGTTTAGTAAACTTATAAAGAGCCTCAGGGTCTGAAGTCGCTTCTCCCAGCCAAATGTGGAACATGTTCCCTCCGTTTAGAATCGGAAAGAACTTGTTCTCTATCCTCATCCTCTCCAACAGTGGTATTCTAGCACCTACGTAGACATGGGTACCATTGCTGTAGTAAATAGGTACATCGCGTTCACCCATAGTTAAGAGCCTCTCAGTAGCCTCTAAATCGCCTTTAACGACTTTTCTAGCAGCGTCTTTAAACTCTGGGTCTATTAAGTCGCAGACAGCCAATCTCTGAGCGCAAGACTCAGCTGGTGTACGTGCTAATGCTAGTTTAAAGCCACTCTTCTCTTCGAGTTCTTTAATATACTTCTTCATCTCCAGTATAAGTCTAACCGCCACTTTAACAGCCTCATCGGATTCATGAAGTTGATATCCCGTATGGTATTGAACCATTTCATTCACTCCGACTATTCCTATCGTCCATACCAGCTCTTCAAAATTCACAGGTGGTGGTCCCCGGTTGCCCGTAACGGGATCTTTTGGCCTCTGTGTTGCAAATGGTATTCTATTGTTTTCAATCATCAGCGTCATCCATTGATTCTTGGTTTTGAATACATCTACGCAAGCATCCATAAGTCTTTCAACCTCCTCATAGAGCCTATCGTCTTCACCTTTAGATTTATAAGCTGCCCTCGGAAGGTTTATAGTGACAACCTGCCAAGAACCCATACTGAAATGTTTACCGTCGACAAAGTATAGTTTTTCTTCAAACTCGGGGTCGCCATCCGGAGTATCGACAAAATTATATGCACAACAATTATGTGTTATAACTCCAAGAGCATTAACGAAATGATTACCCTTAATTTCAACTGGATCGTAGACGATTCCATTAAACTTCTCACGGTCAATTTTCTTAACTTTTAAGGTGATTCTAGAATCTTTTACAACTGGCTCCTCCCTCATAAAGCATTCGATAGCCCTTCTTGAGGTTAACCTACATACGTAGATTTTCTTATTATTCATACCGTATCTATGTTCATAATAGTTTAACGGTAGACCAACAAATCCAGATAAGAGAACTATTTTCTGACAAGCCTTCTTAGAAGACAGCCGTAGTTGTAAACTGTATGTCTTATAACCCCGCTGGTTTTTGCCTATAAACAACCCTCCATCGCCTTTGAAAACACCCTTTAGAAACGCCCATATGGCGTCATTTGGAAATTGAAATACTATTGTTGGTACATCCTTCTCTGACGAAGTGCGTCCAACTTTAAGTTGTTCAACTAGAAAACGATACAACTGTATGCTACCAGCTTGAACGACGATCGCCGTCTTAAACTCACATATATGCGCTTTAACGTGAAAGATGTCCTCTAAAAGCTTTTTAACATACCCAGCCAGCTCTCCTTCATGTTTCCCAAAGGAAAACCTAACTATGCCTCCTCTAGGGACTTTTTTAGCATCCCCCTTAGCTAAATAGAGTCCTAGAAGCTCGGCAAATCCTCTATTAACTGCTATATTCCCTGGGAGTTTGTATCTGGCTTTCGACGATAAGATACTTTCATCTACGTTAATTTCATTGACTGTATTTCTTGGAAACTTTAATACTATGAATACACCGTCTCCAAGTCTGACCTCACATGCTGGGACTGTTATTTGTTTTCCATTTCTGAGTACAGGTATTGGATGGTCCTCTGTAACTCTTATCCTCCTACCTCCTTCGAGTTGTAACGTGTACATGTAGCCATTGTATGGTTTAATCAACATAGACTTCGGACTTGAAAACTCTACGTTGAAAGAATTCATAGAGCACGATAGTATTTCATCCTCTGTTTTCACTTCTCTGACTTCAAGAGCGGTGATAGAGCCATTTCTCCTAACCACAACAAGTTCATCACCTGGTAGACACTGGTAACATGAAACACCTTTACCGTACCCCCTGTACTCAGGTATCATATTATCGAAGTATGGTGAGCCAAATTTTGCAACGACTTTATGAGCTAAAAGCCACTCTTCATCATATTCATTGTTGAAAAGCTCAGGCACTATACCGTTTTCAAGCTTTGGAAAATTGAAAGGTTTGCCCCAGTAGTCACCCTGAAGTGCTACCTCATTTAATGCTCTGTAAAGTATTCTAACTTCATCTTCATAATCTCCATATTTATCAGGTCCAATTCTTCCTCTAGCCACTATAGGGACGTCTTCCCAAAGTTTCGGAACACCGGGAGTTATCTGAATATTCGAGAAAACGGGTTGCCCCCCTCTAGCTACATAGATTTGGGTTAGCTCGTAAAACATCATCTGCATAAGTTGTTTAACGTTATCGTAATTCAAACCGCGTACATATGGAGCAAGGAAGACCAAATAGTTATAGAAACCTTCTCCACCTGAGAAATTCGTCTGAGCAGCTGCTAAAACTTTGACCGAATGTAGAACAGCAACTTCAGCCCTTTGAGCGGCTCTGGCTACAGAGGTTTTAATACCCATACCATCGGGCATAAAACCATAATAGAAGAAATATCTGAGATCCCAATCCTGGCAGAAGGGTCTTGTTCCAAAATATTCTAAATCGTGTATGTGTATTTCTCCTTTCAAATGCGCATCTGCAAGCTCTATCGGCATTAGAAGCAAGTACTCTTCTTTAGATGTTTTATCAGCCTTCTTCTTATGCGATGTTTCTGCGTTGGGCTGGAGATTGGCGTTTTCCTTTGCTTCAAATCCTTTTCCGACGTCTATTTCATATGCATCGTATACAGGTGTTCCAACACGTGTGTAAACATTACGGTATATCCGGTATAGAGGGTTGAAAGAGCCCTTCTCAAGGAGAACCGTGTTAACTATTTCTCTTATCAATGGTCCTGAAATGAATTTTAAATCCATACTTTTTATCTTTGCTTCGACTTCTAAAGCTATGGATTCGGCCTCTTCTTCAGTCATTGGTCTAACGCCGAAGAACATAGTTGCAAGCTTCGTCTCTTTAAGTAAAGAGTTTACGATATTCTGCCTATTCCAAGGGATAAAGTGTCCGCTGGAAGACCTAACCATTGGGAGAGGTTTAACAACATCAACCATTCTCCTCAGCCTCCAGTACGTTAATTATCAATTTTTCATTCAATTTACCTCCTTCGAAAAGCTCTTTAAATGTTAGTATACGTTTCCCTATTTTCAAAATGGGTGCTGACATAGTAAATATATCCATCATTATAAGTTCTGTTTGAACATCTAAATCTAGTAAGTTCTTCTCGTCGTATGAAATCCCCAATTTCTCTAGGAAGTCTTTCAAGAGCTTACAATTCGGACAATTAGGAGTTGTAAAAACCGTCGTCTTCAAGAGAATCAGAAATTCATGTGGATGTACAAAAATATATACTTTTTTATTTATTTATTTGTACTTAAAATCGGTCAATTCCACCATTTTTAAACAAAAATCAAGCAATTTCATCGAACTTCTAAACAGGTCAGCGGCCATTAGCTATGGTTATTTCACGCCAGCTCTCTCTATAAGACTATCTCTGGCTTTTAAAAATTCCTCCATCAATTCCTCGATTTTAACGGTCTTGATCTCACGATTCTCTACGATAATCTTCCCATCTACGATAACTGTTTCAACATCGCTACTCTTTACCGTGTAGACCAAATGGCTCACCTCGCTGTACATAGGTATTGTATGTGGTTTCATAACATTAACCACCACTATATCTGCCTTCTTTCCAGGCTCTATAGAACCTATCTCACAATCCCAGTTTAATGCTTTAGCTCCATCTATAGTAGCCATCTGTAAAACCTTCCAGGCGCTCATAATAGACGGGTTCATATGTACACCTTTATGTATTAGAGCTGCAAACTTTATAGTTTCAAACATATCGGAGCTATTGTTTGAACATACACTATCTGTTCCAAGGCCGACTTTTACACCAGCCTCTAAAAGCCTAGGTACTGGACTTATACCCGAGCCGAGTTTGAGGTTTGAAATAGGGTTGTGGGAAACTTTAACACCCCTATGAGATAGTATTGCTATATCTCTTTCTGAAAGATGGACACAGTGTGCGGCTAACGTTAACCCACTTAAAACTCCAAGTTTATCGAGGTATTCTACGACCCCATTACCCACGTCGACGTTGAACATACTTCTAACTTTATCAGCTTCATCCACGGTCTCAGCCAAGTGTATATGCGATATAATCGGTCCCTTCTCCCCAAACTTTTCGTTTAATTCTAATGTAGTATTCCAAAGTTCAACCATATAATTTGGATCTACAGTGTAAGGAGCGTGTGGATCTACGCTAACCCTTATTCTACCATTTTCAGCCCCGTGCCACATTTCAACCAACGATCTTGTGAGTTTCAGATCTTCATTTTTCCGCCAAGAGAAACATACATGTCCAACAACTCCTCTAATACCGACTTCAGCTATTGCCTTAGCTTCATTAAATTCAGTCGAATAGTGGTACATGGTATTCACTGTTGTACATCCCCCAAGTGCAGATTCGACTGCCGTAAGCTTTGCACCAAGGTAAATATCTCTACTAGTCATAAGCGACTCTACAGGCCATATTTTTTCCTCAAGCCATTCTTTTAGAGGCATATCGTCAGCATACCCTCTAAGAAGACTCATGGCTAAGTGATGGTGTGTATTTATAAGCCCCGGCAGAACAATTCTACCTTTAGCATTTAACTTTTCACAGCCTCTCGGGCTTCTACGTTTAACGTCTTCACACTTACCTACTTCAATTATTCTATCTTCATCAACTAATATAGCGCCCTCTCTAATTATGCCTTTTTCACTCATTGTAACTACGCTTCCACCGCATATTAATAGCTCCATACCAGACCCCTAAATACTAGAGTATTCTCTTCTCGATGAGATAAGAGTTATGAGTGGGATTAAAGCAAACATATTTACAACCGATCCTACTATGAATGGCATACTATACCCCAAAGTGCTCCATAGTACTCCCCCCAAAGATGAGCCCAATATGAAAGCCAAATTTGTTAGAGCATCTATGTATCCTATGATAGAGGCAGAGTCAATATGTCTCTTGAGCTGAACTATTACACTTCTTCTAGCAGGCATATCTAAAGCCCCTACAACTCCAAGTATGAAAGCTGAAAATATGGTCTCACTCCATGTCTTCGATAGACAGTAGAAAATCCAAGAGGCAGATGAAAGAGTTATATGTGCAGCTAACATTGCCATCCCTCCGAATCTGTCTGTAAGTCCACCTGATGGTATTTGTGCTAGTAAAAGCCCCATATTCCACATAGCCATTACTATACCTATACTCTGCTCGTCGAAGTTTAAAACCTCCTTAGCGTAAAGCTGAACCAACGGATTTATTATGGAGAAACCTAAACTATGGAAAATCAAAGCAGTAGTAAAATTCACCATGGTTTTATCTGAGAGCATTAATCTTATGTTTTCAAAGGACCTTTTTAGAGTTTGGTTTGATATTTTAGAGCATCTCTTAGAGTAATCATACGTGAAAACTATAAATGTCACTGAGAAAACCGTTAAAACCCCTGCTATTATGAAAAGCATCGAAAAACCCAAAGACATAGCCAGATAGCCTGAAAGAGCAGAACCAACTATACTTGCTGCCGTAGTCGCTAGGTAGAATATTGATAGCGAGAATCCTAAACTTCTACCCATGTCTGCTATAGTTGCTTCACCCACCGGCGTCTTCAAACCCCCTAGGAGACTGTATAAGATAATCAAAGCAACTATGCAGAATGGATTTTTTATAAATGCCAATACTAGTAGTACTGCAGCTGACATACCGAAGCCTATGATAAGTGTTCTCCCTCTACCAACAATTTCTGAAAATGAGACTAACGTTAAGTAGGATAAACTCGTTGCTAAATTCAAAAGGGAAAACACAAAGCCTATCTGCCATGCTTCAAATCCAAGCCCTCTAAGGTATATGGGGAGTAGGGAATACCATAGTGAATAGCCTAAGTTTGAAAAAATAAAAGCTAAATATACACCTGTTATCCAGTTGCGTTTCACATGTACCTATACTCTCCTTCGCTGTCTGAAAAGCATTTTCCTCATTTAAATATTGATAGTAACAATTTTCAACCGCTTAACCTAGGATAGAGAAAAGAGTTAAATGTCTAATGAGTCCAATTTTCTACTCATAAGGTAGGCGTCTTCTCCATTTAAATAATACCCTTTAATTACACGGATAATTTCAAAGTTTAAGCTTCTATATAGGTTTATGGCTGGCGTATTTGAAACACGGACTTCGAGATAACATTCCTCAGCGCCATATTCTTTAAGTCCTTTCAGAGAGTTTATCATAAGTGATCTTCCAACACCTTTACGTCTATACTCTGGTAGAACAGCTATAGAGATTATATGGCCTTTCTTAACTATGCTTATCGGTTTATGGTTGGACATCCCCCTCTCAACTCTTGACATCACGTAGCCTATAACCCTATTGTTTATTTCAGCGACAAAGAAAGCTCTTGGAAAGCTTTCATAGTGGCTCATGTAGAACGAAGGAGTATAGTTTTCGGGTAGACACGTTAAATTTATATGCATAACTGCATCCAAGTCCTGAGGTCTAAAATTTCTAAAAATAAAGTCTAATCCCAACTCATACTCACTTTTAAAAGCAAAATCTAATTTTACACTTTTAAGGTTTTCGAAGATTTTTTACAAAACGGCTTAAAATGTCCTATAGGTACCATATCTAAGCCTAGAAAAATTCTGCTTTTGAGATTTACAATAATCTATGGAGATATCGTAAAACCATGAACGATTTATTAGGATTTTCAAGAAAATTCAGAAGTGGAAAATAAATGACTATTAATCCATGAAAAGGTAAGATAAATTATGGGTAAGCGCCTCTAAAGTACTCCTTTACTCTTCAAATATAAAATGTAAATATCCTCAAGAACTCTAACATCGATTAGAGCATCTTCGCCGGATGAGCGAAATGGCTCTCCACTCAATATACGATGTATGAAGTGTTCTGCCTCTCGTTTATAAGACCATGTCCACATCGGTTTAGGTATAGGACGTATAAACTCTTGGATTCCACCAGCTTTATACACCTCTACTTCAGCTGGAGTATTCTTTAGTAGTAATGGAGGTGCCCAAGTCTTTATCCAGCCGTGTTGGAAGTATACTTCAGTCACCTCATCCCATCGATAGTGTGACATTTGACCAGATTCAATGGTTGCTCTTATACCATTCATGTTAAAAATCACTATGCCAGTCATTCCATCTCCATCGAAGTCTACGTATTTTACGACTACTTTATCATCTGCGTCGAGGAACCATCTTAACAGATTAACGTTATGCGTGTACTGTTGTAGATAGCCTATATATGAATTTAGATATTCATCTGGTAGCCATTTAGGCTTTATAATCGGAGGTTCAGGTGGTTTTTCATCAGTCGTCTCCATAGGTGTATCTATGTTGCATATCCATTCACCGCAGAAACCGTGGTTTCGAACTAGGATTATTCTTCCAAGTTCGTTAGTCTTGGTAAAATTAGATATGAGGTTTTTAACTAGCTCATTTCCAGCATCATAACGCTTCATATAGGCAACCATTAGCCGGCTCTTTTTGGCTTTACTTGTAGTAAGTATTCTCTCAGCCTGTTCGATTGAGACCGCCATAGGTTTCTCCATGAATACGTGCTTCCCAGCGTTTAATAGGTCTCTTGCTATTTCACCCTGCAATGCGAAATGCGCTGAGACACCTACTGCATCTATATCTGGGTCGTCGGCCAGCTCTAAATGGCTTCTATAGAAGCGTGGAATTCCATACCTCATTTGAACTTTCCTCCCTAATTTTTCCCTAATTTCCGCTATAGCTAGAAATTCGCATTCAGGTATACTTTTGAAATTTGGAATATGCACCTTCTGAGCCATAAAGCCGCAACCCACATATCCAAATCTTACGCGTTCACCCATCGGTTTTCAACCTCAATATCTATACTCGAATAACAGGTATAAATTTGCAGTATGCTGTAATTAAGGAGTTACATACTTTCGGGAATATAGACGTAAAAAGCGTTGCATATTAAAACGCGATTACGGTCGTTATACGATGTTTATAGCGTATAAGCGGTTAGTTGGTTAATGATTCTACACTCCCCAGTTCAAACTGGGTTCTCTGGAGCATCAAGTCTAGATGTAGATTAATGTCCTAAGAAGGTAATCATACCATTAGGGTTAAGTATCATTCTTACCACAGTATTAAGATTTGGTGGAAGCCGTATCCATAATTGTTTCGAGGAAAAGAATAAATACCTCTCGTTACTTGGATTTTCCCCTTAAAATTTCACCGAGAAGTAGAGGATTATGCAAAAAAGGGTAGACCAACCGCCTCATCGTATTTCTTGCCGCATAAATATCGTGTATGACGCAATGAATGCTATGGCTGTAACCAGCACTAGTACCAGAATATTAGGCCATGCCAATGTTAACCCCTCCATTATGGAGATGTTCCTAGTCTCTATGGGATTTCTAGGTCCAATGGCCGCTCCAGTATAAACATTCAGGATGTAATATGCGATTCTGCTGAAGTGGTAGTTTGGTGTGAAACTGTTTATAGTTTCCGTTATAGCTGTACGGCTTCTCAGTTCCTCCATAAATCGTTGCATCTCCTCTCTAGTCATATTTTGGCCAATACGGATTGGTCTAATTGTGAAGGCGACTAAGGAGGCTATTATAGGTATGACAAAAGTGAAGATTGCCCACAATACGACTCCAATAATCATACTTTGCGCAGTCCTCTTCGAAATAGTCGATAATAATACTGCTATGCTGTAGTACGTCATAGCGAAGAGTATGGAGAATGCCATGAATAAGACTAGCCTAGCGACTTCTTCACCCGTGGGTGTAACACCTAGGATAAACGCAACGCCTCCTATGTTTACGATAGACGCTATAAGTATTGCCAGAGAAGCTGCTAGAAGGGCTGCAAGGAATTTTCCGTTTATAACGATATCCCTGTATACAGGTTGAGCGAGGACGATCTTTAACGTACCCTTCTCCTTCTCACCCGATATAGCATCGAAACCAAGTGCTAAACCTATTATTGGTGCAAAATATGACATCATCGTGATTAGTGTATACGCCGCTCTACCTAAGAAACCTCGAGGCATGGCAATCCCAGGTATGTTTATGTTCTGCATTACTGTGAGATAGACTGATGCTATAGCCACCGTGAGCAGTAAACCGAAGACGATTACCAGTACTATGAATCGTCTCCCCTTCACTATATCGGAAAATTCCTTTAACGCTACTGTGAGTGTGCTAGGCATATTCTACACCTCCCCCTTATAATATTTCATAAATAGATCCTCCAATGTCGGCTCTTCTATTTGGAGGGTTGAAATCTCTAATCCAAGACTTAACGCAGTCTTACTTATCTCAGACCTAATATCTCTACTAGCTCTTATAAGTACTGTGTCGTCTTCACGTTTAACCTCACTTACTTCATTAAGCTGTGTTATACTTGCGATCAGCGGCTGTATACTTCCGGCGACTTTAACACGAATCTTATAGCCCTCTTCAGCCATCATTTTCTCTATGAGCTCTCTAACCTTCCCCTGAACTATCAATCTACCTTGGTTTATTACAGCTATGAAGTTACAGAGAGGCCCCACTTCAAAAAGCAGATGCGTACTGAGCATTATGGTCTTCCCCTCTTTACTGAGTTTAGCAACCTGTTCTCTGAAAGCTCTAGCTCCCTCTGGGTCTAATCCAGCGGTAGGTTCATCGAATATTAAAAGCTCAGGGTCTTTAATTAGAGCTTGAGCTATTCCAAGCCTCTGCTTCATTCCCCTAGAAAAACCTCCAACCTTCCTATCCTTAACCTCATACAATCCAACTGTCGTCAATACTTCTTCAATGCGTTTTCTCCTTTCAGCTTTAGGCATATCGTTTAATGCCGCAATATACTCTAGATTTTGCTCAGCCGTAAGATGGTCATAGAAGCCGAATGGATCTGGCAGTAGCCCAACTTTCCTCCTTATTTGCAATGACTCTTTTACTATGTCGTATCCGAGGACTTTACCCGAGCCACTCGTTGGAAGGGTTAACCCAGTTAACATCATAATTAGCGTTGTTTTTCCAGCACCATTAGGACCGAGTAATCCGAAAACCAAACCTCTCTCAACCTTTAGGTTTAAATGGTCTACAGCTACTACAGTCTTCCCCTCAGATTTATAGATCTTCGTTAAATCGTGTGTTTCAATCGCATAACTCATCTGTTTTCACCTCCTTCCAATCTTCCTATATACTACTAATAAACCGATTACAGCAACCACGATGAGGGCTCCTCCGTAGATGATCCAACTCGTTCCATGGAAAACTTCAACCCTCAATGTAAACGTCTTAGATTCGGCTTGATCCGATAGAACGTTAAAATCGATGTAGTAATTACCTGCATTAACATCCGCCTCCGTTTTAATAGTTACGGTGAACGTGTAGTCTTCATCCGCCTTCAGAGAAGACGTATAACTTGGCGTAACATCAACAGTAAATCCATCAGGTATGCTTCCAGTTACAGCGACGACTCTAACATTCGTAATTTCTTGGGTACCAGCATTCTTAACGGTAACATCAAATGTCGTTTCCCCTCCAACGCTCAACGAAGTGTAAAAGTTTGTAGTGGTTATAGTGATCCTATACAGTCCTATTACATTTAAAGTTAAATCTGTTGTACTTCTCACGTTTAGATCGGCTACTGAGACTGTAAAACTGTACAGGCCTAACTTATACTCCTTGGGTGTGGAAACAGCTACGTAGAATTCTTTCGAGCTACCAGTTTCAACATATATTCTCGTAATCTCCTGTTTATTTGCGTCTTCAAACCAAACCCTTAAACCATCAGGTATTTCTTCAGCAGTGAGATTCAGTAGCTGGTCATATCCTCCAGTATTGGATACTTTAATCTTAAATCGGGCGCTAGATCCCGCATAAACGTCAAGATAGGGTGGTACTGCCGTTAACTCGATGCATGGTTTTGGTCTTTCTACTATTAACCGTATAAGCAGTTCTCCGGATATAGTTTGAGATTTAGCTGTGAATAGGAAGTTGTATTCTCCGTCGTTTACGTTTGAAGGTGTTGATACTTCAACAATTAAGTCAGCGGAGCCACCGCCATCCAACATTATATCTGATATGGCTTCACCGCTACTGCTTTTAACTGATATCCCCCAACCTGGCGGTCGTGGATTAATGGAAATGCTGAACCTCTGCTCCACATCTGTAGGGTTCTTGATCTTCACTTGAAATTTAGCGGTATTCCCAGGCGTGACAGTTTTTCCTGGAAACTGGCAGAATACAATGTTTTCACTTAGAGGTTGTATTTTAACTTTGAACTCTAGCGAGGAATTTATTGAATTAGTGGCTATTAATCTAAGTGTATATTCTCCAATAGAAACGGTAGACGGTACTGTAACTTCAAGTTGGAGATTCAAATTTTCTTTGGGTGACAATATAAACCTTGAGGCTTCTCTATTATTCTGAGTTAAGGTTCGTATAATCCAATCTTCAGGGTTTTCCGTTGAAAGTTTCACTGTTTCATAATCTTCTCCACTGTTTTTAATCGTAAATGGAATGGATAGCCTCCTACCAGGTTCGACTGTTAGCTCTAGAGTAGAACTGTACAATTGTATTTTCCTCTGTAGTACTATTTCGCCTAAATCTAAGTTTTCATCCCCCAGCATGATGCTTTTGGTATATTTAACATAGCCTGGTTTTGAGAAATAAAGCATGTAGCTATTAGATGACCCCAATTCAATTGTAAAATATCCAGCCATCCTACTGGTCGCGCTTTTAACGAGGAAACCATCGGAAGAATATACGTCTACTATTGCATTTTCCACAGCATTACCCATTTCATCTACCAGTCTACCAGAGACTGTAACAGGCGGCTTGACGTATACCGTTATTGTTAAATAACATTTTAACGTTCCAATAGCTGCTAACGCTATGCCATACTCCGTATCTACAGATGCCGTCGAAGGAGTACATAACTCCAGCTGGAGATTCTGCTTACTAGAGGGTGGTAGATAAATATCTGTAATCTCGTGGTTATACTGATCTAAAATCCTCGCAGACCAGCCGCTCGGTTTATACACGATGAACTCCACTGTTTCAAGGGTATCTCCTTCATTGCTTACCGTGAATGGGATGGTGATTTTACTGCCTAAACCCACCGCTAATCTTAAAGCCGAGCAGTACAATTTTAAGGCTCTGGGTAGAGTAATGGTGCTCACGTTCATATTACCTACAACATTGATGGTTTTTTCAACCTTGGCATAACCTGCTTTTGAAAAACAGAGTTTATACTGCTGACCGCTTTCTAACATCAATGCAAAATACCCATCTGAATCTGTGGAACTCTGGTCAATGAATGCTCCGCTTGAACTATAGACTTGAACTAAAACACCACTTAGCTTCACTCCAGCTTCATCCACAACTATACCGTAAACTGTATAGTATGACGCACATTGAACTTTAACAGAGAACAGTTGAGACCCTATATAGAGCGTTACACCTATTAAGACCAACATGGCGATTAGCGATTCATCCCTCGCCCTCATCATGGAGCTCAGTAAAAGCAGACCCTCCTCTTATTTAAATACTTTTCTACTTATGTATATAACATTTTATTTTCAGTTATATTCTCTTTAAGATTTGGAGTAGATTTTATTAGCTTTTCCTAACAGTCATTATAATGGTGTGACCCTTGAACCACTTAGAGCGTTTTCATAGGGTTTTCCAGTTTAAAGAAGTCGATAGAGTTCCAGATTACGAGTTCGGTTATTGGAATGAAACAATCGATAGATGGCATAGAGAAGGTCTTCCATTTGAAGTGAAAACCAATAGAGACGTTGAACTGTATCTTGGACTTGAAGGATGGGATTGCATAGATATGCTACCAGTAGTAACGGGATTTTGGCCTCCTCTACCGAGCAGGATAATCAAAGAGGAAAAGGACAGAGTTTTAGTTGACGATGGAATGGGAGGCATATACTTAGCTACAAAAAGTACATCTTCTCCACCCCATTACATTAAATATCCTCTAAAAACCAGGGATGATTGGGAGAAACTAAAGCCATTCTTCGACCCGAATACGCCAGGTCGTTTCCCGCTAAACTGGGATGAAATAGCGGCTACGTATAAAGAGCGTGAGGCTCCACTAGGAATTAGCATCGGCAGTCTATACGGATGGCTTAGAAATCTAATGGGCGTCCAGGGGATATCTATCGCTTTTTACAAAGACCCAGACTGGGTTGCCGAGATGATGGATACCTTAGTCAATCTATGGATAGCTGTTATTAGAAGAGCTTTACGAACCGTTAAAGTAGACTTTGCAACCTGGTGGGAAGATATGTGTTACAATAAGGGTCCATTGATATCGGTCCGCCATTTTGAAGAATTTATGGTTCCAAGATACAAGAAAGTGACGGATGTTCTCAAAGAGTATGGAGTTACAATTAACATAGTTGATTGCGATGGAGATATAACCCGTCTCGTTCCCGGGTGGCTTAAAGGAGGAATAAACTGCATGTTTCCTTTGGAGGCGCGTTGCACGAATATACATGAGCTTAGAGAGGAATACGGGCATAGAATTCTACTCATGGGTGGTGTAAATAAAATGGCTTTAATAGCAGGAGGCAATGCTATAGACAAAGAACTTGAAAGGCTCACACCGCTGCTTAAAGAGGGAGGCTATATACCAATGGTGGACCATAGATGTCCACCGGAAGTCTCGTATCAAACATATCTTTACTATTTAAAGAAGAAGAGGGAATGGATAAGGAGATACGACGTTTAATAGGTGTTGGCATTTAAATAAGACAATACTTCCATCCATTTTCTCTTTAAAATAACTCTCTAAGTTACCAGAATTCTACTCGTATCTTAAAGCAACGATAGGTGGTATTTTAGATGCTCTATATGCAGGTAGGGCTCCTCCAGTTAAACCCACTGCAACCGTTAGTAGTAGCGTCTGTGCGATTAATTCTGAAGTTATTTTTGGATTTACTACGAATGTCAATCCTATTCCTCTTATAATAAACCCTCTGGAAGATAGGATGTGCGCACCGAGTACTCCCAAAGAGATGCCAACAATTCCTCCGATTAAACTCATCATTATTGACTCTAAGAGTATCATGAGTAAGATTTGACCATTCGTATAACCTATGGCCTTCATCACACCTATCTCTCGGGTCCTCTCCATGACAGCCGTTATCATCGTAGCCGCAGTGCCTGCTATTGCAACGGCGAAAGCGGAGAGTGATGTTGAAAAGTTTATGAAATTTATCGCACCAGTTACACTAGATATTGTTTCGGCAATTGCGCTGAATGCTATAACTCGCAACTTATCCTCATACTTATTTCTTAATGTTGAGACGATCGACTTAACAAACGACGGGTCTCTGGCGAGTACAAAGATTCCCGACCAATCCTTCATGCCGAGCAGTCTTCTACCAGCCTCTTGGCTTATAAAGATTGTTGAATCGGGGTCGACTATCAATGCTCCGCCATACTCTTCCAAGATTGCACCTATAACCATGTTTAGACTCTTCTTACCAGTTATCTTTCCACCTTCTATTTTCGGAATGTCTACCGTTAGAACATCGTCCAATGTGAAATATTGTTCACCACTATCTTTGAATGCTATTTTCCTGCCGACTATACAATACAGTACCTCAGTCTCAGGTGGAATTTTCCCCTCGCTTATCTTCAGGCTTCCAATTGCCTCAAAGAGCAATGTATAATCTATGGCGAAAATTGAAACCCTCACTTCTTCAGTACCTCTTTTAAGGATTCCTTGAGTCGAATAAAACGGCTCTGCTCGCGCAACCTCTGGTATGGACCTTATGAATTGCAACTCTTCATCACCCAACTTATAATTCTCGCTTGGAAAAATAGCTATCGCATTCTGTCCAAGGGATGTCACTCTTTCAACTATGTAGTCTGAATACCCTCCTACAACGGAACTCATCATGACCAACACTAGGGGACCTATAGAGATACCAACTGTAGTTAGAAGAGCCCTTGCCCTTCTCTCACTTAAAGCCTTTAACGATAATCTAACGAAGTCTAATAATATGTATGGATTCATCGAGCATCCCGTTGAACTCTACCAGTTGAATGGACTTTTAAAAACCTGTATATTAGGAGTGCTGAAATGGTCAAAAATATTGTCACAGCTACTACTATTATCCAAGTTTCAACACCAACTCCTCCACCTTGGACTGCTGGTGTAATAGCCTCTTCACGTAGAACTATTCTTACAATTGTATCAATAGAGGTTAACTCATTGAAAATGTTGTAATACCTTATCCGTAGCACTCCCGTTTCATTATAAGCTGGGATATCTATTCTAAAGGCTACTTCCGAACCTGGGTCTACATCTCCAACAATCGTCGACCTACTTACATTGTTGACGATAAAGCTAGCCTCAACTCTATAGGCTGTAGCTGAACCGTAATTTACAACAACACCTGAAACTGTTGAAGTCGAAGCCGTCCCAGTTGCTTTAACTTCCCTTATCTGAAGGTCTATAAATGGCTCGACTATGACAGTCACAGTATTGTTAAAACTTTTAAGAGTACCGCTCGCATCTCTGTAAATCACCGAAATTCTAAATGTAACAGGACCATAAGTGATCACAGCTGTCCCTCCAGCCTGTGTTATTGAACCCAGAGGATTGTACGCTAATGTAATTGGTATTTCATGTTTACTATTCGGAGCAATATACTCAACGTAAACCATCGAAGGAGATGGTATTAGAATAGCGGCTCCTTGGTATGGCAATATTGCTACATAGACATTGTACATTGGGGAACTCCCCACGTTCATTAATGTTAATGACGCGTTTGTAAAACGTTTTTTCACGTTTAAGCTTCCGTTCATATAAACTTCGACATACTTCGTCCCCCCTAGAATCGTAATTGGAATGGAAATATTCACTGTCCTTCTAGTACCCCATTGATCCACGTAAGAGACTCCGCCTTTAGCAATGTACTGTCCAACGTTCAAATCAAATATATTAACATTAATGGTGAATATTAAAAAGTCACCCCTCGAAAAACTTTGAGGCATTCCAGTTTGGTAGATTTTTAAGAGCTCCTCTAGAGTTGAAATTTGTCCCTGCAGATTCAGACCAGTGGCTCCTACAGATATCGGAGTAACTTTAACGTAAGATGAGTTGTCATGCGAATTGAATATACCATTGGGCAGATTCAATTCTAAAACGACGCCTCTCATACTATCTACGTAGTTGTTTCTCATGGAGATAATCAAATGTGCACCATAGGTATTGGGTCCGACCGCCCCCTCATACCATCTACTGTCTAGAAACTCAACCGCTTGACTATCATCAAGCACATTTATAGATAAATTGTACTCTTCAACACATCTGACTCCAGGCCCGCCAGATAAAATCATAAAATCCGCTATCAAAGTCCCACTATATTTTCCAGGCTGGACTTCTCCGACGGAGATTGTAAATGAAGCGGAAAAAGTGCTTAAACTTCTTATGGGTCCTTCAACATAGGCATTGGCATCACTCCCTCCGTTTGAAGTCATACCTTTAGGTAGCCTCAGTATGAGGTTTATACCACTTATGGAGAATGGCGTTCGATTTGCAATAGTCACTTGATATGTTGCATTATCTGTTCTGGGGAAAACACTGTAATTGTTCTGCCAGCCATAGTTGACTATTGAAAGCTTACTATCTGAAGCTGGGTATTTTTCGACTTGAAGAATTATTACGAATCTGCGGCTTACTTCCATATGTGTACCGAATTCATCGAAGATGTAGTCCACAGAGATTTCAATAGGTATAGATTCAACGGAAGTATTTACGTCGAAGTATAAGGTGATAGATGCAGAAGACCCGGGCGTTAACCTGCTCGGTAGGGTTTCCGAACCTTTAATAGTCCTTAAATATTCTGAGCTTACGTTAACAAAACCTCCAACTACATCATAGCGCCCTTCGTTGAGAAAACTCAAAGTTAACGGAATATACCGAGAATTTTCATATACTGGGTTTGGACTCGGAGTACCCCAGTAGGCAGATGAAATGGCGAGCTCTGGCACATAGCTATGATAGCTCTCAACGACTATTTGAAACCTCAAGTTCTGATACCCTATGAAGGAAGCTCCGGAAACAATTTTAACATACGATATACTTAACCAACCATCATACTGACCAGGTTTTATATTAGGATCCACATCAACTGTAATGTCTATAAAAGAAGAGCCTCCAGCACCCATTCCGTTGGCGTATGTTCCAGAGACGGATGTTGCCTTTACTCCATCTGGAAGTATGGGAGTAATACTCATAGCGCTTAAAACGTCAGAAAGTCTGTTAATTAAACCAATTCTAATGGTGACTCCTCTTGCTGATGGGAGTAGCGGAGCCGCCCTGCCTTGATACATAACGGAAATGTATGAAATCAGTATCGGGTCTTCACGTGGAGGACTTGTTATAATGAACTGTACGTTGAATTTTGATTCCTCGTTATACGTAACGCCGTCTTCCGTCCTCATGCTTGCATCCACATGGACTTCAGCTTCGTAAGTACCCGTTGATGCTCCAATTGGTATTGAAACACCTGAAAACGTTAGAGTAAATCTTTCACCTTTATTAATCAGTCCAACAGTCGCTCTTGGATTGTCTATTGTAAAACCCTTTGGCATTGAAAGATAGAAATTTGCCGAATTTATTGCAGAGTCACCAGCATTCTCCAGCATGATGTAGAAGTTTGTATCACTTGAGCCTGGATAGGCGGCTGGTGACAAATACGCGTCGACGGTTCTCAATAAAATAGCGGGATAGTTGGAGATGCGAATAGTTATACTATGCTCCTCGAATAGGATATGCGGACCAAAACGGTAGGTTATATTCAAAGTTAGATCATATGTTTTAGGTTGTAGTGAATTTGATATGTCTAGTAGGTAATCGAAAGTTATATAATCTCCAGTTGCAACCCTGTATGCAAAGGAACCATTTAAAAATTTTGCCACTGCTAATGAACCGCTTCCGGCACTAAACTCTATACCTATGGGGGTCTTCAAATATCCTACTACTGCCTCCACTATGTCGGCACCAAGGTAGACTGTTTCAATCCTCAAGCTGACTCTTCTACTTCCAGGATATATGGTTGATGAACCTGAGGATGATTTAACATTTACTCCAATTACATTGAACACAGTCTGCTGGCAATGTATATCTGTTTTAAGAGAAGTAATACTCGTTAACACTAGTGTCGTTAAAAACAACGTAGAGATTAAATTCAGTTTTGTAGATTTCTCTCCCAAATTCTATACACCTCTAGGCAGTTGGAATACTAATTTTATCCTACGGCAACTTCTTAATAAGAGATTCGTCTGGATTAGGCTCATATTCGCTAACAATGGTTCCATCTCTAATCACATAGATTTTCTGTGTGCAATTTGCAACTTCTGGGTCATGTGTTACAATTACAATCGTATGTCCTTCTTTATTCAGCTCTAAAAGAGTTTTGATGACTATCTTCGCTGACATCCTATCTAGATTCCCAGTCGGTTCATCTGCAAGTATTACTGTAGGTCTTCCCACAATGGCTCTTGCAATAGCAACTCTCTGCTGTTGTCCTCCGGAAAGTTGATTGGGCTTCTTCTTCAACCAGTCTAGTTCACCTCCGACTTTCACTAGAGCCTCTTTAACCATTTCAGCCCTCACATTTCTTGGAGTACCTCTAGGTATTAATGGAAGTTCTATATTTTCAAAAACCGTCAGTCTGTTGATTAGATTAAAGGTTTGGAATACGAAACCAAGCTTTGTATTCCTCAAGTTTGCAAGTTCCTTATCGCTTAACTTTGAGGTATCTTGGCCGTCGAAGATAATTGTCCCACTAGTAGGTCTATCTAAGAGTCCTATCATGTTAAGGAGTGTTGTTTTGCCAGAACCAGATGGACCCATTATCGCGACTAAGTCCCCCCCGCGTACTATAAAATTTACATCCTTAAGAGCTGTCGTAATCACTTCTTCCACTCTATACTCTTTACAAACGTTTATGAGCTCGATTAGAACGGTCTTTGCGCTATTCAATGCCACCATCTTCCTACAAGCTTATGTTCAAACCTATGCCTAGAACAACAATCCAACCTTTAAAAGTTTCTAGGAGAAGTTCCTATCTAAGCTTACACGTAAAAATCATACTCGTTAAAACCTCTGAGGGAAATGAATTAACTCCAAAGCGTAAACTTAGACTATCTAAGTGTTTTGAAATATACGTCTAGCGGCTTCCAAATCTGCTTTAAGCTCTTCGAATGAAGCCATTCCCAGCATAAAATGTTCAATCTTATTATTGACGAGGAAAGTGAAAGCTACATATGGATTCACCCTTCCTCCCGCTAAAGGTTTAATGGCTATTATTTTCTCAGCGACGGGTCTAATGGCTTTCATCGCCTCGTCATATGTTGGAAGCATTAAAGCGCCTATGGCGTTTACAGGAGTCGTATATCCCTCCACTTTTAAATTCGAGTTTTCAATAATCGGTATCGTAGACCCAGCATGGTGGGAAGATATGAAGATGTAGCTAAAACCTTTAGCCTTCAACGATTCAATTATCGTGTTTAGAATATCCAATCTACCCGCTATAGCTAAGAAGTCGCATTCAGAACCTAAATTTATGAACGCTTTTTCGAATTCTTCAAAGACAGCAATTTTACTTTCCAACAGTTTAAAATCAACTGTAATCTTCTCATACTCTTCCTGCCTATATGGTTCTCCTTCTTTTAGCATACGGAGGAAGTTCTCTCTCCACTTTGGCCTTGTTAGTAGAATAGGGTCATTTAAGTACTTCTCCTTTAGTTCATTTGGATCGCAAAATCTGCACTCATAGTGGAAATAAGTAAGCCACCTTCTGTAGTCATCAACAGGATAATTTCCAAGTCTTAACGGTATACTTATACATGGTGCAACTTGGAAAATAATACCCTGCCGCTTAAGAATTCTTATGGCCTCTAAAAGCTTCTTGAATAATTCGCTATCCAATAAACTCATAATAGATATTGTGTTTAAACCGTACTCATACGCCTTACGTAAAAGTTTAACCGTATATTGTACGTTCGAAAATCTAGCCTTGTAAATTCTATTCTTTTCCTCACCCTGGTAAGATTCTCCAAGTAGAGGTTGTGCTCCTAATACTATGTTAGGAATCTTAAGAGTCAAGCTCAAATTTAAAAAGGCTGAATATGTTTAAATGGTTTTTCAGATTACGATGAAACAAGCCGTAGTAGCTACATGGGATTTCGGATTTAAAGCAGTCGCAAAAGGATTTGCTGTTTTAAAGTCTGGGGGTTCAGCCCTTGACGCAATTGAAGAAGCCATAAAAGTAGTAGAAGACGATTTAGAAGTTTTAACTGTCGGCTTAGGTGGGCTTCCGAATTTCAAGGGTGAGGTGGAGTTGGATGCGTCCATAATGGACGGTAAGACCCTTAAATGCGGCGCTGTAGGGGCTTTAAAACATATAAGGCATCCAATATCTGTTGCTAGAAAGGTTATGGAGTTTACGCCGCATATACTCCTTGTAGGTGAAGGTGCTTTAGAATTTGCTTTAAAATGCGGTTTTAAACGGGAATCTTTCTGGAAGCCTAGCGTAAGAGAAAAGTTTGTGGAAACACTTGAGAAGGTTAAACACGAACCATTGGAGAAGGACTCATTTTATGGTAAGATTCTCAGGGTTATGAGAACTTCTTGGAAAGGCACTGTAAGCGTCATAGCTTTAGATGCACAAGGTTGCATGGCGGCAGGGAATTCCACAACTGGGTTATTCATGAAATTGCCAGGTAGAGTTGGAGATTCTGCTATAATAGGTGCTGGCATATACGTTGACAATAGGATAGGTGGAGCCGTTACAACTGGAGTTGGCGAAATAGCTATGAATTACTGTCTCTCAAAGAGAGTATGCGACCTTATGGGTATGGGATTAGATCCACAAGAAGCTTGTGAGAAAGCTATTCATGAAACCCTCTATCGTAGGAATTTTCAGAATGGTATAGCGGTTTTAGCGTTAAATAACAAGGGTTTAGTAGGTGCTGCAACGAGCCTCAAAGATTTCACGTACGCGTATCAAAATGAGGAGATGGATCATCCTGAACTCAGAAAGATAGAGGGTTTAGCCTAACTCTTTAGTTAAGAATTGAATAACAAGCTCTCTGTAAACGGGGTATACTTTATCCAATACTATCTCCATGTTTTCTTCTTTGAATTTGACGGTTGTCCCATCCACTAAGACGGACTTGATTTTACACCCCTTTAGAAATGGAAACTTTAATACCCTGAGTTTCAGCTGTCCATATTTAACCTGGATTAAAACTTGAGATGTATTTAATTCAAAAATTCCCCATCCACATCCAAGGGACCAGAAACATCTAAATCTACCATTCTCATTAATGCGTGGATTAAAAGCAATGTACCCCCTAACTGAGTCGTATTCAAACCCGCTTAAAGCCAATAGAAGAGCGTAAGACGCCATAGAACGAACGTAATTACTCCCACATTCAAACTCATTCCAAGGGTTTCGCTTTTCTCCATCATATCTATCTCTAATAGCCTTCACTATACGTAATCCCTCTTCGACTAGTCCCTCCTGTATCATGTGACTTGAAACAGCATATTCAAATCCACTCATAGTCTCTTCAGCATAGGGTACTGGTATTACAGGTTTACGCTTCTCCCTAGGCCACTCGCATATAACAACGCCCGCCTCGTCGTTTAAACTGAATATACGGCATGGATTTACAAATTTTCTTAAGCCCTCTTTAAAATTGTGTCTGTATATGGCTTCAAGCGCTTTTCTAACTTTTGACCTATCAAAAATCTCTCCAAGTCCTGATATGTTTGCATGCCACTGGGCAACAACCTGATCTATTTCACAACCTTCACCTATCTGATACTTAATTTCACAATGTTCATCATCCCAATAAGTCTCTACAACTTTCTCATCTACCTGTTTAAATCTCTCAAGAATATTCCTATCGTTTAGGTCTATAAGCTGACAATAGTACTCTCCATTAAAGAGATTCCGGTCCACCCACTCCCTTCCCTTAATGAACATTTTGAAATATTCTTCAGCTTTATCTTCTTCTCCCAAATATTTAGCCATTTCAGCCCCTGCTTTAAGAGCTGCAAGATAGAACCCAGTGAGCCATGAGTTCGGACCGAAAAGCTCCATATCTAGCGTATGATGTTGTCTTCCTTCAATTACACCATCTCTGTTTAAATCCCACTTATCTTCATTTGTTTCAGCCCAAGCGTATTCAATCGCTTTCTTAATATTGACCCATATGGATTTCAACCAAAGGTCATCTCCTAAAATTTTCCAGAGTCTGTAAGTTCTAATTACACAACCAAACTGTCCATCTACTGCTGCGTGTGGAAACTTCCATAATCCTCTACCTAGGGGAAGTTGAAGGCGAAAACTAAGCTTCCCGTCTTCACGTTGACAGTACTTAAAGTAGAGGTTTAACATGGAACGTTCGAGGTTGGGAAATAAGTAAGCTGTAGCAACTGCATAGTTCCATACGTGCATACAACTTCCTTCACAACATCCGGACGACGGATGACACCCTTCAAATCCGTATAACGATCCATCTTCTAAACGTAGTAGTGTTGGAGTCTTCAAAATGGAAATGTTTGCGGATATAGCATCTATTACGAAAATGGGAAATGTTGAGGAGAATAATGCCTCTTTAAATTCTAATGTTTCACCGTAGAGTCTGACCCAGTTTTTAAGTCCGTATATGGCTACTTCTGTAGAGTCTTTAAAAACTGTGGCGTAGTAGTTCTTCCAAGTCTTAACTTTTCCCTCTTCGTCAGGATTCCAATAATTGTAGCAATTCGGGAAGAACCAACTTATTATGAACCTAATGCTTTCTTCTTCGTGTGGATTCACTTGAAAATGGGTTGCAAGTGAACAGTGGTCTTGAACGTTAGGTTTACATTTATCGTAACGTCTATTTCTAAATCTACCAGGTGAGGAGAAATCTCTCCAATATACGGCTAATTCATCGAACCACGACCCGCGATACCAGTACTCTTGATAACTTACGTCTGAGGCATCTGTAGCTATGGTTAAATTACCATAGTTTAAGTCATCTTCCTTAAGTATTGATGAGCTAAGTCTTATGAATTTAACATCCGCTTCTTCGCCGTATGTATTTATCGTCGTACCTGGAGATAGTGGATTTTTGATGGAGAGGCAAAGTGTATAAGCTATTCTTTCCTCGGTTGGATTATGTATTCTGAATTCAAAGAATGCTGCTGGTAAGCTAGAATCTTTATCATTAAGTGGAATAAATGGATTGAATGCCGTCATTTCCACCTCTCCTGGGAAGTTGTCGTCTTCAAATGCAATTTTCGCTATTGGGAAACTCCCTTCAAATCTAGTTTTCTTGAAGTGGGGAAAACCAGCCATATATTCCCTAGGAGGACCAAAGCCAAATGATTGAAATAGCGGTTTAGAGAACTCTCCATTATAAGGAGGTGGCAAGTCACCATTTAAAATTCTAGCGTCTACCACTTTTCCATCGGATTCAGCTTTTATAGCAAAATGTGAAAATCCGTTTAATCCTCCTTTATTGGGTCTATTAAAGATCTCCCAGTCTATTAATCTCCCGTTCCCAGCCAAACCTATGCAACCAGTTCCAATACCGCCTAAAGGAAACGATATTTGCCAGGTTTTTCTATCCTCATAAACGATAAGTCGATTCATATACGCAATAAATATTAAAACCTTCAACTGAATAAAATATTTTATTATATCCATAGTGGAAACTGGGGTTAAAATTCTTAGGAAAAGGAATTTCTCATAAAGATATCTAAGACATAGAGTTTAAACTCTCTCTTGAGAAGAGGGTTAGATGTTTATATTAAGGTGGGAATAGTCGACGAAAACCTTTTATTTAAATTCTTCTAGTTGTGTTCTCACGTATCTCTTTAGAACGAGGGTTAGTGGATGGGTCGTAGGAAAAAAAGGGCACCGAAGAGAGGTTCATTAGCATATATTCCTAAAGTTAGGGCTAGGTCGATGGTTGGGAGAATCAGTTTTTGGCCTAGTGTACTGTATGATAAGCCCAGATTGCTTGGTTTTGCTGGCTACAAAGCAGGTATGACTCATGTGTCAATTATTGATGATACACGTGGCTCTCCACATTATGGTAAAGAGGTACTCATTCCCGTAACAGTTTTGGATGCTCCTCCACTATATGTAATTGCCATAAGATGTTATGAAACTACTCCCTATGGTTTAAAGACACTTAGCGAAATATGGGTTGAAAAGCCTCCCAAAGATATCGAAAGAGTTCTTACAATTCCCGAGAAATTCAACACCGATGAGATGATCAAAAAGATTAAAAGCAATCTTGATAAGGTATCAGAAATAAGAGTTCTAGTTTGTACTCAACCTCGGCTTTCAGGTCTTAGAAAAAAGACGCCTGAACTATTTGAGATAGGCGTCGGAGGGGGTTCTATAGAAGAAAGGCTAGAATACTGTCTAAGCATCCTCGGCAAAGAAATCAGGGCTGGAAGCATCTTAAAAGAGGGAATGTATGTCGACGTTTCAGCAGTTTCTAAGGGTAAAGGCTTTCAAGGAGTTATAAAAAGGTGGGGTGTAAAACGTCGTCCTCACAAGTCGAGGAAGGGCGTTAGAAAGGTTGGTACACTAGGACCTTGGTCTCCAGCAATGGTTTTACATACTGTTCCGAGAGCGGGTCAATTAGGCTTCTTCCAGAGAATTGAACATAATAAACGCATCATAAAGATAGGTGTGAAGGGGGAGGAAATCACACCCGAGGGTGGCTTTACCAGATACGGTGTAATTAGAGGAGACTATATCTTAATTAAGGGTAGCGTGCCTGGTCCTGTTAAAAGACTTGTAAGACTCAGAGTAGTTGCACGTTTACATAAGGGTACTCCCGAAACGCCGCCACAAGTAACATACATAAAAATCTAATGAAGGGTGATCGCTCTTGTCTAAAACTGGTTCAGAGGGTTTCTTAAGAGTTTTAGGTTTAGATGGTAAAGTTGTTGGCAGAGTGAAAACTCCAGAAGCCTTTACAGTGGATATTCGCCCTGATTTAATACGTAAGGTTGTTATAGCGCTCCAAACTCACAGGCTTCAAAGAAAAGGTAGAGATGAATTAGCAGGTAAACGACACGTAGTTGAATACCTGGGTGTAGGTAGGGGTCTTTCAAGAGTGCCAAGGCTTAAAGGTACCAGTAGAGCTTCATTTGTACCTTTTGCTGTAGGTGGTAGAGTTACACATCCACCTACACCTGAAAAAGACATCTATAAGAAAGTGAATAGGAAAGAGAAACTTCTGGCGTTAAATTCGGCAATAGCTGCTACGGCATCTAAAGAATACGTTCAGGCTAGAGGACATAGAATTGAAAAAGTAAAATACTTTCCACTGGTAGTAGTAGATGATATTCAATCTTTAAAGAAGACGAAAGATGTTGTCAATCTATTCAAAAGTTTAGGTATTTGGGATGACGTCTTAAGAGTTAAGAAAAGCATAGGTAAAATCAGAGCTGGTAAAGGCAAAATGAGAGGTAGAAGGTATAAGGGCGGTAAAGGGCCACTGCTTATTGTGGCTAAAGATAATGGTATAGGGCTATCTGCTAGAAATATTCCAGGTGTTGACGTAGTTGAGCTTAAAAATATTAATGTGGAGCTTTTAGCACCTGGAGGTAATCCTGGTAGACTTACAATATGGGATAGATCTAGTATAGTTGCTTTAAGGTCCATATTGAAAGAAGAGGTGAAGTCATGAGTAAAAGTATTGATATGAAATTTGCAGAAAATGTATGGTTATCTAATATTCTTTTATATCCTCTTATGACAGAAAAGGCTATAAATATGATTGAATCTCAGAATAAATTGACTTTTATAGTTAACATTAAAGCTTCAAAAAATGATATTAGAAAAGCCTTTGAAAGGTTTTTTAACGTTAAAGTATCTGAAGTTAGAACTGTCATAACGCCTGATGGACGTAAAAAAGCATATATAAAACTTAGCCCTGAGTATAATGCCTCAGACATAGCGGTTAGACTTGGAATACTCTAGTGGTGATTGCAAGATGGGTAAAAGGCTTCTCGTTCAAAGGAGAGGTAGAGGCTCGCAAACTTTCACAGCGCCCACTCATAGGAGAATTTCACCCTCTAAATATCCACCTTTAACGATCTTGCCTGAAAATGGCCCAATTAAGGGTGTTGTTATAGATCTTCTCCACGACTCTGGCAGAGGCGTTCCATTAGCATTAATAGAACTCGAAAACAGCTTACGTTATCATGTAGTTGCGTGCGAGGGTTTAGGTGTTAATGATGTTATCGAAATGGGACCTAAAGCTTCATTTAAAATTGGAAATACCCTATTCCTGTCAGATATTCCTGATGGTGCTATAGTATGTAATGTTGAGAAAAACCCCGGCGATGGGGGTAAACTTCTGAGGGCTTCTGGAAGTTATGGGGTAATTTTAGCGCACACATCCAATGGCGTTGTAGTAAAAATGCCATCAGGTAAAACTGTAGTATTAGATGAGATGTGTAGAGCAACAATTGGTGTAGTTGCTGGAGGAGGTAGAATTGAAAAACCATTTTTAAAGGCTGGTGCAAAGCTTAAGTTAATGAGGGCTAGAGGACGTAAATATCCAACTGTTAGAGGGGTCGCTATGGCAGCCGTCTACCATCCACATGGTGGTGGTAGACATCAACACCCAGGTAAACCATCAACGGTTAGCAAAACCGCTCCACCAGGTGCTAAAGTTGGACTTATAGCTGCTAAGAAGGCTGGAAGAGGGGCCAGAGTTCGAAAAACCATTAAATCTCCTGTTCAATAATCTATAGAAGGACAATTTTAACTGGTATTTTTAGTTTGTAGATTATTACGCCGTTAAAGAAGTTTGTATGCGAAGCCTACCTTTTTAATTAGTCGCATGAGATTGGAAATTACATGGAATGTTAGAAGTCTAAAATTTCTGAAAAAACAAGATTCAATGTTTTTTAAAATGCAATTTCATGGAAAATACGAATAGATTACATGGAGGGATTGCAATAAACGGAGATTATAAAAACCATTGGTAACTAATCCAAAGGTATAGCTTTCGGCAAACGTTTTATAAGGATTATGAGTATTTCATATTTTTGGAAGAATGAGTTCTGAGGCTTCAAAGAAGCTTAGGTTTCAAACAAAACAAGTGGTAGAGCTCTTTGAGGATAGAGTTAAAGTTCTTAAAACGCATAAAGGTCTCCTGCAGATATTCCGGGGTATAAACTACAGAGAGTGTTTGGAGACCGCTAAGAAGTTGATAGGGGAAGGTGAATGGACAGTAGTAGGTATAGATGGCTCTATGGATTTCGATGAACACTTGGATCTGCTACTATTCTACGTTTATGCTACAGGCTATAAGTGTCCCCTCTACATTGGACAAGACAGGGTTTCTGTAGATACCCAAAATGCAGTTAGAGATCTGCAACTTTCAGCATCAGTAGCTATACCGCTCTGGGTAGAAGACCTATTAAACGTTTCACATGGAATGTCTATAAGCTTCGAATATGAAGTCCAACGTGTTGCTGAAGCTATACCAATATCTATCATGACCATGGCCGAGCTTTCTCTCGCTTTAAAGTCCACTGAAAACTCTTCAGTGAAACTTCTGCTTCTGGATAGACCTTTATCTGGAACTTATCCTTCTCTTCTGAAATCTTCCAGAATAATCCTCAGTTCTAGAGATTCTGTATTAATATCTATGGAAACAACTAAAGGAAAAATATCACTCGCAGATATTTGGATTGCTAGCATACTTGGACCCAGATGCTTTTACGTTCCTCCAAGAAAACCATATGCAGAATTTGCTCTTATTAAAGCACTTTTCGATAGATGTGAACTCTCTAAAGAAGAAGCGTGTAGAATTTTAAACGTAGACAGAACAAAGCTTGAGAAAATCTTAAAGCATATCCGTCTTAGAGAAAAGTCATTTAAGTCTAAGATAATCGACGAACTTGAAGGTACACTTAAATTGAGAGATGAGGTTTTAGGATATTGGGATAGGGTCTACGAGGCATCTATTAAGATTTCTAATAGAATCTTTAAAGGTGTTGACTATCCTCTGAAGATCGGAGAATCCTGGCTGACCTCTCATGATGTAAATCTTCTAAATCTGTTTTTACTCTATGAGCTTTTACGTAGAGCGTTGGTTAACCGCATTATCTTAGTCGGTGTAGCTAAAGATACGGAAGCCTCTGAAATCGTGAGGTCTGTAATTCCGTTTATGTGTTTTAAAGGATTTATTAATACTGAACAGCCAGTTCCATCTATAAGAAACAATAGGCGTTTCTTAGGTCTTTTAAGCTCTTTAAACTATGAATTTATTAAAACGCCTTGGAGGACTATCTGCTACGACTCATGCTTTACAACTATCAGTTTTTCCAATGTTGAAGGATTTAAACCCGCTAGAAAAGTCGTCTCTAGAGAAGCTTTGTTTGTTAGAGTAAACTTCCAGCTTAGGAGTCTTGAGGCTGATAATGCAGTCCGTTCCCTGGTTTTCTTATATGATCGACCTTTCAATCCATTGTTTGATAAACTTGGGGACTCTTTTAACCTTAGGGATGGTGGAGGCACTGTAACGATTAGACCATTTTTTGAAGGTCAAGAGCGTAGTTTTCTAGACGACTTGATACTTTATTTGCTGTCACTTATGGATAATGCTGAAGTCTTAGAAGCTTATGGATATAATCAGCTTCTCTACTTAGCCGATAAAGCTGTTAAAGTTGAGGTTGAATTTATGAAAGGCTCTCTAAGGACAATAGCCGAACTTGAACTCGCCCCTCTTGCTTCCAGAAGAAGATTGTTCACCTTTAGAAGCTATCGAGAGTTGCGTAGAATACTGGAAGTAAGCCGGAGACTTGGTGGCTAAAGTAACTTAGAAAGATTTATGGATTTGTAAAGTGCATTTTAAACCGTAGAACTTGGATAGATTAAAATTATTCGACGATATAGATGGCTCATTTGAAGCGAGGTTAAAAGATGTTAAGACTATTGTAAGGTCTACTAGGCTTAGAGAAGGCGAAATAGCTCTCTCAAGTCAATTGGCTAGCATAGAGGCGAAGTTCTCCTATAAGGTTTTTGATAAACTTCACAATCCGTGTTTTGTAGCTATCGAGAGAGAAACATCAGAAGGGCGTAGCTATCTTATATATGAAATAGTGGGTTTAAAAGCCACCCATTTCCAAATGCCTAGTATAGACTCTTCAGTGCCTAAGGTAATAAGGCTTGAGCTTCTGGATAAAGTCAGAGAAGGATGGGGAAAAAGCGAAGAAGCTTGGATAGACATATACGCAGTCCCTACGGGGTATAAACTTGACGTGGAAAACGGCGAGTTGAAGTTTGTAAAATCCCCCTTATCTCCTCTCACAGGAGCGTATGTACATCTACTTTCAGAAGACGCTGTTAAAATGTTTCTAAGTTATGATAATGGTGTTGAAGTTGGCTTCCTGTTGGGTTTAAACATAGCTTTAAAGATCAATATAGTAAACCTCGTCAGATATCACATGGGTGTTTTCGGTTTCACGGGTGTAGGCAAATCTAACTTAACTGCATTTCTCGTTAGAAGAGCTATGGAATCTATCTCCGACCTTAAAGTAATCATCTTCGACGTCGCTGGTGAATACTCTACTCACTTCTTAGACGTCTTGCAAAACGGCCAGTTTTATGTGTCTGAGAGAAGTTTATTGAATCTAGAAAGACTCATACAATCACAGGTTATACCTGAAACACTTGAGGGGAGAATTGATAGCCGTTTTATAGAGATCATCTATGAAAGGCTTATGAGTGAAAACCGTTTAAAACTTCTATCGATTTTCGAGTCTTATGAACTTACATTAAACGATATACTTAACTCTCTTAGGAATACTTTTGAATCTGGAAGATCGGGTGCTATAGCCGCTAAAAGAGCTTATAGTGTCCTCCTCAATCTACTGATTATAAATAAAGGTTTAAGAGAGGACATTTCCTTAAGAGAAATACTTGCAGATAAAGAAGCTTGTGATATTTTCTTAGATGTCTTAAAAAAGTTAGCGTTAAGCCTTTCCGATAGAGCGGGATTAAGAACAGAGTTAGAGTCTATACTGGAATTCGTCGAATACGATCATACCACCTTTGAGAGAACCATAACGGCACCTGAAGAACTTGCCTTTAACATATGGAGTGGGAGTGCCCCAAAACTTACCATAGTTTATGTTCCTGAGCCTGTGCAAGCAAGGATAGCCGTTTCAAGATTCATAGATAGGTTGCTTCTATTTAAGAAGACAAGTGGGTTGGGTTCTCGCGTTTTAATAGTTTTAGATGAAGCACAAGAGTATATACCTGACAGAGTTCGAAGCGAAGATAAAACAGAGGACTCAAATAGGACGGTTGAAATGTTGTTGAGACAGGGACGTAAATATAGAGCCCATTGTTGGCTTGCAACTCAACGTGTTGCCCATCTAAACGTTAATGCGCTACAGCAACTACATAGTTACTTTGTAAGCACTCTTCCTAGATTTTACGACCGTATGGTAATCGCAGATGCGTTTTCCTTGAGCTATGACGTGCTTGAGAAAACTACAACATTAGACGTGGGTGAGTGGCTTTTCGTATCATACAAGGCTACAAAACGTAGAAACGTACCTATTTTCATAAGAGCTCCAAACAACGAAGAAATACTCCTTAGAAACTTTGGGCTTCTTTAGAATACAAATTTCAATAGGTATGGGATTATCTTTCCCGCCTCCACATCCAACCTTGATTCTTATAGAAGACGATACGTGAGTAGTAAACCTTTTATTGATGCTTAATCTTCTGGTATCTAGGTGTTTTAATGCCAAAGGAATTTACATACAGGGGCTATACAATCGACGAACTTAGGAAAATGCCCGTAGACAAATTCATAATGCTCTTGCCGTCTAGAGCAAGACGCTCTCTTTTAAGAGGGTTATCTAAAGAGCAGAGTGCCCTACTAGAAAAAGTTAGGAAGGCCACTAAAACAGGGTCTACTAAAGTCATTAAGACGCATTGCAGAGACATGGTTATACTTCCCGAAATGGTTGGACTTACTATAGCTGTACATAATGGGAAGGAGTTTACACCAATTAGGATAATACCTGAAATGATAGGTCATAAACTTGGAGAATTTGCATATACGAATAAGCGCGTTATACACGGGAGCCCAGGTATAGGTGCTTCGAGATCTAGCATGTACGTTCCCCTCAAGTAGAATTTTCCCCATTTTAAGGTGGAAATTCAATTGAATGTTCTTCTTAGAGGTCTTTACATAGGACGTTTTCAGCCCTTCCACTTAGGGCATCTTGAAGCAGTTAAATGGATGCTTGAAAGAGTTGGTGAAATCATAATAGGTGTAGGAAGTTCCCAATATAGTCACTCTTTAAAAAATCCATTCACAGCCGGGGAGAGGATAACTATGATAATCAGAGCTTTAGAGTGGGCTGGAATAGAGAGGAAAAAGTTTCTAATACTTCCAATTCCAGATATTCATACGCATTCCTTATGGGTTAAGCACGTAGTATCATTGACACCTAGTTTTCAAGTAGTTTTTACGAATGAGCCTTTAACTAGAAGGCTTTTTGAGGAAGACGGAAGATTCAAGGTTTCTTCAATCCCGTTTTTTAGACGTGAGATTTACAGTGCTACGGAGATACGTAGGAGGATTACCACAGGTGATAATTGGGAAGAACTAGTACCAGAACCAGTGGCAGAATATATCAAGGAAATTGGAGGGGTTGAGAGGATTAAAACCCTAGCTTCTACAGATAGAGTGAGGAGTAGTCGCCCTATTTTCCATATTTCTCTATGAGCTCATTAAGCGCCCTTTTGAAAGCATCAACAACTTCTTCATTCAAATCTATAAAGATTATATTTTTAACTTTTAAACCTCTATTCAAGTATTCTTCTAAAGCCTTAAACATAGCTTCAGTTGCTTCATCAGGAGACAGTCCTCCAACACCTGTACCCATACCAGGGATCGCAATACTTCTAAAGTTCATATTTTGCGCTAATTCTAAAGTTGCATACATAGCTCTATAGACGTTTTCAGTTGTTGTAGGCCCGGGTCTTTCCATAGTTGGAGCATGTATTACATTTTTGGCTTTAAGCCTACCCGCCGTTGTCACTATGGCTTTACCAATTGGAATGGGGGCATTTTTGACTGCTTCTTTCTCTATTTCTTCTCCACCTGCTCGTTTAATTGCACCGGCTACTCCACCTCCCATGATAAGCATACTATTGGCCGGATTTACAATAGCGTCTACTTCAAGTTCTAGAAGACTTCCATGTTTGACTTCAATTTTAACACCCTTTATGTAAGCCTCAGTCATGTAGGTCCTCAAATTAGAATAACAGCTTATCTAATGGTATAAATGTTTTCTTCTTAACCCAATATTTGACCAAGATATGCTACAATAAAGTTTAAAAGCCTCTTTCTTTCTTCCAAAAGAAAGGAATGCAACATAAGGACTTTAAAAATATACTTCAAGAAGGGGAAAAGTTTCTTGCATGCTTTGAAAGCGACCTCACTAAAAGCGGGATGTTTGGTCGCAGTTTTCTCATAATCACAGACAGAAGAGTAGTAACAACCGATGCTAATCTTATGGTTGAAAAGTCAGTAAATCTGATGGATATAAGCTCCGTCAAAATAGAAGACTATGTTGGAAATGCTGAGCTTAAGATTGTTTTAAAAGATAGTTCGACCACTTCGATTATAAGATTCTCGCGTTCTCTAAGAAAAAAGTTTGGAGATGCCGTTAAACTTATAGAAAATCTAACACTTCTAAGAGGGGTTGAACAGGAAGAGCTTTCCGAGGAAAAGGAAGAAAAACCTAAGCTTAAAACAGGCCCCATATTGTATATTCTAAAATTCGTCACTCCATATAAATTTCTCCTTACTATGGGAATATTAACTGGAATTGCTAGTATTTTCTTAGGGCTTTTACCACCATACTTTATGAGAATGCTCATAGATGACGTTATCCTAGGGCATAAGAAGGAACTTCTATCGCAAGTAATAATCGCGATAATACTCACCCAAGTGGTAAGTACGATACTTGGGATAATACGTAGTTACAGTCTATCCTATGTTAGCCTCAAAGCAATGTACGATATAAGGGTTAAGATGTTTAACCATATAATGAATTTCCAGCCGAGTATACTAGATACTTATGAAGCTGGACGTTTAATATCGAGAATAACAGATGATGTTGGTAGGGTTAACTGGTTTTTATCATGGGGACTTGAACAGCTTCTTAGGAGTATAGTGTCCCTTGCATCAGTAGCAATGATGATACTCATATTGGAACCCAGACTAAGCCTAATTGCTTTAATCCCCCTACCTATACTCGGTCTTGGAGTCTTCCTATTCAATAAGAAATCTACATGGGTATACCATTATGAATGGAGAAGATGGGCCGATGTATCAGCTTTACTTGTAGATGTCATACCTGGTTTTTCAACGGTTAAATCCCACGTTATGGAGAAGACTGAGGAAGAAAAGCTTAAGCTTAAACTTCGTGACGTTATCGTAGCAGGTTTAAGGTCTACGAAACTTAACCTGCAGTTCTTTCCAATGTTGGGCCTAGTTATGTCTGTTGGAACGGCGGTGATCTGGTGGATTGGAGGATATGAAGTTTTAGGAGGTACTTTAACTCTTGGAACTTTATCAGCCTTTATTTCATACGTTAGCCAGTTTTATGGTCCAGTGTGGAATCTTGTTAGCATGGTTGAACCGATGAAGAGAGCCAGTACTGCTGCTGAAAGAATTCAAAGTATTATGAATATGGAACCTAAGATTCGAGATGAAGTAGATTGTAAAGATCTGAAAATCAAGGGTAGTGTTGTATTTGATAATGTTTCTTTCGGCTATCTACCGTACATGTATGTTTTAAAGAATGTGAGCTTTGAAATAAAGCCAGGTGAAAAGATAGGTATTGTTGGGCCAACTGGAGGGGGTAAAACGACGATTGTAAAGCTTCTCATGAGATTCTATGATGTAGACGAAGGTAGAATATTGATAGATGGCATAGATATAAAGAAGATTCGACTCGAGAGTCTTAGAAGACAAATAGGTATAGTTAGTCAAGAACCTAGATTATTCAATGATACTATAGCGAACAACATACGTTACGGTAAGCCCAATGCATCTTTAGAAGAGATAATAGCTGCGGCCAAAGTAGCAGCAGCTCACGATTTCATAATCCAGAAACCTTTGGGTTATGATATGCCGTGTGGCGAAGGTGGAAGTATGTTGTCCGGTGGGGAGAAGCAGAGAATAGCTATTGCTAGAGCGATTATATCTGATCCGCGGATATTGATTTTAGATGAAGCGACAAGTAGTGTTGATACTATTACTGAAGATTCGATTAAAAAGGCTCTAGATGAGTTATCGAGAGGAAGAACTACGATAATAATAGCTCATAGACTCAGCACTGTGAAAGACGCCGATAGATTAATAGTCGTAGATAATGGAAAAATAGTCGAAGTTGGGACGCACGAAGAGCTTCTTCGAAGAAATGGATTATACGCTAAACTTTGGAATACTCAGTTTCTCGAGAAGCCAGTTGAAGTGCGGGTGTAATGTCCATGACGAGTATAGAGTACTATGCAAAAGCACTTCTTAAGGTTATAGACCCTAGCAGAGTGAGAATTGATTATGATACTTCCAACGATACGTTGATCCTTTACATAGATGGAGTGGCGTACAGAGATATTGATCCAATTAAACCATTCCCCTTATCAAACCCAAATTATGTAATCTTTAGATTAAAATCCTCTGGAGAAGACTTGTGTGTAATATCTGACATTCGTATGCTTGATAAAGATTCCATTAAATGTTTAGAGTATGTTATAAACAAAAAATATTTTATTCCACTTATAGAGAAGATAAAAGAGATAACATATACTGGAGAATTCTTTATATGTAATGTTAAGACGAATAGGGGAGATAGGTCTTTCAAAGTACGAAGTAGAAGAAATGTATTCAGGATTGGTAATACTATAGTAATATTTGACTTTGATGAAAATCTATACCTAATAGAGAATTATGAAAAGCTTGACAGGAAGAGTAAAGAAGAACTTATGAAAATAATTTAACCTTTCTATAGAAATTTTTCAAGTAAGAGTGACGTTATGAAAATCGCCCAAGATAATGCAAGTATAACTCCGAGTACTTTTCTAAATGCATTTGACAGCTCTAATAGCAAGTAGATAAGCGTTAAGACAGTTAATGGTATTAGGATTTCTCCATATCTTGGGAAAGACTCTCCTAAAATAGCTTTGAAAACATACGTACACCCGTCTTTTAATAGACCGTATAGCACTTGTAGAAAGTTTATGAGAACCTTGGGGTCTAGGTTTACATCAACCATCATTCTACAGCCCCCAGTATCAAAGACAATAAGCTCATTCTAATTAGAAGTCCATAGTATACCTGTCTAAAATATTTAGCCTGAGGCATCTGATCGACTGAATAGTCTATCTCATCCACTCTAGGCAGAGGATGCATTATTATCGCGTCCATCTTCATTTTCTTAACGTGGTCTAATGTGATCTTGTAACTACCTTTAACCCTCATGTATTCAGATATATCGCTAAACCTCTCCTTCTGAATCCTCGTAACATAAAGTACATCTACCTCTTCTATTACATCGCTTACATCATCTAATTCTTCAATCGGCAGTCTATTTGAAACGTATTCTAGGATTTCCCTACGCATTTTAAGGATCGATGGTGAGATAAAGTACACTTTTTTGATATCGTAATTTGTCAAAGCTATGCTCAACGAATGTACAGTCCTACTATACTTCAAATCTCCTACAAACGCTATTGTTAACCCATCTATTCTCCCTTTCTCTCTCTTGATTGTGTAAAGATCTAAAAGTGCTTGTGTTGGGTGTTCTTCAGCTCCAGATCCTCCGTTTATAACTGGATTTTCCGCTACTTCAGCGGCGAGTCTAGCAGATCCCTCTAATGGATGTCTAATCACTATAACATCCACATAGTTATCTATAACCCTTATAGTGTCTGTCAAGTTTTCTCCCTTTTCTATGGAAGCTCTTTTCGGCTCAGACATGTCTACAGTTTCTCCGCCAAGTTTCTTCATAGCTGCTTCAAAGCTTATTCGCGTCCTCGTACTAGGTTCAAAGAAAAGTATGGCCATTACCTTTCCTTTAAGTAGCTCCCTTCTTTCGAGTGAAAGTCTTTGAATTTCGTCAGTCTTGCTGAGTATATATTCTATCTCTTCTTTTGTAAAGTCCATTATGGATATTACATCTCTTCCCTTAATTGAAGGCAAGGAATTCCCTCGATATTTACTTCTCTAAACTTCTACTTTAAATTCTTTTAACACATTCTGATCAAGCGTAAAGAACCTCAGTACGCTTCCGCGTAAAAATTTAAGATAAAATATGGTATGGTTTACTAACTAATATTTCTCTTGGTTGATAGTTAACTAATGCATACTGTGATTAGCCTTTAATACCATCCTAATAGGTGTAGAACTTCCAATAGGTCTTCCCCTCGTACTACTATGGTCCTAGAATCCTCCCGTTCAACTTTTGGAATCCTAGCCTGTATATCTGCATAACTTGGATGAGAATACTTTACTTTTACAGTGATCGGTGGATTTACTTTAAACGGTTTAAACTCTCCCGCTCTTTGTATAGCTCTTTTAGCCGCCTCTCGAATAAGTTTCCTACATTTTACGGGAGGTAGGCATACCGCGAAGTTTCTGCTCAGCCCTTCTTTAACAACCACCCCTTCAACGTTGCCTAACAATGCCTTAGCTTCCTCTACAGCCATTCTACAACCACTGACCAAGCCTACGGGTACGTTGAAATATCCAAGTATAGAGGCGTCAATCCCTATCTCTCCAATTCTACGATCATTTATGTAAGCATCGACTATAACTCTAGTTGACATCGTATGGTCTAGAACGGCTCCCTGGGTGCCAGCCATAGCATGATAACCTATCATAAATGCTAAGTCGAAAGATTCATCTATACAAGCTACTCTGCGAGTCCTCGGTCCACCTGCAACATACTTAGCACACTCATGTAATTCCTCAGGTACAAGGTTGAAGCCACCACGTGCCCCATGCAAATCGTTGACAATTATCTCCGTCGCCCCTCCATCTAATGCACCATCTATGGCCGCGTTGACTTCTCTGGTTAGCAGTAAGCAGGCCTCCTGATACTCGCTACTACCTGGATTTGTTTGCTCTTCTCTAACGATATAGCCGATGCCTTCTAAATCAGTTAGGATGTATATCTTCACAAAATCACCTTCAAAATTATACACATTGGAGTCTTAAGGTTTTTCATTGAATATTCTTAAACTTCGTTGCAGATTAAGGAGTTTAAAATGGTTTACGCCTACGGTAAGAATTTTTATAAGAGGCTGAATACTTTAAAAAGTGGCACATTTAAATAATCCGAGTGCTTAGTAAACTCCTAAGTTTCAGAGGGTATGGTGTCTCCTTGACTATAGACCCATGGGGTTCCGAGGTCATAGAAGATTATGAAAAGCTTTTTACAGAATTTGGTCTAAAGAGGATTTCCGAAGAGATTAAATCCAATCTTAAACATTTGAGCTTCGAAAGAAACATAGTCATCGGTCAAAGAGACTTTGAAAAAGTATACGACCGTATTATATCCAAGAGACCTTTTATAAATATGACTGGGATAGCTGCCTCAGGCGAACTGCACTTCGGTCATAAGATAATCGTAGATGTATTCAAGTTCTTCAAAGATAATGGTGGAAGGAACTATTTTGCCATATGCGATATAGATGCTTATGTGAGTAGACCCGACAGCAGGATTCCATCACTAGAAGTAGCTAAGAAATATGCTGTTGAAAATTTATCGCACGTATTGGCATTGGGCTTGGATGAGAAAGACGTTTATGTTCAAAGTAGAAAAGAGAGGCGGTACTACGAATTTGCATTTGAGGTTTCTAAAAAGATAACTGAAAGTACGTTTAGAGCCATCTATGGGCATTTAGACATCGGTAAGATTGCTGCAAATCTACTTCAGTATGCAGATATTCTTCATCCTCAGCTTCCAGAGTATGAAGGGAGGATGCCCTCGATTACCGTAATTGCAGCTGAACAAGATCCGCATATAAGAGCCGTTAGAGACTTAGCGGCGCGTCTATCCTACGACTTTGAACTCCCCTCAGCCCTCATAATAGTCCATTTATCTGGACTTAAGGCTGGTAAGAAGATGTCTAAGAGCGACCCAGAAACTTGTATATTCTTAGGCGATCCACCTAAAGTCGCTGCTGGAAAAATCATGAATGCTTTCACCGGAGGGCAGCCTACGATTGCAGAGCAGAAGAAATTTGGTGGAAATCCAAACCTATGCAAGGTTTATGAATTTCTCAAATTTAACTATCCATTCAGCGGTAAACTTACGGAATTATATGAAGATTGTATTGCTGGAAGGATAATCTGTGGTGAGTGCAAACTGTTAGCAGCCGACTTCGTTGAAGCATTCCTAGAAAAACACCACGAAAAACTTAAGACTGCAGTCGAAATAGCTAAGAGAATTGTTTACGGGGAAGTGTAGATTTTGAAGTTTAGGCTTTCTGAAGATGAGGCAAGGCTCCTTAAGGTTCTCGAGAAGCTTGGTAAAGATGCACCTGTAGAGCTTGTGGCATCGGAAATGAAACTTCCTTCGGATAAGGTTTTTACGTTAGCTTTAAACCTGAGTTTGAAGGGTCTTCTTAGCATAAGAACGAAAGAAGATAGTGTTATAACACTCACAGATGAAGGGTTTAGATATTTCAAACTCGGTCTGCCTGAGAGACGTGTAGTAGAGCAAGCTAGGGTCAAACGTGTCATAAGCATATCCGAGCTTGTAAATCTCGAAGATTGGGAGAAGCCAATAGGCCTCGCTTGGCTTAAAAAGAAGGGCTGGGGTATTGTAAAAGCCGGAAAAGTAGAGATATTGACTGAAGCTTTTAAAGGTGCTGATGAAAAACTCATAGAGCTCATAGCCTCAGAAGGTAGAATTTACATGAGTAGCCTCCCTCCGGAATTAAAGGAGGCTATTGATATTCTAAAAGAAAGGAAACTCATTAAAATAGAGAAATCTTCCGCTAGATTCATTTCTTTGAGTACCCTTGGAGAAGAGGCTTTAAAAGGTGAGGTTGAAATCTTAGAAGAAGTCTCTAGATTAACTAGAGAACTAATAGTTTCAGGTAAATGGAGGAATGTTCTTTTTAAGAAGTACGATGTTACACTTCCAAGTTATAGAATACCGATTGGTAGACTGAACTTTGTAAGAGAAGTGTTAGACTACATAAGACAAGTGTGGATTGAAATGGGCTTCATGGAGATGGAGGGACCCATACTTGAAATATGCTTCTGGAATTATGATGCTCTATACGTTCCTCAAGATCATCCAGCTAGAGACCTGCAAGATACATTCTACGTTAAGACTCCTAAATTCGGTAGACTGCAAGATCAAGATCTAGTTAAAAAGATTGAGGAAACTCATGAATCCGGATGGACAACAGGTTCTAGGGGTTGGGGTTATCATTGGGATCCCGAGGAATCCAAGAAAACACTTCTAAGAACACACACAACATGTCTATCAGCTAGGACATTAGCTGTTCTCAGGGATGCAGAGCTTCCAGCTAAATTCTTCGCTGTAAGTAAAGTTTTTAGAAATGAAAAACCTGATCGTACTCACCTCTGCGAATTCTATCAGACCGAGGGAATCGTAGTTGATGAAAACGCAAATATGAAGCACCTCATAGGATATCTTAAAGAATTCTTTAAAAAGCTTGGATTTCCAGATGCTAGATTTAGACCCGCCTATTTTCCTTATACTGAGCCCTCGCTTGAAGTTGAAGTTTATTATCCTGCTATGGATAAATGGATTGAATTAGCTGGAGCTGGGATCTTCAGGCCAGAAGTAGTTAAACCTCTTCTTGGAAGAGAGATACCAGTTTTAGCATGGGGTTTAGGTCCAGGTAGAATCATAATGCTAAATTACGGTCTTGAAGATATGAGAGACCTCGTCATGAATGACCTTGACTTTCTTAGAAATGCGCCAGTTTGGATTAGGTGAGCCAAGATGCCTGTGATAAGAGTAGGCTTGAAAGATTTTGAAAGGCTTGTAGGTTTAACCCTATCATTAACCCGTCTTAGAAATGAACTCCCCATGATCGGTCTAGGCTGGGAACGGGACGATAGTGAAGGCTTTGAGGTAGAAATTTTTCCCAATAGACCAGACATGCTGAGTCCCGAAGGGCTTGCAAGAGCGTATAGAGGTTTTTTGGGTCTTAGTAAAGGTGCTCCTCATTATGTTGTTAATTCAAGTTTTTTCAACGTTTACGTTGATAGGGCTGTATGTGAAGTACGACCGTGTTCAGTATTCGCTGTTGTAAAAAATATACCAATGGACGAGGAGGTTTTAAAGAGTATCATCCAACTACAAGAGAAGCTTCATGTTTCCTACTGTAGAAATCGTAGGAAAGCATCCATTGGAGTTCACGACTTAGATAAATTCAAGCCTCCAGTTAGATACACGGTTAAAGCTTCAGACTTCAAATTTAGACCTTTAGACCACAGTAGAGAGATGACGCTTAAAGAAATTTTAGAAAATCACCCTAAAGGTTTAGAATACGGATACATTCTTGCTGGATTCGATAGATACCCCATCATTGAAGACTCACAAGGGTTAGTGCTTTCAATGCCCCCTATAATAAACTCAGATTATACTAAAGTTGATACAAATACGAGAAATATCTTCATAGACTGTACTGGCTTAGATTGGAAAATAGTGAACTCCGTGTTGAATATAATTGTTACTTCACTAGCTGAAAGAGGGGGTGAGATATACAGAGTTAAAGTCTTATATCCAGTTGAAACACCTTTTGGAAAGGTTTTCGAATCCCCTGACTTAAAAATTCAAGAAGTAAAACTTTCCCTAGACTTTGTGAATAAGATTCTCGGCGAAAAGCTAACTATAAGTGAAGTTTTAGAGTTCTTACATAAGATGAGGTACGATGCTACTGAATATTCTGAAGAAGAAGTCCTAGTAAAAGTACCAGCTTATAGAGTCGATATAATGCATCCAGTAGATTTAGTAGAGGATGTGGCTATAGCATATAGGTATGACCATATAAAGCCAGAAATCCCTAAAGTCTTCACGAGAGGTGGTGAAAGCTATATGGAGAGGTTTTCAGCAAAAGTTAGACTCGTCATGGTGGGTTTAGGTTTTCAAGAGGTTATAACAGACGTCTTAACAAATCCATACGAGTTATTCACAGCGATGAGAGTTAAGCCAGAGCCAGTCGTGGAGTTGGAAAACCCTAAGACAATTGAATATACGGTTTGTAGGAATTGGCTTATGCCATGTCTTATGAAGATACTGTCCAGAAATAGGCATAGAGAGTATCCACAGAGAATATTTGAAGTAGATGATGTTGTAATCTTAGATGAAAATTCTGAAACAGGAGCCATTAACGTTAGGAAACTAGCCGCCGTTTCAATACATTCCGAAGCAGACTATGCTGAAATTAAAGCCGTGGTAGATACTCTACTTAAGATTCTGGACGTAAAATTTTACATAAAACCTGGTGAACACCCAAGTTTCATAGAAGGACGAATAGGATTCATAGAGGCTACAACTGGTGAAAATCTAGGATTTCTAGGTGAAATACATCCAGAGGTTCTTGAAAACTTTGGACTTGAAAATCCTTCAGCAGGTTTTGAAATAAACTTGATGTCTATTGTGAGGCTTAAGGGGTTTGGACAGAAACCCTAACGGGCCCATGCTGACGGACCCGTCTGAGAAGTCGTCTGGCTTACTATGAGGATAGGGTTAACCCAAGCATGGGACAGGCCTCCAAGGGCTGTACTCCAGGCCTCCAGTTCCTCACATAGAATCTAGATTGATTAACGCTTCTACAAGTCTAAAGTTTTCAAAGAAAAATCCTTAATAAAAAGCTAGGTCTTCATTTAACTTAGTGGGTGTCAGGTCCCATATGGAGAGAGCCAGCTAAGTAAGGCGTAGACGCCTTATCTATGACGCTTGGTGTTAGTCATATGGGATATAGCGTAACCTGACACCCACTAGTCAAAAGTTAAAATTGGATTTAAAGTTTTAATCAACAGTCGGGTTAAGTTTATGAAAAAGTTTAAGTTTACCTCTCCTATAAATTTTGGATACAATTTCCATTACCAAGTAAGGATGATACCATTGAAGAATAGTTCCATCATAAAGCGGGGGCTTGAAGAAATTATAACTGAAGAACGACTCGACTCTCTTCTCAAAAAAAGTGAGCCTTTAAGGGCCTATATAGGTGTTGAACCATCTGGTTTATTTACAATTGGATGGATGATATGGGCTCGCAAATTTAAAGACCTTATAGTCTCTGGTGTCGAAACTATTCTCCTTCAAGCTACATGGCACGCATGGATAAACGATAAACTCGGCGGGAGTATGGAAAACATAAGGTTGTGCTCTGCATACATAGAGCATTGTCTAGAGGCTTTAGGAATTCCTAAGAATCGTTATCAAACAGTTTACGCCGATGAGTTAGTTTCATCAGGAGATTATTGGAGCCTAGTGCTGAAAATAGCAAAGTCCCTCACATTGAATAGGGTTAAAAGGGCTTTGACAATAATGGGACGTAGAACTGATGAAGCTGTTGTCGACTTCTCTAAACTCATATATCCATGCATGCAAGTAGCAGATATATTCTACCTCAACCTTGATCTATGCCTAGGTGGTATGGATCAAAGGAGGGCGCATGTTCTTGCAATAGAAGTAGCCGATAAACTTGGCATGAAAAAACCTGTGGCATTACATACTCCTATCCTCATAGGTCTAGCTGGTTTAGGTAGGATGGAGGGAAGTGTTAAAGGAGAGATGATATATGAGTTTAAGATGAGTAAATCTAAGCCTGAAACGGCCATATTTATACATGATGAAGAAGATGAAATAGAGAAAAAGATTATGAAAGCCTACTGTCCAGCTAGAATGGTGGAGAATAACCCAGTTCTCGAAATATGTAGGCTGATTCTCTTCTCAGAACCAGGCTTTATTCTTAAGATTGAAAGGGAAATGCGTCACGGTGGTGATATTGAAGTTAAAAGTTATCGGGAGCTTGAAGACCTCTACTTCAAGGGAGAACTACATCCATTAGATTTGAAGAAAGCTGTGTCTAAATCATTAAATGAGTGTCTTAAACCTGTTAGAAAATACTTCGAACATGTAACTGAAGCGCATGAACTTTACATCAGGTTGAAGAGTTTAGCTATAACGAGGTGACCATGTTGAAGTGGACCTATGAACGTCTAGAACTTTTAACATCGATCCTTGAAGAACTCTATGAACTGTCTGAACACGGTGTCTGCATTGTTGAAGGCAGAAGGGATGAATTCGCTCTTAGGAAGCTAGGTTTTGAAGGGAAAATAATAGCACTTAAAACATTAAACCGAAGTTTAGATTCTATTGTTGAAAGTATATCCAGCGAAGAACAGATTATAATTTTAACGGATTTTGATAATGAAGGTGAAGAACTTGCCACAAGGCTTTATAATGTCCTCAAAAGCCGAAATGTTAGAATAAATTTAGAAGTCAGGAAGAAACTTCTACTTCTGTTAGGTGGAGTGATTAAAGGATTAGAAGAGCTTGAACCTTTAATTTCCAAGATTTCCCAACAGTTTAAACTTCCTCTGTTGAGAGACAGAGGCTAATGCTAATGAAGTGGCCCTACGCCCCTCTGCCTAGGACAGATATTCATACACATAGTGAGTTTTCCAAGTGTAGTGTAGACACTACCGTGCTAGGTAACATAACAGCGGCTACTTTAAAGGGTCTAGAAGTGATAGCTATAACAGACCATGCGCGGCATGTATTAGAAGCTGGTTTTGAAAAGTATATCGAGAAAATTCTAACTCTAAGGGAATCCAATTCTACGGGTTTAACAGTGTTAACTGGTCTAGAAGTCGATATAAAACTCGATGGGGAACCTGAGTTGAGCCGAAGGTTACTGAAGAAGTTAGATGTAATTATCGGGGCTCTGCATAATCTTCCATATGTAAAGTCTTCTGTGGAATCCTACCGAGACATTATGGTAAGGGCTTTGAGGAGTAATTGGTTCGATGTACTAGCACATCCGACTTATGTGAATATGCAGAATATTAATCTTCCAATAGAACTTATCTATGAGGTCTGTGAGGAGGCCCGTGAAAATTCAATAGCTATAGAGCTTAACGCAAATCATAAAAGTCCATCAGACGAGTTTATAAAAGCATGTATAGAAACTGATGTAACGCTCACACCAGTATCTGATGGACATATACTAAGTAGCATAGGTGCATACGATTGGCAGTTTCAGACTCTTAAGAGACTTAACATTTTAAAATACGTAAAATGGTTGACTGTAGATGATCTTTCGAAAAGAAAAAAATAGAGGTATTCTTCAAAACTTTGTATATCGCCATACTACTGTGTCGCCATTGGAAACTCTATATTGGTCTGCTCCAACTTCTGGTGAAATCTCTTCGCCATTAGACTTTACAATACTGTAAAGCCACCAACAGTTAAGCTCTCTAGAGTTTTCAACGCAATTTATTGAATCAACGAATATGCCAAATGGATATACGGTGTATTCAACTCTAGCCACTACCATTAAAGCGTTCAAAGCCGTTGCTCCCTTAACATCTAGAATAACATCTCTAAACTCTTGAATAGTATTATTTCCATAGTCTATGATGACATTTACTTTAACTGTTGAAGCTTCTAAGCTTTCTAATGAAGCCTCCAGATTCTCCAGAAGAGATGTAGTCTTGACGTATTCTGAGTAGTAGTAGACTGCTATGCTTGAAGCCACTATTGCCCATACTGCTAAAGCTAAGACCAACGCCATTAAAAATCTACTTTTCCCCAAATCCACTCCTCCTGACAGATCGTACTATGGGTGGTGCAAGAGTGCCCATGAGAAGGGATGTAGTAAGTTCATGGGCAGGACCCATGGGATATGGTGATGGAATAAAAAGACCGATTAAAACCGTGTAAAGTAAAACGCTAGATTTAACAAAAGGTATCATAGTGAATATGGAAGTAGCTAAGTCGTAGAAAACCGTAAGAAGGAGACCTCCAGAGGCTAGCTCCAGCCTAGATAGTTGGCTCTTATTATGCCAGAATAAGCCTGCCAGAAAACCGTTTAAACCCATAAAGAAGGCTGTTATAGGGCTCCAAAACCCTAAACCGAAGAATAATACATCTGAGATCAGCATAGATAAAGCACCTATTAGAAAACCACTGTAGGGACCTGTTAGAATACCTGCCGTCATCGTAAGAAACGAGTTTAACTTAATATTTGGGAGGATCGATAAAACAATCCTTGACGCTACAGCTAACGCGGTTAAGGTAGATATTAACGCCAGTCTTTTTGTTTCCATTATTGGATAATTATCCAATAATGGATAATATAAAGTTTTCTCTCAGCTAATCCATATCCTTAGAAAGCGGTCGAACAATTCCATACCAGACAGCTATAGCTACGAGTATTCCTAAGCCAATAAAAAGTAGCGCAACAAAATATGGCAGATTGCTATCCCAAAGCATTAAATGAAATGATAGAATGATAACTAATGCCGATAAAACTATGTAGCCTATTTTAAGTTTTGAAGTCAAAACTATCACCATAACTTTACTTTAATTGAATTGAACTTATAATCGTCCTGATGAAATAAATTTTTCAACTTCTTCTAGGTATGGGCAGCTATCTATGGGACCGATTCTTGTGACAGATATGGCACCAGCAGCGTTTGCAAATAAGCCGACTTTATTTAAAGGCCATCCATTTATCAAACCGACTATAAAGGCGCCGTCGTAAATGTCTCCAGCTCCAGTAGGCTCAACTTCTTCAACTTTAAAAGCTGGTATTTGTATTACCTGCTCTTCGGTATAAATAGTAGAACCTTCCGCCCCTCTTTTTAGTCCAACTATTTTAATCCCCATGTCTATAAGCATTTTACAAGCCTCGTCGGGAGACTTTCCACCTGTAAGCATCATAGCTTCCTCCCCACTGGGTAGTACAAGATAGGCTCCATCGAGAACTGGTTTACATATTCGTCTGATTTCCTCCACGTTAAGAAGTTCGGGTCTAATATTTGGGTCTAATGAAATTTTAACGCCGTGTTCGACGGCTACTTCTAGTGCCTTATAACAGGCCTCCTTGCTAGATTGACTTAACGATAGAGCAGAGCCCATTATGTGAAGAAACTTGGCGGACTTTATAAATGCTTCATCTACGTCTTCGGGTGAAAGCTGTCCAGCTGCAGCGTGTCTTAAGTGGAAGATGAACTTGCGGCTTCCAGAAGGTGAATATGTTACAAAAGCAGTTCCAGTTGTATAGTTTTCAGCGACTCTCATATGTGATATGTCGACTCCATCGCTTCTGAGTCTATTTAATAAAAGTATGCCGAATTCATCTTTTCCAACAACTCCTATTAAAGCTGATGAGACTTTGAGTCTAGCTACAGCATCTGCGAATATTGCTGGTGCACCGCTTGGAAAAGGCCCTATAAATTCAGTGAGTTGTGTGAAACTTCCCCTTTTATTTTTATCTATGAACTCTACAAGCGGCTCTCCAAGGGTTATCACATCGGGCAAAAACCTCACCCCGACAAATTTTACTCGCCCATAACCTGTACGACCACTCGTCTTCTTTGTGGCCCGTCGAGCTCGACGAGATAGATATTCTGTCTAGACCCAATTAAAAGTTTTCCATCCACGACTGGAATTGTGAGATGCCCTCCGAGTAAGCTAGCCCTTATGTGGGCCCAGGCATTTACGGCAAGTCTACCATCCTTAGCGAAATAGTGGTGATGGTAGTAATCGCCCTCTTCTGGAATAAGCGTGGAGAGGAACTTTGGAATATCCTGTTCCAAGCCAGGCTCGTCTTCGTTTATAGTTAACCCTGTCGTAGTATGCATAGTATAAACATGTACAAGTCCATCTTTGATACGGCTCTCTTTTAAGATATTGCAAACTTCATTCGATAAGTTTATGAGGTGTGTGGGCTTCTCTGAAATGACATCTATAGTCTTCGTAAAGACTCTCATGTCAACTCCTCCTCTATCTCTAGAATCCTCAGAGCGTTTAGTCTCATAATCTTATCTATCACCGATTTCTCAATGGGCAGACTTCGAACGGCTTCAGCCATTTTAAAAGGCTCCATCCTAGGCCAGTCGGATCCGAAGACTATCTTATCTGCAAGAAAACGTGAAACAAAACCTGGTGTTAAAATCTTGTTAAAGACGTAGAATATGTGCTCTTTAGGTGTTCCAGTAAAAACTCCGCTCAAATCCAAGTAAACGTTTTCGTATTTTACAGCGATCATGGCAGCCTCCCAAACCCATGGAAAACCCATATGTGCCAAGATCACTTTAAGGTCGGGGAAGTTCACTACTACGTCTTCAATTTCAAGAGGGTGGCAGTGGGCTAGTTCTACTCTTCTAATCCATGAAACTCCCGTGTGGAATAGTAACGGCATATTTAGATGTTGAGCCCTTTCATAGAACGTGTAGAGTTTTCTATCGTTTGGTTTAAAACCTTGAAGTGGCGGATAAAGTTTAACACCTTTAAATCCTTCTGAATGAGCCTTCTCCAGTGCATCTATAGCCTCATCTCCCTTAGCTGGGTTTAAGCCAGCAAAACCTATAAACATACCCTTACCCTTCTCTACAAGAGTTTTAATAGATTCGTTAGGAGGCATAGTATCTTCCAGTGTGGCTATTGAAAGTAGAACAGCTTTATCTATCCCTGCGGCCTTCAACATCTTTATAAGCGCATCTAAAGGTTGTATAGCTGTACCTATGTGATATACTTCTCTAACTTTTTTCTCCAGATATCTATCTACTGGAAGAGCCTCTTCTATTACGACCGGATGAACATGGAAATCGACTGCTGAAACTTTAACGGACATATTGAAGTAATATTTTCTTGTTGAAGTATATAAAAGGCTTCTTAAGAATTGCAAACTCTATTTTAAAGATTAAACGTTTAAAACCATCTTATAAGCGTCGGCCCCATCCCAATAGTAGTTTTTTAAGGTTTTAACGATTTTGAAGCCGAGTTTCTGATAAAGCTTTAAAGCTTGAATATTGTCTATTCTAACTTCGAGAACCACTCTTTTGGCGCCTGAATCTTTAAGTCTTTTAATATTCTCCCTTAGAAGTTTCTCACCTATACCGATGCCTCTATAATCTGGATGGACAGCTATAGAGATTATGTGTCCTTCAGAACCTCTTAAAACAGATGCAGAATATCCTACTATGGAACCGTTTAAGGAAACCACTAGAAATGTTTCAGGGCTTAAGTATGCAAGTGTCTCGAGATATGAAGATGGGTATGGTCTTTCAAACGAAAGTCGTTCAATAAGATAAATACTTTTTAAATCCCCATCTTTAACTGTTCTGATTACTAAATTGTTCAATTCCAAATCAACTCTTATTAGGAAATGACTTTTTTACATTATACAGAATGAAGATTTTAAACTTAAACCTTAAAGAAGGCGTCATGCTTGTGCCTGAAAATATCGATGACTTATGGCATTTGGTGAATATACTGAGCCCCGGTGACTTAGTAGAGGCTAGAACCAGTAGGATTGTAAAGATCAGAAGTTCTATGGGTGAAGTTGAAGGAAGATCTAGGGTTAGCTTAGATATTAGACTTAGAGTTGAAGCCGCCCAGCTCGACTTGTACGTTAAACGTCTGAAAATCTACGGGATTATTGAAGACTCTAAAGATGTAGAAGGTCTAAAGGGCAGACACCACTCCATCAATCTTAAGATAGGTGAGCCAATACTTCTGCTTAAAGATAAGTGGCTCCCGAATGAGCTTGAAAGGCTCGAGAGGGCTAAATCAACTAAAAGCAGAAGCATAGTAGTCGTGTCCATAGATAGAGACGAGTGTTGTATAGCGGTTGTTGGAGAACATGGATTGGATATTAAAGCAGAGATTCCCCTTAAAATTCCAGGTAAAAGAAACAAGGGACAATGGGAGAATAATGTCAGAGAGAACTTAAAAGCAATTTCAGAGACCCTCAGTAGGTTAAGTTTTAGTGAAGAGGTTTTTATTCTAGTCGTAGGTCCAGGCTTTTTATACGAGAAATTGGCCGACTATCTAAATAAAGAATCGCAATTTAAAGGTAGAGTAAAAACTGGTAAAGTTAGTGTTGGAGGTGTCTCGGGAGTTTATGAAGCTTTAAGATCTGGCTTAATAGAAAACTATTTAGGCGAAATTCGCCTAATATACGAGGCCAAACTCTTGGATGAAGCGTTTAAAACTCTCTCAGAAAAACCTAACATGGTCACATATGGAATTAAACCTATTAAAGACCTTTCCTCAACAGGTGCCATAAAGAGACTTTTAGTTTCTGAAAGGCTTTTGAAAAACCTATCAAATGGGGAATTAGACGAACTTCTCAAAGCCATAAGAGAAGTTGAGCAGAGAAAAGGTGAAGTAGTATTCATATCTTCAGGGCTTGAAAACGATAGAATACTTGGTTTAGGAGGGATCGTAGCAATTTTAAGATACCCGATATCTTAAAAGAGGGGATGGCGGCGTCCCATCAAAGTGGACACCCTCCCAGCCCGAGTATTTCACAAGCCTTCTCAACCCCGCGCCCTCGCAAACGCTCGGTTGCCCGCCTTAGGGCTGCTCCGTTCCCGGCCTGACCCGGTTCGGCGGTGGAGAGACTCCACCCCCTCCTTCAAGGAGGCTGTCTCCAACCGAGCCCTACGAGACGAAGCCTCATTGTTAGCTTGTGAAACCTCATCTGGCTGTTCAGGCTGCCGCCTTTGATGGTTAACGGATCCCCGCATATAGCCCGTTTCGGGTTACAGGGCAGGGCTAGCTCCCCGATCCTTAACCCGCCACCCCCGATTAAATTACTATAAGAGCTTCTAATTTAGCTTTACTAATTCTGTAATTTTTCAGAAAGTTCTTGAATAGCACTGTTAGTAGCCTCTATAGCAATCTTCTTAAATTTCTCAAGTGTTGTCTTATCTTCTGCTTCGACGAAAACTCTGAAGAGTGGTTCTGTACCAGATGGTCTTATCAATATCCAGCTTCGTCCATAGTAGACTTTAATTCCATCTATGGTGATGATTTTGTCATAGTCCCTTGGTAACATTTCTTTTACAACTCTAATTACTTCATGCTTAATACGTGAATAAATGTTTTCATCACATTTCACGCTCATTTTAGCCTGTTCATAGTTCGGTAGTTCGCTTATGAGTTGAGAAAGTGGGCGTTTCTCCCTGGCCATTATATCTAAAACTAAAGCTGCAGCATATAGGCCTTCTCTACTCCAAACCCAATCTTTAACAATCAAACCTATGTTTTCCTCTCCGCCTATTTCGGCGTCAGTTTCCTTCATCTTCTCTACGACGCAGGATTCTCCGACAGGTGTCAAAACCACTTTAGCTCCGATTTTCTCAGCAACGTCGAATACCACATTGCTCGTTATTATGGTTGTAACAATCACGCTTCTAGGCTTGTTTCTAAGGTAATTCAAGCATATGAGTGCCAATATCTTATCTCCTTGAATGTAATTGCCGTTTTCATCAACGAATGAAGTCCTATCTCCGTCTCCATCGTGTGCAATTCCCAAGTCTGACGATGTAGACTTGACAACCTCCATAAGCTTCGTTAAGTTTTCAGGTCTGGGTTCGGGTTTCCTTAATCTGAAAAAACCATCTGGTTCACAGCCCAGAGTAGTAAGCTCACAGTTTAACTCTCTCAGTAATTTTGGAGAGGAGAAGCATGTCGCTCCACCTCCGCAATCTAAGACAACACTATAGTTTCTACTTTTCACAGTTTCTACATCTATTCTACTCAAAATCGCCCTCACATAGAGATCTGGAATGCCCTCTATCCTCCTAAAACTACCTATTCTACTCCAAGATACATGATAGCCCTCATAATCATATAGTAGCTCCTCAATTTCCCTATCTTGCCTTCTTGTGAATATCGTTCCATCGGAATTCCATAGTTTAATTCCGTTCCACTCAGGCGGATTATGGGATGCGGTTATCATAACCCCTCCATCTGCTTTTAACGTTTTAATCGCGAAGGATAAAGCTGGTGTTGCAACAATTCCTAAGTCTTCAACATTGCATCCTCCGCTTAGGAGACCAGATATAACGGCCATTGCAATCATATCAGATGATACTCTAGTGTCTCTACCAACTAGAACACGTCTATCGGCTCCAAGGTATCTAGCCATGCAAAGGCCGATTTTAATAGCTAACTGGGGAGTTAAATCCCTATTAGCTATCCCCCTTATCCCAGCGGTTCCAAAAGAAGGTTGTGTGGAGTTGATGTCCAAACTTTCCCCCTTCAAAACTAATTATTATTTACTTTAAGAAAAAGATTAAGAAATTATCCATTCATAGAGCTCGTCGTCATCTAAAGTATCAACTCCTAGTCTTCTAAAAAACCTGTTAATGTTTTTAATATCCCTCTTCAAAAACTCATGACTTAGAGGATGGTCGAGTGAAACCGCCTGTGATAAATCTATCATGTAAGGTAAGCCCTTCCAATACATGACGTTGTATTCGCTGAGGTCTCCATGGACGAGTTTAGCCTCCCTATACAGCTTTCTAATGTCGTTCAGTATCATCTTGTAAATTCTTGTTGGATTTTTTATTTCAACGTCTTTTATAAGTGGGGCTGGTACACCTTTATGTCCTATGAACTCCATAACTAAAATGTTATTTTTAACCGTAACAGGTTTGGGCACTCTTATATTGCAGTCGTAAGCTTCTTTAAGGTTTTTAAATTCCTTTAGAGCCCACTGATAAATAAGTCCCCGCCGATCCCTCTTTACGTTTTTAAACCTCGGATCACCCTCTATATACATAAGCATACCTGTTCTAAACTCGGATGCGACTGTCAGGTAGATTTTCACAGCTAAGTCTTCATTCTCCGGACCCTTTGCCCAAAATATTTTACTCTCCTTTCCAGCCTTAATAGCACCATATATTTCAGAGATCGTTCCCTGCCTAATCATATTATAGAGAGTTAAAAGAGTAGGCTTATCGAAAACTTCCTCAAGAGCCTCATATTCTTCAGAGCGTTTAACTTTGAAAAGCTGTTCAACTATATATCTCTTTTCTCTAAGAAGAAGTTTCTTCTCATGTTTAAGAAAATCTTCTTTCTCCAAATTAAAAACCTTCTACAATCTACTCTCTACACCCAGTCTTGAGGAATGTATCCATTTTTGGCAAGCCAGTCTACTTGATTATACGTGTAACGCCATGTCACATCTCCTCTAGCATCGGATTGAAAATCCCAAGGTGAAACGAGCACTACATCACCCTCTTTAATCCAAACTTTACGCTTCATCTTTCCTCTAATTCTACACAATCTTGTATGTCCGTCTACGCATCGAACGACAAGCCTATCGTAGCCGAGGAGCTTCTCAACTATTCCTAAAACCTCACCTGGACTAGGTAGTACAAGAGTTTTAATTTCTTCTTCGCTGATGACTTTTCTCTTGCCCAGTTAAGACCAGACCTCCCGCTATCTATAGGTGGAGAGATTAGAACAATATAAATCTTGACGTATTAAGTGTGTGGTGAAAATGGAGTGTTGGCAGAGATCGATTTGAAGAGTTAAAGTTAAAGTGTCAAACAGTAAATATTAAAAATTATGAACAGTAAAGGTTTGAGAGTATATGTCGAAACGATAAGATTTAACACTAAAGGGGAAGTAGACTTCATAGATTTGACAGATAGAATAGCCGATATTGTCAGAAAATCCGGAGTTAGAAATGGTTTAGTCCACATTTTTGCCCCTCATGCTACGGCGCTTATAACATTAAATGAATATACTTCAGACTTGCTCAGAGACTTTGAAGCCCTTCTTGAACGTTTAGCCCCTAAAAAAGGAATATATGAGCATCCCGTGAATGCACATTCCCATCTGAGATCTATACTCATAAACCCATCTAAAACCGTGCCTGTAATGGATGGTAAGCTTCTCCTTGGTATGTGGCAGTCTATAATATTCGTAGAGGCTGATACGCATCCAAGAAATAGAACGGTAGTAGTCCAAGTGATGGGTGAGTAAAATACTTTGAAGGATGAAGTAGCCGATGTACTATATAAATTTCTAAGGGAGGCAGTCCACATAACTTTATGTATAGCATCAGTAATCATATACGGCGTCTTCGGCGTCACCTTGGGTTCGCTTCTTTCAGCTACCCTATTAATGACGTATCTCCTGAACGAATACATGAGACTTAAAGGCTTTACGACGCCTCTAACTAAGCTCTATAGACATTTACTCAATAATAGAGAAAAAAGGTGCATAGCAAAGTCTCCATTATTCTTGGGCCTATCCGTATTGGTTTTAATGGGCGTTTTACCATTTGAAGAGGCGTCAATAGCTGTGCTGATAACTGGTTTAGGTGATGGATTTACTGGTATTCTAAGGATTGGAGTACCGAAGGATTCAAAAAATCTCTGGCGAATTAAAACATCTCTAGCGGGCTTCACATTAGCTACATTAGCCGTGAGCCTTTTTTATGAACCCTATACTGTACTTGTAGCATGTTCAGCCTCTAGCATAGTAGAAGCTTTGATTCTTAAGATCGATGATAATGTATCAGTACCGCTTACTGCAGGTATGCTCACTTATGGCTCTAAACATATAGGCTTAAACTTAACTCTAAAGAATCTTATAGAAGGACTAGATATCTCCATGTATTTAACCATAAGAGAACTATGGTTAAACACCCCAGTAAGCTCTCTCACACCTTTGCTTGTAATTTTCGATACGATTCTACCTCTGACGTATTTTGCAATCGCTTTTTTCACGCTAATTAAACGTGGAAAACTGAATGGTATTCTAATTCTGACAACGCTTACGCTTAGTACTTTCACACTAGTTAGCTGTATTAAGAATTCCTTCAGGAGACATAGGCCACCGACTGCAATCAAGCAAGATTATAGTTTTCCAAGCAATCATGCTACATGGGCTGGCACCTTTACGGGTTTCTTTTACAATTCCTCTAAATGGTTGTCTGGTTCTATCTACGCGTTGTCTGTTTTAACAGTTTTTGAAGCTTTAGCTCTCGGAAACCATTGGTTTTCAGATATGGTAGCTGGTTTTCTCATAGGTCTATTTATAACGTCGCCTTTTAACCGTTTTTCAGAGTTTTAGTATTAAAAATTAAAAAACCTGAAATCTTAATATGTTGGCTTATTCATATTTTATGAAGGCTTAAAAAGTTTGAGGTGTTGTAAGTCATGGAGCAAACTCAACCTGGAACAACTAAATATGTTATTTACGCTAAGTTTGAAGTGGATGGAATTGTTGAAAAACCTGATGTAGTAGGTGCCATATTCGGCCAGACTGAGGGGCTTTTCGGACCTGAGCTTGAGCTTAGAGAGTTGCAGAAAACTGGTAGGATAGGTAGAATAGAAATCCAGCTATCCACTAAACAGGATAAAACACAGGGTAGGATAATAATTCCAACCAGCTTAGACAGAGCCTCGGTTGCACTTATAGCCGCTGCACTTGAAAGTATTGAGAGGATTGGACCTTGCAATGCTAAAGTATCTTTAGAGAAAATTGAAGATTTACGGGAAATTAAGAGAAAACGTATAATTGAAAGATCTCGTGAAATCTTGAGAAAGTGGGATATGGAATTAGCATCTGACACGGAGAAGTTACTTAAGAAACTCCTAGAAGAATCTAGAGAGTATGAAGTTGTCAAATACGGTCCTGAGGAACTACCAGCAGGACCAGATGTAAAATCTTCGGACTCTATAATTATAGTTGAGGGGCGTGCGGATGTTTTAGCTTTACTCAGAGCTGGAATAAGAAACGTTATAGCAATTGAGGGTGTTAAGATACCTGAAAGCGTTATAAAACTTGCGAAGACGAAGAAGGAGGTTACAGTATTCTTGGATGGAGATAGAGGCGGAGATCTGATACTCAAAGAGCTTATGCAAACGATCCCAATAACGTATGTTGTTAGAGCACCGCCCAATATGGAAGTGGAAGATTTAACACCTAAAGAGATTTTGGAGTTACTTGATAAAGCTAAAAAACCTCCTACTGAAACAGCTGAGCTTACCATCCCCATGGATCGTATTAAGGCAACAATTGAAGAGCTCCGAAATAGTCTAGAGGCTGTACTCTTTAACAGCAATATGGATGTTGTTGCACGAATACCTGTGAGCAGTCTAGCGGAAGAGCTTAAAAACATGGATGGTGTTATGGCAGTGGTATTCGACGGCGTTATTACCCAGAGAATTGTAGATATAGCCTCTGAGAAAGGTATAAGCCTACTAATAGGTTGTAGAATCTCAGACATCACTAAGAAGCCTAAGGATCTTAAAATTATGAGCTTCGAAGACTTTGAAAAACAGCAGTGAACATTTAAAGGGCTTTACACATACCTATTATAATATTCTCCAGTGGAAGAATGGGTAAAGTTACAGTGTTTTCAAGGTCTAAATTTGGCTTAGACCTTGCAAATCTTATAGCTGAACCTAAGCTGATAGCTGAGTTGAATCCGAGTGAGGTGGATATTTCTTATAAAGTTCCGAATGGTAGTTTGTGCGTTCTATGTAAGGGGGCTAGAATGCTATGTGGCAAATCTAGATGTCCAATAATTGTGAGGCTCTACCACTATGTTAAAACTCTGGTTAAAATCAAAGGTTTGAATCTAGATGGGTCAAGTCCACCCTCTGTATTCGTGGGTAGATTTGGATACCCATACGTATCCGTTGGACCTTTAACTCCTCCAGTTCATGGAGACACCTCTATAATGGATACCCCTGAGCTTTGGTTTGGAAAGTCTATAGATGAGATCGCTGAAATCAGATTGAGTCTCATTAGAGGCAATTTTAAGGTTAGAGTTGATCAGCCAATCGGCTCGAATAGACTTCTAGATGAAGTTAGAGATTTAGCAATTTCAAACCTGCCAGTTGAAGTCGAGATGTTTTTCAGAAGGAAGCCGAGTGGCGTTTTTCTAGTTGATGATGAAGTTCAGCCTTTCGGGGCCTCAGCTCCAGTGGAGTCGCTTAAAATTGGTTCTCTCAAAATAGATTACAGGATTGAAAAAGCCTATAATGACTACGATTTGAAAGCTTCGGACGCTGTTTTAGAGCTTTATAAGAATAGTGTGCCTGTTTCTAAAATCCAGAGGGCCTTCAGCGTAGGAGTCTTTGGAGAGTATAAACGTAGAAGACTTGTACCGACTAGATGGAGTATAACGGCTGTTGATAGTATAATTTCAAATACTTTAATGGAAAATGTTAGAGAAAACCCGATTATAAACGAATATAGGGTGTATGAATCTGACTACTTAGATAATAGGTTTGAAATACTTATGATTCCAGACGCTTGGAGTTATGAAAGCATAGAAGCGTGGTATCCCGGAACCGTCTGGAATCCTCGGGGAGATAGAGTAGTTATGTTTGGTGATTATGAAGGCTTCTATGGGAGGACTACATATGCTGACATGGGTGGATGCTACTATGCAGCTAGACTTGCTGTCACGGAAAGGCTTGTTGCAGAACGACGTCAAGCCTCAATATTGGTACTTAGGGAGGCGCATCCGGGGTATATAATGCCAGTCGGCGTCTGGCAGGTTAGGGAAAACGTTAGAAATGCCCTTAGAAGGCCTCCTCTAAAGTTCAACAAGCTTGAAGACGCTCTTGAATACCTATTCTCTAAACTTAGTATACCGAGGGATGTATGGATACGTAAAAGCACTTTACTTAAACAAGTTCTACATCAAAGAAAGCTTACATTTTTCTGAGGAATTCATTCTCCTCATGGGAGAGGTAGCTTAGTTAAACTTAGTCAAGATTATTCTGTAGAATACCTGTCGGATGCCATATATTGATGTATGGTGCTTCCATTTCAACTTTAAATTAGAAAGGTTTTTGTTAAATCCTCTAATCTTAGAACCCTGATTCTTGGCGCGGGTAAGCTCTTAATAATGCTGAAACAAGTGAATTATTGAGAATTTTTCAAACTCTAATTTTCAAGCAAAAATCTTAAAATGCGGCGTGTGAATATAGAAAGGTTCCATGTTAACTTTTAAATACATCCTCAATAGTAACCTTTCTTCGGTGGGAAAGATGAGCGAAGAGATAAGAGTCGGCAAAGTTCCCTGGATTCCTATAATTTCAGCGACGGTAGTACTGACCTTCATAGGTGGATTATGGGTTATGTTGACTGGAAACATGCGAAGTTTCTACAGTTTAGGTATAATACTATGTAGCATAGCATTTGCCACATCCTTCTACATATTACATATTCTTCTAGGAGGTCTGACGCAACTAACAGGCTCTAAGTGGCTTGCATCTAAACTCACAAAGGAGAATATGGTTTATCTGTTCGTAGTGGGCTCATGTGTAGCATGGTTTATATCGCCTACTGGCCTACCATGGCAAGCTTATGGTGCCTTTATAGGGACAAGGCTTTCCTATCCTACTGAAGCTGCGAGATTATTTCCGACGTTTGTAGCTCCAGACATCGAATTCTGCCGTCCTATGTTAACGGGAGGTGCGGCTGTCCCATGGGATGCATGGCTCCCTTTCATAGTCTTTTGGTGGCTATACCTCTATGGCGTAGCGCTTTTCCTAACGGCCGCCGCTACCATTTTGAGGAAAGACTGGATAGAAGTTGAAAGAGTACCTTTCCAACAGGCCATGATACTCTATGAAGCCATTAGGAGAATGCCTACACCTGAGAAACCAAAGTTCAAATTAACTCCCACGTCGCCATTTAGCATAGGTATACTGCTCGGAATAATATTCAATCTTCCAATTCTCTTAACGTATCTGTTTCCATGGTTTCCAGACATTTATGCATGGAGGACAAATACGTGTGGACACGGCTCAATAACAAGTCTTTCGGGTACTCCATTCTGGGAGCTTGTCGGAATAACAATGGTCAATAAGCATCCAATTGCCGTCAGTGTCATGTATCTAGCTCCATTAAGTATAATATTCAATATATGGTTCTGGTACTTTGTATACCTCATTCTAATGCAAGTTGCGTATATCATGGGCTACTACACTGGTCTAAGGGATGAGCCAACAGGATGCTGTAGATGTTGGGGTCCAGTAAACGTTAGAATGGATGAACCGTTTAAGTGGAATGCCTTTGCATCTGGGGGAATGGTTGCTTTAACCTTCTTCTACCTACTCATAAGATGGCGCTATATTAGAGATACTCTTCGAGCAGCAACTGGAGCGTATAAAGAGTTTGAAAAAGGCGAACCAACATCTTATAGAGTTGCTTGGATACTATTTATAGGCGGATTGATTCTTATAATGGTTGTGTGGATGGTGGCCGGTATGGGCCCCGTAGAGGCACTCTTACTACCTATAACAATATTTGTCTTCTGGACGACCAAGACAAGAATATGGGGTATGACTGGAACATACATAAGAGCTGCTGAACATGGACATGCTCTCTATAGGCTCTTATTATGGCCTAGAGCACCCGAACCAATCACAGAGTACCCAGGCTTCGTCATGGCTGCTCACCTCAGCGAATTTAATGTGGACTGCCCAGAGAATCAAAATGCAGGCTCATACTTCTCGGCTTTTGCATCATACAAACTCGCAGACTTACTTAAAGTCGATACGAGAAATGTATTTAAAGTACTCATAGTAGTTCAAGCCATTACACCATTAATAAGCACTATCACTTACATTTGGGGCTTTCACTTGTTCGGTGGTGCTAGAGTCGGGTGGGGCATCTCTGCTTCTTCACCGCCTCTAGAGAGATGTGCCAATCCAGATAATTGGAATAGACTTCCGGGGACAGATCCTTGGGTTCATATATTCGCTATGGGTTTCATAGCGTTAGGTGCTATATCATATCTTCACGCGAGGTTCATCTGGTTCCCGTTTGAGCCTATAGGTTTCTTGATGGCTTTCAGCGAAGCATGCTTATTCTTCGGAATGTGGCTTCCAGCGCTCATAGCATGGATACTTAAATATCTAACGCTTAGAATAGGTGGCTCTAAACTCTATGAAGAATACGGTATACCAATTGCGGCAGGTTTCGCCATAGGCTTCGTATCGATAAGCTTCATAGGTGGAATAATAGGTATATACCGATGGTTCTTCCCATTCTAAAACTTCTCCCCATTTTTTCAGAATGGTTATCTTGGAACTCTAACTGTCCAAGAAATACTGTCCTCCAGTCCTCTGCTTTAACTTCGCACTATTGTCTAATTGTAGACATATTCAGGTTCTTCCTAAAAACCTTGAATATAATGATTATTTTAATTCACTGTAGCCCTATTTCCAATAAGAAGTTTAAGGGTACTCACCCGATGCATAGGAAACTTTTAAATCGGAAATACGCTATGTTTCATTGTTAACTATGACTGGAAAGCCTTATGCCGCTATCATAGGAGTTGGTAGAACGAGGTTTGGAGAGCTTTGGTATGAAAACCCAGAGAGTATGGTTGTTAAAGCTGGCTTAGACGCTTTAGAATCCGTAGATAAAGGCCTTCATAGAGCTGATATTCAAGCATGTTACTTTGGAAGCTTCATGTACCAAGTTACAAATAAGCTAGGCCTAGTTCCAGGCTACATCTCTAGAGAGCTCGGCCTGAATGTGCCTATGACCCAGACAGAAGCGGCGTGTGCTTCAAGTAGCTCAGCTCTACATAATGCTTGCTTAGCTATAAAGTCTGGTATTTATGATGTCGTGCTAGTTGGCGGGTTTGAGAAAATGACCGATAGATATGGGAAAATCGTAGACGACCTCATGTTCGCAGCTGATCCGCACGAATTCGATTCTGGGTTCACTTTTTCAGGCTTATACGCGACGATGATGGCTAGGTATATTTACGAGTTTGGAAGGAACGATGATAAATGTAGAATAGCACTAGCTCAAATAGCCGTGAAGAACCATCACCACGCCGTAAGGAATCCATACGCACAATTTAGAAGCGAAATACGAGTTGAGGATGTTTTTAAATCTGTACTGATAGCCGACCCAATAAGATTACTACACTGCAGCCCGGTGTCGGACGGAGCCGTAGCCGTAGTATTGTGTAATCCAGAGATCGCTAGAAGGTATACAGACGACCCAGTTTACGTGGTTGCTTCTCAACAGGCCACAGACCATGTATCACTATTCAGTAGGATATCTACGTTAGAGATTAGAGCCACTAGGCTTGCTGTAACTAAAGCCTTGAAAGAAGCTGGTATAATGTTTAAAGATGTTCGAATAGCTGAGGCTCACGATTGTTTCACAATAGAGGAATGTCTATTTATGGAGGATTCAGGCTTTTACCGTAAAGGCGAAGGCTGGAAAGGAATATACGAAAGCATAGATTCATTCAGCGGCTCAAAGCACATACCGTATGTAGGAGATGGGTGGGAACTCTTCGTAAATGTAGGAGGTGGACTTAAAGCTGATGGGCATCCTGTTGGAGCCACTGGGCTCAGACAAATCTATGAATGCTTTAAACAGATGCGAAATGAAGCTGGTGAAAACCAAGTTAGCATTGAAGGGGGCATTAACTACGCGCTATGCCATAACATAGGTGGTAGCGGTGGAATAGCAAACGTCCACATATTAGCTAAGGAGGTTTGATTATGAGTGAGCCTATAACTAGAAGGAAAATTACAGTGGATTATGGCATTAGGATAAGTAGATGTGAAATCTGCGGTAGGCGGTATTTTCCACCCAAACCATTCTGCGATGTTGAAGGGCGGAAAAGCAGAATAACCTATGAAGAATATTTCCATCGTAAAGGAGTGTTTTATGCTGGGACCGTCATAAGGAGGCCTACAAATAAGTTTTTGTATTTAGGTTCATTTGTTACCGGAATCATCGATTTTAACGGAGAGGTTAAAGTTCCAGGTAGGATCACGGATTTTGTGGTAGACGATTCAGAGGTTGACATATCTGAGTTTATAGGTAAGGAGGTGATACCTAGATTTAGAAGACTTTACGTCGACGGCGAAAGTGGATTAATATACTATTCAAGCTTAGTCTTCTCTTTCGTAGAGGATTATTACGAGGTTAAAGACTATAGGCCTCTAAAACCTTCAGAGAAATCCGAAAAACCAGGCATCGTAGGCTATGGAATATACATACCTAAGTTTAGAATTAAAAATGAAGACCCCTCTATAGGTGCAGGTATATTAGAGAGGGCGGTGCCTTTTCCAGATGAAGATGCGACGACTTTTGCCGTAGAAGCGGGTAGAAGAGCTTTAATACATGCCGCTTTAGACGGACGTTACATTAAAAAGTGTTACGTAGGTTCTGAGTCTACGCCATACGCTGTTAAACCTTCGGCTTCCACGGTTATACAGGCTCTGAAGATCGGAGAACCGTATGAAGACGGCTTCTTTTCCGGTGGTTTGGATACGCAGTTTGCGTGTAAAGCTGCCACAGACTTATTCATAGATGCCGTAGCCTTAGTTGAATCTCCAGTATTTAGGGGAGAATACGTAATGGTTATAGGAGCCGATAATTCTCAGGCGGCTCCTGGAGATCCATTAGATTATACAGTTGGAGCTGGAGCTGCAGCATACATATTCGGTAAGAGAGATGTAATTGCTACGCTCGATTATTATGTATCATATACCTCTGATACTCCAGACTTCTACAGAAGGGAGGGCGAAAAGTATCCTAGGCATGGGGGAAGATTTACTGGAGAACCAGCATACTTTAAGCACATACTATCGGCCATAAAAGGTATATTGAAAGAGTCGGGGTTAACACCAGGCGATATATCCTACGTTGCCTTACACTCTCCCAATGTGAAATTTCCTGTGAGGGCAGCTTTAGACGCAGGCTTCTCTATGGACCAAATTAAGCCAAGTCTTGTAGCACAGTATATAGGCAATTTGTACTCTGGGTCAAGTCCGACGGCTTTAGCAGCATTACTCGACATTGCGGAGCCGGGCTGTAGAATTTTAATGGTTAGCTATGGGTCTGGTGCTGGCAGTGATGCATATATTTTCACGGTTACTGAGAAGATTGAAGAAAAACGGGAGAGGTGTATACCTGTACTTTCCCAGGTGAAGAATCCGAAACGTCAGTATGTAGACTACTCAACTTATAGAAAGTGGAAAGAGTCGAGTGGACTCTAATCCATGAGTAAAATATTTGAGTCACAAACCGGTAGACTTAAACTACTGAATTCTCTGAGAGAAGAAGGCTATGGCGTTAGAATGCACGCTTATGAATACTTCATAAGAGGTAAACATTTCATAGCCTTCATTCAGTTGATGCCTTCACGGAATCTAGCCGTTATAACGGGATTTAAATGGAATGAAGAGGAGTTTAAAAGAAACTTCGGAAGAATAGTTGCATTAATCAAGCGTATAGATCCAACAATAGTTGTAGAGTCTCACTTGTACCGTTAGCCTTAAGAAGCGAGTAAAGTTTAATAGAGAAGTTGTCTCTCCATAGTCAAGACTATGTCTATAGCTGAAGAATTAGTTAAAAGCCGTGAATTCAACGACATTTTCCTCTTAGTTAAGAAGGCCGTGTATAGAACTCTAGGTAGACGTAGGGTAGGTCTAATGCTGGGTTTATCGGATATGCCATCTACAGTGGCGGCATACTATTCTCCAAACATCATTGTTTTAAACCGGAAACTTATCGAAAAACTTAAACGAGAAGCTGATGACGAAAACATCATTAAAAGCTACATATTTGAAGTACTATTACACGAATATCTCCATTCATTAGGTTATGATGAAGCCTACACGAGTGAACTCGCCTACATAATTTGTAAAAATAACCTTGGCGAGGACCATCCAGCAACTAAGATATCCAAGTACGGTATACGGTCGATTCTTCAATCGGTTAAAGAAATCGATGAAGACTTAAATCGCCCTGTAAGAATGAAACCTAAGAACATTGAATTTATAAAAGGATTTGACTCTGAGAACGTCACATATTTGGCTTAGAATTTACGGTCTGAACGTTTTAAAGCTTGTAGAGCTTCCTTAGAAGTTCAATATCCCGTTCGGTTATTTCGGCTGGTTTAACACCCATACATCTGGCTACGAAAGTCATTTTTGCACATTCTTCTAAAATTTCCATAGCGGTCACTGCTTCATAGATGTCATAGCCTAGTGTTATAGCTCCATGGTTTTGAAGAAGTATTATACGGCTACCCATGGCGGCTTCGGCTACAGCTTCACCCAACTCTTTAGTTCCAGGATATATGAATGGAACGATAGGCGCTCTAGCTATCATCAGAGCAGCCTCTAAAGTTATGGGTCTAAATTCTACGCCAGCCAATACTAAACCAGTTGCATATGGTGGGTGGCAGTGGAGAACGCAGTTTACATCAACCCGCCGTCTGTATATTGATGTGTGAATAGGCCATTCCATAGATGGTTTGTAGATACCCTCCAATAAATTACCATCTAAGTCTATTTTAACGAGGTCTTCAGTACTTAGTTTAGGCTTGTACAGCCCAGATGGCGTTATCCAAACCTCATTAGTCTCAGGGATTCTGTATGAAACGTTCCCACCTATGCCCGTCATCAAGCCTTTATCGTACATTACCTTCATTACTTCTATAAGCTCTTTTTTAATATCTTCCTCCTCTAGATAGCTCATAAGTCTATAAACCCCGTTGCTTGCTAAAAACATTTCTAGCCTGATACAACTAACTTTAAGAACTTTTCTCGGGTTTTAAAAGACTAGATGACTAAAAAGATCGTGATAACAGGACCGCCTGGAGTAGGTAAAACCACAGTCTTATTGAAGACTATTCAGATACTTAGAACTAGAGGTCTACAGGTTGGAGGTATGATATGTCGAGAGGTAAGAGTTGATGGTGTTAGAATTGGATTTAAAGTTGAAGATTTGGAGAGTGGTCGATGGGGATGGCTTGCCAAAGCAGACTTTAAAACTGGTATAAAAGTTGGTAGGTATGGGGTCAAGATAGAAGACCTTGAAGAAATAGGGGTTGCGGCATTGAGAAGAGCATTGGTAAGCGAAAGTATACCTGTGGTAGCTTTGGACGAGATAGGACCCATGGAGCTGAAAAGTAGACGTTTCCGAGAAGTAGTCGTAGATATAATTAGAAGCCCTAAACTGGTGATAGCCGTTTTACACCATAAAATTAGCGATCCTTTAGTAGAACTTTTAAGCAGTAAAAACCCGATTATATTTCAAGTTTCATTTACGAACAGAGATGAATTGCCCAATAATATTGCCACGGTGATCGTAGATACGTTAAAAAGCGCAAAATTAATCTAGGTATATCCTATGAATGATGCATTTGCCGGGTTATTGAACCTCATTCAGTTTCACGGGTTTTAAGGGGCAACTAGGGTATTTCTCAACTTCCTTCCAAGATTCTACAAGCTTAATACAACCCAACTTTATCATCCCTATCGTCTGTTGGCATGGTGTATGAATCCTTAAAATCCTTCTTTTATAATCTATCTCCTCTATGACACCTATGCCAATAAACTTCCCCTCCCTATTATATAGGCCAACTATGAGCCCTCTTTCTGACCCAAGCCATATAATGCTTACAGGTCGGCTTTGTCCTTCGAATACCCTTTTAATGAAGTCTTTAGAAGAGACGAATCTTCCGTTTAAAACCAAGAGTAGACCATTGGGTGTCTCTTCCCCGTAAACCAGTCCCCCATTGAGTTGCTCATTAAGTTTCTTAAATCTATCATCGCTCAAAACAACTCCAGTACCTAGGTCGTGGTTTAAAATCCTTATCCAGCTTATAGGTATCGATCTTACAGTAGACCCCCTCAAATTTTTCTGATAGCTAAGTTCTCTCAACTCCTTACGCGCTTCTCTACTTCTTTTCCTAGCTCTAGATAACTGCGGAACTATGATGACGTTAAATTTTTCGGAAAGTCTTCTTTTAAGCTCTTCTAGTTCCTCCTCGTTGCTAAGAACGACTACTAGTGAAGGTTTCAATGTATCTGCTAATTTAACTTTATACGTTACGGCTTTCTCGTCTTCAATCCAACCATCCGTATTGACTACTAGTAAATCCACCCCTAAGTTTTCAGCCTCGTTCTTAAGTTTACGTATAGCCTCTATTATCTCTTCTTCAAAACCCATGGGGCTTGTAGACCCTATGAATTCAGAAGTCATGGGGTCTTGTCTAAATAAGTCGGGTGATGGTAGTTTAGGTATGGCAAGACTTACGGTTGTTGGCGGGCCTATCTCAGCTTGACCGACGTCGCCCTCTATAACGCCGACTTTTAAGCCTTTTAATAGCATACGATTAGTGATGAGAGTGCAGAGAGTGGATTTTCCGACATCTACTGCGCCTACAATCAGCACGGTACCCTTGACCTCTAAAACCTTATCAACTACTTGTACCCACTCAGGAGGGTAAGGCTTATCTATGCGCTCAATAAACCCATTGAGACCGTGTTCTACTTCGAGAAGACTTTTTTCAAGGCCTCTGATGGGGATAGCTCTGAAAACTCTTACAACAACCCTCCCTCCTCTGCTCAGTTCAACCCCTAATGCTTCAATTTTTCCTTCAACTATCTTCAACTGTGCTGGTCCACCTATCAGTAAACACTCTCCAGCTTCGATTTCAAAACGTCTTAATCTGCTTTTCTCCATATTAATCTCTTATAACACTATTAGATAAGGGGAATTTATCTTTTCACAGTACCATGATGGAAGATAAAAACCTAAATTTTAAGAGTAATTGTAAGCTATTGGAGGCGTATTCATCCTGAGTTTGCCCACTGGGTGTCGAACTTTAGATACAACACTTGGAGGAGGATTCCCTAGGAGTAGTATAACACTTATCTACGGTGAAGCTGGCTCGGGCAAATCCACGTTAGCCCTCCAAACTGTGGTTAAAGCCGCACTAAAAGGGTTTAAGACGATATACATAGATTCTGACGAAAGACTCAGTTCAATGAGGCTTTTACAAATGGATGAAAGTCTTACAGATGAAGTCCTACAGAGGATAGTGATACTACGTCCTACGTCTTTCAGTGAGCAGACCCATATAGTAGAATCTCTTGACCGCTACATTAGTAGAGGTGTAGCATTACTAATCCTTGACTCAATCACGAAACTATACAGAATTGAACTTTCACAGACTAAAGATTCATTTGGTCTCAATAGGGAGCTTAATAGGCAGATGGCGTATCTAAGTAAAATGGCAAAAGTGTTTAACATAGCTTGCTTATCTATAAGTCAGGCTAGGAGTTTAGAGAAAAGAGGCTTAGAACCTGTCGCTAGCAGGGTTTTAAAATTTTGGTCGCCAGTAGTTATTAGAATGGAGCTAACGGGTAAACCAAATCTAAGGAGAATAACTATTGAGAAGAACGAAATTACGGGTAAAATGGCTACAACTACTGTTTTAATCACGTCTAAGGGGGTTGAAGAAGTTTAAGGCCACGGCACACCCCAATACTTAGAGAAGTATATACTGAAAATTAAATATGCCGATACGATTAGAAGAATCATAGAAGCCATGATTATATTTCTCATAGTCTTCACATCAACCTTAAATTTTAAACATAGGTAAGGCATGGAAAGTCCTAAGGCGAATAATGTGAATATGATAACTACGATATAACCCTCACCCAATGTTTGACTCCTTAACCCAGGTATTGTCAAAGATATCCTTTGAGATTGCCCCCATTGTACTACAACCCAAGGTTGAGTTACAATGTTCTCTTCCCGCCCTTCGATTAATACGTATAATCCCCCACAACTTAAGTAGAGTGATACGCCTATCAAAATTATCGCTAAAAAATATTTGGGGAATTTAAACTTCAAACATTAACCTCCAAACCCTTCGTCTAATAGAGAAAAATACTTGAGAAGAGTTAAACGACTTCCATGCAAGTATATCATGGTCCTTTTATAGTTATCTTCTCAATTATGCCCGCTGCAATCGTAGTACCCATGTCTCTAATCGCAAATCTACCGAGTTGAGGGATAACAGTGTACTCTTCAGCTACAACGGGTTTAAGAGGTTGCAGTCTTACTATTGCGCACTCACCTGTTCTAAGGAATGGAGGATTTTCTTCGATCGTTTCACCAGTCCTCGGGTTTATTTTCCTAATTAATTCGACAAATTTACATGGAACGTGGGCAGTGTGAATATGCATCACTGGTGTGTATCCTACGGCTATAGCCGTAGGGTGATAGACCACTATTATCCTAGCTATGAGTTCTTTAGCTACCGTAGGTGGATTATCAACTGGTCCAACGACATCTCCTCTCCTAATATCAGTTTTAGAAACGCCTCTAACATTAAAGCCTATGTTGTCACCTGGATACGCCTCTTTAATTCTGACGTGGTGTGTCTCAATAGACCTGACTTCTCCTTTAGCACCGGAAGGCATGAATATTACGGTCTGGCCTTCTTTCAGAATCCCCGTCTCCACTCTTCCAACTGGAACAGTTCCTACACCGGTTATTGTATACACGTCTTGAATAGGTATTCTCAAAGGCTTATCTACTGGTTTCGGTGGGACTTCGAATACATCTAGTGCTTCTAGAAGTGTTGGACCTTTATACCACGGCATTTTCTCACTAGGCTTGACTATGTTGTCTCCAGTCCATCCTGAAACCGGCACTATTGGTATTTTCTCAACGTTATAACCAATTGTCTTTAAGAGTCTTATTACTCCATTTTTACACTCTTCAAACCTCTTCTGACTCCAATTGACAGTAACGTCATCCATCTTGTTGATAGCGACAACCATTTGTCGAACACCTAGGGTCATCAGCAGAAAGGCATGTTCTCTAGCTTGCCCACCAGGTTGTATTGAGACTTCATATTCGCCGGTCTTCGCTGAAACCACTAATAATGCGGCATCTGCTTGGCTTGCACCAGTAATCATATTCTTAATGAAGTCTCTATGTCCTGGGGCATCGATGATCGTGAAGAAGAACTTATCTGTTTCAAATTTTACAAATTCTAAGTCTATCGTTAGTCCCCTCTCTCTTTCTTCCTTAAGCGTATCTAAAACCCAAGCATACTTGAACGTCTCCTTACCTAGGGCTTTAGCCTGCTCTTCATACTCCTTTATCGTTCTCTCATCTACAGCACCCGTTAAGTATAACAGGTGTCCTGTTAGAGTGCTCTTCCCATGATCTACGTGTCCGCAGACTACTAAGTTTAAATGGGGTTTCTGACTCATACAATGACCACCTTTCTAAAGATTAACTCAAGTATCCGTTATAAAAAGTTTTGCCGCTTACTTTTTAGTTTTACCACTTACTTTCGCTTTCTAAACAGCATAAGTCCGGTTGGAGTTGTCGTCACGTAGTCGAAACCCGCTTCGATGAGTTTAACGGCTTCTTCATCGCTTCTTGTGGCTTTGCAGTGGAATTCATCGTTGGTTGTTTGAAACAGTGCATTCTCGATCGTTATGTAAAGCATTGTGTTATCGATATATTTGTGTCCAAGCAGTTCTTTAACGTGCATTATATCTTTCGTCTTGTGGTACTCCGTGGTCGCCTTCCAATGTCTTAACGTGTGAAATGTTATCTTTAAAAGCCTTGGATTTCCAAGTTTTCTAGCAAGCCTTTTCCTCTGCCTACAAAAATTCGATAATGCACTATTCAGTTTTATCGGAAATACCTTCTCACCTTTCTTCGGAATGCTCTTGAGCATTTCGACAAGTTTTGGACTGATTGGTACCATCCTCGATTTACCCTCCTTCTCAGGCGTTATCCTAACTATTCTTCTATCGAAATCTATGTCTATCCACTTAACCATTAAAGCTTCACCTATTCTAGCACCAGTCTCTTTGAGAAACTGTAGTAGCGTAGACATTACCCTACCACATCCAGCTATCAGAGAGTCGATTTCTTCTTCCCGTGGTATGAAGGGAAGCTTCTCAGGAGGTTTATACTTCGGCTTCTTCCACGACCCGCCAGTAAACTCCAGAAATCTATCATATGCTGCTACCATTATCAGTTTGCTGTTTTCCGATAGGTTGGATTTTGCCAAGGCTTCTTTCACACTTTCAGGTTCATATAGGTTAACGTTTCTTTTAATAAATGCCTTTAGACTTTTGACGTAACTCTCTATCGTTTTTTCTCTAGCCCCCTGTTTTCTAAGCCACATTGCAAAATCTAAGAGTAATTGCTGAGGTTGTGTATTCTCCGCGACCCCCGCGGGCTTCTTCTCCACCTCTAGGGGCTTTTCCATCAGAGCCACCACATCCATCTCAGACCTAGAGCCCGCTAGTCCTAGGTCCTCATCTTCAGTCTTTTCATAGTCTTCCGTTCTACTTAAATTTGAGGTCTCATGATTTTTGCCATGCCTAGAAGATGGTTCAGTAAACCGATATCCACAGTCTCTACACAAGTACCGCTGGACCTTAGAGCCGTTTGAAAGTCTACGCCAGCCATCCTTGAATAAACGGTCGGAGTTACATAATGGGCATCGAACCTCAAACCCTCTAGGAGTGTTAAGCCTATCCCGGGTTGAGGCATGTCCTCCGTTTGAATGGTTCTTAGTGTCAGAAGCTTCCATATCTATCCAGACGCCTCCCTATGGACGTTTTCCACGGTTTTACACCGCTCTTTAAATTCGCAATACTTACACTCCCATGAGGACCTTGGTTTTGGAGGCTTTTTAGAAAGTAGATGCTCATGTAATGCTTTAACGCGGTCAAGCAGTCTATCCATAAGCTTTGCTTCGAGCTGTGTTTCAAATATCCTCCAGGATAGCCTACTCTTCTCAAGATACACTATCAAGCCTTTAGATGCGTTCAGAGCAAGCATGTACGGCTGTATCTGCATGACGTGGTGTTCCAGCGGCTCCTCGGGAAGTCTCGCAATGCTCTTGACCTCTAAGACGAATTTTTCACCGTTTACGTTTAAAACGGCGTCTATACGCCCGGATATCCTAATCCAAGAGCCTTCGTGCTTGACGGCTAAGACTATCGGCTTCTCAAGCTCTTCAACAACTACTTCGCCGGATTTTAGAGCGTTCGTTAGAAAGCCGTGGAATAGCTCACCTATTTTAAATACGCCGGACTTCTCAAGGTCAACCGTGTAGCCTTCCATGTAGATCAAGTACTGCCTAAGTAGGCATGACGGTAGTAGGCTTGGATAGTATACGCCTATAGTGGGCTTTTTAAAGTTACATGTTAAAGCCTCTACGTAAGCATTCTTCAACCAATTTAGATATTCCTCACCGCCCTACGCATCTACTTCAACTGCTTAAGCTCAACCCTCACCTTCTTCAGACTAGGGTTTACAGCTGAAAGCGCCTTGAAAACCAGGCATCCGCCACACTTATTCCGAAGCATTTTAAACCTCGCCTAACGCCTCTGATGCGTAGGCACCTCATGCAGAAGAGTCGGAGGAGGGCATCCATAACCTTGTTCAGTTTCGGTCTATATTTCCTCCATCTAATTTACATGAATTTTTATGGATTTTCAAGTGTATCTCCCACTTCCTCAATTTCTTTGATTCTACGCTCTATATCCTCCAGCTGTATCTCCGTTATGACCTTTGAAGCCCTTGAGGCGAGCTGGGCTGAAACAGCCGCGGTTTTAAGCTTAGTAGTATAGTCAGGCTCGGGTCTTCAAAGATACGCTCGCAAAATTCTATGCAACGTTTCAGCCTATCGAAAAGCGATTTATGCTCAAGGTTTATGTCTATTTAGATTAAAACGTAAAGTTCCCCCCTCATAACTATCACGTGCTCCATTTTAGAAATCTCCCTTGAACCTTAATCATTAAAACCTTTCTAAGCTCCCGATTGAAATAGAGATTCTTCAACATAGCCTTTACCTGGAATTCCATACTTTTCGAATATTGCTCTAATTTTCAAAATAGCTGGCTCAGTAATAGTGAGCTTAGACTTCGCATCGCCCAAAATAGACTCCATATTGGAGAGTCTTTCGAAGCATTTATCGCAGAAGACTTCCCGTTCTCACCTCAGTTTTACTACTTCAGAGGTTCCTCCCTCACATCGTGGACATACGGAACCGTGTAGAGGATGCCCTTACATGGAATAGAAATAAAGCCTCAAACAGACATCCTCTAGGAAGAGGCTTAAGAGGGAAAAATGGGGATTTTGCTGGAGGGCTTTACCAAGAGGTTGTAATAGTTTTAGCTTATGTGTTCAGTCTGAGGTTTTCGCTTCTAATCCTTTCTTTAGACTATCTACTTGGTGTTTCTCAAAAATACATTTGAGAATTTTTCTTTCGCTGAGGGTTAGAAAGTTGAAGACATACTACCTTGACGCTAATGCTATCCGTTCAAGCTCATCTTTACGCTGTATTGCGTATGAGTCTTGTGAACCTTCAGCTGCGTTTATTATCTCATCGGCTAAACACTCATCTATTGTTTTAGGATTACTAAAGGCTTTGAGTCTAGCGCCGTCCACGATGGATCTTAAAGCTAAGTCTAGCCTTCTAGAGGGAGCTACATCGACGGCTCTATGATACACTATACCTCCATAGGCAACGCGTGTAACGTCTTCACAGGGAGCGGCATTCTCTAAAGCTTTGATAAGAACTTGAAGTGGGTTCTCTCCAGTCTTAAGATTAATTATTTCAAATGCATTTCTCACAATGTTTAAAGCTTTCGCTTTCAAACCGCCGTTCTCACCAGGACGCATAAGTTGATTTGCAAGTCTCTCAACGATGGGAGTATTTATCCGTGCAAACGATTTACGTGCATGTCGACCACCAGTTCTAGGGTATAGGACTGGTTTAAGGCATATGTACGATTTAAGACTCGGGTCTTTAACTTCAATACCATCATATGGCCATTTTCCGAAAAGTCTGACCTCTTCAGGCATCGCCTCCCCTCCCAATATCACCTAGTCGGTTTTTGCGCCTTACCAATTATAAGCCTATTTAGAGGAACACCATTAACAGCTATAACTTTAAATCTAACACCCGGTATGTCGCCCATGGATCTACCTCTCGTGCCTCCGATGCTCTCAATTAAAACCTCATCATGCTCATCTACGAAGTTTAAGGCCCCATCACCGGGTAAGAAAGCGGTTACAACACGCCCATTTTTTATAAGCTGGACACGGACACATTTTCTTATAGCCGAGTTTGGTTGCTTAGATTCGACTCCTACTTTTTCAAGTACTATGCCTCTTGCCATAGGTGCCCCTTCAAGAGGGTCTGCTTTTATATCTAAACCAAGCATTTTACGCTTATAATACCTATAGCTCCACCTAAACTTTTTCCTCTTCTTTTTAAGCGATCTAGCGGCGAATTCACCAGGCATAGCGAATAGCATAACTACTTTAACAACTATTTAAAGTTTAAATGTCCTTATTGGTTTTCCAATTCGACTTTAAAGGAGAAGCCGATAGAATATTGCGGTTGGGTTTAGATTAATCGCTCGCCTACACCACTATAACATGGCTTATGTTGAAGTACCGCCGAGCCAACTTTCTAGTTCTCTCTATAACTCTACCGTTTTTACCTATGGCGAGACCCTTATCCTTAGGCTCAACGGTTATTACCGCCAATTTCTCACCGTTAGGCTTCTCTGTTATTCTGACTTCTCTAATTCTAGCAGGTGTAAGTGATTTAGCTATGAAAACTTCGGGGATTGAAGAATACTCTATAAACTCTACGTCACGTTTAAGAAGTCTCCGTAGGAGTCTAACGTTGGAACCCTTCTTACCTAAAGCAAGTCTTAAGTCCCCTTCTTCAACTATAAACGTGACTTTACCGTTACTAGAATCTATCAGACAGTCTCTACACTTAGCTCCGGTTAAACTTTCAACTACGTTTATTAGGCCCATTTCCTCAGCCGTAAGTCTAATACTATCACTCTTCATGCTTCACCAGCTCCATTATATTTGAATCTCCCGGGTCTCTAACGGCGATCATCATGATGGGGAACGGCTTACCACATAAGCGTCCCAATTCTATGCTAGTGCCTTTATACGTGTAAACTGGTATTGACGTCAGCTTAGTATAGTAATCAATAACTTCTCTTAAATCTTTTGGAATATTCGATGCGACCACAACGAGTTTAGTTTTCCCCATCTTGAGAAGATTAAGCGTCCTCTTAGAGCCTAATACAACTTTCCCCGTTTTTACAGCACTATATATGGCTTTATCTACGTTTATCGTTTCACTCACCACCCGGAGGCGGGTTTGGGGTCATATAAATATCCACTATTCCCGTTCCGACTTTCATATTTTGCCCAGCTATAATATTCTCCGTAACACCTTTAAGTGTGTCTTCAGCACCTCTCACTGCGGCATCTATAATACTTGAAACAGTTATTTCAAACGCTGCTCTAGCCAGTGCACTCGATTTTTCGCCAGTTACACCGTGTCTACCAACTTGACGTATCCTACCTGTAGCTGTCATGACGTCTGCTACAAGCATGAGATGTCTAATGTCAAGGTCTAAACCACCACCTATACCTTCGAAAACATCCTTAGCCTCCCTTATAATTGCATTTCTTGCGGCTTCGATACCTAGCGTCTCATAGATTTCATATATATTATTAGTTAATGTCCTAGCTGGATCTACGCCCGGAACTTGGATAACTCTGCTCAGGTTTGACCCATCTGCTTGGATAACCCACTCATCACCTTCCATAACAACCTGCACTCTATTTATTCCCGGTATTCCTTTTACACCAAGTTTCATAACTCTACTAATAAGTCTCTTTAGCCATAAAATATCCGTTGTGGATTTGGGTTTAATTATGAGTTCATCGCCGGAAAATTCTAACGTCGCATTAGCAACTGTTAAATTCTCCAAGTCTTCGACTGTTACCCCTCTGTTTTCCATGATAGACCTATCTATTTTAATCCTGATGACCCCCTCTTCCAAGTCTATTCTATATTCTCCTTTAGCCGTTAAGTCGCCTATAGTAGTATAGGTGAGAGATTGGGCTACTTTTAAAGCTTTATCTCTATCAGCTCTGTGTTCTTCATCGAGCCTTATCGTCATTATTGGAGTTGAAGGATTTTTCCTAGCGTCAACAATTTCAAGAAGCCTAGGTAGCCCTAGAGTTACATCTCTTTCTCTGACACCCGCAAAGTGGAACACTCTAAGAGTCATTTGAGTACCTGGTTCACCTATAGATTGAGCAGCTACAACTCCAACTGCTTCTCCAGGGTCTACTTGAGACTTTTCGAATTCTTCTACAGTAGCTTCTACGAGTCTAATAGCGTCTTCTCTGGTTAAGTGCTTATCGCGTATCAGCTTTCTGAGACTGGAAATGTAGAAATGCGTAAGTCTACTACGATATCTATCTAAAATCTCATTAATCTCGCTAAGTTTAAGAGGAGCAACCCCCCCTTTGATATTCATTCTTTCCAAGAGACGTTGCAGGTTTACAGCTTTACCATGGTCGCTCTTAGATGGATCTACCCCATCTTCACCATACTTAAATTGTATTATTTCCCCATCTGTTGTTCTAACAGTCCCATCGTACTCAACCCTCAGAAATTCTAGCGCATGAATAAGTCTTCTCTGCATATAACCACTCTGCTGAGTTCTAACGGCTGTGTCGATTAATCCCTCCCTACCCGCCATAGAGTGGAAGAAGAACTCTATTGGGGATAAACCTTTATAGAAAGATGACGCTATAAATCCTCTGGCTCTTGGGCTTTGATCACCCCACTTAAAGTGGGGTAGGGCTCTTTCAATTAATCCACATGGGATTCTCCTTCCTCTCACTGACTGTTGGCTAAGACAGGCAGTCATATGGCCAATATTAAGTTCTGAGCCTCTCGCCCCGCATTTAACCATAATTATGCCTTGATTGTCTAAACTTAATGAAGATGAAGCTATCTCATCGCAACGGTCTCTAGCTTTAGAAAGTTCGTTCATTATAAGTATTTCAAGAGATTCCTCCAGAGTCTTTCCAGGTATCCTCCTTAACGTGCCTTTCCGATATTCACTTATTAACTGGTGAACCGCTTCTTCAGCCTCTTCTATAACTTGCCGTATAGCTTCCTTAGCATCGTCGGGTAAACTAAGTTCATCTAGAGAAAAGCTAAATCCTCTAATCGTTATAAAAGTGTTCAGCAGTCGGCATAGTTTATTCAGAAAATCGGCTGCAAAAGCCGTGCCGTAATCTCTAACTATCCTATGATACAGTGTCTCAGCTTTTTCAGCTCCTATGGAGTTCTTATCTATAACCCCCTTAATCAATTGCCCATTCCTGACGACAACTACACCCTCTAGTGGGCAGTCTTCATCTGGAGATGTATGCTTATGCTTACACACAGCCGCTTTTCCAAAGTAGTTAAAATCCTTAGGTAGAAGTAAGCTGAAGACTTGTTTTCCACTCCACAGTGGTTCTGGTTCTTTCTTAGCTGGTGGTGGTATCTCACCATCATAATCTATGGCAGCTAGAAGAGTATAAAGCTGCTCCCTGTTGACATACGTATCTCTCTGGGTAAGAAGATACGCCGCTGTCAGAAAATCTCTAGTTGAGCCTATTATAGGCGCCCCATATCTTGGTGATATTATTTGATCTTGAACTTGCATGAGTAAACGCGCTTCAGATCTGGCTTCTTCACTCTGAGGGATATGAAGATTCATCTCATCTCCGTCGAAGTCAGCGTTGTATGGTATGCATACCGCTAAGTGAAGTCTAAACGTCTTGTAAGGTAGAACTTTAACTCTATGAGCCATTATCGATATTCTATGAAGTGATGGCTGTCGGTTGAATAATGCAATATCGCCATCCCTGATATGTCGTTCAATAATATAGCCGACTTGAAGCTCATCTGCCAACTTGCTTCTATCAGTTACGAAATCGAGTCTAATTTTCCTTCCGTCAGGTCTAATTACGTATAATGCTCCAGGATAGTTATCTGGACCGTTAATGACAAGCTTCTTCATTTCTTCTATATTCCAAGGCGTAACTCTTTCTGAAACTGTGAGCTTCTTGGCTATATCTATTGGAACCCCCACTTCGTCTATACTTAAGCATGGGTCGGGAGATATGACAGTTCTAGCTGAGAAATCAACTCTTTTACCAGTGAGGTTTAGTCTAAACCTCCCCTCTTTTCCCTTGAGCCTCTGACTTAAAGTTTTAAGTGCTCTACCAGACCTATGCCTAGATGGAGGGATTCCCGAAGTTTCATTATCTATGTAAGTAGTTACATGGTATTGGAGAAGGTCTGAGAGCTCCTCCCTTATAACGGTAGGCGCTCCACTTGAAATAGCCTCTTTAAGCCTTTCATTTATACGTATGATGTCCACAAGTTTATGCGTTAAATCATCCTCTGATCTTATGCCTGTCTCAAGCGTTATAGATGGTCTAACATAGACAGGTGGAACTGGAAGCACTTGGAGAATCGCCCATTCTGGTCGTGCTAAGGATGGATCATACCCTAAGAGTTTAAGATCCTCGTCAGGTATCCTTTCAAGTCTACTTCTTATGACGCCTGGGTCAAGTCTTACAGCTCCTCCTTCTATTGGATATTCATAAAAAGAAGTGGGTTTTACGAGCTCTATACGGTACTGTGTAGCCCCACAGTGAGGGCACTCTGACCTCTTCCTAGCCTCTTTTTTAATGCTATCGGAAAAATCTTTTGGGATTTCTCCCATTGTCTTCTTAAGTTGCTCTATTTTACCCTGGAATTCTTCGATCTTCTCCATTGGTATAAGGATTCTACCGCATTCTCTACAGGTTATCGTTAGAAGTTCTTGAATATACTTTACAAAACCGACGTGAATTATGGGGACTGCAAGTTCAATATGGCCAAAATGCCCAGGACATGAGGCTGCGGTATTTCCACATGTTGCACATTTCTGCCTAGGTTCTAAAGTGCCGAGTCTGCTATCCATAAGTCCAGTTGGGATGGGTAAACCATCCTCATCATATGTGTCAGCTGTCCGAATCTCCACAACAGACATTTTCCTAATTTCATGTGGTGATAATAGACCGAATTTTATTCCACTTACGTTTTTATAAGCCTCTAAAATCATGTTAAATCCCCTCCTCTACTACGATCCGAGGAGCAACGCACATACTCATAAGCTCCTGAAGGAGAAGTTTGAATGCGTAGGGCATAACTATTGGATAGATTTTAGCGTCATCTCCGCAGATCCTACAAATATACCTACTGGTCTTAGAGTCATAGTAGGCTAAAAGTCCACATTTTCCGCAAACATATGCCGTAAATTTATCCGATTCCTCTAACATTCTATCTTTAATGAGCATTGCAGCACCATAGCCTATTAAACAATCTCTCTCCATTTCTCCAAATCTCAATCCACCCCCCCTCGCTCTACCTTCTGTTGGTTGTCTTGTGAGCATTTGAACTTGTCCTCTAGCTCTAGCATGGATTTTATCGGCTACCATATGGTGTAGTCTTTGGTAATAGACAATACCTATGTATACCTTAGCCTCGAGTTTTTCACCGGTTAACCCACTGTACATGATTTCTTTGCCTGTAGGCTCGAATCCATAACGTTTCAACACAGATTCAACATCTTCAACTTTTTCCTCTTGGAATGCAGAACCGTCTATGGGTCTACCTGTGAGAGCAGCAGCTTTACCGAATAATGACTCTAAAAGCTGACCTACAGTCATCCTAGATGGAAAAGCATGCGGATTTATGATAACGTCGGGGACAACCCCATCTTCTGTGAAAGGCATATCTTCAGATGGGTATATCATTCCTATGACACCTTTCTGGCCATGTCTAGAAGCAAACTTATCCCCTATCTCGGGTACCCTATTGCTTCTAACTTTCACTTTAACTATTCTATTGCCCTGAGAATTTTCAGTTAGTATGACAGTGTCTACAATTCCTCGTGTAGAGGGTCGTAACGTTACTGAGGTATCTCTTCTAGACGGTCCTTTAGCTTCTAACTCTCTATACTCCTCTATGAATCTAGGTGGGCTTGTCCTACCAATTAGGACATCACCACCTTGGACTTCACTTTCAACGCTAGCCATTCCATCCTCCTCTAAAACCCTATAGTATTCCTCACCCATGTAGCCTCTCATTCCGCTAGATGGTATTTCTATTGTATCTTTCTCCCCTCCCATGTACTGGTAGCACTCGGCTTCATAGAGTTGAAAGAATGAAGACCTTGCTAATCCCCTCTCTATAGAATGTTTATTGAATATTATAGCATCCTCCATATTGTATCCACCCATTGTCAAGATGGCAACCACCATATTCTGGCCAGTTGGTCTTTTATGGAAGCCCATAATTTCCATAGACTTAGTCTCCACTAGGGGTCTCTGAGGATAATGTAGAAAGTGTGCTCTAGAATCCATCCTCAGAAAGTAGTTTATTGCATATACACCTATGGCTTGTTTTGCCATAGCTGCTTCGTAGCTGTTTCTGGGTGAATGATTATGTTCAGCAAAAGGAATGATTGAACCGCAAATCCCAAGCATGGTGTATGGACAAATCTCTAAATGAGTGGTTTCAGGTTTAATGTCTTCGATTCTCATGGCTATGTAGGCGTTCTCCTCCTCTTCAGCGTCTAAATATTCTATAACACCCATCTTTACTAAGTCTTCCCATTTTAATAATCCTTTTTTCAAATTGTTTAGATGTTCGCGTTTAAGGAGCGGAACACCATTTTCAACTACTATCAGAGGTCTCCTACATCTACCGGCATCACAGTTAACTTGGACTTCGTTCTTAGCCTTAAGATATGCTATGTTTACCTCTGTACTTACGCGCCCTCTACGTCTATACCGTATGAAATCTTTTACAAGCTTTTCAGGCTTCAAAGTGTAGAAGCTTAAAGTTCCATTAACATAGACTTTCACACCTTTAATACGAGTTTCCCTATCAGCATTTTCAACCGGGATACATCCCAGACCTTCTAAAACCCTAGAAACGGTACTTACATCAGCCGAGACGGATATAGTAGCCATGAGAGCCAAGTTCTTGACAAGGCCACAGTTTGAGCCCTCTGGAGTCTCAACAGGACACAATCTCCCGAAATGTGTTGAATGCAACTCTCTAGCTTCAAAGTTTGGTTGACTTCTACTTAATGGAGATTGTAGTCTGCGTAAATGGCTGAGTGTTGAAAGTATATTCGTTCTATCCACAAGTTGGCTGATGCCGACTCTATTCCTCCCCCAGTTGCCTGTAGCGATAGCATGTTGTAGCCTCTCCGTTAGAATGCCGGGTCTAATGGCTAATTTAATAGATTCGTTTACAAGCTTCTTAGTGGATAGACGTTCAAGTTGGTAACTCATATCCTTAATCATATCTCGAAATATGGATCTAAATAGGTCTGCGAGTAAGGGGCCTGAAAGTCTAATACGCTTATTGGCGTAATGGTCTTTATCATCCTCTGCTCTGAGGCCGAGTTTAAGCTCTATAAGTCTACAAGCTATCTCAGCCATGTATCTGGCTTTGATGAGTCTAGATTCAGGAGATGTGCCTAAATGTAGAAACAGGTTATTATCGAGTATTGAATTAGCCCTCTGTATCCTACGCGCCTCCTCTTGTCCATAGGCGATTTTGTTTCCTATGAAAATTATGGCTTTTTCAGTGGTGTCAATTTTAGGAGCTTTATCAAATGAGGGTTCAAGTTGCTCTATAATCGTGGGGTCTGGCGAAACCATTTCCGCGATTTCACTGTCTTTTTCAACTCCAAGAGCCTTCATTAAAACTACAAATGGAAGTTCTACTGACACACCAGGTATTGAAACGTATATAGCTCCATCAGGTTTGAGTTTGATTTCAACTCTTGTTCTAAAGCCAACGGTTGTAGAGAAAACTTTAGCTCTATAGACAAACCTAGAAGTACTTCTATCAATGTCTACAATGACCTTGTTAGGAGCAAGATCCTCAAGACCTACAATAAGTCTCTCAGAGCCGTTTATTATAAAGTAGCCGCCTGGGTCGTCTGGGTCCTCACCGACTTCCAAAAGCTCTTCTCTAGTCATTCTACTTAATGGACAGATTTCAGATTTAAGCATGACTGGCAAATCACCAATGTAAACAGTGTCCGTAGTTATGGTCTTACCGTTTAGTATTGGCGTCATTTCTAGGAAGAGGGGTGCAGCATAAGTAAGATTTCTAAGTCTGCATTCAAGCGGATAAACTTCATGGGATGAACCGTCGACTTCTGTAACTCTTGGATTACCTATGCTAATTTCACCAAACTTAATATAGAGATTGCCATTACTAATAGGTATTTCAACTCCACCTATAGAATCTACAATCTGTTGTAACTCTTTCTCAACAAATTCATTGTAGGAGTCTAAATGCTGTCTAACTAAGCCTTTTTCCAAGAAAAAGGCTTTCATTAAAAGCCACATATCTTCTTGCGTATACATTTAACCACCTACAACAAATCTATAATATACAGATAGTCCAGCTGTGGGGCTTCTTCTGACAATTCTGATTACATCTCCAGGTTTAGCGCCTATGAGCACGGCGGCAGGGTCTCGAACTCTAATCCTAGGGAGCTGATACTTCTCAATATGATATCTTCTTAGAAGCTCATCTACTTCATCTTTAACTAATATGCTGTGTTTAGGAACAAGCTCATGACGAAATATATCAAGTTTAACTTTTTGTTGCGCGCTCATATTTAAACCTGCTTAGAAAGTGCTAAGCTAGATTATACTTAGTCTTTAATAAATATTTCTCTTATCAGATGACTGTACTATTAAAAAATCTACCGTCGTTACGCGGCGGTCTTAAGTTTCTTAAGTAGTGTGGAAAATCTTTTAGCTTTAACCCTAATAAGATTAAGATCTTCATCTTTAGGCATTCCTCTGATTATAATACCATAATGTAGATCATCGGGATCCCCTTGAACGATCATGCCGTGTATTAACATAGCCTGAATGATGGACAGTATAGTTGTCTCCCCCCCAGTTCCATATCCACCAGATGTTGTAAAAGCCAAGCCGACTTTACCGTCAAGCTTTCCATGAAGTCTAACGGTTTCATCTAGAAAGGTTTTAACTTCACCTGCCATTTGACCATAGTAAGTTGGAGAGCCTATAGCGATTCCATCGTACTGAATTAGCTCTTCAACTTTCACATCAGACACGTTTTTCATACATACCTCCAAGTCTTCCTCTTTGAGTGTAGTAGTAAGCATTTCTGCAACCCTTCGAGTATTTCCTCCCCGTGAATAATAAATAACGATAACCTTAACCATTTAGATCACATTTAACCATAATCAGGACTTTAAGTAATTAAGTTTTTTCACAGCCTCAACTATCATTTTAAGCTTCAAAATGCTAACTCTATATGCTTCATCCTCAGGTAAAACGCCCCTAAAGCCTCTGAATCCACAGTCCGGCTTAGCCATGTAGACTTTATCACCATAGAGGTCTACAGCTCTATTCAATGCACTTAAAACGTCTTCAACTGTCTCAACTTTTACGTTCCTCGATGATGTGCAACCAACGGAAAGCAGTTTATCAGATTTCTTAAACTCCTCTGGATTTAGACTCTTAAAATTCTCTGGAATGTCTTTAAATTCATGGTCTAGTAGAGTAAAATCTGATCTTAAAAGAAGTCTAAACAGAGGTTGTGAGATTTTACCGCATATGTGTATACCTCCAACAGACTTATGCGGCTTGAGTTTTCCAAATATTCTTAAAACATCTTCACTGTTATGTTTGATCAGCGTTACTCCGCTACCGTAAACGGTCGAAAGAATAGGTTCGTCAATCACTATTAGACTATATCCTAAATCTTCGAGTTTACGTATTAATTTTGATACTAGGGAGGCTAAATTCTCTAGAAACGTTAAATCGTTCATCAACGATTCTCTTATTGAGTGTGTTTTCTTAGTTCGATAGATTTGTGAAGCCAATGTGAAGACCCCTGTTACAGGGGCTCTTAAACCTATGAAATTCAATTTGCGACTTCTAACGTAATCTATAAACCATAGAGCTTCGAAAGGTATGGGCATATCAGCCTTCTCTATGTCTTCAGCATTATCGGGAGAAAGTACGTATTCTAAGCCACTTTTGTAGATGAGTCCTTGAGAACACAGTGGGTCGAGAAACATAGCTATGAAGTCTCTAAGTTGCGGATAGCTAGGATAGGTTAAACCTATACTATCCATGTCTTCTGCGATCATTTCTACAGATTTTCTATGGAATTCCGCTGGAAAACTACCTACGCAACTAGTAAACATGTAGGAGCCACCTGAGTCATAAATTACTCTAATGCGACCATAACCGCTATATCCATTAAGTTTACACCCGTAGGTCCTGTGAAAACTAGGTCATTTAGCTCCTTAAAAAATCTATAGGAGTCATTATTATTGAGGTATTCTTCAGGGTCTAAATTTGCTTCAAAAGCCCTTTGGACAGTTTTACCGTCAGCTATAGCTCCAGCTGCATCTGTTAAACCGTCAACTCCATCTGTTCCTATGGAGGCAATTGCAACACTTCTAAGGCCTCGTATTTTCATACAGGCTGCAAGAACAAGCTCTTGATTTCTACCGCCAATTCCAGATCCTCTAACTGTAACCGTAGTTTCACCACCGGCTATTAAGACTGCAGGCTTCTTGATAGGGCATCCTTCTAAAGCTTCTTCAAAGAGTATACCACCGTAGACACTTCCCACATGTCTGGCTTCCCCTTCAATCGCTGAGGATAAAATAGTTGAGTTTAAGCCTATTTCACCAGCAGTTCTAGCGGCTATTCTACAGGCTAATCTATTACTTCCAATTATGAAATTGTGAACTTTTTCAAAGACTATATCTCTTGGTTTAGGTGTTTCTTCCACTTCCCCATTCAAGCCAGCTTCTATTCTTCTCCTGACTGCCTCGGGTATGTGATGCCACAAATTGTACTTGACGAGTACACGGTAAGCGTCTTGAAAAGTTGAAGAATCTGGCGATGTAGGTCCAGATGAAATAACGTCTAATTTATCTCCAACGACGTCAGAAATTATTAGACTCACGACTCTAGCCGGATGTGCGTATTTAGCCAATAACCCACCTTTAAATGCTGATATATGCTTTCTAACCGCGTTAACCTCCTCTATAGTGGCCCCACTTTTGAGAAGAAGCTGTGTAACCTGCTGTTTTTCCTCGAGCGATATTCCATCTGCTGGCAATGGAGTCATAGACGAGCCACCACCTGAAATAAGGCATATCACTAAGTCATGTTCCGAAGCCTCTGAGACAATCCTCACGATTTCTTCAGCGCCTTTCTGTCCATTGGTATCAGGTATTGGATGACCAGCTTCTATGAACTCAACTTTACCTGTTAGAGATTTAAACTTCACCCCTCTATATACATTTATAAAGCCTTTACTGATTCTATCTCCTATGAGCTGTTCCATAATTAAAGACATGACGTGGCTAGATTTGCCAAAGCCAACCAAATAGATGTGTTGAAAATCGTCGAGATTAAACGTTACACCACACACATTCAACATTGAGCCGTTTCTAGTAACGTTTGACTTTATCATATTGACTGGATTTATCTCCTCCAACACCCTATTAAGAATGTTTAAACAAATGGCTCTGGCTCTTCTATCTCCATCAGTTAAACCATTATAAATTAAACTTTCAAAGTTTCTTATAATCTCCATCTAATAGCTAAGCACCAATTAAAAACTTCATTTGCAAGAAGACTTAAACGTTTTCAATTGAAACCTACTGTTACTGTCTTAGTGCTTTTACCTTAGAACTCCACCGTTATATCCTCGGCGTCTACACTATATCTTTAGCAATAGAGGTTGCTTCAAAATCTATGGAGCCTAATAAAACAGCTTCGATGGTTCAATATCATTCCAAAGCTCGGTAAAAATGGTTCACTAATAGATGAACCTAAACACTTAAATCATTGATTTCTCTTTAAATTTTGGAAATGAAGCCTAGAACTGGACTAGCTGTGCTTTTAGGTATCGTAACATGTGCCATTTTAGACCTAGTAGTCTTGCTAACAGCTGGCCTTTCAGACCTAATTCTCATTTCTCCATTTTTAGGAGGCTTGGTTGCTGGAAGTTTCTTCATCGAGCCTTTGAAAGATGGAGGTAAAATCGGGGCTATAACGGCTGTTATAGATATCCTACTGGTGAGACAATCTATACAAACCGTCTTACTTCAGATGGGTCTCCTAGAAATACCACCAGAGATTTCAGAGATGGCATCTTTAGGTTTACCGTTGCTCCTCCTCCTATACATAGTAAGTTTTCTAATACAACTTGGCGTGGGATTCGGAGGAGGATTCATCGGCTCCTATATTAAAAACCGCTTGGCTCCTCCAAAACAACCACCGCCTTTAAACGTCTGCCCCTATTGTAGGGCTAAAATTCCTCTGGGAGCTGTTTACTGTCCGTATTGTGGAGCAAAACTTAAAGAATCTAGACCTGGTAAGATTTAGTGGTTTGAAAAGCGCTGTACTCTCCTCAGGCGGTAAGGATAGTCTTTACGCTCTATGGATTTCCTCAAATCAAGGTTTTGAAATATCCTGTCTTATAACTCTTATACCTGAAAGTTTTGAGTCTTGGATTTTCCATTATCCAGCCGTAGAGCTTACAAGGCTTCAAGCCGAAGCAATGGGTAAACCCCTTCTCCTGAGAAGAACTGGAGACTCCGTACATAGTAGTTTAAAAGCCCTTTCTTACGTTCTCAGAGAAGCCATCGAAGATTTCCACATTTGTTCTGTTATTTCGGGTGTTTCGGCGAGTTATTACCAGAAGAGTATAATCGATTCGGTATGTGAAGAACTCGGCCTGAAGAGTTTCACACCTTTATGGAGTAAAACCGCGGAGCTGATTTTGAGAGAGATTTTAGAGCTTGGTTTTCGAGCGATTATCGTAGGTGTAGCAGCTGAAGGATTGACAATGGAATGGCTAGGGAAAATTCTAGATGCCGATTCTCTCATGGATTTTATCCGCCTAGCCTATAAGCACCGTTTCAGCCTACTTGGGGAGGGTGGTGAATATGAGACGCTTGTCCTCGATGCGCCATTCTTCAGGAAACGTTTACACATTAGAAAAGCTGAACCGATATGGCTGGGCGACTCTGGCTACTTGAGAATAGATGAAGCCTGTCTAGAAGATAAAAGTGTTTACTGCGAACTTTAATAGTTCAGTAGATGAGTGGTGTATTATACATCTCCGGTGCAGTTAGAAAGCTTAATACCGAGTTCCTCTAAAGCCTCTTCAGCTAAGCTGTATATCCTATCTGCATCGAGAGTTTGGTAGACTCCATCTAGCAGTAGAGGTTCACCTTTCACGAACACGGAATTGACGCTTAAACCTTTAGCGGCATATACAAGGTTTGCCACTAAGCTTTCTGGATTGTGAATTGGCTGAAGACTAGGGTTTCTAACGTCCACCAATATCAAGTCTGCTTCGAAACCCTCTCTAACCTGTCCAACAATTCCTCCAAGACCTAGACTTTCACTTGCGTTAACCGTAGCCATATCAAGGATTTGTTGAGCGTTTACTACACTCGGATCCCAACGGTTATGTTTTTGAAGCAAAGCTGCAATTTTCATACTTTCAAACATGTCTAACGTATTATTACTTGCTGGTCCATCCGTTCCCAACGTTACTAGTACTCCAGCTTCCACTAGTTCTGGAATTGGCGATACTCCTCCAACTCCAAGTTTCATGTTTGAAATAGGGCAGTGAGAAATCTTAACGCCTCTACGTGCCAATATTTCTATATCCCTTCTTGTCAGCCAAACACAGTGTGCAGCTAAAACCCTCCTATTTAGAAAATCGATTTTATCCAAGTATTCTAAGACGCTACATCCATAGTTTCTCTGAAACACAGCCTGCTCCCTCCTAGTTTCAGCTATGTGTATATGTACGAGTGTGTCAATCTTTTCGGCCATCGCTTGCGCCTCTATGAGGAGTTCGTCTGAACAAGTGTATGGGGCATGTGGAGCTACTATAAACTTGACCTTTGGATCACTTAATTCTTGAATGGCCTTAAGTGCTTTATGAGCTGCTTCTAGGAAACTTTTTCTTAAACTTTCACTCGGAGTTCTATCATCTGTTATCGTGTCCATTAGACCTTGACCTATAAACCCTCTTAACCCGGCTTCTCCGACAGCCCTAGCTACAGCTCCAGCATGATAATACATGTCAACCATACAAGTTGTACCCGTCCTCACCATTTCCAAACATCCGAGCAGGGCTCCTATATAGCAGAGTTGTTCGTCGAGTTTTCGTTCCAAAGGCCACACTTTCTCTCTAAGCCATTTATCCAACGGTAGATCTTCAGCATAGCCTCTGAATAGACTCATGGAAAGATGTGTATGCGTATTTATGAGGCCAGGCATCAAAATTTTATCTTTTCCATCGACTACTATATCTCCACCGTTTAAATCACGGCCTATATCTTCAATAATTCCATCTTTTATTAGCACAGATGTCTTCTTTAACAGCCTTCTATGGTCATCTTGAGTAACTATCCAGCTGCAATCTTTAATTAAAACCTCCATTTCCACTCTGGATTTTTATTGATATAGCAAAATTATATAAATTAATGCTGAGTTTCCTGAGAAGTTGAAAGCTACGTTTATTAGAGTTCTAAACAGATATGTCTACCTGATAACTTGAGCTCGCAGGCGATTGAGGAACTCGTTAGAGAAGCTACGGAAATAGCAAATTCAAAGGGCTTCCACGTAACATGGGACAACGTGCCAAAATATTTAATGCTTGTAGTGACCGAACTTTCTGAAGCTATGGAGGCTTGGAGGGACGATGATTTTGAGGCTTTTAAAGAAGAAGTGGCTGATACACTCATCAGGATTTTCCACATCTGCGGAGACCTTAAAATAGACATTTCAAACTCCATCAGAGTAAAAATGTCTGTGAATAAAGCTCGACCCTATAAACACGGTAGGAAGAGACTGTGATTTCCATATAGGTTTAAGAGACCAAGGTGAGTACTCTATCTAAGATTTCTAAGGCCTCTACTATTTGCGCCTCTTCTATAACTAAAGGGGGTAGGAACCTTAATATGTTTCTACTAGAGTATAAGGTTATAAGTCCATTTTCGAGGCTTTTAACAATAACGTCTTTTACGTCGAATCTGAGCTCCGCTGCCCTCATCAAACCTAAGCCTCTAACTTCTCTTATGGATGAATGAGTTTGCTTAAGCTTCTCCAACCCCAGTTTAAATGTCTCTCCCAGTTTTTTCGCTCTTTCAGGCAGTTTCTCACTGGTTATCAAATCTATTACAGCTGAAGCAGCTGCGCATGCAAGAGGGTTCCCACCGAACGTGCTCGTATGTTCCCCAAGCTTAAGACTACTGCCTATATCTTCTCTTGCTAATACCGCGCCCATTGGAATTCCTCCCGCTAAACCTTTACCAATGCACATGATGTCTGGTTTTACATTCCAATGTTGGCAGGCCCACATGGCTCCAGTTCTACCTAATCCTGTCTGAATCTCATCAATTATGAGTAGACTTCCCCTTCTGTCGCATATCTCTCTTAAGCCTTTCAGATAATCATCCGGCGGTATTCTCACACCACTCTCGCCCTGTATCGGCTCTACTATAAATGCTATGGTGTTCTCATCGACCGCTGCCTCTGACCTCTCAAGACTTCCATAGGGTACGAATTCTACGTTTTTAATTAAAAGGTCTTTAAAAGGCTCTCTATACTTAGGATTCCACGTCAAAGATAAAGCACCTAGTGTTTTTCCGTGGAATCCTCCAATTGTCGATACCAATTTGGACCTACCAGTAAACTTCTTAGCCATTTTAATAGCTGCTTCAACAGCTTCAGCTCCACTGTTGCATAAGTAGATCTTGTCTAAGCCATTTGGAGCTACTGCTGCAAGCTTCTCTAATAGAGAGGCTCTCACGTCGTTATATAAGCTCGGATGGCATACCGTAAGTCTACCGAGCTGTTCTTTAACCGCTTCAACAACTTTTGGGTGTGAGTAGCCAACTATCGCGACGCCGTATCCACCCATTAGGTCTATGTAGCGCCTTCCTTCAGTATCCCATAGTACTGCGCCACTGCCTTTTACAATAACCACTGGGTATCTGAAGTAGACATTAACCATATATTTTTCTTCGAGCTGAATTATCGTCTGCGTATCCAATACCGTGCCTCCTAAACAGGATGGATACCAGGATACATTAAACCTGTCTTTTCATCTAGTCCATACATTATGTTTAGACTTTGAACAGCATTTCCAACAGCGCCTTTAACGAGATTATCTATGGCTGCTAGGGCAACTATCCTATTGGTATAAGGGTCGAATTCAAATCCCACATCGCAGAAGTTCGAGCCTACTATAGGCTTTGGATCTGGATATCGGAAGATCCCTTTAACGTCTCTGACAAGTCTTATGAAGGGCTCATCTCCATAAAATTGTCTATAGATCTTCCAAAGGTCTCGAATTGTTAAACTCTTTTCGGTGAAACAGTGACATACTGCGAGAATACCTCTCACTATGTTAACAGAGGTAGCTGAGAATGCAACCTTGATGCACCCACCAGCCAATAGACTAAGCTCCTGCTCTATTTCGCTCGTATGTCTATGTCCAGTTGGCTTGTACGGTCTTATGACACCATACCGCTCAGCATGTATACTTGCAAGAGAAGGTGTAGCACCTGCTCCTGAAGAACCTATCATTGCATCTACTACGACGGTATTCTGCTTGATGAAACCTGCTTTAGCTAGAGGTGCCATGGCTAGTATACCAGCTGTTGACATACAGCCTGGGCATGCTATTAAATCTGCCTTCCGTATCTCTTCCCTATGGAGTTCCGGTAGACCGTAGACAGCCTTTTCTAAAAGGTCTGGTCTGGGGTGTCTCCAACCGTACCATCGTTCATACTCTTTTGGATCTTTAAGTCTAAAGTCTGGGCTTAAATCGATAACCTTAACCCCCCTCTCCAGAAATTCATGCGATATTTTTGCAGAGACGCCAGCAGGCGTGCATAGGAATACTACATCGCTCTCTTCAGCTATTTTCGAAGTGTCTGGGTCTGTGAATTGAATATCGAGTATTCTTCTGAGATTTGGATGAACCCTATGAACATAGTCTCCTACATATCTCCTAGAAGTGACCATTTTTATCTCTACATTGGGATGAGTCGCTAGTATTCTCAACAGTTCTCCACCTGTATACCCTGATCCTCCTATGATACTTACTTTCAAAGAACACCCCTTCAGAATGGAGTAGGATTTAACATTTAACCTTTTCTTGTCTAGCTCCTATTTCTATGGGTTTAAACTACGCAAAAAGAGAAAGCTTCTTTAGCCTGAATAGTCACGTTTAAACCTTGTAAGCATTATTCTCCTAGAGGGGATACCTTGAGTGGCGAAGATAATGAATTAAACATGCTGATGAGGAAAAAGTATTTAGAAATTCAACGTAAGCTTATGGCTAAAACTCTAAGAGGCTCTTCTGAGGAGAATAAGACGCCAGATTATGAAAGTATTGTTAGAAATGCTTTAGACAGCTTAGGTTTAAGAGTTCTATCGGCTCTTAAAAGCCAGTATCCAGAAGAGGCATATGCTATAATTAATGCCCTTGGTAAGGCGATATTAGACCATAGAATACCTACCGAAATAAGTGGTGGTGAGTTTTATCAGCTCCTCCTAAGCCTCGGCATTAAAGTTAGATTAGATACAAAAATATACGTTGAGAGAAAAGGTAGAGTTAAGGAATTTTCAGAATATTTAAGGGAGAGAATTCAAGATTCTCAGTAAAATTTATATTTATGTTAAGATTCCATAACTTAATGCTTGGATTCAATTGAAGAGTTTGAACGAGGGAGCGGCTTTGAATAGGATTGTACTCGCATACTCTGGAGGTCTAGATACCTCTGTATCAATAATATGGCTTCAGGAGAAGTACGACGCAGAAGTCTACACGGTTACTGTTGATGTAGGTCAAGGCAGTGACTTCAAATCCATAGAGGAATTGGCTTACAAGCTGGGTGCTGTAAAACACTTCTTTATAGATGCTAAGAAGGAGTTTGTGGAGAACTATGTTTTTCCAAGTATCAAGGCTAATGGATTATATGAGGGTAAGTATCCCCTCAGTAGCGCACTTTCTAGGCCGTTGATAGCCAAGAATGTTGTTGAAGTAGCTGAAGCTGTTAAAGCTGATGCAGTGGCACATGGATGCACTGGTAAGGGTAACGATCAAGTCAGAATAGAAGCAACAGTTAAAACGTTAAGCCCCAACTTAAAGGTTTTAGCTCCAGTAAGAGAATGGGGTTTAGATAGAGAGTTTGAACTCGAATACGCTAAGAGGCATGGAATACCCTTTACCAGGGAGAAGATATACAGCGTCGATCAAAACCTATGGGGTAGAAGTATAGAGTGTGGACCGCTAGAAGATATTGAAGTTGAACCTTTAAGTGAGGTTTTCAAATGGACTGTAGACCCGGAGAAGGCTCCTGATAAACCCGAGTATGTGACTATAGGCTTTGAGAATGGAGTACCCACCTCACTCAACGGAGAAGTCTTAGATGGTGTTTCATTAGTAATGAGGTTGAATGAGATCGCTGGAAGAAATGCTGTGGGCAGAATAGATCATATTGAAGATAGAATTGTGGGAATCAAAACTAGAGAGGTCTATGAATGTCCAGCTGCCATCTGTATAGTTGAAGCACATAAAGACCTTGAGAAACTTGTTTTAACGCCGAGTCAATTGAATTTTAAAGAGCTTGTAGATAGACAATGGAGTTTTCTAGTTTACGCTGGTCTGTGGTATGAGCCTCTCAAACGGGATTTGGAAGAATTTATCAATAGTACTCAGAGGTTTGTTGAAGGATGGGTTAGACTGAAGCTTTATAAGGGAGGATTAAGAGTTGTTTCGAGAATGTCTAACTACTCGCTGTATAGTAAGGATCTTGCTACTTACAGCGTTAAAAGTACGTTTGATCAATCAGCGGCCCCTGGTTTTATAGAAATATGGAGTCTTCCCCTTAGAACAGCTTATATGACTCGGAAAAAAGGTGGGAGGTGATATATGTGGTTATAGTTTTAGAGTGTCATGAGTGTGGTGGTAAGATTAAAATTCCCGATGACGTCCTCGAGGGTGAAATATTCTCCTGCCCCGATTGTGGTATGGAGTATGAAGTCTATATAAACAATGGTAAAATTGAGCTTAAACTTGCCGAAATAGAGGGAGAAGACTGGGGAGAATAGTCGGAGAATTCTATATTGAGGGTTGATGTTTGAAACTGGTAGTTAAAATCGGTGGAAGTATTCTTAAAGATGGGGCTCCAGATGTAAACCTGATAAGCGATATTAAAGAGGTATTTTCAAACTATAAACTAGTCTTAGTACATGGAGGAGGGGACGAAGTTACAAGTATAGCTTCTAAAATGGGTAAAGAACAAGTCTTCGTAACTTCTCCAGACGGCTTTAGAAGTAGGTATACTGATAAGGAAACACTCGATATCTATGTTATGGTTATGGCTGGTAAGATAAGCAAAGAGATTGTTTCTACACTCCTTGAATTCAATCTTCCAGCCGTAGGAATCTCAGGTGTAGACGGAGGGCTTTTAAGAGCAGATAGGAAAAAGAAACTCGTTATAATAGATGAAAAGGGTAGGAAAAGAACTATACCTGGAGGATATACTGGGAAAATAACAGGTGTTAATATTGGTCTTTTGGAAACGCTTTTAAACTCGGGCTATTTACCTGTTATTTCACCACTGTCTATAGGCTCTGAATATGAGATTTTAAACGTCGATGGAGATAGGGCCGCGTCTTATATAGCGGGAGCTTTGAAAGCGGACCGCCTCATACTACTAACGGATGTTGAAGGCTTAATCCTCGATAGGGAACTTTGCAGAGAAATATCCTCTACTCGATTGAAGGAGAAACTTAGGAAAATAGGTCCAGGTATGATTACTAAAGTCTATGCCGCTATTGAGGCTTTGGAGATGGGCGTCGAGAGAGTCGTAATATGTTCTGGTTTAAAACCTAAACCTATAACTTCTGCCCTAGAGGGTAAAACAGGAACTACTATCTATAGAGGTTGACAGATGCGTACAGACTCAGAGTTTAAAGCTAAAGCGGTGGACATACTTAGAAACGCTCTGAAGATTTACAGTCCATCCCTACGTGAAACTGAACTGGCACTTTTTCTCATGGATGCTATGAAAAAATTGGGCTATGATAACGTATGTATCGATGAAGTTGGAAACGTTCTAGGGTCTATAGGTACTGGTAAGTCTATGCTTATGTATATAGGTCACATGGATACAGTTCCAGGGATCATACCCTATAAAGAAGAAGGGAGCTTTATATACGCTAGAGGAGCTGTAGACGCTAAATCTGCGTTGATAGCTATGGTTGTTGCAGGGGCCTCTCTTAAAGACGAGAATTTAAACGGTAAGCTTACTGTTGCATGCACGATTGACGAAGAAGGCTCTAGTTTAGGCTTTAAACATCTATTACGTAAAGGTTTAGAGGGCAAATTTGCGGTCTTTGGTGAACCAGGTGGTGTTGAAGTTGTAACCATAGCTTACAGAGGCAGGGTTCAACTCTCCATAAAGTGTAAGACGAGACCTGGGCACGCGGGGTCGCCATGGGCTTTTGAAAACGCTGTTGAAAAACTCTACGAGTTCTACAAGTTGGTAAAAGAGAAGGTAGATGAATCTTACTCTACCCGCAAATTTTCAAGTAGATACTATACTACTTCTACGTCGATAACTTGGATTAAGGGGGGAGAAACATCAAACATCGTACCTGGTTTCTGTGAGGCTAAACTCGATATTAGGATTCCACCCAATGTCAAAGCTAAGGAACTCATAGAGTTTTCTCAGAAGCTTTCGAAGGACTTCACGGATAAATATCCAACGGTTCAGGTAGAAGTGGAACCTGAAGAGTACTGTGAGGCTTATGAGGCGAATAAAAATTCAATGCTTTTAAATGCCTTAAGGGAATCTATAAAAGAAGTCAGAGGAAGTTATCCTAAGCTTATTCGGAAAACTGGTACGGGGGATATGAATCTTCTAGCTGGACTTCCCATAGATGCTGTAACATATGGACCGGGCAACTCATCTTTGAGCCATACTGATGTGGAGAAGATAGACGTTGAAGAATACCTCGACAGTATTGAAGTCTATAGACTTACAGCTTTAAAACTGCTAAAGATATCGTAACAATGCAGGCTATCTGCACGCTTTTAGACCAGTTAAACGTTGACGAAAATAAAAAAGCGAGGGAGTTTAGAATGGGAAGAAGAACCTGTATCTACCTATTATGATTCCCGGTATCAAAGCCAATACATGTCCAGCTATGTATCCACCTGCTACTGGAGCTCCAACCTCTTCATACAGTTTACTCCCACCGATTCTAAGCGTTAATTGCTTGAGAATCCAAGCTACTAATGCTAAGCTCCAGAATCCCCATTCGAATCCTGCTCCTATCCCCAGTATGAAGCCTACAGGCTCAAATGGGAACCATATGTATCTTGCGTGTAGCCAGCTTAAAAGCCCCACAAAGAGGAACCCAGCGATGAAGTGTGGTACCCATGGTTCTGTACCTGGAGCACTGTTCCAACTATCGGGATCAGCAGACCTCTGCATTACGGCATTGCATCCGTGCATGCCCCAGGTGCCTTGGATCTTAGTTATGCCGAATGTGTAGGCGATAGTCATCCACGTTGGTATCGTAACTAGAGAGTATATTATTATGGAGGCTACAAGAACTTTGAAAACGCTTTTAGTAGTCACTCCTGTGAGACTTGCCATTCTATAGGCTTCGAAAGCAGTTAGAAAGTTTCCACCGACTTGGTTGCCCATGTCGGGGGCATCTGTAAACCATGTGTTAAAGTGTGCAGACATGGCGAAATCTCTATCTACAACTTCTGGGGCCTTAGGCCATAGTAGGAGCCTATGCAACGCATATCCTTTATCAGTTTTACGGTAGTAGAGTCCTCCTATACCTAGAAGCCTCATGGAACCAAACCATAGAGCTATCATGTTTATAGGTGTCAATAGTGATGATAACGGGTTCATACCGCATGCGATATGTATGAATATTGCTATAATGAACGTCACTATCAGTAAGGTGTAGGCTCCTCTGTAACTTATGGGCTCGCCTTTTTCGAATTCAACTTTAGCCGAGGGGTCCATTCTTCCAAACGCGGCTTTTAAAGTACTTATAATGTGGTGTCTACTTAAGATCAATAGGAATATGGTTAAACCCCATATTCCTCCTATGAGGACAGATGTCCATTTAAACGGCTCACCGTAGGATATTGATATTTCTCCACACCAGACTCTTCCACAACCCGGAGTATTTGGAATCCCTGTGTAATATCCGAAGAAGTATGCTATTTGGCATAACACTACTAGTACTAGCCACCAGAACCACATGTTAAATAACGTTGTTAATGGTGCAAAATACGCTATAGCTACACCCAGCGGTTCCTTCTCAATCCTAGCCATACCTATGAGAGCTGCTAACGGCTCACCGGGTTGAACGAAGTGCGATCCGTATCCACATACGTTCGCTTCCCATCTCCATCCATAGATGTCTGGGAACCAGGGAAATAATCCTGTGAGAAACGTCGGTATCCAAACAGCAACTCCCAGTATAACTCCAATTAAGAATGGCCCTGAGAATCTCGCTCTTCTCTCGGGTAATGTCCTCACTAGGAGCTCGTATGCAGCTCCTACGTGAGGGAATGGAACTTTTTCAACGTCTATCCAATACTTCCTAAATATTGTAGCTATAGATACCATTAGAAGACCATACACTATTGTAAAAGTGCTCCAGAAAAGCATCATAGGCATTAAATCTGCATAAGGTGTTGGAACACCACCGTAAAGTGCTAGCTTTGCTATATCTGGTGGTGGAGCCATAAACCATGGAACGAGTCTAGTCGTCTCTTCAACTGGAGACATTATCCTATTACCCAAGAAAACACCATAGCTGGCACATGCTGTGTCTGATGTAGGTCTACCCAGGTAGAATGAAAGGCATAGCGTCGTAGTATAAAGCCAGGTCATAGTCGTCATGTTGATCCTTTTCTTGAGGAAGTTTAACCTTCCAAGAGCGCCTGCAAAGTAAAAGCATAGGAATGGTAGGGCTGTTAGAGCTGAATAGCATATGACGACAACCCCCATAGCTGCAGAGTATCCAGGAGGGTTTCTCCACGTACCAGTTGAGTTCAAGGGGTTTACAGCCATAGTAAATACTCCAAGAACTATCATGAAGGGTATTAGAAAGTGCCATGGAATCTTTTCTTCTATTATCTCCTTTGACACTTTTTCACCGATTTCAATTTATGAAAAAGAAATATAAATCTTTTTCCTTAAAGCAATTGTTAATTGCCTGACAGATTGTTGTCGTTTGTGGTTTAATTAAGTTTTACGTAAGTAGAAGTCTAATTCTAACTAATCTTCTGAATTTTACATGAGGATTGGAGGGAAAAAATCAAGATTAAAAATTAAACCATAAAGTAATTATCATATGACGAACATTTAAAAAAGCACATATTTATATTGTAGTAAAATTTCAATGCGAAAAGCCTTCTGATAAGTTGAGTATTTTATCTACTAAGAACTGGTCGGCTTTAAGACCATGTAAATATTTGCCTTTTAAACGCTGGTCGAGTTGAAGTTCCTTCACGGGGATTGGGTTTTGAAATTTCACGATCTTTCCAAATATCAGGGCAGTTTTCCAAGTGTGTTCTGTAAAGTTTTCCCCTCCAGCTTTGAGCCATTCTTCCTTGGTTTTATAGTCTTCTAGTATGCCATACCCTACTACTGAGTCTCCAGCCTCAGTCTTCATTAGGAAGAAGCATTTTAAACCTCTCTCCCACCTTCTCTTCAGTGAAGTATAGTATATTCCACCCTCAAAAACCCTGCTAGCCCAATCTTCTCGAATTATTCTGAGAAATACAGCCATGTTGCTTAAATAGGTCTTACGAGTATTTAGACTTTACCATCCTTCTCTAATTCGACGCTAGCCCATTTTAAGGAGTTTCAAAATCTCTTCAGCCCCTACCTCAGCATGCTCATACGGATGTTTCTCGGGGAAGCGTAGGTCAACGATGCGTAAAATCGCTCTAGCAGCATTCGCAGCAGCCGCCGCGAACAACCTGTTTACTTGTTGCTGTTGTTCGATTTCTTCAGATGTCTCTACGTCTCTACCCGTTCTAACGCCTCCCATATCCTTCATACGCCTAGACAATACAACCTCGGGGTTGAATTCAAAGAGAACTATATAGTGTGGCTTCATCAGTTTAACGATGTCGTCAGGTAATCCCGGGTAGTATCCTCCTCCCATCTTTATAGATGCATGGGTGTCTATCAGAACGTCCCCCGATATGTTAGATATTTCCCTGGCGGCGATCTCCTGAAGTTTAACATACTCCTCGGGTAACAGTTTCTTACGCATCTCATCTCTATCCTTAACACCGTAGAGTTCTTGAGCGGCTTTAAACATGTGATCCCCAAAATTAACGATCACTACATCAGGCTTCTTCATCTGAACGTAACGCATTATAGTAGTTTTACCTCCCCCTGGAACAGCCAAAACAACTATTCTCATACGGTAAAAACCACCCCATTGATTCTGAATACAAGCCTTAACTTCCTCTTTCTTTCTTCCCATGGTATTCTGTCCATTTAAGCTTTCTAGGGTCTCTGTGAAACTCCAACATGCTCACTCTACACTTTCTAGAGCAGAACCATTGTATGGTGCCATCTCGCTTAACGTACATAAGTCCACATCCCACAGGAATTTCTGAACCACAGAAAGAACATTTTCTAACTCTGGAAAGCATGGCATCTCCGCCTCTACGATCACCTTATCCGCTTCGCTTCCCTCTCAGTCTCTTTAAGGAGGACAACATCACCTACTCTAACAGGTCCTTTAACATTTCTGGAAATTACCCTACCCTTTTCACGTCCAGTTAGAATTCTAACTCTAACTAGTTCTATTTCACCCGTAACGCCAGTCCGCTCTATTACTTGAATAACCTCGGCTGGAGTGGGTTCTTCTTCTTTAGCCCTCTTAGAACTCATCACTTTACACCCTTTCTAAGGGCTTCAATTTTAGAAATAAGCTCGTCGAATACTCCCTTAGCTTCTCCAGGGTCTATCACAGCTATGGAAGATGCGGCCACCTCTATGCCACTTGCTACGCCAAGCTGTCTTTTAGATGGTACGTATATATATGGAACTTTCCTCTCTTCACATAAGAGGGGTAAGTGTGCAACGATTTCAGGCGGATCCACATCTTCAGCTATAACTACTAGCTTAGCAATACCTCTATCGACGGACTTTGTGACTTCATTGACACCTCGCCTGATTTTACCAGTGTCTTTAATCATGGATATTGTCTCATAGGCTGCATCCGCCAGCTCCTTAGGTACATTAAATCTAACATAAAACGGTTTTTTAGCTGACACTTCGCCTCACCCTTAGCACATACTCTCATTACTCTCTCCCTAAAAAGCATTACGCCTTTTAGTCTCCTTAAAATGCTCTCTGGCTCATTTAAATAGTACCAGAAATCCATGTTGGTGAGTGTGCGCAGAGACTTAAATTCTCCATTTTTAATTCATTTAAAAATCTACAGCTTTACTATTCCACTAACTCCACGATTAGTGGGTTTCAACTCCGTTCATCAAGTTCAAGAGGAACCTGGATAAAAAAAGATTTGGGGTGATGTGGAGGCGAATAAGTGCGTTGAACTGCATGTTAGATTTCTCCACGTATTTTAAGGATTTCACCATAGTATAAGGTATGCCAATCTCGCTTAGGGTAGAGCGTTTCAATCAGATTTTTAGGAAGTGTTTGAAGCTTGACAGAATCTTTGTAGATTACTCTGCACTCATAAACGATGGGACACCCTTCTACTACAGGAGCTTTGACAAATTCCCCACGTCTCCACTTTAAACCTATCTTCTCAAACTTATTGATTTCAAACCCTGAAGTAGTTCCACAGATTTTACACACATCACCCATATCTTCGGTGGGGACATTAATCGTGAATTCACCGTTTTCCTCTAAAAGCCTATGCGTGTATCTGCTTATTCTTATGGCAGTAAGAAAAATCGGCTTAGTCCAAACTATTCCCATCAACCCCCATCCTATCGTCATAAGATTTGGCCTTCCATCATATCCGACTGAGCCTAATAGTAGACCTGTCTTTCTCATAGCATTGTATGTTACAGGGATGTATCTGTCAAGGTCCTCTATGATATGCATTCTTCTCCCTCACTTAACCTTGTATGGATTTCCATACCTATCTAAGTGGAATATCTCTTCAATGGGTTTCCTAGGTCTTGGCGGCGGTTCTTCATCTGGAACACCTACTGGAATTACACATACGACTTTAAGTTCTGGAGGTATGTTCAATACTTTCTTAACAGCTTCTTCATTAAATGCACCTATCCAGCATGTTCCATAGCCGAGTTCCGTAGCCTCTAAAACCATATGCTCGACAGCTATCATGGGGTCTTGAGAATACCATCGTGAAACGGATGGGTCTCCAATTGCTACGACAGCCACCTGTGCATCTGCTATAAAAGTTTGATTGTTGCATGCTTCTGCGAGTTTACGTTTAACCTCTGGGTCTTTAACTACTACAAACCTCCAAGGCTGACGGTTGCCAGCCGATGGTGCTAATCTAGCCGCTTCAAGAATCTTCAGTATGTGTTCCTCTGGGATTTTAGCATCCTTTTTATAACGTCTAATACTTCTTCTCCTCCTAATGGCTTCGAAAACTTCCAAAGGTTTTAACACCCCCTATCAATAGACTACTTTATAGTAGATAAGTCTTAACAAGTTATCTTCAAGCATAACATGGAGATGTTTAAATAGACCTTAAACTTTTAAATTTGCGGCGAAATACTTTGAAAGCAAGCTTCCTTTATGGTAGGAGTCGGGTTGAAGTCGAATTACCAGATGAAAACCTCATAGGTGTATTAAAAACTTCTAGACTCTCATCTTCTAAAGATGAAGAATATGAAGTTAGATGTAGCTTAGAAAACCCAGTAACACCCTTCATCAAGAAAGGGTCTAAAGCTCTACTCATAGTTACGGATTACACCAGAGCCACCCCGTTGAGTAAGATATTACCCCCAGTTATTCAAAAACTTAAAGAAAAAGGGTTTAACGAATTTACAGTTCTGGTGGCAAATGGACTACATGAGCCAGCATCTCAAAACCAGCTTGAAGAACTTTTAGGTGGAAAAGTCTTTGAAGAAGCTCAGATCGTAAATCATGATGCTTCGAAAACTGATGAACTAACGTACCTCGGTGAAACATCATGGGGTACTCCTCTATGGGTTAACAGTAGGCTTTTTGAAGTTGATCTACGGATTGGCATTGGTACAGTAGAACCGCATTTCTTCGCAGGATACAGCGGTGGAGGTAAAATTATCCTCCCAGGAGTTTCTGGTGTTGAAACGATTTATAGGAATCATTCCTATGCTATGATAAACCACCCCGGCTCTAGGCTTGGAGTTTTAGATAAAAATATAATCTACAGAGATATCTGCGAAGCTGCTAATGCATCTGAACTGGATGGTGTTGTGAACGTTGTCTTAGGCATGGAGGGAGGCGTTTCAAAGTGCTTCTCAGGTGACCCCATTAAGGCTCATAGGTCTGCCGTTGATTTTATAGAACGTTTCATAAAAGTTGAAGCTGAAAGAAGGGCAGATATAGTTGTAGTAAGCGGTGGAGGCTACCCGGCAGATAGAAACTTATATCAAGCCGTTAAAGGCATGGCTGTGGGTGAGCAACTGGTCAAGACAAACGGTGTAATAGTGCTTCTGGCTGAGTGTTGCGATGGAGTAGCGCATGAACACTTTTACCAGCTCGTTTCCAAGTTTAAAAACCCCATAGCCCTACTAAAACATATAAGAGAACATGAACCTATCCGAGACCAGTGGGAAGCACAAATAATGGCTAGAATACTTACGAAAAGCCGTATAGTCGTCTATGCAAAGGGTGTAACAACTAAAGAGCTGGAAAACATGATGCTGATACCTGCTTCAAGCCCGGAAGAAGCCTTAGAAATAGCGTTCTCTCTAACAAGTAGAGATGCGAAACTCCTAGCGGTTCCCGAGGGAACACACATCATACCCGAGGTCCCGGAATCGAATAACACTTAACTACAGCTACTTCGAAAGTATTTTTAAGGGACCCGTCGTCTAGCCTGGACTAGGACATGGGCCTTCGGAGCCCAAGGTCGCGGGTTCAAATCCCGCCGGGTCCACACTGATATTTGAAACTTTCCACTCTTTAGCTTTTCCAACTTTAAACTAGGCATCTACTATTAAGTCATAGCTATGAATAACACTCTCAACGGACAGTCGAACTTCATAAGCACGAGGTACTCGCTTTTTAATCAAAACTTCAACAATGGAATAGAATTTTAACGCTATGAAGTCTATGTTTTATAAAGGTGTCTCTAGGGATAATTCAGAAATTGAAGAGTTTGGTGTTGCGAATAATAAAAGGAAAAAGTTTCTAGCAGTGTTATTGCGTTAGTATTTTCTAGCTCCATTACAATAGCTATGACGATTCTATGTATCATGGGAAGATGGCCTCCTGTTCTTAAGCTGAATATGTCCCGCTTTATAAGCTGACCTAGTCTCTTCCATGGATTTTAACACTAATTAGCTTCTGTCCTCTCCATTGATAAATGTATAAACTGGCTTAGTTTCATGGAATTCAACTCATTGGAGAAGCCATAGTATTTCTCTCCAACATTATATACTCTAATTTGAGTAAATTTTAAATTTTGAGTAAAAAATATAAGCAGGTCTCTTGAAGAGGAAGTTTTGTGAGTCGTTTAAAAAGTGCTAGTGGTATTGTAGCTCTTTCAGCAGTATTTGGGGCTTTAGCATATTTGATCGAGCTTACAGGTGTAAGCCACTTTTTACCATTTCCACCGTTAAACTACCTTCTTTATGACCCGGCTGAGATAGTTATATACCTTTTATACTTAGCAGTTGGACTTAAACCCGCATTACTAGCAACAATCCTCGTAGTATTAGGGTTGTCGATAAATATAGATAGTTTCAGCGTGCTTATAATGAGTTGTACGGGCATACCTTTCTACGGACCTATTATGAAGGGATTGGCTATAGCGTCAACGTTAGCTGGACTAGCCTTAATTGGAAGGAGACGCTGGAAGCTTGCCCTGTGTTCCGCTGTAATTTTGAGGGTTGTTTTAATGACTTTTCCAAACCTAGCCTTCATCATCCTAATAATACCTAGTCTTCCATTTCCTCAATCTACGATAGAATGGTTCACTTCAAATATAATATATATACTGGCGCTTACGGGGGCATATAATGCTTCTCAGGTCTTAATCGCCTTCCTTCCAGCCCAATTAATCTACAGAAGGCTTTTACCTGGTTTCATTCGGAGATTTACAAAAGATTTACAATAGTTAAAAAGTCTAAGTCACAATAACGTTAGTAGTACTGAATTAAAGAATTATGGGAAGAGTCAATTGCACAGGTCTTTGTACACTTCCCGCAAATAAAGCCAAGACTTTCTACATTTTCCACTCTCAAGAGACTTCAGGAAGAAACATAGGTCTATTTCATCATCTACATCCATTTCTATGTTCTTAGAATGGAAGACGGCAAAATTGGACCTAGTTCTCTTAGCCTCTTGTAAATGCGACATGTAGCTATTAGGTCCGAATTTAAATGTTATTCGTGTAGGAAGACTTAGCATTAGAGCATTTGTCCCCCCATCTTTAGACGGCGATATGACTACGTAGGGCTTCTCCAACCTTAATCCAGACGAAAGTAAATTGTCAACATCTTCAAGTCCTATCATAGGTATGTCTGCTGGAAGTATGAGTACAACTTCAGCTCCAAGTTTTCCAGAGTATTCGACTCCTAATTCCACAGCTTTGTTAAGTCCTATACTTCTCGGCCCTTCTCTGACAACTTCGCAGTTAAGATTCTTACCTAAATTCAAAACCTCTAAACTAGGGCTTACAACTACCACTCTAGTTAACAGTTTAGAACGTTTCAAAGTTGAAATTACATCTTCAAGCATAAGTAGAGTTAACCTTCTCCTAACCTCAGTATTAAAAACATTAGATAATCTACTCTTACTCTCACAGGGATCTTTCACTGGTATTATTGCGTAAATTATCGGCTTCAACGATTCACATATGAATTTCTAAGGCTGCTTTAAGAGTTTCTCTAGCGAGTGCAACCTGTTTACTCAGGTCACTCATAACAGTGTCCGTTAAAAAGACTTTAATGCCGAGGTGTTCAACTTCAAATTTGAGGCTTTCATCTCTAACGTCAACTATGAAAACCTTCAAAAAGTCTCTGTAAAGTTCTGCTACGGTCAAAGCGGAAGGCTTTAAACCCAACTCCAATAAAATTTTATCCGCTGGCCCCTTCAAAGCTTTACCAGCTACTATGGGACTTACTGCTACTATGGGTTTTAGAGATTTTCTTAGAAAATCTCTAACGCCTTTAACGGCAAGTATTGGTCCTATGCTCAGTATTGGATTACTCGGGCATACTACTATAACATCAGCATCTTCTAAAGCTTCAAAGACGCCTGGAGCTGGCTCAGCGTTTTCAACACCTTCAAAGACAACACTTAAAACCTTGGGTTCACACCTCCTCTTTACGAAGTACTCTTGAAAAGATAGCCGCCCTTCATCGGAAATTACCACTGTCCGTAAATGGTCATCTGTAACGGGGATCAATCTTACTTTCAATCCGAGCCGTCTACACAATTCAAGTGTTACTTGTGATAATGTTAAACCACTTTTAATCATATAGGTTCTATAGATATGCGTTGCTAAATCCGCATCTCCAAGTTTAAACCAAGAGTCAAACCCGTATTTTGAAAGCATGTTTAAACAGTTGAAGGTATCTCCTTCTATACCCCACCCTTTCTCCTTACATACTAAATCTGCGAGTGTATACATGACTATGTCCAAGTCTGGGCTTATGTGTAATCCGTAGAGTGTTAAATCGTCTCCGACATTTCCAATAATGCTCACATTTTGCTGGGGAACCACCTCAATGAGACCTCTGAGAAACCTTGCCGCACCTACACCACCTGCTAGAGCTGTAACTTTAAGCTTAGTTAAATCCCCCATGGAGTCAACTCCCCCTCTGATGTTAAGACCCATACGATTTCACTCAAAGGCTTCCTTGGAGGAGGTCTATACTCTTCAACCGGATATCCGAGTGTCAATACGGCCTGCGGTTCAAATTCATCTGGAAGTTTTAAAGCCCTCTTTACAATATCTTGGCAGAATAGTGGTGCACATACCCAACATGCTCCAAGTCCTTCTGCGTGAGCTGCTAAGAGCAAATTCTCTACCGCAGCTGCTACGCTTTGAACGGCCATAATGTATTCAGCTTTCATTCTACGTTCATCAGGATATTCATCCATATCCTTCATGGTCAAACATACGATTATCAATACGGGGCTTTCAGTAAATCTTCTCATAGACTCTTCTTCGACAATCTTCAACGCCTTTACTTCTGGAACACCATCCCTCTTCAAATCTTCAAGCCACGCATCAGCCATAGCCTTAGCAAGCCTCTTCTTGACGAGATAATCGTATATAACGATAAAACGCCAGGGTTGAGCATTATGAGCTGAAGGAGCCCATCGAGCGGCTTCAAAAATCCTACTTAAAACAGCTTTAGGAACATCTCTTCTATCGTAAGTTCTTACGCTTCTCCTATGAGTAATAACTTCATATAACATGGATATTCAACAACAATTTAATACTTCAGAGCAATAAATATTTCAAGTATTAGCCTAGCGCCTTGAATAATCTTCAGAAAAATTTATACAACACATCACGGGAAAAATCTTTGACGCCGGGGTGGCCGAGCGGCGAGGCAACGGGCTGCAGACCCGTCAAACAGGGGTTCAAATCCCCTCCCCGGCTCCACTTCTCCGGGTTCAAGTCCCTTTCCATACTCCTCCTTTTAAGTCTAGAGAAAGTGAGTTTAGCGTGGGCTTCGACATACATGGCTTTGAGAGGCGGCTTGAGGGTTATAGGCGTATTATAGCTGGCTTCGGCCGCAACGGCGAGGTTGCTCTCAGCATCTTGGACTTGAAGGTGGCAAGAGATTTAAATTAAAGTGTGCGAATTTTGAATTTAGGGTTAAGTTTTTTTCTTTTTATGGAAAATGGGAAAAATAAGAACGGTTCTTGGTGATATTTCCCCGAGAAATTTGGTTTGGCTTTAATTCATGAGCATATACTCTGTGATTTTATTGGGGCTGATAAAATTAGCCGGGATCGCTATAATCCTAAAGAAGTCTTTGACATTATGCTTCCCTACTTAAAGGAGATTCGGTAGTTGGATGTTAATGGTTTTGTTGATTGTACTCCGGCGTTCATGGGGAGGGATCCGCAGTTACTTGCAGACCTATCAAAGGCTTCAGGTATCCATATTCTCACAAACACGAGCTTATATAAAGAGCCTTTTCTCCCAAAGTACGCTTTTGAGTACTCGGTGGATCAGCTGGCGGGGTGCTGGGCGCATGAAATAGAGGACGGCATCATAGATGAATTGGTTAAAGATAAATTGAATTTAGAGGTGAGTTTTCCCATTAAAGCTGGCTTCATAAAGATTGCTGTAAATCCAGGCTACATTACTCTTATACAACAGAAGATTGTGATTGCCATTTAGAAATTTTGCAACAGGGTGCATGGGTTTCATATGACGGTATTAGCGAAGCAACGGCTGAGAGGACTCTTAAGCTGGTGGGTTTCGTGTTTGAGCATGGCTTTGAGGGGCAGCTTCTTTTGTCTCAAGACGCTGGGTGGTACAATGTTGGCGAGCCTAAAGGCGGCAGTATCAGAAGATACTCTTATTTAATCAAGGATCTTATTTCTTTAATGATGGAAAACGAGTTTAACCGCGATTTTATAGAGAAAATTCTAGTGGGTAACCCTTCACGGGCATTTCAAATAAGATGATTAGGTGTTTGATGAAAGAAATTACAGGAGATGAGCGATTTAAAGATATTCTAACTTGATTTTTTAGGCGTTTCACTTTAGTTCGAAACAGTAGTTTGGAGGGATGGAGAATTCGTCCAAAGAGTGCAGGGCATAATTTCCGCTAGAAGGGAGGGAGACTACATAGTTTTCAATGTTGGCTCAGGAAAATATATGTTTCGAGTAGAAGAGAAGAAGTAGACTGAACCTTAATTATTCCCATAAATCCTCATCATCTTCGCTTGTTTAAAATAAGTGTATAAAGGGATCGCTCTTAATTGTTGTAGCCTAAGACCAGAATACCTAAAAATTGTGGAAAGAGATGCTGCCCACAATTTTTAACCATCACTCTAATTTCTTATAGCAAAACCACCAATCTAGACACTTCACTTCACCAGATGCTACTTGCTCCCTCCTCTTCTTGATCATGTCTACGGTATTAGCTGGTGGAACAATTACGTTATCACCTATTATTTCATTATTAGGCCAGTTAGCTGGAATAGCGTATCCCCTATCGGCTATTTGCAGTGCTTTAACCATTCTAAGTATTTCATCCATGTTTCTGCCAAGCTCCATGGGATAATAGAGTATTGCTCTAATCACACCTTTCGGATCAACTATAAAGACCGCTCTTACAGTTTGCGTTCCTGCAGCTTGTTTATGACGCATACCTAATCTCGCAGATATATCTCCAGTGTTATCTGCAATTATCGGGAATAGAATTTCGATGCCAAGCTTTTCTTTAATCCACTCCTCCCACTTAAGGTGGGCAAACACTTGGTCTATACTTAACCCAATTAGATCGCATTGCAACTTTTGAAATTCCTCATATCTCTTCTGGAAAGCTACAAATTCCGTTGTACAAACTGGGGTGAAATCTGCTGGGTGGCTGAAAAGTATAAACCATCTTCCGCTATAGTCGTCTGGTAATTTAATTATACCTTTGGTTGTTCTTGCTTCTATCTGAGGAAACTTTTCACCTATAACAGGCATTCTATATCCTTCCAAAATTAATCCCCTCATTATAATATCTAAACAGTGATTAATAGGTTTCACGTCGACCAAAATACAATTAATAATTGGATCAATAAAATTATGAATGTTTTAACCGGGGTTCCTACTCATATGGCTTAGTTGATAATACGATTCTCAGTAAATCCGTGACAACGTGGATAGCCTCTTCAACCTCTGGTGTCAAAGTTTCTCCAAATGATAAATCGCGAGGTTGAACACCTACAAGTATGACTTCTCCATCAAACCCCATAAGTCTCAGATATTTTACGAGTAATGTCAAAGGTAGACGATGGGTCGACACTGCCACTTCATCTAGTAAATCTTCAAACCTAGCTATTATTAAATCTCCGGGTTTACGGTTTGCATCAATGGTATCTACTATTATTAGATGCGAAGGCTTATACTCCAAAATATCGTCTAAAACGGCTTCCGGTGTAGCTCCAGCATCCAATATTAACACGTTTTCAAAGTTGATCTGTTTAAGAGAGGAAGCAACGTGTACGCCGAATCCGTCATCGCGCCTCAATGTGTTTCCAATACCTAGGACTACTATTCTATGCTTATTTTTGAGAAGCTTGCTGAGAGCCTCCTCCATTCCTATAGACCCGCTGTGACTGAATACTTTAAATGTTATACTTCTACTTTACGATTAAACTGCTCCTGTTAAAGCCAGCTATTTCAAACTCCCTCGTCAACGTTATAGCTTTCCTAGGACAGACTTCTTCACATTGAGCGCAGAAGAGACATTGGTCTAAGTGAAATATTGGACGTTTACCTTTATCGTCTTCTGCAAGCTCTGCGGCACCACTCGGACAGAACTTTACGCACAATCCGCAGCCTATGCAAAGCTCTCTATTGAAGCTTATCTTTCCTCTAAGACCTTCAGGTATAGGTATCTTCTCCCTGTCCTTAAATGGGTACATCAATGTAGCCCGTTTTTTGAACAGATGCTTAAGCACCTCTGGGAGCATGGCCATCTAACTTCACCAACCCAATTTCTTCAGTCCTTCTAAACTTCCAACCCATATCTTCTCTTTCTCACCATTCAATACGGCAACCCTTGACGTACAGCTTAAACAAGGATCTATTGAGGCGAATATCACTGGCACATCGGCTATGTTAACTATATAGTCTCCTTTAGACGTAAGCATTTCACACAGAGCAGGTAGGTTTTCAAATGTAGGTGTTCTAACCTTATACCTCTCAGGTTTTTCACTTCCATTAGACTTTACGTAGTGTATAAGTTCCCCTCTTGGTGCCTCAACTCTACTAATGTGTTCACCGACTGGCGGGTTCAGCCTAAGCCTAGTTCTAACAGGTCCACTAGGCATGTGCTTAATACAGTATCTAACCATATTTATAGACTCAAACACCTCATCTATTCTGACTAGGATTCTACTAAAGGCGTCATTAGTATCATATACAACTACGTTGAACGGGACTTCGTCGTGAGCCGCATATGGATCATCCGCTCTAACGTCGTGTTTCACGTTTGAAGCCCTTAAAGTCGGTCCTACTGCACATAGCCTCACCGCATCTTCAGGTTTAAGTATTCCGACTCCGGCACACCTCGCTGCTATTGTCGGGTCTGTTTCGCAGACTTTCTTATAATACTTAGTCCTCTCTTCTACGTAATCCATGGCTTTTAAACATTTGTCGCAAGTCTCAGGTTTGACATCTCTTCGAACACCTCCAATAGTGTTTATAGCAGAGGTAACTCTGTTACCCGTTATCTCCTCTATTAAGTCCATAACGACCTCTCGGTCTCTCCACACGTACATGAATAAGGTATCAAATCCTATCTCATGCGCCGCGACGCCAAGCCATAGTAGATGACTATGAATCCTAGCAAGTTCTTCAACTAAAACTCTTATATACAATGCTCTACTCGGTATTTCGACGTCGTAAAGTCCCTCCACATTCTGACAGTAGCATAGGGTATGGGCTACATTACATATGCCGCATATTCTCTCAGCCAAGTATATGTTCTGTATGTAGTTCCTCTCCTGCATGGCTCTTTCAATGCCCCTGTGGGTATACGATACGTCTACATCTGCTGCGACTACATGCTCCCCCTCTACTATGAGCTTCAAGAATAAGGGTTCTTTAAGGGCGGGATGTTGTGGTCCTATGGGTACATCGAAAAACCTCTCGTAAGAGGAACTAACACTCATCTCCATCACCTCTAATAGATTTTGGAGGAGTAGGCTGGGCTTCTCTCCTAAGTGGATAGACACCTTTGGGCCAATCTTCAGGTAGGAGAATTCTGTTTAAATTTGGATTACCTTTGAACTCCACTCCCAACATATCGTGGACTTCCCTTTCATGAAAAGACGCTCCGGGAATTATATCGACAATGCTATCTACTGCTGGCTTATCCTTAGCTATCCGTGTCCTGATACTTACCGTCAGACCTCTACCTAGATGAGGCATGATTTCTATCTCCTTACCTAAATCAGTAGAAGTTATAGTTTGAATATGTACAAAGCCCAATTTTTCAACTAAAAACCTAACAACTTCTCTATAATGCTCTGGAGGAGTGTAGAAGTATACCCTACGCGGGGCTATTTTAAACTCTGAAACTTTATCCCCAAATGTCTCCTTAAGTTTTGATACGACCTCTTCTTCTTTCATAATCTACCACCAAGCTTGGCTAGTAATGTTGCAACCCCGTTTATTATTGCCTCGGGTTTAGGGGGGCATCCAGGTATGTACGCATCCACTGGAAGAACAGCATCTAAACCTGGATAGACATTGTAACATCCTCGGAAAACACCGCCACTACATGCGCATGAGCCTACGGCAACAACAAACTTAGGCTCTGGCATTTGCTCGTAAACTCTCATAAGTCTATCCTTCACCTGCCTAGTCACGGGGCCAGTAACAACCATGACATCCGCATGTCTAGGACTACCTTTAAGTAAACATCCAAACCTCTCTAAGTCATACCTTGGAGTTAAAGTCGCAAGGACTTCTATATCGCAGCCATTACATCCCCCAGTGTTGAAGTGTAAAAGCCAAGGGCTTCTCACTCGAGACCACGTAATAATGCCCATAGCATACACCTGTTGACAAGGTAATCTATCTAAACTTTAGTACTCCTTAATTTAAGGAGGTGCTCAACTTAAACTTTGTCATAGTAGAACTTGGCTAAATTTACCCTTTTAAATTCTCATCATCGAATATATCATCTAAATTCTCTTAGCAGTTTCAAGAGTTTATATCATCAAATCGAGGGAAAATAGAAATACCAGTATGATGAGAGAAAGTGAATGAGGTGGTTATGTTGGATTGCGAAGTATTTGTCAATGCATCTTCACCAATTGGGAAATTCGACAGGAGGTGTTATGGGCAATTTATAGAGCATTTAGGTGAATGCATATACGGAGGTATATGGGTTGGCGAAGATTCCTGTATTCAAAACGTAAGAGGCTACCGTTTAGATGTATTAGAAGCAGTTCAACAGTTGAAATGTCCCATAGTTAGATGGCCTGGTGGGAACTTCGCTAGCGGATATCATTGGCAAGACGGCGTTGGGCCTAAAGAACAACGACCTAGGCGTTATGACTTGGCTTGGGGGCAAGATGAGCCTAATGCTTTTGGAACAGATGAATTCATAGAATGGTGTAGACTCGTAGGGGCAGAGCCTTGGATAGTCGTCAACGCTGGTAATGGAACACCTGAAGAGGCAGCAGAATGGGTAGAATACTGTAACTCTAACAGGAAGACTTACTATGCACAGCTTAGACGTCAATATGGCCGTGCTGAGCCTTATCATGTCAAAATATGGGGTATTGGAAACGAACTCTACGGAAGGTGGCAAATTGGATTCTGTGCGGATGGTGTTGAATGTGCTAGGCGAACTATGGAATTTGCAAATGAAATGAAGGCTGTAGATCCAGAAATCAAGCTTATAGCAGTTGGGTGTGAAGACCCAGAGTGGAACATAGCTATGGTAAAGAACGCCGGGGAATACTTTGACTATTTATCTATCCACATTTACATCAGTGGAGACAAGCCCTATAGGGAACTTATAGCCTATAGTTTGGACATAGAGAGGAGGTTGAGAAACGTCTACGAACTTGTTCAAGACGTAAAGAGAAAGTACAACATTAAGCGTGAAATAAAACTGGCTTTTGATGAGTGGAACGTCTGGTATTCGGAGGCAAAACCTCCGCTGCTTAGACAGACCACGAGTGTGAAGGACGCCGTATTTACAGCAGGGATATTAAATTCTCTACATAGGTTATGTAACGAAGTACCCATAGCGGCATTTGCACAAACAGTCAACGTTTTACCATTAATAGTTGCCTCAGAAGACGGGAGAATGGTTTTGACCCCTCAGTACTACGTATTCAAACTGTATGGTGAAAACGTTGGAGATTATGTCCTCCCGACGGTTGTTGATACACAGCTTTATAAGTCGAGCGAGCTTAATCGTTATATCCCATTTGTAGATACATCAGCCATGATTGCAGAAGATGGGAAAACCTTGTACTTATACATGGTCAATAGACATGATGAAGAATATACGTATGTCCAAACGTCTTTCAAAAACTTCAAACCAGTTGCAGGATCTGTTGAAACAATTGCTGGAGAGAGTATCGAGGATAAAAATACTCTTGAGAATCCCCATAAGGTTCTAATTGAAGATGGACATGTTAAAGTTGAAAATGGTAAAGTCGTGCTTGAGCTCAAACCCCACTCTGTTAACGTCGTAAAAATTCAAGGTGAAACCGTTACTTCATCCATTCGCAATTAAACGGCTTATTAATATAAGATTCCAGAAACTTTTCCAAATCCTCGTTCTCCCTCAATTTTAAAAAGCTTTCTAAGCGTAAGAGTTAGTGATGAAAGCCATCATTTTAGCTGGAGGTCAAGGTACACGCTTAAGACCTTTAACAAACGATATGCCTAAACCTCTAATAGAGGTTGCTGGTAAACCCATTATAGTGCATCAAATTGAATGGTTGAAGAAGTATGGAATTATGGAATTCATAGTAACCATTGGGTATCTAAAGGAGAAGTTCTTAAGTTCCCTCGGTAGTGGTAGGAAGTATGGAGTACACGTATCTTACGTTGTAGAAGAAGAGCCCTTAGGAACAGGTGGTGGGCTTAAAAACGCCATAAGCCTCCTTGGCAAAGAGGAAATGTTCTACGTCGTCAACGGAGACGTGATAACCGATATAAACCCAACTAAACTCATTGAGATGCTGAATGAAGATGCAATTGGAGTAATCGCTACGGTACCTCTTCCATCGCCATATGGAATAGTCTTTTCAGATAGCAAGGACTACATAGTTCTCTTCCAAGAAAAACCTATCATTCGAGACTATTGGATAAATGCAGGATTGTACCTATTCAGACCCGAGGTATTTAAATACCTACCAGACAGAGGAGACCTGGAAAGGGAATCCTTTCCAAAACTCACAAGTGCTAGAAAGCTTAAAACTGTAAGATACTATGATTTTACAATTTGGAGAAGCATAGAGACACTTAAAGATTTGGAAGAAGCTGAAAAAATACTCATAAAGAAACGTGAAGATTATTGATAAAGTAATCGTTATGAATTATCCACATAATACTCATCAGAGTTCCCGCTACTTTTAAAACAAGCCCCCTCCTAAAAATTTAACGTAATTGAAAACGTAAATCTCATATTGAAAAATTCATAGAGTTGGTTAAAGAGTGGAATTACTACTTCTCCCTCCTATGGAAATATGGAAATAAAGCGTTAGAATAACCCGTGCGAATGAATAGATTCTCGGATTTATAATGCCATCTAAGAACGGGATAAATCTTTTGCAACGATTGCAGTTAAACCTTTAATATTCTAATGCATAGATTCCTCTGGTAGCGTGATATGGTATGGTTAAAATAGTCTTCATAGGTGCGGGGAGCGTCGTCTTTGCTAGTCGCCTACTCACAGACATAGTTTATCATCAAGAGCTTAGGGATTCCACAGTAGCTCTCATGGATATAGATGCCGCACGCCTCGAAGTAATAACTCAGTTTGCACATACCCTGTCCTCTAAATACGCACCCAACTTGAAGGTTGAATCCACCCTAAATCGTAAAGAGGCTTTAAAAGACGCTGACTATGTAATAATAATGATTCAAGTTGGAGGACTTGAAGCCTTTGAACATGACATATACATCCCGTTAAAATACGGGGTAAGCCAAGAAGTAGGCGATACAATTGGTCCGGGAGGCGTTTTCAGAGGCCTTCGAACAATTCCAGTTCTACTAGACATATGCTATGATATGGAAGATTTATGTCCAGATGCCCTTTTAATCAACTACGCTAATCCCATGGCAATTAACTGCTGGGCTATGAATAGGGCTACGAAGATTAAAAATATCGGACTCTGCCATAGTGTTCAGGGAACAGCTATGCAATTAGCAGAGTACATAAACGTCCCGTATGAAGACGTTTACTACTGGGTCGCCGGGATAAATCATCAAGCGTTCTTCCTAGAGTTTAAGTATAAGGGTAGAGACGCTTATCCCCTCCTTCGCGAAGCTATGAAAAAGAGAGAAATCTACGAGAGGGATAAAGTTAGATTTGAAATGATGAAATACCTAGGCTACTTTATAACTGAATCGAGCCACCATTTAGGCGAATATGTCCCATATTTTAGAACCACAGAAGAAAAGCGTAAAATCTACTGTGAACCAAGATGGTTCTATTTGGATATATGTAAAGAGGCGTGGAAACCACACTTTGAACATGTAAAGAAGCAAATTCGAGGTGAAGCCCCGATAGAGCTTACCCGATCGCACGAGTATTGCGTAGACATTATATACTCTATGGAGACTGGCAGACCGTGTCGTATAAACGGTAATGTTGAGAATAAATGGCTAATAACAAACCTCCCAATTGGATGTTGCGTTGAAGTTCCATGTTTAGTCGACGAAGGCGGTATACATCCCTGTCATGTTGGGGATTTACCGCCTCAATGCGCTGCTTTAAATCGAACAAATATAAACGTTCAAGAGCTTGCCGTTAAAGCGGCTTTAGAGAAAGATAGAAACGCAGCTTTACAAGCAATAATGTTCGACCCATTAACCTCAGCTATTTTAACACCTAGAGAAATTGAGAAAATGGTTGACGAAATGTTTAAAGCAGAAGCTAAATGGATTCCATTTTAAGTCTAAACTCCTTTTATTAAAAGAGCGTCCTCTGCCCCTTCTTTTCCATAGTTTTTATAGGCGCTCTTAAATCTTCCTCTCTATACCCAAAGACGCTGATAATTCTAACTACAGCTGGTACTATCTGATTCTCGACGTAATATCTGTAATCTACATCCTCTGGTTTAACGAATTGATACGGTTCCACTCTATCATAAAGTCTACCCGTTCCTTTGACTACGATTATTCCTACTTTATCGCCAGGACCGATATCCCAACCCATGTCTACGAGTCTTTGAGCGGCTTTCACATGGGCAGTTAACACTTTGTAGTCTTCTGTAGTCTTGGTCAAAGTCTTCCATATAATGAGTTCTCTGAGAGGTACTTTACCCACTTCAACATCGCTCAACATTTTCCTTGCTTCTTTGAGAGCTTGTTCAACAGACCCTGTTTCAAGAATAATTCTAATAACTTCACGCTGAATTTTCTTAGCGATTTCAGACCAATCCCCTCTTACGGCTTCCAAACCAGTTATATCTATTCTACCATCTGCAAGTAAACCTGCATACCTCTTCTTAGCCTCCGTGAAAATTATCCGTCTATAGATTGTTTCAGGCTTAATCTCTAGACCGAGTTTTTCAGAGACATACTTTACAAGTTCCTCAATCTTCTCTTGATCATGTTTAACAAATATCGAATCGGTGTCGCCGTAGATTACAGAGAGCCCTATTTTCATCGCATAATCTACAGTTTCTAGGAGAGTTTTCCTACCCCACGCTGTAGTGGACTCTGCTATGGGTCGTCTATACCATCGTGCGCCTATCCAACCAGCATATCCATACATCGCATTGGTAATGACTTTTATGGCCTTCTGTCTAGCATCTAAAATCCTATATTCTGTCGAACTTGGACTTAAATCCTTAAGCTTTTTACTGATCTCAGCTCTAGCCTCCAAAAGCCTCTTCAAAGCGTCTCTGTAAAAGCCGTCAGGTTTTTTGAAAAATCTATGGCCAACTTCTGGAGCTATGAAAACTTCTTCAGGTTTAGTGTTTACTTCAGGTTCAACATAAGTATCGGGTGATATGTTGAACTTCATCATTATACTGGGATACATGGATCTAAAGTCTAAAACTGCTACATTTTCATGTAAACCAGGCTTCGGCTCTAAGACTATTGCACCAGCATAAGGTTGGTACGGTTTTTCAATACGTTTAGGTATTAATTCACCGAATTTTCTACTGCACTTCATAAGATAAGACTCGACTCTAAATCCTACAGCCGCCGTACATACATGGTCTAAAGGTATGCAAACTAAGTTTGAGAGTTGACACCCATAGTCGATGAATTCTTTAAAGCATTCCATAATAACTCTACATCTGTCTAATGCGTAACTCAGTATTCTCTGTCTCCCTTCAGACGATTCCCACAATTTCGGTATGTCGTATTCCTCCATAAGCTCGTCTTTCACACCGACACCTAGGTATGCGGCTAGATTCTCTAAGGTTTTGATCTTTATATCAGCTATATCGTCAGCGTAATCGTATAGGTCTAAAGCTATTCTGCCGGCTATTGAAATATGCCCATAGACGCTTCTATGCGGTTCAGAGCCGTCTCTACCTACTTTGAGCTTTAACCCGTTAGCTTCAGCTCTTTTAGCCAAATATTCCCAATCTCTCGCATTTGTGCCGTAACCAACAATAACGTCTGGGTTGAAGCTATCAATAAGCTCTATAAAGTTTTCAATTAGACCCCTTTCGCCAACTTCCTCTGAGTTGTAAACGTTTACATATCCTTCGTTTGTCCTAACAGCTAAACATACGATTTTATCCTTCTCAGGTTTAGCCGAGCCTTTTGAAGGTAGTGGAATCATATAGAAAGCTAAAACCCTGAAGATTACATCTTTCTGATATCCGATAGAGACGGGTGGTTTTAACATTCTGTAGGCTTCGTCGATTTTAATATTCTCTTTATCTGTAGGCTCCACTTCAACCACATGCCATCCGCATGGTTGAACGTCATAATCTAGAAGGTAGTGCTGAGTATGTCTCAGATCGCAATCGTAGACTCCTCCACAGCCTTTAAGTTTTGAAACAGCTTCCGCTATGGAATCTACTCTATCTGGGTTTGAGACGTAAATCTTAAATGCCTTAACATTTTTCCCGAAAATCCTTGCTTCTTTCAGCTCGAATTCCTCTACATCTCCAATGGATTTCAACTGTTTTTCCAATAATTCTGTATTTTCGGCTACAGCGTAGAAGTACGGTTTTAAAGCTCTATCGAATAAGACAACACGCCTTCCTTCATCAGTTAAACCCCAAAGTCTAACTTCAACTTCCCCACTTCTTAGACGGCTGTCGATATCTAAAAGGTAGAACCTTAAACTTATCAAGCCTTCTCAATATTTACACATAGACTATTTTCTTGATAAACTTTCACAATTTTAACCTAGAAGAACTCTAATGTAGTCAGCCATCTCAGCACATATATCGGCAGCTTTCTCTAAAAATTCCAAGAGACTTTTTAACATCATGAGGACTCCCGGTTCTATTTCCTCAGTCTTCAAAAGTTTCTCCATAATCGACACATATTGCTCATCTATGACGTTTTCAAGCCTATCGACTTCAATTATGTAGCGCATGACTTCTTCGCTTTTGCCAGTTAATTCCTCAATCGCTCTTAAAAGGGTTCTAGTACACAAGACAATGTTATCCACAAGATTTAAATAGCTCACCCAAATCTCGTCAGAAACAGTCTTTTTTCCTCTTAAAAGGACTAAAAGGCTTCTAGCCGAATCTTTAACATGATCCGCCATTATATCTAATCCTTGGACCAAACGTGCAAAGTCTTCTCTGAATTTAGAAGGTTCTTCCTTAGCCAGTTCGATGAGAACCTTCCTTCTAAGCTCATCTACATCCAACTCCATGAGAAAAATCCTTCCGATACTTTTCTCAGCTTCCGTAAAATTCCCCTCTATAATAGCAGTTAAACACCTCCTAAGCTCCGCAACAGTTTCAACAGAGCCTTTCATCTGCTTGTAGGCAAGCTCAATGCTTCTATTACGCCTCCTTTTAGTCAACCATTCTTTAAGAAGACCCCTTTCAACCATTTAAACACCCTCTGAAACCTCTTTCGGAGAGAATTGTCTTAAATGTCTCCTACTGGTCAATATTAAGATTATCATAAGGACGAGCGTCATGATTAAAGCGAAGATCAGCAGTACACCACCATAGGGTCCAGCTGCCACGCCGACTGGTATTGGGAGAAGTAGAATAACGAAACTCAAATTACCTATCCCTCTTAGGATGGCTAGTGCAACCGTAATGAGTATGCCCAGAAAAACTAAGACGAAGCCTATGATCATAATCTTAAAACCTACGCCATATTCTAACTTCACTTCAGACGAACTACTAACTGTACATTTTACACAGAGTTCTAGCCGTGGGTTGAAACACGATGAGCACACCCTAAATCCACAGTTTTGACATACATACTTGGCATTGTGAATACCGCAGATTTCACATTTCACAGTCATGGTAAAGCACCCGAGACGATGATTAAAACCACTGTTAGAATTAACATTATGATCAGAAGCACAATCGAATACTTTACAAGGTCTCTATCCCCAAAAATTATGGGAAATGGTCCTATCAAAACAGCCCCACAAGTCTTCATTTTACCTGTCTTCTTCAAGGATTTTATAAATTCCATTAGAAATCCTATAAAGACAAGAGCGATTCCGATTAGCGTTATTGTTAAGCCGATAGTTAACAAGACGGTCATTCAATTATTGAAATTTCTAAACGGACATTTAAAGCTAGCTTATGAAGTCTGAAATCTTAACCCCTCCAGTAGACTCTAAGACCTTAATACACTTCTTAACGCTGAGCCTTTTGAATTCCAAATTTAAAGCCTTAACCTTATCACTAGCTTCTCTTGTCAATGAAGGTGCTACTAATACCCCTCTAACTTGCAGGTTGTTCGTTTTCAACTCTTGAACGTATTTTGAAAGTTGTTCAACGGCTTCAACGCTGGCCTTATCCTTCTTGAATTCAACCACGACGATTCTGCCGCGTAAATCAACACAGAGGCAGTCTATTAAACCGCTTCTAACCCTCTTCTCCTCTGATATTACTCTAAGCCCCTTTTCAACAATTTCAGGATGTTTAATAAACGCTTTCTTCATTATCTCCTCACTCGTATAAAGTTTGAATGAAGCATCATCCCTAAGGTTGAGAGACGATAGAAGCATTATTCCCCTAAACGTTACTCTTATTTTTTCTTCAGGTGTTTTTCTATATGCCTCAACTACTAAACTTCCACCTTTAATATATGCTCTATACATACTTCCAGGGGGTTGCCAGTTCACAGGTTCTAAACCGGATGGTCGATGGATAATTAGAGCTCCGTCGCTTTTAATAATCACGACTCTATCTCCATAGTCAAGTTCAGAGTGTCCTCTACCGAAGTAGTCGATTTTACATTCTCCTACGATTATGAGAATTCTCTTTGCACTGATTCCAAGCTTAAATGCTTCCAAGCTTTCCTCTAAAGTCGGTTTTTCCCGGAATACTTCACCAGACAACTCTCTACAATTGAGAGAATTTACGTAACTTTTAAATACTAACTTTCTAGGTTAATATGAGCTTGAGGACTATGGGTGAGTGTAAAATCAAACTTTAAAATTGCAAAATTGAACTTTGGCGACTTGAGTTTAAATGGATGTGATGGCATGCACGTTGGACTTCTACCTAAAACATACGACCCCAAGAAGATTGAATATGAGGTTTTCAGATGGTGGTCTGAGAACAAAATCTACGAGAAGGTTAAGAAGCTTTCCGAGCAAGGTGAAAAATTCTACTTTCTCGATGGTCCTCCGTACGTGACGAGTTCTATACACCTTGGAACTGCTTGGAATAAGATAATCAAAGATAGTATTCTCCGCTATAGGCGGATGAGGGGGTTTAAGGTTAGGGATAGACCAGGCTTCGACATGCACGGTCTACCGATAGAGGTCATGGTTGAACGTTTACTCAATATTGGAAATAAGAGGGAGATAGAGAACCGTATAGGTATCGACCGTTTTGTTGAGGAATGTGAAAACTTCGCGTTGAAAAATTTAAAGGTACTTACAGAGCAGTTTAAAAACCTCGGCGTGTGGATGGATTGGGACAACCCATACATGACTATTAGAGATGAATATATAGAAGCGGTATGGCTTGTAGTTAAAAAAGCTGAAGAACTCGGTCTTCTAGAGAACGTTTTAAGGGTCACACACTGGTGTCCAAGGTGTGAAACAGCCCTAGCTGCGGGATACGAAGTATCTCAGGAGTATAGAGATGTAGAAGATCCTTCAATATACGTGAAGTTTCCTATAGAGGGTAGAGATAGAGAATACTTACTGATATGGACGACTACACCATGGACTCTCACAGCCAATGTAGCAATTATGGCGCATCCAAATTACGTATATGTCCGTGTGAAAGTCGGAAGAGAAGTTTACATTCTCGCCAAAGAGAGGGTTAAACCAGTTTTCGATGAGGTCGGAGTTGAATTTGAAGTGATTGAAGAGTTCGATGGTAAAAGTCTGCAAGGCTTGAAATATAAACCTCCGCTCGCGGATGAAGTGTCTCTTCAAAAAGAGCTTAAGAAAGCTCACATAGTAGTCTTGTCTGAAGAATTCGTACGTCTAACGGAAGGTACGGGTTTGGTTCACTCAGCCCCTGGACACGGTGAAGAAGACTTCGAGGTTGGCTTGAGATATGGTCTACCAGTCTTCTCACCTGTAGACCAGTCTGGCAGATTTACATCTGAGGCTGGTAAGTACGCTGGAATGTACATCAAAGAGGCAGATAAAGTAATCGTAGAAGACCTCCAGAGGAAAGGTCTTCTGTTGTATAGTGGAACCATTATTCATAGATATCCGCACTGTTGGAGATGTAAAACCCCATTATTACTCAGAGCTACTAAACAGTGGATTATACGTATGAGCAAGCTTAGGGACCTGCTTCTCGAAGAGAATGAGAAGGTTAAATGGATTCCAGAGTGGGCTGGTAAAAGCAGATTTGGAAATTGGCTTATGGAGATATCGGATTGGGTCATATCCAGACAGAGATACTGGGGAGTTCCACTGCCCATATGGATATGTGAAAAATGTGGAAAACGCAGGGTCGTCGGATCTAAGAGAGAGCTTCTAGAGGCCTGTGGTGTTGAAGAGCTTAGACTGCATAGACCATGGGTAGATCAGTTAGTTTTGAAGTGTGATTGTGGTGGAAATATGCGTAGAGTTTTAGATGTTATAGATGTTTGGATGGATTCTGGGTCTGCTTCCTGGGCATCTCTAGGATATCCGTCTGACGATAGGGAGTTTAAAGAGTGGTTTCCAGTAGATTTTATAGTCGAAGGTCATGACCAAACCAGAGGTTGGTTCTACTCACTTTTAGCATGTTCTTCACTAGTGTTCAATTCAGTACCATATAAATGCGTCGCTATGCACGGATTCGTACTTGATGAAACTGGTAGAGAGATGCATAAATCGTGGGGCAATTATATTGCACCTGAAGAAGTCATAGAAAAATATGGTAGAGACGTATTAAGATTTTACGAACTCCAGCACACTTTATGGGAAGACTTAAAGTTTTCATGGAAAGGTGTAGGAGAAACGTTCTCCTTCATGAATATTCTCTGGAACGTCTATGTATTTGCATCGACATACATGAACCTCGACAAGTTTAATCCATCTAAGTGGAGTCTTGAACGTGTCAAAGACTTCATGTCTCCAGAAGACTTATGGATTCTATCAAAAACCCAACGTCTCATAAAAGATGTTACAGAAGCTTTTGAAAACTATCACCTTCATAGCGCCGTTAAGACACTTAGGGACTTTATAGTTGAAGATGTTAGCAGGTGGTATATCAGACTGATAAGACGTAGGACATGGGTGGAGGAAGAAGCACCTGAAAAACTTGCGTCTTACAGCGTCTTATACAACGTTTTGAAGACGTTCTTACTACTATCAGCTCCAATAATACCGTTTACATGCGAATCTATCTACCAATACATGTTTAGATTTGCAGAGCCAAACCAACCTGAAAGTGTACACATGTGTAAATGGCCTCAATCGGACGAATCTTGGAAGAACCCCGAGCTTGAGGAGGCTATGGAAATTGTTAAAGACGTAGTTGAAGCCTCAGCTAAGATTAGGCAGGAAGTTGGGCTGAAACTCAGACAGCCCTTGAAATCTGCGCTTTTAAAAGTTCAAGATGAATTAGCTAGTAAGCTTAAACGTTTGACAGATGTGCTGAAAGAGCAATTGAATGTTAAAGAATTGGTCTTCCTCAGAGCTGGTGAAGATGAAAAACTATGGGTTAAAGTAGCAGAACCAAATATGAGTTTAATAGGTAGAGAATTCAGGTCCAAGGCTCCAGTTGTAGCCGAAGCCATTAGGAGAATGTCCCATGTTCAAATCGACGAATTGATGAATAGTGGACGTTGTATTCTCAACGTCGGAGAAGAGTCTTTAGAGGTCAAACCCGAGTATGTTTTCATTAAATCGAAGTTGACCGAGGGATTTGCATGCGCTGGGTTGAAAAATGGAATGTTGTACTTAGACGTTAGAATAGACAAAGCCCTCCAAGCTGGTGGATTGAGTAGAGACGTAGTTAGGAGGATTCAGTATATGCGTAAAGAAATGGATCTTCCAGTAGATGCTTACATAGAAGTATATGTAAAAGTTTCAAGTCAAGAGACGAAAAGTCTTCTAGAGGAAACAAAAGAGTACATAGCTGGTGAGGTGAGGGCTAAGAAACTGACGTTCACCTTGGGTGAGATACCCAGAATGGAGTATAGTAAAGTTTGGAATTTAGACGGTGAAGAACTCTTAATAGGAATTAGTAGGCTTTCTTCATACGACAAGCCTATTATAGAGTGAGACGATGCATAGTGGAGGCTTCAGGCCAAAGATTGGAGAAAAAAGATGGGCTCCTAAAAACGAAGTTAAGCTTTTAGAGCTTTGGGAGAAAGATGGGCTTTATCGCTTCAATCCAAATTCTGGCAAACCCATAGTTATCATAGATACACCGCCCCCCTATGCCTCGGGTAAGTGGCACGTAGGTGGAGCTGCACATTACGCGCAAATAGATATGGTTGCCAGGAGTCTTAGGATGAGGGGATACGAGGTTTTATTTCCCTTCGGTGTAGATAGAAATGGTCTTCCAGTTGAAGTTCAAGTTGAGAAAAAGTACGGAGTAAAAGCCCATGAAATTGAAAGAGTGAAGTTTGAAGAACTTTGCCGTATGTTCTTAGATGAAGTTGAAGTTCAACTCATAAATATAGCTAAACGTTTAGGTCTGAGCTGCGACTTTGAAAACTACTACCGAACTGATAGTCCAGAATATAGGAAGCTTACTCAAGCTACTTTCATCGAACTCTGGCATAAGGGATTGATCTATGAAGCTGAATATCCTGTAAACTGGTGTCCTTCATGTAGGACATCGATAGCTGATGCTGAAGTAGAGTACGAGGAAGTGAATGCACTACTCGTGTATATGAAGTTCAGAGTTAAGGGGTCGGATGAAACCATACTCGTTGCGTCTACGAGGCCGGAGCTTTTATGTACTTGCTCAGCAGTCATCTATAATCCTGGAGATAGTAGGTATACGCATTTAGAGGGGAAAACAGCAATAGTCCCAATAAATGGGAGAGAAGTCCCTATATTATCACATCCTTACGCTAAACCGGAATTTGGTTCTGGACTTGTAATGGTTTGCTCCTACGGTGATAAAGCAGATATTCAATTATTTAGAGAGCTTGGCTTAAAGCCTATTATCGCCGTTAACTTAGATGGAAAAATGAATGAAAACGCAGGAAAATACGCTGGTCTCTATGTTAAAGAGGCCAGAAATAAGATCATCGAAGACTTGCGTAGTATGGGTTTGATTGAAAGGGTGGAAGCGATACGTCATAAAACGCCGATTTGCTGGCGCTCTAAAGACCCAATAGAGTTCGTATATGTGAAAGAGTATTACCTAAAGCAACTAGATTTCCTAGACGACATAAGGAAGATCATAGATAAGATGAAGTTCTACCCTGAAAGAGGTAGACAACTGCTATTAGACTGGGTGAGTAGTATTTCAATAGATTGGCCCATTTCTAGGAGGAGGTTTTACGCCACTGAAATACCAATATGGTATTGTAAGAATTGTGGTAAGCCGAATCTACCGGAACCGGGGAAATACTATAAGCCTTGGAATGAGAAGCCTCCGTTTGAAAGATGTCAGTACTGCGGCAGTTTGGAATTTGAAGGGGAGTGGAGGACTTTCGACACGTGGATCGACTCAAGCATAAGCCCACTATATATATCGTGGTATGGTAGAAATGATGAAATGTTTAAGAAAGTTTTCCAACTAGTTCTCAGACCGCAAGGCTATGAAATAATTAGAACCTGGCTCTACTATACTATTCTTAGAGTTTATCAGCTGTTAGGTAGCCCCGCTTTCACATGGGTTAGAATATCTGGAATGGGATTGGATGAAAAAGGTGAAGCTATGCATAAGTCTAAGGGGAACGTCGTCGACCCTGAGCCTGTAATTGAACAGTACGGGGCGGATGCTTTTCGATTCTGGGCTTCTTCAGAAGTCAAGCTAGGGTCTGATTATAGGTATTCTGAGGATAAGGTTAAATCTGCATGGCTTTTCATCACTAAGCTTTGGAATGTGGCGAGGTTCATATCGTGTTTTCCACAGGTTGACAAACCTGTTAAGCTTGAACCACTCGACCAATGGGTTCTAGCAGAAGTTAATAGACTTCTGGAAATATGTTTAAAAGACTTTGAAAACTTCGACTTCTTTGAAGCCAGTAATGGCATTAGGTTCTTCCTATGGCATATTTTCGCAGATCACTACTTGGAGGCGGTTAAACCTAGAGCTTACAATAAGAATGGAGTTTTCGATCTTGAAGCGCAACACTCAGCATGGTACACACTTCATACGACTCTTAAAACTGTATTGAGGCTCCTAGCGCCCATTTGTCCGTTTATAACTGACGTGCTTTGGAGGGAACTCTACGGTGGAACGGTCCACTTTGAGAAAATGCCTACTAAAGCTCCCGTTGATGATAAATTGATAAATCTTACATCCATATTGGTTGAATTCAACAGTAGTATCTGGAAGCTTAAAAAGAGACTTAAAATACCATTAAGTGCCCCATTAAAAGGTACTATTTATGCTCCGAAAGAGTTGGAAGTCTTCTCTGAGGATTTAAAATTGATGCACGGTTTAGAAAGGCTTGAATTTACCCCTCCTCCGGTTCAAGCAGAGCATATAGGCGGTTCTACTTACTACCATCAGTTTTGACGTACGTTTTCCCATCTAAAAGCTTTAAACTTGTAAAAACTTCTACTTTACTCAAGGTTTTAATAAGTGGTAACGCAACGGTTAATCCTATGACCATTTGACCGATGTTTACTGGAACTTCCGCCAATGCGTAGTAGCCTAGTAATAGACTTTCATATAGGTAGTAGCCTATAACCATTTCCGCGCCTCCGATGAAGATGGAGATTGCGTAAACAGTTAAGCTCGGCTCTACTTTAAGAGACAATACAGCCATTACTATGAATATGAAGCATGCTAAAACTGCCCATACAATCATTGAAAGCTCACCTTTGACCAATGTAAGTGGACCAAAGTACGCCTCAGTGAAACCAGTGTATACAGTTGAGCCGACGATTCCGAGGGTTAAGCCTGTAAAAGCTGGCAACGCTATACTCATAGCTTTCAATGTTGATGCCTTAAACTTAAGCCTTTGAGCGAGGAGACCTACTATAAACCCCTCAATGCTTTTTATTATGAGGGTTCCTAGAGCGTAAATATGGTAGCCTAGTATTAAATCGGCGAGCATAGACCCCAAGCCGCCAGCAACAGCCCCTATGGAAGGCCCAAGTAGAATAGCAGTCGTGTAAACCATTGCTTCCCCTAGGTTGAAGTATCCCTTCGTAGCTGGTACGTATATAGTGAAACCCATGGTAGCTACTGTCGTTAAAGCCGTAAATGTGGCGGTTAAACCTAGTTTTAGAGGTCTTTTAAAAGATGCCATCTTCATAGAAGACGCTTACGTTGATACTTAAGTTTTAACTCTAATACCTAGGAAAACTATTATAATTACACGTAATACAGTGGTGTATGTTGTATGGTTAGGCTTGCTCTAACTGCAGATGTTCATACGCCTAAGTATCTTCCACTTTTCAGAGAGTCTCTTCAAAAACTGACGAATATAGATCTTATGCTACTTGCCGGAGACCTAGTCTATAGGAACGGGTATGAAAGGCTTTTTGAGCTTGTAAAAACCGTTAGAGACTTCTCTAAAACACCTTTACTAGCTTGCTTCGGTAATGAGGAATGGGAAAGCTATGAAAATAAGTACAGGGAAGTTGGAGAGATAACTTGGCTGGACGATGAAAGCCTAAAAGTAAACGTTCAAGGTTTGAATATTCATTTTATAGGTTCAAGAGGCATACTCGATCGTCCAACGTTTTGGCAGAGAACACACATCAAAGACATATACTGGCGGTATGAATCTAGGTTTTTAAAGATCAGTAGGATGCTTAGAGAGGTTAAAGGAGAATACGTCGTAGTAATGACACACTACGCTCCAACATATGTTACGCTTGAAGGTGAAAATGAAAACGTTTGGCCTGAAATGGGCTGTAGGAGGATGGAGAGTGTTATCAGGGAGACGCGTCCTCTTGTGTGGATCCATGGGCATGCACATAAATCGACTAGGCTTGAAACTTGGGTGGCGTTTACATATGTTTTAAACGTCTCACTTCCAGCTAGAGGTGGAATTGTTGTTTTGGACCTTGAGGGGGTTAAAAGCGAAAGACTTAAGAGAGCTTGGGGTCCTTAAGTTGAGGGGGTAGTTATGCCCGACAAAATAACTATATCCCTGATAAAAGCAGACGTTGGTTCTTTAGCTGGCCACCACATTGTCCACTCAGAGCAAATAGAACTTGCTAAGAAGAAGCTCCAGGAAGCTAAAGAAAAAGGTCTACTGATCGACTACTACGTCTTCAACGCTGGAGACGACCTTGAACTTCTAATGACCCATAGAGAGGGGGAGAATAGTCCCAAGATACATGGTTTAGCATGGGATACTTTTAAAGAAGTTACTGAAAAGGTTTCAAGGCCTCTCAAGCTTTACGCAGCTGGTCAAGACCTGCTTTCAGAAGCATTTTCTGGAAACGTCAAAGGCATGGGGCCTGGAGTAGCTGAAATGGAGATAGAGGAACGTAGAAGTGAGCCGATAGTTGTTTTTGCCGCTGATAAGACTGAGCCAGGTGCTTGGAACCTAATACTCTACAAGATTTTCGCAGATCCTTGGAATACGGCAGGCTTAATACTAGACCCTGTCATGCACGACGGGTTCACATTTAGAGTTATGGATGTTCAGAAAGGTGAATGTATAGACCTATCTACTCCAAGTGAAATCTACAGTCTACTGGCGCTCATTGGTACAACAGGCAGATATGTGATTGAAAGGGTCTGGAGAAATTCCGACAAGCTTATAGCTGCTGTCGCCAGTGTTACAAGGCTTTCTCTAATAGCTGGCAGATACGTAGGTAAAGACGACCCGGTTTGCATCGTGAGATGTCAGCATGGGCTTCCAGCAGTAGGTGAAGCTTTAGCACCATTCTTCACACCGCACATGGTAGCTGGCTGGATGAGGGGTTCCCACTACGGTCCTCTGATGCCAGTAGGCTTAAAGGACAGTAGGTGCTCGTTCTTCGACGGACCGCCTAGAGTAGTAGCTTTAGGCTTCCAGCTTTCAGGCGGCAGACTCGTAGGACCTGCTGATTTATTTGAAGACGTGGCTTTCGACCACGCTAGAAGAACAGCTCTCCAGATGGCTGAATTCATAAGGAGAAATGGACCGATAGCTCCTGCAATACTCGGCATGGAAGAACTGGAATATACAGGCATCGTTGAAACACTGAAGAAGCTTCAAAGCCGGTTCTTTAAAACATAAACCTCAGTGCTTTAAGGGAAATTCAAACCTTTTTTCCATCTTTTTTAAATTTAGTAATTTTTATTTAATGAATTTATACATTATACCTTTTTTAGGTCTAGTTACAGTTTACTAGACTAATTTATTTAGAAAAATAGTCAGTTAATCTTAAAAGAATAATTAGAAGACCCTAAGCTTGGTCAAAAGGTAGCGTCGTCTAAAATCGAAAAGTCTTGCTCAACGGAGTTTGTTACGCTCCCCTGACCGTCCTTCGGGACGGCTCAAGGTTGCGTAACAGATTCCAATGAGTGAGACTGAGTAGATAGGTCGTGCAGGGTGTTTCCAAGTCGAAAGGCTTGGAAACGGGCTAACCGAAAGGTTAGCTTAAACCTGCAGAAATGACGCCTATAACCAGCCTTCGGGTTGGTTATAGGAGGTGGGAGGAGCGGCCTCTCCCCGCTACCTGACAAACAAATTCTCCTTAAGTTCCGTAGATTAAAATACTTCTCTGTCCTCTATCCGTCAGAAGCCATTTAACAGGTTTCTCTCCGCGTTTAACAACAATACCTTCTTCCTCCATCTTCTTAATATGTTTCAAGATGGTCTGGTACTTTAACCCTGTGGTTTTTGAAACTTCTCCAATACTCGTACATCCACTTTTGAGAGCTTTTATTATCAAAGTTCTAGTTCTAAGTCCTCTATCTACATTACGTATTAATGTTAAATACGCCTGCGATTCGTATACCATTCAGCAACTTTCTATGTATTGTGAGTTTATATATCTTTGAGTTCGCTTATGGGTTAAACCTTTTTAAACTTCTACTCTTAGATTTTTCTAAGAGCATTTCAGAGGTTTGGATTAACCCATGTCTGAAAAACTCGTCGATGGAGATATCATTAAAACTCAGGATGGCTTTATTTTCTACGTCTTCGGTTATGAGCATCCTGATGATCGCTATATTGCCTATTTAAAGTATGTGCCGGAGCGTTTTAAAAGTTTATTTAAGATGGAGTTTTTACCGTGGGTTTGGAAGCATGAGAGTGAGATGTATGTGAGACCAGTTAAACTTTACAGTCCTGAGAATCTTCAAGAGATCTTAAGGGTTTTCAGTGAAAACTTCCCACATTACGTCTACGAATGTCCATACAACTCTAAAGTCTTAACATCTGTTCCTAAAGATAAAATAGAGTGTGTTTTCAAACCTAGGGATGCTCTATTTAGACTTATACGCAAAAAGAATCGTCTTCCAGTGGAGGATGTGGCCGTTGAATGGATTGAATTGATTTCCTCCAATTCCGACATTGAATTGAAGAATTTTGGTATACATGGCTCTCTCTGTTTAGATATGCTGTCTGAAAAACCCGATGTTGACGTAGCGATCTACGGAGGATTAAACTTTAGAAAAGTGAGGAATACCGTGAGTGGATTAGTATCTAAAGACGTTATGAAATACATGTATGAGAATGAGTTCGATAGACTCCGTAAAAATAAAATCTCTTACAAGGGTTTCAAAGTCGTTTTCAACGCTGTTAGAAAGTCTGATGAAATAAAAGACGTTTATGGAGCATACCGTAGGATGCCTATAAAGACTGTAAGGTTTAGATGCATGGTTGAATCTGCTGAGGAATCCTTCTTCAGACCAGCAATCTACAGGGTTTCAGATTATCGAGCTGTTAATGAAGAGTCTAGATTGCCTCCTGAAATGAGGCCGAAGGATATTGTCGTCATGGATGGTACGTATAGGGGTTTAGCATCCGAAGGAGACTTACTCGAAGTTCGAGGTCTATTGGAAAGGGAAATATCTACTTCAAGCAACATTGAAAAGTATAGGGTTGTCGTCGGCTCAGGTAGACCGGGCGAGTACATTCAAGTTAGGAAGTTGTACTAAAATGAGCCTAAGAGATAGAGATTATATCATAAGTTCAAACGGCTTAATATTTAGAGTGTTGGGGTATTCTCATCCACCTGACGGATACTTGTGCGACCTTGAATATGTGCCTTCAAATCTCTACAGTTCCAATAATCCCAGGGCTCCAAGAGGACGCAGCAAAATATCCCACTACAAACTCTACGGAGATGAACCGTTTAAACTCATAAATAAGCGTTTTCCAGAGTATAGAGTCTACTATAGGCCTTTAAATGCATACCTTCCAGGGGTCCCTAAAAACCGAATAGGTGAGGTTAGGCTTCCAAAGGATGCCTTAATTAGGCTGATAGATTCTTCGAAAGATGAGCTTTTAACAGCATTGGAGAAAGTCCTCAACATGATTCTGTGTTCTTCGAAGTTGAATTTAGAGGACTTTGGAGTCTTCGGCTCCCTACTCCTCGGATTCTACCATCCAAATTTTTCAGATTTAGATTTCGTCATATATGGGCTGAAGAATTTGAAAGAGCTTAGAGACTGTCTGGCAGCCCTCTACAAAGGGGGTTTTATATTCAACGAGTTTGAACATCCATCTGAAGATTTAAGTTTTAAATGGAAGTTTAAAAACTACCCTTACAAACTATACATAGCGCATCAAAAGAGGAAGTTGATATACGGCGTTTATAAGCCGTTAAACGCTAGACCTGTCAAAGTCGAGTTTGAGCCTGTTAAAGATTATGGTGAAATCGCGAACGAGTATAGTTCTCTAAGAAGTATCGTTAGACTCGGCTGGTTAAAAGCCTATGCAACCATACTCGGAGACGATGAGGCGGCTTTCATGCCGTCTGTATACGATGTTGAAGTTGAAGACGTAGTGGAAGGCTTTAGAGTAGACGGCATAAAACGTATAGTATCGTATGTGGAGGAATATAGACTTCAGGCTTTTAAAGGCGAGAGGGTTTACGTTGAAGGATGGCTTGAGAGAGTAGAGTCTCTAAAAGAGTTGTTCTACCAGATAACTTTAACATATGGTCCCAAATACTATGAGCAGACGCTTTACTCTTTAGATTTATCCCATTCACTAGGCTTCTAAAGCTCATCGAATTAAGACGTTACTCTAATTTCAGTGGAGCGAGTGTTTAATCTAGGATATTAAATATCCTATAATCCCCTAACCGCTTTTCCATCTAATGCCGTTTTTAAACTCTACAATCTCAACTTAATAAGGTAAGTTAAATTTAACCTTCTTTAGAATAGGGAATAGGTGGTTTAAATACGAGTATCTCTACTGGGGGATCATGTACTCAGCCCGTAGTCAATTAAGAGCGTGGGAGATATGGACTTCTACTTTGCTACTAGAAATAAGGGGAAGTTTAGAGAAGCCAAGCTTATCTTTGAAAGCCTAGGTTTAAAACTGACCATGCTGGAGGCTGATAAGATTGAAATACAGTCCGATAGCTTAGAAGACATAGCCTCTTACGCCGCTAAGGAATTATCGGGCCGTCTAGGTTTTAAAGTGGTTGTAGAGGACGCCGGTCTCTTCATAAGGAGTCTCAACGGCTTCCCGGGTCCATACTCGTCCTACATACTTAAAACCATAGGTTTAAACGGTGTTCTAAGACTTATGAATGGTGTAAGCGACCGATATGCCTATTTCCTATCGGTCGTGGCATATGCTGAGCCTGGAAAACCGGCCAAGGTTTTCCAAGGTAGAGTGGAGGGATTAATAACCAGTGAGCCTAGAGGCTCCGGAGGGTTCGGATTTGACCCGATATTTCAGCCGTTAGAAGGAGATGGGAGAACTTTTGCTGAAATGTCTGCTGAGGAGAAGAATAGGTTTTCTCATAGAGCTAAAGCCTTTAGAGAACTAGCAGTATGGATTAGAGAGAATCTACCTTCAAACCGAGAGCCGTAGTTTGTAGTTTAATGGTCTCTTTAGTCATCTCTCCAAAAACTCTAGAAGCCTATCTGCAAAACTGTTGTCGAGTTTTTCGTATTTTTCAGTCGAACCTACGTCATACCATGATGCATCCGTATCGTATGCATACACAAGTTTTCCTCTATTCGTTAGTTCGGGGATTAAATGCCCCATCAAGTCGTATTCTTCATTGATATATTTTCTAGATATCTCAGCCATAATTTTGAAAGCTTCTCTTCTCAGGATCATAATCCCTATGCAGACTGGTATGTTAATTAGGGGCTTCTCTTCAAATCTAACTATTCTAGCCCCTTCTATGTAGGCTACTCCAACTGGAAGCCTATATCCTCTAGAAACTGCTACTGTGGCTGTAGAATTTGAATTTTCATGGTAGTTTATTAGGTCTCTAATGTTAAGATTAGTTAATATGTCTCCATAGTATACAAGTATATTTCCAAATCCGTCGAAGTATCCCTGCTCGTAAGCGTTCACCATGGCCCAACCGGTTCCTCTAAACCCCTTCTTATCTACTATGTAGTTTATCTTTACATTAAACCTCTCGCCACTTCCAAAATAGTTTACGATCTGCTGATACTTGTAACCGCAGAGAAGGTTAACGTTCTCAACGCCGTTCTTCCTCAGTAAGAGGATTATGTATTCAAGCAGAGGCTTCTGTTTAGAGCCCACAGGTATCATAGCCTTCTGGAAGTAGTATGTTAAAGGTCTGAGCCTACTGCCAACACCGCCGCATAGTACGGCGGCGCAAACCCCGCTCATACTATCTATCAGTTTCTCTACCATATGTCTTTATATGCTTTAGCACACTGACAGTCTTCTTTCTAAGTAGAATAATAGTGATGCTTAGAATCATGAACACCGTGGAGACTATTCTAAGCACTTCTAACTGAAGCTGAGGTCTGTATACTATGGTTAATGTGAGGGGTTTAACTTCTTCAGCTTCAATATACCATCCGTTTAAGAAACCGTTAACTTTCACGTGTTTTACATTTTGATGCTTTGCTTCGATCAACATGTTCATCAAATCTGGTTCACCGACATACAGAGCCCACCCTGGGTCGAACTTTTCACTTAGAACTATTAGAAACCTATCTTGGAAATTGTGAACTGTAACTCTATATTTCGTAGGCTCCAGCTTTACGTATTCTAATTCGGCGTGGGAGACCTGTAGAATTTCACCATCTACGTAGGCTTCGCTCCTAGGGTCAAATTCATCCTTCAGAATGTTTTCAAAAATATCCCCTTCGCTCTTCAAAACTTCTTCAACCGCGTAAACATTCGGTGTTTCAAACCCATCCAGAAGCCTATACACTGTAAGCTGATGGTTAAACTTTCCAAATAGTTCTATAGGCTTAGCGCCCAATACAACCCCCTCGTCTAAGAAAATACCGCCAACTTCAACTTCTACGATTCTACCTATCTTGGAATGCACTGAGAAAACAATAGCAGCTACTTTCGACCTATCTAGACCTACGTCTAAATCCGCATCATTCAACCGTATGATTGCGAGGTTCCAATCCCGCTCTTTCAGGTTTAACCGCCATAGAGCCCAATGGCCGAAGACGTCTTGAACTTGAATTGTGATCGTGTCTGAACTGTTTATCTTAATCCAAAACTCTAAGTAATTGTAGTCAAGCCAGTTCATCGCTCTTGGAAGAATGTATGCAAAGCTGAAGGTTTGATTCAAGTTCGGCTCTTCGCTCGCACAGGCTTCTCCATATGCAAATAGATGGATTTCAGACTGTGCTTCCTCTTCCTCTACGCATCTGGCTTCAATGTAATGATATGTCTCTGGGTTGAAGTTGATGAGCTGGACGAATCCTAAATCCCTCGTAATAGGTTTAACAGCTTCAGATGCTACATTGACAATTCCATTGGCTAAGCTCGGCTCCACTATGAAGCTGTAGTTAAGCCTCGTCTCTATAAGCCTTGGATCTACGTTTTGAAGATCATCTTGGCTGACATCGTAATGAAGCAGTATGAATTTAACGTTTAAAGTGGATAGAATCCTCCAGAACCCTGCTTTTCGGGTTAAATCGTTGAGAACAGTGAATTCACGGCCGTAGACTGTTGATTTATCTAGTATTAGGCTTTCGACTGGCTTCTCATACTTCCTATCACTCCAATAATAGAAGACTTCCCCCCATGTAACTGGCATCGTTAGAATCCTATAGTCTCCAGGTGGGAGTAGATGTGCTAACTCTCCATAGTACTCAGGTATGTTTAAACTGCTGGTCCATAGTGGTGGAATGGTTAAACCTTGGTAGAGGATTACACCTGAAGCTATTAGAAAAACAACGGGTTTTACAAGGTCGTATTCTCTAACACCATCCCCCTCTAGGACGAGCGATATGGATATATAGTTGCTAAAAACCTCTGAGAATCTTTTAAGACCTAAAGCCACTAGAATCGTGGCATCTACTGAGATTATGGCTAAAACCTCAGGAGAGACGTTTAACGAAACAACTTCACGTGGATCCATTAAAACTAAAGCTGGGGAGATTATCGCTAAAGCCTGTATCATATCCATTTTGTCTACTCTAGATGCTAGTAGAAGCGTTAAAGCGGATACGGGAAAGGCTATTAAACATATCGGATTAAAGCTTTCAACGTTTAAGCTTGGAGGTATAGCTATCCACCAGATGTTCATCATGAGCCATGAGAATCCAGCCGTCGTCAAAAAAAGCATAACCGTTTTCAACTTTACATCTTCTCCGTACGTTTTAACGGTAAAGTACGCTAAGATTGTCAGGATTAAAACGGCTAGGTTGCCGAGTTTAGCTAATGCTCCTGAAAATAGAGTACATGTTAAAGCCGTGTAGAATCCATAAAGGGGGTCTCTCCTCTTATGCGCTTCATCTACCGTTAAAAGGACAAGAGGCATTAAAACATATAAAGCTGAGGCGTCTAAGCTTCGCCATAGACCTCTTAAAGCTGTAGCTGCTCCAAGGTATATAAACATGGCTGTTAAACCGGTTAATCGACTTCTCGAAAACCTTTTAACCAGTAGATACATAGAGCCTCCGCCTAAAACCCATAAGAGGAGTAAGAAAATTAAGCAGGCTGAGCTCAAATCGACTCCTAGAGAGTTTAGAAGAGCTAGAAGAATGTATGACGTCGTAAAAGCTAGTCTATCGTTTGCTCTACCAAGCCCTTCTGAAATCCAGCAGTAGTTTACCAGTTCAAAGTTGCGTTTTAAAAGTCCATATGCATCCATCAGCAGGTCGTACGGTAAACCGCCTAGGATGACGACGTAAGCATATGTTGTAAGCATTACTAAGAGAATTACGATTGAAGCCTCTAAAGTCCTCTTAGCTATGTGGGACAAGGTTAAAAGCCCATTAATAGTAGACGTCTTCCAAATAAAAGCTTAATGACCGACCCCCTCCATTACGTAGATAGTCAAACCTTGAAATTTGAAGTCTTCAGATAAGGTTAAACGTTCGATTTGACATATATCAATAAGGCTGAGCGCGCGATGGGTGAAGAGGATGAGACTATAAAAGCATATATTTCGCTTCTCAAGAAGAATTTAAACGAGTTAGTAGAGAGGTATAATAAGGCTAAGGAGGAGATGAAAAGACTTGAGGAGGAGTTGAAACAGCATAAAATCCTTATAGATTGGATGGATAAGTCTATTAAGATGTTTGAGAGGGCTAAAAACATGGACGAGTTGAATAGGCTGATAGATAAGTCTTTGAAAGAGCTTGAGAAGAAGCATCCAGAGGTCGTAGAGAAGCTTAAACAGATTAAGCCTCCTACTGGGAAAGACACTATGGTTGTTTAGAGCGGATACTAGTGAATCATTTTTAACGTAGATACACTGCGAAGGCCTCTAGGGACACCCAACATACTGGCGGTGTTTAAATCGCATACCATAAGCTAAACCATCTTACATTCAACTTGAGTTAAACCGTTTAGCTCATAGTTTAAATATGAGTCTTCTGTAGACTTTAACTGACATCTATGGAGTCTTTAAAACGTGAGATTTTAGAGCTTTTAGATAAGGATTTAGAGTTCCGCTATGCCGTGGCGGGGTACTTAGGCCTATCTGAAGTTCTCAAAAGGCTTGACGCAATAGCGGAGGAGCAGAAAAACCTAAGGGAGGAACAGGTGAAGTTGAGGGAGGAGCAGACTAAAATTTGGAGAGAAATAGCATCCATCAGGGAGGAGCAGAAAAACCTAAGGGAGGAACAGGTGAAGTTGAGGGAGGAGCAGAAAAACCTAAGGGAGGAGCAGGTAAGGCTTAGGGAGGATTTTAACAAGCTCAGGGAAGATTTCAATGAAATGCTCGCCATTATCGGCAGAATGGACACTAGGCTCAGCAGAGTTGAGAAGACTTTAGAGAAGTTCACAATAGATGTTGAAGATGAAGCTAAGTCCGTGGTTAAACATAGGCTTAAGGAGATCGGTATAAACGTCGATTTGACTTCGCTCATCCTCCCAGACCTGGAGTTGAACGTTTACGGGGTTTCAGACGATGTATGTGTAATCGGAGAAGCTACTGTTAGAGCTGGAGCTGGGCTTGTAGACGAGCTTTTAAACAAGCTGAATAAGCTTAGAGAAAACCATCCTGAGAAGCTTAGGAAGAACATCATACTTGTGATGTACGTCTCCTTACCAATGGTTGAACTCATAGAGAAGGCTAAAGAAGCGAGAATATGGCTTTTAAAAGCTACGGAGGAGTTTTACAGACCAGAGGAACTACTCCTTAGATACTAACTATTGTTTTCTCCTGAAAAATTACAACCACCTTATTATGTGAAGTCGAGTTATTATTTAATGGTAACTTCAAATTTTCACTTGTTCTCTATCCTCAGTAGAAGTTTTACGTTCATAAACGCTTCAAGTCCATAGTCTAAGGCTTCTCCAGTTACGCTTAAATCCTCTATCGATGCCCATAGTTCGTTAAGCTTAAAGCTTCAGCCAGTTTTATCGGTATGACTAGTTGAGGTTCTTCAGCTTCAAGGCTATGTTTATTAGAGCTGGAATGGTTAGGAAGCTTCTACTTCTCCCTATCCTTAGTTCTACTTTTAAAGTCAACTCATATGCACTTAAACTCTTCATGGAATATGATGTTGTATAAATAAAACCTGTCATCATATTGAGGAACGTAAACTACAAGATGCCTATGAAGGTCATGCCGTTAGGGATGTGGAAAAGACTCATAATTGAATGCATCATGGTAAGAGTAGTAGATTATTGCAAGCTTCCACTAAAGCATACATTTAGCAAATAAATTTCAAACACTTCTGAAGAAGGTCGGGTCGGTTTAAACGTATAATACATGGCTAATATTAGCCTAGGAGTTATATTGAAAGTGATTCAAGTATAGATGGCTTATGTTTTGAGGAAACCCGTCATAATTTCTCATGCCTTAGACTCCAATTATGTTGAATCCCTCTAGCTTTTGGAAGTCTTCGTCAAACGTCTTCACATTTGACGCCTCGTCGGCTTTGCAGAGCGCCATGCCACTAAAGTCTGCGATTGCAGGGCTTTCATACGTGCCTTCATCTATGTCTTTCATGGTTTTAAGAGTCTCGGTATGGTTTACATCAGACCCGTTCAGAGGGACTATACCTTAAATTCACGCCATCAGAGAAGTTTTCCGAGCCCATCACGATATATCAAAGTTTAAATTTTTCTAAGTTAAGTATAGCTTTGGATAGCTATGGTTGAACTTAGAGTAAAAGTTGGAAACAAAGGGCAAATATTCATCCCGAAGATGCTCAGGAATCGATATGGCATACAGGAGGGAGGGCATGTCGTAATAGAGCCGGCTCCCGAAGGTCTTTTGATAAGGGGAAGACCGTCGCCAGATGAGATAATGGATAGGCTTGAAAGGCACGTGGAAAAGCTCAGGGAAATCAGGGCTTTAAGTCTAAAGCTAGGTGAGCTTAAAAAAGCCTACCTTGAAATGGAGTTCGAGGAGGCGTGAGTTGAAGATATTCCTAGACTCCTGCTTTCTAATATATCTAAATGTGATGACCGACGAAGCGAGGAGGCCTTTGGAAGAACTTTTCAAAAAGCTTCTTGGAGAAGAACTATTCATCAACATGCTAGTCGTAGATGAAGTACTATACATATCGAAAAAGTATGGAGTTCCTTACGATGTCACATTTAACTTTTTAAGAGACATCATTCTGCCTTGCACAGAAGTTATACCCATCGAAGAGGAGGATTTAAAGCCCACAGAAAAATACCTCATAAAATATAACTTAAAACCATCAGACGCCGTACACTTAGCCACCATGGAGAAGACTGGAATAAGCAATATAGTAACAGAAGACGAAGACTTCGACAGAGTTAAAGAAGTTAAGAGAATATGGCTTAACACAAACATCGACTTTTAACGTCCTCCACGGCTAAAGTCTAAAAATAATTAAAATACCATCATTGAGCGAAGCTGAAGATAACGATTAATCTTAGAGTGCTGTAGTACAATCGATATAGTTTTAAACAAGCTGAAGAAGCTTGGAGAAAAATTACTCTGAAAGGTTAAGGAAGAACGTTGTACTCATGACCTACGCCTCTATGTATGGTTAAAGTCGTAGAGAGGCGGGGATCCGGACTCTAAGTTGCAGAGGGATTATACGAGCCAGAATACTCCTTCAAGTATCAATTGTCTCTTCTAAGCGGCGTAACTGCTTTGCTGTGAAGACTTTTGATGAATGGATCTTACTTATACGCCAAATTTGACTCCTACGTGAATACCAATGTAATGATTTTTCACATCCATTTTTCAGAGCGTATAGTCGTTCTTTCCTCTCCATTCAACTCATCTCTAAGACACCACAAAAGAAGGGAGGGACTACGTTTGTCTCTTAAAGACTGTGTAGCTCAGAGTAGAATCCTACTTAGATTGGGGTTTTCATGGATTGTTTTGAAAACTCTTGGGCAGAGTTGTGTTGACAATTGTTTACATTTGTATATTTTGATATTTTCTTTTAAAAAGGCTTAGCGTTTAGTATAAAGTTTCGTCTACAAGATTATAGGTTAACCTTATAAGCAGTTGAGAATTAACCTCTTACGTCGAAAGTTTCGGTGGATCTACCATGTCAACCAAGAAGTTGAGTCTAGCCCTTATAGCCCTATTAGCCCTAGCACCACTATTAATCGCAATACCAACGACCCCAGTATTGGCGGCTGTTAAAGAGCCGAAAGTATCCCTAGACTACCCATACATAGTTGTTGGAGATGAGATAGGTACTAGGACAATCACAGTTGAGAACCCGCTGGGCAACCCGGACATTAAAGAAGTTAGAGTATACGTACCAGCTGAGGCAGCTGAAAGTATATCCTTCATAGAGTGTCCAGGTTTCGTATCCGGTACAACTTTCACCGTAATAGGCACCGGTCCGTGGACTGTGGCGAGTGGGCTACCATTTGGCTTCAACTACATCCTTCCAGAGGGTGGAAAAGGTAAAGTAAAAATTGGGATAGATCCTGAGGATGCTGAGGCCACCGAGGGTGTCGTAGACAAGTATGAATTAACCGTTACGATTAAGTTTGTAGACGACACCACCATAACTAAAAAAGTATATCTCTACGAGGGTTTAGCCGATGCGGTGGTAGTAGTGGCGCTTGAGTACACCGCTCCTGCAAAGGCTGGCGACAAAGTCACGATTAAAGTTGCAACACGGTCTCAAGGTTATGAGAAAGCTGATAAAGGGCTACCCTTAGTCATCTGGGCCGTAAACCCGGATGGTGATAACGTTAAGATAGCTGAAGTTGTAACAGATGCTAATGGTAAAGCCTCAGCAACATATACGCCTACAAAGGCTGGTAGCTGGACGTTTAAAGCAGACGCCGTTATAGATGCAGAATCAGTTGGGGCACAGTTGACACTTGGTATAGAGTCTTTAACAGTTGTACCTGCTGCTCCGACTAAGGTCGTTGTTAAAACTCCATTTGACGAAGAAGGCTATACAATATCCTACCTTACAGAAGACTCATTCGAGATTACGGTTTCCGTTACAGATAAATACGACAACCCCGTCGCTATGGAGGCGGGAGTAACAGCTACTGTGACATTAACGGCTACTAAGGGTACACTTATAAGCACTACTACAACAATACCTGCGGGTTCCGCTGAATCATTATCCGTGGTATACGAGCCTGATCCACTATATGGTACATATGCAATGATATCTGCCAAGGTTTCAGTCCCATCAGGTACGTATGCTGGAACTTACAGTGGTACTTCTAAATCGCTTAGAACGTCGACATTCGCAACCGAAATGACAACTACAATAACTCCCAATGTTTCAACTGAGGTTGAAGCTGGAAGGTATGCAACCATCACTGTAACGCTAATTCCTGCTCAGAAGGGCGTTCCAATCAGGTTTGAGGTTACCGCTGAAGGCTATGCAGGTAGATTTTCACCAGTTTCTACAACTACAGATGGAGATGGCAAGGCAACCACTAAGCTCTATGTAGATACAGAGGCATATAAAACGACGACGGTTAAAGCTATCGTATCCAGACCCGTGACGACAGATCCAACGGCTACTTTTGAAGTAGAATCTGCAGAAATAAAGACCACACCAGGTATGATTTACAAGCTTGGTATAGAGATCGCTCCCGAGGCTGTTGAGCCTGAGGGTACGGCTGACATCAAAGTTTACCTAGCGGATAAGTATGATAATGAAGTTTCTGAGAACTCGTTCAAAGCGGCCATAAGAGTGACTTTGTCTGCTACTGGTGGTGTACTTGAAGAGGAAATTGTAGACATAGGGCCTCTTGATACTAGCGTTACGGTCGGATGGACTGCTCCAGCGGTCTTAGGCAAGTACGTTATAACGGCTTCGACAACGCAGTACGGGTTGGCGTCGGCATCAGCCACGATACTCGTCACAACCTTAGAGCCTATAATAAACATTACACAGCCAGCTAAAGACACAACTGTCACTACGACTGAGAACGTCACAACCGTCTACATAGCAGGGTGGGCTAAGCCTTCACCTGCAGCCGAGACAGGTACAGTCATATCTCTATTCAAGTACAGCCTTAACGGTGCTGCCAACGTTTCAGTTCCGATAGTCAGTATAGAGGATAGTAAGGCATTCTTCAACTTCTCATTAACGCTAGATGTGAATAAGACATACAAGGTAACCGTCTACGCTATAGACTCTGCGGGCTACGAGGCTAAAGCCACTAGAACGATAACTGTTGCCTATGCTCCACCAGTACCAGTTATGCCTACTACAATAACTGATGCCAAGACCGATAAACCCAGCTACAGTAGTGGTGAAGAAGTCAAGATAACTGCAACTATAACGAACAATGCGACGGTCAGTAAAGACGTGATCATAAGGATAACGTTTACAGACCCAACAGGCGTACCACAGTACCCGATATACGAGCTTAGGGTAACGCTTGTAGCAGGCCAGTCTATAACGCCTACTGCTACATACCTGACTGGAACTGCTAAGGGAACCTGGACAGCCAAGATAATGGTTGTAGATGCCGTGACCGGTGAAGCCATAGCAGATCCTATAACACTGACGATAACGGTCGTCTAAGAGGGAGGAGTAGACAATGAGGTCTAGTATCGCTCTTAAAATCCTGCCGTTACTTCTAGTGGCTTTGCTACTTTTAGCGACTCCAGCGACAGCAGCAGTCATAACGGTAACAGTCACGACGGATAAATCATCGTACCTCTTAGGTCAAGTCGTAACAATAAGCGGCACGGTTAAGGAAGACAACGTGGCTAAAGCCAACGTCTACGTGAACGTTGAGGTTAGAGACCCAGCTGGGACGTTAAGGTTTGCAGACGTTGTTAAAACAGGTACCGACGGAAGCTACACGACGAGCTTCAGACTCGCTGAAACCCTACCCACAGGAACCTACACGGTCAAGGCCGTATATGGAGGCGTTTCTAAAACTACGTCGTTCACCGCTTCATCAGCTCCAACATTCACAGTGACGCTGACTCCTGAGACAGCAGCAGTACCCATAGGTCTCTACGACTCCGTGAACGTCCAGGTCGACGCAGTAGGTGCATACACTTACAAAGTGACCCTAACTGCTACGACCGTTGAAAACTTATCCGTAGAATTCATAAACGCAACAGGTACGCCAAGCTTCAGCTCAATCGCAGTAGTGACAGCGTCACTTGAAGCCGCGAAGGGAACATACCGGATAACAATCACGGCAACTGGTGAAGACGGCACCATAGTGAGCAAAACACTCACAGTGGTCGTCGTAGACGCTCCTCCAGCTTTGTCAACGCTAATTTCAGAAATAGGATCGCTCAGCAAATCGCTGGATTCGCTCAATAAAACACTCACAGAGCTTAAAGGCACAGTTGGAACGTTAAAGGCAGATATGGACGCGGTTAAAGGCTCTATTACGGGTTTAACATCAAGGCTTCTCACAGCTGAGACGAATATAGAATCGCTACTGAGCGATGTGAGAAGTCTAAGGGACTCGGTCAATGCACTACGCGACAGTATAGATGCATTAACAAGAAGGGTCAGTAGTGTTGAAGGCTCCGTAGGCGGAATAAGCGGAGCAGCATACGGCGCGATAGTAGTCGCAATAATAGCCTTAGTAGTCGCAATCTATGCACTCTTAACACTACGTAAGAAAGTAGCATAAATAAACCGGGCATAATAGGGCTAATCCCCCATTTTTTCCCCACTCCCGATGTGGCAAACGCTCATCCTACGGTTATTAATCTGGTGAAAACTTAAATTCTAAACCGCCTATAAAGTAATCGATGCCCGTCAGTAGAAAAGCGTTGGACTGGCTGGAAATGGCTGAGGATGAATTTAAAGACTGTGAGAGGGACTATAAGGATGGAAGTTATCCAAGCGCTGTCTACCACGCTGAGCAATGCGCTCAGAAGGCTATCAAAGCCGTTATAGTAGCCTTAGGTTTTGATCCTGGTAAAACCCATAAGCCAACTATAGTCCTCAAGTCCCTTATAGCTGGTGGGCTGGTGGATTTAAAAAAGGACTATATGGATTTGTTGAACAAAGCGATTTCATACTCAATAACTTTGGAAGACCAGGGAACGCTACCTAGATACGGCTGGGAGACGGTTGATAGAATAATCAAGCCTAGTGAAATCTACGATGAAGAAAAGACGGCTCTACTCATCAACAACGCTAAAGCCGTTTTGGAAATAGTTAAAAAGCTCATCGGTGGTATGGATTGCTGAATATTCCAAAACTAAGGGCTAAAGCCTATGAAGAAGCCCTTAAAAAGTACCTCACACTGGTCCTTAGAGACGGTAGAGCCGCAGGCTTAATCCTCTACGGTTCTCTAGCCAAGGGCTTGGAGAAACCGTATCCGGAAAGCGATATAGATGTTTTAGTAGTAGCTGAAAGCATTCCAAAAGACCTCTTTGAGAGGAGGATGATGGCTTTAAAGATTAAGGAGGACTGTCTGTTAATTGAAGACATATGGATAACCCCCGAAGAGCTTATAGACGCTGTTAGAGGTGGATGGGGTTTAATACTAGATGCATTAGAGGACGGCGTTGTAATCTACGATAGGAATGGAACCATAGCCGAGGCTAAAAACATCTTAAAATTGAACTATAAAAGATTGGGAAGAATTTGGATTCTGAAAACCTAAAATTTTTCATCGTAATTATTCTGAGATCATTCTTAGACATAACCTTAAATAAAAGCCATAGATTAAGAACGAAAATTTATCTTCACATGCGTTGCAACTTTTCAAAGTAGACTCTTAATATCTTTAATGAGTTTTCCGACTTTCTCCATCTCGACTTTCAACTGCTCTATGTCTATTATGCCTTCGTAGAATGTCTCTCCATGTAAGACTTTATACCTAGTCATGT